>Ga0181557_1000010_pt1 | contig 204795 bp, 185 predicted proteins | sample 011ome_23_FD_148632 | JGI IMG/M metagenome (GOLD analysis project Ga0181557, IMG submission 148632) | Coastal salt marsh microbial communities from the Groves Creek Marsh, Skidaway Island, Georgia - 011506CT metaG (spades assembly) | ecosystem: Environmental > Aquatic > Marine > Intertidal... | reverse complement strand
GAGATGCCGCTGATTTCATTAATGATTCGGCCAGAGACTTTCTCCAAAAAATCATAGGGCAGATGCGCCCAACGGGCTGTCATGAAGTCGATGGTTTCCACTGCGCGCAAAGCAATAACATACTCGTAGCGACGAGCGTCGCCTACTACGCCCACAGACTTCACCGGCAAAAATACTGCGAATGCTTGGCTGACTTTTTCATAGAGGTTTGCGGCACGCAATTCTTCGATGAAGATGGCATCCGCTTCCCGCAACAGATCGGCGAAGGGTTTTGATACTGGGCCGAGAATTCTGACGCCGAGGCCGGGGCCTGGAAACGGATGACGGAACACCATCTCTTTCGTCAGGCCTAGTTCGAGACCAATTTTACGCACTTCATCTTTGAACAGTTCGCGCAGGGGCTCGATCAAGGCTAATTGCATATAATCCGGTAAGCCACCAACGTTATGGTGAGATTTGATCACGTGGGCTTTGCCGTCTTTGTTACCTGCTGACTCGATGACGTCTGGGTAAATGGTTCCCTGAGCGAGAAAATCAACGTCTTCAATGGCCTTGGCTTGCACATCGAAAACCTCAATGAACGTGTTACCGATAATTTTACGCTTTTGTTCTGGATCGGCGACGCCGGCAAGCTTACCCATGAACAGGTCAGCAGCATCGACCTTGATGATGTTCAGTTTAAACACGTTCTCTGACCCCTGACCGAGCATGTTCATTACCTGCTCGCCTTCTTCGTTACGCAACAGGCCGTTATCAACAAACACACAGGTCAGCTGGTCGCCAATGGCTCGGGATAACAGGGCGGCGACCACTGACGAGTCAACACCGCCAGACAAGCCAAGAATGACTTTGCGGTCACCGACTTTGAGGCGCACATCAGCAATGATGTCTTCGACGATATTCGCCGGTGTCCACAGACCCTGGCAGCCACAAATGGTTTTGATAAACCGAGTCATGATGGCGACGCCCTGGAGCGTGTGATTCACTTCGGGATGAAACTGCAAACCATAGAAGTGGCGTGTGTCGTCGGCCATGGCGGCAAACTCGGTGGTGCTGGTACTGGCGACACCCTGAAAGCCCGGTGGTAGCTCGGCGACTTTGTCGCCATGACTCATCCAGACGTCGAGATAGGTCTTATCTGCATCGAGTTCGTCGTGAATATCTTGCAGCAAGTTGCTGGGGCTATTGACCTCAACCCGGGCATAGCCGAATTCACGTTTTAAGGAAGCCTCGACCCGGCCACCTAACTGTAATGCCATGGTTTGCATGCCATAACAGATACCGAGCACCGGGACACCGAGATTGAACAGATACTCTGGCGCTCGCAAGGTATCGTCTTGGGTCACAGATTCCGGCCCACCGGAGAGGATGATGCCTCGTGGATTGAATTCTCGAACCGTCGCCTCATCGAGGTTAAAGGCCCGTATTTCGCAATAAACGCCCACTTCTCGAACCCGACGGGCGATCAGCTGGGTATATTGAGAACCAAAATCCAGAATCAGGATTTTCTCGGCATGAATATTATGCCCGGTAAGATCAGCGCTTACAGCAGCGGTTCCAGCAGAAGGTACAACAGGGGGTACTTCGGTCGTAGTCATTGAATTCAGGCCACTCCAAAGGCGCGTATTATACAGATAGGTCTTGCAGATGCGAGTAAAACAGGCATCATGACCGGATGTCATTAATACCACAATCAAACCGCGAAATTCTTTCTGTTGCTGACCTCAATCACGCTGCCAGACGTTTGCTGGAAGGCGAGTTTTCCATGGTCTTCGTCTCTGGTGAAATTTCTAATTTCGCCCGCCCATCCTCAGGCCACTGGTACTTTACCCTGAAGGACAGTGGCGCTCAGATTCGCTGCGCCATGTTCCGTAATCGTAACCAGTCGATTCGTTTCACCCCGAAAGATGGTCAGCAGGTGATTGTGCGCGGCAAAATCAGCCTGTACGAGGGTCGCGGCGAATATCAATTGATCGCCGAATTTGTCGAGGAGGCGGGCGACGGCGCCCTGCGACGAGCATTCGACAAGCTTAAAGGCCAGCTTCAGGCGGAAGGCTTGTTTGACGCAGCGCGCAAGCAGCCTATCCCTGCTATGCCGCAGCATTTGGGCATTATTACGTCACCTACCGGGGCAGCGATTCGGGATGTCTTGCAGGTTATGCGTCGGCGCTTTCCGGCGATTAATATCACCATTTTACCCGTGGCCGTGCAGGGTGAGGAATCACCCCAACAGATAGTCAGGGCCCTGAACGCGGCCAATGCCTATGTAGATGACCCGTTTGACGTGATTCTGCTGACTCGAGGCGGTGGCTCGCTGGAGGATTTATGGAGTTTCAATACGGAACCCGTTGCTCGAGCGATATTCAATAGTCGCCTACCGGTGGTGTGTGCCGTGGGCCACGAAACGGACGTCTCGATTGCCGATTTCGTCGCCGACCTGCGTGCACCCACCCCCTCTGCCGCGGCTGAGTTGATCAGCCCCGATGCCGGTGAATGGCTGCAGACGTTTTTACGTTATGAGCGACGCATGGTGAGCCTGGCCAATGCCGAGATCAGTCAACAGCGTCGGCATTTGCAGCACCTGGGTAACCGCATGCGTCACCCCGGTCAGCGCCTCCAAGATTTTCACCAGCGCTTGGATGATCTCGAATTACGCCTGCGTGGCGGATTCCGCCATTACCTCGGCCAATTTCGTATACCCGACATGCAAGCCCGACTGCTCCGTGCTATCCAGCGTCAAACCGAACGTGCGCGAGCGCGCTTGAATCTGGCGGCAGCGGGTATTCAGGAGCCGAGCCAGTTGATCGACGCCCAACAACGCCAGCTGCATTATCTGCAGCAACGTCTGATACGACAAATGCGCGAACTGCTTGATGCCAGTCACCGGCAGCTGACCCGTAACGCCGAGCAACTGAACACGGTCAGCCCCCTGGCGACACTACAGCGAGGCTATGCCATCGTCTCAGCGCCAGATAAGCCAACTGCAATAGTCCGCGACGCCTTAACACTCAAGCCCGGGCAACAGATCAGTGCGCGCGTTCATCGTGGTCGATTCGAGGCCACGGTCACCGCGGTTTTCGATGATGCCAACGACGCGCCCATGGCGGATCTTAAGGAAGCACCATAAACATGAGCATGAACCTGCACATAAACAACTTCAGTCATCTGAAATCTTGTGGCACTGCCTGGCTAATCGGTTGTTTGGCGGTTATTTGCTTGCCCGCCTACGGTCTGCCTCGAGCCGAGCCGGTACCAGGTGGTGTCGCAGTCATCGAAGTCGCCAGTGAAGCCACCAGCGCAAGGTTTGGTGATCGCCCAGTGCTCCTGACCAGGGTCGATGATAAGCACTACGCCATCATTGGGCTTGCCCTGTCTACAGCGCCGGGCACCTACCAGCTAGCACTAGAATTCGACGCCGAAACCCGCCAAACACTGGCCTTTGAGGTCAAACCCAAGACCTACCCCGTGCAGCGCCTGACCATACCTGATGACCGCAAGGTTAACCCGTATGCTCAGGACATGGATCGCATTCAGCAGGAGCGTTCCCTGATGGACAACGCTTTCCTGCACTTCAGGGAAGGACCTGTGATCACTGACTTCGCCGTACCTACCCGCGGCAGACGCTCCAGCTCATTTGGCTCTCGGCGGATTCTCAATGATCAGCCACGCAGTCCACATAGCGGCATGGATATAGCGGCGCCTTCTGGCACGAACATTATTGCCCCAGCAGCTGGGATCGTGACTGCTGTGGGTGACTATTTCTTTAACGGCAATACCGTCATCCTTGACCATGGCCAGGGGCTGATCACCATGTATTGTCATCTCAGCGCAACGACAGTCAAACTTGGCGACCGGGTGGATCGAGGTGATGGCATCGGCGAGGTGGGTCAAACCGGAAGGGTCACAGGGCCGCACCTGCATTGGAGCGTCAGCCTAAATAATGCCAGGGTCGATCCCGGTTTATTTATTCAGACCGATCCTCAGCAGGAATTGCAATAACCATGCTGTTACCCTATTTCGAGCAATTTGAGGGTAACGGTCCGGCATTGCTAATGGTCCATGGATTTCTGTCTTCCCGCGCCCAGTGGCTGGCGAATCTAGACGCACTGCGGCAGGTCTGCTCACCGGTTGTGATTGAGCTCTTTGGTCATGGGCGTGCGGCTTCACCCACCGACTCAGCGTGCTATCAGCCAGACTATTATGTGGCGGCGTTTGACCTGATCCGTCAGCAACTGGGCATTGAAAGCTGGTCTGTGCTGGGTTATTCCCTCGGTGCGGCACTGACGTTACGTTACAGCCTGACGCATCCAGGACACACCCATGCCCAGGTGTTTACCAACTCCACATCAGCCTTTGCAGAGCCGGCGGTCACCGCCCACTTCAGAAAAAATGCTCAACAACTGATTCGGCAATATGAAACCGGTGGGCTAGACGCCATCAATGCCATCGCTGTGCATCCCCGGCATGCCAAGCGCATCCCCGAACCGTGGAAGGCGCAACTGCTTGCCGACTGCCAACAACTCAGCCCTGGGGGCGTCGGCCGAACCCTAGCGCACACCAATGGCAATGCATCGGTGCGAGACTTGATCAAAAACAACCAGGTACCGACCCTGCTGGTGCAAGGCACACGAGAAGCAAGATTTGAACCTTTCAGGGATTATGCTGAAGCGACGATGCCAAACCTGGAAATTGTCACCGTTGACGCTGGACACGCGGTCAATCTCGAAGCCATCGACAGCTTCAATACTGCCGTCACAGATTTCTTACGACGTCATTAATGAAGCGATTGGCAGGTTGTCGGCAGGGTATTGATTCACTCGCTACTGTTTGTGCTTACCCTTACGCCGATCGGTCTTCTTCGAGTTTCGCACGTGCTCTACCAGCCGCCGCTTGCTCTTGATCTGGCTCGCAGAGAGGACATTCTTTCGATCCTTGAACGGATTGTCAGAAGTCTTGAACTCAATTCGAATTGGCGTACCCTCAAGCTTCAAGGCTGCAACAAACTTGTTCTGCAAGTAGCGTTTGTAGGAGTCGGGAACGGCTTCAGTCTGGTTGCCATGGATAACTATTATTGGCGGATTATTTCCACCCACATGCACATAGCGTAGCTTGATGCGTCGGCCATTCACCGTTGGTGGCTGGTGCTCCTGCAAGGCCTTCGCCAGAATATCGTTCAACGTATGGGTTTGCAGCTTTCTGGTGGCCGACTCGTAGGCTTTGTTGATGGATTCATAAAGCTTGCCGACACCATTGCCTTTTAACGCCGATATGAAATGGGTCTGGGCAAAATCGATAAAAATCAGACGTCGCTCAAGCTCGCGCTTGACGATATTTTTCTGTTCAAGGTCGGTACTATCCCACTTGTTAATCGCAACCACCAAGGCCCTACCTGCATCCAACACATGACCTAACAGATGCAAATCTTGATCGACGATACCGTCAATCGCATCCACCATTAGCACCACAACATTGGCATCATCAATGGCAGCCAGGGTTTTAATAATCGAGAATTTTTCAACTTTTTCCTTCACCTTGCCACGACGTCGAATACCCGCCGTATCGATTAAGGTGTATTTCCTGCCGCGGCGTTCATAGGGTATATAAATACTATCGCGGGTGGTACCTGCCTGGTCGAATACCACCACACGTTCTTCACCTAACAGGCGATTGACCAGCGTCGACTTACCAACGTTGGGGCGGCCAACGACGGCGATCTTGACACCCTGGTCTTCCGGCGGGGCCGAGAGGTCCTCAACTTGCGTGGCTATGATGTCATAAAGATTCTCTCGAATTTCTTCATCAACCATATACTTGACGCCGCTACCTTGAGACGCTGAGACTAAACACGGCGCACCCAGGCCCAAAGAAGCGAACTCACCCAACACATAATCAGGATCCTGGCCGTCAATTTTATTAGCGACCAGTAAAACATTGCGTTCGTCGCCTCGCAGCACGCGAGCGATCTCTTCGTCTGAGGCGGTACGGCCGCCCTTGGCATCAACGATAAACAAGACCAGATCTGCCTCGCCGATAGCTGTCAACGCCTGCTCAGCCATGGGCTTATCGATCCCATCAACGTCACCACTCAAACCACCGGTATCTACCACGAAGTAATCGAAGTCTCCCATGGCACCTTTGCCATACTGGCGGTCGCGAGTGAGGCCAGAGAATTCCGCGACCAGGGCATCGCGGCTTTTGGTCAGACGATTAAAAAGTGTCGATTTACCAACATTGGGTCGCCCTACTAAAGCAATTACAGGAATCATATTCGCTCAGCGAACCTCAAGCGCCAAGAGGCGGCCACTGTTACTAATCAGGTAAATTCTACTGCCGTCGGCAATCACTGGTGCTGTTAGACCGGCGTTGTCGAGCTTTTCACGTCCGACAAAACGACCGTCTGACTGAGCAATCAGATGCAGATAACCTTCGAAATCCCCCACCGCTACATAACTGCTAACCGCTACAGGCGCAGTAATATCACGATACAGTAGGGCCTCTGTGGTCCAGACATCATCCGTGGTATCTTTACTGATTGCCGTCAATCGGCTGTCTTCGCTAGCCAAATAGATGTTACCAAAACCCGTACCCAGACCAACAATACTGGAAGCCTCTCTCGACCAAAGAATTTGACCCTTGGCGCTCAAATCGATGGCGACTAAATTACCCTGATAAGCCACCACGTAGAGTACCGAGCCATCCAGCACCATTTGGCCATCAATATCTACCAGCCGCTCCAGGTCAGACTGGCCCTGGCCAACGCCAGCCCGTTGCTCGAAACCCACTTGGCCACGGTTCTGGTCAAGCATCACCATTCTTCCATTAGCAAAGGCCCCGATCAGAAAATCTTTGTCGGCGATCGGTGTACTGGTACCGCGTAACGTCAGACTGGGAATCGGAGTTGAGTAGAGCCATTTACGCTCGCCGCTGGCAGCATCGAAGGCTGCAATTTTGCCATCGATAGACTGGGCAAAGACTTTGCCATTGACCACCTGCGGTGGCGCCAACACTTCACTGGTGGTTGTCGCGCGCCAGGCTAAAGAGCCGTCGACCTGTTGAAGAGCAACAATCTCGCCAGCCGCTGAGCCAACGACTACGAGGGACCCGCCGACACCAACACCGCCGGTGATCGCATCAATTCCATCGGCGAAAGCGATAGCGCGTTCGTCTTCGGCATAAAAGTCAACAATCGACTGTTTCCAAACGACCTTGCCGGTACCCGTATCTACCGCGACAACATTACCATCAGCAGATGCCGCGTATATCCTTCCGCCTACCAGGCCCGGGATTAATTTGATCGCACTGTCGTCGACGCCTTTGCCCAGATTCACTGACCAGCGTTCAACGAGTTTCACCTCCGCCTTGAACTTGACCAATTCCACCGGCACTCGTACTTCTATATCATCCGAAAACCAGGAACAGCCACCGAGTGCCAACAACACAGACAGTGCCAGACTCGGCGCAAAGCGGACTCGCTTGGTTAACAGCTGTATCATTGAGTATCTTCCTCGGCCTGCATCGCTTGTTCGTCCGCGGATATCTCAACTTCGGGCAATACCAGGTCTTCAAGCTTCATGTTTAACATGGGCTTGGTGGTACCTTCCTGGAGAGACGCCACCGCCTGCTGGTAAGCCTGCCGTGCGTCCTCAATCTGATCCATCGCGTAATAGATATCACCCCGTAGTTCAGCATACGCACTGGCGTTAGCACCTGAATTTGATTGATCAAGTAACGCCAGAGCCGCTTCATATTCCCCTTGGCCGAGCTTCACCTGCGCCAGTCGTAATCGAACCAACCCAGCCAGTGACTTTTCGACCTTATGCTCAAGTACCCATTGCAACTCCTGCGCAGCGGCTTCGAGCTCGCCGGCCTCAACGTCCAGCTTAGCAAGCTGCATAGCAGCAAAATGAGCATAGGTGGTATCGGGGAATTCGGTCTTCAGCTGGTTCGCGATAAAGTTGGCCGTTGACTTGTTTTCTTCTGACAATGTACCCATTGGACCAACAGCCACCGCAGCAGTCAGGTTCTCATACATATCCGAGGCCTTCTCACCCTGTTCACGAGCTGATTTCTCCCAAGTCTGGTAGCCGAATACGACCCCGAGAGACAAAACAATACCAACCACAAGAGATCTTCCATTTGTCGAGAACCAGTTCTTCAGCGCTTCTACCTGTTCTTCTTCTGTTTTATCGGTGACCAAAATCCCACTCCTTAGAAAAATACTTTATTGAGATGCTCGATAATGTCACTCGCCGCAACATTAACCTGCTGACCATCGCCACGTAGGTGTTTCAAACCAACTTCACCTTGAGCGATCTCGTCATCACCGATGACCAGCGCTATTGTAGCATTGCTGGCATCAGCCTTTTTTAGCTGGGCTTTAAACTTACCTTCAGTGCAATGCACCATCACCCGTAGACTCGGCAATATATCGCGTATTGATTCAGCTAAAAGCATCGCCTGGTGCCTGGCGACATCGCCCATGGAAGCCACATAAATATCCGCCACCGCATGCGGCTCATAGCGCTCGTCAAGCATCAGCGCCACACGATCAAGACCCATCGCGAAGCCAATGCCAGGCGTCGGCTTGCCACCCAACTGCTCCACCAGACCATCATAGCGACCACCAGCACACACCGTATTCTGTGCCCCCAGCGTGTCGGTAACCCATTCAAATACTGTCTTGTTGTAGTAGTCGAGACCACGAACAATCGCCGGGTTGACCCGATAATCCACTTGTCGCGCATCGAGCAGACGACGTAATTGATCAAAGTCTGCCATCGATTCCGGATCAATATATTCCTGGAAGCTGGGTCCACCGACCAGCAATTCCTGTGTCTTCTCCACCTTACTGTCTAGAATCCGCAGCGGGTTGGTGCTCAATCGACGTCGACTGTCTTCATCCAACTCATCTTTGAGTGTCGTCAGATAGTCAACCAGTGCTGCCTTGAAAGCTAATCTTGACTCGCTATTGCCGAGGGTGTTGAGCTCCAGCTTTACATCTGCCTGCAGACCCAGCGCCTGCCAAAACCTTGCGGTCATGAACAGCAGTTCAGCATCTACATCTGGACCAGCCATGCCGAAGCACTCAGCGCCGATTTGTTCAAACTGGCGATACCGACCTTTCTGGGGACGCTCGTGACGAAACATGGGACCCGCGTACCAGAACCGCTGCACCTGATTATAAGTAAGGCCATGTTGCTGCGCCATACGCACGCATCCTGCTGTACCCTCAGGTCGCAGCGTCAGGCTCTCACCGTTCCTATCGTCAAAGGTGTACATCTCTTTTTCGACGATGTCAGTCGCCTCGCCCACCGCACGTTTGAACAATGCTGTTGACTCTAGAACTGGCAGGCCAATTTTTTCATAGCCATAGCCTGCCAACACGTCACTCACTGTTGTTGTGATATGGCTAAAAATTGCCTGTTGCCGCGGCAACAAATCTTGCATACCCCGGATTGCTTGGATTTTCACACTAATGGCCTTATCAGGAGCTTTTCGCAATAATTCGTTCTTGTGTCGCTAACAGCTTTTCCTTGTCAGCGACTCGCTTCTTGATAACCTCCTCGAGGTGATCTACCAGGTTCGCATTACTCACCTTGTGATCAGGCTTGCCATCGGCATACACCAGATTATTTGGCGACGCACCCGTCAGGCCAATTTCAGCCTCTTTCGCCTCACCAGGACCGTTAACAATACAGCCAATAATAGCCACATCCAGAGGTGTCGTGATGTCCTCGAAGCGTCGCTCTAATTCATTGATCGTACCGATAACATCAAAATTTTGTCGAGAACAGCTAGGACAAGCGACAAAGTGAATGCCTTTGGAACGCAGATGCAGCGCTTTGAGCAAGTCAAAGCCCACTTTAATTTCTTCTATGGGGTCCGCCGCCAGGGAAATTCGAATGGTATCTCCGATACCATCCATCAATAACGGCGCCAATCCTGCTGCTGATTTGACGGTACCCGAACGCAGGCCACCAGCCTCGGTAATGCCCAGATGCAAAGGCTGATCGATCATGCCAGCGATGGTTCTATAAGCTTCCATCGCCATAAAAATATCTGAAGATTTCATGCTTAGTTTGTAATTTTGAAAGTCGGCCTTATCAAGTAGATCGATATTTCGCAGCGCCGATTCAACCATGGCTGCCGCATTAGGCTCCTTATACTTGCGCATTAAATCCTTGCCCAAAGAACCCGCATTTACACCGATCCGGATGGGGATACCTTTATCTCTAGCGGTATCAATCACTGCCTTAACCCGCGTTGCGTTGCCGATATTACCGGGATTAATCCGCAAACAATCAACACCCAGTTCGGCGACTTTCAGTGCAATCTTGTAGTCGAAGTGAATATCAGCGACCAGAGGCACCTTCACCTGTTGACGAATCAAGCCAAAGGCTTCCGCGGCATCCATACTTGGCACTGAAACCCGGACAATGTCTGCACCGACACTTTCGAGTCGACGAATTTGCGCGACAGTTGCCGCCACATCCGTCGTCTCGGTGTTAGTCATACTCTGTACAGCGATCGGAGCATCACCGCCAACAGGCACATTACCGACCATAATTTGTCGGCTTTTGCGTCGCTTTATGTTCGAGTCTGTTTGCATTTTTGTCTTCGCCAAAGTCGTCTTAGTTAAAATTATTGCTATCGAGGCAGCTTTATTGTGGCGGTTAGGTCAGCGCGCGTAAATCGATCTAGCGATATACGTTGGCCGTTGAATACCAACTGCGCAGCAGGCGCCTTACCGAACAGCACCCTGAATGGCGCTGTGCCAACAACGACGAGAGTATCGCCGGCTCGATTCAAGTCACCGTAAACCTGACTACCCACTGCATCAAATACTTCAATCCAACATTCATCAGTGAAATTGAACTCAAGCTTATCATCACCCGCGGTACTGACAGTAATCAATGAGCCAGCGCCTTGGCTAACCCGGCTAAAGCTGGCCGCATTCACGGGCTTTTCTAATAACCCTTGCTCTAACGCCGCTTTTTCTAATGCTGCTTTTTCGGCAACCTGGCCATCAGTACCAGTCGCTGCCAGGATCGGCGCTTGCACTGTTGGTACAACCCGCGTTTGAGCCACCTTTGACTGAGTCGGTGTAGGCTTTACACGATCTGCAGTTGAAGTGAGCACTGTCGTCGGACTTGCCGCCTCAACATCAATGCTCACTTCAACTGCAGCTTCGTTACTGACTTTAACGGCATCCACTAACGGCTCTCGGCTCGCCAGACCTGGCGGCTCTCGCTGCCCGGCTTCCGCCACAGACGCCTCGATATTAGCCGGACGACCGCCCACGTTCGTGTCTTCTTCATTGCCCGCAAAGATCCATACCAGCAACATCACCAACAGAACCAGCGCCAGACCTATTAATCCTGTCTGAACCACGGGTCCCGTGAATCGATTAACGCCCACCGGCTCTTCCACCAAGTCCTGCACCTCGCCAGTATCGACTTCCACCTGCTGGATTTCGTTGAAAGCTGCGACAACCTCGTCTTCCGACAGGCCGACCACTTTTGCGTAGGTCCTAAGATAGCCCCTGACATAGGCGGTCTTGCCCAACGCTTCGAACTGGCCCTCGTCTATCTGACGAATCATCGTTGCTGTTAGAAACAATTGATTAGCTACATCTTCCTGGCTTAAGCCCTTTGCCGTCCTCGCTTCAACCAATATGACTGACACTCTGGGCAATTCATCTGGCTCAACATTACTATCTAAATCGTTCATAGTTTCCTGCTACTGTCCTGATAGAGCTGATATTCCTTTGATGTCGGGAATATGTTCTTTAATGCCAAAGCCTGACTGGCCTCATCATCCTTTTTGTTCAACACCCTCGATAAGCGTATTCCTAACCACAGGCTTCGCGCCGATGGCTGGGCCAACATGCCATAACGCGCCAACAGCCGGCTTGATTCCGAGTAGTTAGATTGCGCAAAGCGGATCTCCGCCAACTCGAGCAACGCCCGGTCCTGGCTGGGGTTCAGTTGCAAGCTCTTGGTAAATGCGGCTTCCGCTTCGTCAAACCGGTTCAACCGCTGATAGCTGACACCGAGATTTTCAAACACCATGGACCTGGCGCCATACAGCCGATCCTCAGCGCATACTTCCAACTGCTCGATGGCGTCCTGATACCGGCCTTGCTCAAACAGGAATGCTCCATAGTTATTGCGGGCCATAGAAAACTTAGCATCCAGTCGAATCGCGCGCCGAAAGTAGTCTTCCGCTAAATCAGGCTCGCCTTCCAATTGAAACAACAACCCGAACAGGTTGTGCGCTGGTGCCGAACTCGGGTCGATCCCCAGTGCCTTGGTGAGATTTTCCTTCGCCCGCGCATACTCTTGATTACGAATGTAGCCCACGCCCAACCCCAATAAGGCTTCGACTTGGGCTTCCGTATTAATCTTGCGCTTGGGTTGTCCACCTTCTGTGACACAGCCTGTGAGGAACAACACAACCACGATCAAGGCAAGGGCTTGAATTCTCATACCACGGCCTCAGCGGCGATGCGTCGGTAGGTTTCCTGACGCCGAGTCTTGTCTTCAACTTCGCCCACCAGTTGTCCGCAGGCCGCGTTGATATCCTGCCCTCGCGTGGTTCTGACCGTCACGGAGTAACCCCCGCGCAGCAGTCGTTCCTGGAATGCTCGCACGGCGATTTGACTCGGCCGTTTATAACCTGAGCCAGGAAAGGGGTTGAAGGGGATGAGATTGATTTTACACGGAAAGTCTTGCAGCAAAGCCACTAACTGTTCCGCATGTTCTGGCTGCTCGTTGACGCCATCCATCAAGGTATACTCGATAGTAATAGTACGTTTCTCACCCAGTGTGGCGGCATAAGTCCGACAGGCTGCCAGCAATTCTTCGATGGGATACTTGCGATTAATGGGCACCAACTGGCTGCGTAATTCATCGTTTGGGGCGTGCAGCGAAATTGCCAGGGAAGCGTCAGTGGTGCCTACCAGCTTGTAAATGGCTGGCACAACACCCGAGGTGGAAATGGTAACCTTGCGTTTAGAGATGCCATAGGCCAGATCATCCATCATCAACTCGACGGCAGCTATGACGTTGTCGAAATTCAGCAACGGTTCGCCCATACCCATTAACACGACGTTGGTGATTGCGCGACTGCGGTCCGGATAGGCCTTTTCCAGCACCTTGCGGGCAATCCGCAACTGGCCGACGATTTCCGCCGCGGTTAAGTCACTGTTAAACCCTTGCTTGCCCGTTGAACAAAAACTGCAGTCCAGCGCACAGCCTACCTGTGACGAGACACAAAGGGTGCCTCGAGTATCCTCAGGGATAAACACGGTTTCGATGGCACTGCCAGACTCGGCCCGAATCAACCATTTGCGGGTGCCATCCTGGGAGACGCGCTCGGTAATCACTTCTGACTCGCGAATATCACCCAGCTCAGCCAGTTGCAGTCGCAACTTCTTGCTGATGTCAGACATCTCGGCAAAATCATCAACATAGCGATGATGAATCCACTTCATGATTTGTGGCGCCCGATACGGCTTCTCACCCAACTCTATCAACAGTGCTTCCCACTGCGATTGGGTAAACCCCAAAAAATTCAGCCTGACACTAGCCATCTACGCTATCCCGGTTGACGAAAACTATCTATCGCAGATTTGATCTTCTGCAAAAAAGTAGCTGATTTCACGCGCTGCCGAAGCAACAGCATCTGAGCCATGGACAGCATTGGCATCGATAGATTCAGCAAAATCGGCACGAATGGTGCCGGGCGCCGCATCTTTAGGGTTGGTCGCACCCATCAACTCGCGGTTCTTGGCAACGGCATTTTCGCCTTTGAGTACTTGTAATACGACTGGGCCAGAGGACATATAGTTCACCAAGTCATTGTAAAAAGGTCGACCCTCGTGCTCGGCATAAAAACCCTCAGCCTCGCCCTTAGTCAACAGCGCCATGCGCGATGCAATAATCTGCAGCCCCGCCTTTTCAAACCGCGAAACAATCTCGCCAATCACATTCTTCGCCACGGCATCGGGTTTAATCATAGAAAAGGTCTTTTCAACAGCCATTACTGCGTACTCCATTATATTGAGATGATGTTTGGCCCCGATCGGCTACAACCGACTCGTGGTCAATAAAAAACAACCCGTGATTATACTCGGGTTTAAACGGGATAAAGCCAAAATTTCCGTATTTCATCGTGAATTGACGAAACCGGCATAAGTAATGCGGCCAAAAGGCCCATAAACCAGGAAAACCCACCGACCAGCGGACTCACGGGCGCGGATTATAGCCTGTGTGACAGATAGAACAAACCTACAATTCAGGGCTTGCAGATACTTTAGCGAGCAGAATCGGCTGACCTGCCATCTCGACAATAAGGTCAAGCCAATCCCCGCCAGCGCGCCTACTCCGCTTCGTCCATCCAAGCCGCCTGAATAGCTTCCAGAATCTTCTCGCCCGAGCGATGCGCGTCATCGTCAAAGTCCGCCAATTCCATGACCCAACGATGCAGGTCAGTAAAGCGAATGCTCAGCGGGTCCACATCTGGATGCGCTTCATACAGCTCTATTGCTATGTCATTAACATCAGTCCATTTCAAACCCATAAGGTCACCCTAGTGATTTTCAGATACCTGATTAATGGTGTATTTCGGAATCTCGATGACCAAATCCTCATTACCAACGACGACTTGGCAGCTCAGCCGTGAGTCTGGCTCAAGCCCCCACGCCTTGTCGAGCAGGTCATCTTCAAGCTCATCAGACGGCGCCAGAGAATCAAAACCCTCCCTGACCACGACATGACAGGTGGTGCAGGCACAGGCCATTTCGCAGGCGTGCTCAATGTTAATGCCATGAGCCAAAACCACCTCGATCAGGTTGGCACCTGGCTCAACCTCCAACACAGCGCCTTCTGGGCATCTTTCAGCATTCGGTAATATGATAATCTGGGTCACGGTTAATCCTTTTGTCCGATTTCAAACTCTTCGATCTGGTGACCTGACAGCGCCTGTTTGACGCTGGCGTTCATCCGCAAAGCAGCAAAATGATCGCTGGCAGCCCCTAATTTTGCTGTGGCATCCAGAATACTGGTGTTAGAGTCACTGTCGATGACACGCTGCAGGTCCGCCATAGCCGCCTCAATTTCGCCGATTTCAGCAGCGCTCAACAATGCTGCACCGTCTTTCGCCAGGGCCGCAGCCACCGCGTCGAGAACACTTCGACCATCGACTTGGGCCTCGGTTAGTGATCGCAGGCGAATATCTTCGGCGGCAAATTCAAAAGACGCTTTTAGCATCTCAGTAATTTCCTCGTCACTAAGACCATAGGACGGCTTAACCACGATCTGCGCTTCGACACCTGTACTTAGCTCCATCGCCGAGACCGACATAAGACCATCGGCATCCACCTGGAACATCACGGCAATCCGCGCAGCACCGGCAACCATGGCCGGAATACCCCGCAGTTCAAAGCGCGCCAGGGATCGACAATCAACCACGCGCTCCCGCTCACCTTGAACAACGTGGATCAGCATGGCGGTCTGGCCATCTTTATAGGTCGTGAATTCCTGGGCCTTGGAGATCGGAATAGCCGTGTTGCGATGAATAATTTTCTCCACCAAACCACCCACCGTTTCCAGCCCAAGGGATAGGGGCAAGACATCCAGCAATAGCATTTCCGCGTCAGGCTTGTTGCCCGCCAGTATATTCGCCTGAATCGCAGCGCCCACGGCCACCACCTTATCTGGGTCGATATCACTCAGGGGTTCCACCTCAAAGAAGTCGCGAACCTGGGATCGCACCAGCGGCACCCGGGTTGAACCGCCTACCAAAACGACACTCTGGATATCCGCGTTAGTGAGACCCGCATCACGAACCACCCGTCGGCAGGCTTTGAGTGAGTCAGCCACCAACCCTGCCACTAAATCATCAAATTGCCCACGGGTCAGCACGCCCTGGTAGTGAAAATTGTCACTGTCGATCTTAATCTCTACGCTGTCGCTGGTAGACAGCTGTTCTTTAATTCGTCGCGCTTCAGTCATTAGCTGACGAGACTGACCATGCGTGATTTGTTCACTAAAATTCGCCTCACTGATCAGCCATTCGGCAATCTTACGATCAAAGTCGTCACCACCCAGGGCAGAGTTACCACCTGTTGCGAGTACCTCAAAGACACCTCGATTGAGACGCAACAAGGAAATATCGAATGTGCCGCCACCCAGATCATAAACCGCAATCACGCCTTCCGCGCCAGTATCAAGTCCATAGGCCACCGCCGCCGCCGTGGGCTCATTGAGCAATCGGTAGACATTTAAGCCGGCGAGTTTAGCCGCATCGCGAGTCGCCTGGCGTTGGGCATCGTCAAAGTAGGCCGGCACCGTGATAACGACGCCGTCTAACTCGCCGCCGAGAGTTTCTTCGCCGCGCTGCACCAAGGTCTTTAGAATTTCAGCCGAAACTTCCACCGGGCTAACCTGGCCTGAGACGACAGAGAGTCTTGGCATGCCTTGCGTCTCGATAAATTCATAGGGCAGCCGCTCGCCAAGCGTTTCGATATCTTTGATGCCCCGACCCATTAACCGTTTGACGGAGACGATCGTATTGAGGGGATCTTCACTGGCGGCCGCGAGCGCCTGAGCGCCGACAACAACGCTATTATCTGCCAGATACCGGACCACCGAAGGCAATAAATGCTGACTATCCGCATCTGGCAGCGTCGCCGCTTGGCCATTACGAACACTGGCGATCAACGAATTGGTCGTTCCAAGGTCAATGCCCGCGGCCCGTTTACGTTGATGAGGATCCACCGCTTGGCCAGGTTCTGTGATCTGTAACAATGCCATAAAATTCGTCTTAATCCTTACTTGTTAGGTATTGCCTGCTCAGTGTATCAACGCGGAGCAGCCTAATAGCCGAGCAGCTTCTCTTCGAGGCGATCGGCCTCGCTATAGAGCTTGTGCATGAATTGCATTTTATAGGTCGTTTGTTCGGCCGCGGCCAATTGGTCGTCAATTTGCGCCGCAAAGTCTAATTCAAGGGCCGCCAGCCCAGACGCTATTTTCCCCTTGAAGACCGCGAGTCGTGCCAGGCTGCCAGCATCGTCGCCGATGTCTTCTAGCTCTTCCCGCAGTTCTATCTGCGCCATCAGAAACTCGCCGGGCAGGGTCGGGTTATGTTCGATTTCACAAGACTTTAGTTTCAGGATATAAATCGCCCGCTTCAACGGTGACTTTAAGGTCGTGTAGGCTTCATTGATGACCGTCGCCCACTGCATCGCAAGTCGCTTGTCTTGATCAGAGGCGCCCACATGCTTGTCGGGGTGCACATTGCGCTGCAAGTCACGGTAACGGTCGTCAAGCACCAATGGCTCTACCTGATAACTGACAGGCAATTGAAATATCGAGAAAAAGTTGTCTTGGAAGTTCACATTCACAATCAGGTCAATGGGTCGTCAAGCATGGATTAAAGGCGCTTCGGCATTTATGCGCCAAAGCGTAATCAGGTTAGAGAGCCTGCTATACGGTGAAACTTTCACCACAGCCACATTCAGCCTGGACGTTTGGGTTCCTGAACTCGAAACCTTCATTCAAACCCTGTTTGACGTAATCCATTTCTGTTCCGTCGATGTAAATCAGACTTTTGGGATCAACGAAGACATCAATCCCCTGGCTTTTAAACAGCTGATCTTCTGGCGCCGGCTCATCCACTGGCTCAAGGACATACATTAACCCAGAGCAGCCGGTGGTCTTTACAGATAAACGAATACCCACACCCTTGCCGCGGCTACCCAAGTAGCTGCCGATATGCGCGGCGGCTTTTTCTGTCAGACTAATTCCCATACTCGATCTGCTCCTCCTTGATGCCTTTATTCGCCAACGGCAACCGCTGTCTGTTGATCAGCCGCATGCTTGGCCCGGAAATCTTTGACCGCTGCCTTGATGGCATCTTCCGCAAGCACTGAACAGTGAATTTTCACCGGTGGCAACGCCAACTCTTCAGCAATCTCAGTATTCTTGATCGAGGCCGCCTCGTCCAGAGTTCGACCCTTAACCCATTCTGTCAGTAAAGAGCTCGACGCAATCGCTGAACCACAACCGTAGGTCTTGAATTTGGCGTCTTCAATAATCCCGGCGTCATTGACCTTGATTTGTAGCCGCATTACATCACCACAGGCCGGTGCGCCGACCATGCCTGTACCAACACTGTCATCCATATCGTCCATCTTGCCGACGTTGCGTGGATTGTCGTAGTGATCCATTACTTTATCGCTGTATGCCATATTACTTCTCCAAATTATGCTGTCTGTTATCTAGCGAAATTCGCCCGTTCTGGGTAAGACACAAGGTCCATGTTCAACGCCTAATGCGCTGCCCATTCGATCTTGGTGAGATCCACACCATCTTTATACATATCCCACAGCGGTGATAATTCACGCAGTTTGTTCACCGCCAGATGAATTTTCGCGAGCGCATAGTCCACGTCTTCTTCGCTGGTAAAGCGACCAACACTGAAACGTAATGAACTATGGGCCATCTCGTCATTTAAGCCCAGTGCCCGCAACACATAGGAAGGCTCAAGACTCGCAGAAGTACAGGCTGAGCCCGATGATACGGCCAGGTCACTTAAGGACATGATCAATGACTCGCCTTCAACATAGTTGAAACTGACATTGAGCCAACCTGACACACGCTTGTCAAAGCTGCCATTCACATGGATCTCCTCGATATCTTGCAAACCCTGCCACAAGCGCTCACGCAGCGCGCCGATACGAATTTGCTCTTCATGCATTTCCGCCTTAGCGATTCGACAAGCTTCGCCCATGCCAACCAATTGATGGGTCGCCAGGGTACCAGAACGCATGCCCCTTTCATGCCCGCCACCATGGATCTGCGCTTCGAGCCGAATTCTAGGCTTGCGGCGCACGTACAAGGCACCAACACCCTTGGGGCCGTAAATCTTGTGCGCTGAGAAGGACATCAGGTCAACTTTCATCGCTTCTAGATCGATATCAATCTTGCCCGCGCTCTGTGCCGCATCAACGTGGAAGAATACCTTCTTGGCACGACAGACTTCACCAATCGCTGCGATGTCGTTAATCACCCCGATTTCGTTATTAACATGCATGATAGACACCAAAACCGTATCTTCACGAATGGCTGCTGCCACCTGCTCTGGGGTCACGATACCATCGCTACCTGGCTCCAGGTAAGTCACTTCAAACCCTTCGCGCTCGAGATGTCGGCAGGTATCTAGGACCGCCTTGTGCTCGATGCGCGAGGTGATCAAGTGCTTGCCCTTGTTCTTGTAAAAGTGAGCAACGCCCTTAATTGCCAGGTTATCAGACTCGGTAGCACCGGAGGTCCAGACAATCTCTCGTGGGTCGGCATTAACCAGATCAGCAACCTGCCGACGCGCCAGCTCCACCGCTTCTTCAGCTTCCCAGCCGTACTTGTGGGAGCGGCTCGCTGGGTTACCGAAGTTGCCTTCGGCGAGCAGACATTCGCTCATCTTCTGTGCGACCCGGGGATCAACGGGTGTGGTCGCGGCGTAATCAAAATAAATAGGGAGCTTCATGCTTCCACCTCCTCGGCAGGCATACGGATGACTTCATCTCGTTTTAAGTGTTGTCGGGCTGCGCGTTCTCGCACTTCCCGTTTAGCAATAATACTGGCCAGATCGATATCGCTTAGAAACTGGTGAATCTGGCTCGACAGGTCCGACCAAAGCTCATGAGTCAGGCAGGTTTCACCATGATTACAATTCGCCTTACCAGCACAGCGGGTGGCATCAACCAGCTCATCAACGGAATCAACAATCTGAGCCACAAAAATCGAACTGGCGTTACGGCTTAATTGGTAGCCACCCCCTGGTCCACGAACGCTCTTCACCAGCTCACTACGACGTAACTTGGCAAACAATTGTTCCAGATAAGACAGACTGATACCTTGACGCTCAGAAATATCAGCCAAACTGATCGGACCGTTGTCTTCATTGACAGCCAGATCTAACATGGCCGTCACGGCATATCGACCTTTCGCGGTTAATCTCATAGCTTTTTTCATCCTCGACCCGGTTCGGATCCAATCCATCGCACTTGAACCAGTATCTACGCAATACCCGACTAATTAGATCGGCTATTCTGACAGCCCAAGTTAGATATTTCAATAGTTGACCATTTTAGTCGGGTATTGTTCCCTTTGATTTCAATCCCCGCTGAGGCCGCCCCAATTTATTCACGCTAGTCAGAAAACCGCGCAGAATATTGACCTCCATTTCGTCCAGGCGAATACGATTAAACATGCGGCGCAAGCGGGTCAGCAGCTGCCTGGGATTCTCGGGGTCATGGAACTCAACCTGCACGAGCGTCTCTTCCAGATGTTGAAACAGATGCTCAACGGCATCTGATGTCGCGTAGGCCATATCCCAATTATCTATTTCTCGCTTGTCTACTGCCGGCGCGTCGATTTCTGGCGTCCTGATTTCATGCTGGGCCGCCAGGCTCGCCTGTAGCACTTCGTAACACAATACTTGCACCGCCATCGCCAGATTTAGGGAACTGTATGCCTCGCCCGTCGGAATATTAATATGAAAATGGCACTTCTGCAGTTCCTCGTTTTTCAAACCGCGAGACTCGCGACCAAAAATAATCGCAATCTCTGCGCCTGCAGCCTGCTCAGCCACCACTTTTTCACCGCAGGCACGGGGCTCGAGCATCGGCCAAGGAATGCGTCGGTCGCGCGCTGAGGTACCAAGCACTAACTGGCAACCTTCAATCGCCTCATCGAGGGTATCCACCACAATGGCTGAGCTAACCACGTCGACGGCGCTAGCAGCTCGCCGAAATGCTGTGTCATCGGGAAAGTCTTTGGGATTGACCAACACTAGTCGCGTCAGCCCCATATTCTTCATGGCACGCGCCGCGGCCCCGATATTACCGGGATGGCTGGTTTCGATCAGAACAATACGTACAGACGGAAACAGGTTATCAGCAGATTTTTGCATTAGATATCTTCAGGGGACGATTCGGCGGCGTAATTCTACACGCAAAATGCTATGATGCCCCGCCGAAATTGTGCTAGCTCATCATTTCAATGGCTTTTTACTGCTCTTTATGACAATTGGTGGATTAAATCTATGGAACCGATGGCCAACATGGCTCTACGCGCCGCACGCCTTGTGGCGCCCCGCATTACCCGCGCCTTTGACCGCCCTGACCTGATTAAAGTCAGCGACAAGGGCCAGAATGACTACGTGACGAATATCGATAATGAGGTGGAATACGCCATTGTTGATGCGTTGAAAACCACATTCCCCGGTCATTCCTTCCGCGGCGAAGAAGCTGCGCAGAACATCGACACAGAAGGCGCCGAATATGAATGGATCATCGACCCTATAGATGGGACCACCAACTTCGTACAAAACATTCCCCATTTTTGCATCTCTATCGCCTGTTTACGCAACGGCAAAATGGAACACGCTGTCATTCTCGACCCAATCCGACAGGAAGAATTTGTCGCCAGCCGTGGCAAAGGTTGCTCTCTGAATGGTCGACGCCTCAGGGTCGGCAGCAAAACATCCCTACAGAGCGCCTTGATCTCAACCGGCGGCCACGAACAAGCTATTGCCGAACAGCAGGCTTTGATTTATCGGCAATTATTGAATGAAGGCGCGGTGATGCGCCAGGCTGGCAGTGCGGCCCTGGATCTCGCCTGGGTTGCTGCCGGCAGACTCGACGGCATGTGGATGAGCCAACTGAACCTCTGGGATATGGCGGCGGGCGCATTAATGGTACAGGAAACAGGCGGACTCTTAGGCGAGTTCAATGGCGGCACTCAGTATTTAAAGTCTGGCAACATTATTGCGGCCTCTCCCAAATGCTTTCGCAGCTTGGCACCATTGATTCGAAAGCATTTGGGCTAAGCTGGACTAAACCCAAGTGCCGGTAACGCTGGCTAGAACGCCAGCGTCGCTACTAGCCCATCATGTCAGGGTCTTCAGCGCCTTCTTTGACTGGGATTGCCAGGTCTTCTTTGGATATATTCAGCAACACCAACACATTCGCCGCGATATAGATCGAAGAATAGGTCCCTACCACCACACCAATAATCAAACCTTCCGCGAAACCACGAATCAGTTCGCCACCGAGGAAATATAAAGCCAACAAGACCAGCAAGGTAGTCACGGACGTTACCACCGTGCGACCCAAGGTCTGGTTTAGTGAAATATTAATAATATCCACGGACGAGCCGCGACGAACCTTACGAAAATTTTCTCGAATCCGGTCAGCGACCACAATCGTGTCGTTCAACGAATAACCGATCACCGCCAACAGTGCTGCGAGCACGGTCAAATCAAAGTCCCAGCGAGTCAGTGAGAAGATACCCAAGATAATAATGACATCATGAAATAAGGCGACCACCGCGCCTACAGCAAACTTGAACTGGAAGCGCATAGCGATATACAGCATGACAGCCGCCAGGGCCGTCAGCATACCCAACCCCCCTTGATTCGTAAGCTCTTCACCTACCGCAGGGCCCACAAATTCTGACCGCCGAAGCAAGACGCTATCGCCAGCCGCCTGCCTCAACGCCTTGAGCACCTCGTCACCCAAGGTCGCATTTTCGCGATCCGAGAGATTTTTTTGCGGCGGAATTCGAACCAGAATATCGCGCTCTGAACCGAAGTACTGAACTACATGGCCACTAAAGCCAGCCTTATCCAGCTCCATACGAATATCGCCGGGATCAACAGGACTCTCATAGGCCACCTCAACCAGCGTGCCGCCAGTAAAATCCAGCCCCCACTCAACCTGGTTCCAGGCTAAAGACACCAGCGAGGCCAGCACCAATGCCAACGAAATACCACCAGCGATATTGCGGTATCGCATGAAGTCGATTTTATACTTTGTCGCGCTCATGGGTTGTCGCCAAAATTGGGGGCAAGTTTCATATCGCCAGACTTTTCACGTTGCGCCCACCGTAAATCACGTTAATGATCGCTCTAGTGCACACAATGGCTGTAAACATTGACGTCAAAATACCGATCGACAGGGTTATCGCGAAGCCCTTAACTGGGCCAGTGCCAATGGCATAAAGAATCAGTGCAACAATCAGGGTGGTGATATTGGCATCAAAAATGGTCACAAACGCTCGCTCGAAACCCGCATTGATCGCCGCTTGGGGCGACATACCATTTGCCAACTCTTCCCTGATTCGGGAAAAGATCAAGACGTTCGCATCAACGGCCATACCCACAGTCAAAACAATGCCCGCGATACCCGGTAAGGTCAGAGTTGCACCGAGACTCGACATGATCGCGACCAACAAGACCAGGTTGGTCATCAGCGCCAAATCGGCCGCTATGCCGAACACCCGGTAGTAAACCAACATGAATAGCAGCACGAGCATTAGGCCAACGGCGACCGAGATTGCACCCAATTCGATATTTTCCTTACCTAAACTGGCACCCACCGTGCGCTCTTCGGCAATGAACATATCCGCCGCCAATGCGCCGGCACGCAGTAACAGGGACAATTCACGGGCTTCTCCCGCCTGTAAACCGGTAATTCTGAACTGCACACCCAGCGCGGCTTGCACTGTTGCCAAGCTGATGACTCGGCGTTCAACGTAGGGTGTTGTCTTTCGAACTTCCACGCCATCGACCATGGAATAGCTGTCCCGGGTCTTGGTTTCGATAAAGACCACACCTAAGCGCCGACCGATATTATGACGGGTTGCGCGGTGCATCATGTTGCCGCCTTCGCTGTCGAGGGTGATATTAACCTGCGGCAAGCCTGTCTCTGGGTCAAAGCTGGCTTTGGCATCAACCACTCGATCACCCTTGATGATGACATTTCTCTCAAGGCTCGCCGTACGGCCTTCGTAGTCATAGTCGATGGTGGTGGAGCGCGGTGCATCGGGTTGCGCATCAAAGCGAAACTCTAAGGTTGCCACCTTACCCAGAATACGCTTGGCTTCTGCCGTGTCTTGCACACCGGGTAGGTCAACAACAATCCGGTTACGCCCGAGGCGCTGCACCAGGGGTTCAGAGACTCCTAATTCGTTCACTCGGTTACGAATCGTTTGCAGATTCTGCGATACCGCAAAATCTTCAATAGACCGAATCGTGTCTTCGGTAATCTTCAAGCTGATAAACGGCAAACCATCTTCGCCCGCAGAGAATATAAACTCTCGATACTGTGATTCCAGCAGGCTTCGCGCCTTACTGCGGGTTTCCTCGTCTTCAAACGATATTTTCAAGACGCCGCGACTACTGTCATCGACTTCTTTATAGCGAATCTTGGCCTCACGTAACTTGCGCTTTACGTCGGTTCCAAGGCTACTGATGCGATCAGTGACGACGCTATTGGTATCCACCTCCATCAAGAAATGGACACCGCCTCGCAGATCGAGGCCATATTTCATGGGGGCTGCCCGTAAATCATCGAGCCATTCGGGGGTCGTTGGCGCGGCATTCAAGGCCACCACATAGCGCTGTTTCAGATCGTGGAGAGACCGTTGAATCACGGTCTTGGCTTTCAACTGCGTATCATCATCAGGCAGTCGAATCAGGATATTTTGGTCCTTTAGCTCCGCGCCATAATATTTAAGACCGGCCGCATCAAGCGCGTCAGTAGCGACCTGCAGCGCACGGTCTGTGACTGTCTCGCCGCTGGTTTCGACAGATATCTGGACCGCGTAGTCAGGCTGATAGATATTCGGCAACGCATAAACAAGGCCGAGCACGATCGCGAACACAACCAGCAGGTTTTTCCAAAGGGGGTAGGTATTTAGCACCAGTTATATACTTTTGATCGTGCCTTTCGGCAACGCCGATGCGATCGCACCTTTTTGAATCTTGATTTCAACGTTATCAGCGATCTCTACCACTAAAAACTGCTCATCTACTTTGGTGATTTTGCCAAGCATGCCACCACTGGTCACAACCTCGTCACCCTTGCTCAGGCCGCCGACCAATTCCTTGTGCTCTTTAGTCCGCTTGCTCTGTGGGCGCCAGACGATGAAGTAAAACACCAGCGCAAACGCTATGATAATAAAGATATCCATACCCGGTATCGGTCCGCTACCACCTGCCGCATCTGCTGCCATCGCAGCCGGGATCAAAAAGTTACTCATAGGAATCACTCTCTATATATAGTGCTGATTGTATAGTGCTGATTGTATAGTGCTGATTGTCGCCAGCACGATCGCAGAAAAGCCGTATTGTCCCGAATCGGCGCGCTATAGGCAAACGATTCCGCGTACAAATCCCCTCGACGCCACATCAACGGCTAGGGTCGCGCCAGTGCCCAGCCTTCATAGACCCGATCCACATGACCCTCAAGGTCAGCGATTTCGATGGCAGACCGTAATCCTGCCATCAAATTCAGATAGTAGTGCAGGTTATGTAGCGTATTGAGTTGCGCACCCAGCATTTCGCCACATTTATCCAGATGATGCAGGTAGGCACGACTGAAGTGTTGGCAGGTATAACAAGCGCAACCAGGATCCAGCGGATTATCGTCAGTCTTGTGCACCGCATTGCGGATCTTAACCACGCCCACAGAAGTAAAGAGATGACCATTGCGGGCATTACGAGTGGGCATGACGCAATCCATCATATCCACGCCTCGCAGTACGCACTCCACCAGGTCTTGAGGCGTACCAACGCCCATCAAGTAACGGGGTTTGTCTGCTGGCAACTGGGGGGCAACATGTCCTACCACTTCCAACATTTGCGCCTTGGGCTCGCCCACAGACAGCCCGCCAATGGCGTACCCATCGAAACCGATATCCAGCAACGCCTGGCGCGACACATCACGCAAGTCCAGATGGATGCCACCCTGAACAATACCAAACAAGGCATTCAGATTATCCAGCCGAGCAAACTCCTCGGCGCTGCGTTTTGCCCAACGAATCGACATCTCCATGGAAGTCGCCACCGCCGACTTCTCCGCTGGATAAGGCGTGCATTCGTCGAATACCATGGCTATGTCCGCATTCAGGGCCGTCTGGATCTGCATCGAGCGCTCGGGGTCGAGAAACACTTCATCACCATTAATCGGTGACTTGAATTTAACGCCGGCTTCCGTGATTTTTCGCAGATCACCCAGGCTAAATACCTGAAAGCCGCCAGAGTCGGTCAAAATGGGCTTATCCCAGCCCATAAAACCATGCAGCCCCCCGTGTTGCTCGATCACATCCATGCCGGGTCGCAGCATTAGATGGAACGTATTGCCCAGCAGAATTTGCACCCCAACCTCGTCCAAGGTCGACGGCATCATGCTCTTGACTGAACCATAGGTGCCGCAAGGCATGAATATCGGGGTTTGGACCACGCCATGGGCGAGCGTCAGTTGGCCACGTCGAGCATGACCATCGGTATGAGAAACATCAAACTTCACGAGAATGGCTTACCTTATAAAAGAGGAACATGAGCAGGCATTGATCATTAGCTAATGGTCATTAGCCGGTGGTCATTAGCCGATAGTCATTAGCGAGTGATCAACATCGCGTCACCATAACTGAAAAACCGGTATTTTTCTTCTATGGCCACCTGATAGGCGTGCCGGATATGTTCAACACTGGCAAAGGCGCTGACCAGCATCATTAACGTAGAGCCTGACAGATGAAAGTTCGTCACCAAGGCATCCACCGAACGAAATTCATAACCCGGGTAAATAAATATATCGGTGTCACCCTGGTAAGGCTGGATGATACCCGTTTTTGATGCGGTCTCCAGACATCGCACGCTGGTGGTCCCCACGGCGACCACTCGGCCCTGGCGGGCTCGACAAGCATCCACTGCATCGCACACAGGCTGGGTCACCTCGAGCTGTTCGGAATGCATTTGGTGGTCTTCCACCTTCTCGACCCGTACCGGCTGAAACGTACCGGCCCCCACATGCAGAGTTGCCTGGGTGCTAGCAACGCCCTTCGCAGCAATAGCCGCCAGCAAGGGCTCGTCGAAGTGCAAACCGGCAGTGGGTGCAGCGACCGCGCCATGCTTTTCAGCGAAGACTGTCTGGTAGCGCCCTTGGTCAGCAATATCGTCTTCGCGGGTGATGTATGGCGGCAACGGCATATGCCCAACCTCCTCGGCGATCACCAGCACCCCAGGGGCAGGGAACCCAACCTTGTAGAAGCCCCCTTGTTTTTCGATCACTGTGACTGTCGCACCGTGACCATCCAGTTGTAATTGGCTGCCAGCCCGCGGGGTTTTACTGCTGCGGATTTGAACGAGGGCGGTGTGATCGTCCAACACCCGCTCTAACAAAATCTCGACTTTGCCGCCTGTTGATTTAGTACCGAACAATCGCGCCGGAATAACCCGCGTATTGTTGAACACCAACAGGTCGGCAGGCGCCAGCAACTCGGTCAAATCGCTGAAGTGGTAATGCTTGATGGCCCCGGTGGTCGCATCCAAGTGCAACAAGCGGCTGGCCGTACGTTGGGCAGTGGGATATTGGGCGACCAAATGCCCGGGCAGCTCATATTCGAAGTCACTGACTTGCATCACAGGTTTCTGGAAATTACGGAGGCCAAACGATACGTTGCTCGGCGCTATAAATCCAGCTCAAACATCTGAGTCCAGGCTACGTAATCTGGACTCTCGGGGTCTATCTCCAAGCCCGCACACTGCTCGCTATCATCATTGGTCCAGCGAACCTCAGCTTCCAGACGATACAAGTGAGCATCAAAGTCCAGCCTCAACCCAACACGGGTTGCCACTGGCAGGCGCATCCCCGCCGACACTTGCATCCCTGTTTCTGAAACATTCACTGTGATCCCTGAGATCAAGGTGTCTTCCAGGCCAGTATCATCGACGCAACTGATCACATTCATCAGGACCGACTCGGCTTTATCAATTCTATCAAGGCGCATCACATTACCTCACCTTACATCACCACTCATGCCGCATATCACCGACAACAGCTATCGTTCTGATATTACAAAAATCTCCTCTGACGAGATAGTGATAATTGTACATATTTTGCTCACTTGAGAACCCCGCGGATAGACGACCCAGGAATCGAGCGCCGACTGCGACCGACTATTAAAACTATCTTGCTAACTGGTTCCAATGGTCAACAATCGCGGCTATAATGCCCGTCCTGCTGTGCCGGGGTGGCGGAACTGGTAGACGCGCCGGATTCAAAATCCGGTTCCTTCACGGGAGTGCCGGTTCGATTCCGGCCCTCGGTACCAACAGCACGGCTTGCGCTTCGCGCAAACGTGCTGAACGGCAGGTGTTTCGAACAGTGACATACCGAGAGCTGATCTCTCGGCCTAGGATTCTCTAAGAAAATCTAATGGAAATTCACTGTTAAAATTCACGCAGTGCAAACACGGCTGCGCTCTGACTCACCTCTTCACTTACCTCTTCAGTTACCTTGTCAGTCACCTCTCTAGCAAGACCTCAATACTGCAGTCATGGTGTCCTTGGGCTTTGGTCCTGCTTAAATCAAGCGTCACGGCTTGGCTAACACCCACTATTAAACAACCACCAACCCAAATCCATTCACACGAGCGACGTTGCCATTCCGGCAACGCTAGCTGTCGCGGGTTAAATCGGAGGTGGTCGCGGTTCGAGATGATCTAGAAGCTTCTGGATTATGTCTGGATTATGTCTGGATTATGTCTGGATTGTGACGTCGGCAATAACCCGCATGGAGCCGCCGCATCCATGCTCACTGAACAACCCAACGCGGACTCGACGCCCTGGCCTCGACGCCCTGGCAAAGATGCTGTGCGGCTAATGCGCAACCTGATCGCGACCGGCATGTAATGAACACAGCAAAACATGTACATCTACCAAAAGCTTGTCACGCCCTCGGCCAAGGACATCAAGTTGCTGTCAGCTTGTCTGCATCCAGCCATCTGCTGACGAAACAGCATCGGGTAATGATTAGCCTGCGTATCGCCAGGTCGTTGTGCCGCAGCTGAATACTTGCTTGTGCTCGAATCGCAAATTGAGATTAAAAAAATACCGAGCATGGCCCGGTATTTTTTAATAGAACGTGCAAAAGCTTCATGGTCCCAACAGATTATTCTGGCAGTGTACGTATAACCAAATTACGAATTTCAGTCATGTCTTCCATCGCAAAGCGAATACCTTCTCTGCCAATCCCTGAATCTTTCACGCCGCCATAAGGCATGTTGTCAACACGGTAGGATGGCACATCACCAACTACGACGCCGCCAACTTCCATTTCATCCCATGCCTGCTGCACTTTGTAGAAGTCGCGGGTAAAGATGCCAGCCTGCAAACCAAATTTACTATCATTTACCATCGCGATAGCATCATTCCACGTCGAGAACTTTTGCAGAACCGCAGCAGGACCAAATGCCTCTTCCACACATAGCGCCTGATCCAACGGGACATTTTCCATTAAGGTGGCATCTAGCATCGCGCCGTTGCGCGTGCCACCACAGAGGATCTTACCACCAGCCGCGGCTGCAGATTCTATCCAGCCATGGAGGCGAGCAGCCTCTTTTTCGGAGATCATCGGCCCAATAAAAGTCTCGCGTAATTTCGGATCGCCTTTGATCAAAGTCGCGGTTTTAGCAACCAACTTCGCTTTCATGACATCATAAATATCTTCATGGATCATGATACGCTGAACACCGATGCACGATTGGCCGGACTGGTAGAAGGCACCAAAGATTATCCGGTTGACGGCATCATCGAGGTTTTTTGTATCCGCATCGACAACAACGGCGGCGTTGCCGCCCAGCTCCAGCACAACCTTCTTCTTGCCACAACGTGCCTTTAAATCCCAGCCAACATCGGGTGAACCAGTAAACGATAGCAGTTTAAGTCGGTCATCGACGGTAAACAAATCAGCACCGTCGCGCGAGCAGGCGAGGATTGAGAATGCGCCTTCCGGCAGGTTCGTCTCGGCCAAAATTTCACCCATGATGATCGCGCCCAGCGGGGTGCGAGATGCAGGTTTCATCACAAATGGGCAGCCGACAGCCAGTGCAGGCGCTATCTTGTGTGCCGCAAGATTGAGCGGGAAATTAAACGGCGAAATAAATGAACAAGGGCCTATTGGCACACGCTTCCACATGCCCTGGTAGCCTTTCGCACGGGGCGAGATATCCAACGCCTGTAATTCACCGTGCATGCGCGTAGATTCCTCGGCGGCGATCTGAAAGGTGTCGATCAGACGGGTCACCTCACCCTCGGCATCATTGATCGGCTTGCCGGCTTCAATGCATAGCGCCATAGCCAGCTCGTCGAATCGCTCCTTAAAGCGGCTGACACAATGCTCTAACACCGCTTTTTTTTCGTAGGATGGCATTTTCGCCATGGGTTCGGCGGCGCGAACCGCACCTGCGATACCTTCGTCAATAGCCTTGGGGTCAGCCAGCGCACAGCGCGTGGCAACTTCTCCGGTATACTTGTCGGTGACCTCAAGGTCCTCGTTGGCGTAAACCGCTTTGTTGTTCAGATAGTAGGGATATTTGGCCTGAAGCGTCGACATTGACGGTCTCCTGAGTATCAGATGTTAGAAATGACAAGGGGCCCGCGAGCCCCTCGTGGTTCTCAGCAGGACTATATCGACGCTGAGTGCTTCTTGATATCGATGTTGAGGATCTGGTCGTTGTCTGCATAATCCACGGGACAATCGATCAGATGCACACCCGGCGTGGAAAGCGCAGTCTTTAGGATCCCAGGCAGCGCCTCGGCCGACTCTACTCGATGACCGATACCACCATAGGCTTCCACATACTTGACGAAATCAGGGTTACCGTACTGCAGGCCCCAATCATCAAAGCCCATATTGGCTTGCTTCCAACGAATCATGCCGAAGGAGTTATCGTTCAGAATCAATACAGCGATATTCATCTTCTCACGCACGGCTGTCTCCAGCTCCTGCGAGTTCATCATGAATCCACCATCGCCACAGATCGCCAGCACCTTGCGATCTGGATAGACCATATGTGCTGCCATCGCTGATGGCAGGCCTGCGCCCATGGTAGCCAACGCGTTATCCAATAGCACCGTGTTGGGCTGATGGGCGCGGTAGTTCCGGGCAAACCAAATTTTATAGACGCCGTTATCTAGACAAACCATACCGTCATCTGGCAGAGCGTCGCGGACCAATTTAACGACATGCTGTGGATAGCAAGGGAAACGCGCGTCGTCTGAACCTGCCAGAATGTTAGCGTCGTGATGTTCGCGAACTGCCATCATACGGGTAAAGTCCCAGCCGGCTTCAGCGCTCGTCTTAACACCGTTTTTCATCTCCCAAATGGCGTTGCCAACGTCGCCAATAACCTCGATTTGAGGGAAGTAGACAGGATCAACCTCAGCAGTATTGTATGAAATATGAATGACCTCGGTGCTACCTCTCTTCATGAAGAACGGCGGCTTTTCGATCACGTCATGGCCGATATTGAGAATCAAATCGGCGGCCTCGATTGCACGGTGAACATAGTCGTCTGCAGACAGCGCGGCACAACCCATGAACAACGGGTGACGTTCGTCGACCACGCCTTTACCAAGCTGGGTCGTCACAAATGGGATTCCGGTTTTGTCGATAAATTCCGTCAGCATCTTCGACGTCATTTTGCGGTTACCGCCAGCGCCGATAATAATGATCGGCGATTTTGCGGCGTGCAACTTAGCCAACGCCACCGCGATGGACTTAGCCTCGGGCACAGGCCGACGTGCTGCTGACTTTGGAATCGGACGTTCGTCTGTTTGTTCGTCAGCGATATCTTCCGGAAACTCAATATGAACAGCACCTGGCTTTTCTTCCTCAGCAAGCCGGTATGCTTCGCGGATACGCGACGGAATGTTATCGCCAGCAACCAACGTGACCGCGTATTTAGTGATCGGTTTCATCATCTCGACAACGTCGAGGATTTGGAAGCGCCCTTGCTTGGATTTTTTCACAGGTTTTTGACCGGTGATCATCATCATTGGCATGCCACCCAGCTGAGCATAAGCTGCTGCAGTAGTGAAATTTGTTGCACCTGGGCCAAGTGTTGAAACGCAAACGCCGGTCTTGCCGGTCAGGCGACCGTATACAGAGGCCATAAATCCAGCGCCCTGCTCGTGGCGGGTCAGTACTAGCTTGATTTTTTTCGAACGACTGAGACTGTCGAGGAAATCAAGGTTCTCTTCTCCGGGGATGCCGAAGACATATTCGCATCCTTCGGCTTCGAGACATTCAATAAATAGATCTGATGCTTTCGTCATAGTTACCTCTGTCACTGCTTGTGGGCATAAATAAACCCTTGGTTTTTTATAGGCACACCTTAACTAAAGACCTGTAGAATTAATAATGTTTCTTAGCTAAATTAATCAGACATTAACTTAGTTAGCATCGGCTCGTTGGCGCAGATTTAACCGGTGGTGGTTGCGCCTCCATAGTAGCTAGGACTTGCCACTACCTTTCTTTTATGCAAGCAATGGCGTCATTAGAGATTGAGCTTGAAATGGGTTGATATTTATCGTACAAATCCCCGTCTTTAAGCTACCATAAACTTCAACGTAACAAACTCACTCTAACGTCACAATCCACTGAATTGAAAGCAGTCGATCCAGACTGAGCCAACGTTCAATGGTCTATCTCGATAAATCAACAGGAGAATAATAATGGCTGTATCTGATCACGTAAACCTCGAAGAATTTATGGCCGGGGTAGAACGACGCAATCCGCATCAGACTGAGTTCATTCAAGCCGTTAGAGAAGTTGCCGAAGACGTTTTCGAGTTCATCGAAGATAAAGAAAAATATCATACCGCACAGATTCTTAGACGAATGGCAGAACCAGACAGAGTTGTAAGCTTCCGAGTTTGCTGGGAAGACGACAACGGCCACGTTCGCGTTCAACGCGGATGGCGAGTACAGAACAACAACTCGATTGGTCCCTATAAAGGCGGACTGCGCTTCCACCCCAGCGTGACTGAGAGTGTCTTGAAGTTTCTGGCATTTGAACAAACCTTCAAAAATTCCCTCACTGGCCTGCCCATGGGTGGCGGCAAGGGTGGTTCGAACTTTAATCCAAAGGGTAAGTCTGATAATGAAATCATGCGATTCTGCCAGTCTTTTATGACTGAACTGTATCGTCACGTAGGAGAAGACACAGACGTTCCCGCAGGTGATATTGGTGTAGGTGCTCGCGAAATTGGTTACATGTTTGGTCAGTACAAACGCATAACCAACAGGTTCACAGGTATATTGACAGGTAAGGGACTCGAGTTTGGCGGCAGTCTGGTAAGAACAGAGGCAACCGGATATGGCGCGGTTTACTTCTTGCAAAACATGTTAGAGCACCAGGGTACAAGCATCCTGGGCAAAACTGCCGTTATCTCCGGTTCGGGTAATGTCGCAACTCACGCAGCAGAGAAGATTATTGATTTTGGCGGCAAGGTGTTAACGCTGTCTGACTCCAAAGGTTATATCCATGACCCCGATGGGATTGATCAAAGTAAGCTAGACTGGATCAAAGAACTGAAGAACGTACGTCGCGGCCCCATCTCTGATTACATTATTGAGTACAAAGGTGCTACCTACCACGAAGGCGAGAAACCTTGGGGGGTTGTTTGCGACCTTGCACTTCCTTGTGCAACGCAGAACGAACTGCTTGGTCATCACGCGGCCTTACTCATTAAAAACGGCTGTACTGGTGTTTGCGAAGGCGCGAACATGCCAACCGACCTTGCTGGCATAAAAATCTTCAAGGAAGCAGGTATCTGTTACGCACCAGGTAAAGCGTCCAATGCGGGTGGCGTTGCGGTTTCCGGCCTCGAAATGAGCCAGAACTCAGCCCGTCTGAGCTGGACTGAAGCAGACCTTCAACAACAACTGCGCGACATTATGAAAGGCATCCATGATAGTTGTCTTGAGTATGGCCAAAAGCCAGATGGCACAGTCGATTACGTAAAGGGCGCCAATATCGCCGGTTTCGTCAAGGTTGCCGATGCAATGATCGCGTTCGGTGTCGTTTAAAGCTTCGGTGGTGTTTAAAGCCATGTTATGGCAAATCGAGTGGTCAATGATCAGTCGATTTGCCGCAGACGATAGTGAATCTGACCCACACTCATTCGGTTTGAAAAAGCATCTCGATTGACGTTTTTATTACCCTAATTGTGTTGGACCGTGTTTGGTAGGGGACGGCCAAGGTCTGAATAGCCAATAATCTACTGTACGCATTTTGCGAACCTCTATTCGACCCCAAGCCTATTAGAGTGTGATGGGTGGATCCGCTGACAAGGCGACTTAGATGATCTAAGTCGCCTCGCTCAATCTACATCGGGAAAAACCTCATCTCGCATTCACCAGATGCAATATCGAGAACCGATTTGCACAACCCACCTTGCCTTTAACCCTGTGGGTATCGGCAGGTAATTCGATGAAGGTATGACCCTCGGCAGCCACTGATTGCGAAAGCGCTAGCAGCATCAGTGGCGCGACCAAAACTAACAATCTTATTCTCTAACGCCCTACCGTAGTCGCTTTAAAGATCCGCAACCACGGAGTTAACATTAGTGCGGTAGACCGTTCTAATTCCGCCAACTTTCTTCTGGAATTCAGCAAACGCTTTAGATGGAGTTCCGTTTTCCAAAAGTGTTTCTAGATCTTTGGCCCCCGAAAAAGCCATGTGTGTAACATTGCTATCGGCACCACCTTGAATTCGCCATAGACCATAAGCGCCTTTAACTAGACCGGCTTTTTCCTGAGCTTCCATCAATTTTTTATACGCTGCAACGTAAGTCGCCTCATCAGTAACGTTGGTTTGCCAAACAACGTAAGTCGTATCTTTCGTGTAATCACCGCCGGTGTGCAAGGTACGCAGTAGTAGCTGTGATACCGGTTGCGTATGCTCCTTCAGTACAGCCATGAGATTCCCAGCGGCTCTGCACTGCTGCATCTTGCCGAAGGTCTCGGTTATCGATTTTGCGTCGGTGAAATTGAAAATAACAGAGTGGGTAGGAGCTTCAGTTCCATTCCAATTTTCTGCCATTACACGGATAGCAGTAGGCATCGATTTTCGACATTCAGACTGGGCAAAAGCAGACATCGCAGCCACGACACTAGCTTGCTCCGCCGTGGAAAATTGAAATATCGTAGCGAAGGCAGGGACTGTGGCCTCTTGACTATAAGCCGATGTAGCCTGTAGCCCGACGATTAGCAGCAAGGACGAAAGAATTTTCTTCATAACACTATCCAGATAAATTTTGAAACACTAAAGTAATCGCACCACAATATCCGGTCAATAATAGTTCGGTTTTGGTTAGGCGTTAGAGGCTTGGTTCTCGGCCACAATCTGTTTTGCGTGAACCCTAAGCGTCAATAGAAATCCCATCTTCATCAGGATGCTAACCCTGGAATGAAACTCACTGAGAGTCGATCCCTCGCCACATTACACACTACTCGCCTTCAATGAAATCAGCGCGCTACAGGCCTTTAGGCAAAGCTGCCCCCACCATTCAGATTTTACTTTCGCTTAATCACTTGCCGGCGTCGGCCGTCCCCGTGAAATCGTCAACTGTTGAGGCGTTTGATTGCCGATATAAAGAAACGCTCCTCCGTGATCAAAGGTCAGTATTTGCATGAGCCGGCTGAATCTCTCTGGGTACTGCGAGAATGCTTCATTGAAAAAGCCCAAAGCATGAATTCTCAACTGTGCTGACGCTCCTGCTTTCTGTCGTATCGACTCAATTTCTGCCAAAAATGAGTCGAAATCGTTACCCGTGTAGTCATCGCCTGCAACGAACAAGCCTATTTTCAGTCCAGGCCTATAGAGCCTATCAATAGCCACTCTAATCCCTTCAACAGGGCTACTATTGGAGTACGCATTCCAGTTTGAAAGCTTGGCTTGCACTGCATCAAAGCTACGCTTATCCGCCGGCAACCAATTCTGTTTGCCGGCATACAAAAACTCACCCTGATCGCTGAGGATCTGAAAACCCTTTAGCCGGGGATAGTTCCGCAGTATCTCCAAGACTTTACTCATTACTCGTGGCCATATTTTTTTCATACTGCCGGAAGTATCGATCACGAAAACCAGATAATCCGAATCAACCGGTATCCCGTAGCTTCGACTCGGCGGGCCCTCGTTTTCAACGCCTGTATCGAGTAATTTTTGTTTTAACTCGAGCTCAAGGGAATCTGCCGCCGCACTGACCAATAGCAACTCTTTTTTTAACACTGCTATGGACGTATCAGCGGCACCCTCTTTACGACTAGCACTATCTTGACTCGTGACGAGTACGCTGAGCGCGGCTCGCATCGATACGAAATCTAATTCCAACAAGCTATTACCAGAGTTTAAACTTTTGACTTGATTTCTCATCTCGCCAATTTTTTGATAAACCTCACTGTCGCCTTTTGCTTCGTACTCGCCGACTGGAAGAATCAGTACTAGCAGGACAATCGCGCCAAACCCACAGGCGATGACATCTAAGAACGCGACAATTGAAACAGGGGTAGTGAACTTCTTCTTCACTTCAATAACCAATCAACAGCTGGCGTGAGTAATTTTCCAGCTGTTACACCAGAAACTATCGAGTAGAATCTTATCGCTTCACTATCGCCATCTAACGGCAATAGAACCACATCGACAGGCACTTCAGACAAACCTTCCGCCATAGCTTCTACGGACTTCATCGCCACTGAAACCCTGCAATCGCTAGTCAGCGTTGAAACTTTTTGTTGCTCCCTGGGACAGCCTTTTAATTTTCCACGACCGTCAACTTTGCCGGGCAGACCATCGGTTATCAGTAAGATTCTAGCGGGCTTCGGAATCAAGCTATTGGCCGCGTCAATCGCTTTTTTCAGATTAGTACCGCGCTTCGGACCGTGTGACACAAGGTTCTCAACGAGCGCATCGTGACGACCATCTTTCTTATCCCAACTGAGAACTTCTTGATCAATCGAATTGCCCTCCAAGTTATAAACTTCTTCGGAATACATCAACAACTTGAACCTAGCATTTCGATCGATAGTCTTGTACGCAAACTGTGCAGAGAGCCTTGCCTGATTCCACTTAGGCGCCGAATTTATGGCAGCTGCGCCGGAAACCTGAATCCTAAAGATCTCGACCAACGACCAATGCAGCATGCTCGCCGACACATCCAATAAAATAACGACCTTATCCAGCCCGCTATAGTTGATCCCATCTAAGGCACCCGCCGCCTTTAAATCAGGTTCACTTCTTGATTCCTGTTCTTGCGTCAACTGTCTGGCTAACTGAACGTCGAACTCCTTCAGCCCTTTCATTCTGGCCAACTCGGTATTCAACGCAGCCTTGACCTTTTGAATATTAGCCTCTTTATCTGTCAGGTACTGACCTCTGACGCGAGCCGCTTCAATCAATTGAATTTTATCCGCCGCCAACGCCTCGAGCTCAACCTCGAGATTGGCCCGATCAGAAGACAACCTCTCAACCTCCGATTGCAGCTTGCCGACTTCAGACGACGCCATCAAATCAAGAACTTCACTATTCACTGCCGGCTGCTCATGTTTAACAATGAGCAAGAGTAGTATTGCCGCTCCGAGACCGCAGCAGAGAACGTCGAGGAACGAAAGACCGACACCATCTTCGCTGACAGCAGCTTTTCTTTTGGACATTTAACCGGCGACTCTAATGCGCGTAAGATAACCACCTAATGCTTCACTAATAAATTGTTTCGACCTCACCAGCCGGTCGTAATCCCTGCCCCTGAGACTGGTAGACAGGAACGTCAGAATCAGACTCAACAGAAGAGCGACGAATGTAGAGTTGAAAGCGACGCCTAAATTTAGTGCAACTCCTGCTATATTTCCTGACAAAGCCTGATCAGCATCTGCTAATGCCTGGCCAATGCCGCGAACAGTACCTAAGAAGCCGATTGATGGAATAGCCCAAAGCACAAAATTTACTAACTGAAGCCGTGAATCCAGTATCTCCTCTCGCAGATCATAGAATTCAAATACCACGTTTTTTGCATCTTCAACCGACGCAGTTTTCTCATACCTATCTAAAAATATTCGAACACCTGGCAGAATGTAAGTATTTAGGTCCAGCTGCTCAGCTTCTACTAGCCTTTGATCAATTTCCGCTTTCGTCACTCCAGGTTTCTTAAGGCCCAAAAAATCAATATTGATCAGCTTGATATCCTCATTAAGAACCCTGTAACGATTAAGCAATAGCAACGTACACCATAACGCCAAAATCAAACATAATTCCTGCTCAAGATCTTTCAAAATCAGCCAAACCGTTCTTTGCGGTACTTCACCTAACATTAACGCCTTAGCGATTTCAGCCGCGGCGATTGGGTCAACAATAAAAACGTATGCGGTATGTACAACAAAACTCGCGACGATTAGGAACACAACATCGACAAATATTGGATGATCCCGGAATAACTTTCCCGCTTTTTTCAGACTCAATTTCTCAACTCCTAAATATCATCCGGCAAGGCGACTTGTGCCATTGACGACAGTTTTTGCCTCAGCAACAACTCCGAATAAGTTTCCGCATTTTTTGCAGCACTACCTGGCTCATTGCTTGAGCCTTGCTCTTTCGGGTTGGTACCCTTACTTTCGCAATGTATCTTCTGGGTTGCGGACAGCGCCGAGCCCTTACAGTCCACATCAACATGGGTTGATTGAGCTGCAGCTTTGCAGCACGAAAAACCACCGACGAACAAAACGACGAAACATAGACACTGCCACCTCATCTTATTGTCCTCACCACCCTGAAACCCAAGTCATCTGCACCGTAGATAGCAGAACCCACAGCTATAGACTCTAACGCTTCGGGAGAAGCGCCTAGGTAGCTGGATCCAAGAGTACGATGTTGAATACCGTAAGCTGCGCCAAAATATTCTGTATTTTCGACAGCCGCGTCATGGAGCCACTCTCGCACGTTACCCACCAGATCATAAAGATTTAGCGCATTCGGCCTGAATGACTTTACGGGGGACAAGCCTGCATAGTTATCCACATAATGCTGCATGGTAGCCGAAGAATACTGTCCTAACTCGCGCCCTGCGAGATTACCAATCCCTCGAGGTATGTCTAAATATTTTTCACCCCAAGGATACATTTGAATTTTTTCTGGCGATCCTGCCGACATCAACACAACCCACTCACCCAACGTTGGCATCCTGAACCCATTTGAATTTTGATCGAAGGAAATAGTGTTAACACCCCGAACTTCTCCAAATATGTAAAATGGGCGTAACGCCAACTTCTCGCTAAGCCAATTGCAGTATAGCGCCGCATCTTGCCAATTGATCTTATTCTGCGGCAACTGACCTACATCCCCGTCGACATCACCACCACTAAACCTAGCGTACGCTTCAGCTGTTATCACGGTGTCACTAACGTATAGGTCTGGGACATAAGACTGCATCAAAAGCCTCAAGTTATCCGGAACGCCGAATGTCCTACCTTCAAGCTTAAGCAGAGTGACGCCCTCTACCTCCTCAATATCAGGCGACTCCACAAACAATTTTCTATCTGCCTCGATCAGGCGAAATCTTATATTTCGATCTTCTAGCTTTACAGCAGGTATGAGAAATTCTTCTGTTGCATAACCGGCTTTTTCAGCCGAAATGATGTCACCGGCTGACACCATCAAATCGATCGATGAAACACCTTTCTCAACGCCGTTAAGGATGACCTTTGAGGCCGGAAACACCTCGACATTGACAGTATAACGTTCCTTAGCGAGGACAATATCCCGCGCAATGTCTTTACCTAACTCAACCTCCAGGTTACCTAAAACGGGTTCAAACCCGCTCTTTCTCACTTGGTACCGATAGTCCCTGAGGGGCATTAAACTCAAACTCAGTGGGGTTTCACCCAAGTACTTGCCATCAATCAAGACCGTTGCTTTAGCTGGCCGTGAGGCTAATGTTACTTGAACACTTTTAGGTTTCAGCGTAATCGTGTCTAGGCGGACCTCACTGCTTTCATCAGCATAGACCTCTAGCACATTGCTAACGTAGCCATCGGCAGCAATGTTAATTGTATGACCACCAACCGCAGCCTTGAATTGATAACGCCCGTCTTCTCCGTTTACTTGGACACTATCCAGGCTCACAGTCGCGTGACTGGGCACTACCGTCAATGCTATCGAGCCTCGCACTTCTTTAAGCTCAACAGCTACTATTTGCTCGAGTCCGCGGCCTAGCACCTCAATGTTTTTCACCAGTTTCTGTATATTGGGGCCGTCTATTTCAACAGCCAGTGCGCCAGCAGGCGCCTCAAACTGGAAGGACCTTGTTTTGGATCGAAGACCCAAAGAAGGGACATGGATTTCAAAGTTTGCTGAACCATCAACTTCGACAATAACAAGGCCTGGCAATGGCTTTAAACTCACTTCAATTACTGAGGTTTCTGCGCTCTTTTCGTAAAGGGCTTTTTCGGCAGTAAATCCGGGACTGCTTATCATGAATTCCGTAGCATCGGAAAAAACGAGGTATTGAGTCTGCAAAGGGATGCCGAAACCCGTTATGAATTCAATGTTGGCTTCCGCCCTGGCCTCTACCGGATAAACTTGAATCTCAACGGGTTTACCGACCAAAATTAAAAATAACGGTAGAGAGATCAAAAGTGTCACGAAAAGCAGGCGCGTATTTTTACGCCTCTGGGCTTTTATTTCAGATAACAGTCCATCGCTCATTGCGTGTTAAATTCCACAAGTTAAATCAACTAACCGCCTTGCGGCACCCGCGGGCACTTCTATTTTAGTCACTAGCTCTTGTCTGCCAACACATCTTACAGACAATCGATAGTTTCCAGGATAAACCCTCAACACCAAATTTTTGAACTCACCTAATCTACCACCAGGCTTTATCAACACTGGGGATATACCATCAGAAATCAGCTCGAGCTCTACTTTCACTGCGAGCGCTGTATATCTTGCTTTCAACTGTTGATACTTAGACTCTACACGATCTCCAAACCGGGTCACATCCGCGGATTCAATCTCAGCGATGACTTCTTGAATTGCCTTGCGCAAACTTACAGACGATAGAGAAGTTAGTTGATCGGCATAGGTATCGATTCGATTTTCGATCTCAATATAACTTGAGATTTCAGCTATTTTGGCTCGAAGATTTGAAGAGGGATCCATGGCTTCAAGGTCTCTTAGCACATCGAGAGCCGCTAAATAATTCTCTGCCTGAAGATGCTCACTCAGCACTTCCTTCATAGCGATAATCCTAATCGCTCGTTGCCTTTGCTTAATCGACAGCAGCGCCTCATTGACAGTGGTAGAACCCGGATTTAAGTTTCGAGCTTTTACTAGCGTAATTTTAGCAGTCGCTAAATCGTTCTTATCAAGCGCCTTTAAGCCTTCAGAGACCAACCGAGAAAATTGGCTATCGCGTTTTAACGCCGACACTCGCGCCCGATAAGTTTGAACTTCTTTAGCGTAAATATTTGATTCAAGCTCACCAACAATGCGTTCCGCATCTTGAACCTCGCCTACATCTAACAGTTCTGCGATTTTGGTAATTCTGGCCGAATCCCGGCTCATCGCTTCCATCTCAATAATTGTCGACGTTAGAGAATCTGCACCCCACGCCGTTAGTTTTTTCGCTGCATTTATTGCTTCCTGAAAGTTCCGCGTCTCGCCCACCTCATCCACCAATTTTTTATTCATGGCGATGCTGAGGCTCAGCGTAGACAGTAATGCGCTGTATAAATCCCTAGATTTTGAAAATTTGCTCGCCGCATCACCATAATATTCATTTTCAAACTGAGCCTTAGCTTCCTCATAGACCGTGAGCGCATCAGCATAGTCTTCGGCTTTCCACGGCGGGTCAGTAACCATCGCAGCTTTATTACTGAGAACTTCCGCATCACTTCGCTGTAACAGCGCATCGTTCAATTCCACGCAGATGGGCGATGTGGCCCTATCACCAGAGCACCAAAGCATTTCCTCTGAGCTCCCGTTCTGGCCGTACAACAGGACCACACTTAACAAGGCCACTTTTTTTAATAAATTGACCATAAAAACTTAATCCGTGCTCGCGACTATTTCCAGGTCACTAAAATCCTGCATTCCTTCGGCATAGAGTTCTTTTAGCAACGTGCTCCATTGCGCTTGCTGTTCGCTAGCAGATCCCGTTAATTCAACCTCTCGGTTTTCCATCGCGATCACTTTCGGCGCCAACATTCCAGAAACGGAACCGCCGAGCTCATTGAGCTGCGCCGCTTGCTGCCTGGAGTCATCACGCTCTTTAAAGCTTTTGTTCAACGCCCCCAGGCTGGCTAGTGCAGCCGTGGCGGCCCCTACTTTGCCCGCTGTGCTATTGCTATTTTTAGCGAGGGAACCGGCAATGGCGGCGCTAAATATAGCGCCGACTAGCGCCGCGTTCGCGGCACTCTGCGCATCTCGCTGCGCCTTCGCTATTGGATAGGCATCCGCCTGCCAGAGTCGATAGGATTCGTGCATATTGTCAGCGAATGTTTGGTAATTGTTATGCATGACTTGGTTAAATCGCGAGTCTGCCACCAGTATCGAGTCTATTCGCTGCCAATTTTCCTGCTCAAAATCAGGCATGTAGGTCAACGTTGAAATACGCTTTTTCTCTTTCAACAAGTCTCCGAATTCGTCAGGAGACATTTCCTGCGCATACAACGCATTCCGAACCATTCGAATATTTTCAAGCGCTTCAGGCTTAACCTTTTTATATTTACCTTTCGCTATATATTTGTCATTTTTGATCTTTATTTTTTGATCTTTAAGATCAATTTTACGCAACTCATCCACAATTTTACGTGCAAGCGCTAAGTAGGCGCTTGAATAGGGGTCACTTTCCTTTGCTCTGAGACTTGCAAGTTTCCCGGCAGTTACTCTGCCACTCAGATCATAGTCCTTAATGATCCTATTCCCGGTCGTGTCATAGAAATTGAATTGGATTTCCAAATCTTCACCGTTCGACTTCTCTATCTCACCTAAAAGGTAAAGATCTGCAGACACCGCAGTATCTGGCACTACCATTACAGTGTTAAACACACCAGTATCGGCAAGCACAGCCGCTATCCGCTCAGCATAAAATACTGCCTCTGCTCGTCTCAGTTCAGGCCAGATGCCAAGGCCTTCCCACTTTGTCGAATCATCGGGTATCCCGGGATCCAGCACAGGTACTACTAGATCAAACTTAGGCCCGTTATAAGTATCAGCAAGAGATGACTTAACTTCCGCCTTGCTTTCCGCTCTAACGGTTTTTTTAGCGCCAGGCCCAAATTCCACAGCAACAGCAAAGGAAGAAGGTAAACTTAAGATTAAAGTTATAACAATATAGTAGATCTTTGTTCTCATAACGATCACGCTCCATACAAATACTCATTCATGACTTGCCACTCACACTGCCGAATCAATCTGACTCAGATTTTTCGCCATAAAGTTGCTTATATCGCTCTATTAAAGAATTTCGCCTGTCAGGGTCACTTTCAATTCGAATCGCTTCTATAAGAATCGCCGCTAATCTATTCTTTGGCACCGGCAAATCGCTAGCTTCACTACTGTCATCCTGACGGGTATTATTGGGTTTTACTAAACCCCGGACTAAACCGGCTTTAGAAGCGCCCTCGCCAACTGGAATCATGACGCCGCCAACCTCAACGGCCAATGAAGGCTCACCGCCACTGCTGGCGACTTCAGCAGTGGAATCAAACGCTTTGTCTTCGGTATCTGACGCATCGATCGCCGCTACATCGCCGCGAGGTTTTTCTTGCTGCGATGGCTGAGCAGCGCTAGCAATACAAGCCTCAGCATGCATAAGGCTGGCAGCCAACTCCATATCCAAAAGATACTCAGCCTTTTCAGACGACGACACGTCTGCCCGCCAGTCGCCGGGGCTCGACTGACCGGCAATATCACAGCCGTTTGCCGCCAAAGACTCCGCGACGCCCAGCACCAACAGGCAACAGGTCAGGTAGAGAATTGGTGTTTTCAAAGGTTAGTTTTCCTGTAATCACGAACAAACTGGCGCAAATGCAACTCTACTCTGATCAAAAGGATCAGCCCGATCAGGGACAGGAAGGTGATAACCACAATAGGAATCGCAACTATTATTTGCGCCGCGAGCGCGGTCTTTTCTGACTCTTCCTTTTGTAAACGCTCACCAACTAATTGATCAGCGCGTCTGACATTGATCAGATAGTGTTCTATATAGGTGTTTAGGGATTCCAAAACAACGTCGGCCCTGGCTTCTACCGAGCCTATTCTTTTGATCCTCTCATCCGAGCCTATTTGTGCTGAGGCGGAAACCAGCGACTCTAGCAGCCGTGGACGCCAGCTCGAAGAAATCGCGATCTCTTCCATCAACCATTCATTTAACAACCTTTTTGAGAAAACATGTCCGATTAATTTTTGCTCATTTGCATCGAACTGAAGCAGAAGATTATCTCTTATCTCCAAGACTAGCGGGTGCACCGATATGCTGCTTTTTTCAACTACGGCCTCAACTACTTCGTCTTCCTTTGCCTTCACGACCAAGGGTAAAACTTCACGCCGAACCTCCAGCCATTGCGGCGAGTCGAAATAATCATAGGCTTGCTCCCTGGATGTATCAGAGGCGGTCCATAGAAGGGACAAAATCATCGCGATAAAACCAATGACTGACAAACAACCTACGAGAAGCAACAACCAGCGGTAGAATCCAACATATTTTTCTTCAAAGGAGTCACGGAAATTATTATTAACGATCATTTTTAGCTCCTACAAACAGGCTTGGTACGCTTAACGATTCGACGACTCACTAACAAGAACTCGCAATTCTTTAGAGTGCAGAAAAATGCAACGATCTTGACTGCAGTGGCGACGTCACTTATTAAAGGTCAGTGCATTCTGATAGGTTGGGCCAGATTAGTGCAATAAATCTCAACAGCGATGATTGGGACATCAACGAGGCATCACGAAATTAGCAGAACATATTCGTCTGCTTTTAATAGCGAAGGAATATAGCAGTATCTGTCATCCCATAGATTACACAACGAGTGTACTCAATATACCCTTGAATTGCATTCAACTCTGAGCTTGCAAGCGCACTGGTACCTACCTGGCGACTGTAGGCCAAAAAAAACCCGGATTTCTCCGGGCTAGTTCGAGGGGTCATACATGTGTCGGTTCTTGGGGAAGAATGATGCACATTAAATAAGACAGCCGTTACGCGGAAAGTTCAGCCAGCGACCAAAAATATTTCTCGCCAACTGTCTTTCATACTCAAATAGCCAACTTGGCCTGACGGGTCGCAGATGTTGAGCGCTCACTAAACCAGGTTGGCGCCCATCGTAATCAGGCAAACTATAGACAAAACCCAGACTAGGCTTCTGATGGGTTGTGCTTCATAGCCAGACTCGTTCGCCGGCTTAGTATTAATGCCTGAACTGTATGCCGCCACGAACAGTACCCGCAGGACAAGCCATGCGACTGCGATCTGCAGATTGTCTGCGATATTCGACTGAATGGAGAGCACCGCAAACACAAAGAAGACCGGCAGTGATTCTCTCAAATTGTGCAATGCTTTAGTGGCGCGCTCAGCGACTTTTTCACCGGCTCTTTTTTTGAGCGCGCCGGGCAGCATTAATTGAATTAAATATAAAATCGAAGTGGCGAGTATTACCTGAATCATGGGTGAGTCCATTAATAAGTGGTTGTGACGGGTTATGCCCAAGCACTTATACCACCGTGGCAGCCGCCCGCCTAGTCAAGGGCTAGGGTAAACTTTGTACCTGACCTTTCTGATGGCGTCTTATGCGGATGGACTTGAATCGGACTACCGACTTAAATCGGTAGCCGATACTCAGGAGGGGGCTTGGTACAATGCAAAAAATGGCAAGCGCCCTGGCTCAACTAGTAAAACCTCGCTCACACCCGCTTACAGGCAAACTGACGGAATCAAGTGAGATCAAGCGCGAGCGTTGCAATCTCAGCTGCATGCGAACTAGCCGGTTCGCATGCAGCTGAGCAAGTGGGGTAAAAAATGAAACTAGTTCGCGACCCAACGTTTGAGCTGCTGATTGACTTCACGATTATCAATTCGGCGAAAAGACGCTGCGTTTTTTCCGTAGTCTTGGAATGTTTTAGACCCCATAAACTGCTTCATGCCGGCGATCAGGGTGCCCATATCTTTCGCGGTGAAGTTCACCCAATGGGTCGACTTGGTTTCGCCCATCGCCATATTTTGACCCATGGCCATATTGCCAGGGAAGGCCGCCGCATCGGAGGATGACAATACTTTTTCCATCGCCTTCTGGTACTCCGCCACATTGCTTACCTCTAATCCGTAGAGATAGTTTACGTTGACCCCATTGGTGATTTCAGGCTGGTTCGCCAGTCCTTGCTCATAGCTAAACAGATTGCTACCCAGGTTAGTGCTGCTTTGACCCAGGCTTGTGAGGAAATCGCGCCAGTCAGCAGAACTCGCATTGGCGACAACCGCTTTGTTCATATCCTCAAGGGTCGGGTAAAACACGTTAATTCGATGAGTCGCGGCATTGTGACCCTTGGCAACCAGCTGTAGCAACGAAACGGAGCTATTGTAAGCTTGGCTGGTGGGTGACTGTCGATAGGTCTCAAGTGCCGCCATAAATGTGGCGGGATCAGTCACCCTAAACTCATAACCTTGACCATAGACGCCGGCGGGTAGTGCGGCAGTGTCAGCCCCATAGACGCTCACACTGGCAACTAAAAAAACCAACAGACTTATTACTTTTTTCATAGCTCATCTCCAAACTTTAGATTTGAGCCTTAGCGTAGCCCTGGGTTATCTGCTTGACTAGATTAGTTCGACTTTGGTCGCCAAACCGACTAGCCACTGGCGCGGCATTAGACCTGGGGCCATTCATCAGATTCCCGTTTAATAAGATCAACCGCTTCGGCAAGACTATTGGTTCTGGCTTTCCAGTCGCTACCGGTCGTGCTGAGCCGTAACGTATTCACGCCAGCATCACGGTAGGCGCGCAAGCGAGCTCGAACCATGTCCTCGGTGCCGATCAAGTTGGTTTTCAACACCATCTCATCAGGCACCGCGCGAATCGCCGCGTCTTTTTTACCCTCAACCCACAGACCCTGCACCTCAATCGCCGCATCTTCATAGCCCGCTCGCCGGAATGCATCATTATAAAAGTTGGTGTCGGCTGAGCCCATACCGCCCAAGGTGAACGCCATTGCGGGTTTACGCGCGGCGACCAGCCGCTCGACGTCATCACTGATCTCGAAGCTGCCACCTACCTGAATATCCAGGTCTGACATCGGTCGGCCCGAGTTAGCCAAACCCTTGCGCAGATGATCCATAAAGACATCGGCCTGCTCCGGCATAAAGGAGGTGCCAATCCAGCCGTTCGCGACTTCGCCGGTCATCTCCAGAGATTTCGGCCCTAGCGTCGCCAGATAAATGGGCAGGTTCGGCCGCGGGGGCTGGGACAAACGAATAGCTTTGCCCTCCCCCCCCGGTCGCGGCAACTCGTAGTGCTTGCCGTGATACTGCATGCGTTCACTGTTGATGCCCAATCGGATGATATCCACGCACTCACGCAACCGCCCCAAAGGATGAGCAAAACTGGCGCCATGCAATCCTTCCACCACCTGGGGACCACTCACCCCCAAACCCAAGACAAATCGATTATTCGATACGGTTGCCAGGCTCTGCGCCGTCATGGCAATCATCGCCGGCACGCGGGCGCTGATTTGAATAATACCGGTACCCAACGTAATACGCTGGGTGCGCGCCGCGATATAGGCTAACGGCACTACCGCATCCATACCCCAGGCCTCCGCTGACCAAACGTGATCAACCCCGATACGGTCTGCCTCAACGGTGTAGTCCACCAGTTGGTCCCAGTCTTCGCCGTTGTAATAAGCACTGCCGATACCAATTGCTGTTTTCATTTAGGCCCCATCTCAATGATTCATTTGGTCGGAGCATAACGCATTCAACCCGAAAAATATTGCCAAGCAAGACACAGCAGACTGACTCACCACGAAGCGGCTTACCCCAGCAGGATCTTGAGACGCCCGGTCACATGAGATCATCTATTTCTGATCGAACACTAGCAGCGAAGGGGCTTGCAGGCTGGTAGACTGTGGCCACTCACCATCAAGTGATTTGTGCATGACTCAAGCGCCCCTCTGGGACATCTTCTGCAAGGTCGTCGATAACCATGGTGATATCGGCGTCTGCTGGCGCCTCGCGCGTCAACTGGCCGCGGAACAACCCGTTCGCGTCCGCCTCTGGGTCGATGACATGCAAGCCCTGAAGACCCTCTGGCCCGCTGCCGAACTCATGGACCGACAATCCTTGGCAGGGGTCGATGTGTGCCGCTGGCGGGCTGAATTTGATGCCGATGTCAGGGTCGCGGATGTGGTGATTGAAGCCTTTGCCTGTCACCTGCCTCCTACTTATATCAAGTCGATGGCCATCAAACGAGACCAAGGCCAAGCGCCTCAGTGGTTCAATCTTGAATATCTCAGCGCCGAATCCTGGGTCGAAGGCTACCATGGATTATTTTCACCGCACCCGCACACTGGACTGAAGAAGGCATTTTTCTTCCCTGGGTTTTCGTCCAAGACCGGTGGCCTGATACGTGAAAAAGACCTATTCCAAGCCCGCGACGCCTTCCTCAAAGATCCAGCCACCGCTGATCAGTGGCTCGCCCAACAGGGCGTTCATCGACAATCTGGCGGCCTGACAATCTCATTGTTCGCTTATGAAAATCCGGCCATCGGCTCCTTGTTGCACGCCTGGCAACTCGGCGATTCAGCTATCAATTGCCTGGTTCCCGAGGGCAGGATCCTCACCAGCATTAATGCCGTGCTGGCAACCCAACTCAAGGCTGGCGATCAATTACAACTGGGAGCGCTGCGCTTGATCGTCTTACCCTTTCTGCACCAAGATGATTACGACCGATTGCTGTGGAGCTGCGATGTGAATTTTGTTCGCGGCGAAGACTCCTTCGTTCGCGCCCACTGGGCAGGCAAGCCCATGGTCTGGCAAATTTACCCCCAGGAGGATGACATTCATCTCATCAAACTCGACGCCTGGCTGGCGCAACAAGCCCAGATTTCTGGTCCAGCGCTGACTGCCGCCGCGCTCACTCGAGCCTGGAATACCCACATAGATTGTGCCGCCGAATGGCAGCAAGCCATCACCGATCAAAAGCGCTGGCAGCAGCAATCTCTGGCCTGGACCAGGCACCTGAATTTATTCGATGATTTAGCCTCTCAGCTAGTGTATTTTGGCCAAAAGTCGCTATAGTAGCGCGCCGAATCAACCGCCTTTTATCGAGATGAATCATGAAAACAGGACAAGAACTACGTGCCGGTCACGTTATCAACATCGACGGTCAACCCTGGTTGATTCAGAAGGCCGAAATCAGTCGTTCTGGGCGCAACACGGCGGTGGTAAAAACCAAATTGAAGAACCTGCTGAATGGCTCTTTGACAGAGACGCCTTATAAGGCGGACGATAAGTTCGAAGACATCAGTCTGGACCGCAAGGAAGTCACCTATTCTTACTTTGCTGATCCCGTCTACGTGTTTGTCGACACTGATTATGAACAGTATGAGCTGGCCGCCGACGACCTGGGTGACCTGCTGAACTATATTGAGGATGGCATGGAAGACGTCTGCGAGGCGGTGTTTTTCGACGGGCGAATGATTTCCATCACACCACCGAATACTGTGACCCGGGAAATCGTTTATAGCGAGCCATCCGTGCGTGGCGACACTTCCGGCAAGGTGATGAAACGGGCCAAACTCAGCAATGGACACGAGCTTCAGGTCTCGGACTTCGTCAATACTGGTGACAAAGTCGTCATCGATACCCGCACTGGCGAATACAAGTCACGGGCGAAAGACTAATCAAACCTGCGCTCGACGATTTATGTCGAGCGTATCTGTACCGCATCCAGCAGCCCATTGATCTCCGCATCAATGAGCTGTTGCGCCGTCAACTGACCAAAAAATGCCGGCAAATCGTCCCCCGTCGCGAGGCCCAGAATAAACCCCAGCACCGAGCCACGATGCACATTGTCGCCGCCCAGGTTGGTGTTCGACCGCAACCCGGCGATTGGATCCTGCAGGTATTTGCACGCGAGAAACAATACCCCCGGCCAGGACCCCGAGATGTAACAAGCCTTGGAAAACCGCCCGCCAATAATATCCGCATCGTTATGGGTTTTCTGAATCAGCTGCTCGACATTGCCACCCACGGCACGATTGGCAAACTCCGCCAGCACTTGCTGGGCGGGTTGGTCCGGCTCACGGAATAACAGGTCGTGAATCAGGTCTACATAATCTGCACAAACTCGGGCTAGCTGCGCATCGGGGTGGGTCAGATAAAGATGTCCCAGAGCTACTTCCCGCACTCGCTGCAACGCCGTACCCGCCATCAACTCGCCTATGACCAGCGGCCCGATGGTCACCAAGCCGCCGATAGATGGCGTATCATGAGTAACCGCCGCACAGCGATTATGAGGCTTCCCCATGGCCCAATTGGCAAAGAATGCTCGGTGATAAGACTCGGCATAGGTGTCGGGATGCTGCGGTGAGTCTGCCGTCATCATTTGAATATAGGCATCCAGAAATTGCGCCTCGTGGTAATGCCCGGTATTGGCTGCCAGAACTCGCAGCAAGACTCTGGCACAGTGCGCGTTCAACGTGTTTTCGCCGGCCTGCATGCCCTGATGATAGTGTTGGTTGGCCTGTCCCCAAAATTGTCCTTTACCTTTGAGGATGACATCGCCAACCACTTGGCGCCCACTCGCACCACCCTGGCGGCCGCGGCCACCCTGATTGGTGGAATGCAGCGCCATGATGGATGAGGGATGGTGTGCAGGCGCCGCCTCGAACTGCACAATCCCACCAGGAAAACCGGCTTCGATATCATGCTCGCTGTAGTACCAATGTACCGGCATGGCCAGGGCGTCGCCGACAAACAGGGACTGTAAGGCCGCCACACTACGCTGACGGTGTACGTTGGCATCTGTAGTCACAAGGTGTTCAAGCATTTGAGTATTCCATAGACAGATTTTTGTGGTGAGATTGATACGCAACACACTGCCACTTTGATCAGTATTCGGCAACGGCGGCAGTTCTCACATCAGCGTCATCGTCGATTCTGTCGCACTGGCACGATATGACTGGCGGGCACCGTCAGTTGCTTGAGGAAATAGATTTTGAAGGCTGGCGGGTAGTCCTGCTCTTGCAGGGCAACCTGCATACAGGCCAACCGGGCGTCTTTCTCGACCTCGATGATCGGCAGATGAGCGTGAGCTGGTGGAATCGCGATCGGGCCATATTTTTCCCCATAGCGCCGCGGACCGCCGGTCCAGCCGCACAAAAAAAGGCCCAGCTTATCCATAGACATCGTCAATTCATCGGGATGCAGGGCACGAATAACAAGGGCATCGGGTCGTTACTCCATATGCCGATAAAAGGCTTCGACCAGTTTGAGTATGCCCGCCTCGCCGCCGGCAGCCTGAAATGACGCATCTTCAACGCCATATTGGCTTGTCGTCATCTGCTGTTCTCTCGTTCGCATTGGTCGTTCGCATTGGTCGTTCGCATTAAGCGCCGGCACTTGATGTGTTAACACCACAGGTTCTCATCACCCCTGAATAAGAGTAGACTTTTTAACTTTCAAAAAGGGGCCATGCCATGACCACGCTGCAGAATCCGCCTGAACCTGATCATAAACAGGATCTGCCCAGCGCGCACCCTATGGATGCTATCCCCGTCAGGCAACTGCGCTTCAAACTAGATACCGAGACGGTCAGCAAGCCTGTGTGGAGCCAGACTCATCCAAACTTTTCAATTTTCATCAATGCCCTGGGCCTCCACGTACCCCACTTCGAGCGCTTCCTGGTGAAGGTCATGCGGGCCTATCGAGACGAACTGAAGGACCCTGCATTGCATACCGATGTGCAGGCCATTATCGGCCAGGAGTCTCATCATGCCTTCAACTTCCTCGGCTGGAACCAGGCGATGGCGCAATTTTATCCGGGCCTCACCGACCTGGATACCCACGCCAAAACCTATTTCGAAACCCACTTCAAAAACAGTAGTAAGAAATTCAAAATCGGCTTTACCGCAGGCTACGAGACCTTTACGTTTCTCGGCGGCATGATCATCCTCAACCGTTACCAAGAGTTTATGGCCGAAGCCGATCCCACCTTGCGCGCATTATGGGTCTGGCACCAGGTCGAAGAAGTTGAGCATGGCGCCGTGGCTTTTGACTTTTACCAAGCCTTTTATCCCAATAATCTGTGGTATCGCCGTTGGATGGTGCTGTATGCCTTTACCCATATCAGCTGGGAAACCTACAAGGCTTACGCCTTAATGATTCGCAAAGAAGGCTACTACAAGACTCCTGGACGAGCCTGGCGGGCGTGGCAGTTTTTCGCCGGCTTTGCCTTCGATTTAGGCCGGGCAGCTTTGCCGGTGCTGGGCCGAAACTATCACCCGCGACACCACCCAATCTGCAACGATGAGCAGAACCGACTGGCAGTCGCTTGGCGCAAGTACCATACGGCCGGTCACAACACACTTGCCCTCGACAACCAGGCTATCGAGCAAATGCTTGCCAGCCCCACCTAAATCGTCAACCGCAGAGGTATACCCGATTGCCTAACCCAACCCCAAATCCACGACTGTCTTACCTGGTTATCGCCAATGGCATGATCGTCCTGTTACTCGGTCTGGTGGCTGGCATCATGCTGATCTTCTCGCTACTGGACGCCATTAGCCTATGGCCATTCCCCGCTTGGGAAGTTGCGATTCCAGGCACCAGTCGCGGTTGGCAAGCTGCGCACGTCGGCGGCATTTTAAATGGGGTCATGATCGGCGGCGCAGGTTTACTGATGCAAAAGCTCGCACTCACTGGCCGCCGCGACTTACTGGTTGGCTGGGGCATGATCATTACCGGCTGGGCCAACACCCTGTTCTACTGGGCCGGTAACTTCAGTACTAACCGAGGATTATCCGTCGGCGCAACACCCTTCGGCGAAGGCGATCTGGCCGGCGCGCTGGCGTTCCTCGGCGGCGGCACCGGGATGATTTTCACCTTTATCGCCGTTGCCATACTGGCAAAAAGTGCGTTGGATGCAGCGCGCCACTATTCTAATTAGTCGTTGCGAGTCGGCGTCTTGGGGTTTGCTGAACCCTCAGACGTACTCGCCCGCCTTGATCACCAGAAATTGCCTGTCCTGATCATCCTGGGGCGTCCCTTGACCACCATCTTTCGATAACATAACCGACGGATCGTGTGCAAATTGCAAGATATAAGCCTTGCGCTCATCACCCGTCAGATTCGGCCCAGTACGGTGGGGCGTCAGCGACGAAAACACGACGATGTCGCCCGCTTTGGCCTCAATCGGCACCGCACCACTTGCGTCACTCAAACACTCGTACCCCAAGTCAGTATGCCAGTGGCTTAACGTACCTCGCTGATGCACCCCCGGCATGATCCAGGGACAACCATTGTCGATGGTAGTATCCACCAGAGGTATCCAGCACGTCAGGTAATCCTGAGGCACGACGAAATTGTAGCCGTTGTCCTGGTGCCAGGGAAATTCCTCGGGGCAGTAGGGCTTTTTATATACCGCCTGATCCCAGTAGAGACGACAGTCTGGGCCCAGCAAATCGTGACACAGATCCGCAAATAATGTGGAAGTCGCAAACTCTCGCGCCACTTCAGCGCGTTTCACCACATGTAGCGCAAAAGTAACCTCGTCAGCACGAGCAATATATTGTCGCTTGTTTTCAACGGTCCGCAGGAATGCATTGGTCTTGGCTTCCAACGGATCAATCGCCGTCATCAACGCATTCAGCATTGCCTGGGGTATAACCTGCTCAAGCAGGAAGGCGCCATCTTGATTCCATTGCCGTGCCTGTGGCTCAGTGACAAGCCGGAAAGGGCCAGTGGCGTCACGCCAGGCAAAGGCGGTATTTTGTTCATGTCGTTGCAAGCCCATCGTCTGCCCTCGGTTGAATGTAAAATAGTTGCAGAATCGGTGGTGACAATCAATTCATTCATTCATTATCAACCTGAGACTCTCTGCGGTAAAACATCATGGAATCGTACTTGTTTCCCGAGAACTTTATCTGGAGCACCGCCACAGCGGCACACCAGGTAGAAGGCAATAACACCAATAACGATATCTGGTTGCTTGAACAGGTTGAACACAGCATGTTCAAGGAACCGTCTCTGGATGCCTGTGATCACTTTCATCGTTATCCCGACGACATCAAGCTGCTAGCCGATTTGGGCTTTAACTCTTATCGATTCTCTATCGAGTGGGCTCGAGTCGAGCCGGTCGAGGGTCAATTTTCCGCTGCGGCCATCAATCATTATCGGCGTATGCTCGAAGCTTGTCATGAACACGGACTAAAGCCGTTTGTCACCTTCCACCACTTTTCTTCACCCCAGTGGCTGTTGCAGCAAGGTGGCTGGGAAAGTGCTGCCACATCGGCGCTGTTCGCCCGTTACTGCGGGCGAATAGCTCACGACTTGGGCCATCTGATTGGTGGCGGTTGCACCATCAATGAGGTCAACATAGGTCGGGTGCTGATCTCCTCAGGTATGATGCCACCCATGACCAAGATCCGCCAATCTCCTGGCTGGATCGAAGCTTCGGCTCAGCTCGGTATCACACCTAACGAGCTGAATCCGTTTATGTTTGCGGTCAGTGAACAGGGGCGCGCCGTGGTTATGGCAGCACATCATCAGGCTGTTGCCGCGATTCGCGCTAGTGGCTCGACATTTCCCGTGGGGGCGACCCTGGCGGTCCAGGACATCGTCTCAGTAGCTGGCGGTGAAGCCATCGCGGCGCAGCACCGCCAGGCGGTGAATGAAGCATATCTGACGGACTTGGTGGGGGACGATTTCGTAGGCGTGCAATGCTACACCCGCCACCGCTATGACGCTTCTGGCCCCATGCCACCAGAAGCGGGTATTGAATTGACTCAGATGAGCTACGAGTTTTGGCCCGAGGCACTGGAAAGTGCGATTCGGCAAGCCTACGCCACATCCGGTTTACCGATTATGGTCACTGAGAACGGTCTGGCGACAACCGATGACAGGCGCCGCATCGCTTACGTCGAGCGCGCCCTGCATGGCGTGAAAAACTGTCTGGAAGATGGCATTCCTGTGATGGGCTACACCTACTGGTCGGCACTGGACAACTTTGAGTGGATGCTTGGTTATACGCCGACATTTGGTCTGATTGCAGTAGATCGACAAACACAGGCGCGCACCGTCAAAGACAGCGCGGTTTGGCTAGGAAGCGTCGCCCGCAGCAACACCCTGCGCTGATGTCTATAGCCGCTGATTTAACTCTAGCAGATTGCCTGAAGGATCTTTAAAAAAACACTGCAGACAGATCCCTGTCATTTCATTTGATCGGGATACTTCGACGCCCTTGGCTTGAAGATAGTCTCTGTAGGCGTCAATATCGTCCACCTCAAAGGCGAAGTGCTGTCCCGCAGGCGCCTGATGGTTCTCTACTTCCAGCAGATGTAATTGCTGTTCGCCGATCTGCAACCAGGCTCCGTCAAAGCCGAGATCCGGCCTGGCTATTTGCTTAAAGTTCAGGGTCTCAACGTAAAAGTTAGTCGCTTGTTGGACATCGGCAACATTAATGGAAATATGGTGAATCATAGAAAAATTCATAGCAGTCAGCCTCGATCAACAAAAATCTTCCGCCTAGCATGGGACGAATGGCGACGGGCTTCAAGGAGTAAATTTTCCTACCGAAACCAACGCTGATCGCGGCTTGCAACTTCGAGGGTGACAGGGCCATAGCAACATGCAATTATCCAAGCAACTGAAGCGTCGATTCACTCTTCGCATTTACAGAGTAGACACACTATGACCAGCCTACACTCATCGCCCTTGTCACTTGCCGGCACACCCGCTGCATCCCCCCTGGGCTATTTAAGCTGGACCTTCGGCCAGGGCGCGCGCGACCCCTACTACATCATGGTCATCATTTATATTTTCTTTCCTTACTTCAGCAATACGGTGGTGGGAGACCCGGTTCACGGTCAGACCTTGATCGGCTATCTGAATGCTACTGCTGGCATCATTCTGGCTCTAACGGCGCCTTTCTTGGGCGCTATTGCCGACAAGAATGGTCGACGCAAACCCTGGATTGTCGCTACAGTGATCATTATGGCCATCGGTGCCTGCGCCCTGTGGTTTATAAAGCCCGGCGGCACCGGTATTGGCATCTATCCGGCGCTGTTCATTTTGTTGATTATCAGCGTTGCCTTCGCCATCTCTGAGGTGTTTCACAACGCCATGCTGCCCGGCATCACACCAGTCAATAAGCTCGGTTTTGTTTCGGGCCTAGCCTTCTCGTTAGGTAATGTCGGTGGCGTGCTGTTAATGCTCTTTGTGCTGCTCGCATTCTCTTTGCCCGGCACTATCGACTGGAGTTTTTTACCCGCTAACGCGCTGTTTGGTATCGATCAAGCCAGCCATGAACATGATCGCATTGTCGGGCCGATAGCGGCTATCTGGATGCTGCTGTTCACTATGCCTGTCTTACTGTTCACCCCAGATGGAAAATCCTCTGGCACTCCGGCATGGAACGCTGCAAAGGAAGGTGTTCGAGATGTCATCAAAACCATGGGGCAACTCAAACACTACTCCAACATTGCAATTTATTTGGTGGGGCGGATGTTTTTTATTGATGGCATGATCGGCGTGATGACCTTTGGGGGTGTTTATGCCTCTGGGACCTTTCAGTGGGGTACAACGACTCTGCTGATTCTCGGCTTAGTCACCAGCAGCTCAGCCATGATCGGCGCCTTTGTGGGCGGTAAGCTGGACGATTTACTCGGCTCAATTCGCACCTTGCAAATCTCAATCGCCATGAGCTCACTGGTATTGGTGACGCTGGTTTCTATTGAACCAGACACGATCCTGTTCCTTGTGCCAGTCAGTACCCAGCCAGTGTGGAGCTTCCCCTACTTCCAATCTCTCTCGGAGCTCATGTACTTCGGCACGATGCAGATCTTTGCCATGTTTTTTGTCACCGGCTTGTCGTCATCCAGAACCTTGATGGCAAGAATTTCACCGCCAGCACTGATGACCCAATTTTTTGGTCTATTTGCCCTGTCGGGGACCGTCACCGCATTTTTGGCACCTCTGCTGGTAGCCACCACCACTGCCTGGTTTCAGTCACAGCGCGCTGGGTTTGCGTCCCTGGTGATACTGATGGTCATCGGCTCAGTCATGTTATTGAAGGTCAAGGAAGAGCAGTCCAGACCCGCACCATAACTCAAGCGCGAAGCTGATCAAGCTTCTTGTTGGAGAAGACTCTCGAGGCAATGCTCTTGGATGCCGTAAAAGGCTTTGATGGCTTCAATCTGGGCGAAGCACTGATCCGTATCGCCGATCGATGATTTTTTGATCGCCAGTATCATTTTGTTTTTGTTGGTATGCTCCAGACTGACAAACTCAAACACTTTAGTTTGATAGCCGTATGCCTCAAGCAACAAGGCTCGTAGTGTATCCGTTACCATCTCGGCTTCTTGACCGAGATGAACGCCGTATTGGAGCATTGGCTTAAGCTGCGCCGGACTGTGCATCTGTGGTCGAATTTGTTTATGGCAACAGGGCGAACACATAATAATGGCCGCTTTTGCGCGAATACCATAATGGATCGCGTAGTCTGTCGCCGTGTCACAGGCATGCAAAGCAATCATGACATCGGTATGTTCAGGCGCATGGGTCTTCACATCACCACAAACAAACGTCAAACCTTCGTCTGCCAAATCCGCAGCTGCACGATTACACAAAGATGCAAGCTCACTGCGAAGTTCAACCCCCACCACTTGTGAGTTCTGGTGCGAACTGTTGAGCAAGTAATCATGTACGGCAAAAGTCAGGTAACCCTTACCTGAACCAAAATCCACTACCTGCATAGGCTGGTCTGACGGCACTGGTGATTGCGCCAGTGCCTGACTGAACAATTCGATGAATTTGTTAACCTGTTTCCATTTGCGCGCCATCGCAGGAATGAGTTGATGATTGTGATCTGTAACGCCCAGCGCCGTCAAAAAGGGTCGATTAATATCCACAAACCGATTTTTTTCTCGATTATGACTTCCTACGGTTTCGTTGGGCTCAGCTTCGTTCTTCAGTTTTCGCTTGCGACTCGACAGATGAACCTTGTTTTTTTTGCTAATATTTACCTGCACCTCGTCAGCGATCGTTAGCAGGTGGGCGCTCTTGAAAGTCTCACCCAGTAATCTTTGTATCTCTTTCAGTCCTTCAGGCAGAGCGAAATTCTTGGTGATATCGCGAACCTGGTAACTATACAAAAAAGACAAAACTGGCTGATCCTTGATGATAATCATGCGTACAGTAAGACGCGCAAGCTCGTCAATCGTCCGTTGTTTACTCAGCACCAGCCTGACCCAGCTACCATTCCCCAAGCTAGCACTAAGAATATTCCAAAATGGCTCTAGATTTTTGGCGGTTTCATTCAACATTTTCATTCACTTTTTTCAAATATCCAGCACATCACTCAAAATCATCAGGCTCGCAGCATTCAGACTGCCCCACTATCTTTTCAAGGACGGGCTCGTTCAAGGGCGGTTTCGGCCAAGGGCGGGCGCCAAGAACCTGGGCTTCGAGCGGCACAAACATCAATCAACGAGCGTGCTGCGCCGGACTAGTTAGCACTAGACTAGCTACAAATATCGTACTCAAGGTCGTCGTTATTCAGAGTCATAGTTGACGCCCTTAATATCTTCGCTGAATAGTTTTTGCGCCAGGCTCGGACTCGTTCGCGATACTCGACCCGTATAGCGCGCCAGTTTCGCAATACCAGCCTCGATACTAAGACTCTCGCGCAATATATTAGCCCGAACCTTATTTTGAAAGGCGGCTTGACGACCGTACATGATTGCGCCGAATGCCTGCAGTAGTTCGATGCCAATCTGCGGGTTCACCTTAAGCAAGGCATTGAACTTGTCCCTAGTCAGCACCAGACATTCAGCTCGCTCAATGACGATTACCGTCGCGGTTCTTTCTGTCGCAGTCATGATGCTCACTTCACCCAAAACACCTGGACCGGGGAATGTCGCAACGTTCAACACCACATCGGAGCGATTAATTTGAATTTTCTCAAATACGGAAAATTTGCCACTCAGCAAAAAATAGACATCTGTACTATGATCACCCTGTTTAACGAGCACGCGACCCGTTTCCGCGTCAAATTGCGCCAAGTAGGGCATTAACAATTTGACAGCATCGGCGCTTAGTTGTGGCAATAGTGCATTTAGCTGAGATGGGATGGCATCACTTGTCATAGGGCTCACAGATAGCTCATATCGTTAATCGGATTTCCTGTGGGCAGCTTACTGAATTTACTGGTCTATTCCATAGCATTGAATGTCGCTGAGCCTGAGAAAATTCTCCAGCGGCAGCGACAGAAGCAGTAGAGGCGAGGTTAAATGGCGATTCTTAAGTTAGAGTGACCGGTGACTGCACAGCTGCGAGGGGTATCGTCATGTGTTCAGTAACGATCAGTTTTTTGCAGATCAACCGAACCCGGCAGGCCATTGATATCTCTGTATCACTATATCAATGGCCTCACAGGCTAACCCTCTGCAAAGCCTAGCTTCTCGATTACTCTGCGGCTGTCATTATCGGCGTCAGATCGTAGGCTTGCTCCTGACTACAGGTGGCTACAGCGTCAAAAGCGGCTTGCAGGGCTTGCCCTTGAACCGACCAAGTCGCATTCGACGCTTCATAGGCGGCAGCGCTAGGCCAAGAGTTAGTCCACACATAGTCCCAGGTTACCGGCACGCCTTCATGTCCCGCTCTACTCTCAACAACAAAGTCTGGGACCTGAATCAGAAAATTATACGCAGAAGGACCTTCAGAGATCGCTAACGCATCGAGATAAGGAATAAAAGAATCATAGATGACGGCTCGCAGGTCAGCGCGGTTTTTACCTTCATTCATCGCGCAAAACCGATAGCCAACGACTGGCTTATCTGTGGCTAGATCCAGCATCACGGCCGGTGGCCTTGGCTGGTAAACATTAAAGCCAAAAACATCTTGCCAATCATCACCACCACATTTTTCCAAGCCCGGGAATGCTGCCGCCTCGACCTGCTCCAGCCCAGAATCAGCATAAGCTGCCCAGCCCGCATCTCGAGCGGCTTTATCAGGCCACATCATTAGGTGCAGTCTATCGAAATCGTCATTTGACCAACCTCTGGGGGTCAGACTAACTGCCGCCAGACGCTTTTGTTGCAAGGTGTTCTGCATACCATCAACCCAGAAATCAAAATTCTTTGCTAGGTTTTCAGCACTGAAATTTGGACCATTAGAACACCATATGAATTCGTTATAGCGAATCGCCACAGGCTCGGGCATGGCCAAGGTCACCCCCTCAACGGGGTCTTCAGCTGGTGCGCAGCCGACCAGCAAACCCGACAACACCAAACCGCCAATCAAGCTTTTCTTCAACATAAGAACTTCTCCACACTGATAGTCAGAAACAAGACACTCAGATAGTTCCCTGCTCCTTCCCTCATTAATGAAGCCACAAGGGACCATTCACAAGGGACCGAGGGACTATTGAAAGTACCACACATGCCGTATGTAAAAGACGCCTCAAAGAGGCGCCTAAGTTATCGAAACCTATAGGGGCATCAAGCTACCAGTAAAGCTATCAATCAAAGTTGAGCTCTCGGGATCAATTTCGGCCCGCAGGTCAGCCCAGGCCTTGCTGTTCGCCAGTTTTTGATTAAATTCAGCCATCGCCGCCCAGTTTTTGAAGGCCATGGTATAGTGCAAATTGCCGACGCCACCGACGCCCTCAAGATAAGACTCAACTCGCGCGCCTAGGGCGGTGTGAATCTGCTTCGCTTTGGCAAAATTCTGCATCACCTTGGCGGTCTGTCCCGGGGCTGGCTTCCAGATAAAAACGCCAAAGACTTTTCCTTCATCGAAGCTGTCAGCCTTCACACTTGAATCGAGATTGCTAACTCGCATGCTCCACTGCAGAGTCGCGGCGTTTTCTGCGCCGGCTTTGGCCCACAAGGCCTGCCACGCCAAACTTTTCGCTAATGCATCTTTGGATGCACCCCATTCGGCTTCTGAATTCCAACGCATCAAATAATTGACATGTAAGTTCGTACCCACGTCACCTTGAAAAGCGTATACCTTCGCACCGGCTTCTTCATGAATAGCTTTAGCCGCACGCCAAGTTTCTAGCATCTGCGCACCCATACCTGGCGTAGCCTGCCAACGATAAACCTCAAGTATTTCACTCTGCGCACCGGCAGACAAACTGACAAGAATAGCAGCGCTGAACCACTGCTTCAGACTTAATTTAATGGCGTTTAACTTCATGACCCAAGCCTCAACATTAATCAATCAATTGGAGCCTGATTATGTCGATGAAATTATTTCGCAACAATGATCGTTCGGTTTTCGCAGGGAACTCGCTATTGACTGCCGTTTCTGTCAACAAGTGTGCCGATTAAAAGGGAAAGCAACGGCCCAAAAGCCCTGCAACAACCAAAGCCGAACTAACTTGACCGGAGCGACGAGCTTCTTTCAACACTCGCCTTGCAAGACTTATTCGTCACCACGCTTCGCTTAAGCGGGCTCTGGGCTCTGGGCTCTGGGCTCTGGGCTCTGGGCTCTGGGCTCTGGGCGTTAACGGTAGCGGGCAAGAGAATACTACTGAAAGTTTTATTTAACGCCTCAGAATGCGCCTCGCTCAGGTTCAGCCAAAGCAAGCTGCGTCGCTCGTCAGTCACGTCTTTTGTGGTGACGACATGTCCCCTATCTGTCAACAGATGCTGAGTATCGCTCACGGTGCTCTTGCTCAAAGCGCTAACCACTGACAAGTCTGTCGCCGTCGACTCAAGATTCTGCACCAGCTCGCGCCGAATCAGGTGCAGCAAGAGTAACTGCGAGGTTGCACCCAGATTGGGGGCATACTTCTGTTGCGTTAGTAGATAGTCAGCTGCGAATTTATAGTAGCTCCCATCACATTGGATGTGATATTTTCCAGCGGTTAAACAAAATGGGATGTGAGCAGCTTGCAGCCATATGGCCACATCTTGCGCGATACTAAATGATGGCAGGTAGCCTTGTGGGCTAGCAATGTAACGACCTTTAGCCACACCTTTGCGCAGCAAGCGCAAAGCCGTGCTCTCGGGCAAATTAGCCCTTAAAGACAGGGTCTTGAGGGTTATGGGTCGATTCTCGCCAAACCAGCTTTCGAGCATGCAAAATTTTAACAGCGCGTTACATTCACTGGTCTTACTGATGGTCTGGCCATGGTAACTCTGCGTGTAGACGTCTATAGCTCGGTCGAGCTCGACGGCGTCGACACTATTACCATCCTGACCGAGCGCCTCGCCGGTGCGGCCTCGATGCCTTAATCTGGACTGTTTAAATTTTGAACTTTTTGATCTGGGATAACCCAACCGCGGTTTTGCAAACATCTTGCAATCTACCTCTACCTGCATCTACCTGCATCTACCTGCATCTACCGGCCTATGACGCTGTTAAATTGACACCGTTGTCGTCCAATAATGACATAGTTGCCATCCAATTAAATGTACAGTAGAAAAATTTTTGACAAAAATTCGATTAAACCTTGTTTGCGCGAGCTTACGCCGCACTGCTTCAACACTAATGCTGCAGAGATGCGGGGATTGCCTCGCGATAGGCAAACGTCTGCTCAACCTAAGCCACCATCGCGCATCGTGCGACTGACCTTCACATGCAAAGCCACCACACTATCCTCATGGTCACGTAATTGTCCCACCACGCGCAGCCGAACAATATGATAGACGCTCGCCGTCAACGAGATACCAATCGCCACGACATACAGGACGGCCATTAACCCGGGCGCCACATCCAGTTCGACCTCATCGAACAGCAGCCACAAAAATCCTAGCAACAGAGCGATGGAAGCCAGCGTATACAGCGATATCTCCAGACGCACTTTCTCGATGTTGCCGCCGCTCGAGCGGCGCAGCTCGCCCATACTAAAATGGTCCAGAAACCAACCCGTGTCTTCGTCAACACCGCGATGGGCGGGCGGCATTAAAGAATGACCCGTTATAGGATCAGTCACGGTCTCGCCACGTCTGTGCGCGTGAATACCAGCCCAGATTTCTTCATGAACCGCTTTGGTAATGGGATAAAAACAGGCAGCGATAAAGGCGATACAGGCTGCCGTCGCCGGCGCCAGGCAGAAGATCAGGCGAATGGTCAATTGCACCTCCTCTGACTGGACAATATTCGGCACATAGCCAACGCTGGCGAGCACGGCAAGCGGAATCGACATGCTCGGAATCACCATGAATTTGGTCATAATGGACCACAAGGCACTGTACTGGGCCTCGCGGCGCTTGCCTGTACAGAGCTCATCATAGTCAATCACATCGGCCTGCATCGATGGGCCTAAAAACAAGCCGGCACCGAAACCTGCACCGGCGATAGTCAAACTGATCAAGGCCGGGATCATATCGCCCTCACCCCAGAAAAATAGTGAAATACCGCCAATAACACCGGGGGCAAAACTCACTAACCAAACCGGCTTTTTCTCAAATCGTCGGGCCGCCCAAATCCATCCAGGCAGGCAGATCAGACCTGCGCCAAAATAGGTTGCCAGATAAATCGCCAGCCAAAGATTGGGGTTGTCGGGCTGCAATATGTACTTATTGAAATAGGGCATCATCAAGCCCGGTATTGCTCCGGTCACAGAACCAATCAAATAGACCAGCAATAACAAGCGAAATACTCGATTGCGCATGACCCGTCGCACCCCTGGAATCAAAGGGTTTGACGGCCGCGCCATGAATTCTGGGCGCTCTCGAACCCGCCACACCAAGTTAAAATATAGCAGTGCCAGGAGACAACCAAAGATTACGGAAAAGCCCGTATAGGCTTCTCTTTCACCGCCCAAGGCACTAATGAGGATAGGCGGCATAACGGCGGCCACGAGTGTGCCCGACACCGCAAACACTTCGCGAATGCCAAATAAGGTGGTGCGTTCGTGATAATCCAGCGTCAATTCTGGACCCAACCCATAGTGGGGAATCACATAGACCGTATGAAACAGGTAGTACAAGGTGTAGGTCACGGCAAACCAGGCCGCCGCATCAATGCCGCGCAATTGTTCTGGCGGCGTAAACATCAGATAAAACGCTATGGCACAAAGGGGCGCACCAACGGCCATCCAGGGTCGACGACGCCCCCAACGCGACTTGGTGCGATCACTAAGCCAGCCCACCAAGGGATCAGTGACGGCGTCCAGCGCCCTGGCCAAGGCCTTGACGAGAGCGATCAACCCTAATGGCACCAGGATCGTATCAGAATAGAAAATAGTAAGATGAATACCAATGGGGATTGCCATGGCTGCCCCGGCAAAACTTGGCGCGCCGTAGGACAACTTAAGTAATAAGGGTAACGGCGCTTCTTGCTCAGGGCCACTCGGTGCATCACTGAGATCGCCGTCGACTGCACCTTCTACTACAATTTCATTGTTAGACATTGCGTTGAATAAGCCTATAGCCACATCATCACCTAAACAGTTATCCCGACAATGGTCAATCAATCTTGATCACCGGCACTTTCAACGGGCGTCAAACCCCTTGAATGATTAGATTTTTGCCGTTGAAAGGACTATAAATGAACAGATACATTCACAAACCTATAGAAGACGACGATGGCGCAATATGATCTGATTATTCGTAATGGTGAAATTTACGACGGCAGCGGCGACGCGCCGTTCAAGGGTGACGTGGCCATTCTCGATGGTGTTATCGCACGTATCGCCAGCCATATTGAGGGAACTGCTAACCGAGAGATTGACGCCACTGACCATATCGTGACGCCGGGTTTCGTCGATGTGCACACCCATTATGACGGTCAGGCAACCTGGGACTCTCATCTAGCACCCTCATCGAATCTGGGAACCACCACGGTCGTTGTCGGTAACTGCGGGGTCGGTTTTGCACCCTGTCGTCCACAAGATCGCGAGGTATTGGTACAGCTGATGGAGGGGGTCGAAGAAATTCCCGGCTCAGCCATGAACGAAGGCTTGCCCTGGAATTGGGAATCTTTTCCAGAATACTTGGATTCACTCGCCGCTAAACCACGAGATATCGATATGGCGGCTCTGCTGCCCCATGGTCCGGTACGAGTTTATGTCATGGGTCAGCGCGCCGTTGATCGCGAGGCGGCCACCGCCGAAGACATTGCACGAATGAAAGCCTTAATCAAAGACGCCTTATCTGCAGGAGCTGTAGGCTTGTCCACCTCGCGCACCCTATTGCATCGCAGCAGCAACGGCGAATTCATTCCTACCTATCAGGCAGCTACCAGCGAACTTAAACAACTGGGCGAGTCATTGTCCGGTGCTCAAGGCCATGTGTTCCAACTTATCTCTGACTGGGAAGACGCTGAGGATGAGTTCAGTATTCTCAGGGAAACTAGCAGCAAGACTGGCGCCAAAGGGACCTTTACGCTGCTAGATATTGGCAATCGACCGGATCATTGGCGGGAACAGCTGGATCGGATCGAGGCTGCTCAGGCAGACGGCTTGGATATTCGTGGTCAGGTATTATCACGACCCGTGGGCATGTTGATGGGCCACCCGGCGTCCATGAGCAGCTTCTACAAACGGCCGACTTTTCTGGGACTAGAATCCTTAGCCTGGGACGAGAAAATCGCGACCCTGAAGCAACCTGACATCAAGGCTCGCATTCTTGCCGAAGACAACGATCATCCGCATGTTTTTGTTGAGATTTTCAATAATCGCTTCCGTCACATGTACCCGCTGGAAGAGCCAATCAATTACCTGCCCAATAAGGAAGACTCTGTCGCCGCCATTGCCGAACGTGAGGGCCGCCTGCCTGAAGAATGGTTGTATGACTACTTTCTGGGTAACAACGGTAACAACTTGGTGTATATCCCAGCTGCCAACTTCTCGGAGAATATTCCAACATTGCTCGATCACCCCCATACTATTTCCGCGCTGGGTGATGGCGGCGCCCACGTCGGCTCTATTTGCGACACCAGCGCCAATGTCTATGTTCTCACCAAGTGGGTAAAGGAGCGCCGCGTGTTAGAATTGGCGCGGGCCATCCAGTTGCTCACTCGTCAACCAGCGGAGCTTTACTCCCTAAAAGATCGCGGCCTGTTGGCCGAGGGCATGCGTGGCGATGTCAACATTATCGACTTTGCAGCGCTAAAGTTGCACACACCACACATCGTGCACGACCTACCCGCTGGAGGAAAACGCTTCTTGCAGAGTGCCGACGGGATTATCGCGACGATCAAGTCTGGAGAAGTCATCTACAGCAATGGCCAGGCAACGGGCGCACTACCCGGCAAACTGGTTCGCGGCCAGCAGGCAGATCCGCGTCTCAGCGCCTAAGCGTCACATGCACTTGGGCAGTTGATGATATCAAACTGTCCGAGTGACGGGAGGCAATGACATCCAGATTCCCTTGTAGCTAGCAGCAACAGTAAGCAGTCGCATACTGCGCGCCATCCGTGCAAACTCCATTGGCGCCATATGAAAATGAACACGCCGAACAGACAACCAACCGCAATCATTACGGAATTTCAGCCATGAGCATCATTGTTACTCCATCCGGCCAGGCCTGCGGCGCGACCGTGACCAACGTCGATTTGAGCCAGCACTTAAGCCCAGCTACCGTCGGTGAGATTCGAGCCGCCTGGCTGGCTCACCATGTCGTTGCCTTTCCGAATCAGTCTTTGAGCGACGATGATCTTGAGCGGTTCTCGCAATACTTTGGTGAGTTTGGCGAGGATCCTTTTATCGCCCCTATCCCGAACAGAGAACATATCATTGCGGTCAAGCGCATGGCCCAAGAGACCGCTCCAATTTTCGCGGAATCCTGGCACACCGACTGGAGCTTTCAGAAGACACCGCCGGCTGCCACCTGCTTGTACGGCATCACCATTCCACCGACAGGCGGCGACACGCTATATGCCAATCAACATTTGGCACTACAACAGATGCCGGCTGCTTTGCGAGCCAAGCTGGAAGGCAAACTGGCCATTCATTCTGCCGGACGGGCCTACGGCAACGAGGGTTCATACGGCAAGGCTGACCAGGCCACGGATCGCAGCATGGAAATTTTACCCTCCGACACTGCCCTGGCCACCCAACATCATCCGCTTATTCGCCGCCATCGGGAAACTGGGCAAGAGGGCGTGTACGGGGTTATTGGCTACATTATCGGTATCGAAGGCATGAGTGATGACGCAAGCCAAGCCCTGTTAATGGAGTTACACCAGTGGCAAACCCAGCCCGAGTTTCAATACCGCCATCAATGGCAACCGGGCATGTTAACCATGTGGGATAACCGCTCGGTACTGCATCGCGCCACTGGTGGCTATGAAGGTTATGATCGATTACTGCATCGCACGACCATTGCCGATGTCGCCTGAAAACGCTGCACCAGCACCTGCAGAGAATCTACAGCAAACCCTGCGCAAGCAGCTTGGACAATTGGTATGCGTGGGTTTTCATGGCACCACCCTGACCGACCCAGGCGTCCGGAAAATCATTGAGCAGGCCGAAGCTGGATTGATCGGCGGCGTGATTATCTATCGCTATAACATCATTAACCGCGTGCAGTTAACCCAGCTGTTACAGGGTATTCAAGAAGCCACCACTGAATTTCCGTTGTTCGTGTTTGTCGACCAGGAAGGCGGAAAAATCCAACGGGTCGACAGCTCACAGGGCTTCAAAGAGACCTTGTCAGCGAAACGAGTTGCCGCCGATCTAAGCCCAAAAGCCGCCCAACAGCACTACGCCGATCTCGGTCAGGAGCTGCAGGCTGCGGGCTTTAATTTCGACCTGGCGCCTTGCGTCGACCTGGATGCTGATCCATCGGGCCCGGCGATCGGTCAATTGGATCGAAGTTATGGCCAGGATGTCACCACCGTCACAACCTACGCACAAACGATGCTGGAAGGCCTGGGTTCTCAGGGCGTACTGGGTTGCCTGAAGCACTTTCCCGGCCACGGACGCGCTCGTGGTGACTCACATACGGGCTTGCTGGATATCACCCACACCTGGACCGAAGCAGAACTGGAACCTTTCAAGCAGCTCCTTAGTCACGGCGTTGTCGATGCGGTCATGACATCGCATCTGATCCACCAAAATGTGGATGCCGGCACGCCGGTGACATTTTCGTGCGAATGGTTACGCATTCTCCGGGAAGACTTAGGCTTCGATGGCGTGATCGTTGCTGACGACCTGCATATGGGGGCCATCATCCGCCACTACACACTGCAACAGACGGTGGTTCAGGGCCTCACAGCCGGCCTTGATCTACTGATGTTCTCGAACAACCCCCTGGCGGCGCAACCCCAAGGGATACGCCATGATTTGAATGCTAGCATGGCGACGGTCAGCACCGGCGACTGGGTTGTGGCTGATTCAGACCTGCCAGCCAAAATAAACTTCGAAGTGATCGCGGCAGTGGCCGCGGGTCACCTGGCTGAAGGCGTCATTAATTCGGCATATGAGCGAGTCATCAGACTCAAACGCAAGCTGGTGCGCCTGCAGGCTGACACCGTTAGTCTGCAGAGCGAACTAACATGAGGACCCGACAGGGATAGCCATGATTGTCGCTATCAAACTGATCAAACCGCCTGAATCCCTCACTCAGATACAGCGCCAACGCAGGCTTGTTACCATCTAGCACATGGACCTGCGCCCCTTGATCGATCAGCGATAATGCCTGTCGAAGTAGTTGCCGGCCAATTCCTTGCCGAGCGTAATCGGGATCAACGTATAACCATCCCACCTGGTCGTCTTCGATACCCACAAAGCCAAGCACCTGCTCGCCGCGCTCCGCCACTAGCTTTCTGGCACTCAGAAACTCTTCAAAATCTTCCCGGTCATCCATCAGCGGTACAAAGGCACGAGCGTCGCACGCTCCCAGGAGTTCAATGGGCCGGGCCCGGTCGTGAATGTCGATCGTCGCTGACTGATCGTCACGCCGATAGGCCCGAATGGTGACTTCATTCACCATGGCGCATCTCAAACTTACTCAGGGCCCATCGAAACATTTTACTTTTACCTTAACGGTGACGGCTGAAGGTAGCGTCCAGTCTATTGATCTGGCGTCAGTAGGACAACCGACAGTTGCTTTGCTTAAGACAAATGTGGTCTAGTCATCAAGTCTATTGTTAGCTGCCAACCATGGAGATCAGAGCGATGAAATTCGGTGCATTAATTTTTGCTACTGACTATTCCATACCACTGGACGAGCTGGCGATCGAACTAGAACAACGGGGCTATGAATCGGTGTTTGTCCCGGAACATACCCACATACCCGTCTCGCGACAATCACCCTGGCCGGGGGGCGCTGACCTGCCACCGGAGTACTGGCATTCCTACGACCCTTTTGTATCACTCGCATTTGCCGCTGCCGCCACCAAAACCCTGAAAATCGGCACGGGCATCTGCCTTCTGCCCCAACGTGACACCTTGGTGACCGCCAAACTGGTCGCCAGCCTAGACCGAATGTCCGCCGGGCGCTTCATCTTTGGCATTGGCGGCGGCTGGAACAAAGAAGAAATGGCTCATCATGGTGTTGACTACGAGCAGCGTTTTCAACGTATGGAGGAACAGGTGTTAGCGATGCAGCGCCTGTGGACTGAAGACTCTGCCGAGTACCAGGGTAAATTCGTCAACTTCACGGCCAGCTGGCTGTACCCGAAACCCTGGCAAACGCCTTATCCGCCGATCATTCTGGGTGGCGAAACAGACTACACGCTCAAGCGCGTTGTGCGTTACTGTGATGGCTGGTTGCCCCGAGCCAGGGACGGCTTTGATGCTGAGGCCAACATGAACCGCCTGCGGCACATTGCCGCCAGTGCGGGCAGAGACATGCAGTCCCTGAGCGTCAGCGTTTTTGGTGCTCCCAGTGACCCGGCGATTCTGGCCGGCTATCGAGCTGCCGGCATAAGCCGCGCCATCTTGCCTTTACCGTCAGTTTCCCGAGAGAAAATTCTGCCCATGCTGGATCAATATCAAGCCTTACTTGAAACCCAGGCTCCATAACATCGACAACCCCGCTCGCTTGAGCCGTCAGGACAGGGTGGGGTCATCACGGACGACGACGATGGTCTTGCCGAAATTACGACCTGCAAGCATCGCTGAGAATGCCGCGGGTGCCTGATCCAAGCCCGGCCAACGATCCTCTTTGTAAAACACGCGACCGGCTCGCACATATTCGCCCATTTCATCCAAAAACCGCTGCTGATAGTCGGCAACAAAATTACCCACAAACAAGGGGTGAACAACCACCTGCTGTCGATCAAACGTCGACTGCCCCGCGGCTCGCCAGACTTCCTGGGCATTTTTGCCATCGGTGTTTCCATATTGGGAAATCATGCCACAGACCGTGATACGGGCACCCTTATTCAGCACGGGCAATACCGCTTCGAACACCGGGCCGCCGACATTCTCGAAATACACATCGCAACCATCGGGGCAAGCCGCCGCCAGCTGCGCCGACAAATCATCGTCCAGGTGTGATACACAAGCATCAAGCCCTAACTCCTCCAGACAGAATTGTACTTTTTGAGCCGCACCGGCAATACCCACCACTCGGCAACCGCTGAGCTTGGCTAGTTGCGCAGCGACTTGCCCGACACCGCCAGAGGCAGCCGAGACCACCACCGTTTCACCGGCCCGCGGCTGGCATTGCACCATCAATCCAGAATAGGCGGTGAGCCCCAGCATGCCCATGATACCAATGGCTGTCGACAAGGGCGCCTGGGCAGGGTCAAGCTTGCGCGGCACCATATAGCCAAACTGGCTGATGCCCTCACCGGTTAAACCATGGCTCTGCCAGCCATTGGTATTGAACACGAAGTCACCTGCCTGGTAGCCGTCCAGCTGGCTCTCCAGCACTCGTGAGACCGTACGCCCATGGCACACTTCACCGGGGACTTCTGTGCCGCTGCGCCGCCTTCCCCATTGATACGGATCCATCGACAAGTACAGGGTTTCCGTCAGCATTTGGTTCGGCCCTGGCGCGGGCATAGTAGTCTCGTGCCAGCTGAAATCGCCATCTTGCGGCCAACCGGCCAGAGGCGTGCGGGCGAGTTGCCATTGAGAATTCATCGAGGGATTCATAGACCACACCATGCTGCTCGTAAATGAAATGCTGCTCGTAAATGAAATGCTGCTAACAAATGAAATGCTGCTATTAGATGAACATTACCTGCCCATCCACTGACAGAGTAACCAACTCCGCACCCCAATGACCAGTAGCGAGCCGATTTTTTCGAGCATCAAGCTGCAGACCAGACCCTCGAGCCGCAGTGGGCTATACTCTGCAGACACCAGTCAACAATTGCCACAACCCACCGTGACCGGCTTTATGTCTACTATCCCGAAATATATCTCAGCCTACCCAAAACATCTGCAGACGCAGGTGCAGCACCTGGTGAACCAGGATCAACTCGGTCAGTTTCTGCTGGACCGGTATCCGCGACCCCATAACATCAAGAATGACGGGGCACTGCGAGATTACACCATGGATATTAAGCAGCAATATCTGAAAAAGTCAGATCCCTTGAGCAAGGTGGTGTTTGACAACAAAATTCACGTGGTCAACAACGCGCTGGGATTGCATACCTATTTATCTCGAGTCCAGGGCGGCAAACTAAAGAGTAAGAACGAGATCAGGATCAGCGCTATGTTCAAGCAGGCACCGGAAGACCTGCTGAACATGATCGTCGTGCATGAACTGGCGCACTTGAAGGAAAAAGACCACAACAAGAGTTTTTACCAACTGTGCCGGCATATGCAGCCCAACTACCATCAACTGGAATTTGATACCCGCCTGTACTTGATACAACTCGAAACCTACGGCGCTATTTACTAATCCCCCTGGCCAGCACCGTCAAAAGCGGGCGTATCATTCCTATGGAAGCGTCTAAGAATGGCTTAATCGAAGAGTTTCTTGCTGCTGGAAAACATCAGAAAAAACACCAAACCAAACAACGTGACACCGGCAGTCACCTGAAACACTAAAGCCCAGGAACCGGTGAGTTCCAGTATCAGGCCACTCACAAACACACCGATGATTCCCGGGATAGTGCCCGCCGTATTGGTGATTCCCATCAACGTACCGGCATATTTTGGTGCAATGTCCATATGATTGACCACAAAACCACCGACGACAAACGCGCCCAACGCATTACCAATGGTCATGATCGTAATCGCAAGCCAAACTGACTCTACTTCACCCACGATCAACAACGCCGTAGAAAGGCCGCCAAAGCCAATCGTCTGCATCAATTTTCGAACCTTACCAACGTCCATGCCAGAGCGCACCAGACGATCTGCGATACTGCCTGCCACATTCAAAAAGATGAACGAGGCCACATGCGGGATCATCGTCACCCAACCCACAGAAGCATAATCAACGCCCAGACCTTTATTAATAAATGTTGGCAGCCATGACAGCAAAACATACAGGGACCAGTTATTACAGAAGTGAGCCACAATAATAGCCCACACCGGCATGGACTTGAGGAACTCCCTAATCGGTGGTCCCGCTTCAACGGGATCACTGTTGGCGCCCGCCTTGATAATCTCACGCTCTGCTTCAGTCACCCGCTCGTCGAGCTCGGGGCTTCGAGTGACCATTAGTTGCCACACCACGAACCAGACTACGCCCACCAGACCAAACAGATAAAACGCCCACTGCCAGCCCCAAGCTTGAACGATCATCGGCGTGACAATTAACGCAAAAATAGTCCCTAGCGGAATGCCACTATTCGCCAGACCCACAGCGCGGGAGCGTTCGGTGATGGGCACCCAACGAGAGTACAGACTGTAAATAGAGGGAAAGGTCACCGCTTCACCCATGCCCATCAATATTCGAGTGGCGAGCAACAAACCAAGACCAATAGACGCAGCGGGCGGCGTCAAAATCGTGAACAAAGACCATAACAAGACACCCACGCCCAACACGACCTTACCGCCAAAACGATCGGCCAATAGGCCCCCAACAATCTGCAACAGCAGGTAACCCACGAAGAACGACGACAACACCATCCCCTGAGTTTGCATGCCCCAGTCCAGGTCTGCCGCCATCGGAATAATAGCGACAGAGATATTCACTCGGTCGATATAACAAACAAAGACAGCCAGCGTTGACAGCAGTACAACGTTGTAGCGCCTGGGCCAATTGAATATCGGCATAATCACTTCTCTTTATTTTTATTTTTTGAATGCCAAGTTAATTTTCGGCACTGATTCACAGCGGGCTCATCACCGGCCGACACTTTTATTTAGAATTGAAAACTCAAACAATATCGCCAGGCTGATCGAGATATTCACTCAGACCATAACCCACTCGGTTACCATCAAGCGTATATTCCGTCATTCCCTCTCCGATATAAGTGATCTGTTCAGAGCGACGATTCCGCAACGGCACAAACCCCTTCACTTTGCCCAGCACCTGATGTTGATCGCCATTTTCCAGGGTAACATCCACTGTAAAACTGCGATGAAAGCTTGTCCCGGGTTCATAGTCTGTTTGCAGCGCAAGATCAGTAACCTTGAGGAATTGATCGCCTTTGTGGAACATGCCGCCGCGATGATCGCCCACCACTGACAGCACCATGCCCAGATCGTCACCATAATTACCCGTCAGCCAACGATAAGAACGAATCGATTGCCAATAGCGCGGCCCCCAGGAATGGTCACGCAAGCCGTTACCATTGATTTGAATGACGCCAGCCTCACCCTCTATTTCAATAGTGCCAGTAACATGCATATGCTGCTCGTAATGCGCCCTAGCAAAGTCATTACCATCATCCATGCTGCCAACGTGACCGTAGATCGGACCGACCCCCGTATGAATTAAATCAACGCTAATTTTTTTAAACGGATTGGATTTGAATGCTTTGCTCGGATCTTGCATATCCCGCGGATTAGCCATATATAGTGCAGCGCCTGTATAGGCTGTGCGAATTTTTTCACCGGGCACCAGCACCTCAATCCTGCCACCGCCGGCATCCCAGCTATCGTTGTGAGAAATAGAAGGTTTCTTGTAGTTGAACAGCGCAGAGCCATCTGGGTTATAGATAATCACGGTGAGCTCGGCGTAGCCCTCATTGGCTCGATTGCCCATGCGAATAAAACCGCCGCGACCCTGCACTGGATCGAAAAAATTAAAATACACAGATTCGTTGAAGTTAGTTTCCGGGCCCAATGGGTGGGTGTAATCGTCTTCCGGTTTGACGTTACCAACGATATTGACCATAGCGATTCCCCGCGGCTGCAAGCCTGAAAAAGATTTCAGGCTTACTGTACCGCAGGATATTAGCCAAGACCAGAGACCTGATGGATCGCACGGACAAACAACCGGACTTAGTCTCTGAGCGAGTCTCTGGGTGAGTCTCTGAATGGAACTTAATTGAAGGTGGCGAAACTGCTCATTGGCTCACGGGCTGACACCAACGTATTCACCGGTGCGTTGGGATCCGCATAACCCAGCGACATACCACAAATAATAAAACGATCATCAGGCACCGACAGCACTCGCCGGGTTACCGTATGAAACTGATTCCAGGCGCCTTGACTGCAGGTGCCCAGCCCTTCCTGATGGGCGATGAGCATAATGTTCTGCATAAACATGCCGATATCCAAAAAACTCATGGCATCCAGGTCCTTGTCAATGGTGAAGATCAATCCCACTGGCGCATCGAAGAACTTGTAGTTACGACCCCACTGATTAAAGTTGGCGCGCTCGTCGCCGCGAGGAATCTCCAACAGACTATACATATCTTTGCCCAGCTGCCGCATGCGGCTGGTGTAGGGCTCCTTGCGCTTTGAGGTTCGCGGAAATTCAGCAGACGCATCCTGCGGCGCGTTTTCCCGGTGTGCCAGCACTGCACTCACCAACTCATCACGCTTGGCACCCATGGCGACATGCACATGCCAAGGCTGAACATTCGTGCCACTGGGCGCGAGATTAGCCCGCTCGAGAATAGTCTCAACTAACGCCCGATCTACGGGGGTATCGAGGAACTGGCGAACAGACTTACGATTTCGAATGGCTTCGTCGAGATTCATGACTAATCACTGGTGCTGAAAAATGAAACGTTGACGTTACAGACAGAACAAGACCGTAACAAGTCTTGACTCATAACTTCGCAACTTCACTTTCAAACCTGCCTGTCAATGCTCGCTCGAGACATGCGCTTAAGCTGAACGGGTATTTGACCAAGATTTTGTTTGTTGAAATGATTCAAGGTATAAAGCCGTATGCTTGTTGCTCAATATCAATGATGTAACTACCTTGCCGACTGCAACTCGTCGACTTGAAGCGCATACTTAACCCACCACTGGCGCGCCACTCAGAAGGAAACTGCACTTGGACATGAATTTCAACGCTGATGACGAGCACTTTCGCGCCGAAGTGCGAGACTTTTTTGCCCATCAATATCCACAAGACCTGATCAAAAAAGCCGCCAGCGCCTTTGCCCTGGATAAAGCAGACTACCAGCGCTCTGAGCAGGCATTGGCGGCCAAAGGCTGGCTGTGTGTGAACTGGCCCAAGGAACAGGGCGGCACCGGTTGGAATGCCAACCAAAAGTATATCTTTGATCAGGAACTGGAATTGGCCGGCGCCATCAACCCGGTGCCCATGGGCGTCATCTATGTGGGGCCCGTGATCTGCGCGTTTGGCACGCCCGCGCAACAGGCTCGTTGGCTGCCAGGCATCCAGCAAAGCACCACCTTCTGGGCCCAGGGCTATTCCGAACCCGGCTCTGGCTCGGATCTGGCATCCTTGCAATGCCGAGCCACCCTCGAGGGTGACAGTTATGTGGTGGAGGGCACGAAAATCTGGACCAGCCTGGCACAACATGCCGACTGGATATTCCTGCTGGTGCGCACCAGCCATGAGACCGTCAAGCAACAGGGCATTACCTTTCTCTGCACGCCGATGGATGCACCAGGCATTGAAGTCCACCCCATTACCACCATTGACGGCCGCCATCATCTGAACCGGGTGACCTTCGACCAAGTCAGGGTCCCGGTTGATAACCGTATTGGCGATGTCGGAGAGGGATGGCGCTACGCGAATTTTTTACTGGGCAATGAACGCACGTCCTATGCCCACGTTGCGGGTAAACGAATGCAAATGGCCGCCACCCGAGCGCTGGCAGAACAACATCCTGTGCTGGCTGACGACCGCGTATTTTGGCAGACATTTAACGCCTTGGAAGTCCGCCTCAACGCCTTGGACATCACCGTCCTGCGGGTCCTGTCATCGCTGAAAGACGGGGCATCACCGGGCAATGAGTCATCCATATTAAAGGTTCTGGCTACCGAGATCGCCCAGGACATCACGGCGTTATCCATGCAGGCTCAAGGCTACCCAGCGCAGGCCGCTGTGCATGCCAACATGCCGTCGGAGACCGCTGCCAAGGCCACTGCTGACTATATGGGCACTCGCGCCCAGTCAATCTATGGTGGCGCCAATGAGATCCAGAAAAATATTATTGCCAAGCGGGTACTCGGTTTGTAAGGATGCGGACAGAACACCCAACGCAGCATCGATTCTTACATCGCTGTTTTAACTAACATTGTTTTTACTGAAACAGGTTGACCTACATGATCACTATTCACGGCTCTTCAGTTTCACCCTTTGTTCGCAAAACCCTGGTCTGCCTGAAAGAAAAAGGCATCAGCTACGAACTGAACGGGATCAGTCCTTTTCCGCCACCAGCGGCACACTTGGCGATCTCGCCGCTGGGCAAGATCCCGGCGATGACGGATGGTGATCTGTCGATTCCGGACTCAGCGGCGATCTGCGGCTATCTGGAAAAGCGCTTCCCGGCACAGCCGCTGTACCCCAGTGACGACGGTGAATATGGTCGGGCCTTGTGGTATCACATCTGGGCCGACAACGAATTACCTAAGGCTACCGCCGCGTTATTCTTCAACCGGGTCGCCGTGAAGATGATGAAACGTGAACCTGACCAAGCGGTCATCGACAAGATTATCGCCAAGGTACAACCGCCGATTTTCGATTACCTGGAAGCCGAGATTGGCGATAAGACCTATCTAGCCGGCGACGCTTTCAGTATCGCCGACATCGCCATCACCTGCCAATTTGTCCAGATGCTATATGCCGGCGAGACCCTGCCTGCCGCCAGCCATCCGAACATTGCACGCTACATAACCAATCATATGCAACGGGCATCTTTTAAAACTCTGATTAACAGCGACCCGTTCATCAAGGTCCCATGACCCAAGCCAGCCCAGCTGCAGGAGACGCCGTCAGACGGCCGACCCTGCCGGCTCAGGGTGAATCTTTCCCAACACCGCAGCCGTCAAATTCGGTCTGTACGGGCCCAAAGACTCGCAGCAGAACAGGTTTCAACCCGCGTGAAGATCTAACCGGCGGCTCTGAGGTTATCTAAGCATTTCAGCACTTCAGCTTGATAGGTTTTACCCCGTTCGTTATACAAATCCAAAATATTCAACGAAGTGGGCACATAGCCAAAGCCAATATTGGCTTGCGGATGCCACTGAAAGATCGACCCACCGAGTCCCATCCAGCCATAAAACCCCTCTCTACCCAGATTCAACGCGCGATCAAGCTTGGCGTTGTACTGCTCTGGCCTAGCAAACCGGGCAACGCCCCCTTGGGTAAAGGTGGTGGCGGCAATGCCCATCGGCGCCTCAACAGGATCTCCATGCAAAGCCTGCCAGGCTTGCTCGGTCAAATATCGGGCGCCCTCCCACTGACCACCGCCTGCCAACATGGCGGCAATTTTTGCCAAACCCCGCGCGGAACAGTTCGCATTCGCCGACGGCGTTTCACCCATCGCGATGGCAGGCTCATTGAAGAACGCTATTCGATCCATCCCGGCAAAGGGCGGCGGTGCGCCCCTAACCGTGCTCCTGCGAATCGCCGGGATGACCTGGATCAATCTATGCAGCGTTTGAAAAATATTGTGTTCCATCTTTCTATTCAGAAACTTCGGTTTCAAGCTCTCCTTGAGCTGCAAACGCATATTCAGGACTGAGACTTTGACCCTTCGACTCAATTCTTCTTGCCTGACCCCGATGAAGGCATCCACACCCAGAGGCTGACTGATATCCTCACGCAAAAATTCACCAATAGTTCGGCCTGCAGGGTCGACTCGTCGGAACACCTCGTTCACAATCCAGCCCCGGGTGACCGCATGATATTCACGGGCACTGCCCACGCGAAACGTCTGCTCATGATTTTCGATGATGTGACCAATTTTATTCTGCTTGATGTTCGCCGTGAGTAGATCATCCGCCTTGATCGATACGTTCAAGACGGCGAGACCCGCCTCGTGGCGCATCAACGCGGCAACCGTAAGATCCGACTTACCATTGGCGCCAAATTCCGGCCAGTAATCAGCTACTTTAGCCTGATAATCCAGCAAGCCCTTGCTCACCAATGAAGCCATCGCCAGTGCTTCAAGGCTCTTGCCGCTGCTGAAAACATTGATTAGCGAGTCCGCAGAAAAATCCGCGTCGGCATCCGTTGAGGCCCAAAGATCAACGACCTTTTCACCCTGATGATAGACACAAAGCTGAGTATCTCTTTCTGCCAAGGTCTGCATGTTGCGCGTGTACAGGGCTTTAACGGACTCAAACCCTGGCGCGACAGTGCCTTGAATACGGATTTGGTTAGCAGTATTTTTACTCATCATCTGACCCAAAAGACTCAAGGCCAGTAGTCTACTCGAACTGCCGAGCACAGAATACACGTGCCAAGCGACCTGAATCCAGACAGCGACGCACCCCAAGACATGACGGCTGCACTAGCTCAGCATTTAGCACTGGCAGGACCTATTAACAGGTGCGTAAACTGACTACTCGCAACGCCCATCGCCACGGCGACAAGACTCGGATTAAGTTAAACGAGACTATGGCTTGACGGTGAACATTCGCGACGCCACCTTTTGATACAGCAAGGATTGTATGTATATACCACCCTATTTCGCCGTAACCGACAGCGATGAGATTTTTGCCTTTATCGAAGCCAACGCCTTTGGCCAGTTGATTTCAATCGTTGACGGCCGGCATTGCGCGACGCATATCCCGTTTTTACTGTCACCGGACAAATCTTGCCTGTTGACCCATGTGGCGCGGCAGAATCCCCAGCACCTGGAGCTCGAAGGCCAGGAAGCATTGGTGACTCTGGCCGGGCCTCATGGCTACATATCACCTTCGTGGTATGCCGGTGCAGGGGTGCCCACCTGGAACTATCAGGCCGTACACCTATACGGCCAGTGCCGACTGATAACCGAACCGCAGCAACTCAGCGCCATCGTTGAGGGACTTTCGAAAAAGTACGAGTCTGGCTTTGCAGAGCCCTGGCAACCGCAATATGGCTCGTCGATGCTCAGCGCCATCATCGGTATCGAAATCACTATCAGCGACATCCAGTGTCAGTACAAGCTGAGTCAGAACCGTTCCACAGAAGATCAGGGACGAGTGATACAGCAACTACAGAGCGCCGATGCCCATGTCTTGGCTGATGCTATGGCGAAGGCGCTGACCAAGGTCAAGCCGCAGCGTTAGATAAGTCCCGGTCGCGGCGTTATGGTCATCGTATGAATACGCGATTGAAATCGATATCGATCTAAGTGACCGGCATTCGCGCCTGACGCAACGCTTTTCTGCGCACCTTGCCCGCATCGTCTCGCAGGGGCTCCGGTGAAAACTCAATAGTCCTGGGAATTTTGTAACTCACCAGGCGTTCTCGCAGGTGTGCCAGCAGCGCTTCCTGAGCAACATCGTTGGCAGGCGCATCAACGATGGCATACACATAATTACCCAGGTCTTCATGGGGCAAACCAATCACTGCTGAAGACCTGACCCCTGGATAGGCATCAATGGCAGCTTCCACTTCGGCTGGATAGATATTGGCCCCGCCAGACAAAATCATGTCGGTTTGGCGATCAGCAAGATACAAATAGCCATCAGCGTCGAAATAGCCCATGTCGCCAATACTCTCGTAACCACCCTCTATCGCTTTGGCTTCCGCACCGATATAACGATAGGTGCTACCCGGACCGGTAATCGGCCGCATGAACACTTCTCCGATCTCACCTTGTGGCAATTCGTTGCCTGAATCATCAACAATAATCATTTCACAGGTCGCATTGGGCTTGCCCACCGAACCGCGGTGGAGCAGCCATTCTTCACCGGTAATGACAGTGCCACCTTGCCCTTCTGTACCACCATAGAGCTCCCAGATCACACTGGCGCCCAACCAATCGATATAGGCTTGTTTTAACCAAGCCGGACACGGTGCGGCCAAGTGCCACAGTACTTCCAGGCTGGACAGGTCATAGCGGTTGCGCACCTCTGCCGGTAAATTCCAGATACGCTGCATCATGGTGGGCACCATGTAAACAATATCCACCTGTTGCGATTCGATCAGACTCAAGGTTTGCTCTGCGTCGAAGCGAGTGGTTACGGTCACCTGGTTACCACGAAACAGGGCACTGATACCCCAAAGGAACGGTCCATTATGGTACAAGGGGCCTGGAATAAGCATGGAACCTTGCAATTTGGTCTGGAGCCGATCTTCGTCAATATCCCAGACTGCAGGGGTGGCCGAGACGATCAACTTGGGTCTACCGGTGCTGCCGCCAGAGGTCATCGCTTTGAAGGATGTGGCGATTCGCTCATCCAGAGCTTCACCTGTGATTGCAGCTGGCGGTTCAAAACCTACCGGCAGAGATTGAATTCCGGGCTGGTCGTCGTCGCTGACACCCACCACCAGTTTAGGCGCACCCACCTCGATAATCTGGTCTCGCTCAAATTTTGGCAGTCTGGCTGAAACAGGCTGAGGGGTTGCACCCACCTTCCAGGTCGCGAGCGTCGCCTTGAAAAACTCAATGCCGTTGGGCAGTGCGATAGTGACAAAGTCATCCTGGCCGACACCTAATTCCGCATAAACTCGAGCCAGACGATTAGTCTCCCACTCCAGCTCTGACCAGGTGATCGTTTCACCTTCGTGAGAGATGGCGACTCGATCAGGTTGAATGGCTGCCCAATGGGCGACGATACGTGAAATTGCTAATTCGGCCATCTGATTCCTTTAACGCCAGGTTGTTTACAATACGCACCAAGGTGTGACGCGGGCAAATGACACAGGCGGTCTGCGACCTTGCATCATCTGCGCCGACAATGTTGTCAATAACTCACCCTAATCAGGTAATCCCAGCACACGCTTGCTGATAATATTCAACTGCACTTCATTCGTCCCGCCATAAATCGTCACGGCGCGGTCTCGCAGCCAGCTTCGGGTTGCTTCAACTTCATCAGCACCAAAGCCTTCGCCTTCCCAACCAATGCCCGCTGAACCTCGCAAGAATGCCTTCAAAGAAGAAGCCTCTTTCGAGAGGCTGGAACCGACAAATTTGAAGATAGACGTGGTGGCACCCGGTGCCTTGCCTGATCTCGACTCGTCATTCACACGCTGAACCGTTAGTTGCAGCGCTTTTTCCTTCATGGTCTGACGCAAGACCTTGTCTCGAGCCAGTGGTTCCGCGATCTTACCGTCTAGCTCACCGTGATATTGCTTGGCAATGGTCGCAAACGCATTGGCCGGCTTGGGTTTCTTAGAACGGGGCGCTGGTGCGGCAGAGCGCTCATATTGAAGCAAGCGCTTACCTACCGTCCAACCCTTGTTCAGTTCTCCCACCAGGTCATCTCTGCGGGCCACTGCATCATCAAAAAATGTCTCACAGAACGGTGAAGAACCACTGATCAGCGCGATGGGCTTGATGGTGACCCCCGGCTGGTGCATATCCAGCAGCACAAAACTGATGCCGTCGTGCTTCGGCGCGGTGGGGTCAGTACGCACCAAGGCGAACATCCAGTCGGCGTGTTGGGCACCGGAGGTCCAAATTTTCTGACCATTGAGCACAAAATGATCACCGTCAGCGACGGCTTTCGTCTGCAGACTCGCCAGGTCAGAACCTGAACCGGGTTCACTGTAGCCCTGACACCATCTGATCTCACCAGAAATAATTTTAGGTAGATGGCGAGCCTTCTGCGCTTCGGTACCAAACTCCAGCAGCGTCGGGCCAATCATGGACACGCCCATCCCCGTCAAGGGTGGTAACGCCCGCGCGGCGGCCATCTCTTCCTGCAGGACTCGGTTTTCCTCGTAACTCAGACCCGCCGCGCCATATTCCGCAGGCCAGGTGGGGGTCGTCAAACCACGGGCCGCCATGGCCTGCAACCATTGCTTAGCATCCGCTGTGTCATACACTTCGTGGGCGTCCTCGAAGTGAAAGGTTCGATTTTTCATGCTCGCCGGGCAGTGCTCGGCAATATAATTGCGAACATCTTCGCGAAAGGTATCGAGGCTCATGGTGTGATCTCCCTTAAATGACTGAAATACAATCTGCTGCCAATAGAGTAGCACGACAGGTACCCCGCAGATAAAGCCCGATGGCGAAGTTTTTTTGCGGACCCCTGAGTTCAACCCAACCCAGGGCTTTTGATTCGCTAAGCGTCCCACTGAAGGTTTGAGGCTTTACACCAGCGACCCAGTCTGGCACTTTAACCAGACTTCGGCCCAGCACCCTCAACCCACTCACTGGTGGTGCCCGGAATGCCCCATCACTGATAAGGATACGGATATGAAAATCGCAGTCGTCACTGGCACCAGCACAGGTATTGGCTTTGAAACCAGCCTGCATCTGGCCCGCAATGGCTATTCTGTATTCGCCGGCATGCGCAACACAGCCAAGGCACAACCACTGATTGATGCCGCCAAGGCCGAGTCCTTGCCCGTGCAAGTGCTGCAGATGGACGTGACCGACGCGGACTCTCTGCAGACCGCTTTCGCCACTATTCATGCCCAAGGCGATGTCTCTTTATTGGTGAATAATGCCGGTATCGGTGGCGCGACCCCGCTGGAATTGACACCGGAAGTAGAACATCGCCAAATCTTTGAAACTAACTATTTTGGCACCATCAACTGTATTCAGGCGGTTCTGCCCTCCATGCGCAAGAATGGCACTGGCGACATCGTCAATATTTCCTCAATCGTGGGCATTCTTGCCACACCGAACCAGATTGCTTACTCGGCGTCTAAGTATGCGGTGGAAGGTGCTTCTGAGGCGCTCGCCCATGAAGTCTACCGGTTTGGCGTACGGGTTTACTGCGTCGAACCCGGCGTGGTCGCTACCAGCATTTTTGACAATTCCGCCAGCGCAACCCGTTATGACAAAACATCGCCCTATCAACCCATTATGCGGCGCAACGGTAAGATGTACGCCACCGGTTTCAAGGCACCAGCATCGCCGCACCAGGTCGCCGACGCCATTCTGACTGCCGTCACTCAGCCTACCTATCAATTTCGCTGGCCGGTCGGCGTCGATGCCGATGGTATTTGTGCTGGTCGAGCAAAAATTACCGCCGAGGACTGGATCAAGATGGGTGACGACCTGAGCGACACCGAGTACAACGACCGCTTCAAGCAGTATTTCAATATCCAACTTTAGCGACAGCAGCTGATTGCATGACAAGAATAGGCGTGCCGCCTAGCTCACCTATCCTTGATTAATTTATTAATCCAGCACTTAACAGGAAATTCTATGCCAACCCAAGTCCCTTTTGACGTCGTGATTTACGGTGCCTCCGGTTTTACCGGACGCCTGGTCGCTGAATACATGTCCCAACAGTATGACCGCTCCGTGAACTGGGCGATGGCCGGCCGCAGCGCCACTAAACTCGCGGCTGTGCGCGATGAAATTGGAGCCGCAAAAGACACGCCACTGGTGGTGGCTGATGCCAGCGATCCTGCGTCTTTGCGCGCCATGGTCGCCAATGCCCGGTGTGTCATCACCACCGTGGGGCCCTATCAACTCTACGGCTCAGACCTTGTCGCCGCATGCGCCGAATTGGGGACAGACTATGTCGACCTGTCAGGTGAACCCGCCTGGATGCATGAAATGATCACCAAGTATCACGACGCGGCGGTGAAATCTGGCGCTCGCATCGTCCATAGCTGTGGCTTTGATTCGATACCTTTTGACCTTGGCGTCTACTTCCTGGAACAGGCGGCGCTAGAAAAATTTGGCAAACCATTACCGCGAGTTCGTGGCCGGGTTAGATCAATGAACGGTGAGTTTTCTGGCGGCACCGCAGCCTCGCTGACGGCAACAATGACGGCACTGGGTGAAAACCCCGCTCTGCTGGCGATATTGACCAACCCTTTTGCATTGGCCAACGGCTTTACAGGTCCGCAGCAACCCGCTGACAACAAGGTTTACGAGGATGAGCTATTAGGCCAGTGGGTCGCGCCATTTATCATGGCGGCCATCAATACGAAAAACGTGCATCGCTCCAATGCTCTGCTGGGTCAACGTTATGGTGCGGACTTTCAATACGATGAAATGATGCTCACCGGCAGCGGTGAACAAGGCAAGGCCATCGCAGATATTGTCGCGTCCAGCAATCCTCTGGTGGGCGACGATGTGCCAAAGCCCGGTGAGGGACCCAGCAAAGCTAGCCGCGAGGCAGGCAACTATGATGTCTTGTTTGTTGGCACTAACAATAACGGTGATGAGCTGCGCGCCAGCGTCACCGGCGATTTGGATCCAGGCTATGGCTCCACTTCCAAGATGATCGCCGAAAGTGCCTTGTGCCTGATACATGACTGCCCTGAACTTAAGGGTGGTATTTATACCCCCGCACCGGCTATGGGCGAGAAGTTGATTACACGCTTGGTTGCTCATGCGGGTATGACCTTTAGTCTGGAGTAACCATTAGGCTATCGTGCCTGGCCGGCATTTTAGGCCAAGCACGATGCACCAAGGCTGACGGTTATTATCACTGATTTATTCTGCCCCTTACACAGGGCGGCAGGATTGCGCTGGATGCGCCCTGTGGCGACGACTCCACAGCCCATGATAGCCAACTGCATCATCAGTGACCCGCCAATAGTCCAACAGCAGCGCAGGATCAGTGACGAGCAGCAGACTTGTTTGTGCAGCAACCGTCGTAGATGCCATAGCCGCTGGGTACGGGCGCTAGCCAGATACAATATTGCAGCCGTCACTGAAACATGGTTTATTCAGCGAGCACTTTTTTGCTGCGCGGTTGTTACCCGCGACAAACATGAATTATAAGGATCCAGGCGTGAGTCAATTCGATACCGACACTCAAGTTACCCAGACCGCTGACAATATCTGGCGCGGCACCTTGAGCAGGGAGTGGAATATCGGTAACAATCCCAATGGTGGCTATCTGCTGTCTTGCGTTCTGAGCGCACTCAAGCGGTCTCTGCCCCACCCGGATCCTATGACACTAACCACACATTATCTGCGCCCCGGCACTGCTGACGAGCCTTTTGAGGTCCATGTCGAGGTACTGCGCACTGGCCGCACACTTAGCACGGCTCGTGCTAGCCTGATCCAAGGTGGCAAAGCCAGGCTCGAGGTGCTGGCAGGGTTTGCCGACCTGCAGATCTCTGCCGGCATCGACACTGTTCTGACAATCCCTGCGCCCGCTATCCCGCCACCTGAAGTCTGCATCCAGCGCCACGGCGAAACTCAGGGTGTTGAGCTGCCCATTGCCAACCGGCTCGATGTCAGATTACACCCTGATTTTGCCGTGGCAGGCAGCACGAACGTCGCAAAAGTGGCGGGTTGGATACGATTTCTGGATGGCCGCGAACCTGACACGGGATCCTTACCACTGTTCACAGATACCTTTCCACCCTCGACCTTCAGCCTGCTAGGGGTTGTCGGCTGGGTGCCCACCATCGAACTCACTGTGCACGTGCGCTGTCGACCGGCGCCCGGCTGGATTCAGGCAGAATTTTCCACAGAAGATTTACAGCAGGGCCGCATGATCGAGAGCGGCAGGCTCTGGGATAGTACCGGCCAACTCGTGGCCCAGAGCCGCCAGATCGGCCTGGTGATGCAACAGAGTTGAGGCTTTACCACCGGGCATCGATATCTTGCCTGGCATCAATTTGACCGGCCGTGCGGATGCATGATCTTCGATCCAGAGGCAGTATGTTATCGTATACATTGAAAAATCACTCCGGAGCCAACGTTGTCACAGCCCCTCGAAGTCGCACTCTTTCCGATTCCCAGCCTGGTCGCATTCCCGGGCACCATCGTGCCCTTACACGTGTTTGAACCGCGCTATCGGCAAATGATCAACGACTGTGTCAGAGATCAGCGCATGATCGGTGTCTGCCATACTCGCAAGGTCATTCGCGCGGCAAAAGCAAACCAGACTCAAGACGAGGCCATGAACTCCAATCAAGCGACTTACCAACCGCAAGCGGTATTTTCCGCCGGCTACTGCGACATTATTGAGACCACTGCCGATGGCCGCATCATGGCCGAGATTCGCATTGAACAGCGCTTGCGAATCGTCAAAGAAATTCAGTCAATCCCCTACCGTATCGTCTCCAGTCAGCCGCTGCATGATGATGTGCCGGACCCCAGCGAGGCGATGTCTATCGAGGCACGTAATCGTGATCTACAGCTGCTGATTAATTCCAAACTATTGGTCATGATCGGCGCCGCAAACCCCGAGTTTGAAAATCTGATTAACGGGTCAGAATGGCAATCTCTGAATCCCGACGAATTCAGCTACCAGCTGTTTGAGACGCTGCGTTTCGATCCTGACATGATGCAGGCCATTCTTGAGGCTTGCAGCACCCAGGAACGCTTGAATATCATTTGGGATTATCTGTGTCATTAACCACACCACCCATTGCTCGGCTTGGCGTGATTGGTGACGTGCATGCGGAAGATGCCCGCCTAGCGCTCGCCCTCGACCATCTACACGCCGCCGGCGTTGACCGAATCATTTGCACCGGCGACGTCGTTGATGGCAGCGGCTGTCCGGAAACATCATTGCGTCTGTTACAAGCTCATAACGTCAGCACGGTGCGGGGCAACCATGATCGCTGGTTACTCGACAATAAGGTTCGGCACATTGCCGATGCTCACGGCCAAGACGACCTTGAAGATGCCAGCTTGGCCTATCTCAACAGCCTACCCAGCGCCATTGAACTCGACACGGTGGCTGGCAGATTATTGTTGTGTCACGGCATTGGCAAGAATGACTTGCAGAAAATCTGGCCCGGCTCCACACGCATGCCCATGATCCAGAGTCCTGCGCTGGACCGCATCATAGAGGACGGCCGTTATCGTTATGTGATCAATGGGCATATGCATTTCCGCACCATGATCCATTTTGATGCTATGACATTGATCAATGCAGGCACTTTGAAAGGCGAGCAGTGGCCTGGCTTTATGCTCATCGACTTTGCGACCGAGCATATCACCTCATTCAAATTCGGATCACCAGAAGCCAAATCACAGATTGAAATTGCACGACACATGTCTATTTTGCCGGAACCCGAGCAGGTCACCTGGCGTGATACCCAAGCTTTCAGCGGCGATTGGCAACCGCTGACCCTACACTAAGGCAGAGACGCCGGTTGCGGACCTGACCTACTGGGTCTTGCGCTCAGGCGCAGCGAGACTAGAAAAGGACACCATTTTACCGGCCTTTTCATCCCATAGGGCCAGCCAGGCCGTAGACAAGCTTTCAACAATTCCCAGTTTCCGGGCATTCTGCAATGCCGGCTGATCATCATAGCAAGTTGGCAAATGATAGTTTGGTACCTTTGGATTGAGGTGGTGGATATGGTGATAGCCAATATTACCGCTCACCCAGTGCAACCATCGCGGCAGGTCATAAAACGAACTACCCTCAAGGGTCGCGTCATGATAATTCCAGACATCATTGCGTTCCCAGTAGGCATCCTCAAACTGATGTTGGACGTAAAATAACCAGACCGCACCCAGCGAAGACAACATGACCACAGGCACATAGACCAATAAAAATGGCTTCAGACCAAAGATCGCTATCATGCTGCCGTAATAAATCAGAATACCGAGATTGGTGCCCAAGACGCTCAACCACCCACCCCAAGTTTTAGATTGCTCACCCAATGGAATTCGTTGCAGAACGACAAAATGCAACGGCGCCGAAAAGAAAAACAATACCCAAGGATTGCGGTAGACCCGATAGCAGAGCCGACTGAACCAACCTGCGTTGACATATTCTTCCACGGTGCGCGTGATGACATCACCATCGCCGCGCTTGTCGAGATTACCGGTGCTGCGGTGATGCATGGCATGTTGACCGGCCCAATACTGAAACGGCGTATTGGTCAGCACGCCCATCATGTTCCCCAACAGCATATTCTGCCATTTATGAGGTAGATAGGAACCGTGGGAGCAATCATGACCAATCATGAACAACCGCAGATAAGCAGCCGCTGCCAGTAATGACAGCAGCAGCGTCACTCCGTAATGCACAGACAATGACGCAAACATCAAACCGATGGTCATCCCGTAGATAGCGACGGTGTGGCCCAACTGGAAAAATGCTTTTGCATAGGACGCGTGCGCGAATACACGCGAAGCGACGAATGCGGGTGTTTTTGTAACTTGCATAGCTTTTTTACAACCTGGTGCGGGCTTGCCCTTTCTGCTCTTAAGGGGGGCCTATTGAGACGGGTGCCTGGTGGGAATAATAGCAGACCGCAAGGATACGCTATTTTCCGCCAAGGATTCAGCTTATTTACGCTCCACTGATCGCCCTATATGGCCAGCCATCAAACGCTAGCGGCAGCCAGTGCCACCCATACCTGACGCCGCCGGTCGCCGCTGTAAGCCCGGCGACCATGCATGGTGATCCGGTTATCAATGAGCGCAATGTCACCGTCTTGCCAGTTCAGATCAAAGGTTAAGGTGTTGGCCATCGAAACCAGTTCTTCAAAAACAGATATCGGGATCGTCGTGCCATCACCCAGCACCAAGGACGCAGCAGGGTTCGCCTTGACCCCAGCCCACCCCATATAAGCGGCAATCAACTGATTGTAAAACGCTTTGCGACCGTCGCCGAGGTCCACCACCGCTGGCAGTACCGGTGTCGTCACCTGCAGACTGTCGTCTGGCTGCCATTGCCAACTATAGCCAAGCCCCTGCAACTGGCTTTCCGCACCGGCTCGATCAGTGACGCTCAAGGTACTCTTCCAGCTTCGTCCCTGACCCGAGGCCAAATTATCATCCACGGGCATCAGCGTCGTATACCGCAAACCGTGTTCTTCAAATTTTCGAGCCCACTGCGGCATTTGGTCGAGAATCAACGCATATAACTGATCAGACCGACACAGTGATGTCGCGCCGCCCAGCTGGGCAGCCGCATGGCAATGGAAGAACAGCTTGGCTGGCGATACCGGCGTTTGGGCCATTTCGTGGTGTAAAAATATCTCAACCTCAGGGGGCGCCTCATTGGCGGTAAAGACTCGGTCGGTCAAATTGACTCGTACCGCATTGGAAAGAGACTCCTGATAGGTAAAGTCTGGATAACCAAATGCGGCACTGAAGCGGTCGAAAGCCACGGCGTTGTCGATTGGAAAACCACGAAACAACACTGCGCCTGATTCCTGCAGGACTCGCTCTAGCAATGCCTGATTGGCTTGCAGCCAGGCAGTGATAGCAGCGAGCGACGTTAGTGACTGCTGGTTATCAAAGACCGCCGGGAAGGGTCGGCCATCAAACTCAAACTGCTTGGGAACCTGGATCAGATGGGGTTGAGAGGAGCTATCAGACATCAGACATCAGCACCTTGCGGCCCTCAACAATCGAACGCTGCGCCGCCACGCCCATCGACACCGACAACAGGCCGTCTGCCACCGTCACTGCCGCTGGGCTACCCGTCTCAATCGCCTCGATGAAATTCAGGTGCTCCAGGTAACTCGCACCGTGATGAAAGCCCACTTCGGCCACTCGAGGATCAATTTCGATATCGAATGACTCGTATTTTTGGTACTCCCGCCCACCACGAATCAGGCGACCTTCGGGAATAAGCGCTTCAAGCTTACCCAGATCACCAGTGGCCACCAGTTCCTGCTCGTTACGGCTGGACTCGGCAAACATGCAAAGGTCAAGACAGGCCCGGGCCCCGTTGGCATAGTCGACGATGACAAAGGCATTGTCGAGAATGTCGGGGGTCGCACCATCATAGCGCTCTTGCAGGTGATTGACGTCTTGACCACCGGAGGCAAAGACACTAACGGGTTGCGACTTTATCGCTAGGTTCATCAGGTCAAAAAAATGACAGCACTTTTCTACCAAGGTACCGCCGCTGTTTTTATTAAATCGATTCCAGTCGCCGACTTTCTTCAAAAAAGGGTAGCGATGCTCACGCACAAACAGCATCTTTAAATCACCCACCGCCCCTTGCTCAAGCTCTGCCAAAAAGCGAGCCACCGGCGCCATGTAACGGTATTCCAGGCCCACCCAGACCAGACCTTGATGCTGGCTCGCCCCAGCGACGACAGCCTGACAATCGGCTATCGTAGTACACATCGGCTTTTCCAGCAGGACATGTTTGTCCGTCTTGAAAATCTCACGCATGACATCGATATGGGTAAAATTCGGTGAGGCGATTACTACCGCATCAATATCGTCACGGGCCAGCAATTGCCGGTAATCCTCGTACACCGTTGGTGTGAATTTGGGCTGGCAGGCTGTCAATGCCCACGCTCTGGATTTGGCGTTAGGATCTGCCACGGCGACAACCTCTGCGGCATCGATCTGCACCAGATTACGAATATGCTCACAGCCCATCATGCCAGTGCCAATAATACCGTATCTGACGGTCATGAAAGCTACCCTCGAGAGACCGGCATCGCCGGATTATTAGGCAGGTGGGCAAAGCGATCCGGGTCTCTTTGGGCAGCGTAAGCCGCAACGATCGGTGCCAAATCTGTGGGCGATGCGCCATGCAGAATGACACCATCACAACCAAGGTCCAACTGGTGATTGATAGCTGCGACACATTGCTCAGGCGTGCCCATCGCCGCTGCGGCCAGCCAAAAGTCGGGAATCAGGCCGGCCACGTGCTCCAGCTCCACGGCAGTTGCGCGCTGATCGATGGCCCCTTGGAATGTCGATACCAGCGGATCGGCTCTAAACTTTTTCAAAACCAACGGATCCCAGTCATTGGTCTTGACCATCAAGTCGCCATAGGCCTGCAGGTAAGTGGCCATCCTGCCAACGGTTTTCTTGAGTCGAACATCCGCAGGCAGGTGATCACCGATAGTGGCCAGGCATGACCAGACTCTAACATCCGCCGGATCTTTGCCAGCACCGACGGCAGCTTGTTTGACTGTGTCAACGCAACGCCGGGTGGTCTCGTCGGTAAAAAACGTGTGCAGCACCACTGCATCAAAGGCTCGGCCGCCTAGAGCTAATGAATTGGGTCCGAAAGCGGTGAAAGTTAATGGAATATACTCATCAAAATCTGGGTCCAGCCGCAGCACGGGCCATTTGCCAGCGGGGCCGTCATGACCCACCACCGTCTCACCACGCCACAGGCGGCGCATCAGATTCGCAAAGTCCTCAATCTGATCTGTCTTGATCCGCGCCAGTCCATAGGCGTCAAAAGCCGCATTGATGCCACGCCCCAAGCCCAGACTGAACCGCCCGCCAGTCAGGAAATGCATGGTGCTGGCATAAGCTGCTGTCACCATGGGATGACGGGTATTATGGTTGGTGGCAGCAGTGGCAATGCCGATCGTCTCGGACACAGCACCCACAGCACCGGAGAGGGTGGCGGCTTCTTTGATATTAAAGCGCTCGGAGATAAAACAGTTGCCGATGCCCATGGCCTCTGCATCCCGGACCTCAGCAATCAGGTCACGGGGCGAGCGCGGTGCGCCAGCCAACGTATAGAATCCCAGTTCATTCATTCCATTCATTTCAGGCATCTCACTTCTCGCTGACTAAAGCTTCAGCATAAGCCAGCAGGGTACCAAATGTCACAGGCATGAAAAAAGGGAGCTAGCTCCCTTTTTTCTCGAACGATCCTTTTTTCTCGAACGATCCTTTTGGGTCGTCGCCTCTTACGTTACTTGAGCACGCTACAGCAATTTATTGTACATTGGCCACTGACCATTCACGAATATCTACTCGGTACTTTTCAGCAAACTCGTACAACGACAAATCATTGCAAACTACTTGCTTCTGAGCTCGACGACCGATGCCGAGCTCCTCGACCTTAGCCTTGATCGCCTCCCGGGATTCTAGTGCCGCGAGACATAATTGAGAATAAGGATTTTCATCTTTAATGACAAACCTGGCGCCATCGTCCAATTGTATTTCCTTTGCATACGCATTGATAGACAACGACAGGGCGACAAACAAACAGATACGATGTTTCATTATTTTTTCTCCATTTGGTCTTTATTATTTCAGCCCCAAGATAAAACGCTTTGCTCGCGGGGCCCGCGCATGGATAAAACACTGCTGGACTGTAAATCTTATTGCAATCTTAATATAACTTACACAATCTTAATTTTTTGGTGGTTTGTGCTGGCTATCGCACTTTTATCATCTGTCCTATTGATTGAAGCGCATTGAGTGTGCGTTATCTTCTCGCCGCGCGCCTGCCGACAATGCGTATTAAGACAGCGTTAAGATAGTTAATTTTCGGTTATTTCGAGCGCCGGCCTCTTTTCAGCCCCCAATCAGACCACTAAGCTGTTGCGCACAATGAATCAAACGGTCACCAATGCATGCAAAGCTTCCTGAAAACTGTCGCGCTAATAGTCTCTCTGGCTGGTTTGGCGGTGCTCTACAATGCGCCGCCAAACGTGACGCTGAACGGATTAGCAGGAGCGCATGATATTGGAAGATTTGCCGATGCCAACGAGGCTCGAATGATCCGAGCTGACTTGCCCACCGTCAAAGATCACTATGGTGACCCGGCCCTCTTTGAAAAATATATCATTCGCCGGCCACGAGTTATCGTCTAGCGCTGCTGCCACAACTTCGCTGTCAGCAGCCGATCAACCCCTCAAAATTATCCACATCCTGAGCGGCTAGCCTTTGACCATGGCCGCGGTCAACAGAGCCGGGCTGTCAGGCTGCTGGAAGAACGCCTCCGGGTCGTCAATGCCACGCTGGCTGATTATGCTCAACTTAATATTCTTCGATGCCCCCGTCGGGGTGCCAGCAATCCGCTCAGCGATTTCGCGACAACGCTCGACAACTGCGTCATCGGCGACGCATTCTGCAATCAATCCTAACCTCAACAGTTCCGGTCCGGCTACCCGATCACCCATCAGGGCCATTCGTGCCATCACGTGCTCCGTTGATTTGATTTTGAACCAAGCCGCATTCATGGGCATCATCGCGCCTTGCTGAATTTCACCCACCTGCAGAAACGCGGTATCTCCCGCGATCAGCATGTCACAGGCCAAGGCCAGTGCGGAACCGGCATTGATGCCATACTTTTCCAGCGCACCGATCACCGGTTTAGGGAAATGATACAGGGCCAGATGTAGCTCACGCCAACTACCAAATTGGCGAGATTTCCAGGGCGGTGGGGGTTCTGCCTGCAGAGCCTTGAGGTCAACACCGGAACAGAAAAATCCATCCGCGCCGCGCAAGACCACGCACGCCACATCTTCATCGTCAGCCAATTCTTCAAGTGCTAACCTGACGCCATCACTTAACGGCGGAATAATCGAGTTACGCCGCTCTGGTCGATTTAAAACGATCTCTGCCCAGCCCTGTTTACGCTCGATCAATACGGGTTTTTCGTCAGACATAGTCACTCCAGATTTTTTATTGTGTTCGCTTCAGTGACTCAGAGTCTAGGCGCAACCCTCGAAAATCGCCAGCGCCCTCGACCTTCTTTGTGGCTTACTGCCCGCCCATTGGTCATGACCCATCAGGGACGAAACACATCCCAATGTTTAATCGCGTTATCCTCTGGGCTTGGTTCGATTCCAGGCCGCACCCCATGACGACAAACATGGCGAGCCTGCATACCGTGGGTACGTGGCGCGACGACGTCCCGCTGATAGTCATCACCGACAAACAGCACTTCGGCGGGGTCGACAGCCACTCGCTTCAATGCCGCTTGATAAATCTCCGGCTCTGGTTTCTTCGCGCCAAGCGCGGCGCTGTCTATCACAAACTCAAAATAATCACCCAAACCATGATGCTCGAGCATTTTCTGCGGCCACTCAGACATAAAAAAATTTGAGACCACCGCAAGCTTTGCCTCAGCCGACCAGGCTTGAAGCATGGCCTCAACGCCAGGGGTAAGCCTCACACTAGCCGGGTAAGTTTGCGCAAACACATCCAGCATTTCACTCACCAACCGCTCAGCAGACGCTGCACTCGCACGCCCCTGGCGTATAAAGACTTCCCGCAACCGCACCTCGAAGTGCACCTCATTGTCTCGCTGCCACCAGTTAACGGCGCGTGCTGCGGTATAGGCTGATCGGAACTTTGACACAGAAGGAAAGAGGCCAGCCGCAACAGGCAGATGGGCAATTGTCTCAAGCCCGTCAATACTGCCACTCGCGTCGAAATCATCAATCAGCGTATTAAAACAGTCGAACAGCACCCATTGCATCTTCAGCATCTCGGCCAGGCAAGGATCACGGGGTTCGTGACAAGGCTATTGCTGGCACAGGGTATTCTGAACGTTGATAACCGGCACGACAAGGACTTGCCTTGATGTTCAGTCGCAAGGGTGGTGCAGGCGATTCAGGCTAACCAGAAGCTCAAGGTGATATAGGCAATAAACAGCCCCACTGCGGTAACACTCAGCGCGTCAAATTTTGTTGATCGATGATTCATAGGACAGCAGATTAGAAAACTCTTTACCCATCGTAAAGTAACCATTGCTCATATAGTTAGAACCAAAGGCGATTTAGCCTACCAGTGAGATCACCATAAATAACGTCGTCGGCACAACCAGCATCCACAGCATGAGGGCCTGCACTAACACCCGGCCTTTTAGCCTGCGTAAGGTTTGGCGGTTGATTTCAGTGCCGATCAGAAATAGCGCAAGCACCAGCAGGCTCTTGCTGGCGAGGCCGGCGATGCCAGGTAATGCGGCAGGCATCGGCAATACGGAACCGAGCACCGAACTCAAGATAAACAGCAGAATAAAACCGGGAATCCGCACCTTTATGCTACCCTGGCCTGCCACCAAACTGGCGACGACCACTAGCGGAATCAACCATAAGGTCCGCCCAAGCTTCACCGTCGTGGCGACACTGGCCGCCTGGTCCCCATACAAAGCCGCGGTAGCCACCACTGAACTGGTATCGTGAATCGCCAGGGCCACCCAAACACCAAATTGGGTCTGACTGAGTTGATAATATTCGCCGATGGCGGGAAAGGTAAACAGGGCGACAGCATTCAGCAAAAAGACAATTGCCAGTGCAACACCCATTTGCTCAGCACTGGCCTTGATGATCGGCGCTAGGGTCGCTATCGTCGTGCCGCCACATATGCCAGTACCTGAGGCAATCAGGGCGTTCGACACATTTTCAACCCCTATGAGTCTGCCAAGCACTAGGCCTATAGCAATGGCCGACACCACATAGATCGCAACAAATACCGTATAGTCGGCGTTGATTCGCCACATATCGGCCATATTAAGTTTCAAGCCCAGTAGAACGATGGCCGCCTGCAGAAAATACTTGCTATAGAAACTACTCAGCCCTACCACCGGTCGGTCGAACAACAACGTCAAAGACATCCCGACTAACAATGCAACCGCCGGATTTCCCTGATACAGAAGATAAGGCAGCAATAAGACCGCAAGCAGTTTGCCCCCATGCGCCTTGAACTGAGTAGTCTGAAGACTGATAACCGAATCCTTTTGATGATAAACCGCGCCTAGCCAACTCTCTGTAGACAGCAGGCATAAGGCAGTAGGCATACTAGCGCCTCCTCGGCCTAGGCTCAAAGGCCATTCGGACTATTCGACACCCTACTGTATTTTTCCACCAATATCGTAGATTGAGCTCTGAGTGCCAGACGGGACCCTGCGCTGCCAACCGCATGTCAAACTAAAGCCTATTCGGCCCAGCGAGTCAGACAATGATTAGTGCCCTTAAGGGCCGCGGTCCTGTCGCCAAGTAAACTGACCACACAGAAGTTAACAGGGAAAATGAGGGATGTAGGGAATGGAATGGTAAGGGTAAATGAAAGGGTAAATGACGCTAAACTGGTGGTCGCATTGCACAACCCCATGACGCCCCCAATCTCGACAGCCTATTCTGAATTTTGCTTTGCTAAACAGACCCTCTCAATGCATCTTATAATAGTCAGCCACCTAGGCGTCGTCATTTCTTGACCGGAGCACTATCAGTGTAGTGGTCCTCTCAGGATACTCCATAACGACGCCAGGCGAGACTATCTTCGTTTATTTAAGCTGTTTCGGTGGCATCTTCAATAACGTCTTCTGCCTGATAACCCTTGTCTGTTTCAGTCATATTGAACTCAACTCTCGAACCTTGCTTAAGTGTTCTGTATCCATCTCCTCGAATCGATCTGAAATGAACAAAAACATCTTCTCCATCTGGACGCTCAATAAAGCCAAAACCCTTAGCATCATTGAACCACTTAACAGTACCTTCTTCTCTATTCGACATATCCAACTCCCTCGATTACGGCTGACGCTCACCACCAAAGTGTCTCTCAATTCAGACTTTCCAAATTTTGATCACTTCAATGGGGTGTCACGCACCACTGACATTACTATGTGTTACTTACATTTAATTACATATAAGTTACAAAGCACTATCCTTATACCGAAGGTAGATGGCAATAATCCAATTACCTAAACCCATAGCTTTTTTCTTATTGGAATGCAGTTCTACTATTCCTTGCGACGCCAAGCGGGAACTCAGCTAGCTGTCTTACACTCGATCTTAGGCTGAATCCTTAATATAAGCTATACAACGCCATTTCGGCCTGTCGAACAACCATCACTACCCACGTCCTTTGCTCAGGTTGAGACTGAATCGATCTTGCACTTCAGCGTCTTCATTATGAGTTGGTGCACTGACCGCATTTGAGTCTTGCCAAGAATATTCCCTCGATGGGCGTCCACTGTTTTCGAGCTGATCCCCAATGTTGCAGCCACTTCCTTTGTCACTTTACCCTGCACTAACAAATCCATGACCTCCCGCTCTCGAGTCGATAGTTTTTCGACCCGGGCGAGAAAATCGCTTATTTCTCGCTGCTCTAAAAAGACTTCGACATTCAGCTCGATGGCTGAGGCAATACTGTCCAGCAATAACTGATCATTAAAAGGCTTTTCAAAGAAGTCGTGTGCGCCGGCCTTCATCGCCCGAACAGCGAGCAAAACATCCGCATGACCGGTGATAATAATGACCGGCAGCTGAACGCCGTCTTCGACTAACCTAGCTTGCAACTCCAGCCCGCTCATCTGTGGCATACGAATATCAAGCAGCAGACAACCTGGGCGAGCTGGATCATAATGATCAAGAAAATCTTGCGCCGACTCACAAGCCAATGCGGCCAGCCCAGCTGATTCCACTAGAAGCGTCAAGGAATGTCGAACACCTTCGTTATCGTCAACAATATAGACTATAGAATCGAAGTACATATTTCTCTCTTTGCTCGCTATCAAATGAATTTACAAAAATATCGGCCCTGATGTTGATCAACAATGAGAGCCAACCGGTCTGTTCGATATTCGACTGGAACTAATCGCACGCCAATAAACGCTTCAAAACAGGCAAACTGAAGGACAGGGTTGATCCCTGGCCCGGTTCAGAATTAGCCCACAGATTGCCACCGTGCGCCTCAATAATAGAACGACTGATCGACAACCCCAGACCCATTCCTTGCTCAACTTTGGTGGAATAAAAAGCATCAAATATCCGACTTGAGACTTCTGAATCCATGCCGGAACCATTATCTGTCACTTCGACCCGTAGGAAACGCTTCGAAGAAAGGTAGCTCCTAATCGTTACTTCCCGCTTGTTGGCGACATCCATAACAGTAACCTCAAGCGCATTACGCAAGAGATTGATAATCACCTGCTCAATTTGAACATCGTCTAACATCAAACGGGGTAAATTTTCTGATAGCTTCAGGCGCAGATCAACACCTTGTAACCGCAGGTCTGCGGCCAATAATTTCACCACTGATCTAATGAGATGATTAATATCCGTCTCTACTTGACCACCGGTCTGCTTTCTCACCAGGCGCCTCAAATGCCGAATAATCTCGCCGGCTCTGAGAGCCTGCTGACGCGTCTCCGTTATAATCTCTCGCAGTTTTTCCGGCTGCGCCGATTCAGCATTTAAGATTCTCAATGCGACACCGGCATAGGTAGTGATCGCTGCCAAAGGTTGGTTCAACTCATGCGCCAAGCCGGTTGCCATTTCGCCCATGGTATTTAGGCGATCCACGTGGGCCATCTCTTTTTCACGTTCACGAGCATGCTCGCCGAATCGCTGCAGCTCTTCACTCGTCTTGAGCGCGGCTTCGCTGAGTTTTTGATTTGTTATATCTTTAAACACCCGAGCAAACTGACCGTTATGGAGGGAAAACGCGGTTGATTCATAATATCGCCTCGTACTATGGTTGTAGAGCTCGAATGAACGAGACTCATGAGTGAGCGCAACCTCACCGTATAGTTTTATCCAGGATTCCTCCATATCCGGAACAACCTCTAGGACGGTCTTACCGACGATGTCATTAAAGGCAATACCCGCTAGCGCCTCATAAGCCTTATTCGCTTCGAGAATTCTATAATCACAAGGCACACCTTGTTCATTACAGATGATTTTGCATATCACGAATCCGTCTGTCATATTATCAAACAGATATTGGTACTTGTGTTCACGTTCCAGCAAGGCATCTTCTAACCGCCGTTGCTCTGTCACATCGGCAGAAGTAACACTCACTCCGCTGATTTTGCCTTCGTCGTTAAACATGGGCGAGCAGACGCTTTCCCAAATATTATCTGTCTCACCAAAACGATTTGCCGCCACCACGGTCTTGCCTGCCAAAGCCTCATCAAACAAGGCTTGCACGAGCTTTCGCTCTTCTAGCGAGGGAATGTTGGCCAACATACTCGAACCCATGTGAATCACTGCGCCCCAGCTTTTTCGCGAAGCATCTCGATGCGCATCATTACAAAATACGTAGCGATATTGAGTGTCTAGACAAAAGACAGTGGTGCCCTGCATTGTTCTAACGGCGTTTCTTGGCGCAGCGGTACGTTTCTCACCGTGACTCTCTCCAAGTTCTGGCGTTGATTCAGTTGATATTATTGTTGGTATTGGCATACTTCTAACCGTGAGATCTTTAAGCTAGTTATCAAGATAACATCATTTTTTTCAATACGGGCTGTTATTTTTCAACTGTATTAGGCATCAATTTTTTTATAGTATCAATACGCCATCAGAATAGCCAAGGACGAATATCGCTATTAAGACTCTTCTTTCAAGGCGCCTCTCCCAATATATCAGCCAATATACGCACAATCACATGACTCACTTTGTCGTTCCCTGGAAACCAGATACAGTTACCTGCCACCAACGCCCCATCAACGGTCAGCTCCACCTGACCATGACCAAGATGCGCCGGGTCCGTAATCGTCACATGCAAATCACCCTGGCCACTCTTGATCGTCAGCTCCGCCCCACCCCATGCCTGTGGCAAGGCGGGCGCGACGCTAAAACCACCCACTATCGGTCGCAATCCCAGAATACTTTCAACGCCCAATTGCCAGCACCAACTTGCCGCGCCGGTATACCACGACCAGCCACCCTTGCCCGCCAGGCGATCTTGAGTAGCGATATCACCGGCCACCACATAAGGCTCACGCGCATAGTGTCTGGCGCTATCGATATCCAGTGAGCGGCGAATCGGGCTAATCCGATTGAATACCTCCCATGCGGTGTCGCCATCACCTAACATGCCGAAGGCCATGCCCAACCAGGCGGCAGCGTGATTATATTGACCCCCATTCTCACGAACACCTGGTGGGTAGGCACGAATATAGCCAGGATCGCGAGTGGTTTTATAAAATGGCGGATGCAGTAATGGAATGGTTCCCGCTGATTCATTCAGGAAATGCGCCTTGGCGGAACTCATCGCAGTTCTGACATTTGGTTCGACACCGAATCCCGCCAACACGCCCCAAGATTGTGAAATGGAATCGATTTGGCATTCCTCATTCTGGCTCGAACCCCAGGGCTCCCCCTCGTCGTCGAATGCCCGCACAAACCACTCGCCGTCCCACGCCACTTGGTCGATCGCTGCCTTCAGTCTCTTACCATGTTGTTGCCAGCGACGAGCTCGATCAGGAAAGCCGAAACTTTCAGCAATCGGTGAAAATCCGTTGATTACCGTAATCTGAAACCATGCGAGCCAAACACTCTCACCCCGACCTTCGACACCGACTCGATCCATACCATCGTTCCAGTCGCCAGTACCCATCAGCGGCAGCCCGTGCGCGCCCGTCGACAGCGTTCGATCAAGGGCCCGACAACAATGTTCAAACAACGTGGCTGTCATTCCAGGGTCGAACCTTGCATATCGATCATGTTCATCACGGCGTAATACCGGCGCCGACAAAAATGGAACACGAACTTCCAGAACGGCCTGATCGCCGGTTGCCGTGATATAGCGCGCAGTCACATAGACCAGCCACAAGTAGTCGTCCGAGCAGCGGGTCCTGACTCCCCGGTCTGACGGGGGATGCCACCAGTGTTGCACATCACCGGTCTCGAATTGATGGGCGGCGGCTCTCAGTATTTGCGCTCTCACGCGCTCGGGGTCAACAACCAACAACGCCAGCGTATCCTGCAACTGATCACGAAATCCGTAGGCACCACTCGCCTGATAAAATCCTGCTCGAGCTGTCATACGTGAAGCCATGGTTTGGTACAACAGCCAACGATTGACCATTAAATCAAAAGCTGGATCAGGGGTCGTGACCTGCATCTGACCTAATTGTTCCGCCCAATAGGCGCGCACCTGCGTCAAAGCCTCGTTAACAGCAGCTTGATCGCGGTAATGATCAACCAGACGCGCCACTTCTGCCCTATCCGCACCCTGACCCAACATAAAGATCACTTCCACCGACTCCCCCGCCGCCAGATCAATATGCAACTGATAGCCTGCGCAGGCGTCACCACCGGGGTTGAACCTGCCACCCAAATCGGTGTGGCGCAAGCCAGCCACATGTTGAGGATCACCCTCTGCACCCAGGAAATCATAACGATCTCCGGTGACGCTATGGGGTGGACTGCTGGCACTGACAAACGCAACTCGCTCACTAAAATCAGAGTTCCAGGCGTTGCTGGCGACGATCGCTTGGAGCCGAGGATCATACTCACAGACAACATGCGGTTTTACCCGACTACCCAAAGCACCTAACAACCATTCTGCATAAAATGTTGCCGTCAGGCGTCGCGATAGATCCGACTGATTAGTCAAACTGAGCCTCAGCAGTTTCACCGGATCGTTCAAGGGAACGAACACTTCCAATAGCTGCTGCAAGCCATGACTCTGCCGCTGCCAACTTGTGAGACCACTAGCATGACGAATCAAGCAAGGGGCATCAGCGCCTAATGGTGCGGGCGTTGCGCTCCAGACCTCGGCTGTCATTTCATCGCGCAGATATAAAACTTCACCTGGCAAATCCAACAAAGGATCGTTCGACAGCGGCGTCAACCGATTTTCACCACTGTTTATCGACCAGGTAAAACCCAGATTACTGCCGCTGACAATAGTACCGAAATCCTCATTCGCCAACACATTAGACCAGGGTGCAGGCGTCTGCGCATCAGCCTCAAGATAAATCAGATAATCACCGCTTGCGGGCTCGAAGCCACCGATACCATTATCGAACAACAAACCGGTGGGTTTTAGTGTGTCTGATTGCGTCTGCGGCCATGGTAACATAGCCGCATCTAACGGCGGCAATGTGGCGCGATGCTCAAGGATTCGATCAAGCTTAATCTGCAAGGCAACGCCGTCATCATCAAGCACCACGTGCGCCGCAACCTCTACCCCTTGGCGAGCCTCTGAATCCATATGATCCGCTGCCAACAGGTGGATACCTCCTGACCGCCCCAGAGACTCGGTCGATGAGGTGTCACGCAGCAAAGTTAGAATTTTTTCTCGAAGCGGGTCTTCATAGCCGGTAAAACCTATACGCATAATCACCAGATCCACCTGTAGCCCGACACTACGCCAGTGGCGCTGGGCACGAATCATCAATGCCAGCAATCCCGAAACGTCATCACGATCGATCCTGACCAAGAGTATCGGCAGATCACCGGAGATGCCATAATGCCAGAGACTCGCCTGGCTTTGCCGACGATTACCAACGTGAGCTGGCACCACCCGCAGGCTAGCATGAGGATGTATCAACAACGCCGACAGTGTCTGTATGGCTGGCAACTGCCCCGGCTCCAGATGTGATCCCGCGACTTCTCGGGCGGCCACCCGTGCCGAATCCCGATAGACCCAGTCCAGAGATGCAGAGGAATATCGGGCCGCTATACTGTTCACCGACTTGGCAGACTCAGCGACGATACTTAATAGCGCGAAATGTTTGGTTTCATTGGGTTTTAAGCTGACCCTCAGCCGTAATGCCATAATGGGATCAAGGGTCCAGCCTGTGGTCTGAGACAACTCACCGCGCATACCGAGGGGACAACGCATGGAGTCATTACGGCCAACGAACTTGCCTCGATCTGACTCATAGCCAACTAGTTGAATGTCGGCAGAGCTGAAAACGGCTTTATGCAAGAGTATCGGCGCCAGGGTGCCTGGCCGCTGGACGCGCCGCTCAAAGATCAAGCCATTCTGAGCCCAGTTGAATTGGCTACCCACAAATAGCTTACTGAATGCTTCATGCCTCTCATCATCGATTGCGGGCGCAAGAACAACCTCTGCGTAACTGGTGAATTCAATAGTTCGCGCTCGCGCGCCTTCATTGACAACAGTGATTCGACGGATATCCACATCATCATCGGGAGCAACGGTGGTCTCGACACGAACAGCAACTCCTCGATGACGACGAAAATCATCAACCAAATGCTGATGAAATATTGTTCGAGACTCACGCCCTATTTCACCCGTTGGGAGACGACCTGCCGACCAAACCTCTGCAGTTTCAACATCTTTTACATATATCCAGTAACCATAGGCATCACGAGTTCCGTCTGGCCGCCAGCGCGTCACCGCCTGTCCTTGCCAGCTTAGACCGCCAGCACCAGCCTCTGACAACCAGGTATTCATCCGCCCATTACCCAACATATGCATTTGTGGTATGGTCGCGGCATTCGACGGCACCCAGGGCCACAGTTCAGCTACGGCACGTAACGGCTGAGTGGGTATTTCGCTGACCTCATGAGCCCGACCTTTCTCAGTTGTTGCATCCCATGGGATTCGCTCCTGAAGCAATATTTCCAAGGCCAGCAAAGACTTTTCAGCCATAGTTCTGCGCACCAGAATATCGTCGATCAAGGCATTACCAATGGCCGCGAGCACCATGCCCTGATGATGCGCCATATAAGCCTTAACCGCTCTAAAATGCTGTCCAGGCGGTCGTCGTTGAGGGCTATAGTCAAGGGCATCGATATAGCCGTAGATACTCATCGCACCCAGCTGATCGAGTTGCTGTAGATTAGCCACCGCCGCCTGCGGCCAACAGCTGAGCGCCAATGCAGAAGCATAAGGGGCAACGACTAAATCGTCACTCAGGCCGCGCCGAATTCCCAGACCGGGCGCGCCGAACGCCTGATATTGATAAACATCATCTACATCGGTCAAGCCAAAGGCAGACTCTGAAATCCCCCAGGGCACCTTGTGCTGGCGCGCATATCGACGTTGGTACTCAACGGCGATCGCTTCGCTCTCACCGAGTAACGTGTCTCTATGCCCGGGCACAAATAATGCCGGCATCAGATACTCAAACAACGAGCCATTCCACGACAAAATTGTCGGGCGACCCTCTAGCCGAGTAATGGGTCGCCCTAAAAAGAACCAGTGTTCGATAGGTGCGTCGCCTTTGGCGATCGCGAAATAACTTGCAAGTCGAGCTTCTGTGGCCAACAGATCGTAATGGTGACGATCGGGCTGACCGCTACTGACGTTATAACCTATTCGAAACAGGCGGACCTCCTCGTCATACAGGAGTGTAAAATCCATACCTTGGATCCATTCTTCAGCCCTTCGCGCCAGCTCAGTTAAATCTTCTCGCAGCACGATTTGTCGCGTACTGCCTGCCTCTAATGCCGACTCAAGGTTAGCCAGCCAATTTTTAGTCGGCAGATTATCAATCAAAGCAGTGTATTTTTGCTTGACTAACCGCTGTGCAAACTGGGCGTGATTCTGTACTTCATAGGGCAAGGCCAGCGGCGACATTGTTACGCTTAACTGACGACAAAGCTCTTCGCAGCCTGAAGGTGGACTTCTGAGCAATGGCAGCCAGGGACAAAAGTAGTTTAGCTCACGGCGCAAGGATCCAAGATCATGATGAAACCGTTCCAACCAGACATGCAACTCTAACAATAAGGGTTGCCCTGCATTCGGTGACCGGTCGATCGATGCTGCAATGATCTGCTCATAAGCCGGCCACAATTGATTGGTCAATTCATCAACGAGAAAATCCCAGTTTATTGGCGATGAGCTGGCTGTCGCAAAGGCCTCATCGATACGCTTTTTTTGATCATTGAAAGCCCGATGATCAGCACCTTCGAGTTGCTCAGCGACCTTCGCCAGAAGTCCAAAAGTACATGCCAGGCCATCCCATAATGTCGATTTAAAAACCGGCTCGGACAGTAGATCTTCACAACCCTGCTTCAGGCAAATCAGACTCATCGCCAAATTGCCACTATCGACGGTGGATACATAGCGAGGTTCAAGCGGCTTAAGCGATTGGGTGTCGTACCAATTTAACAAGTGACCGCGATAACACTCAAGGCGTGACAGGGAATCTAGGGTGTTGCGCATTCGAATCACGAAGTCACTGCAGACGATAAAACCCAGGTCACAGGCTACCTGTGACGATGTCAGCAACAAGCCAATATTCGTCGGCGATGTACGATGGCCCACCACCGCCCGAGGCTCGGCCTGAAAATTATCCGGCGGCAACCAGTTATCCTCAGGTCCTACAAAGGTCTCGAAAAAATGCCAAGTTCGGCGCGCCACTTGTAGCAAGAATAACTGATCATGCTCACCAAGCTTTTCACGTCTTGGTTGTCGCGGCCGACCCACCCAGACCGAAATCTCTGGGGCAATCAACCAAAGAATAAGAATAGGGGCAGCTGGCAATATCGCGTCACTAAAAAACCAACCAAGAACGATCGATGCCAGTACCGCAAGCGCAGAAGACGGCCACATGAGTCGCCAGGTCGACCAGCGACTCCCTATATGATCACTCATCGCCTCAGCGTGGGCGGCGGTACGCCACTGCAAGAGATGGCGACGACTGACCCGCAAACGCCAAAGCGTTCGGGCTATGGCGTCAAGGGACTGCTGGGTGTCACTGACTAAAAAGGTAATGGATAAAAACCAGCGTCCGCTGCGCTCAGACACCCGACGCAGGATGTCCGTATAGAGACCATGTCTTAGTCCTTGCGTTAAAATGCCCGTTAATTCACCAATCAGATAAACCCCAGGTGTCGCCACTGCCAACAAAGTCCAAACCCAGGCACTGCCGGGGAGGACCATCCAGCCCCCGATAAAAAACAGCAGTAACGCCGGAGCAAGCAGACTGCGACGCAGATTATCAATAATTTTCCAGCGATCGATGCCCGACAAAATATTATTCACGCTCCCTCCGGTCGCACTCGGAACGCTGGAACGCAGCCAAGGAATGAGCTGCCAATCGCCTCTAATCCAGCGATGCAGACGCAAAGCATACTCGGGATAATTTACCGGAAAATTTTCGTAGAGCACCACGTTCGAGGCCAGAGCGGTACGACCCTGTATGCCCTCAAAGAGATCATGACTGAGAATCGCATCATCGGGCACCCGATTTTCCAAGCTGCGTTCAAATGCCGCGACATCATAGATGCCTTTACCAACAAAGATACCTGTACCAAACAGATCTTGATAAAGATCAGAGACAGCCCTGGAATAGATATCTATCGCCGTGTCGCCAGCATACAGCCGGCAAAACAATGACACAGGGCCCGACAGGGGCAATACTTCCAAACGCGGCTGGACAATACTGTAGCCGCCGATGATCTTACCTGTAGTAGGATCCAGCTCCGCTTGATTCAACGGATGCATCATAATACCAATGAGACTGGCGGCGGTTTCCGGTGGCAGCATCGTATCGGCATCGAGGGTAATCACGAACCGACAATGCCGTAGCTGTTCAATTTCGCCAGCCTGAAGTGAAAATTCACCTTGATCGCCCGTAAGCACATACTGATTGAATTGCGCCAGCTTGCCGCGCTTACGCTCACGACCCATCCAGCACTCCTCGGCTGGATTGTAATGGCGGCGGCGATGGAGCAAGAAAAATCGACCCTTCCCGTTGCCTCCGTACTTTCGATTCAAGCCATTAATTTGTTCAACCAGGGCGGTCTCAATAGCATCATCTTCCGGCACTCGCTCTTGCGAGGCATCAGGCAAGTCGGAAAGCAAACCGAAGTGCAACATAGGGTCTGGATTAGACAGATACCTGATCTCCAGTCGCTCCATCATCTGGGGAATATCCACTGCCCGGCCGATGATGACAGGCACGACAACCGCGGTCTTTGCGGTAGCAGGAATGGCTTTCCTAAAGTCCATACCGGGCAGTACTCGCGGATTGACCAAGGCGGTAATCAGCCATTGGACTACGGTAATACTCAGTACTGTCGCCGGCAGCAGCGATAACAAAACACCACCAGTCCAGGCGGCCAAACCCGCATCACTTTCCACTAAGAAGTACACCGGCGGTAATAGCGCGAGCAATAACACCAACACCAAGCTTGCGGCATACCCCCCTCGAGCATGACTGATCAGCAGTTTGCGAACGCGGTCAGCAAAGGCAGGCCGGTAGCCTATGGATGACTCCAACTCAGGCCGACCACTGTCGCTCAGCCAGAAGCCCACATGACGCCTCTTGCCTGCGGTTAACTGGCCATCAAAAGCCCCTTGTGCCAAGTCAACCACTTTGCGCGCGATCTCTGACTCGGTAACATCAGCGCCACGACCCAATTTTTCGATAATGCTACGATACTTATTCCGGGTATTCACGGTCATGGATGCATAAGCAGCCACAGGATCCGTGCAGAGAATATGTTCGACTTCGCTGGTTTGATCAACAAAGTCCTGCCACTTTATGGATTGTATGGCCGCGAGACTGTTGATCGCTTGAGAGATTCGATCGACAGGCTCAACATCCCGGTTCTTGATTGCATATTCGCTTATTTCACAACGCGCCTTGAGCGCCGGATTGACCTGCTCAAAGGCGTCTACCAGATTCTCGAGACAGGCCAATCGCAAGAAGGAGGGCAATGCCCAAAGTTCGGCGATGTTCAGCGTTGCATGTTGTTGATAGGCGTTAACAAACACCCTCAAATTAATTAAAGAGACCTGCTTCGGCATACCTCGCAAGGCACCATGGGCAATACTCAGGAGTCGCGGGACGAGTTCACCGCTGGCACCTCGCAAGGTCGGTAAGCGCTGATAAAAGTTCTCAGGCAAATCGTTTCGTACCTGGCGAATCGCGCGCAGCACTCGATAGTCGTTATCAAGCAACCAGTCAGCGACTCGAGTGGCATCGACCGCCGGGTTCTGACAATAGCGTTTAGCCTCTGTCAGCCACAGAGGCATCTTTGCGACTTGCCGATACATGGGAAATTTAGGCGCTTTGTCACCCACCACTTCATGACCCACTGCCAGGGACAACCCCAGAGCCTGCAGATTGTCAGTCTGCTGCTCCTCCTCTGACGGAATCATTAATTAGCACCGGTCGGTCGCCGCGCACCCTTAGAATCTGCACTTCGGTAAAAATGCTGATTAACCCCGTAACCGTTTTGACTTGGGCGCCGAATCATGAGGATCGGCACACTGGCATTAGCCAGCAAATAACTCGTCACATCACCAGCGGCGACATCGGCATGCCCCCCGCAACCGTGAGATGACAAAATCAACAGGTCTGCCGATTCATTGATTATGGCTTCATTAAGTAGGCGACGCGAATCACCACCGGCAAGAATGGCACTGCTAGCCACCAGACCGTCCGCACTTATATTGTCCTGGATACGGCCTATATAATCTTTAGCTACTCGCTCGTTGCGGCGCAACAGACTGTCTCGTAATTCAACATCTTCGTTATTCAAGGGGTCGATTTCCGTCAACACCGGTTCGGGTATGGCGTGGACCAAAATGATTTTGGCATTCGATGCCTGAGCAACTTTCTTGGCCAGGGGTAATGCGCACTCCGCTCTGGCAGATCCATCAAGGGGAACTAGGATTCTCTGATAGTTTACGATCACGTCCTTGTCGGCACTCGCGGGCACCATCAACACTGAGTTCGCCGCATTCTCCAACACTCGCCTTGCGGTTTGGCCTATATGGCCCGGCAGCTCAATATCCGAGCGACACAGCGCGACTATATCCTCGAGGTTATCCACCAGACAGGCGCAAATTTGGTCACTCGTTCGACCTTGCAAAACTCGCGTCAGGATATTCCGTTTCTGGGCTTCATACTGTTTGGACAGTTCAGCAACAAAGGCTTCGGCCTCGCGGCGACGCAGGTCCCATTCAATGGGGTCGAACGGGATCTGTGAGGCGGCCCGAGGCTCTATGACATGGATCAATTCGAGCTTGAAGCCCAGGGCATTTGAGAGCGCAATGGCATGGGGTGCGAGTATCGCTGTTGATGTGGCCGTCTCAGTGCAGACAACCACTTTAGGCAGAGATTCATGCTCATGCTCCTGAGTCGGACGCGTGAGTGCGATAGTGGCGGAAGGCTTGTCGTTTGACACGGCTACTTTCGGCATTTTCATTCTGACTACTCATTGTTTTCGGTTAACTGTTTAGTCAGCACGTTCAAAACAGGCACGTTCAAAACAGGCACGTTCAAAAAAGCTGGCCTAAGTCAGCACGAATTACCACGAAATTTTGAGGTGATTAGTCTCACCGATGATCATCGAACCCACCTTGCGATAGATCAAAAAATCAGGTCAGTACAACCACAGCCTGTCAGCGCACGAGGCTAAAGCGAGCTATCTTTGGCGACATCAGGGTCCAGACCTAGGTATATCGAGTCGCCACGGGGAACGTTTTTCAATCTATTCGTCCCTCAGCGCTTTGGACAAATCACGGTGGGTTTGCATCACTAACGCTCAGGGTAAGGACTCGCAGTAAGTAACAAGAACTCGCGCCGCTGACTGAAACAAGGAGAGTGAACCAACCGAATCAGGCTATGACTTGTTTTGGTTTGTATCAGCCTGGACTTCAACCCACCGCAACCAGTACATTAGACGCGCTCAGCACAACAAGAGACCATGAATGCCAACCATCACGACAACCGAACATGCCGTCCAAAAGAATGGGCACACTAGCTTCTATCTGGCCGCCGGCCCTGAGGACGGCCCGTTGATCATCTTTGTGCATGGCTGGCCAGAACTCGCAATCAGCTGGCGGCATCAACTACCCTTCTTTGCCGCCATGGGTTTTCGAGCAATCGCGCCTGATATGCGCGGTTACGGCCGATCTTCGGTTTATCCTACGCACGAGGCTTACCAGCAATCTTTCATCGTCGATGACATGCTCGCCTTGCTCGACCATCTGGGCCAATCCACAGCGATCTGGGTTGGCCACGACTGGGGTTGTCCTGTGGTGTGGAATCTGGCCAGTCATCATCCACAACGCTGCCGGGCCATCGCAAACTTGTGTGTGCCCTATGGGACGGTCGAGCGTGGACTCGACCAGCTCAGCGCCCTGGTTGACCGAACACGCTATCCGCTCGATGAGTATCCCGCCGGCCAGTGGGAGTATATGCGCTTCTATGAAGACCACTTCGATGCAGCGACCGCGCCGATGGATGCCAATCCGCTGGCCACGGCAAAATTACTATTTCGCCAGGGTTCAACTGCAGCCATCGGTGAGCGATCGCCAACGGCTTTGGTCTATCAAAACCAGGGTTGGTTTGACGGTGCGGCGCAACCCCCAGACTCACCGCGAGATGCAGATATACTGAGCCTGGAGGATCTTCACGCCTACGCCAGTGCCCTCACCCGCAACGGCTTTTTTGGACCGAATTCCTGGTATATGAACCACGCCGCCAATGCCTTATACGCCGACCAAGCCCTAAACGGCGGGCAACTCGAGATGCCGGTTTTATTCATCGCGGCCCGTTATGACTCAACTTGTGACGCCGTGCACTCTGCGCTAGCAGAGCCTATGCGAGGCCTCTGCACGCATTTGACGGAAGCGGTGATTGATTCCGGTCACTGGATGGCCCAGGAGAAACCGATGGAGGTCAACTACCACCTGGTACGCTGGTTGATGCAGGTGGTGATCTAACCCATGTCTTTCGCACTGAATGCCGCAGAAACTGCCTTCTACTCAGCGCACGGCTACCTGGTCCGCGAATCAGTTTTCAGCCCCGCAGAAATCAGCGAACTGCAGGATGCTGCAGAATGTGCCGCGAGTCGCGCCCTGGCCATGGCGGACGAGGGCCGCAGCTATATCCTCGACCAGAAACGTTTTATCGATGTGGACCGGATGACTTTACAATTTGAACAAACGCTCAACAGTGACTTGCTGCGCGTCATAGAACCCGTTGACCAGCTAGACCCACGACTCGCGTCATTGGTCAGCGACGCTCGTCTCGCTGACCCTATGCAACAACTGGTTGGCTCACCGAACATTGCCTTATGGACTAACAAGCTAAACCTGAAACGCCCACGCCAGGGTTCCGGTTTCGGCTGGCATCAGGACTCGCCTTATTGGATTCACGACAGCCAGCATGTGGACCAGCTACCCAACGTCATGCTCGCCTTTGACGAGGCCACTGAAACCAATGGCTGTCTGCGAGTTATTCGAGGTAGTCATCGGCAGGGCTGCTTGCCCGGCACTGATGATGGCAGCCTGCTCGGTGGGTTCTTTACGTCGCCGAATTGTTTTGACGAGGCGCAACAGGTGGCGTTGACCGTACCCGCAGGTTCTTTGATTTTTTTCAGCCCCCATGTGATTCACGGTTCGCAGCCGAACCATACAGACACTTCTCGACGGGCCATTATCATTACCTACCAACCCGCCAACCATCCCATGCTGAAAACTGGCGAGGTTCGAAATATTCGGTAAAACCGCCTGAGCGCTTCGCATTAGCATCAAGTCATCCAGGCCAGGCGTGAAAGTGGCGCAGCATAATCAACTGCACCTCATTTTGCGTGAGCCTATGGCACCACTGATTGGTATCATAAGCACCACTAACCACACTGAGATCGCCACCGTGCCTGCTATCTATATCGACCTGATCGCCCTGATTTACATGCTCTGCGTCTGGCTCGGCTATTCCATCTATGCCAGACGTCGCGCCCGACGGGGTCAGAAAACTTCGTTATCCCACTCCATGCGCCTGCACCGGGCGCTTTGGGTTCGAAAAATGCTGGAACGTGATAACCGCGTGACTGATTCATCATTGCTGGCGAGCCAGGAACGGGTCGTCGGCTTTTTCGCCTCAACCACATTAATTCTATTAGCGGCAGTGTTCACTGCCATGTCAGCCAGTAGCCTAATTGCCGATATGGCCAATCAATTACCATTTGACTTGCTTCAGACCACCGAGCAGGTCCAGTTCAAGCTGGTGACGATTGTAACTGTGCTGGTCTATGCGTTTTTTATGATTACCTGGAGCCTTCGCCAGTATGGCTTCGCCGCCGTAATGATGGGCAGCGCACCGACGCCGAACGAAACGATTGACCCTGAAGCCAAGGAGCGTTTTATCGACGCCATGGCTCGCCTACTGGATGTCGCCGGTCACGACAATAACAAAGGATTGCGGGCGTATTATTTCTGCCTGGCGATGGTGTTCTGGTTGATTCACCCTTACATTTTTATGGTCATGAGCACAGTCACCATCATGATACTGGCACAGCGAGAGTTTTACTCCAAGGCGGTGAGAAGTCTCGAAAATTCGTTGTAGGCGCGTTGCGAGACGGTCGCCAAAGCAGGTTATTAACGGCTTCGCGTTGAGGGTTATCCACTTAAGGCTTTTCGTTTAGGGCTTTTGGCTAAAGGCTTTTGGCTTTTGGCTTTTGGCTAAAGGCTTTTTGCTAAAGGCTAGCCATTAAAGCTCGCCATTCAGCGCGGCTAGCAGGATCTGTCGATACTGGGGTGCAGAGAAGCTGATAGGGTTGGATCCCGCTGACGGATCAGCCACAGCCATGGCACCAATGGTATCGGGAAGACTGTCGGCATCAATGGTACTCGCCAGTGTATGAGGAATGTTGATCTCGGCACGTAAAGCCAGAATCCAACTCATAAAACCCTCGAAGTCCGGTTCGAGCTCCAGACATTGCGCCAGCAGCCCAATGCGCTGCTTGATCACTGGATAATTGGCTTTGAGTACATAGGGCATAAGAATCGCATTCAACATGCCGTGATGGGCATCGAATATTGCCCCCAACGGATGAGCCAAAGCATGCATCGCACCCAAGCCGCGTTGAAAAGCCGTAGCCCCCATCATTGAAGCCACCAGCATTTGTTGGCGAGCCTCCACATCAGTGCCATCACGAACTACAGCAGGCAGATAGTCCTTTACGAGACGCATACCTTGCATGGCAATGCCCTCCGCCATGGGATGGTAATAGTTCGAACAATAGGCTTCCAGACTGTGGGACAAAGCATCCATGCCCGTCGCTGCAGTGAGTCCGGCAGGCAGACCTAGCGTTAGCATCGGGTCGAGAATCACCGCAGCGGGCATCATCTTTGGATGGAATATAATGACTTTGCGCTGCTGCGCTTCATTCACGACTAAGGCGGCCCTACCCACCTCAGACCCGGTACCCGCTGTGGTTGGCAAGGCGATCAGCGGCATTATTCGGCTAACATCTGCTCGCTGCCATTGATCACCGATGTCTTCGAGATCCCACAGCGAACAGGTCTGCTGAGCAAGCACAGCGATAGCCTTACCCGCATCGAGTCCGCTGCCGCCGCCCATTGCTATCACACCATCATGCTGACCGGCCTGGAAAGCCGCAATGCCATCCTTGATATTGGCGCCGGTCGGGTTCGGCTTGATTTGACTAAAACAGCCAACGGCCAGTCCGGCAGCATGGCAAAGCGCCAGCGCCTCAGCAACCATCGGCAGACTCGCAAGGCCAGGATCGGTGACCAGCAGCGGATTTTGCATACCATGCTGAACACACAGCTCAGGCAATTCCTGCAACCGACCCGCACCAACCAGCACCTGGGTTGGATAATTCCAATTTACGTTCAATGCTTCGCTCCTGCTTGATTAAAGCCTGGTCAATATTTTCAGCGCTTAGCGCCGATAGAAAGCGCCTGGTATCTTCAATAACCGGTTGCCAATGGAGAAGTATCGCCTGTCGCCGTGCTGCTCTGACAATGGGCGCAGCATGGAAGATTTTTCAGGACGAATCAAAAGTCAGAGCCTAGAGCAATGTCAGCGTTCAGGAAAGCCTGTAAGCGCAGAAAGCCGCTAGCGGCCGCAAAAAATCGTACCAGCCCGGCCTCTGTGCTAACGGGTTGGCCACAGGCTGACGTTATTTGACTGCGCACCGATTTTCTTCGGGGTCATGAGCCAGCAATGATGAATATTTTGCCGGCGCTTGAAGTCATGGGGGATGGTTTCACTACTAATATTTTTCGTTTCAAACAGCGTCTGGATATCCTCATCAAGCTTGAAATTGCGCATATTGGTTGAAAAATACAAGGTTCCGTCAGGCTGCAACAAACGCATCGCCTGTCGAATCAGACGGCCGTGATCCTGCTGGACATCAAAGGATTGAGCCATTCGCTTGGAGTTTGAAAATGTCGGCGGATCAAGGAATATTAAATCATAGCTGGCTTCTTGCCGTTGCTGGGAAAGCCATTGCAGACAATCGGCCTGCACCAGTCGATGGGTTTTTTCATCCAGACCATTAAGCTCAAGATTCCGCCGCGCCCAATCCAAATAGGTTTGAGACATGTCCACTGTCGTCGTCGTGACGGCACCACCCAGGGCGGCATGAATTGTCACTGCACCGGTGTAGGCGAACAGATTCAGAAATTTCTTACCGCGAGCCTGCTGGCCAATACGCTGGCGAATCGGTCGATGATCGAGAAACAAGCCGGTATCCAAATAGTCCTCAAAGTTAACCCAAAATCGACAACTACCTTCGGCGACCTCATGAAAACGACGTTCGGTAGCGATGCGCTCGTACTGGCTTTCACCTCGCTGTCGAGCCCGGGTTTTATAGAACAGGTGATCGTCATCAACACCCAACGCCAATTGCGCGACAGTGACCAGCTCTCGAGTTCGAAGCCCGACCTTCTCCGGATCAATGGTCTGCGGCGCGGCATATTCTTGAATACAGACCCATTGTTCAACAACCTCTGAGGGGTCTGATCCTGTGGCCGCGCCGGCGCGACGATAGACATCAATGGCGGCGGCATAATCAGGTAAGTCGGCATCGTAGACTCGAAAACAGGACACCCCATCTCGACGCGCCCACTTGGTCAATTGCTTGAGATTTTTGTCTAGACGGTTGCGGAACATGGCCGCGTGCTCTGAGAGCTCAGCGGGTTTAACCCGAAACGGCAGCCGAGCATCTCGGTAGAAGTGACTCTCTTCAATGGTGAAGTGAATCAGCTTGCAGGCAATGGCTCCATTATAGAGCGTATGGAGTTTATCCGCGCGCAAGCCCAGGTGCTTGCCGAGGGTCTGATCCTCGGTAAATAGCGCCGCTTTCCAACCACGCAGGTGGGTTTTTAACAGGGTTCCCAATGCGTGGTATAGCCGGGGTAACTCATTAGTTTCAGCTAGACGTCGGCCATAGGGGGGATTTGTCACAACCAGACCCTGGGCGGGAAAACTGTGGCGAAAATGTTCTATGTCCTGGAACGCAAACTCTACCTTGCCGTCAAGACCCGCACGCCTGGCGTTATCCCGGGCCTGCTCTAGCACTCGACGATCATTATCAAACCCCAGGATGGTCGGCAACTTCGACAACCCCGCTTCACGGCGACTCAACGCTTCCTTGATCAGCCCCTCCCATAACGCCACATCATGTTGTCGCCAGCCGAGAAAACCATAGTAGTCACGGGTCAGGCCCGGAGCGATATCCGCGGCCAGCATCGCCGCCTCGATAACCAGCGTGCCAGACCCACACATCGGATCCACAAAGGCGCCCTTGTCAGCCAGTATCTCTGGCCAACGAGCCCGGAGTAACAGCGCTGCTGCTAGATTTTCCTTGAGCGGCGCCTGACCCGCCTCTAATCGGTAATTACGTTGGTGCAAACTGCTACCCGACAAGTCGAGGTACAACGCCGCCTGATCTCTATGAATGTAACAGTTGATGCGAATGTCTGGCCGATCCACATCCACATTCGGACGATCGCCATGGCTTTCAGCGAAACTATCGACAAGCGCATCTTTGATTTTTAGTGCCGCATAATGACTATGGGTGATTTTTGATGCTGAAACATTGGCATCAACTGCCAGTGTTTGATTGACCAAGAGGTGCGCCGTCCAATCAATACTGCGGACACCCTCGTAGAGCGCCTCCGGCGAATCGGCGGGAAAAGTCTTCAGCGGCAACAGTATTCTGTTCGCCAGACGCGACCAGAGACAAGCCCGATAGACGACTTCCATCGAGCCTTCAAACTGGGCACCGGCACGGGTTTCAGAGACATTGGTCGCGCCAAAGCTTTGCAATTCGGTGACGAGCAGGTCTGGCATGCCTTTCGGCGCAGTAGCAAAATAGGTAGGGTTTTTCATCGGCGCTAGTCTACCACACAGGTATCCATCCTTGACGGTTCGACTAACGCAAATTATGAACGTCAAAGAATCGCTTTTATTCAGTCTTTAAGATTTTACTCACTGACTTCATCGCCAGTTTATTTAGGGATTCATCTCGCCGAACTATGCTTGGCTCTGCCGTGGAGGCTGATCACCCCTACCACACCTTCACTCGCCGCTCTGGCGAGACACTTGTAGCAGCTGGCGACAGCAATCAGGTGACTAAACCGCGCTGCTGAAACCTAGGCTGCTGATAAGTCCCGTTCGACACCAGCGATGTCAGTTGAACGACAGTGTCCCAGACGTCAACAAACTGCGTATATAGTGGGCTAAAACCGAACCGCAGGATGTTCGGGGCGCGAAAATCCGCAATCACCCCTGCTTCAGCCAACGCCTGAACCATGGCATAACCTGCTTGATGCTCATAACAAACCTGACTGCCTCGACTGTCAGCCACTGCGGGGCTCAATAAATCAAGGACCCCTAGCGTGGGTTCGGCGGCAACCAGGGCAATGAACAATTGACCCAATTGCTGCGACTTGAGTCTGACTTGTTCGAGATCAATATCTGCCCACAGATCCAGCGCAGCATCCAGCGCACTAAGGCCGAGGATAGATGGCGTACCGCAGAGGAATCTCAACATGCCGGCGCCGGGCGCATAGTCCTGATCAAAATCAAAGGGGGCGGCGTGACCCATCCAGCCTGTCAGCGGCTGAATCACTGCTGCCTGATGTCGGGCTGCTACGTAGACATAGGCTGGCGCACCGGGCCCACCATTCAGAAATTTATAACCACAGCCAACCGCCAGGTCAACATGCCAGCTATCGAGGTGTATCGGCATGGCACCAGCGCTATGGGACAGATCCCACAGAACCAACGCACCCGCTCTATGGGCAGCCGCCGTCAGCGCCTGCAGATCATGACATCGACCGTTGCGAAAATTCACTTGGGTGAGCAGCAAAACCGCCGTGTCGGCATTCAAGCTATTCAACAACTGCGCTTCTGGCACCTGGCGCAACTCGCAGCGGGCTTCGCCCACCAGAGCAGACAAACCCTGGGCCATGTATAAATCTGTCGGGAAATTGTCATCCTGAGACAGAATCACCGTGCGCCCTGGGTTCAGTTGCAGGGCTGCAGCCAACAGCTTGAACAGGTTGACGGAGGTTGAATCAGCACAAATCACCTGACCCGGCGCCGCACCGATAATCGGCGCTATTTTTTCCCCAACTACTGTCGGCAAATCAATCCAATGCCGATTCCAACCCCTGATCAGATCCGTCCCCCACTGCTGACTCAGTGTTGCGTGCAGACGCTCTACGACCACATGGGGTAGCGCGCCGAGTGAATTGCCGTCCAGGTAGATCAGGTTATCGGGTAGCGCAAACTGAAGCCGGTGAACGCGCAGCGGATCTGCTGCATCTAGCGCAATGCAATCCTGTCGGGTCATGGTTTGCAGACTCCCTTGATAGCATGCAACACGGATACCCATGCATCTGCTGGCGGATGAATTAAATCGAAGTGACCAGCGTTGGCTATGGGTAACCATTCGGCGCCAACTCGGGCTGCCGCTGACTTGCTCTGTGCAAACGCCACGACGCTGTCGTCAATGCCGTGGATCAATAAGGCATTCGACGCCAACGGCAGGTTCACGGGGGAAACCCATTGGTAGCGCTGCGGTTGTTGTTCCGGCGTACCTCCCATCAATTTCACCGCCGCCTGCTGACATTGACTGTCACCTTGAGCATACGCCACCAAATCTATAATGGCCGCCAACCCAATGACGCCCTGAACGGGCAAGGCATCAGCTTGATGAAATCGATGGCCGGCCGGCAGTTGGGCACGACTCGACGCCCACAACGCCAATTGCCCGCCCGCGGAATGGCCGATCAGCACGACCCGTTGCAGATCCAGCGGATAGTCATGCAACTGCCGAACGTAGTCTACGCCCTCACCGACATCCATAAAACTACCGGGAAAACCACCCCCCGCATCACCGACTCGCCGATACTCCAAGGACCAAACCCCATAACCCTGCAGCTTCAGGCTCATGGCCATCGCTCGACTATGAGCGATATCAAAGGCATTCAACCAACACCCACCATGGATCAAAATCAATAGCGGCGCACCCTTAGCCGGCGCGTCTGAGGGCAACCAAAGCTCACCAAATTGTTGCTTGGACTGGCCATAGAACAGTACCGCGTCAGGCGTACTGGCCGGCAGCGCCAACACTTGCTTGAAGGTGGCATGGTTCATTTCGGTTCACCCATCGTCGCTATCCGCCCACTCACAGACACCCTGTCGGTCGACACCAACCTAGATGAGCCCACGAGCATCTTTTAGACCACGAAAACGCGCCTTGATCTCCTCGGCACTGGCTCGTAAATCGACGATGGGCGCCAAATAGCCAGTCGAATCTTTCTCCAGCCGGTGTATCGCTTTGGCTGGCCAGGCCGCTAACTCCGGCACCCACCGCTTGATATACACGCCGTCGACATCAAACTTAAGTTGTTGTCGCCAGGGGTTAAAGACTCTGAAATAAGGCTGCGCATCTGCACCGGTGGACGCTGCCCATTGCCAGCTGCCATTGTTCACACAGGCATCATAGTCCGTCAGATACCGAGCAAAGAAGGCCTCGCCCAGGCGCCAATCCACATGCAGGTTTTTCACTAAAAATGACGCTACCACCATCCGCACTCGATTGTGCATATAGCCAGTGTTTACTAACTCGCGCATACCGGCATCGATAATCGGGAACCCGGTTTTACCTTCACACCAACACTGAAATTTTTCCCCTGCCTGATCCCAGACAATACCATCATATAGTTCGCGGAAGGCATGGCCAAAAACTCGCGGTCGGTGGAACGCGATATGGGTAAAGAAATCACGCCAGTAAAGCTGTCGTAACAATGGATGCTGGTCACCGAGATTGTCGGCAATCTTGTGGTAAGCCTCGCGTACCGAACAGGTACCGAATTTCATGTGGGCCGACAGATGACTCGTGCCTGGCAGTGCCGGGAAATTGCGATCTGTTTCATAGGTCTCTAATGGCGCCAGGTTCGCCAATACCTGCAATGCACCTTGCCTGCCCGGCAAAAATACAGACTGGGCTTTACCTCGGGGCACACCTGACGGCAAGTCCTCCAGCGCGATATCACTGAACTTAGTCGAGCAGAGATTGGTAGGCATATCCTCCTGAGGCGGCGCGACAAATAATTGTCGCGCCCGATTATAGAAGGGCGTGAAGACGGCATAATGGCCGCCGTCGCCTTTGTACACTTGCTCGGGCTCATTAATCAAGGCGTCGCTGACTGTAAAGAAATGTACACCGCGAGAACCACAGGCTGCCTCCAGGCCGGCGTCGCGTCGGCGGCTATAGGGCGTATAATCGCGATTCACATAAACACAACTGAACGTCTCGGTATTGAGCAGATCCTCAACCACATCCTGGGGCTTGCCAAAAAACACATTCAAACGTCCACCAAGCGCTTGTATCTGCTGACTCAAATCCATGAGGCTGGCATGAAGAAATTCCAAGCGAAAGTCACCCTCGGAATATCCTGCCAAAATAGTTTCGTCATAAATAAAGCAGACAACCACCTCACCCGACTGGCGCGCGGCTTCCAGTAGACCCGTGTTGTCGAAAACCCTAAGGTCACGGCGAAAAATAAATAGGCTTTTAGTCATCGGGGCTCACCTAGGGCAGTCGCTGCTGCTGTTATTTTGTTTAGGCTCGCCGGCATAAGGCACGCGACGACCTACTGGGTTACAAGCTCCGCCAGGCGGACTGGCGCTTATCATCTTGAATATGGCAGCCGAGCTATTTTAAATTACTCACTAACTGATGCCGATAAATCCAAAACTCGAAGTTGCATCAGGCTGTTACTGAACCTATTCTTGCACGACACTCAAACTGTGAATACCTATGTCGCCTACATTGATAACTCGACCCGATCAGGTCACGCCCGAGTGGCTCACGCTGGTCCTTCAACACGCTGGCCGGGATGGCCGAGTGGAGGCTTTCGACGCTGTGACCATTGGCACCGGCCAAGTTGGCGAAAATGTCCGTTTTACCTTGTCGGGCCCCGGTGTCCCGCAGTCTGTGGTAGGCAAATTTGCGTCCTCTGACCCCACCAGTAAACAAAGCGGTATAGACCTGCAGAATTATATTCGCGAGGTCTTCTTCTACGAACACCTGCAGGACAGTGTCGACATACAAACCCCTGATGTGCTGTTCGCCATCGCTGATGAGACCACTCATGATTTCGTCATCGTCATGGAAGATCTGGCACCTGGGGAACAGGGCGATCAACTGGCAGGTTGCACCGTCGATCAAGCCGCCCTGGCTCTTGAGCAACTAGCCAAGTTGCAAGGCCCAAGATGGGGAGACAAAACGCTGCAACAGTATCCCTTACTCAACGGCAGTATGACGCCAGAAAATGCCGAGATGGTCCAGGGCCTCTATAAGATGCTAGAACCCGGTTTCCAGGCACGCTACACCGATCTATTGAACAAAGACCATATCAAAACCTGTGCGCTGGTTGGCGAACGATTCGACGCCTACAGCGCCTTTTACGATGGTCCGCCAGTATTGGTTCATGTGGATTACCGGCTTGACAACATGATGTTCGGTGGACCCTACCCGCTGGCAGTGGTTGACTGGCAGTCAATCGCACTGGGTTGCCCGTTAGCCGATGCCAGCTATTTTCTGGGCACATCACTACTGCCGGAAGTGCGCCTCAAAGAAGAGCAGCAATTGTTAAAGCATTACCTGGGCGTACTGAAGTCTTATAAGGTTGATCTGAATTTCAACACGGCGTTCAGCTATTACCGCAATCATGCCCCCGCTGGGTTAATCATGGCCGTCATTGCCTCGATGATTGTCGGCGAGACCGACCGTGGTAACGAGATGTTTATGGTGATGGCTAATCGCAGCGGCCAGATGTGCCTTGAGCTTGACTGGGCCAAGCTCACCAAAAAGACTGCTTAGGATCGAAACCATTGACCGCGGGATTTAAACAGCCATGGGCTGATAGCAGCGAATAATAAAATCCGCTTGTGTTGTCAGCTGCGTGAGATGATCCAGTTCGCTTAGAGTCTCACGCCGAGCCGTCCAGACAAACGGCGTCATGGTCAGGAGCGCGTCAATCTCTTCTCGAGTCTGCAACACCACAGGGAACTGCAGCGTGTCTTCGAGCAGGCAGTCAAAGCCTTCGGGCATCGTTGGCGCTACGTGATTCCGTGGTTCGGCGTAGATCCCCTGCTTCAGCTCATATAAATGTCTTGGCCCGGGAGACACAACAATAATGATGCCCTGAGGGCCCAATACTCTGCGAACTTCACCGAAATCACCCGGCGCAAAGATTCGAATCATCACATCGATTTGATCATCGTGTACCGGCAAGTGAAAATTGCTGGCAACAGCAAATTCGATCCCAGCATGCTGACGGGACGCCAGACGCAGTGCCATTCGAGAAATGTCCAGGCCAGCGACTCGAGCAGGTGTATCAAGCTCCAGTAATCCCGCAGCCAGCGCACTCGTGTAGTAACCCTCGCCACAGCCACAGTCCAGAACATTGACTGGCCCAGTAATGCGCGAACTGTCACGCACCCTGTCACAGACAATAGCCACCAGCCGATTTGCCAGCGGCTGATAATGCCCGGCCGCCAGAAATGCCCGCCGGGCTTTGATCATCTCTGCCCCGTCACCGGGCTCTCGGCTGCCTTTGTGATTCACGGGCAACAGGTTGATATACCCTTGTCGGGCGCGATCAAACTGATGACCCAGCTGACAGCGAGCACCGTCTTGAAGCAACGCCAGGTCACCCGCACAGATCGGGCAACGCCAGCGCATCTAGCTAGCCTCGCCGAGGGGCGGTGCAGCTGGGGGGACTATCACCGGATCTGGCATAGGACCAATATAGGCAAATCGGGGTACTGACTCGCCATCAATGAGCACAGACTCAGCAAACATGGCCAAGGGCCTGGCCCACCAGCTGAAGTCGCCATACAGGCAACGATAGATCACCAGCGGCTCTTCAGTCTCGCTGTGATTAGCCACCAGTACCACTTCGTAATGCTGCCCCTTGTAGTGGCGATAATGCCCGGCCACAAAGGCCCCTGTGTCATTCATAGAACTCACCGATTGTCCGTCTCCAACCGCAGGGCCGCATATTAACGGACGCGCTACAGCTATGCCATTTTTTAAGTTTTTACTGTGTTAATGAGTTAGTAAGCGCTAACTCCATATAGACATTAGACCGCTCATAATCTGAAGGACGGGGCGGTTCGCATTGCTCGAAGCCCACCTGTCGGTAGATTTTTATGGCCGGCTCCAATCGCGCATTGGTTTCCAGAAACAAGCGCTGAAAACCCAATTCACTGGCCCGATGGATAATAGCCTGCACCAGCAGTAAGCCTGCCCCACGACCACGAGCTTGTTTCGTCACCCCCATCTTTGCTAGCTCCGCCAGACTCTCGTTATGCTTGATCAACGCGCAGGTTCCCAGGATCTCGGCGGTTCGAGTATCACGCACAAACAGAATATCGCCGCCGGCTTCCAGGATTGATCGGTGCGGATCTTCCAGCGTCTTTTGATCAGCTACCTCGAGTTTAAAATACTCTGTAATCCATTCCTCGTTAATACGCCGGAATGTATCGGCCAGCACCGGCTGGAAACCCTCTATCACCAACTCCGGCGCTGATCCATCGGGCCGCGATCGGTCGGGCCGCATTTGGTCGGCAGTCATAGCACCCGCCAGCTGTAATCGCGCATACAAACCCTGTCGGTCCACTGCCGCCTCGATAGCATCGAGATCCTTCAGAAAGGCGACTTGAGACTCATCCAGCACGCCATTAACCGCGACACTAATACTCGACCACAGACTGGTCAGAACCGGTTTCAGGGCCCGCCCCTCGCGGGTCAATGCCAGCAAGCGCCGACGTTTATCACGGGCATCGCGATACGTCGCAATCAGTCTCGCTTGCACCATTTGACCGGCCACCTGATTGACCGCGGGGTGAGTGATACCCAGACCACGAGCAATATCCATCACTGGACTCGGTCCAAATCGATCAAGGTATTGATACAGTGGAAACCACCGAGGCTCAAAGTCAACGCCAGACTCACGGTAGACCCGAATACCGTCCTGCATTATTTTGTCCGACAACCGCTTGAGACGGCTTCCCAGTCCCAAACTACCAAGCTCTTTCATCAGATCCATGTCGTCTCCGTTATGCGACCTGTTAGACAAGCCATTTATGTAAGCTATTACGTAAGAACTAATACATAATCCTCCTTCTCGACGGTTATTACAATCCTCAGCTAACGCCCCGGTGCTGTTATTTGGCATACTGTCAGCAATCCGGCTAGTGAATACTGCCGGTCCTGAAGATGACGTATCGAGGGCAGTAAATAGATGGATAGTCTGCAGATCACCCCTATTAGTGGCGCCATGGGCGCTGTTGTATCCGGCATTGACCTTTCACGACCATTGACTGAAAACCAGCAAACTCAAGTCGACGAGGCGTTTCACCAATATCTGGTACTGAGTTTTCCCGATCAAGATCTCAATCCAAAGTCGTTACTCGAACTCACTCAACGCCAAGGCGGGGTTGGCGAGACGCCTTACCTCACGGGACTGACGGACTACCCCGATGTCGTGCCGATTATCAAGGAAGCTACAGAGAAGACTGCGCATACTTTTGGCGCCGGCTGGCACACCGACTTTACGTTCCAGCAACAGCCGCCCGCGAGGACGCTGCTGTACGCCATCGACGTGCCGCCGGTGGGTGGCGACACGCTCTATACTAATTTATACGCGGCCTATGAATCGCTCTCTGCTGGCATGCAAGATCTACTAGAGAATATGACTGCAGTCCACAGCGCCACACGCTCCTACGGGCCCCAGGCAAAACTCAAAGATCACCTGGAGAGCATGACAATTACCAATGCGACGACAGAGCCGGCTACCATGACCCATCCGGTCATCCGCACCCATCCCGTCACTGGCAGGAAAGCCCTGTGGATTAACCCCGTCTATACCATCCACTTTTCCAATATGAGCCTGGCTGAAAGCACGCCGTTGCTAAAGTATCTCAACGACGTCGCGATCTCTCCCTCCTTCGGATGTCGAGTGCGCTGGCACAAGCGGACCCTGACAATGTGGGATAACCGCTGCACGCAACACTGTGCCACCGCTGATTACCACGGTCACAGACGGGAAATGCTCAGGACCACCGTTGCCGGCGAAATACCTCAATGAAAACCCAATTGGCAAGCCATCAATGAATCACACCGCACCCCAACCGGTCCCATCTCGGCGGGAACTCACTAAACGACTGTTCACAGTTTATAAATGGCTGTGGGTGATCCCGTTTCTCGGCGTTTCCACATTGGTCATTGGCACCACTATCATCTGCCTGGCATTTCTCGGTCTACCTGACCTGGCCTCGAGGGTGCTCGGCCCGATCTGGGCGAAAATTAACAGCCTCATGATGATGCTCACCGTCCAAGTCGAGGGGCGCGATAAATTCAACCCGAAGCAATCCTATATCATCGTCGCTAATCACCAGAGTCAGGTAGATATTCTGGCTCTCTACGGCCATCTTGGGGTCGATTTTAAGTGGGTGATGAAACAAGAATTGCGCAGAGTTCCTGTGCTGGGCCCCGCCTGCGCTGCGATGGGCCATATTTTTATCGATCGCGGCAATACCGAATCAGCTTTGACCTCAATCAACAACGCCAGAACACAGATCAAAGATGGCATGTCCGTGGTTTTCTTCCCCGAGGGCACCCGGTCACGGGATGGTGAATTGATGCACTTTAAAAAAGGCGCCTATCGTCTGGCGCTAGAACTGCAATTGCCCATTCTGCCGGTGACGATTTTGGGTACTCACCACATTCTCCCAACGGACACTCTTGACTTAACACCCGGCGAGGCCCGCATAGTCTTTCACGCGCCCATTTCGACCCAAGGTCTAGATGCCAGCGATCTGCCGCGGTTGGTCGACCAAAGCCGTGAGGCCATCCTCGACAGGTTAAATCGGGCTTAGGAAATGTTGAGGTAGCCCCGGGGTCCGGACTCCTACTTTTTCTTCCGGCGGTTTTTGGCGGGTTTAGTGGTTTTGGCTGATTTTGCCTTGCTCGGCTGACTCGCCTCACGCACTGCCTTGAATGTCTCACGCATGGCCTGGACTCGCCCCTCCTTGCGTTGCAAGACATGGGGTTGTTTGGCAGCGTTAAAATCGATCACCTGACCATCTCCAACTGGGGAGTCCGAAGTCTGAGCTGTCTGTTTATCCACCATGATGAACACCTTTTATCGATCTTATAAAAACCTTAAAACCTGCCTGGCCCAGATGGCGCAACCATCAGCCTGAGAAGGACTCTTCCCGCCCGGCGACAAAGGCGCTTCACACGAAATCAACGCCACTCACTCCAACGCTGGCAGAACAAATAGGTTGTTTACTTTTCTAACTTGCACTTATACCATGCCCGCTACACCGATCCCAGCCAAGGCGCCTATAAAGCCATCGCTAGATTATTTAACCCCTGACCTTGTGGTAGTAAACTTGTGGTAGTAAAGATATAACTGTGCTTAGAAACTCTGCTGATCGTATCCCTGTGACCCTTATCCTGCTGTTGACCCTGGTAGATTTCATACTCTATTTCACGGTCGACAATCTTTGGCTATTTGGCGCTTACTTCCTAGCAACCCTGATTCCCAAGGGCTGCATTTGCGCCTGGAATCATCACCACCAGCACACCCGGACGTTTAAAGCGACGCCCTGGAATCGATTACTAGAAATTTCCTATGCACTGCATACGGGCGTGACCACTAACTTATGGTTACTGCACCATGTTCTCGGCCATCACCACAACTATCTCGATCAAGACCTTGACCAGAGTCGCTGGAAACGTGCAGACGGCACCGAGATGGGCATGTGGGAATATACGCTGATTGTCGCTGGCACTGCCTACTACCGCGGCTATCTGGTTGGCAAGGCCCATCCCAAGCATTATCGAACCCACGTAATCTACACCATCGCCGTCATTGCGCTAGTCACCGCGCTGCTGCTGTACAGACCCCTAGCAGCCTTGATGATCTTTGTGCTACCAATGATCACCGGTCTACTGATCACGGCGTGGGCAACTTACGAACATCATGCGGGACTCGATGAACCAGAGGATCACTTTCTGGCATCCTATAACAACATCAACCCGATCTTTAATGTCATGACCGGCAATCTTGGCTATCACACCGCCCACCACTATCGTCAGGGCACACATTGGTCTGAACTACCCAGCCTGCACCAAAAAATCCAAGACAAAATTCCTGCGCAAATGTACAAAACGTCTTTTTGGGAACATCTGAATCGGCCGTTTTTTCATCGACTGCTGGGCCTGTCGTCCTAACCGCTGGTAGGGTTTACGCTTGAATGAACCGTGGAACCCATTGTGACCGAACAACCGGACAACGCCAGTCACTGCTTCGTCTGTGGCCCAGAAAATCCCATCGGCCTGCACCTGATATTTCGCCTTGAAAATAATATCTGCAGAGCCGAGTTCACGCCTCAGCCTCAACACTGCGGTTATACCGGCATCACCCATGGCGGCATTATCTTCAGCGTACTGGATGATGTCATGGCGAACTGGCTCGTTCTGCAAGGTAAACGCGCCTATACCGCCAAGGTCGACTTGCGCTACAAAGATTCATTGCCCACCGGCACGCCCGTCAGACTCGAAGGTCACTGCCTGAAAGCTCGCGGACGACTCTTCATGATGCGCGGCCTCATGATCCGGATAGACAATGAGCAGACCGTAGCCGAGTGTGACGCCAGCTTTATGTTATCGGTCTGACAACCGCCAAGACCAAACCTCTGTACTGCTGCCTACTCAGGATCTGAGGCAATCATGTCGGCGAATAAACCGATAGATACGGCATACTTATTGGCGCAGTTGTACCGTAGGATGCTACCGAAGTTTGGTCCCACTAGATAACCCACGGTTTCGCCCGCCTCAGGTTTAATCATGGCAAATTTCCGACCATCGTCAGGCTTAACAACCAAGGGCGTCACACCTAACGCGGACCACTCGACAAGAGACAGTTCGCGGGTATGGCTACGCTGCGCTCGACAGCCACCAGACACCGTCTCCGGCATCAACTTGTCAAAGTCTACAGAGCCTGCAATATCAACCTGCATGCCCCAGGATTCACCTTCGCGCCAGCGATTTTGCTGTAAGTAGTAAGCAATAGATGCCCACACATCTAGTCGGTTGTCCCAAATGTTTTTCTTTCCATCGCCATCAAAATCTTGAGCAAAATTCAAAAAACTTGAAGGCATGAATTGATTTTGGCCCATAGCACCGGCCCAACCACCCAGGAAATCCGCCAGAGGGACATGGCCTTCGTCCAGCACTTTAAGCGCTGCCAGTAACTCACGGGTGAAAAATTGACTTCTGCGAGGATCATAGGCCAAGGTCGCCAGTGAACGAATCACTGGGTATTTACCCTGATAGCCCCCGAAGTGCGATTCGAGACCCCAAAATGCAATAAGGTATTGCGGGTCTACTTGATATTTGGCCGCAATCAGCTTCAATGCTTGGCGATTTTCCTGGTAGTACTGACGCGCTTGATCGGCCTTTTTCGAAGTCACTCGCGCTCGCAGGTAAGCTTCAAATGTCTGGACAAATTCCGGCTGCTTCTTATCAAAACCCAGCACCCGCGGGTCGGGCTCAAGCCCAAGGAAAGCCTGATCTATCGTCACTTCGCGAACGCCCTGGCTTATGGCCTGTTGCTTGACGCCGGCCAACCAATCAGCAAATGACGTTGTCGCCGCAGTGGCGACAACGGGCAATGCCAACAAGACGATTATCAGCACCTGCTGCCATCCGCTCAACAGATCGCGGCGCTCAGGCCGAATCCAACAATTAACCATTCAAACGCTCCTGTCTGTTGTTTAAAGCTGTCGGCTCAAATTGCTCGCGACGGATATCTGTGCGGATATTCATCGGCAAGATCATCGAGTGATTCCGCTGACTTATTATTCTAATAGATCTCGCCGCACAGAACGAGGCGCAAAGATCGAACCTCTGTTAGACTAGGCGCACTCCAAGCCCGTGATGCCGACATGTCTGATGCTTTCCCGAACGCCAGCTTAAAACGCCGTTTTGCTGCCATACTGTATGACTTCTTCCTGATCTTCGCCTTATGGGCGATCACGCTGGTCGTGCTGCAGGCCGCACTTGGCAGCGGCGCGACCGTTGATGGCCAACTACCTGACAAACCACCGCTGGCGACAGTGTGGGTACAACTGACCTGCTACATCGAGACTTATCTGTTTTATCTGTATTTTTGGCGCATCAAGGGCCAAACCTTGGGCATGCAGGTCTGGAAGATTCGAACCGTCGACGAAGCCGGGCAACTGCTGAGCATCCACCAGGCGACCACACGTTTCCTCGTAGCCACTGTTGCTATGGCACCTTTCGGGCTTGGTTTGTTTTGGGCACTATTCGACAAGGATCGTCGGGCAGCTCAGGATATTTGGTCACACAGCCGAGTCGTCTACCTTGGCGATAAACCTTATGCCTCGGAACGCCGCTAGGTGCGGCCGGCTAGGTGTGGCCGGCTAGGTGCGGCCGGCTAAGCGCCCCCGGCTAGGTGCGGCCGGCTAGACGCCCCCAGCTAGGCGCCCCCAAATACATACTCCGGCAAAAATAAACCTAAGCTGCGCGGCGCAATAAAAAATAGCCGGCACTGCAACAAATGATGATTGGAATCACTACGGCGATGAACGGCGGAAAACCAAACACCAGACTCGCGGGCGACAGCAGATCCTGAATAAATTTAAAAACAATCCCAGTGATTAGTCCGGTCACGACTCGCATACCCATCGTCGATTCACGTAAGGGGCCGAAGATGAACGAGATAGCTACGAACACCAGACTCAGAGTTGCCAATGGCTGCAGCACTTTATGCCAAAAGCCCAGCTCGAACTTCATGCCATTGAGTTCCTGGTTGCGCATGTAATCCACTTTCGCGCTGAGCTCTCTGATCGACATCTTATCCGGCCGCACCAGCACTTCGTTAATCAGCAAGCTTGGTGCCAGCCCCGTATCCCATTGATAACTGGGCGCCGTTTCAATCACGGTCTTGTCGCCTAAAAACCTTGTGGTGACCACAGTCTCCAGCAACCAATATTTTTCATCGGGACGTACGTCATGATAAACACCGCGGTCGGCACGCAAGATACTCGTTAAACGTTGTTCCTCATCGAAATAATAATGTGCGACGCCGCCAATAACACCCGATTGACTAACCTCATCAAAATGCATAAAGACACTTCCCTCGCGATACCATAGCCCGGATGAAGGTACAGCTTCCCTATCCCCTGATACCGCCTTGTCCCGGTTACTCACCGCGATACGCTCGATATCTGGAAGAATATACTCGCCCACATACAGGCTCACCAGGATCAACACCAAGGTTGGTTTCATGGCGCTCAAGGTAATTGACCAGATCGAGACGCCAGCAGCACGCATAACGATGAGCTCACTGTTGTTCGCCAGCGTACCCAGACCCGCCAGACAGCCGATCATCGCGGCATAGGGCACGGTCTCATAAAACATTCGGGGCGCACTGAAGAGAACGAATAAGAGTAAATCAATTACCCGGTAGCTGTTACTGACGTCTTCGATTTGCTCGAGAAAGGTGAATATCATCAAGATCCCAAGCAGACCCGCAATCGCCAGCAACATCGTCTTCATGATGGTTTGCGCCACATAAAAATCCAGACGTCTCATCACGAGTACCGCGCCGTTAATGCAATATCACTGCAGCATGGACATGCTACCTTTAGAAATTCCAACATGGTTAGCCAAACTCTCAATCAGGTTCTCGGTGATTTCTACCAGCTCGAATAAAAGCCAAAGGAAGAATCTCTTGGACAGATGCCCCGTGAGGCGATAAACAGTATATTATCCACTTCATAACCATCTTGTCTTCAGGAGTTCGAATGCAGTTCACGTCTAGGTCCGTTAATCCCGTCAAAGCGAAGCATCAATGCCTGATCGTCGGCCTCTATGAGAATTCTGAGCTTTCCGCCACCGCCAGCCTGTTAGACCAAGCCAGCAAGGGTCACCTGCAACGCATATTGAAGCGTGGCGACATCAGCGGCAAAGCCGGCGAAACGCTAGTGTTACACGATGTCCCTAATATTACTGCTCAGCGCGTACTCCTGGTCGGCCTCGGCAATCAGGGCCGGGGTGATGGTGCCGGATTCATCAAAATTGCAGCTGCCACCATTGCCGCGCTGCAGAAAACCCAGGCGACGAGCACCTTATGCTGTCTTGGCGAAGCCCAGGTCAGTGACCGGGATATCTACTGGAAGAGCCGGAGACTGGTGGAGCAATTTCACGCAGGTGTTTATCGATTCAACACCATGCGAGGGACATCAAGTGGCGCGCCAGTCTATCTGCAACAGGTTGACCTGTTGGTGAGCGACAAAGCGGATAGCAAAAATATCAAGCGGGCCATCAAGGACGGTAGTGGCGTCGCACTTGGCACCAAGACAGCCAAGGACCTGGCGAACTCGCCGGGCAATATCTGCACTCCTACGTATCTTGCTCAGCAGTCTAAAAAGCTGGCCAAGACTTATCCTTCACTGACCACGACGGTGCTTGAAGAAGCTGACATGAAGAAGCTGGGCATGGGCAGCCTGCTGTCAGTCAGCCAGGGTAGCGCCGAACCCGCCAAACTCATCGTCATTCGCCACAAAGGTGGCAAGGCCAAAGATGCGCCCCACGTCCTGGTAGGCAAGGGGATTACCTTCGATACCGGCGGCATCAGCCTGAAGTCACCGGGGACCATGTACGAGATGATTTACGATATGTGTGGTGCGGCCTCTGTCATCGGTGCCATTCATACGGTTGCAGAATTAAATCTGCCTATCAACGTCATCGCGGTTATCGCTGCCGCCGAGAACATGCCATCGAGTACGGCCTCCAGGCCCGGTGATATCGTCAAAACCATGTCTGGTCAGACTGTCGAAATTCTCAATACCGACGCCGAAGGCCGGCTTGTTCTGTGTGACGCGCTGACCTATATCGACAAGTTTAATCCGGCCACGGTCATTGATGTGGCTACCCTGACGGGCGCCGTAGTGGTGGCTCTCGGGTCTCATGCCAGTGCCGTTTACGCTAACGATGAAGACGTTGCCCAGCGAATAAACCAGGCTGGCGAAAACACCCTCGACAGAGTCTGGCGCATGCCCCTATGGGATGACTACCAGTCCCAACTGAATAGCGCCTTCGCAGACATGACCAATACTGGCGGACGCGACGCCGGCAGCATCACGGCGGCTTGTTTCCTGGCTCGATTTACGAAGAAATACCGTTGGGCACATCTCGACATTGCGGGTACCGCCCACCGGGCTAACGGCAGCGACAAGGCAGCCACAGGCCGACCGGTCAACCTGCTATGCCAATATCTCATGGATCAGGCCGGGAGCTGAATCAAACCGTGACTCGAGTTGACTTCTATCAAATTGAAACTGACGAACCCACACTGCAATTTGCTTGTCGACTGATTGAGAAAATCTACCTGCGGGGCCTCAAGGCTCATATCCATACAGTAGATGCCGATCAGTCGAAGGCACTTGACGTCATGCTCTGGTCATTTCGTGCCGATGCCTTTGTACCTCACTGTCTGCATTCAGCGGGGGAAGACACGCCGGTTAAGATCAGTCACGACACCGATCCACAGGATCATCAGCAGGTATTGATCAATCTTTCGGGACAGGTACCTGAATTTTTCAGCCGCTTCGACCGAGTCGCCGAGGTCGTACCCCAGGCTGAAGCCCAACGCAGCAGTGCCAGGGAAAATTATCGTTTTTATCAGGAACGTGGTTATGAGTTAAATTACCACGCCATCAGGGCCCAATAAAAGAACCTACACCATGACTGATGAAATCCCTGGCAACGGGGCAACACAAGACCCGGCGCCAGCGGAGCAAATCCCGTTACTGGAGGATGTCATGTTTGAATACCTCCCGCTAGCAGCCCACCCGGTAAAACCTAAGGTTTTACCCCGTACAGGCGTCAGCCTGAGCAAGCCAATAACAACGGATTTATTCCCCGAAATCGTCATCCTTAACCGCAATACCACACGCTCTGATCCGGAACTGCAGGCCGAGGCTGTCGAGATGGCTGACAATCTGGCCCGCGCTTACTCACGGGAAGTGATTAGAAAATTACGGGACGAGCTCACACTGTTGCTAAGCGATCTTAACTATTCAACGCCAGAAGTCGGCTCTGATAAGGGCGATAACCCAACGGTCTAATCCGCTTTTCAGGGTTCTGGCGTAATTTTCCACTCACTGCTGATGCCATCTGGCCGACACGCGTGTATGATTTTGCCTTTCTTAATTCTCGCCTGCACCCAGGGCCCAATGATGATATTGATTCGATGAATAAATACCAACCTCAAGATATAGAGCAAAGCTGGTATCAGCGCTGGGAAGCCAACGATTACTTTGCGCCTCAGGGCAATGGCACACCATTTGCGATCATGATACCGCCGCCAAACGTGACCGGGACTCTGCATATGGGCCACGCGTTTCAGCACAGCCTGGTGGACTCTATCATTCGGTATCGTCGCATGAAGGGTGATCAGACTCTGTGGCAGATGGGCACAGACCACGCGGGCATCGCCACTCAGCTACTGGTGACCGAACAACTGGCTGCCCAGGGTATCCGACCGTCAGATCTGGGCCGGGAAAAGTTCCTTGAGAAGGTCTGGGAGTGGAAAGCGGAATCGGGCGGTAAAATTTCCCAGCAACTGCGGCGCCTCGGCGCTTCGCTGAATTGGAAAACCGAACGCTTCACCCTCGACGAGGGGCTGTCGCAGGCAGTACTGGAGGTTTTCGTCAGACTCCATGAAGATGGCTTAATTTACCGCGGCAAGCGCCTGGTCAACTGGGACCCGGTACTGAAAACATCGATTTCCGACCTGGAGGTCGAATCCACCGAGGAAAAGGGCCATATCTGGCATCTGCGCTACCCGCTGGTGGACACCGAGAATACCGCTGACACTGACAACTACCTGGTGATTGCCACCACCCGCCCAGAAACATTATTGGGCGACTCAGCCGTGGCAGTTCACCCCGACGATGCGCGCTACAAACATCTTGTTGGACGCGAAATCGCCTTGCCATTGACTGACCGCAAGATTCCCATTATCGCCGATTTTTATGTAGATCAAGAGTTCGGTACTGGCTGCGTCAAAATCACACCCGCCCATGACTTCAATGATTACGATGTGGGCAAACGCCACGATCTGGCAATTATCAATATCCTCAACGATGACGCCACGCTGAATGACGCCGTGCCTGAGCGTTACCAGGGGCTTGATCGATATGCGGCCCGCAAAATGGTTGTCGCCGAACTGGAAGCACTGGGTCTGGTGGATAAAATTGAAGATCACCTGATGGCGGTACCCCGAGGAGAAAAATCTGGGGTCGTGGTAGAACCCTATCTTAGCGACCAATGGTATGTGAAAATCCAGCCTCTGGCTGATCCCGCCATCAAGGCGGTGGAGAACGGTGATATCCAATTCATTCCCCAGAACACAGAAAATACTTACTATGCCTGGATGCGCAACATTCAGGATTGGTGCATCAGTCGCCAACAATGGTGGGGACACCGAATACCCGCCTGGTATGACCCAGCGGGTAACGTCTATGTCGGCCGCTCCGAAGCCGAAGCCCGCAGTAAACATGGGCTTGCCGCAGACCTTAAACTGTCCCAGGACGATGATGTCCTGGACACCTGGTTTTCCTCCGCGCTATGGACTTTTTCAACTCTCGGCTGGCCGGAAAGCACGCCAGCACTGAAAACCTTTCATTCAACTGACTTGATGGTCACCGGTCACGACATCATTACCTTCTGGGTTTCCAGAATGATTATGATGAGCCTTAAGTTCACAGACCAGGTACCTTTCCGTAAAGTCTATATTCATGGCTTGGTGACAGATGCCGACGGCCAGAAAATGTCCAAATCAAAAGGCAACGGTCTTGACCCTCTGGATATTGTCGACGGGATTAGTCTCGATGACCTAGTGAAGAAAAGAACGGCCAACTTATTACAGCCTAAAATGGCGCAGCGCATTGAAAAAGCTACTCGTAAAGAGTTTCCTGACGGCATCAAAGCCTACGGTACCGACCCGCTACGCTTCACGTTCTATTCCATCGCGTCTTCCGCACGGGCCGTACGCTTCGACATGAACCGAGTTGAAGGTTATCGAAACTTCTGCAACAAGCTTTGGAATGCCGCCAACTTCGTGTTCATGAATACAGAAGATCAATCCATCACGGGCGCCATGGAACTGAGCGTGATTGATCGCTGGATTCTTTCCAGCTTTCAGGACACCGCGGCAGCAGTGAACCTGGCGATGGAGACCTATCGCTTTGATCTCGCCGCCAAGGCCATCTATGAATTTATCTGGGACGAGTTATGTGACTGGTACCTAGAGCTAACCAAGCCCCTCTTGTTGGCCACCGATGTCAGCCCCGAGCTTCAGCGAGGCGCCCGCCACACACTGTTGAGCGTACTCGAGCAAACTCTGCGTTTAGCACACCCCTTTATCCCCTTCATGACTGAAGAAATTTGGCAGCAAGTACCTGAGTCTATTCGTGGTCAAGGCGAGACTATCATGCTTGAGGCTTTTCCTGAAGCCGATCCCGCCGCTATAGATAGCGAAGCTGAAGCTGACATCAAATGGATTAAGTCGATAGTCACCGGCATCAGAAATATTCGTGGGGAGATGGACATCTCCTTCGCCCAGCCTATTCCGGTCCTCTTTGCCAATGGCAATGAGCAGGACCAGCTTCGGCTCGAAGCCTATCGCCCCCTACTGACGTTCCTGATTAAGCCAGAGCGACTGCATTGGCTCAATCCCGGTGATGACATACCTGTATCAGCGACTCAACTCGTTGGCGATATGCAGCTCCTGGTGCCTATGAGTGGTTTGATCGATAAGGATGCTGAAATCACTCGTCTCGATAAGGAGATCATTCGCAAGCAGACCGAAGTCGAACGTGCCCAGGCCAAAATCAATAATCCAAGCTTCGTTGACAGGGCGCCGGCGGCAGTGGTTCAGAAAGAAAAGGACAAGGTGCAGGATCTGGGCCAAGCGATCGCACAGTTGCTGGAACAAAGAAAGCGCATTGTCAGCTTATAACACTGAGCGCACATAGCCGCAGCTACCGCGCGCTCTTGAAGCTGGAACTTATCAATACCACAATGATCTCAATCACTAAATTGAAGGAGTTCTTTACGAAAAAGACCTAGTTGCTTTTGTACCTAATTGCTTTGGACGTTCATTCATAATTCTGCCAATTTGCTTCAGCATTGTGCAAAATTTCCTCGCGCCACAGGAAGGCCCGAGGAAAATGATAGTTAGCGATTACAGGGAGCGAGAAATGTCAAACAGACAGTCAGGTACAGTCAAATGGTTCAATGACGCGAAGGGCTTTGGGTTTATCGAAAGGCCAGATGGTGAAGATGTTTTTGTCCACTTCAGATCCATTCGCGGCGAGGGCTATAGAACACTCAAACAAGGTGCCCAAGTGGAATTCAATATCACTGAAACTGACAAGGGCTATCAGGCGGAAGATGTCGCCGAGGCCTAAAAACCGCCTCCTAGACAAACGCAAAAAACTAAGCCGTTCGATCAATTGAATATTTAATCGAACGGCATTTTTTTGAGTGAAATGTTTTGTCGCGTCAGCCAATGGCAATCTTGAATACCTAACAGTGACACTCAGCATCTCCCTGTCAGGCAGGCTTGCGTTACTTCACTCCGCCGGATCATTCATCCTTGCAAACTAGACCGCAGTCACCGACAACACAACCTTGCCCAGTGTTGTATCCGAGGCCACTTGATCGTGAGCCTTGTTGATATCCTTGATATCGTAAACCGTGTCGATAATCGCCTGAATCTCCCCCGTTGCGATCTTTGGCCACACTTGCTCTTCAAGCTGACCCATGACCTGGGCTTTCTCGGCAATGGGCCGCGCTCTCAAAGTCGACCCTATCACTCGTAGGCGCTTCATCATCAGCATGGCCAATTCGATCTCACTTTTGCTGCCACCCATCAAACCAATCAGCACCAAACGGCCGTTCATACCCAGAAGCTTCAAATTGTCTTCCAGATAAGTACCACCCACAGGGTCCAGAATCACATCGACACCCGCCGCACCAGCAAAGGCCAACGCTTTTTCGAGGAACGATCCCTCATTGCGATTGCTCCCCGCAGCAGCACCCAAGGCGATGCAGGCCCTAATCTTTTCATCATTTCCAGCCGTGACGAAACAGGGATTGCCAAAGCTTTTGCACAGTTGGATGCCGGCAGTACCGACGCCGCTTGCGCCAGCATGAAGCACCACTTTTTCGCCGGGCTTCAATCCTGCTTCAATAAACAGATTCAGCCAAGCTGTCGCAAATACCTCGGGCAAGGCTGCCGCCTGAACGAAGCTCAATCCGGCCGGTATGGGCAGCACGCTGCCCATGGGGGCAACCGCATACTCAGCATAGCCACCACCACTTAGCAGAGCACAAACACGATCACCTACATGCCACCGATCAACGTCACTGCCGACGGCTGCAATCTCGCCTGCACACTCAAGACCCATGATGGCACTGGCACCAGCCGGTGGCGGATAAAAACCTCGGCGTTGCATCAGGTCAGCACGATTAATCGCCGTGGCATGCACACGAATCAACACCTCGCCTGCACCGGCGACGGGTTGCTCCACTTCAGTCCAACTCATGGTCTGATCGTCATTCACAGTCACTGCTTTCATCTATATCTCCTGTTAGGCAAAAATTGAGTCGCGAACCGAGCGAAGAAACTGCGCCAGCGTGACGCTGCTGCCCAGCCAACGGGCTAGTAATGCGGTGGTGGCGGTTCCGGCGTAGCATCACCCAAAGACCGGGAATCGAGCGCTCGCAATTCCTTGCTGAGTAGTTGTACCTGCCGCTGCAAGATGAGTATTTGATGTTGCTGGCTGACCAGCGCATCGTCCAGCTTTTGAATCATATCTTCCTGAAACGCCAGCTTCATTTCCAGGCCGTCAAATTGGTGATTACTCATAGTATCGCCTGCTCAACCTTCACGCGTATTTCAACCGCACTTTAACACCATGTTCGTGGAGCCACTGCTTGAGCCCGCTCACAGTATACTCACCGAAGTGGAGCATAGAGGCCACCAGCGCCGCGTCAGCCTTACCTTCGGTCAACACCGCCAGCAAATGCTCTGGTTTACCTGCGCCACCAGACGCGATCACCGGAATTGATACCGCGTCGGCAATCATCCGCGTCAGGTTGATTTCATAACCTGCTTTCGTGCCATCGGCATCGATGGAGTTGACCACCAGCTCACCGGCGCCCAGGGCTTCGCCTTGCAATGCCCAGGCCAGTGCATCTAAACCCATGGGTGTGCGGCCGCCATTGATCACCACCTCGTAGCCGCTGGGAATGGTGTCACTGACCTCTACCTGCTTTATATCCATTGATAGTACGACGTTTTGATTGCCGATCGCGTAAGCGCATTCGCTGATCAACTCAGGTCGGAGTACCGCCGCAGAATTGACATTGATTTTTTCAGCACCCGCCCACAACAGCCTATTCGCATCCTCAACGGTACGGATCCCACCCCCCACGGAGAACGGGATATAAACTTGTTCAGCCACCGCTTCGACCACATCTAACATGATGTCGCGCTTGTCACTGGACGCTGTGATGTCGTAAAACACTAGCTCGTCGAGACCATCCTCATAGTATTCCTTTGCTTTCGCGATGGGGTCGCCGATATCTCGGGTATCAACAAACTTCACACTTTTCGCGAGCTGCCCTTCGCGAACGTCAAGACAGGCTATAATGCGTTTACTTAACATATTTATACACACCCATCCCAGACGCCAAACTCGGCGAGAATTGAAAGTCCCTTTTTGCCACTTTTTTCAAGATGAAACTGGGTCGCAAACAAGTTCTTGTGCCCCAGCATGGAACAGAAGCGATCGCCATAGTCTGTCACACCATAAACATCCTCGGCATTTGCCGGACGGGTAAAATACGAATGGACAAAATAAAATTCGTCACCCGATTCAACCCTGCTGAGCAACGGGTGAGGCCGAATGATCTCAACCTCATTCCAACCGATGTGCGGCACCTTCAAGGCTTTATCCGCCAAATCAAACTTTTCGACGACTCCTTCAACCAAGCCCAGACAATCGCGATGGCCTTCTTCGGACTTCTGCAGAACAATCTGGCTACCGAGACAAATACCCAACATCGGTTTGCCGGTGGCAAAGAAATCCCGCATGGCCTTGTCCAAGCCCCGAGCATGCAAGGTATCCACCGCGCTCTCAGCAGATCCGACACCCGGGAAGATCAGTCGGTCAGCGTCCATGATTTCCTGCGGATCAGCACTGATGCAAGCCGGTATTCCCTCGTGCTCACAGGCTCGCAGTACGCTACGCAGATTTCCAGCGTCATAGTCGACGATTACAAGCATGCTCATCTACCCCAAATTCAGCAGGCCGCATTATAGGCGATAGCGCGTTAGATTTCTCAGTCCACAACGGTCAATGCGGCTTTTTAGCTGGTTTTCTGTCATTTGCCAGCAGTTAACTGTATCATCTATGTAATACAGATGTAGCCACCCAGAAACACACTCTAGGATGAATATGAAGCTGACCGTAGACTCCACCCTGCCGATCCCCGTCTTCCAACAGATCATTGATCAAGTACATTTCGCCGTCAATGCCGGCGAACTCAAACCCGGTGATCGCCTGCCGAGCATTCGTGGTCTTGCCGCAGACAACGACATCGCAGCCAATACCGTTGCCAAGGCATTCCGCCAGCTAGAATTCCGCGGCGTCATCAGCGCTCGCGACCGATCCGGCTTCGTGGTCTGTGAAGCCACCGCCAGCCGTTATCAGTCGCGGGGGGTCAGCGCTGACAAAAACGAAGTTCATCAGGTAGTGGACAATCTCGACACTGGCGTCATTCCCGGCGCGTTTTGCAAAATTACTGAGGACTTTCTGGGCGGCGACCCCGAGAAGTGCAATGTCATTCACGCTGACGGTGCCGGCACGAAGTCTATTATTGGCTATCTGCAATATAAAGAAACTGGCAATCCCGAGGTCTTCAAGGGTATCGCCCAAGATAGCATCGTCATGAATCTTGATGATCTGCTTTGCGTCGGCGTCAGCAATCGTATTCTGATCTCCAACACCATTAATCGGAATGCACTGAATTGCCCCGGCGAGGTTGTCTCCGCATTGATTGAGGGTAGTGAACAGTTCCTGGCGCAACTCAGAGACCATGGCGTTAATATTTACTCTGGCGGCGGCGAGACCGCCGACGTCGGCGACCTGACAGGCACTCTGGTGGTGGACTCTTGTGCTGTGGCCATCATGAAAAAGGTGGATGTTGTTCGCAATGACATTACCGCCGAATTAGCCATCGTGGGCCTGTCATCTACCGGCCAGGCGACCTACGAAAACCGGCCCAACAGTGGCATGGGCAGCAACGGCCTAACCAGCGCTCGGCACGACATGTTGTCTCACTACTACGCGGAGAAGTACCCGGAGACCTTCGATCCAAACTTGCCACGGGATTTAACCTATTGCGGACCCTATCGACTGGAAGACTCGTTACCCGACTCCGACCTGCTGGTGGGCGAGGCCATCCTCAGCCCAACCCGCAGCTACGCGCCGGTGATCTACAAAGTGTTGGCAGAGCTCGGCAGCGAAATCCAGGGCCTGATTCACTGCTCCGGTGGTGCTCAGACCAAGTGCCTGAAATTCGGCAATCAGGTGCACTTCGTCAAGGACAATCTGTTCCCTACCCCGCCACTGTTCGCGGCTATTCAACAAGCCTCAGGAACTGGCTGGCAAGAAATGTATAAGGTATTTAATATGGGTCATCGAATGGAGATCTACGTCTCACCCGCGCGGGTCAAGGAGGTCATCGACATCGCCAGAAGCTTCGGTATCGACGCCCAACAAATTGGCTACACTGCTCACGCTGACAGTAACCATCTCACCTTGACTGACCCGCTGGGCAATCAGCACGCTTATACCTGAAAGAGCCACAGCGACTGCGACGCAACCCACACTAGCCCCAGCCCTCAGCCCTCGCTCTCACCCAAGGCGAGCGCTAAGGCCTGGTAAAAATGCGTCACTATCGGTAATGAGTAGGTAGATTTTCGTGCCACAAAACGCACTGGCCGGGTGAGTCCTTGTTCACCGAGGTTCATCATTTTTTCCTCCGGCACATTAAGTGTGCGAGCAACGCCGATCGGCACCAAACCATGACCGAAGCCTGCTAATGCCATTTGGGCGACGCTAAAAAAAGACTCCAGCGCCACCTCGCGACGAATCCGCAAGCGTTTGACCTCATCTCGAAAGGATCGCCAGGCACCGGAATAATCCTCGATCGTAATCACCGGTAACTCGCCTTTTTTCGGCCATTTGAGCTCACTCAAGGCAGACGGGATAATCACCATCGACTCACGCATCAGAACTTCTGACTGCAAATCCGTATCAAGGGTGTCGGAACCCGTACAAACCCCGAGCATGAATTCTCCAGAGCGCACACGATCAAGCACCACCGGCGTACGATAAGTATGAAATGCGAATTTTACATCGGGCATCGCTTGTTTGATTTTAATAAAAATAGCCGGTCCCCAGGAGGACAAAATGGCGTCTGAAACCCCGATCGTCAACTCACCGCGACCGGCACTGAGGTCATCGACAAACAAGTCGCGCAAACCAGACAGCACCGGGGCTATCTTGTCCACCAACTGCTTACCATGCTGGGTTAACTCCACTCGTCGACCCTTTTTCTGGATCAGCTTCCGGTCATAGTATTTTTCAAGTGTCGCGATGCGCTTACTCACCGCCGACTGAGAGACCCTCAGGTCAGTGGCGGCTTCCAGCATCGTACCTGTGCGTGACAATGCCAACAAAGTCTCAAGGTTTTCTATCATGGTGACGCCAACTCATTCCTAAACGGTATATATGATACGTCATCTATTCCCTTCGCGCCAACCACTAAGTCCTCTCCCATACATTTAGCAACGGGCCACAAAACCAGCGATTAATCCTGCCACAGGCATATCAAAACACGCTATTCGATTTGCAAACTGGACGACTAAGCTTTGATAATTAAGCCTAATGAACATGCCTTAATCACCAGCAAAGGGGGTGGCAGCGACCATCGGCGGGACCCAGCATTCGCCCGAAGCGACGAGACGCTTAAGCGAGGATATCGCCAGCCCCTAGCTCGAACCCAAAAAGGTAACTAGGGGCGGGCAATCAAACTCAGGCAGTTTCAGAAGCTGCTTGTTGAGGTTTAATGACGAACAGCAAATCGCCTTCATTGACCTGTTGACCACTGGCAATATTAATTCGCGTGACTTCATATTGCCCATCAGCGGGATAAACCTCGCCTGCGTTTCCGGAGAATGAGTTCAAATTCACTGGCGTGAACATCTTCATAGCCTCCAACTGACACAAAGTGTCATCGGCATTGACGACATCGCCAACATTGACGTATTCGGGTTCGGTGGGCGACGGAGTTCGATAGAAAACCCCAGTTGAAGGCGAGAGCACCTTGAGTTCATCGCTACCATCGATGCGAAGCATTTCCAGATCAATGCCAATGCCTTCAGTACCTGATGCTTCCGCTATTTCCTCGATCAGCGCCGCCATATCTGTGCGCTCAAGGAAGGCCGGCAAATAACCTGTATCGTAAACACCATCAAGGAAAACCTTGTCGGCCAAGATTCGCTTGATCAGACAAATGTTTGTACTGACACCATGAATCTTGACCCGGTTCAAATAGGCGAGCATTTTTTTCACGGTGTCGTTTCGATCCTTACCGTGACAAATAATCTGAACGATCAAACTATCATAAAAAGGCGACACCACCTTACCGGGACCGGCCATAGAAATTAATTGAATGTGCGACTCGGCGGGGAGTTCGCAAACCGTAATTTCGCCCGGCGTCGGCGCGAAAGAAACATTGCCGTCAGCATCTAACACGGCTTTCTCGGCATTGACTCGAACTTCCAGCGCGTAGCCATTCTCGGCTACTTTCAAGCCTTTAATCGAACCACCAGATGCGATTTCAAATTGCTGCTTGACGATGTCAACACCTGTGACCACCTCTGTAACCGGATGCTCGACCTGCAGACGGGTATTCATTTCCATGAAATAAACCGCATCATTGGGCACGTCATAAATAAACTCAACGGTGCCAGCACCAATGTAATCGACGGCATTGGCAATTTTGTTCGCGTGTTCATACACTTGCTTCTTGAGCTTGTCCGGCAGCATGGTCGAGGATGATTCTTCCATCAGCTTTTGGTTATTACGCTGAACACTACAGTCTCTCAAGCCGACAACCAGGGTATTACCATGGGTATCTCTTAATATCTGCGCCTCGATATGACGCAACGAAGTCACGAATTTTTCAATATATACATCGCCATTACCGAATGCCGCCTTGGCCTCACTTGTCACCTGGTGGAATAGACCATGTAATTGCTCCGGTCGACGAACGATCTGAATACCCTTACCACCACCACCATGAACAGCCTTCAACAAGATGGGGTAACCTACCTGCTCGGCAATCTCGGCAGCACTTTCTGAGGTGTTGACGATACCATGGCTGCCAGGCACCACGGGGACATCGATGCTCTGCGTCGTATTGATGGCATTTGACTTGTTACCCATGGTTTCCATGCTGGAAACCTTCGGACCGATGAAGTTAATGGCGCGATTACGCACCAGTTTGGCAAAATTCGGATCCTCTGACAGAAACCCAATACCTGGATGCAGTGCATCTACACCTTCAATCTCGGCAATGCTCAAGACGCTCAGCGCATTCAGATAACTTTCGTCTGATGTATTACCACCGATACAAACCAGACTGTGCTTTTGATCTGCACGAACCATATCTGCTGGCACTGAGTCCATGTCCGGATCCGACTGAACCAGAACCACTTCATAGCCATAGTGAATTGCCCGACTCACCAGCTTCACAGCGGTGCAACCGCGAGCATGGACAAGTACACGTTTTATCGGCCGAATCAGCTCGTCTTCCGAGATATGGTGCTGCACAACCATGGGCTCAGCCGCACTTAGACTACCGGACATAATCCGATCGACGACCTGTTCTACCGATTCGATGGGAAGCGGTATGGCCGGATCAATACGGCGAAGTTCCTGATCCAGGTCTTCTGAGAATGGATGTTTTACCAAGCCGCGCATGGCGCCCGGAGTCACCGACAAGTAGTTGCTGAGCATGCAGGTATAAGGCAAGTTCCGCTCAACCACTGTTTGACCAGCAAATGGCATACTGGCGCCGCTAAAATAATAATTCTGAACCAGCGGGTGAGTCACAAAACTTGCCTGTGCGCCACCGGTACAATCTCCAAAGCCGAACATTATGATAGGCAGGTCGTTGTCTCGCACAAATCGCGTTATCCGATCGTTAATCACTGCCATCGTAAACAAGGCTGCAGCACCTTCTTTAGTCTGCATACCACCGGAGGAGATAAAACAGACAACAGGAACCTGTTGCACAGCACATTCAACCAATAGCTTACAGAATCGAACGCAGTCAGAATTGTCGATACTACCTGCCTGAAAGGCAACATTGGACATTACCAAGCCAACCCGGTAACAGCCGGTCTCGGTGGTAAAATCACCCATACCGGTGATCAGCCCCGAAGGTCGGATATTATTCTTTAACGCCGCTTCAATCGAAGGCCGGAAGGTGGGGAAATCTACCGGGTTCGCTGACATCAACGTATCATTTAATTCTGTGAAATTTTTCACATACAGATTTAACAACGATTCGTACGTAGTCCGTTTCGAACGCTTTTCACGGTTCAATTGCTCATGAAACAAAAGATCGCGATAGGCAATATTCAATCTATTCCAAAAATCTTTGCGGCGGCCAATACGAACTGGTTCGATTTTTCCTTCATAGCGCTTGCCACTATTTTGGCTGGAGTAATACTCGGGCAATAGTTTTTCAAAGAAAAAACTCACAACCACAAACAGGGTATCAGACTTGTCCTTATGGACCACTCGAATCCATTCTTCAACGGACTTTAGAAAGACACCGCTGCGCGAGTAGCTCGACAACTCCTGCACCCAAACCGCAAAACGCTTATTAATTTCAGCCTTGTCCTGACCTGCAACAATATCAAGATCGCAGACTTCGCTGATGGATTTGTCGATCAACTGTTGAATAAACTCTGCAGGCAGCGCTCTTGATTCATGGGCCTGTCTTGCAACTGATGCCAACTCGCTGATCAGGTTGTCATATAGCACGCCAAAGATAATCAGGTTCTGACATTCAGCCACGAAATCATGACGAATATCTTCGTCAAAGATGACATCGAGAATTGAGCGGTCTTGTTCAGCGATAGGATCTACCTGGCTACGCTTGCGCTCAATATAGGACCACAGGCTATCTTCAAGGAGTCTTCGATTCAGCTGTATCGGATGCTCTTCCCCACTATCGATCAGTTTACGAGTGAATTCAGACAGGTTTTCACCGGCCAGTTTTTCACTGTCGTACAGGGAGCCACCTTCAAGAATTAGGTTGAGTTCAGCGATGAGTTGACCGACAAGAAAATCAGCGGCCTTCTCTTGGATATAATCCGCATCAAATAGCTTCTTACCCTCAAATGAAAACTTACGTTTTACATGGCCGACAAACACATTGTCGGTATTGGACATTGCGCCAAGCAGGCCTTTAACATCCTTAATATCCCTTGAATGGAGCAGATACGCACTCGCATCCTCATTATCCATGTGCAGGATTAACGCCGATAAATTATCTTTCGCGCTACCCTTCCAGCGATTGTAGAGATGCAGGCCAGTGACCAGACAAAGTTCTTTTTTAGCTATCTGATAATTACGGGTCGGCTCGCCAAATATCAGTTGGGCAATACGTCCGCGTTCGTCGCCAACGACTGATTTTTTATCTACATAGCTCTTCCAGGATTTACTCAGCACATCCTCGTAGAGAATTTTGTCCGGGTCCTGCAGCCAGCCCAGAAATGCTGCTCGACGCTCTCGGTGTAATCGCTGCGCTAACTCCCCTTCCGGAATTTTGGAATTCGCCAAACGACCGTACTGGGTAGTGGTTGTACTCTTGATACGTTTACGCAATCCCAGATAACGCAAATAACGATAGGCTGCACCAAAGACATTAGGGTATTCCGTCGGTGAAACTCGAAGCTTTAAAGTGGAGCTGGCATTGATTGCTGACAAAAAATCGGAGGGGTTAAGATAACGCTTAACATTGCGCTGGTAGTGATCGAAAATCTCAGGGTGTTTGCCAATAAATTCTCGAGTTCCATCTTCGATAGAGGTGAGCCCCTGAACAATGGCATCTCTTAAATGACCAATGGTCTCAGTTTCGCCTGGATCATAGTCGATCACACCATCGATATTGCCTTGCATATACAGTTCATAGGAAGACACGCCGACAAATTGCGCGCACTCCTGCCACGACAAGTTATAGCGCCGCACCAGATTAGCTAATGACTTGGGATGAATCGTGTTAAACACGCCGGTTCGCACCGACAACAACAAATTACTCGCTGCCAGCGGAATGGCACCGCCTGAGTAGCCCTGGCCAATAATGATGCCCAATGTCGGAACATCGACATTGCAAAGCTCAGCAATCAGCCGTGAGATTGAGTGTGCCTGATTTTGTGAGTTGGCTAATTCGTAAGGGTCCGCTCCCGGCGTATCCATAAAGGTGACAATAGGCATCGAGCGAGCCGCAAAATGACCCGCCATTTTTGAGGCCAACTCGTGATGTTCCGGGCCCCAGACACCTGAGCCATGGGCTCGGTTTTGGGCGATCAGACCGACTTTTCGGCTGGTTCCATTAAAATCAAAGGAGAGTTCCGCACAGTAGAAAGGGCCACGCTCGATCACATTAGCGACCGGCACATCAAGGGCCGCAACGACATCTTTCGCGCCCGGGCGAGTTGACTCTTCAGTCGGTGCCACGGTCGCGGCAATATAGGCATCAACTTCCATGCCCCGCAGTTGTTTAACCCTCGCCTCAATCTGCTTGTTATTCAGCAGACCGCCAATCACAGAAGCACTTTGACGACGAGGAAATAAGGAGAAATCCTGAGCCAGAGTCTCGGCGTTCAGGTACAGCTGGTCCACAGAGGAAGATTCGTGCCCCATAAGAAATTGCATTCCATTGATTCGCCGGCGCGCCCTCAAGGAGCGCCGCCAAATGATAATAAATATAGACCCAGAGACCAGACCGGGTTGCCTGGTCGTAATGTACTCTAATGACGGCGAGCAAGCAACGCCACAACCGCCAATAAAAAACTTAACCGATTGATTTTTAAGCTATTATATATTCAACCAAAAACCAAAAAAGTCGGCTTAAATTTCCAGCACTGGCAGGAGGCCAATTTTCGACCGCCATAACTTGGGTCCGGTGATATGGACCGACTCACCGTTGGAATCCACCGCAACGGTCACCGGCATGTCTTCCACCTCAAATTCATGAATAGCCTCCATGCCCAAATCTTCGAAAGCGACGATTCTGGACTTACGAATAGCCTTTGAAACCAGAAATGCGGCCCCACCCACAGCCATCAAGTACACGGCTCGATGCTTTTTGATTGCATCGATCGCCACCGGGCCGCGCTCGGCTTTGCCAATCATGCCCAACAACCCAGTCTGGGCCAGCATCATCTCGGTAAAACCATCCATTCGGGTCGCCGTAGTCGGTCCAGCAGGACCAACAACTTCTTCGCGGACAGGATCCACAGGGCCTACGTAGTAAATAAACCGTCCGGCGAGATCAACACCTTCGGGCAGACTCTCACCCCGCTCCAGCAGATCACGGATACGTTTGTGCGCGGCATCCCGACCCGTCAGCATCTTGCCGCTGAGTAACAAGGTTTCCCCCGGCTGCCAACTTGCGACATCCTCGCGGGTGATGTCATCCAGATTGACTCGCCGAGAATTCGGGCCAGCCTCCCAGGTAATTTTTGGCCAGTCCTCAAGTTGAGGCGGCTTTAGGTCAACACTGCCGCTGCCATCCAGCACAAAGTGAACATGCCGAGTCGCTGCACAGTTGGGTATCATCGCGACGGGCAGGTTTGCTGCATGCGTCGGGTAATCCAGAATTTTGACATCCAGCACGGTGGTTAAACCGCCCAAGCCTTGGGCACCAATTCCCAGGCCGTTGACCTTCTCAAAAATCTCCAGACGTAGCTCTTCCACTCTGGATGACGGCCCTCGAGCCTGCAGGTCATAAATATCAATGGGATCCATCAGCGAACGTTTAGCCAGCAACATCGCTTTTTCTGCCGTCCCGCCAATACCAATCCCCAGCATGCCTGGCGGGCACCAGCCTGCGCCCATGGTCGGTACCGTCTTGATCACCCAATCGACAATGCTATCGGCAGGATTTAACATCGCCAGCTTAGACTTGGCCTCCGAACCACCGCCTTTCGCGGCCACATGGATATCAACTGTATCGCCGGGAACCAGCTCGGTGTGAATCACAGCTGGGGTATTGTCTTTCGTATTGATTCGCTTGCCGGCAGGATCAGCCAGCACCGAGGCACGTAGCACATTATCTGGTAGCAGGTAGGCGCGCCGCACCCCCTCATTGATCATGTCTTCGAGGGACTGATCCGTTTCAAAGCGAACATTCATACCTACCGAAATGAAGACATTGACAATCCCTGTGTCTTGACAGATCGGCCGATTGCCCTCGGCACACATGCGCGAATTAATCAGGATCTGTGCCATGGCATCTTTCGCCGCACTAGATTCCTCCCGCTCATAGGCGGCATTCATGGCCTGTATAAAATCCACCGGATGGTAGTATGAGATGTACTGCAGCGCATCCTGAATGCTTTGCACCAGATCTTCTTTGGTAATTACCGTCATGTATTTTCCTTCGCCAGAATCGTCGAGAGCCCGCTTGACTTAGCGTCAATCGGGCTCGAACCGCAATTTTTTATCCCATTACATCTATTTCAGCAGGTTCTGCAGGTCGGCAATCAAATTTGACGACAACCTCGCACCCACGCCGTCAACCATACATAAGCCGAGTTAAAGACTCGGCAATACAGACAGGCTTGTCGCCACCCTGCAGCTCGACAGTAACCTGCCGCTTGACCTGAATCGTATTCGGGTTTTTAAGCTCCGCTGACATTAACGTGTGCCGCGCGCGCACGAACGAATCCACCGGCACAGGCGCTGGAAACCGGACTTTATCCAGACCGTAATTGACCCCCATATAGATACCATCCAAGGCCGCCGGTTTCTTCGGCGCAATACTTGCACCCAGATGCACAATCAGCGACAGCGTCAGGAAGCCGTGAGCGATCGTCACCTTATAGGGCGACAGCTGTGCCGATTTGACGGGATCAATATGAATAAATTGATGATCCATGGTGGCATCTGCGAACAGGTTAATTCGAGCTTGATCGATTTGAAACCACTCGCCGACACCCTCCTCCTCACCTTCATAGGATTTAAATATCGCCAGTGCTGCTTCTGCTTTCGAGGTCATATGACATTCCTTCAATTGATCCTATTAATTTGCGTCATTGCCACCGAACGGGCTCTCTATCAGCCACGATCCAGTGCAAAACGTCGCGTTGCCGGAGCATATCACAAGCGTTTTAATTTGAACCGTTGATTTCCGGGTATCCCTAAAATAGGATCCACCTTATGAAACAACAACAGCAACACGCAACACCTCGACGATTTGACGTCCTTGCCATCTTCACCAGTACCAGCCTCGTCGCTGCGCTCGGCGTTCCCTGGCATGGCATCACCCATGGCTATCACCCGGGCTTGTGGGTGCTGTTAGGGTTAATGCTCGCCTGGAATGGCTTATCCATCACCGCCGGGTATCACCGCCTTTGGTCCCACAAAGCCTATTCGGCAAGCCTTCTGCCGCGCCTGATGTTTGCTCTGGGCGGCGCGCTGGCAGTCCAAAACTCAATTCGAAACTGGTGTGCTGACCACCGCAACCATCATCGACACACCGACGATCCGGATCTGGACCCTTACTCCTCGCGCCGCGGCTTGTGGTATTCCCATATGGGCTGGATGCTTCGCGATTATCCCGCGACAACCAAGGACTATAGCAACATCACCGATCTGGACCGCGACCCGGTCGTTGCCTGGCAGCACAAACACTATCTGACACTGGCCTTCAGCCTAAACATCTTATTGCCCTTGGCACTCGGCTGGCTATTTAATGACCCCATGGGCGGTCTGCTATTACTTGGATTTTTCCGCCTGGTGATCGGTCATCATACGACGTTCCTCATCAACTCTCTGGCACACGCCTGGGGCAGTCAGCCTTATTCCGACCAGAACTCCTCTCGAGACAACCCGCTGATCGCGTTGCTGACTTACGGCGAGGGATATCACAATTTCCATCACACCTTCCAGTGGGATTACAGAAATGGCGTGAGGTGGTATCATTTCGACCCGACAAAATGGCTGATCAAAGCCTTGTCATGGTGTCATCTGGCCCACCACCTTAAACAGGTTGCGCCAGAAAAGATTGAGCAGAGCCGGGCCAAAATGCAGCTCGCTTACGCCAGCGCCCAAGTGCTGCAATCTCGACCGAGTAACAAAGAGCAATGGCTGAACCTGCTCGAAGCCGAGTACGAACAGTTAGTGCATAGCCTGAATGCCTGGGCGCTTTGTCGGCAGCGCAAATTGGAGTTGAAAACCGCCAAACTGAAGCAACGTTGGGATGAAACAGAATTACATCACCAGTTGCAGGAGCTTGAATTGAACTTAAACCGGCAACGTCGCCATTGGCGTCTATTAACCCAACAATTTGCCTGATGGGGCAGTCTGGCAAACGGCCATAACGCCAGCCGCTGGATTTCATCAAAACCGTGCCATCGGGGCGATAATTTTTTAGCATTACTTATTATTAATTACGATTACTTATCTTTATTTCTCATACCCAAGAGACGAGACTGATTATGACTGACGTTTACATCGCCGCTGGCGCAAGAACACCCATGGGCGCCTTTCAAGGCAGTTTATCGAGCCTGACCTCCGTCGACCTTGGCACGACGGCCATCGCCGCCGCCATCAGCCGCGCGGGCCTTACTGGCGCCGATATCGACGAGGTTATCATGGGCTGCGTCCTCGCCGCAGGTCTGCGTCAGGGCCCGGCGCGTCAGGCTGCCATTGAAGCAGGCATTCCTGTCACGACAGGCGCCACCACGATTAATAAGCTGTGCGGTTCAGGTATGAAGGCGACCATGTTGGCCCATGATTTGATCAAGGCTGGCACCAACAAAATTATGGTCGCAGGCGGCATGGAAAGCATGACAAATGCGCCTTATCTGCTACCGAAAGCCCGCGGCGGTTTTCGTATGGGCCACGGTGAGATTCAGGACTGCATGTTTACTGATGGTCTGGAGGATGCTCGAACAGGACATCTGATGGGCGCATTTGCCCAAGAGATGGCTGATCGCTACCAGATGACGCGACAAGATATGGATAACTTTGCGATTCAGTCCCTAACTCGAGCGCAGCAAGCCATTGCCGACGGCAGCCTGGTTGCTGAAACTATCGCCGTGACGGTCAAAAACCGTAGTGGTGAAACCACGGTGACCGACGATGAACAACCTGGCAAAGCCAATCTTGACAAAATTCCGACGCTACGACCCGCCTTCAGCGCAGACGGCACTGTCACCGCGGCTAATTCAAGCTCAATTTCCGACGGCGCCTCGGCACTGGTATTAGCCAGCGATGACGCTATCAAGACCCATCAATTGCAACCCATGGCGAGAATTGTTGGGCACAGTACCAATTCCCGCGACCCTTCGGAGTTTACTATTGCACCTGTGGGCGCCATCGAAAAATTACTGACGCAAATCGGCTGGCACAAAGACGACATCGACTTATTTGAAATTAACGAAGCTTTCGCCATGGTCACCATGGCCGCCATCCAGGACCTGGGATTGGATCCTGCCAAGGTCAACATTCACGGCGGCGCCTGCGCCCAGGGCCACCCAATCGGCTCTACCGGGTCGCGATTGATCGTGACGCTAATGCATGCATTAAAGCAGCGCGGCTTAAAGCGCGGTATCGCGTCTTTGTGCATCGGTGGCGGTGAAGCCACGGCGGTCGCCATCGAGATCGTTTAATCCTCGAGGTCCGTGTTTATCGAGTAGATTTATGCGGGCCCATGACCGTACAATGAACACATTGATCAATTGTTATTCTTACACTCTCTTCAGGAGTTAAATTCTTGTCTCGCCTTCCTGTAATAGTCGGCATCGGTGGTATCAACCCAGCTGGCAGAAGTTCTGGGCATCATGGCTACCGGCGCCTGGTCATTGATAACCTTGGGACAGAGATGGCCGATGACACCTGGCAGTCACTCGCTGGATTGATGCAATTGAGCGGACCTCTGACCGCTGAGCAAAAAGGTTTCATCCGTCAACATACCCTTGTGCGGAAGTTGGAAAACAACCTGTTCGAACCGAACGCGATTCTCGTACATAAAAATGCCAGACTGAACCCAAGTGCCAGCGAGCCCATGACATTTGCTCTCAAGCGCAATCAACTGCCCGACAGCATTCCGCCAGGTTGGCAGGTTACGTCCCTCGACAACGTTAATGTGCTGGTGACCGCCGATCAGCATCTGGATATTCTATTCCCGGATTCGCGAGCATCCAGAGTGAATTCTGGCGGCCAATTACCCACGGGATTCAATCCAGAAACCCTTTACCAGTCTCGTAATCATCCGCGCGGCCTACAATTAACGGTATATGCCGCCTCCGATGCGATTAATTCTCTGGGCTTCGACTGGGATCTTATTCGCCAAAAGGTGCCAGCGGACCAGATTTCGGTGTATGCCAGCAGCGCCATGGGCCAGCTGGATTACAACGGCGCTGGCGGCATGCTTCAGGCTTCGTTATTGGGTAAACGCGTCAGTTCAAAAAATTGTGCACTGAGCCTGGCGGAAATGACCGCCGACTTCGTCAATGCCTATATCCTCGGTAGCGTCGGCACCACGGGCGCCAATGTTGGCGCCTGCGCGACCTTTCTGTACAACTTGCGCCAGGGCATTCAGGATATTCGCTCTGGCAAGTCTCGAGCAGTGATCGTCGGTACGAGCGAAGCACCGCTGACACCCGAGGTCATTGAAGGTTATCGCACTATGGGGGCCCTCGCTGAAGACGAGGCCTTAAGCAAACTTGATGGCGGTGGCGCTACCGATCATCAGCGCGCTTGTCGGCCCTTTGGTGATAATTGCGGCTTCACGCTCGCCGAGGCATCACAGTTTATCGTGCTGTTCGATGACGAGCTCGCAGTCGAAATGGGCGCCAACATCTACGGCTCTGTGGCAGACGTGTTTATTAACGCCGATGGCTTCAAAAAATCGATTCCCGGTCCGGGAATAGGCAATTACCTGACCGTCGGCAAGGCACTGGGGGTTATTCGCGCCATCTTGGGCGAAAAGGCCCTGCGACAGCGAACTTATATTCAGGCTCACGGTACCGGCACACCACAGAATCGAGTCAGCGAATCCCATATATTTAACGAGTTGGCAAAGACATTCCAACTCGAGAAATGGCCAGTGGCAGCTATCAAGGCTTATCTCGGACATTCTCTGGCCACCGCCGCTGGGGATCAGCTCGCCGCTTCGCTGGGCGCCTGGGCGCATGGCATTATTCCAGGCGTCACGACCATAGATCGCGTTGCTGACGACGTCCATCACAGCCATCTCGATATTCTACTGGAAAATAAAACCTTTGATCCTTTACAGATGGATGCGACATTGATCAACGCCAAAGGCTTTGGTGGCAATAACGCCACGGCGGCCATTCTTTCCCCTCATGTGACGACCAACATGCTGGCAAAGAAACATGGCGCTAACGCCATGAAGCAACATATGCAGCGCAACGAAAATGTGCAAGCGCAAGCAGCGGCTTACGATATTGCCACGACTGCTGGGCACAATGCCCTGATTTACAAATTTGGCCTGGGCGTGATTGACGGCGACCAATTAGAGATGACAGACCAGGCCATCGCAATTCCCGGGCATACCCAAACCATCAGCCTCGCCGTACCCAACCCCTACGAAGATATGACCTAGAAGATTTCTCGCGTCGCCCGGAAGCGAATATCCGGCCATCTTTCCTCAATTAAGCTCAAGTTCACCCGAGTTGGCGCCAGATAGGTCAAGTGACCACTGCCGTCAATGGCGAGATGGGTCTCTGTCTTGCGCTTGAATTCCGCCAGCATTTTAGGATCATCACACTCCACCCAACGCGCCGTATTGACCGCCACTGGCATATAATTGCAATCGACCTTGTATTCATCTTTGAGACGAAATGCGACCACGTCAAACTGCAGAATGCCAATGGCGCCCAAGATCAGATCATTATTAGCCAATGGCATGAAGACCTGAGTGGCGCCCTCTTCTGACAGCTGGGTCAGCCCCTGACGCAGTTGCTTGCTTTTCAACGGATCGCGCAGCTGAACCCGACGAAACAGTTCAGGGGCAAAATGTGGCACACCGAGAAATTTGAACTTCTCGCCCTCGGTGAAGGTATCGCCGATCTGTATGGTGCCATGATTATGTAAGCCAATAATGTCACCTGACCAGGCTTCCTCTGCCTGGGATCGCTCACCGGCGAGAAAAGTCACGGCATCGCTAACTCGCACGTCCTTGCCCATGCGCACATGGTGCATCTTCATGCCTTGTTGATAGCGACCAGAGCAAACCCGTAAAAATGCAATCCGATCACGATGTTTAGGATCCATGTTTGCCTGAATTTTGAAGACGAAACCGGAAAATTGTCCTTCATGGGGATCCACAACACGACCGCTCGCCTCACGGGGCAGGGGTGACGGCGCATATTCGACAAACCCATCGAGCATTTCCATGACACCAAAATTACGCAGCGCCGTACCGAAGTAGACTGGCGTCAATGCGCCAGCCAAATATTCTTCAAGATCGAATGGATGACTTGCGCCCTTGACCAGCTCAATTTCCGCCAGCAACTCTTCATGCAGGTTACCCAAGGCCTCAATCGCAGCGTCACTGGAGATCCCTTTTATCGTCTCGGTCTCAGCAAAACCTTCACCTTTGCCCGATTTAAAAAGGTACACTTCATCCTTGTATAGATGATAAACACCCTTGAAATTCTGCCCCATACCGATTGGCCAGGTCATGGGCGCACACTTGATTTTGAGGATATCTTCGACTTCATCTAGCACCTCAATGGGGTCTCTGACTTCTCGGTCAAGCTTGTTGATAAACGTCAAAATCGGCGTATCTCGCAGCCGACAGACTTCCATCAGTTTGATCGTACGATCTTCCACACCCTTGGCACCATCAATGACCATCAGCACTGAGTCAACGGCGGTCAGGGTTCGGTAGGTATCCTCGGAGAAGTCTTCATGTCCTGGTGTGTCGAGTAAATTGACCACGCAGCCTTTGTAAGGAAACTGCATCACCGAGGTGGTAATCGAAATACCACGCTGTTTTTCCAGCTCCATCCAGTCGGATGTCGCATAGCGATCAGACTTCTTCGATTTTACGGTGCCCGCTAGCTGAATCGCCTTGCCATAAAGGAGCAATTTCTCAGTAATCGTGGTCTTACCAGCGTCTGGGTGCGAGATGATCGCAAAGGTTCGCCGTTTCTTGATGTCTTCGATAATTGGCATGAGGTCTCAGATATGCAAAGCGCGGGGCATTATACCGATGCTGGCGATCGATGAGAAATAATCACTCGAGTATTAGTTCCTTCACCAGGACCAGTGCGTCTTCTCCGCCCATATGGCCGGGGTAATAATTTTTTCGAATCCCTATTTCATTAAAACCTTGGCGTTCATAGAGCTTATACGCAGTCAGGTTAGACGCTCGAACTTCCAAAAACACACAACTGCAGCGGTTCACAATGGCGCGTTCGACGATATGCACCAGTAACTGCTCACCGAAACCCTGCCCCTGAAATTCAGGATTAACGCAGATATTGAGCAGGTGCGACTCTCCGGCACCCATCGACAGAATGGCGTGACCCACGATACGTTGCGCCACCATCAACATCCAGCATTCGTTACCCGACGCCAGACAGTCACGGAATATTCCTTCGGTCCAGGGGTGCGAATAGGCTCGACGTTCATTTTTAATGACTACATCGATGTCTGCGTCTTGCATAGGCAAAAACTGCGGTGCGAATTCCTCCTTAGACATTCCTCGCCCCAAGCGCACCACTTGCCTTGATCTCAACCAGGATTCGCCACAACTCAATCTTCGCGTCAGTCTCGGTAAAGTAATGATTAACGTCTGCCAGAGGCCATAGCACTTTGCCCGCCACTGCACAGGAGACGCCTAGCGGCGCCTGCCGGGGGATATCGAAATACTCAAAGGCTGCTTGACCGAATACCAGCACATGGCGCCCACGCTGATTGATGCCCGCGCCAACCACCTGTTTCGCCTCGGCTGCTGACTGCGCTATGTGGGCAGCCTTGACCATGGGCCAGCGCAACTCACTGCGTTCCGGCACTGTCAGTTGAGAAAACCGGGCGACCCCTATGCTGTCTGCGAAACGGCTCACTTCAAGGGGTAAAGACCGGGTCGCGTAGGGTAAATAGAAAACACAGCTGAAGTCCTGTTCTGCCACTGTGTAATCCATAAAACACAGCAGAAACTCGGGTTCCGCCTGACCAACCGGCTTGATCGTGGTTTCCTTAGGCTCTAACTGGCTCGTCTGGGACGCTGACCGACCTGGCAGGACTGCGTCCTTGGTGGCCGACCTGGCCTGAGTGGTTGGCGATGCTGGCTGCCGATTAGCTGGAGCCTGCGCGCGTTGAACCAAAGCCACAGGCGGCGCCTGCTCCACCGCAATTTCCTGGCGAGCACCGAGACGCTCAATGCCAACCGGACTGTCAGGCACGTTCTCCCGTAAGACCCAGACATCAATGCCCATTTCCCGCAGGTATGTATTGCGCGCGTTACTCATCCAGCCTTCGCCTGATCACCCAGTAAATTAATCGGCCTAGTCTAACGCATTCGTTTCACGGATTCTTGCGCAACCGCATCAGCGACTCTTGGATAGTAGAAGCAACCAGTTCGCCCGCCTCGGTGAACATCAACCCGCGGTTATAGCCTCTTGCTGCCGCCGCTTGGGGCGCATCCAGAGCATAGAGCAACCATTGGTCCACTCGCACCACGGGCCGGTGGAACCACATGGCGTGATCCAGGCTGGCCGATTGCATATCCTTGCGCTCAAACTTTCCGGCATGGGGCAAGCGAGACGTTGAAAGCAGTGCGTCGTCGGACTGGAACGTCAGCAATGCCGCATGCAAGAGGGGGTCATCTGCGGCAATTGTCCCATTGGCTCGAAACCAGTGGTGCTGCTGGGGCGGTAATGGTTGGCGGGCCAACTTGGCTTTGTACTCCAACAGAAATGTTACAAACGCATCACTCTGATTGACCCTGGCGAGAGTAGCATCATCTGGGCGTTGTACCGCTGGCATCTCGGCCTGATGATTCAAACCGTCCTCTACCACTTGAAAGGAGGTATCCATGCTGAAAATCGCCCGACCGTGTTGAATTGCGACAATTCGACGGGTGGTAAAAGACCGGCCGTCGCGAATTCGTTCCACCATAAACAACACGGGCACCGCAGGGTCACCGGGGCGCAAGAAGTAGCCGTGCAGGGAGTGTGGCGGACGATCGGCCGACACGGTTCTACCTGCCGCGATCAATGCCTGCGCCATAATTTGACCACCGTAGAGGCGACCTCGACCGTCCTGCGGGTGATAGCCTCTGAATATGTCGTTCTCGATCTGTTCCAAGTCTAAAATTTGGATCAGCTCGGCTAATTTTGGGTGCAACGATCAGTCCTCCTTTCCGGCAATATCCATATCGGGCCCATCGGGTTTCGGCTTCTCCCCGTAGTCCTGCCAAGGCTGGTCTCGCTCGCGAATGACCTCGCGAAACCCCTTCTCTTCGAAACCCTCAACCCAACGATAGGCTTCTTCCGTATGCCGAGTGACGCCATCAAACAAGGTCCCCAACATTTGTGTGGTTCGCAGTCCCATATTCTCAAACGCCTGATTGACCAATAGCTTGTTCAATGCCAATTGGTTCGCGGGGATATGCTGAAACCGCTGCGCCTCTGCCTCCACGATCGCTGACAGATCTGCCGGATCCTCCACATAGGATACCAGGCCTATGCGCAAGGCCGTCGCCGCGTCGATCGCCCTACCGGTGAGCAGAAATTGCTTGGCATGCTCAAGGCCTAGGCGATAAACCCACATCATGGTGGTAGGCGTCCCATAGATCCTGCTTGGCGCATAGCCGATATGCGCGTCTGAGGCCATAAACAACATATCACAGCACAGCACCAGATCGGTCGCGCCGCCCACAGCCCAGCCTCGAATTTCACCTAACACGGGCTTGGGGCACTCCCATATTTTCATAAAGCGGCGCACATTATTCCCCATGAACTGCATGTCCCGAACAGGATCCCAGGCGCCATCTCGCGCCTTAACCGAAGGCGCGCCATAGGGTGTGTCCCAGCGCTCTTTGCTGGTCAGATCATAGCCGGCGGTAAAGGTATCACCCACACCTCGCAAAACAATTGCGGCAACCTGCGGTGATCGCGTCGCCTGATCGATGCCATCCGCAATACCCTGAACCACTGACTCGGTCAGGGTGTTCTTCTTATCGGGCCGATTAATGGCGATAATCGCTATCCCGTCGCGCTCTTCATAAATCACTGGTTGTTCTGACATTGGCCGCGCTCCTTACTTATTGATATGGCCTCTTTGACCTTAAGGCCCACTCCCTAGTATCAAGTGTTGATGAAACTGCTCGCCAGGTCCAGCGCTCTTAGCGCAACAACCCGTTGCCTCACTACATTGATTCCACGCAGCCGCTCGGCAGCAAAGATCCATGGCCAATTGGAACATCACAACCACAAACCAAAGTGCCTGTTAGAGATCCAACCCGCGCCGAAAGACATTGACGGCAGCTCGCTTGGCGCAGAACCGCGCCTCCAAAATAGCGATGGCTTTCTCGGGCTGCGCATCACCACACATAAACAGATCAAACGCCGCAAAACCTCTCTCTGGCCATGTGTGAACACTGATATGGGACTCAGCCAGCACCGCAACGCCGGTCACCCCTTCATTCGGCGTGAAGTGCTTGAGATGAATGTGCAATAAGGTCGCTCCACATTCAACCACGCACTCGCGCATCACTTTTTCAATCAGACTGATATTGTCAAGCTCGATCGCCCCATACAGGTCGACGGTAACATGCAGCCCGGCAAAGCTGGTACCGTCTCGGGTCATTAAAGCATCAGGGTTTAATTTAGCAGATCGCTGGTTCACGGCTACACCTCAAGACCAGCAAGGTCTATGTCTACAAGTCTTGTGAGAGCAGCATAGAACAGCGCCATGCCCGATTTGACGGTCAAGAGAAGCTCAGGGTTGAGCGTCACGTGGCTATCCTTAACCGCGAGTACTGTGGCGCCATACTTTTTCTTCATCCGTGTAAATACCATTAGCGAATCAACCGCAACATTACCCGGGGGAATATCAAACCGAATTGGGTTTTCTTTTTGACCAAAAGAGCAAAGAACCTGCTTTTCTGCAGGATTATTACTCAGCAGTTCCGCAATGACTTTTTCAGTGCGTCCCTGTCGGTAGCCCATGATGGCGGTATGTTTTGCATGACTCATCTTCCTCAAACCTTTCCTGTTTTTGTTCACAAAATCAATAACCGACTCAGCCGCCTTGCCGATCACCAGGCCTGCTGTACCGATGCCAATGAACATGATGACCCCGGCACAGACCCGCCCATAGGTTGTTAATGGCGAATAATCACCGTAACCAACCGTCGTTATAGTGACCGATAACCACCAAGTGTACTTTTCAAAAATCTGATCCTCGGCGGCAAAAAACATGACGAAACAACTCAGTACATACAGCAGCGCGATTGACACAAACAAGGTAACCCAAGCATATTCATGCACTCGAGAAAGCACTTTCTTATAGCCGCGCAAGATGAGACTAAACATCATTCTAGCAACCAACTCCTGTCCAAATAATTCGTCAACAGACAGGGTTGCATGAGTGTATTCACACAGGGATTATCAGCCACCAATTCGCCTTTACCAAACGCAAAGGATGCCGCCAACAATTCAGGCGTTATAAAACCCGTATCAACCTTGAACTCAGGCAAGGCAGAAAGCTGTAATTTAACCGCCTCTGAACTCCGTGTACCGATCCACGCAAGGTAATAGCCCCAATCACCGAAGGACGGTATGTTCTGCCTGTAGGGCAAAACTTTGAACCCTGCTGCCTTTAATGTTTCACCAATAGACAGGTAGGCCTCTTTTGCGTGATACGGAGAAGTTGATTGAATGGCCACGTAGGCATCCGCTGTCAAGTAACGCCGTAATGACTGATAAAATTGTTTGCTATAAAGTTTGCTCAACTCAATCGACGATGGGTCTGGCAGGTCTATCACTACCGCATCCCATTTTTGTTTCGGCTGTTTTTTTAAAAATTGGTCAGCATCAATATTAAACACTTCGACACTAGCCACCCACTCTCGCTCGCCGGCTTCGTAGCCCACCTCACGCATATAAATGGCTTGTTTTGAACCTGCGACATAAGTGTTGATCGACTCCACATTCACTTTAGCATGCTGAAAAGCATGGTTATTCAAGGCGGTTAATATCTGATTATTCGTCGCGATATTGATCATTTCAGGATCAAGGTCTACCAGCGTCACAGATTCCACCTCTGCGTATTTGATGACTTCTCGAAGCGCAAGCCCATCACCACCCCCCAACACCAGCACATGCTTTATGGCTGGCGCGACAGTCATTACTGGATGTACAAGAAAATCATGGTAGCGCCCCTCATCTAAGGAAGAGAACTGAGTATTGCCGTTAATATACAAACGCGTGTCATCGATTTTTGAATTATGTGTCATCACAAGATGCTGGTATCTTGTGGTCTTCTTGTAAACGATAGGGTCGTCGTAAAATTTTTGCTCTAATAATGCGCTAAAATCCCTATTATTAGCCCAACCAAACAGCAGTGCGGCGGCCGTCAAGAGCAGCGCTAGTATTTGCATGGCCGGGCGATCTATTACTTTGACATAAAGGAAGTACAGTATTGTAATGACAGCAACAATGAAATTAAATCCGGCAACAATGAAACTGATTTCAGACAGCGGAAAATTCTTCAGCAGATAATTCACCCAGATAAGTGCGCCGACAAATGCACCCACATAATCCATTGCATAGACGATAGTCAGATTCGTTTTCAGTGGAATATTTTGTTTCTCAATAATCCGCATCACCAGCGGAATTTCAAAACCGATCAGAAAACCGATGGACAAAACAAAACCGTAGTGAATGATCGTAAAGTAGTGATCTAAATAACCATAAGACGCATATATGGCCAACGGCGCAAAACCACCCAGCAACGCCATTAACACTTCTACAGCAATAAATTTTTGCAACAGATTCCGATCTGTCATTTTGCTTTGAACAAAACCGGAAACACCCATCATGAGCATCATGCTGGCTATCACTAGCGAAAATTGCTCGATAGAGTTACCAAGAATGTAGGTGGTAATCGTCGCTAACAGATACTCACTGACCAGGCCACTAGCGCCTGTTGAAAACATGCAAAACGCGAGCAGTACCGGCAATAGCCGGGCCGTTTTCATGCTTGCGTCCTAGTTTCTATCACGCAAACCGGGCTAGAGTATTGCATTGCTTAAAATCAGGGCGATACCTATTTTTGCCGAAGCCAACTGCACTGCTGGCACGATACTATCTTTGTTAAGCATAGATGATAAGTTTGCCGAAGTGACGATCAAGCGGTCAAGAATAGACTCAAATAGATACAAAAAGATCATGCCCAGCGCAGCTACAGCTAAAAACTCAAGGGCTAAGTCCACCGGAAGCTCACTTGTACCATTGCCGGCAATGGCACTCTTTAAAATCAAAGAGTAAGCGATCATTTTTCCGCCGAGATAAATACCCGATGCAATATTGTTATTTCCTATGGCTTCGACGATATCAAAATTTCTGACAAATATTTTTTCGTAAACAATGACTAGTGCAACCAAGGTAATCTGACCAGCAATAAAATATGAAAGACTAGACAACATTCCGCCACCTTCACCCACCATGCTCGAATAGGCGACAATGCCTGTTGCCACTAACATCCCAAACTCGACAAAGCCCACTGCTACGTTGCCCTGCTTAAGCGACTCTTGATTATTAACTCCCGGCAACACTAACCGATCAGTGATGAGCAACGAACTCAACATGAAAACAACAGCGATGAAGCCATACGACGCAGTGTTGAACAAATCAGCTAGCAAATCGTCTGCACCACTACTACTCAGCACACCCGTCACAGCAATAGCTAATCCAAACTGCGCGCCCGTTCTGCGCAAGCCTACTGCCAGATTACCGCCGGCGAGTTGCTCATCGGCATTGTAGTCTGACAATGACCTGAAGTTGAGCGCGTACTTCAACACAACTGCCAGCACCACATAAATGAGCGTATATAAAATGTAAATTCCGTACTGCTCTATATTCATCAAATCACCTATATACTTTTATTTGCCGGAACCTGAAGGGCCCTTACCTCGACCGAAAGGCCCCGCACCTCGTATTGAGCGTCCTATTCCTGATCCTCCACCGCTTACAGCACTGTTTAAGACCGATGGATTACTTCTTCCGAAGTTACTATTGGCGTACCTTGTGCCACTGTAAGTCGCTGACCCATAAGTACCGTACTGTCGATTACTTCCATAAAATGCTGAAGAGCGACCATTGGCGTTATATTGCCGCCAATCATTATGTGTATAGCGTCGTTGATAGCCAAAGTCGGAGAACAACCGATACATTCCATAGAAATAGAAAAATGAACCGCCGCTGCCTTGGCGCCACTCACCTTGCTGATTTGATCCCGTTGGAACGCCATTGACCATGGTCGGAGTAGCAATGCTTGCCATCCCCACAGGCTCGGCCGTATCAATTAACTCTGACGCATAAAAGCCGAAGGGTTTGGTCTCTATCGCCATGCCAAGGTGCTCGTAGTGTTTCCAAAAAACCGCTTCACTAACTGGCTCCCAGTCTTGCTCTTTGACTTCGCCGCTGACATCTTGGCTTGAGCTTGCGCTAACTGCTTCTATATAGGCATATTTGTGCAGCGTCTTGATAACAGCTGAATCGACCCAGTACTCGGCACTAGGCTGACGACGATCCCAACGGTATTGATAATCAATACCCAGTGCATCCCAGCGTTGCTGAGGAATCAACAATGATAATCGACCACCACCAAAACTTGTGGAATGCCGAGCTATTACCGAGACATCATTACTCTCAAAATATTCAAAGGTATCCTCATCAACTTTGACCGCAGGATAATTCATTTCGGAACCCGAACCGCAGTACTCGCCATCACACCAACTCGCCCGCGAGATCACGAGATAATAGTCAATCTGCTGATCAACCAATATTTTTACATAGCTTCTATCTAGCTGTGCCAGCAGTGCAGAATTTTCTTCAGCAAAGCTTAGCGCGCTTTGATGCGCGGTTTTTAAATCAGCATAACTATCGATGAAATGCGCATAATTAATCGCGGCCGATCGATATTCCGCACGCATAGCTGCGAACGCTGAACTGCCAGCATCCACTAGTTCAAAAAAAGCCTTTTCCTTGTCTTTAATATCAGCATTTTTAGCAGGATGAGCAGCCAACGACAGATCAATTTTTAGCTTGAATTGCACTGCCGATTGATCGACAGCATCGATTAAGGCTTCGGCGCCTTGAAAATATACAGCCTTGTTCTCTACGGCTTCGAGAATAAGTTCGGCCCGCCGCAGGGGGTAAGCTGAAGCTAGTTTTGCTGAGCGAATGAGCTCAACACCTTTTGTAATGCCGGCGACAAGCTCAGCAACGTCATCTTCGTGATCTCGTTCTAGAATACGATCAACAACGTCAGTTTTTATCTTTTCTGCTTTTGCTAGATCCGCCTCAGCAGAGGTGAATTCCGCAGCCCAATTGCCAGATGCAGCATAGGGGCTAAGCAAGCCCCAAGCATCGGACTGCATTAATTCAGAAAACTTGCCTTGGTCAATGATCAGTGACTTTTGCTGTCGATCCAAAGACTGAATAAACGCCTGAGCATCTTCAAAATTTCTCGCCGGTAGCTGCGTCAATATCTTGTAGCTGAAATAACCCACAAACAATACAACGAAAAAGAGCGCTGCTGGCTTTAAATATCTCATTAGCTCACCTCGCTAGCGATCCCTGCTTGCAACACTTTCACGGCAGAGGGCTTAAGGTCTTCGCTCAGAAACGCCTCCTTGTCGGGCTTCGCGCCTTCATCTTCCCAAAGCTCGACCGTGAGGCTTTTATTACCTCCACCACTGAACTCCATCATGCGCACCTGCTGATGATCGCTGGCATTCTCGTCGTAATAAAGCGCGGCCCAGGTATCGTCCTCTTCGTAATGAAATTTGGTACCCTTGAGGCTGACAACCCCTTCCTCCTCCTCAGCGATGTCTTCCAAGTCAGAGTACTTGAGGCGCTTACCCTGAAAGCTGAGATCGCTCAAAGATACTCTTTCAATCGTCACACTAAGCTCTAACTCGTCATCGACTTCCCACTCGATAGTTGCAGATTCCCCTGTCAAAAGATTTAGTAGCAGCAGTTCTGTAACCCAGTAGTCTTTTTTTAGTTTAGAGAAGTCCTCCCATTTCACCTCAAGATAGCGATTGAGCTTCACAACTTGAAAAGAATCGCCGCCAAATTCAATATAGCCGCCTTGCTTGACGGCTGTGATATCGACCTTAGGTCGGTCGCCAACAGAGTGCATTGACAGTCCCCGGATAGCATCAAACCGTTGCCTGTAATCAGTCATTAGAACCTCTAACAGCCGCCTCAGATTTCCCATTCTCCAAAGACAGAACCGGCTCTTGCGCAGCGCCTTCGGCACGAGCGTCGCGCATGCCGGCAGCCACCGGCTCAAGCTCTGCAGTCATTTGGGCGAGACGATCACTGGTTTCTCGCGCTTTGATCGTACTGGTGGCTATTGTCGCATTGGCCGTGTTGACCGCCTGCATTAATTGGTCAAAGCCTTCCTCGAGCTTCTCGAGTCCTATCACTGGGTTGTTATACATATCACCGACTTTCTGTGCGGCTTGATTAACCGCAGCGGCGTTTTGAGCCATCATGTCGCCCATTGCATTCTGTACACTCTCCACCGCCTCGCGGACGCTGTCTTGTTGTGCCAACGCTGCTTGGATGCGCAACGCGTTACTCATAACCATTGGCCCAACAACTAAGGCACTATCAATTTGCTCACCTAGCAGACTGTTAGTCGCGACTGTTTGATCAATGCTAATAAAAAACTGCACTGCAGCCTGCTCCATCGTTCGAATATCTCGAATACGGCGCATGGCTTGATTTTTGACTGCGCCTAACTTCTGCAGCTCGCGAGGATCTGTATCAACAACAGCCTCAAGCTCTTCCACTTGTTTTATAAATAGTTCGCCCACATAAATTTCCGCTTCCATTTCTTTCTTGGCTGCCGCTATTTCGTCGTACTGCTCTTCTAAGGCAATGCTGGTTTCCAGTAATTCATCTTTGCCATTGCGCAAACCATCAAAAATTCCATTTAAGTGGGCCTGCATCGGCTGATAGCGATTAATAAACCGAGAAATCGCTTTGCGCTTGACACCTTTCGGCATCCAGGCAAACCACCACGAGTTGCTTAGCGAGTGTGGATTCAAATCATCCATCGCCGAACGAAGCTCTAGCAGCTTTTCACCGGTTGGCGATTTACCATCAAGTCCTTTCAACAGCGTGCCAACGCTGCCAGCCATCAGATCGTTAGCGGAGGACATTTTCTTCTGCGACGCCTCGCCGATACCGGCAACGATACGACTCAGCGCCGGACCAGACTTTTCTTTGGTTGACTGAACCAAAGCCAATGTACGATCTTTCAATGTTGACAAGTCTTTTTCTAAGGCCCACTTTGGTGGAGTTACTTCAGTAGTCATTTGTTAGGCTCCTGTGTTATCAAAACGATTTTTTAGAAATTTCGCCTTAGCGTTGAACTGTTGGATATCACGATTAACGACCATCGCCTTGACGGCGACGAGTTCATCTTTGAGCGCATCAATGTTGTCTTTATAAGAGGAGACAATGGCCGCGTCATTTTGCAGTTTTTTATCAAGCTTGATGAAGGGGTAGACACATTTATTCGGTAAATATTCACTAGAGATACGGTTAACGGTCCACGTCAACTCGCCCGACGCTGACGCCTGCTCTCGCACCAACGGCAGTAGATCGACGATCAGATCAATCAACTCCTCGGTCATTTCAACCAAATTCGCCGGCATAGAGGATTTACGCACATCCAAGTTGAGACTCAGTAGATCCTCAACGGGGTCAGGCCCAACTGACTCGTCTACCGGCTCAGCCCCGGGCTTTTCAGCCTTCATTTTGTAAAATATAAAAACAGCCACAATCGCGATCAAAATCGCGATGAAAACAATACCAAACTCCATTCTTCTTCCTTCAGCCCGGTGAAATACCAGTTAACATTGACATTAATATCGACCTTGATTAACTAAATGATGTGTCTTTTGAACAGCGGCGCAGATTGACTTATTCGGTCGCTAGCTGTGAAAAGTAAACATTACTGAGCGCTACTGACACAAGGCTTCTGCTTTGATCTTAATTTCGCCACACCAGGCCTTAGGGTCTCAGCAGCAATCCATCTGCTGAGAACCCCAGATCAGCGCTATTGTCGGCGCTATCCGCCCTGGAGTCTGTGATCGACAAGCTCTGGTTTAGCCTAACATCTTTAGCAAGGTCACCCTAGCTTGGAAGTCGTCGACAGGCAACACGGGGCCTGTCGACTCCTGTGCTTTCATACTGCCTGTCCCGTTGAGAGGCCTTGCTCTGCCTGAAGACCTGAAGAGCGATCAACCCCAGCTGATCCACGCGACCCCAAGGTTCGTAAGACCACTGGAAAAGTCAAAAAAGGGCTTGTCTTTCAGCGTCGCTTTCCGGTTGCAGACACCTAACTATTTCGGAGTCATCGTGCTATTCGCGTTAAAATCGCCATTTGACCAACGCTTGATCACCTTGTTGGGCTACGCCGGCATTCTGCCTATGGCCATTTGTCTCAACTTCCTAGAGACCTGGTGGGGGTTACCCCTACTGAAGGCCTACTCTTTGGGCATTATTGCTTTCCTGGCTGGTAACTGGTGGACCACCGCCCTGCTGCAGCGCACGGTGTCGGTGCGTCAATTACGACAGATCCTGCTAGTGAGCAACACCATTGTCATCGCGGCTGTTTTGACTGTGACTTTCCTGGATAGCCTGGCTCTCCTCGTCATTGCGTTGTTGTTTGGGCTCCTGCTTATCGGCGAGCACGCATTAGCGGTTTTTAGTCCGCAGCCCAACTATTATCGCGCTATGCGAGGGGGCGTCAGCGCACTGGTCATTGCGCTGCACCTGACCGCGTTTTTCCTCTCACCATGAGCACACTCTACTGGCTAAATGATGACTTGCGCTTGCAGGATAATCCGGCGCTGAACGCCGCGGCACAAGATGATGCCCTGACCATCTTGTTCTGCTTGGATGAGCGAAGACTCAAAACCGATCGTTTTTCGAATAGCCAGATGGGAGAGCATCGCTGGGGGTTTCTTCGAGACTCGTTACAGGATCTGCACATAGGTCTGGCAAAACTCGGCCAGCAATTGAATATTTTGGAAGGTAATCCGCAGCTGATCGTTACCAGCCTGTTGGACTCTGGGCGCTTTCATCGGATCGTTCGCAGCCGCCAACACAGCAGCGACAAAACAGTCATGTGGCAGTCTCTGCGGCTGGCGTACCCAAACATCTTATTCGAGGAATACGACAGCACCACCTTGTACCTGCAGGATAAAGTGCAATTTACTAACGGATTTCCAGCGACATTTTCCGCGTTTCGACGAGCTCTAGATACTGTTGAGTTCAGACCATCATCAACCCAGCCCGCGAGCTTACCAGCACCTACGTTGATCAAGCTGGACAGCGCCATGGTGCCTGGAGCCAGCAACACTCAACGCCCTCGCGGTGGTGAAACCGCCGGCGCACAGCACCTCTACCAGTATTTCAGCACCAACGCGGCCTCGACCTACAAGGACACTCGAAATCAGTTTTTTGGCGAGCAATATGCCACAGGGTTCTCGCCGTGGCTCGCACAGGGTTGTGTTTCGCCCGTGCAAATATTCGAACTACTGCGCCTTTACGAGTCGCGACGTGGCGCCAATGAATCAACAGAGTGGATCCTCTTCGAACTCATGTGGCGGGAATTTTTTCGCTGGCATGCGGGCTACCACCAAGCTGCCCTGTTTGAGTTTAGCGGGATCTCCGGACAACGGCCGCTGACCAGCTTTTATCCAGAGCGCTTCTTCAAATGGCGAGATGGCAATACACCTTGGCCGATCGTCAATGCCTGCATGAACGAACTCAAGCAGACTGGCTTACTCAGCAACCGTGGACGACAAATCGCAGCGAGCTGCCTGATCAATGAACTTGGATTGGACTGGCGCTGCGGCGCAGGTTACTTTGAGGAGCAACTTATAGACTATGATGCCTGCAGCAACTGGGGTAACTGGCAGTACATCGCCGGCGTTGGCTCAGATCCCCGCGGCGGTCGCCATTTCAATCTCGACAAGCAAGCCGAAATTTGGGATGGCGCCGGCGACTATCGACGACGCTGGGCTGGCACAACCCCCACGGGGCCTCTCGATAGCAGAGATTACTATGACTGGCCAGTCGCGGCGGGACAGGTTGACGCACCATAAATCCGAACTACCCAGCAACTTTGCCTGGTCTGCAATCGAGCATTTTCGTGGCGCAAAAAACGGGCCCGTGACTGGCCGCAGGTCAAATATTGTGGAGAGCGCTGTCGCCGGTACGCTAAAAGATCTGAGGCATAGGGAACTGCTTAACCCCATGTGATTCGGTAGATGCCCCACAATTGATAACTGCTGGAACGTTGGGGACACAATGCAAAGATGGTAATGTCCTGAGGATTTTTCTGACATTCGACCTTACTCCTGCTTAGATCGGCTCGAACAGAGCAACAGAGCATCTTCAGGTCGGCGCTACAAGTACGTACCGTGCTCTGCAGCTAATATTATTTAAGAGGAGGTTTTCTACGTGCGACTACTTTTTCTGAACGGCTTACTACTCATGTTGCTGGCGCTTACTTCAACGCGAGCCGAATCCGAGACGAGCCCGCTGTTCGCCAACGCCAACCGAGATGGCGACGGCCGATTTACCAATCCGACAGGAGACCTAAGCCACGGAACTTTCGGTGTCCGCGCGGCATTTCTATTACGCCGTCTTGGCACCTATTTTCGGGATGGCAGAGACGCGCCAGATCGACGAGCCAATGATGGCGCCTTTCTCAGGGAGAACGCCCGTCATAGTGTCCCCACGGTTACCTGGGTCGGACACGCGACCCTGTTGGTACAAATGGCGCATATCAGCTTTTTAACTGACCCTACCTGGTCAAACCGGCCCAGTCCGGTGCCGCTGATTGGACCCAGTCGCTATGTAGAACCTGGGATCTCGATGGATGATTTGCCTCCTATCGACTTTGTCGTTATTTCACACAATCACTATGACCACCTTGACCTGCCAACCTTGGGCGCACTGGCAACACGAAACCCAAGAACCTTATTCTATGTGCCACTGGGTAACGCTGCGCTGCTACGCAAGGCGGGAATCGACAATGTTGTAGAGTTGGACTGGGGGCAAACAGCATCCTATGAGGGTGTGACGATTCATTGTTTGCCCGCGCAACATTGGAGCAAACGCAGTCTGACGGACACACACAAGGCACTGTGGTCTTCTTGGGCCGTCACGGGTCCAGAGCGGAAATTTTATTTTGCAGGCGATACGGGGTACTTTGCTGGCTTCGCGGAAATCGGCCGGAAGCTCGGGCCTTTTGATCTGGCAGCCATACCCATTGGCGCCTATGCACCACGGGCAATGATGCGTGAGTCACATATGAACCCAGAGGAAGCGTTACTCGCCGCTGATGACCTGCAAGCCAGTCAGGCTGTAGGCATACATTTCGGCACCTTCGACTTGTCTGACGAACCCCTCGATGAACCACCTCGACGCTTCAAAGCAGGGACTGTCAATGCGGAGCTTGACGAAGCTGACGCTTGGGTTCTAGACATTGGCGAAACCCGACGATTTTGACAGTCCTGGTACTGGCGCCCTAAAACGGCTGTTGCAACTGTTTATCTTGCCCGCCATTGTGAACAGCAATCGCCACCAAGTCGCTGTTCGCCAGCACCGAATCCTCCAAGATTGCGGGCAAAACACCGTCATAAGCACTGATTGACGCACAGCCCGGCGTATAGTTCAGCAAGTGCGGGCGAGGGTCGTCTAGCAACCAAACGAAACCTTTTACCCGTTGGACGTTAGGCGGCAACTTGTCGAGCCAAGCCATCAAATGGTCCTTGGTCTGCCGCTGCGAGCCACGAAACCGGTAGGACTTAAAATCCGGGTGCGTGGCCTTAGCGGTCGAAGAATCCTCAGTGACTGCCTTTAACTCATTGGTTAACTCACCTGTTAACTCACCTGTTAACTCACCTGTTAACTTACCTAAAACGACGCCTGTGGATATGGCAGCCATGGTATGGAGTTCGACAGCCGGGTAGCCTAGCACCAGCCATTGCCGCACTAGCGCCTGTTGGCGCTCATCCAGCAGATCGGCTTTAGTCTCAACGATGTCCCTGGCGAACATCAGTTGACGCTGAATATGCTCACCGACAAATTTGTCCCGAACTTGGCGCTGGATAACACTGAGGTCCACCAGGGTTAAGTGCGTACTCACTGTCAGTCCGGGAAAGTGCCTGAGTTGACGCAATAGTTTCGCGCTATCCGCGACGCCACTGGCCTCAAACACCACCTGATCATATTGGCCCGCCTCCACAAGATTGCTCAATTGTCGCTCAAGATCATCGTTAACCAGGCAACAGGCGCAACCGTTGATGAGGCTGATCATATCCGTGGTGATCGAACTGATCAGTGCCGCGTCAATGGCCACATCACCAAAATCGTTAACCAGCACGACAATCCTGGCACGTTCCCTATTGGCAGAACCTAGCAATCCATTAATGAAGGTGGTCTTGCCCGCGCCCAGGTAGCCACTGATCAAGGTAAGCGGTAGCGTCATTGGTCAGGATAAGCCTGGCGTTATATGTACCTGGCCCTCGAACACGGTAGCCAATACTGTAATGGTCAACAAACCATCGACGCCAACTATATGCGGATCCGAATCAAGCACCACAAAGTCAGCTTTTTTACCGGCCCGCAAGCTGCCGGTTTCTTCTTGGATACCCAGCACCTTGGCGGCATTAATGGTAATCGCTTTGAGCCCATCCTCAAGACTCAGACGTTCTTGCGGCGCAACAACATTGCCTTCGATATTTTGCCGTGTACAGGCGACCCAGGCATTGTGCAGCGGCATCGCCGGTGCCATTGGAAAATCGGAATGCAGGGTCGTTAGAATATTCTGCCCAACACAACTCTGCAGCCGCGCCATCTGCGAGGCACGCTCGACACCAATGCCGACCTGACTATAGGCGCCACTGAGCTCGCGAAGATAATACACATTCGCCGAAACTGATCCGCCAAGCAGTTTGATTCTGTCCACCTGCTCTGGGGTCGAGAAGCCAAAGTGCTCAATCGTATACCCGTGATTAAATCGCGGACGCTCCCATTGGAGCTTCTCAAGGACGTCCAGGGCCAACTCGCAACCTAGATCACCGGTGCAATGCACATGAATTTTGAATCCTGCATGCCAATAGGCCCGCGCTATGGTCTCAAATTTTTCTGGAGGCATGAGCCACTCGCCGAGATGCCCGTCGATGTAGCCAGGGCTTTGCATCATCGCCAATTGTGAAAAAAATGCGCCATCGGTAAACAACTTGATACGCTGGCCAAACTCAAAATGTGCCGTGTTACGCTCTGGCAGGTTCCTAACAAATTCGACCGTCGTCGCCAGGTCGTCCTGCCTGACTCCTGACCCATTCGCGTGGGCGACACTGACCACTCGAAACGGGTTGTCAGGTTGCTCAAACACCTGTTGACATAATCGCCACTCCATCTCGAAGTCAAAAATGCCCACGGCCATATCACCTACTGTTGTGTGACCACCAAACTGGACTAACTGTTTCAGGCGCGCTAGACCAGCCAAAATCCACGCTGGCGCCATAATAATACGATTCAATTTATTAATGACGTAGCTTAATCCCACTTCATAAAAATGACCCCGATCTACATCTATCTGATGGCGGCCACGTATCGCCTCTATATCAATTTCCAACAACGCCATCATGGCGCTATTCAAGTACACTTCATGGAACGACCGTTGCCAGACTACCGCGGGTCGTGAGCCGAAGATTTCGTCAAGCAGGCCTCGACTCATTTCGCCATGCCAAATCTTGTGATAGCCCCAGGTGAAGTACGGCGTTGAATCGTCCTCTGCAGCCGCCTTCCTGAGAATCGATTCGTAGGCTTGCGGACTGACAGTCGCCGGCACTGTCTCCCAGGGCAAATGCCATTCCATGGCAGTAATAAACTGCATTGGCAAGAGCACGGCGGCCATGACTGGATGTAGGTGGGGATCAATCAGGCCCGGCATAATCACTGAATCTTCGAATTGAGCATCTATACGGTGTGGATGTTGCTCAAGCCAAGGTTGCAGAGAAGCTAGACTACCGACCTCGACAATACGTCCATCCTTAACCGCAATTGCAGTAGCTGTTGGCCAAGACGGGTTCATGGTCAGAATATTTTTTGCTGTATAGACAGTGATCATAGCGATGGTGGAACCTGCTTATCCCGAGCCACTATCACACCAACCTGAGCGCGGGTTGTTACAATATAAACCAGACAGCCGGCCAGAATCAGACCAAGTCCGACCCAGCCCTCTTGGGGACGATTGATGAGAATATAAATCAAAGTCCAGAGCGTAACCGATAAATAGATGGCAGGCGTCAGTGGATAGCCGAGCGTCCGATAACGACTTTCTTCGCCTATTTTTCGATAGCGCAGGACATAGACGCCTAACACGGCAAATAGCGTATTGATGCCCAACACAAAGCCGGAAAAAATTAAAATAGATTCGAAGCTCCCAGTCACAATAAACAGGATAGCCAAAGACGACTGAAACAGAATCGCCTTAACCGGAACCCCGTTGCGCACACCCGCGAGGAATCTAAAGGCCGAAAAATCCTCACCAATAACCTGCAGTACCCGCGGACCCGCCAGGGTCATGGCGCTGACCGTCGAGATCAACATCAGGGATAAGACAAAGCCCATAACACCTGCGGCTTGCTCTCCAAACGCATGATCGGCCACCACAAAGCCAATTTCTATTTTACCGACCATGGCGTCCATCGGTGCGCCGTATAGAAAACTGATATTCAGCAACAGATACAAGGCCATCACAATCAAGGTGCCACCGATCAGGATCAGCGGCAGATTCTTCTGTGGGTCGTCAATTTCGCCTGCGATGTACGTCGCTGCATTCCAGCCCGTATAAGCATAGTTGACATAGATCAGCGATATGGCGAAGGCGCCACTGAACAACAATTTTTCGTCACCGACCTTGGGCATCAGAGAGAACGACTGCGGATCGCCAGCAAACAAACCCACAAGGGTGCAAAACAGCAAAATCAAACCGACTTTCAACCCAGTCATCACTCGTTGCATACGACCACTCGTTGCTCGAGACAGACAATGCATCACCGTCAAAGCAATTACGAGACCTACGGCAACACCCGTGCGTGGAATCCCCTCAAAAGTCGCAGACAGATAAGCGGCAAAGGTGATGGCGGCAAGCGCCGTCGGCGCCGCGAAACCGATGGTGACTGAGATCCAGCCCGAGATAAAGCCTGCCAACGGATGATATGTTCGAGCCAGAAAATTATACTCACCGCCCGATCGCGGCAGGCGTGCTGCCAGCTCTGCGTAGCTTAAGGCGCCACACAAAGCGGTTACACCGCCTACCAGCCATAGCATCGTTATCACAAAGGGCGAGCGGATATCTATCAGCTGAAAACCGAGGGAGGTAAAAATACCTGTGCCCACCATATTGGCAACAACGATAGCCATGGCCGTCAGCGGCGAAAAACCTTTCATCTTCACGACTGAATTCGTTTCACGGCGATCTCGCGCAATTGACGCTTGTCGATCTTTCCAGAGGCAATTCTTGGCAACGGTTCAGGACTGAAATAAACATACCGCGGAATTTTAAAGCGAGCAATGCGCGCCATCAAAAACTCGGTTACCTGCTCTTGGGTCAGACTCTGATTACAATAGATCGTCGCACCCACTTCCTCACCGAGCCGCTCATCAGGAACTGCATAGACTGAAGCTTCAAGAATATTTGTATGCTCCAGCAAGCCCGCCTCGACTTCGGCACAACCGATATTCTCGCCCCCACGGATCACCAGATCCTTAATGCGGTCAACAATATAGACATAGCCTTCGTTATCAACGTAAGCGACGTCGCCGGTTCGTAGCCAGCCATCAACAAATGTCTCGGCATTGGCATCAGGTCGTTGCCAATAGCCCTCGATAATCGAAGCGCCGCGAATCTGCAGCTCTCCTGGCGTACCGCTGGGTAAAACTTTACCGGCTTCACTCATGATACGAATGTCCAGCACGGCGGAACACCGGCCGGAGCTACCCGGATGAGCAAGATAGTCTTCACCGCTGATGCCGGTTCCAATAGCATTAGTCTCGGTCATACCCCAACCTGTATTAGGCAAGGCATTACCGAATGACTGTGAAATACGTTTGACCTGTTCCGGCGCTCGCGGCGCGCCACCGCCACCAACCATCGCGAGCGTACTCAAATCACGATTCGATTGACCTGCGGCGTTGACGAGATCACCGGTCATCGCGGCCGGAGCCACAAACGACGAAACCCGCTCTTGCTCAATGAGCACCATAGCAAGCTGGACGTCCCACTTGTACATACAGATCATCTTGCGCTGACTGCGATAGCTCATCATTAGCACCGCCAACAGGCCCGTTGCATGAAACAGCGGCACCCCTAATAAGGTTGCCGCTTGGTAATCTGGTACTGGCGGGGTCACGCCGCTGATCAGCGCTGCAATCTGGCCTTCTAACTCCCAGGACATTAAGGCTGTAATAATATTCCGATGACAGGACACGGCGCCTTTTGGGTAGCCCGTTGAACCGGAGGTATAGAGAATCGTCGCCGGATCATTCGGGTCGAGCGGCACCTGGGGCATGTCCGTGACGGCGCAAGCCGCTAACAAGTGCGCTAGGTCAGCGACTCCTGCAGGCAATGCTTCGGTGGGTCGCACAGCGATCACAGAGACTGCCAATGAATCCAGAATAGGGACTAATCGATCGACACGCTCCTGATCGGCCAGCAGTACTTTGCTGCCACTGTTTTCAAGGCCATATTGTAGCTCGTGACTGAGCCACAGCGCATTCATCGCCACAGCCACCGCACCAATAGAAGTAATGGCGTTAAAGGCCATAGTCCATTCTGGATAATTGCGCATGGAAATCGCGACCCGATCACCCTTAACAACACCGTAATCATTTATCAGAATGGCCGCAATCTGGCTGGTTCGTTGCCAAGTTTCCTCAAAACTGTAACGCTCATCTTGGTAAACCAAAAACGTCTCATCACTGCGGGTCGAATCAAACAAGTCACGGAGTGTGGCCGGCGCATTCTTAAAGATCCGACAATCGCGCCCCCATACTTGCCCGTCGGTCAGTTCAAAAGGCTCACCCGGCGCGGTCAGCACTTCAATGGCCTGCAGGCGATTGGGTTTTTCTGGTTGAACTTCACTCATGTATCTTAGCTCCGGTGTTGACACATACTATGTCTCGGCAAATCACGGCAACTGAGCCAACATTGACCCAGCCAATATCAATATTCAGGCAACCATACCCTGTAAACGTGCGGCTTCTTCTCTCACCAACTCGGGCGAACCTAACAACTGTCGATTGGCGCCAATACGCTTAAACCAGTAGTGCAATCCCACGAGATCCGTAAAGCCCATGCCACCGTGGACTTCAGTGGCTGTTTTCGCCACAAATCGACCGACTTCAGCTAGGTGTGCCTTCGCATGACAAGCGGTTACCCGTGACTCCTCGGGTATATGATCAAGCGCGTGACCTGCATACCAAACTAATGACCGGCAAGGCTCAAGGCTCGCGGCCATTTCCGCACACATATGTTTGACCGCCTGAAAAGAGCCAATAACTCGTTCAAATTGCTTACGTTGCTTGGCATAATCCACGGCCTGATCTAAGGCGTATTGAGCGGCACCTAATGTGTCAGCGGCTTGCATCACGCGGCCCGCATCCAGCACCCGATCAAAGACTCCAGGGTCTTGGCTCACCAGGTCAGCGACGACACCATCAAACACCAGCTCAACCGTAGTACGTGTCTTGTCCACAGTCGTCAACAGTCGACGACTGAACCCCTTCGCCGTGGCTTCGACAAAATACAGATGCTTCTCACGAGTCGCCACCAGATAGCCGTCTGCTGCAGCATCCAACGCAAAAATTGCTTTGCCCGTCAGTTTGCCCGACGAGACCGTGGTGCCCGCATCATTGCGCGCGCCAATCGCCTCCCCGAACGCGATACCGACTCGGTAGTCGCCTTGCGCCATGGGCCCCAGAAGGGCCTCTTGTTGGCCACTTTGAATAAAGGCCAGAGGCGCCATCACCGCTGTACCCAAGAAGGGCGCCGGTGTTGCATGATAACCCAGTGACTCGGCGACAATAGCTGCATCCAGACTACCCAAGCCGACGCCACCCAAGTGTTCGGGGACGAGTAGTGCGGGTATTCCCAGCTCCACCAGACCTTTCCAGATGGCCCCGTCGTCAATTTCAGCGGCGGCAATTTGTCGAACTGTCGCCAGTGGCGCCTGCTCGTCCAGAAAGCGATTGACGGTGTCTTGCAACAGGGTTTGTTCTGAGGATAAGCCAAATTCCATCGTCAGTACTCCTTAGGCCTTTGCCACTTTGGGTTCGCGGGGCAAATCAAGTCCACGCTCACCGATAATGTTTTTTTGAATCTGGGAGGTACCGCCACCAATGATCAAACCCAGGAAGTACATATACTGATATTGCCAAGAGCCATTACCCCGCAGATACGGATTGTCTTCGTAGGCGAGGCCAATTTCACCCAGCACATCAATAGCAAACCCTTCCAGCTCGTGCCGCAGCTCAGTGCCCTGGAGCTTGACGATCATACCGGCCAGTTGTGCATCTTGGCCTTTGTTGATTCTCGCCGACAGCAAGCGCATGTCGTTAAAGCGCATTGCCAACACTTGCCCTTGCAATTTCATCAGACGATCTCGAAAGACCGGACTGTCCATGACTCGGTGGCCGTCAATGGTCTCGGTTTCCATCAATTTGATTATGCCCTTGAGGCGATTCTCGGCGGCATCTGGGGGGGCCAAGGAACCGCGTTCATGACCCAAAATGGCGTTCGCGACCTGCCAGCCCTGGCCTCGTCGGCCGACAATCTGATCTTTCGGGACTCTGACATCGGTGAAAAAGACTTCATTGAAATTGGCATCACCGGTCATGTCTACCAGCGGCCGAATCTCAATGCCCGGCGTATCCATACTGAACAGTAAGAAAGAAATACCTTGATGTTTGGGCGCGTCGGGCTCGGTGCGGACCAAGCAGAATATCCAGTCAGCGAGCTGCGCCGTACTGGTCCAGATCTTCTGGCCATTGATCACCCAGTCATCACCATCTAATTCTGCCTTGGTGGTCAGGCTCGCCAGATCACTACCCGCACCCGGCTCCGAATACCCCTGACACCAGATCATCTCACCCATAATCGTCGGCTTGATGAATTGCAGTTTCTGCGCCTCAGTACCCATCTCCAGCAGCACCGGGGTCAACATGGAAATACCCTGACCACCCAGACCGGTACTGAGTTGCGCGGCGGAAAATTCTTCAGAAATGATGCGAGACTTGAGGATATCCGGTTCGGCACCGAATCCACCATAAGCCTTGGGCACTGTCCGCGAGTGATAGCCGTTGTCTAGCAGTAACTTCTGCCACGCCAGCCCCTCGGCACCACGCATCGATGCTTGCGATGGCGACTTATCTTGATGCGCCGCGATAAAACCTCGAACTTCCTCGCGGAAGTCACTGTATTCACTACCGTAAGACAGATCCATGCCTGACCCCCTTTGATTGAACGACTCTCATTTACGGGCTGTCTGATTAATCCATGCATGCAACCATACTGCAACCGCACACTAACAAGGACTCGGCCAGCTCGGCCAGACAGATCACCGTGATCGCCCGTAAAACTAGCATAATCTAGAGGCTGCGACTATCGACGTGACGTCAAGCTATCGCCCACGCGCTGCGGGCCCGCGGACGAAGTCGTCAGGCAGGCATTAATACAACGTAGATCAGAGGGTTTCGAACGTTAAATAGCCACCGGCTGCGTGAATGAATAACGCGGCCGGTGGTTGCCTCAGCGGCAAGCTAAGAGACCCAAACCCAGACTAGGGCTGGCTGCTGTAGTAGCTTGCGAGGGCATCGATATCCGCGTCAGACAGACTCATGGACTGAGCGGTCATCACACCTGCCATACCACCTTGTCGACTGCCGGCTTTATAGGCTTTCAATGAACTCACCAGATAGCCTTTGTTTTGGCCATTGAGTTTGGGATACAAATCCATCAATGGCGCGGCACCAGCGGCACCATGGCAAGCTCGACACACAATCTCTTTCGTGGGTGGCTCGGCGGCGATGGCGAACATGGGGATAAACATCAACAAGGCTAATACGCGTTTCATAGGTTAATTCCTTCATCAAACATCATTCTAAACGTGCCCCTTGATTTTCTGGGAGCACACGGGGCTTTATTCGTCTCACTGGCTGCACGTTCTCATACGGGCCTTAAGGTCCATCAGACCAGTCAAAAGCCGTCAAACTTATCGCCAAAGTTATTTTTTATCCGCCTGCGGGCCGCGAATTGATCAAATCACGAAGCGTTAAATACACGCCTATCGCGCAGGCGCCATCGTAATGGAGGGCCGGGGTGGATGTCAAAATGTACACACCCTTGCCTCAAATTTCAGCTTCATCCATCTGCAACAGGATTGCCTGTAGTGCTGTTCATGCTAAAGTCGCTGAGCGACCCATCACAGGCACCACTCAATCGAATGAGCATTGATCAAGTTCTCGGCCAGTTGGCCCAAGACAACCTAGTGAACTTCGCCGCGCCGCTGTTCGCGCTGGCTATTGTCATAGAGATCGGCTTGTCTCGCCAGCTACAGCGCCACCTTTATAGTGCAGCAGATACGCTGACCTCATTGGCCATGCTGGTGTTATCAGCGATCGCTGAGTTCCTACCGAAGATTTTCGCTTTTATGGCATTCTATGCGCTGCATGAGATCAGTCCGTTGCGGGATCTTGTTGGCCGGCAATGGTGGGCCTGGGTCGCGCTCTTCCTCTTGGATGACTTCACCTACTATTGGTTTCATCGTGCCAATCACGAGGTTCGCGTATTTTGGGCCGGACATGTACCCCATCATTCTTCGGTCAGGCTCAACTTGGGTACCGCCCTGCGCCAGGGTGTCGGCGAGCGGCTGCATAAATTCCTGTTCTGGCTCTGGCTGCCGCTCCTGGGGTTTGATGCGTTGATGATTTTTTTGATGATCAGCCTCAATCTCATTTATCAATTCTGGGTCCATACTCAAGTGGTGAGGCGTCTACCTGCACCGATAGAGTTGATATTCAACACGCCATCTCATCATCGGGTCCATCACGCCTCTAACCTCATCTATCTGGATCGCAATCACGCCGGGGTGCTGGTGATCTGGGACCGGCTATTTGGGACCTTTGCTGCCGAACGTGACGATGAACCGCCTATCTACGGCCTGACTCACAATATCGACAGCCGGAATCCACTGACGGTTGCCACTCATGAATACGCGGCACTCTGGCGAGATTGCCGACGCGCCATAACTTGGCGAGATCGGCTCCGGTATCTCTGCTTCGCCCCGGGCTGGTGTCATGATGGCGAAGACCGCCGGGCGAGTGTCTTGCGGCAGTTGCGCACAGACGCTAAACCATCAACCTGAAGGGTCTAGGTCATGGCACAACTCAAGCAGCCCCAACAACGACTTTGCACCAGCGCCCTTGTGCTGGCGATCCTCCTCAGCGGCTGCGCCCACCGCCCGGCAAACTCGGCACCGGTCAATATCCTGGACGTCGCCGTGGCCTGGAAACAAACTGCCGCTGAATATGAGGCGCTGTATTACCAGGCCTACAACCTGGCGCGGATGCAACTGCAAGGGGCCCTTGATCGTCGACAGCCTGGCGAGCCAACTCTGGCGGTCATTCTGGATATGGACGATACGATTTTGGATACCCGTGACTACTGGGCCCAATTGCTCAAAGCTGACCAGGATTTCTTCGATGACCAACGCTGGGACGCATGGATACCGCAGAATCGAGTTCAAGCGGCACCCGGCGCCCTGGACTTCCTGCAGTTCTGCGCTGCCAACCAGGTTGAGGTCTTTTATGTTACAAGCCGTAACCAAGGCGACGCCACTTATCAGTACGCCTTGGATCACCTGATCGAGAACGGCTTTCCCAATGCTGACACCGATCACCTGACTGTACTGACAGACTCCTCGAATAAACAAATTCGTCAAGCGGAGATCGCCAGCAGCCACAACGTGGTGCTGCTGATGGGCGACAACCTGAACGACTTCAGCAGGGCCTACTATGTTGACGGCGTTGCGGCGCGCAAAGCGCTGATGCAACTGGATAGAGACCTGTTCGGCAGTCGCTATATCCTCTTACCGAATCCCACAGACGGACACTGGGTCCGGGCTATCTTCGGCGATTCGGAACCATTGCCCAGCAACGATAATCGCCACCAATGGCATGATGCCGCCACAGGCAATCAGCCGTGAACTGTCAACCTAGGCGATGGCGATGGCGGGCATTGAATCCGATAGATCGGCATTTACGTAGCTCAGCAGAGATCGAAATCACTCTCACTTCCGTGCAGGCAGGAAAATCATTATGAAGACGAGCGCCGCAATATTAATGCTATTGGCGGTTTTTTTTGCCGCCCGCACCATGGCTATCGAAGAACCCACCTACACCGTGATGGCTGAATTCGATGAAGTCGAATACCGACAATATGCTGCTTACCTTGTGGCGGAAACCCTTGTCACCGAGACCAGCGACCGTAATGAAGCCGCAAATATTGGTTTCAGACGGCTGTTCAAGTATATCTCAGGCGAAAATGTGACAGCCACCAGCATGGCCGCGGGCACTCAAATGCAGGGCCGTGCGGGCGAGTCTATCGCCATGACCGCGCCCGTGCGTCAGCGATCCGATGCTACGGGTTGGTCCATCGCCTTTATCGTGCCCGCTGAATACACCCGCCAAAGCGTGCCGCAGCCCACAAACCCGCTCATCACGATTCAGGCAATCCCACCCCAATTGATGGCAGTACATCGTTATTCAGGCCGCTGGACAGATGAGAACTTTGCCGAACATCAGGCGATACTATTGGAACACCTCGAGCAAAACGACATCCAACCACAGGGTAAGGTCGTTGGCGCGAGTTACAATCCGCCGTTTATGCCGCCATTTTTGCGACGCAATGAGGTGATGGTCCGCGTCGATAAAATTCCACAACATTAGCGTAAACGCAATACCATTCCGGAGAGAGAGAGAGAGAACTCATGATAAACAAGATAAAAGCGCTCCTACAGCCACGCCCTTGGTGGATGAATTTACTCTGGTTTTTCTGCCTCTATATGACTTTTATTTATATGCCATTTGATATTTTTACTAAGCCATTTGAGCGCTGGGAGGAAATCTGGTTTGGCTTCACTCTGGTAGGTTGGTGGGCCAAAGCCACGGAACCTCTGCACTGGCTAATTTACGCTGGCGGCGCCTATGGTTTCTGGAAAATGTCACCGGCCATGTGGCCTTGGGCTGCGGTCTATTCAGCTCAGGTTACGATCGCTATGGTCGTCTTTAACCTGCTGGAAGGCGGCAAAGGCGGCGGGCCGATTGCGGCGTTGATCAGCGGCGCTCTGTTTCTGATTCCGACCATTGCTTTGTGGCGAAGCAAAGCACGCTTTCGACCAACTACCACCCCCTGAAATAAATGTTAGTCGGTATGAGTTGTCTTGCGACAGACTGTTGTGACCTTGCCTAACCCTCTGCAAGCCATATCATCGTGGGCTTTTCGCCCGCGGTGATCTGCCACACGCAGGGGCCTTATCTGATTCACTGCGAGTCTCCATAAAGTGACAACTCAGGACCGGCTAATGACTGTTCACAGTCAGTGGCGGCAGCCCTAATGCGCTTCGATAGGTATTATGATAATGATGCAGCGCAGGTTCGTTACGACCAAATGTCAGGTACTCTTGCGCCCCCGAGCGCATGCCCACATGGCTGCTTGCCGCTGCCACATAGTCTTCCTGTTGGATGATCTCACCAAAACCACGCATTCGACCCTGAATATCCAGCAATATCTGTCGAGTTTCTTCGCTCTCAGTGTGCGTCAAAAGCTCTGAATCAAGATAAAAGGAGATTTTTGAGTAACTGGCATGTGGATTCGCTTCCTCTGGATAAACTCGAACCAGAGTAGGACCTTCACGACCAATAATAAGCTGCACATTCGGAAACAAAAAATACACAGGCAAACTACCCTCTAGAACCTGCCAGTCAGCCTTTGACTGATATCGAAGGGTCTCGATATTTTTCAGACACAGCATCATGCGATGATTACGCTCGAAGGTGTCATACATCTGCACATTGCCGTAGAACTCGTGGGCCAGGGTGTTCTTGTGCAGAACGTTAAAATGATAAGTTTCACCAAAGGTATCATTCGCCAGCTTCCAGTTCATGGCATGGGGATAGGTGACTGCACCGCTACCGACAAATCGGCCAAGATTCCAGGACTCAAGCTCAGGACCCAATTCACCCAGACGCTCGTCCAGGTCAAGGGCGCCGTTCGGGCTCGGGTTGACGAACAACAAGCCATGCTTTTCTTCGGCCGGCAGGCGCACCAAACCATGACAAGATTTATCCACCGGGCCGAAGTGATCTTCTCTGGGTAACGCCACCAGTTCGCCCTGATTGCTGTAAGTCCAAGCGTGAAACGGACAACTGAAGGTTTGCTTTTTGCCACTGGCGGCCGCTTCTACAACGACACCGCGATGGCGGCAGACATTGAGAAAAGCATGGAATCGACCTTCGTTATCGCGGGTACATAAAATCGGCTTGCCCAGGTCGGTATTCGTAAAAAATGTTCCCGCCTCCGGCAGGTCCGCCGCCAGACCCAGTATGCTCGGGTAATCCTGAAAGAACAGATCCCACTCCTGCTGCGCTCGTTCAGGACACAAATAGGTCGACACCGGAATTTTGACCTGGCCACCTGCATCCACATTCGTCGATGCGTCCAGGTGATCTAGCAACCCCTGTATGACTCGCTGCTGCTCAGTCTTCTTCATCATTCAGCCTGCTATGAGTTGAATATGACCTGCGGTGTTGCGGTTTCTAAAAAGCCCTGCTATTTCTCCGCCTCACTGCTGACAAATTTCATCGACACCGAGTTCACACAATGGCGAATATTCTTCACGGTCAGCCCTTCGCCGGTAAACACATGACCAAGATGACCATCACATTTGGCGCAGAGGATTTCAACCCGGCGGCCATCAGCGTCTGTTTCGCGCCTTACAGCGCCTTGGATTTCATCGTCAAAGCTCGGCCAGCCACAGTGAGAGTGGAACTTGTCGGCAGATCGATACAAAGGCGCATCGCATTGCCGACAGATATAGAGTCCGCCTTCGAAAAACTCATCATATTCGCCTGTAAAAGGTCGCTCAGTGCCTTTGTCGATAATGACATGGCGTTCTTCGGCAGTTAATTCATTTAGATCAGTCATATTGTATTGCTCCGTTCAATGGCCATCGCATCAGGGCGCTGGCGGCAATCATGCCACAGTCACCGAAAATAAAAACCCCACCTAAGGCGGACGGAATTTAGCTCGCTCTCAGGTCTGACTAAATAACCGCCAATAAAATTTTACCGAAGTGCTGATTGGCCGCCATATAGGCTTGCGCATCGGCGGCCGCCTCAAGCGGGAACTCCCGGTCGATGGGTATACGGAAATCATTCGCCTCGAGTTTTGTCTGTAGATCCTGGATCATCAGCTGATTGATCCGCGCCACCTCCTCACGGCTGCGAGTTCGAAATGTCGCACCGATATAATTAATTCGTCGCAATGCATGCAAGTCAAAATTGAATTCACCCTGCATACCACCGAGGCGTCCGACATTGACGATCGTGCCGGTGACGCGAGTTGCTCGCATATTATTATTCGCCACACCACCAGAGACCTGGTCAACAATCAGATCAACGCCACGGTTGTCGGTGGCCTGGAGAACCTGCTCATGCCAGTCGGCGGCACTCGAATCGAGCACCAGATCAGCGCCATAGTCCGCCAACTGCGCTCGTCTCGCTGAGTTCGTCGAGGTGCCTATCACCAGCTTCGCGCCAAGGTGCCGCGCGATCTGCAGGCCAATGATACCGACTCCGGAACTCGCGCCCTGAATCAGCACCGACTGGCCCGGTTGAAAGCGACCCAGAGTCACAAGCGCGTCGTGCATGGTGGACATTGCCACGGGCAAACAGGCGGCCTCAGCATAGGTCATGCCGTTGCCGAAGGCCGCATTACTGGGAATAGGATGGGTCCGTACGGGATCAGCGATAGCATATTCGGCATAGCCCCCGGCGCCCGCGCACATGACCCGATCGCCAAGTTGAAAACCCTCAACCTGGGCACCAACGCCGATCACTTCGCCAGCCCATTCAAGTCCCGCGACAGCCCCTGCACCACCCGCCTGGCCGTGGCGATGACCCGCGGCCATACCCAAATCAGCCCGGTTCAACGCTGCCCGATGAACTTTGACCAATAGCTGCTGATCCGTGGGCACAGGGATCGGGCGCGAGACAATCTCAAGGCCTTGGGCGGTAATCGCGACGGCTTTCATCATAGTCGGCCGGCTGTTAACAGTTGTGCTGGGCATCGTTGGACTCACGTTCGAATGACAGCTTCCAACACTATCACAGGTACGGCTTCAGGCTGAGTATTATGCTAATTCTCCCGCCGGACTTATGACCCAAGAAGTGACAAACATCGGGCGTTTGAGTAGTCTTTTACTATGTCTAATACGTCTCCTAAAAGGTAACGCCATGTTTGATCTCATTATCAAAAATGCAAACATTGCCGATGGCACCGGCCAAGCCCTCTTCAGCGCCTCCATTGGCGTGAAAGATGGAATGATCACCGCCGTTGGCCAGGACCTTGGCCAGGCGACGCGGGAAATCGATGCCGAAGGTCATCTGGTCACCCCCGGGTTTGTGGATATCCATACCCACTATGACGGGCAGGTCTGTTGGGACAAACAGCTAACCCCCAGTTGCTGGCACGGTGTTACCACCACGGTGATGGGCAATTGCGGCGTAGGCTTTGCCCCTGTTCGTGCCGGTGACGAAAATCAACTGATCGAGCTGATGGAAAGCGTTGAGGACATCCCCGGCTCAGCGCTGAACGAAGGCATACCCTGGGGCTGGGAGACTTACAGCGAATACCTAGATGCGATTGATACACCTTACGTCATGGATGTGGGCGGCCAGGTTCCCCATGTCGCCATTCGACGCTATGTGATGGGTGATCGCTGTTATGACGACGCCAATGATCACGACATTGAGCGCATGGCGAGCGTCACTCGCGAGGCGCTGAAGGCTGGGGCCCTGGGATTTTCCACTTCACGCTTCTATGGCCACCTGGACAAGGCCGGTAATTTGGTCCCCGGCACCCACGCGGCCGCCAAGGAAATGCTAGCCATCGGTGGTGCATTCAAAGGGCTAGGCCATGGCACCATCGAAATCATCAGCGACTATCTGGAAGACGACGATGAGCTCAATTGGATCGAGCAGATCATGCGCGACACTGGCCGCACCATCACCACGCTCACGGCCCCAGGCAAGCGTGAAAAAATTTGGCAACTGGCCGAAAAGATGAGCCAGTCAGGCCTAAGCCTGCGTCCTCAATGCGGAGCGCGGCCGGCTTCGATCTTGATGAGTCTTGAAGGAACGATCAATCCACTGGCCATCTTCCCCAGCTATAAGGCCATCAGACAACTACCTCTGGATGAGCGTATCGCGCATCTGGCGGACCCGGCATTTCGAGAGAAGATCAAAACGGAGCAACCTATCCATCATCGCAACCCTGACGCGAAGCGCTTTACCACCAGCTATGACGAGATGTATCCCTTGGATGATGCTTTAAGTTACGAGCCAGGTATCAAGGACAGTATCGCAGGCCTTGCCGAGGCGCGAGGGCTCGAGCCTCTGGACGTCTTGATGGACACGTTGGCAGAACAACGTCAGATCATCTTTTTCTTCGGTGGTTACAAGGGCAACCTGAGTCCCTATTTCGATAATATTGCCCGGGCGCACAGCGTCTTTGGGCTGTCAGACGGCGGCGCCCATTGCGGGGTTCTGTGTGACGCCAGCGTGCCGACTTATATGCTCAGTTATGTCGCTCGAGACAGAACTGTGGCCGACACGCTGCCACTAGAATTTATTGTCCACAAGATGACCCAAAACACCGCCAGTGTTTTTGGTCTGAATGATCGGGGAGTCATCGCGCCAGGATATCTTGCCGACTTTAATATCATCGACTACGCCAAGCTGCAGCTCGAACCTCCTAAAATGGTGTATGACTTGCCGGGCGACGGCAAACGCCTGATTCAGAAGGCCAACGGCTATATCGCCACCATCAAACGGGGCGAAGTCACCTTTGAAAACGGCATAGCAACCGGCGCATTACCGGGCAAACTGCTGCGCGGCGGGACCTAACATCAACCCGGACCCTGTCGCTTACGCTGCGCGGTCTGGCGCATTGACCAGTTCTGCCTGATGGCTTGCCATAGACTCGCCGTTATCAAAAATCAGTGCGCCGTCTTCCAGGGGCGCATGCCGAATCATCTTCTTATCGAGCTTATAGTTCTGGGTGTTCTGCCAGGGAATATGATCACCCTGCTTCGGGAACAGGTGCATTACTCGTGTCATATAGCCGGCTGAAAAATCGTCAATCCAGGGGCGCTGCTGCATATTTTGATCTTCCGCACGCAGGTGTGGGGTGCACTGGCGGGTGCCGGTCGCATCCATCTGGTTGATCAGTCGACACACGTACTCGGAAGTCAGATCGGCGCGCAAGGTCCAGGACGCATTCACATAGCCGAAGGTCTGTACAAGATTCGGGATGCCCGAATACATCATGCCCTTGTAGGTAAAGGTTTTAGCAAAGTCTACCGCCTCACCATCGATAGTGAAGGTCGCCCCCCCCAGAACTTCTAAATTAAGCCCCGTGGCAGTTACGATGATATCCGCCTCGAGTTCGTCGCCTGACTGCAGTTTGATACCCGTCGGCGTGAATCGATCGATATGGTCAGTAACCACCTTTGCCTTACCGGAGCGAATGGCACCAAACAGGTCGCCATCAGGCACCAGACACATGCGCTGGTCCCAAGGGTTGTAGGTGGGCGTGAAATGCTTCGCTACATCATAGTCAGGCCCCAATTCTTTTCTGACCATGTTCAGCAGCCAGGCTTTGATTTTCTTTGGCTGGGTTCGAGTGCGCTTGTAGAGGATGCCTTGCAGCAAGGTCTTCTGAAAACGACTGATTGAATAGGCGACCTTTTCCGGCAGATACTTGCGCAGGGTATTGGCAATCTTGTCTTCCGCCGGGCTCGAGACCACATAGGTGGGTGAGCGCTGTAACATCGTAATCGCCGCTGTCTCCTTGGCCATGGCTGGGATCAGCGTCATGGCCGTCGCACCACTGCCGATCACAATCACTTTTTTACCTTTGTAATCTAGGTCTTTGGGCCAAAACTGAGGGTGAACAATTTTGCCCTGAAAATCCTCTAACCCATCGAATTCGGGGGTATGGGCTGACTTATAGCTGTAATAACCACTGCACATGAGCAACATATTGCATTGAAACTGGACCAGATCCCCTTGATCTCCAGTGGCCGCAGTCACTGTCCAACAGGCGTCTGCCGTTGACCAGGCCGCTGATTTCACCAGATGGTTAAAACGAATATGCTGCCGAATGTGATTCTCATCGGCGGTCTCATTAACGTATTTCAGAATTGCGGGACCATCGGCAATCGCCTTCGCCTCGCGCCAGGGTTTAAAACTGTAACCCAAGGTATACATGTCGCTGTCAGAGCGAATGCCGGGATAGCGAAACAGATCCCAGGTTCCACCGACCTCAGTGCGCCCTTCAAGAATGGCATAGGTCTTACCCGGACATCGGTCCTGGAGATGGTACGCAGCACCGATACCGGACAAACCGGCACCCACGATAACAACGTCAAAATGATTCATAATCGTCAACCTGTTCAAAGCTAAAACCTGGGTATCAGCTTACCCTGTTCAGAGATCTTCAGCATCAGTCTGATAGATTGTCATCATCCATGCTGATCTTTAGGTCAGTAGCAATCGGGGGCGCCTAGCCGGGGGCGCCTAGCCGGGGGCGCCTAGCCGGGGGCGCCTAGCCGGGGGCGCCTAGCCAGGGGGTGCAAAGACACCAATCTAATCATGTGCCCGTGTATGTGTCGAGATAGCCTCAACGATGCCACCCCACAATGGTTGTGGCAGATTATGGCCCATGCCCTCAAACACTTTGAGTACCGCATCCTGGATTGCTGCGTGAGTGTCCATTCCCCCAGATACAGGGATCAACGGATCATTTTGTCCATGAATCACCAGGGTCGGCATCACCAATTTCTCGAGCCTGGGACGGCGGTTGCCCGTTGCCGCGACTGCGGCCATCTGGCGCGCCACCCCTTCAGGATAAAAACTGCGCTCATAATCACTCTGTGCCAACGCCCGTATCTCAGCCTCCGGCGCGGGGAAGCCAGGACCGCCAATCACCGCGGCATTTTTCACCGCTCGATCGAGGACCTCTTTAAGACTTTTCCCAGCGGGACTCATCAGTGCCGCCATCGCTTCAGGTGTCGCTTTCGGCAAGGTGGGGTCGCCTGTGGTCGACATAATTGACGTCATCGACTTCACCCTAGAACCATGTTCCAAAGCCATGACCTGAACGATCATGCCACCCAGTGAGGCACCACAAATATGTGCCGCCTGAATGTCCAGTGCCGTCAGTAAAGCGGCGGCATCATTGGCCATATCTGACAAGGAATAGGCCGCCGAAACTGGCTCGCCGGCAATCGCTTGGGCAAAAATTTTGGCCATATCAGGCATGCCTGCCGCGCCAAATTTCTGCGACAAACCCACATCCCGATTATCAAAACGAATCACATAATGGCCTTGTGCCGCCAGCAGCTCACACAATTCGCTACGCCACCGGGTCATCTGAGCACCGAGGCCCATGATGAGCAATAAGGGGCGACCGGCAGGCTCACCGAAAGTATCGTACTCAATCAATATATCGTTAGCCGTAACGGACGCCATGGTATGCCTCGAATGGGTGATGTTGGCGAATACTAAACCACAAAAACCGACCCTCTGCCAACGCCACGCTGCTGCGCAACCGTGCAGTAAGCCGCCATAATTAAAGTTAATTGTCGCCCATCAAGAGGTTAGCACCGACCGGGGGATAACCTGTTAGGCAGAACTCAGGACTCACAAACCGAGGGTAAAACCATTGCTGTCAGCCTCACAACCACGCTTTCAAAAAATTAGCATTCGAGCCATCAGGCCTCGACAACATAGCGCGTCCAAGGCGTGACGCTGTTGTTGCTGAAGGTGTTTTTGCTCTGGCTGTTGATGGCCGCCGGCGCTGTGCTCAATGGCGTCAGCCGCGACAAGCTGCTGACCCCTTGGCTTGGCCCACGCCCGGCCTTAACCCTCAGTGGACTCAGTCTGTCGATTCTGATCGGTGTCATCACCTATTTGACACTGCCCTGGCTTGGTCATTTACCCGAGGAGCTCTATCTGCTGATTGGCTGTTTCTGGGTCGCTTTAACGATGGCCTTAGAATATCTCTTAGGCCGCATTGTCCTGCATCAATCCTGGCAGACGATCAGTGAACGTTTTAATCTCTCCGAAGGCAACCTGATGGTTTTAGTTCTGCTCGTCACAGCGGCCTCACCCTGGTGTGCAGCAAGACTATTAGGCATGATATAAACTCCCTGTCGTTCGATTTTGAGTTCACCATGCAAGCCATTGATACAGCAAACCTGAAAGCTGCGCTGCAAGAGGCTAACATTCCCACCTTGCTGATCGCGATAGCCCAACTGAGCGGTGACTTGTCGATACTTGCAAACCCCGAACGTCCCTCACGAGGCGACATCGACGGAACTCGCAAAATGTCGCTTGCCCGGCAGCAAGAGATTCGGGATCAGGCTCTGGCCTTAATCACGGACCACGAAGGGGCCTTACCCACCCTGCCAAGCGCCTTGATCATGCAGCAATTGGCATCAGTCTTGGTGGGCGAAGACGTCGCAGAAGAATATGTGCCGATGCTTTTGGAAGATATGGGTTTCATGGATTCCGCCCGGCAAAGGGTCCAGTGGCAAACCCAACCTGCGCCAGCAATATTAAACGACTTTAAGGTCATTATCGTCGGCGGTGGCCTGTCGGGCGTCTGCGCCGCCATAGAATGCCAGCGGCTTGGCCTGCCCTTTGTGATTCTCGAAAAGAATCCGGCCCTGGGTGGCACCTGGTATGAAAATACCTATCCTGCCTGCGGTGTCGACACGCCCAATCACTTCTACTCTTACTCCTTTGAACCCAATGCCCAATGGTCAGGGTTCTATTCCAAGCGGGACGAGCTTTACCATTACATCAATGACGTCGCCACAAAGTACAACCTGCTTGAAGACACGCGGCTCAACACCGAGGTGATCAGCCTGACCTGGCAAGAAGAAACTCAACACTGGCAGGTCGTCAGCCGCGACATCGATGGCAATGAGACCTTGGACACGGCGAATATTGTCTTGAGCGCCGTAGGTCAAGTAAATCGACCCATGGTGCCTGAGTTTGCGGGCAAGACCGACTTCCAGGGCCCAGCCTTTCACTCGAGCCAATGGGACCACGGCGTCGACTTGGCGGGCAAGCGGGTTGTCGTCATCGGTACAGGGGCCTCGGCCATGCAATTTGCACCAGAGATTGCCAAAGCGGTTAGCGAACTGACTATCTTTCAACGCTCTGCACATTGGATTCGAATTTTGCCGGACTATCACCGCCAGGTTGGGCCGGGTAAGCAATGGTTGCTGACCCATGTCCCGTTCTACCGAAACTGGTATCGATTCAAGCTGTTTTGGGCCTATGGCGATGGCATCTGGGATTCTATCCACACCGACCCCGATTGGCCCCACCCGGAACGCTCCTTGAATGCCGAAAACGAGCGCCATCGACAGGTCTACATTCGCAACCTCACGGAGGCTCTGAACGGTGATCAGGCATTGTTGGACAAAGTCATCCCTGACTATCCACCCTTCGCGAAACGCATGCTGATCGACAACCACTGGTGCGCGGCACTGCAGCAGGAAAATGTTCACTTGTTAGCATCCGGCGTCTCGCGCGTGACACGTCAAGGGGTGGTGGATGATTCGGGTATCGAACACGAGGCTGATGTCATCATCTATGCCACTGGCTTTCAGGCTCATCAATTCCTTTGGCCTATCACTGTGACCGGCGCTGCGGGCAAGACCCTTGCCGACACCTGGAACGACGATGCCAGGGCCTACTTAGGCATGAGCACGCCCGACTTTCCCAATCTGTTTTTTTTCTATGGCCCCAATACCAATCTGGGTCACGGCGGCAGCCTGATCTTCCACATCGAGTGCCAGGCGCGCTACATTGCCCAGTGTCTGATCGGGCTCATCGAGTCTGGTCAGCGCCGAATGGAAGTCCGTCAAGACCCACACGATGAATACAATGCGCGGGTAGATGCGGAACATAATCGCATGGTCTGGACCCACCCTGGCGTCAATAACTGGTATAAGAATCGCCACGGCCGCGTTGTGTCAAACTCCCCCTGGCGCCTGGTGGACTATTGGCACATGACCCATACCCCAAACCTGCAAGACTACAGGCTCAGCAACACACAGAACCCGCCGTAACGTTTAGGCCTTCACCGGCGGCGTACTGTCCACCATGTTGAGCACCACATCATCAGGAATGCTAATCACTCGCGCATAAGCCCCTGGCGGATAATTCGTCATATGTGGGCCCGGCGTATCAGCGGCGGGTTGAGCTACCTGGCCACCCTGATCAATGTAGTCAGCAGGTTGTTTGTATCGTGCCAACTCAGCGGCGCTGATACCCAACAATTCAACTACTTCCGGATCTACCCAGACGTTATTATCGATAGGTTCGTTCGAGTAGGCGAATTCCAGGGTCATGTTCTCCAGACCCGCAAAATAAATCGATCGGCAAAGACCATGCTCGATCGGCCCCAATACGGGTATGCCATGGCTCCGCAAGCGATCGCGCATATGGTACAACGCCTCATCATCCTTCACTTTGAAAGCCAGGTGTTGCATGGTCCCCGGCGCGCTATTGGCACCGGCATTGCCCGCATGAGACTGACCAATGTGTGAGTCGATCTGTTCGATGTCCGGGTTATGCACAAAGGCAATAGAACTCTCGTCATTCAAACGTAAGAAGCAGTGTTTAGTATTCTCAACCCCATGCATCCAATACAGGGCCTGGAGTTGCATACCGATTTTCTCAGTGAAAAATTCGATTTGTGCCTTCATGTCACCGGTGCTAATAGCCAAATGATGCAAGCCTTCCACTTTATTCATTGATCACACTCCTGCTATTTGAAATGGGTTCTATTCGTCGCTGAGTTAAGGCGCTTAACACCCCACAGACTGACAGCAGCGGGATAATCCGGCGCTTCAACTGCAGACTTAGACGGGTTCGAATTCCGCAAAAACATTGTGACTGTAAATACTATCCATCATCGCCGAGCTGGCAAACTTCGCGGCACTATTTCGGAGCCGCGCTTGAAGACCATCCAGATGGAATACGCGGGCATTCCGCCTTGAGCCGCGCTGAACAGATGCGGTACGCTTGCGCCGAATATTTTCATAGCGCCCCAAGGCCGCCGCAACCGAGCCCTCCGCTGCCAGGCACTGCGCCAACACCGCGCCGTCTTCAATGGCCATGACTGCGCCCTGTGCCATAAAAGGTAACGTGGGGTGACAGGCATCGCCCAATAGTGTGACTCGACCTCGGCCCCACTGTGGCATCGGTGGTCGATCAAACAACGCCCATTTATAGCACTCTCGCGGGTCCATATGCTCTATTAGCGTCTGGATCCCTCCATGCCAGCCGGCAAAATCTGTTTGTAGCTCTTGGAGGTCACCCCGAGCTGTCCAGGACTCCGTATCCCAGCCGGTCTTTTCCACCACGCAGACACAATTTACCAACTCGCCCTGACGCACGAAGTAATGCACAAAATGCTTACCCGGCCCCCACCAGGCCGTCGTGACTGGCCGCACAAGATCTTCGGGCAAGAGGCTCGCTGGGACCAAGCCACGCCAGGCCACATTGCCGGTAAAAGTCGGCGCCTCGGCACCAAACAAGCCGGTTCGTACTCGCGAATGAATCCCATCAGCCCCCACCAGCAGATCCGCCCTGTGGGTCTGGTCATTCACGGTGACACTGACCTGTGACTCGGATTGACTGAAGCCCTCCACCGCAGAACCTATATGCAACTGAATACTGGCATTCTCACGAATCCCTTGCAGCAACACCGATATCAGGTCGGCGCGGTGGATATGGAAGTAGGGGAAGCCGAAGCGCGTCTGCGCTTCTGCACCCAAAGTCGTCGAGGCAATCACTTGACCGCTGCGCCAGTCTCGCATCTCAACGCCTTCGGGCAGAAAGCTCAAAGCGGCTATTTTCGGCAGCAACCCCAGATGATGCAGTACGCGCATACCATTGGCACTCAGCTGGATGCCCGCACCCACTCCCGCCAAGATGGCGGCTTGCTCGAACACCTCGACCCTATGCCCCGCTTGCGCTAGGCACAACGCCGCCGTCAAACCGCCAATGCCAGCGCCACTCACCAGTATGTGTTGTGCGTCCATCAACCCTGTTCCTGTTCTGCGCCGACCCGTGGCTATAGTGTTTATCAAGGGCCTGCCTGATCGGCTTGCGCGCTTAATATGGCGTGGATGCTTATCCATAATCACGCCACCAGCGCCGTTGTCCAACTGCCGCGTCGCCTATCAAACCCACTCGTCGATACATCCTAGCAAATGTCGGCGCGACTGACCTCTATTCAGCTTACCGGCCGCTTTGTTGATATCACCAGCAGCTGTGCCTAAACTCCACGGATGGCGACCGTGAACCGGAAGCACCAGACTTAAGCGGGTCATTGAATGCAACATATTGAATGGGATGATTTTCAGAAGGTTCAGCTCAGAGTCGGGACCATTGTCGGGGTAGAAGCATTCCCGGAAGCCCGCAAACCGGCATGGATACTCAGAGTAGATTTTGGTGCCGATGTGGGCGTGAAAAAGTCCAGCGCACAGATCACCGACCTTTATGGCCGCGACGAACTATTGGGCAAGCAGGTCATCGCGGTCGTCAACTTTCCACCCAAGCAAATCGGTCCCTTGATGTCAGAATGCCTGGTCACTGGCTTCCACCGCGAAGATGGCGCCATCGTCTTGGCAGTCCCTGATTCAAATGTACCCAACGGCGCGCGGCTGATCTGATCGCCACGACCCAACCCATGCTCGAGGAGTTTCAATGAATATTTTGCCCATCGCCCTATCACTCGGCATCCTGTTGATGTCGTCTATGGCCATGAGTGCTGCGGCGTCTACGGAAGTTAATCCGGCCGCAGCAGTTGATGCAGCCGCTGGTGCTAGTTCCGCCGCAGGCGCTAGTTCCGCCGCAGGCGCTAGCGCTGCGGCGGCTACTGCAGCCATCGAGCAGGCGGTCATGGTGGTACTCGACGACTTTATGACGTCCTTCAGCGGCCGAGACCCCGTCGCTCATGCCGCGACCTATCACTTTCCACACTTTCGGCTCGCCGGCGGCGTTATGCGCAGTTGGACAACCGCCGAGGATGCCATTCGGGACCATGAAGCGCTGTTTAAAAACTTGCCGGCCACCGGTTGGCACAAGAGTATCTGGCTAGATCGCCAGATCACGACGCTGAGTGATACGAAGGTACACGTCAACACACGCTTCCAGCGCTTACGCGCCGATGGGTCGGAAATTGGCGCTTACAATTCACTGTATGTACTGATCAAGCAGGATGGTCGTTGGGGCATCAAAATGCGGTCTAGTTTTCTCTAAAGCAGACATCCAAAATCCGTCGGCGACCGTCTCGGCGGGCACGTATACCGGGAGTTGTATGCCCTGCAGCGCCCACGGCGTGCTAGCGTGGGTTGCAGGCGCGCTCAAAAGCAGACAAAATACCGCGACGTCTAAATACTCGAACAATGATCTAGCTTGCGGTTTTCGCGTACAACTATCCCGATAGATATTCGCGCATAGAGCCGTTTGCGTATGCCAAACGGCCAACAGGACATACGACTTATTAATGGATATACCGAAACGAATTAGTAAAACCCTGCGTCTGGATATTGGTAGCAGCGCCATTAAACGTCAGGAGCTTAAAGCCTACTTCAACCAGACCTTCGATCTGTATGAGTCACTGTTCAAACTTATTTGCCGTGACGAATCTTACTACGAACAAGCTGAACCTCTTCGCCACCCCCTGATATTTTATTTCGGCCATACTGCGACATTTTTTATCAATAAGTTGTTGTTGGCCAAGTTAATCGAGACGCGCATTAACCCTGAGTTCGAGGCCATGTTTGCGATTGGTGTCGATGAAATGTCCTGGGATGATTTAAACGATGCGCACTATGATTGGCCATCTGTCAGCGCCGTGCAGGACTATCGCGACCAAGTACGCGCTCGAGTCAATCAGCTGATTGACGTCGTACCGCTGACAGTGCCCATTCGTCAGGAGGACCCCGGCTGGACGATTCTGATGGGTATCGAACATGAGCGCATCCACCTCGAAACGTCATCGGTGATCATCCGCATGCTGCCGTTGGCTTCAGTGCAACTAATAACCGGGTGGGAAAGCTGCCACGATGCGGGTGCAGCGCCGGCAAATACACTGGTTAACGTCAGCCAGCAAAGCGTCAACCTTGGCAAATCAGAGACAGACACCACTTACGGCTGGGACAATGAATACGGCAACAAAAATGTCCTGATTGATGAATTCAAGGTCAGTCAGCACCTGGTCAGCAATGGCGAATACATGGCCTTTATCGAAGCTGGCGGCTACCAAAAACCGGAATATTGGACCGCCGAAGGCCAAGACTGGCTATCCTTCAGTGGGGCTACGATGCCGCGATTTTGGCGCATCAGCGACGGCCAATACCTGCAACGCAATCTGGTAGAAGAAATGCCACTGCCACTGAACTGGCCCGTTGAGGTTAACTACCTCGAGTCCAAAGCGTTTTGTAACTGGAAAGCCGAAATCACCCAAACCCACATTCGGTTGCCAACAGAAGCAGAGTGGAGCGCTCTACGAAATTATATCGACACTGACCAAGTTGACTGGCATACCGCGCCAGGCAATATTAACTTGGAGTACTACGCCTCATCCTGCCCCGTAAACCGCTTTGCAACAAAGGTTGACGGTCAATCTACCGATGTCATCTTCGATATTATCGGTAATGTCTGGCAATGGACTGAAACGCCCATCGACACCTATCCGGGCTTCAAAGTACATCCCATTTACGATGACTTTTCAACGCCCACCTTTGATGGCAAGCACAATTTGATTAAGGGTGGCTCCTGGATTGCCACAGGTAACGAAAGCCTAAAGCACGCTCGCTACGCATTTCGTCGGCACTTTTACCAACACGCCGGCTTTAGATACATTGAAGCCAAACAATCGGAGTTACCCGTGGAAAAAGTTAACACTTATGAGACAGACAATTTGGTCTCGCAATACCTGGAGTTTCATTACGGCGATGATTATTTTTCTGTCCCTAACTTTCCAAAGGCCTGCATAGAAGCCAGCATGGCCGCCATTGGCGATCACCCGCGAGGTCGCGCGCTGGATCTTGGTTGTGCCGTGGGTCGCTCAACCTTCGAGTTCGGCCGCTACTTCAAGCACGTTGACGGAATCGATTTTTCGGCACGGTTTATCCAGTCGGCCTTTCAGCTCAAAGAGGCGGGTCAGATTCGTTATACGATACCCACCGAGGGCAACCTGGTCGCCTACCGCGAGAAGACCCTTGAGGATCTTGATTTAGCGACGCTTGATAGCCAGATTGAGTTTTCACAGGGGGACGCGACGAATCTAAAGCCGCACTTCAAAGACTACGACCTGATCTTTGCCGGCAACCTGATCGATCGTCTTTACCAACCGAAGTTATTCCTTGAGCGTATCGTCAACCGCATTAATGACAAAGGCTGGTTGATTATCACCTCGCCCTATACTTGGCTCGAAGAATATACAGAGGTCGAACACTGGCTGGGCGGCTACAAAGTCAATGGCGAGAACTTCGGTACATTGGATGGCTTACAAGAAGCCTTGAGTGAGCACTTTGAATTCAAGGGTCGCCAGGATGTGCCGTTTGTCATACGCGAGACTCAGCGTAAATTTCAACACTCTGTTGCTGAAATGACGGTCTGGCAAAAGCGCTAAAACCGTCACCATAGCGACCTTAAAATGGCGTCAAGGTAAACCCTTCAGCCTGAAGTCGTGCATGAGCAGTAATGGCAGATAATGCCATGGTCACACCTGCATGGAAATCTGCGGGCTGAAACCCCTGATACGCCGCTGTCTGGCCACAGATATATACCGCCACGCCCGCAGCCTGCAGCCCAGTCAGCAACCCCGAGTTCGGATTTGGCAGCCCGAACTGCGCGAAGTAGGCGTCGTCCGTCAGCAGATCTCTTGCGGCCGGACCATGGACGACCACCGCTAACTCAAGGTCTGCCATCGGTGTCCCAGCTTGAGCCTGCATATTGAGAAATCGTGCTGCAGACTCCAGGTTTCGATTAACGGCAGTCTGATCGGCAGCCGTGGCCGCAACATCCATGCTCACCCGATAGCGCACGCCCGCTTTCAGATTATAGGCCGTCGCAGGCACTTCAAATACTGGCCCATAGTTGACGACCACAGGGCCTTTCTTAGGTGGCGACGCCAAGGCAGCGTTTGCCAGCAACACCGGAAACAAAGCTTTTACTAATTGTGAAATATTGAACATAGACATCGTCTCTTTGTAGGGCCAGGTCAGCCCGGTCGTTTGGTCCAAAGCCAGGATAGTCGTTCTTCATTAAATCACTCATTCAGCCAGAACATGACCACCGTCAGCAGTGTGAGCAAGGCCAGCAGACCATTGATCCAGCGCCCATAGCGTGGGTGACCGAGCCAGCCCTGCAATAGCGAGCCCGTTAGAACCCAGGCATAGTTGCAGGCCAGACCCAGCGTCGCGAAGCCCAGACAGAAATATATTACGGCGACGGTGGCCGAGCCGCCAACGGGTATCGCCAGACTCACCCCGGTGGTCGTCATGAACCAGGCTTTGGGATTCGCAAACTGGAATAGACCCGCCTCCACCGTCGTCATGGGGCGCTGTATGTCGCTGGCGGTTTCTGCCAGTCGAAAACCCATGATCTTCCAGCCCAGATAGACTAAATAAATACTGCCGAATATCTTCATGCCAATAATGGCGTCCGGGAGCGCTAGTAACAGCTGTCCCATTCCCAAGCCACAGAGGACCGTCATGGTATAGATGCCCATCTGTATCCCTAAGACATGGGGCATCGTTGCTCTGACACCAAACCGCATCCCAGAGGTGGCCAACAAGAGGTTATTGGGTCCCGGGGTGATCGTTGAAATTAGAATAAATCCCAGCAAAGGGACCAGTAGTTCTATCAAAGTTGTCTCTCCCTAGCCCATTTTTCAGCTGCTCACCGGCGCAGGCCTATTCACCGCCGTTCGAGGCCGATTGTGGGAGCCGATCATACAGGGTTTGCGACCTATTGGGGCTCCAATGCTGGCGTTGTATGCGTTAAGGTAACGCAGACGAATTATTCCCCACTCAAGTCCCTTCAGGAGTCACACCGTGAACCATTTTAAATCAGGCCTAGGACTCTTCTTGCTCATGAGCATTCTGCCGCTGACCAGCCTGCAAGCCGAATCTGGCCATAGGGCACCTGCGGATATAACGGCGTCTGAGCTGGAGCAGCGCATTGTGATCGAGGTTGATAACAACAACTCGAAGGCCATTGCATTGTTGACTGAGCTGGTGAACATCAACAGCGGCACGATGAATTTCGAGGGCGTCAAAGCAGTAGGTGAGTTGTTGATGGCAGAATTCAACCAGCTGGAGTTCAACAGCCGCTGGGAAGAAGGCAGCGCCTTTAATCGCGCCGGCCATCTCGTCGCGGAGCACCGCGGCAATGGTTCTGGACCCAAGTTTTTACTGATCGGCCACCTAGACACTGTGTTTGAGACTGACAGCCCGTTCCAGAAGTTCGAGCTATTGGATAATCAGATCGCTCGAGGACCGGGCATCGGCGATATGAAAGGTGGCGATGTTATTATTTTAGAAGCACTGCGTGCGCTGAAAGCCGTTGGTGCGCTAGACGCGATGGACATTACCGTGGTAATGACCGGCGATGAAGAACTCAGTGGCAGGCCGCTAGCACTCTCGAAGAAGGCTCTGATCGACGCCGCCAAATACGCAGATATTGCCCTCGGGTTTGAAAATGGCGATGGCAACCCAGCGACCGCGAATGTCTCCCGCCGAGGCTCCATTGGCTGGAAACTGACAGTCACTGGTAAACCGGCTCACTCATCACAGATTTTTCGCGAAGATATCGGCGCCGGTGCGATCTATGAAGCCGCTAGGATTCTGACTCAGTTTTATACCGAACTTCGCCAGGAAGATTTACTGACCTTCAACCCCGGCAACATTCTCGGCGGCACGAAGGTCACTTTTGATGATCAAGCCAAGACCGGCACTGCTTTCGGCAAGGATAACATCATCGCTGAAACTGCCCTGGTAACCGGTGATATTCGTGCTATCAGTGAAGTCCAGCTCAATCGCGTCAAGACCAAGATGCAGGCAATCGTCGCCGCCAGCTATCCACACACGAGTGGTGTGATCGAGTTCAGCGAGGGTTATCCTGCCATGGCGCCGACGGCGGGCAACAAGCGACTGCTGGAAATCTATAGTGGCGTAAGCCAGGATCTCGGGTTTGGCGAGGTCACCGCTGTGAATCCTTTGCGAGCCGGCGCCGCCGATGTGTCGTTCACCGCAGATTATGTGGACATGGCGATCGATGCTCTGGGCTTGGGCAGCAACAAGGGCCATACCGCCGAAGAAACTGGCGACCTGGCAACATTACCCACACAAACAAAACGCGCGGCTATCCTGCTCCTACGACTTCAAAATGCACACTAAGGCTTAATGGCTCAGTGACTATGCCGGGCAAGACCCCAGGGTCTTGCCGGTCAATCGATAGGCCAGCAACCCCACCCATTCACGCACAGCGATACTGAGTATTTGTAGATTATTGATGAAATCAAAATCAATCCGTAACAGGTTGCCCTTCTCCGCATAATGATCAACCGGGTAAGGTATCACCGTCCAGTTTTGCCCACAAAATATGCCCATCGTTCGGGGCATATGGAAGGCCGAGGTAATCACTACCCAGTTTTCATGGCTCAGCGGACTTACCATGGCTTGGCTATGAATCACGTTTTCGAAAGTATTCCGCGATTGACTCTCGTACTCAATACGTTGATCAAGATCGGTCAGGCGCGAGAACAGGTTTCTGGCCTCAAACGCTGCGCTATAGGCTTGGTCCAGCATACTACCGCTACCGCCAGAGAAGACTAACCGAGCCTCGGGATAACGCTTAGCCAGATCCATAAAACTCAATAGACGCTCGGCAGCACTGCCAAGTTCTGTTTGCTGCCAAAGACTGGAACGATAGGGATCAATCGCACCGCTCAAGACGATAATGCCATCAACCCGCTCTGGGAGTGTTGGGTTCGCTGTGTAGCGATTTTCAAGTGGCGCAATCAGCCATTCTCCCGCGGGTAAAAAACCGATGACCAAGACTAACAGCGCCGCACCGCTCACCAGCCGCCGGCCCAGTCGGTGCCAACCCACCGCGAAGGCCAGCCACGCGGCGACGACGATTAACAGGATCCAGCTACCCGGCGAGATGAATAGCCAAATCAGCTTTGAGGCCCAGAAGAATAGATTATCCATACTTGCTATTCATACTTGCTATTCATACTTACTATACATGCTTACTATACATCGGCGCTTTCCATCAGTGATGCACATAGGCAGATTACATCCGCGCTATTCATCTTCTCGGCGAACCGTGACGAAGATGTCTTCATCACTACCCTGCAGGTCAAACAAGACCGGCGCACAGCACACCTGACAATCCTCGGTATAGGTCTGGCCTAGCTCTGACGGGTCAAGCAGCACTTGAAGGGTTTCCGCACAGTAAGGGCAGGTTACTCTGTGTTCGATCAAGCCCATCATCGCAGCGCCCGCTTATTGATCACGAGGATCCTCACCACCTTCGAGCGCCATGCAGGCTCGATGCAATAGCATCGCCGCTGAATTAGCATTCACCTTGCTGAGATTCTTTAGAACGCACTTAGCCACGGCAGAAGGCATGTCCATCCCATGGTTCATACCGCGCATTCCGTGCATTCCGTGCATCCCATGAGCCATTTTGATCTTGTGCAAACCCTGTTCCCCGCGACTTGATGGCATCGCCCGTTCTTTGTGAACCTCCACATTATCCTCATCATCAACTAATACGTGGACCTCCACATCACCGTCAGCGTCAATATCTCCGTGTACCTGTCGCATCAACTCTGCCAGCTTTGTGGCATCCAACTCGCCCTCGGTCTGTATCACAATGCGAGTCTGACGCTCACCTTCGTGATGGTCGGCTATCGCCAGTAGTGGCCCGCAAAGCATCGCGAGCATAGCCAATCTATGGTGCTTTATCATGATCTGTTTCCTTTTGCTTTTGCTTTAGTATTGGCGCTATACCTCGATGCTAGCTGCATCGGGCACAACATCGAGGCTCGCCACTTGCGATACAAATTCGAGCGACAAGCTTGAAACACTACACAGAATTAACGACATCAGACTTTCTCAATACTGACCCGCAAATGGCTCGGGCCGCCTAATTGGCCCGGCGCCGGTACCTCCCCCGGGGCCAGCCGAATCGCACTGAGATGCTTCACCATTGAAGCAATCGCAATTTGGCCTTCCAGTCGAGCCAAGTGTGCACCCAGACAGTTATGAATGCCAAAGCCAAATGCCACATGGGGGTTAGGTTGCCGATCGATGACAAACTCGTCGGCCCGGTCAAATACGCTTTCGTCCCGGTTAGCGGACGCGATCAACAGCACAACTAAAGCACCTTGCGGAATCTGCTGGCCACCGAGTTCCGTGGCACATGTGGTGCGGCGAATGGTCGCAGAAAAGGGTGAATAGTAACGCAACGCTTCTTCAACAAATGTTGGAATCAGCTCAGGGCGTTGTTTTACCTGCAGAAACGTTTCCGGCATTTCATCAAAGACTCTGACACTTGCGGTAATCAAGCCAGTCGTGGTCTCATTTCCCGCAATCAGCAACAAGCCGCAAAAACTCAACAGCTCCTGGTCCGTGAGTTTACCCACTTCGGTCTCCGTCTCGACCAAGCGGCTAAGCAGATTATCCTCTGGCTGCCGCCTGAGATTCGCAATACGTTCCAAAAAATAGTCGTCCATCTCTATTCGCGCCTTGTCCACTTCGGCGCTCGGCTGAGCAAACAGTAGGTCGGCGATATTGCTGAAGATCTTATCGGACCAAGCCTTAAACTGGCGCATGTCGCCGCCAGCGACACCCAGCATCTCGGCGATGACAGTAACCGGCAGCGGCGCAGCCAATGCGTCAACCAGGTCAACCTCCTGTTGTTGGCTCATGGCCAGCACCAATTCCTCACAACGGGCCGTGATCAGATCACGCTGGTTCTCTACAAACCCGGGCTTGAAAGCGTAACTCACCAGCTTCCGCAAACGGTTGTGGACCGGTGGATCGCTGAACAACATAGAGGGCCGAATAAGCTTTTCTTCCGCTGGGCGCAACGAAACATCCGATGAAAACGTGTTTTGATCCCGTAGCGCAATCATAACGTCGGCATGACGTGCTACGGTCCAGGGGCCTGTTGGATCCTCTTGGAAGACAGGCTGCTCTCGCCGTAAGTAACGGTAACGCTCGTAGGGATTCTCTTCTGCTACCGCCTCAGATTCACTCATCACCCAATCCTCCAGTTCATTAGTCCAGTTACACTCATTGACAAACACTCATCAGCACAACAATCAGAAGCCTAGTCTATCACGAGCCACGAGCCTGCAGGCGCATCGCGCCGAAGGTCTCCGCCGGTAGCTGGGAGCCTGCAGGCGCATCGCGCCGAAGGTCTCCGCCGGCAGGGGTATTGCGCAGCAAAACCCCGGGAGGCTAACTCTCCAACTAACCACAACTAACCACAACTCACCACAACTCACCACAAACCCAAATTCCACCCATAAAAAAACCCCCAGCCGCTTGCGCAACCGGGGGTTCTTATTAAATGCCTGACAATGTCCTACTCTCACATGGGAACTCCCACACTACCATCGGCGCTAAGTCGTTTCACTACTGAGTTCGAGATGGGATCAGGTGGTACCAACTCGCTAATGTTATCAGGCAAACCGTTAGCCATGACCGACGTATCGATCAAAGCAAAAGGGTTGAGGACAGCGTTCTTTTGGGTCCGCTGTCCTCAGCGAAAAGTGATTAGTATTTGTAAAGACGTTCTACTTTAAGAATTTAAGCATTCTTCAATAACCCGCTGACTGACCGATAACACTTTGGCTTAACGCCAAACTATCATCGACAAGTTCGCTCAAGTTATATGATCAAGCCTCACGGACAATTAGTACTGGTTAGCTCAACGCCTCGCAGCGCTTACACACCCAGCCTATCAACCTCGTAGTCTTCGAGGGTCCTTTAGGGGAATCAAGTTCCCAGTGAGATCTAATCTTGAGGGGGGCTTCCCGCTTAGATGCTTTCAGCGGTTATCCTGTCCGAACATAGCTACCCGGCAATGCAATTGGCATCACAACCGGAACACCAGAGGTTCGTCCACTCCGGTCCTCTCGTACTAGGAGCAGCTCCTCTCAAATCTCAAACGCCCACGGCAGATAGGGACCGAACTGTCTCACGACGTTCTAAACCCAGCTCGCGTACCACTTTAAATGGCGAACAGCCATACCCTTGGGACTGGCTTCAGCCCCAGGATGTGATGAGCCGACATCGAGGTGCCAAACACCGCCGTCGATGTGAACTCTTGGGCGGTATCAGCCTGTTATCCCCGGCGTACCTTTTATCCGTTGAGCGATGGCCCTTCCATACAGAACCACCGGATCACTATGACCTACTTTCGTACCTGCTCGACCTGTCCGTCTCACAGTCAAGCACCCTTATGCCATTGCACTCATTGCATGATTTCCGACCATGCTGAGGGTACCTTCGCGCTCCTCCGTTACTCTTTGGGAGGAGACCGCCCCAGTCAAACTACCCACCATACACTGTCCTCAATCCGGATCACGGACCTAAGTTAGAACCTCGACGTTACCAGGGTGGTATTTCAAGGGCGACTCCACAACCACTAGCGTGATTGCTTCAAAGTCTCCCACCTATCCTACACAAGTAAAATCAAAGTCCAGTGTAAAGCTATAGTAAAGGTGCACGGGGTCTTTCCGTCTAGCCGCGGGTATACGGCATCTTAACCGCAATTTCAATTTCACTGAGTCTCGGGTGGAGACAGTGTGGCCATCGTTACGCCATTCGTGCAGGTCGGAACTTACCCGACAAGGAATTTCGCTACCTTAGGACCGTTATAGTTACGGCCGCCGTTTACCGGGGCTTCGATCAAGAGCTTCTCCGAAGATAACCCCATCAATTAACCTTCCGGCACCGGGCAGGCGTCACACCCTATACGTCCACTTACGTGTTTGCAGAGTGCTGTGTTTTTAGTAAACAGTCGCAGCCACCTAGTATCTTCGACCCCCTTCAGCTTACGGAGCAAGTCCGATCACCAAAAGGGGCGTACCTTCTCCCGAAGTTACGGTACCATTTTGCCTAGTTCCTTCACCCGAGTTCTCTCAAGCGCCTTGGTATTCTCTACCTGACCACCTGTGTCGGTTTGGGGTACGGTTCATATTTATCTGAAGCTTAGAAGCTTTTCCTGGAAGCATGGCATCAACTACTTCCGAGATCCGAAGATCTCGTTCGTCATCACGCCTCAGCCTTAAGGGGGACCGGATTTGCCTAATCCCCCAGCCTACACGCTTAAACGCGGACAACCATCGCCGCGCTAGCCTAGCCTTCTCCGTCCCTCCATCGCAATAAATATAAGTGCAGGAATATTAACCTGCTTCCCATCGACTACGGCTTTCGCCCTCGCCTTAGGGGCCGACTTACCCTGCGCCGATTAGCGTTGCGCAGGAAACCTTGGTCTTCCGGCGGGGGGGTTTTTCACCCCCCTTATCGTTACTCATGTCAGCATTCGCACTTCTGATACCTCC
>Ga0181557_1000007_pt1 | contig 213150 bp, 204 predicted proteins | sample 011ome_23_FD_148632 | JGI IMG/M metagenome (GOLD analysis project Ga0181557, IMG submission 148632) | Coastal salt marsh microbial communities from the Groves Creek Marsh, Skidaway Island, Georgia - 011506CT metaG (spades assembly) | ecosystem: Environmental > Aquatic > Marine > Intertidal... | reverse complement strand
AGAAGCCCCCGACCTCACCGACCGCTTCCGTAACGCCCTCGAAGATGTCCGGCCGGTTGTCCACGAGCCAATGGCCACCGTGCGTGCCGCCGGCCTCCTCGTCCGGCAGCAGGAGCACGACGATGTCACGCTGGGGACGCACACCCTCCCTGGCCCAGTGCCGGACAACGGCGAGAGTCATGCCCACCATGTCCTTCATGTCCACGGCGCCTCGGCCCCAGATGAAGCCCTCTGCGATGTCTCCACCGAACGGGTCGTGGCTCCAGTCAGACCCGACGGCAGGGACAACATCCAGATGACCGTGAAGCAGGAGGGCAGGCGCATTCGCCTGATAGCCGGCGATCCGAATGACGACACCACCTCGAGCGCTGCTGGTCGTGGTGAAGACCTCGGGCTCCAGACCTACCTCGCGCAGCCGCTCTGCGCAGTAGTCCGCCGCCGCAATCTCACCGACAGTCTCGCTCGATTCTCCGAAGTTGGAGGTGTCGATGCGAATGAGATCGGACGTGATCTCGATGACATCCGTCTCCGCCTCGGGCATCGCGGAGAGCGACTCATTCGCATCCATCGTCATGCCCCCATCCTGCCGCGTCGGCAGTCGCCGTGCACTTGTATAGTTGCGACGCACTCGTCCGGGTGGCGGAATTGGCAGACGCGCTAGCTTGAGGTGCTAGTGCCCTTTACGGGGCATGGGGGTTCAAGTCCCCCCTCGGACACAGGAGATGGCTCGGACATCGAAGAAGGCCCCAGCAAGAGCTGGGGCCTTCTCCTCTTGGCGCCCTACCCGACGGTGGCGCCTGCTGATCACGACGCGCGAGCTAGCGCTTGCCCTTGACGAACCCGATGATCTCGATGGTGGCCTTGGTAGCCGCCGAGGAGGCCAGCGCGATCTGTCCGTCATCTCCGATGTCCGCCGCGATGACGCTGGAGCGCTTGCCCTTCTCCGAGACGCTGGCAGATGTGGTCCCCAGATCAGCGCCGCCAACCGGGTAAGCCGCGAATCGCCCGAAACTGCCCTTCCCCTTGGTGGTCACACGGAGGATCACCGCCGTGGCCTTGCTCGTCTTCCTTGGCACCGGGCCCACACCGCGTACCTTCGCCACCTGCACCTCGCCTGGAGCGAAGGCGGCCTTGCTGAGCTTGACCGCCTTGGTGCCGATAGCACGGTGGGTTCCCCCCGCCACGGTGTAGCCGAGCACGTCGACCTGAACAGCGACGGAGCCCTTCGCCGGACCTGCGATCTGCACGCGTCCTTGAGCCACGGGGACCTCGATGACCGAGGTTCGTGAACGCTTCTTGGGTACCTTCAGTTTCACGGCAGACTTGGCATCAACCATGCCGATCCGCAGCGAGCCCTTCTTCGGCGCCGATCTGGTCGTCACTACCACCAGGGCGGACGAAGCGTCGAGCGGAACTGGGGCGAGGTCGACTGTCCGCACCTCGCCAGGTTGCAGGGGTGCCATATCTGTCTCGGTGAGTCCGGCCTGAGCTCCGATGGACATGAACTCGTCGGTGTCCTCACCCGGCTGAACGGGCGCGGCCGGACGGGGCGGGGCTGCCGGCTCGGCCGGTGTCTCAGGCACCACTGGCGCCGGTGGAGCTGGGACATTGGGTGCCGTGGCGAGATTGGCGCCAGGCCACGTCAATGAGATGTGGATGTGATTGCGATGGCAGTAGTTGTCGTACTTCTTGTCCGCCTTCGAGAAGCAGCCCTTGAGTTCGGTCCACCCGGAGCCGGTGTTGTATCCCCGCCACATGCGGTCGTGCCAGCCGATGTACATGACACCCAACTGCAACGCGTGACCGTGCGGGCGACCTGCCTGATCGACTCCGAGCAGCCAGTTCAAGAAGGCCTCCGCCTTCGCTCGCTCAGCCGGCTCGCGCACGTCGACCATCCAGTCGATCGCCCGACCCTCCTTGTGCTCGCTCCGGCCTCCTACATCGCAGCCACGCGGGATCCCCACATACTCCTGCGAACCGTACGTGGCCTTGATGAGGTCGCTGAGCGCCACGGCGCCGGGCTTCGGCGTGGAGTCGCACCCGGTCTGCCCGTCGTAGGTGATCGGCAGGTACGGGACTGGCGACAGCGGAGCCGGCATGGGTGCCGACAGCCCCTCGCCGGGCATCGGCGCCCCGTTGACGACGCCCGTCCAGTTGGTGGAGCTCCAACCATCGGCGTGCGCAGCCGTCATTGGTGCCAGCATCAGCCCCGCGGCAGCCAGCGCAAGCAGGGCTCGAAGTGAGCCGGTACGGGGAAGCACGACCTCACTCTCGCATGGATGGCGCGAAAATCCATGGAGGCGGGCCGGATTCCGGTAGCCGTGAGACGCTGGCCATGATGTCAGCCTCACGTCGCCGCTGGCGAGATTCCACGTAAGGGACCCATGCGTACACGCTTCGCCCCAACACCCAGTGGGCATCTGCACCTCGGGAACGCGGCTCATGCCCTGCTGACCTCATGGTGGGCGCAGTCTCAGGGCGGCACTGTGCTCCTGCGGGTGGATGACGTCGACGCCCCGCGATGCGACCCGAGATATCGGCAGGACATCGTGGAGGTGCTCACGTGGCTCGGCATTCAGGTGGACCCGTGGCCCGGTGATGCTCAAGGAGAGCAGCTATCACGCCTGAAGCGCATTGAGGCATCGCGGGCAGCGTTGACTGCCGCCATGGGGCGCGGGCTTCCGGTGTACGCGTGTCAGTGCAGCCGCCGCGTGCTCTCAGCCCAACTCCCGCATGGAATCCCGACGGATGGCTGCCCGTCCGGGTGCCGACAGGCCGATCATGAGCTTGTCGCGGGCGAATCCGCTCTGCGTGTTGCCGTCCCTCCCGACACCGTGGTCGACGTGGATGGGCGCGCGGTGAACGTCCACGAGGAACTCGGCGACTTCGTCATCTGGCGCCGCGACGACCTTCCCGCGTATCAGTTGTTCTCCGTCGTGGACGACACGGACGCGGGCATCACCCACATCCTCCGAGGAGAGGACCTGCACACCTCGTCTGCGGCCCAGCTCTTTCTCGCTCGCTTCCTGCCCGACAACAGCCTTCTCGACGTCGAGATTCGTCATCACGCGCTGGTGATGGGTGATGCCGGCCTGAAGCTATCCAAGTCCCAGTCCGCGCAGACGACAACGCTCCCCCGTGATGCGACGACTCGCGACCTCGCGGTCACCTGGGCCACTGAGCTTGGTCGACCCCTCGGCATCCATCAACCCTGACGACCACCCTTGACGATCGTCCCTGGCGTTCGCGCCACCGAACGTGATGGTGATGTGGCGCTGCCCGACCGAGCACGTCAGACTGCGGGAATGGCAGACGAGACGATCGAGGCACTTGCGGATGAGTGGCTGAGGGTGATTCTCCAGAGCGAGCCCCTGGACGCCTCCCTGATGGGCTACCGCGAGTATGACGCTCACGTGAGTGACCTCACTCGCCAGCACGAGGTGCAGACCACTGAACGCTTCCACGAGCTGCGCGCGCGGGCCGAGACTCTCCAGCTGACGGATGCGAACAAGGAGATCACTCGAGCGGTTCTCCTTGCCCTGGATGACGCCGCTTCCGACTCCCTCGTCGTCGAGGCTCTGGATTACACGGTGACTGCCTTTCCGGTGAGTCCGGCCTCGATTCTCATCGCCTACCTCCGCATGCTCGTCCTCACCTCGCCGGAGGAGTGCGAGGCATATCTGATCCGTCTTCAGGAGATTCCGCGCTATCTGCAACAGGCCACCGAACGACTCGCGAGTGGCCGGTCACGCGGCCTCGTCCCAGTTCAGCGTCTTGTGCGAGCTCACATGGATCAGATAAACGAGTGGGTGGTCGTCGAACCTCATCCGCTGGCAATCGACGGTGTCGGCTTCGACCCGGGCGACGAGTGGCGCGAGCGTCGGGACCGAATCATCGCAACCGACGTGCTGCCCGCCTTCCGCCGTTACGCGAATGTCCTCGACACCGAGGCGCTTCCCGAATCGCGGCCGGACGAGCGACCCGGTCTATCTCATCTCCCCGACGGCCGTGAACGGTATGCCGCCCTCGTACGCCTTCATACGACGACGAACCGCACTCCCGAGGAACTGCATGAGCAGGGAATGGAACTGCTGACGGCGATCCACTCCGAGTTTCGCCTGCTCGGGGAGCAGCTCTTCGGGACCTCAGACGTGTCCGAGATCTTCGAGCATCTGCAGGAGGACCCCGACCTCCGCTGGAACAGTGCGGAAGAGATCATCAGTGCGGCAGAGGACACCGTTCGACGAGCGGAGGCAGCAGCCCCCACCTGGTTCGGGCGCGTACCCAAGGCCGTGTGTGCCCTCGAGACGATCCCGGCAGCAGAATCGGAGGGATCGGCACCCGCGTACTACATGCCGCCCTCCCTGGACGGCACCAGACCTGGGACCTACTACTCAAACGTCAACCGCCCCACCGAGCGAACTCGGTTCGACGTGGAGTCGATCGCCTTTCACGAGGCCGTTCCCGGCCACCACTTTCAGATCTCGCTTGCCCAGGAGAACGGTGACCTGCCAGAACTGCGGCGCTTGCCGATGTTCACGGCATACGTCGAGGGCTGGGGACTCTATGCCGAACGCCTGGCGGACGAGATGGGCCTGTACTCGTCCGTTGAGCAGCGCATGGGGATGCTTTCAGCGGATGCCTGGCGGGCGGCCCGCCTCGTCGTCGACACCGGCATCCACCACCACGGGTGGAGTCGTGAAGAGGCAGTGAGCTTCATGCGGTCGAACACCCCCGTTGCACCGCTGGACGTCGAGTCCGAGGTGGATCGCTACATCGCGTACCCGGGACAGGCGCTCTCCTACATGACCGGCCGGCTCGAGATCAGTCGACTTCGTTCGGCCGCGCAGAGCGCGCTTGGAGATCGCTTTGACGTGCGGGAATTCCATGACGTGGTGCTGGTCAATGGTGCGCTCCCCCTGTCACTACTCGATCGCGTGGTGACCGCCTGGGTGACCCAGCAGTTCGCCGACTAGCTCAGACCACAAGGTGAGACCACTGGCTCGGACTACTGGCTCAGACCACTGCGTGTCAGCCCCGGGACGCCAGACGTGCCTTCAGTGCATCTCGCTTCTCCTCGAACCGGGCTGCCTGATCGCTCATCGATTCTATGAGCGCAGCGAGTTCATCGCGTGCGATCTCGCCGTCGGCGCCAAAGTCCGTCCGATCGAAGACGCGCCACTTGCGAACCACGGGCATGACCACGTCATCAAGGTGCAGCCGCGGGTCGTAGATTCCCTCGACCGCGATCTGCACGGCCATGCGACCGAAACCCTCGATGCCGTGACCAGGCATCGTGAAGTCACGCACCGAGGCCAGCACGGCCTCCATCGTCTGGTCCGGCGTCAGTTCGAAAGCGGACTCGATGACGTTGCGATAGAAGATCATGTGGAGGTTCTCATCGAGTGCGATGCGCGCCATCAACTGCTCGATCGTCGCCTCCCCCGCCGCACTACCGGTATTGCGGTGGGATACCCGTGTGGCCAGCTCCTGGAATGACACATAGGTGAGACCGGCAAGCAGACCGGGATTGATGGCCGTGAACCCCTCCTGCATGTGCCGCATGCGCGCCTCCTCCAAAGCCCTTGGATCAATGGCACGCGTGGCCATCAGGAAGTCGCGCATCGCAGTGCCGTGGCGGGCCTCCTCCGCCGTCCAGCGCCCGAGCCACGCTGCCCATGCGCCATCGCGACTGACGTTGAGGGCGATCTCCGTGTGATAGCTCGGCAGATTGTCCTCGGTCAGCAGATTGATGATCAGACTCGTACGGGCCGCATCGGAATAGCGCAGTTCCTCCGCTGACCACGGTGTTCCATCCAGCGGGCCGTCGAAGTCACGACCCTGACTCCACGGCACGTATTCGTGCGGATACCAGTCCCGAACCGTGGTCAGATGCCTGGCGAGCTCACGCTCCACCACCGGCTCCAGATCACGTGCCAACTGTTCGTCCGACATGCGCGCAGCAACCATGAGCACAGCCTGTCACACGCAGCGGTGCACGAGCGTTCTCGATACGTCCATTGGTCCTGAACATCTCTCGACCATCCTCGGTCACGGGGTCTAGTGTTGATGACAGAAGACATGGATGCGCTACTCGAGGAGGCGGACCATGAGTGACAAGGTTGCCGGTGCTGCTTCACCGTCCCAGGTGGCTCACGAGACATTCGTCGGTGTTGACACCCCGGGTGACGCTGCCGATCAGGCCGAGCGGCTGTCCATGATCATGGAGGCTGAGGCCACCCACAATGCGCTCAACGGTGGTGGTGGTGAAGGCAGTCTCGATGACCTCCCCTACCCCTTGGAGGATGTGGAGTCCGTCCTGGCCATGGAGGACGCCGATGACTCCAGCGACGACCCGATGCACGCCGGCGGACTCACCCCCAAGCCGTGGATTCCGGCGGAGGAGTCGGCGATGCACATCGTGGACCTCGACGATCCCGAAGATGAGCGCTACGTCGGCGATGAGACGAACGCCGAGCGGGCTGACCCCTCATACGACCAGTTCGACGGCAAGCCAGAGGACCTGACTCCCGAGGACGAGACCCTGCTGGGCATCGACCCGTACGACGCTTAGGGACGACGCCTGGGGACGACGCGTTCTCCCTTACGGACGGATCAGGGCAGCAGCCCGCAATGGGCCAGCGCCATGCGCACGAGGCGACCCTGGCCGCCGGACATCTCGGCCTGGAATTCCGGACGAAGGGCCTCCACCGGCGTCACCCACACCAGGTCCAGCGCATCCTGCGAAGGTGAGCAGTCACCGTCGAGCGGGACAACGAAGGCGAGCGAGACAGCATGCTGACGCGGATCGTGAAAGCCCGTCACCGAGGCGTCGGGGAAGTACTCCACAACAGTGAAGGGCTGGGGCGACGGCGCCACCCTCGGCAGAGCCACGCTCCCGAGGTCCTTCTCCAGATGACGCATGAGCGCATCGCGCACCCGCTCTCCGTAGAGGACTCGGCCCGATACGACAGCCCGCGAGATGCTCCCATCCGGCATCGCCCGCAGCAGGAGACCGATCTCGATGACCTGACCACGCTCATCCGTCCGGACCGGAACAGCATCCACGTACACGATCGGAAGACGCTCGCGAGCGCTGGCCAAGTCATCCTCGGCCAGCCACGCTCCCCTGATGTCCACGATGTCAGTCACTGATCGAGCGTAGCGTCCGAATCCGGGATCGCGCCTTAGGCTTCACCCATGGCTCACAGCACTCCGGCCGACGACGGCCCCACGCGACCAGACGGAACCCCCTTCCCGGCTCACCGCCCGGAGGACGAATGGCGGGAGCAGCTGGATCCGGAGGCATACCGCGTGCTCCGCGCCGCCGGCACCGAGGCTCCCTTCACCGGTGAGTACACCAACGAGAGCCGGACGGGGACCTACCGCTGCCGAGGCTGCCGTGCTGAGCTCTTCCGCAGCGATGCGAAGTTCGATTCCCACTGCGGATGGCCAAGCTTCTTCACCCCCCTCGCGGAGGATCGCATCATCCTGCTGGAGGACTCCTCCCTGGGCATGAAGCGCACCGAGGTGCGCTGCGCGGCCTGCGGAGGACATCTTGGGCACGTCTTCGCGGGCGAGGGCTACCCCACTCCCACAGATCAGCGGTTCTGCATCAACTCCGTGAGTCTGGATTTCGAGCCGCAGGAGTGACCCGCCTCACGCCGAGGCGCTGATGAGCAGTACGCCCGTGAGTGCCGCTGCAACACCGACGTACTGCACGGGCCGAAGGCGCTCTCGCAGAAGCCAGGCGGCAAGGACCGCCGTCACCACCGGATACAGCGAGCCGAGCACGGCAACGGTCACCAGCAGCCCCATGGTGGTCGCGACCCCGTAGGCAAGGTTGGCTGCGGCATCCAGCACTCCGATCGATGTCAACTGCCATGCGTCTGCTCGGCCTGAGCCCCGCCATGGCCTGGCCAACAGAAGGGGGATCGCCAGCACAGCGACAGTGGTGATGCGCATGCCCGTCATGGTCATGAGGGGGCTCGTGGCACTCCCCTCAGCCATCAGAACGAACATCCCTCCGAAGGCCAACGCGGCGATGGCCGCCAAGGCGAGCGGCACTAGGGCCTCTGCCCCCGTCAGCTCTGGACCACTGGCCAGCAGAATGCCCACGATCGCGAACGCCACTCCCAAGAGTGCGAGCGAGGACGGCTCCTCGCCACGAAGAAGCCCCACCGCTACCGGGATCACAACGGCTACGGATACCAGTGGCGACACGATGCCCATGGGTCCAAGCGCGAGCGCCCGATAGAAGGCCACCATGCCCACGATTCCGAGCAGGCCCGACCCGATGGCCCACGGCCAGAATCGTGCATCCGCTCCCCATGCACCCATCACCGTGGTCACCAGAGCCAAGGTCACCAGCCCCACCAGCTGTGAGAGCCCGTAGACGATCAGCACCGGCCGCCGCCGCGAGGCCACCCCGCCCAGGAAGTCGGCGGTGCCCCACATCAGGCTCGAAGCGAGGGCAAGAACAGCGGACACCGGCACAGGCTAGGCGGTGTCGACATCTGCGGCGGTGTCGGTGCGAGCGGCGCGGCTACCGTCGAAGCAGCCGTCGTCGGCGTAGCCTGCCGGAGTGAGAAGCATCTCCCGCACAGACGATCGGTTCGCCGATGCGGTGCAGGGGCTTTCCTCGGTGACCGTGCGCCCGGAGTTCATCCTCAACGAGGCACCGGCACCACAGCGGCTTGCTCCCTCGACGGTCGCCATGACAGCTGAGATGGCTGATCCGGAATCGGATCTGGTCTCCGGACGCTTCGTCCTCCTGCATGATCCCGATGGCGTGGACGAGTGGGATGGTTCCTTCCGAGCCGTCGCCTTCGTTCGCGCAGAACTGGAGTCCGAGTTCATCGAGGAGCCGCTTCTGCACGATGTGGGCTGGAGTTGGGTCACCGAGGTGCTCGCTCTGCGGCAATGCCACGCTCGTCACATCGGGGGCACCGTGACGCGCACGCTGGGCCGCTCCTTCGGCACGATGCACGAACGCCCGAGCGACGGGTACATCGAGATCCGGGCGTCGTGGACTCCCGAGGAGACGCCCGACGGCGCCACGAGGGACGATCTCGCCGAGCATGTCGCGGCCTGGCTGGATCTCATGGCTCAGGCGGCCGGCCTCCCGCCGGTTCCTGAAGGAGTCGTCAGCGTTGACTCGCGGCGCCCGCGGACCAGGAGCTGAGTCTCCTGACGCAGAGCACCGGAGAAGGGCCTGACAGAGCCAGCGCGGCCGACACCGCCCAGGAGCCGCTCGTGCCGCTAGAGCCACGTGACGGTGTCCCGTCGATCATGGTTGATGCTGATGACCTGATCGCATACTCCACGGATCTGGCCGCCGGTTCCGGCCCGGTCGCCATTGATGCCGAGCGCGCCTCGGGGTATCGCTACAGCCAACGGGCCTATCTCATCCAGCTCAGACGATCGGGGGCCGGGACTGCGCTCGTCGATCCCATTGCCCTGCCGGATCTCACACCGCTCGCGCGTGCCCTGAGCGGCACCGAGTGGATCCTGCATGCCGCTACCCAGGACCTTCCCTGCCTCGCGGAGGTCGGCTTGGTTCCAGACCGCCTCTTCGACACCGAGTTGGCTGGAAGGCTGCTCGGGCGGGAACGGGTGAGCCTTGCCGCGCTCGTGGAGAGCGAACTCGGCCTGCATCTGGAGAAGGGGCACGGTGCCACAGACTGGTCCGTGCGCCCACTCAGTCCCGCGCAGCTGAGGTATGCGGCGCTCGACGTGGAGGTTCTGGTCGAGTTGCGCGACGCACTGGCGGCGGCCCTCGAGGAGCAGGGGAAGACCGACCTCGCTCGACAGGAGTTCGTCTCCCAGATGTCCTTTCGCCCCCGTGAGCGCACGGAGGAGGAGTGGCGGCGCATGTCCGGGCTGCACAAGGTCCGCAAGCCACGTGCGCGGGCCATCGCTCGGGAGTTGTGGCGCACGAGGGATGACCTCGCAAGCCTGCGAGACATCGCCGTGGGGCGCCTGCTGCCGGACGCGTCGATCATCGTCGCTGCCCTGTCCGACGTGGACTCACTCCAAGGGCTCCGTGAGCTTGCGGGCTTTCATGGCCGCGGGGCGCAGAGATTCGCGAAGCACTGGTGGGCCGCCATCGAGCGGGCTCGAGGTCTTCCGGATGCCGAGTGCCCCGGACCGCCGCCACGAGCCGACGGCCCTCCACCGCCTCGCGCGTGGGCTGACCGTGATCCCGAGGCGTTCGCTCGACTGGAGTCGGCTCGACGCGTGCTGGCCGCCACGGCAGAGTCCATGGGAATGCCGGTCGAGAACCTTCTGACACCGGACACCGTTCGGCGCCTGTGCTGGCGACCGCCTGCGGAGATTGATGTGCTGACGGTAACTGCAGCGCTGGAGGCTGCCGGTAGCCGGCCCTGGCAGGTGACGGCCACCGCCGGCCCTCTGGCGCAGGCCCTGCTGAACGTCGACGCGCCAGAAGTTACCGATGAGTAGCCAGATAAGTTACTGACGGGTAATATCGCGTCATCGGACCGACTGCAGGGAGCTACCGTGTCGCGAAACATCCAGGACGTCGTCTTCGTGGACTCCGTCCGCACCCCCTTCGGCAAGGCTGGCAGCGCGCTGGCTGAGACTCGAGCCGACGACCTCGTCGTCAAGGTCTTTCGCGAACTGCTGAGACGAAACCCTGACCTGCCGGCCGACCGGATCGACGATGTAGCCGTCGCCGCGACGACCCAGATCGGCGATCAGGGCATGACGATCGGTCGGACAGCCTCGCTGCTTGCCGGGATTCCGTACACGGTGCCGGGGTACTCGATCGATCGCATGTGTGCCGGTGCCATGACAGCCGTCACCACCCTGAGCTCATCCATCATGGCCGGCGCCTACGACATCGCCCTGGCTGGCGGAGTGGAGAGCATGTCGCGCCACCCGATGGGCGATGGCATGGATCCCAACCCGCGCTTCATCTCCGAGCGTCTCGTCGACACTGATGCCCTCGTGATGGGCGCCACCGCCGAGAATCTCCATGATCGATTTCCTCAGCTGACGAAGGAGCGCACCGACGCCTTCGCCCTGGGCTCCCAGCGGAAAACGGCACAGGCCTACGCCGAGGGTTGGATTCAGCGGGACCTGGTTCCGATCGCGACCCGTTCACAGGATCAGGGCTGGGGTCTGCTCACCGAGGATGAGTCCATGCGCCCCGAGACGACTCTCGAAGGCCTGGGGCAGCTCAAGACACCGTTCCGTCCACATGGTCGCGTGACAGCCGGCAATGCGTCCGGCCTCAACGACGGCGCCACCGCGGCGCTCCTTGCCTCCGAGTCCACGGCTGACGATCTGGGACTGACCAAGCGCATGCGCATGGTGGGCTTCGCGTTTGCCGGCGTCGAGCCGGAGGTCATGGGCATTGGCCCTGTGCCGAGTACCACCAAGGCGCTGGCACGTGCTGGACTGTCCATCGACGACATCGACCTGTTCGAGGTCAACGAGGCCTTCGCCGTTCAGGTGCTCGCCTTCCTCGATCACTTCGGCATCGCCGACGATGATCCCCGCGTCAACCCGATGGGCGGCGCGATTGCCGTTGGCCATCCCCTCGCCTCGAGCGGCATCCGCCTGATGAACTACCTGTCTCGCGACTTCGAGCGCCATCCGGAGGCTCGCTACGGCATCACCACCATGTGCATCGGCCTGGGCATGGGCGGAACGGTCATCTGGGAGAACATCGGTCACGACGGGAGCAAGGCATGAGCACCGAGCACACGACCAACCCGGACGAGGTCGTCACCCACGCGCGGGTGCGACGTGTCACCCTCCCCCGAGGCGCCGGCACCATGGCGCTGATCACGGTCGACAACGACAAGGACCACACGCGCCCGACAACGTTCGGTCCCGCAGGACTGGCTTCCCTCGACGCAGCGATCGACGAGGTGGCTGCCATGACGGACATCACCGCCGTCGGCGTCACGGGCAAGCCGTTCATCTTCGCTGTCGGGGCTGACCTGTCCGCCATCGGACTCGTCAATGACCGCAACGTGATTCTGGAGTTCGGTCAGTTGGGGCACAACGTCATGCGTCGCCTAGGCGAACTCGACGTTCCGTCCTTCGCCTTCGTGAACGGCGCGGCAATGGGCGGAGGCACCGAGCTGGCCCTGCACTGCTCCTACCGGACGATGTCGACCGCCGCCGCCGCCATGTCCTTGCCTGAAGTGTTCCTCGGCCTCATTCCCGGCTGGGGCGGGGCATGGCTCCTGCCGAATCTCGTGGGACCGGCCAACGCACTCGAGGTCATCGTCGCCAATGCTCTCCAGCAGAACCGGCAGCTGAAGCCCAAGGATGCCCTGCGTCTCGGCATCGTGGACGTGCTGTTGGAGTCAGCGGACTTTCTCGAGCAGTCCATGCAGTGGGCGGCAGACGTTCTCAACGGGAACGTCACGGTGGACCGGCCAGAGATCGACCGCGACAGCTGGGATGGCATCGTCGACTTCGCCACCGCGATGCTGGACGACAAGCTCCACGGCGCCACTCCTGCTCCCTATCGAGCGCTCGAACTCGTGAGGGCTGCCCGCACTGCCTCTCGATCAGATGGGTTCGACGCGGAGGACGAGGCCCTTGCCGATCTGGTGATGGGCGAGGACCTGCGCGCCTCCCTCTACGCCTTCGACCTCGTGCAGAAGCGAGCAAAGCGGCCCGTTGGGGTACCGGACAAGTCGCTGGCACGCCCCGTGCGCAAGGTCGGGGTCGTCGGAGCGGGTCTCATGGCGAGCCAACTGGCAATGCTGTTCGCCCGACGTCTGCAGGTTCCGGTCGTCATGACCGATCTGGACGACGAGCGAGTGCAGAAGGGTCTGGCCTTCGTCGAGAAGCAGATCTCCGCCGATCTCGACAAGGGTCGCCTCTCCCCGGACAAGGCCAACCGACTCCGCGCCCTCGTTACGGGATCCACCGACACGTCCGTTTTCGCGGATGCCGATTTCGTGATCGAGGCGGTGTTCGAGGATCTCGAGGTCAAGAAGCAGGTGTTCGCATCCTTGGAGGCCATCGTCACCGCGGAGTGCATTCTGGCGACGAACACCTCGTCACTCTCCGTGACCGCGATGGCGGCGGATCTGAGCCATCCTGAGCGTGTCGTGGGCTTCCACTTCTTCAACCCGGTGGCCGTCATGCCACTGCTGGAGATCGCGCGAGCAGGCCAGACGGACGATGGCACCGTCGCCACCGCCTTCGTGGTGGGCAAGCAACTGAAGAAGACCTGCGTGCTTGTTCAGGATGCGCCCGCCTTTGTCGTCAATCGACTTCTCACGCGATACCTGAACGAGGTGATCTCCGCCGTCGATGAGGGCACCCCTCTGGACGTCGCTGATCGCGCGAGCCGGCCCCTGGGCCTGCCCATGTCGCCCTTCGCGCTGCTGTCACTGGTTGGGCCCGCAGTCGCCCTGCATGTGTCCGAGACCATGCACCGGGCCTTCCCGGACCGCTACACCGTCTCAGAGAATCTCCGCAGACTCGTCGACGCTGGCGTGACGTCAGTCTGGCTGCCCACTGAAGGAGGCGGTCAGGAGATGGATCCTCGGGTCCCGGGCCTGCTGGTGCAAGGAGACTCCCCCTCCACCGAGGAGCAGCTCCTTGAGCGAATCGGTCTCGCTCTGGCCGATGAGGTGCGTCGCATGCTGGACGAGGGCGTCGTGGCAGAGGCCCAGGACATCGACCTGTGCATGATCATGGGCGCAGGATGGCCGTTCTGGCTCGGAGGCCTCACCCCGTACCTGGATCGATCGGGTGCGTCCGAGCGGGCGGCCGGATCCCGCTTCCTAATCCAGGGCGTGGCTTCCGTTCCCGCGTAGTCATCCGTAGCCGGCGAACTAGGTCCGATCAGTGACGCGATCCACGCTTGGCTCGTGGACGCGCCCCGCGATGGTCTCGACGATCTGACGTGAGATCTCCTGCGCAGTGAGTCCGCACGCGGCCAGAACTTCCGTGCGCCGCCCGTGGTCGAGAAAGGCCACCGGGACGCCCAGGCTCCGGAGGGGGACATCGACGTCGGCGTCCTGCAGCGCCCGCGAGATGCTCGAGCCGATCCCACCTGCTCGGATCCCGTCTTCGAGGACGATCACGAGCCGGTGGTCACGAGCCACGTCAACAATCGATGGTGCTACGGGGGATACCCAGCCTGGGTCGATCACCGTGGAGCCGATGCCCTGAGCCCGGAGCCGCTCGGACACATCGATTCCGATGGCGGCGAACGACCCGATCGCTATCACGAGCACATCGGATTCACCTGAACGCGCAAGGACGTCATAGCCGTCGCCCGTCGAGATGGCTCTGATGGATGGGCCCAGTGCCCCCTTCGGGAAGCGCACGACCGTCGGAGCATCCTCTACCGAGACTGCTTCTCTCAGCAGCCGTCGAAGGGTCCGCTCATCTCGAGGCGCGGCGATGCGAAGACCGGGAACAACTTGAAGCATCGCAAGGTCCCACATGCCGTTGTGGCTTGCGCCATCGTCACCCGTCACGCCCGCGCGATCAAGTACGAAGGTGACGCCGGCGCGGTGCAGCGCACAGTCCATCAGCACCTGGTCGAACGCCCGATTGAGGAAGGTCGCATACAGGGCCACGACGGGATGCAGGCCGGCGAATGCCATCCCTGCGGCACTGGTCGCCGCGTGCTGCTCGGCAATGCCCACGTCGAAGGTCCGCTCCGGGAACTCATGGTGAAAGCGTTCGAGTCCGGTGGGTCCCAGCATTGCCGCCGTGATTGCCACGACATCAGCACGCTCCCTGCCGATCCGCACAAGCTCGTCGCCGAAGGCACCGGTCCAGGTGGGTCCAGCTGCGCTGACCGGGCGGCCAGTGTCCGGATCGATCACGCCAACCCCGTGGAACCGATCCGCCTCATCGTTCTCTGCCGGACCATAACCCTGACCCTTGTGGGTGATCGCATGCACGATGACCGGTCCGCCGAAGTCTCGCGCGCGCTCTAATGCGAACTGCAACTCATCAAGGTCATGGCCGTCCACGGGACCGATGTACTTCAGGCCGAGATCCTCGAACATGCCCTGCGGGGCAACGATGTCCTTGACCCCCTTCTTCATCCCATGGAGGGCTCCATAGAGCGGATCCCCCACCACTGGTGTGCGATGGAGAAGTCGCTTGCCCCAGTCCATGAACTTCTCGTACCCGCGCGTCGTCCTGAGTGTCGAGAGGTGGTGCGCGACCCCGCCGATAGTCGGCGAGTACGAGCGACCGTTGTCGTTCACCACGATGACCATCGGCCGCTCCGACGTGGCGATGTTGTTGAGCGCCTCCCACGCCATTCCGCCGGTGAGCGCTCCATCGCCGATGACCGGGACAACATTGCGCACACCCAGCTCACCGGACAGCTCCAACGCCTTGGCGATTCCGTCGGCGTAGGACAGCGCCGTGGAGGCGTGCGAGTTCTCGATGACGTCGTGCACGCTCTCGGACCTGCTCGGATATCCGGAGAGTCCGTCACGCTGTCGGAGGGAGTCGAATCCACTGGCGCGGCCGGTCAGGATCTTGTGGACGTAGGCCTGATGTCCGGTGTCCCAGAGAATGACATCCTGTGGGGACGAGAACACGCGATGCAAAGCGATGCCCAACTCGACCACACCAAGGTTCGGTCCGAGGTGGCCGCCCGTGGCCGAGACCTTCTCTACGAGGAAGGCCCGGATCTCGGCCGCCAGCTGGGGCAGAGCCTCAGGAGCAAGGGCACGCACGTCGCTGGGATCAGCGATGCCTTCGATCAGAGCCACCACGTGATTCTAGGCGATCAGGAGCAACTGCGCTCGCACGGCACGAACCTCACGCAGTGTCGCTTGGTGAGCCGACCCGAGGGCTTCCAGGGCCTGAAGGACCTCACTGATCTCGTGACTGTCCAGCTGCTCGCCCAGCTCCCTGCGAGCCGACGCATACGCCGCCCGCAGCCCCGCCGTGGCCCCTTCAAGCTCCTGTTCGACCACCAGAGCAAGAGCTATCGGATACCGCCGGAGCGCTGACGTATGCAGTTCCGACGCCCCCCGATCCACAAGCCACGGCACAAGTCGCTCGAGGAACTCCTCGGTGTGCGGAGGCGGGAGATCCCGAGGCCACCCGCTCGGCAGCACAGCCATGGGTCGGTGTCGACTCAGAGGAGCGACCGAAGCACGTACTGCAGGATGCCTCCGTGGCGGTAGTAGTCAGCCTCACCCGGGGTGTCAATGCGCACGAGAGCTGTGAACTCCACCGTGCGACCGTCAGCTGCCACCGCCTCCACGTCGACCTCAGAAGGGGTCTGACCCTCGTTGAGCTCGGTGATGCCTCGGATGGTGAACACCTCGTCGCCCTGGAGCCCCAGAGCATCGGCACTCATGCCCTCCTGGAACTGGAGCGGCAGCACGCCCATTCCGATCAGGTTCGAGCGGTGGATGCGCTCGTACGACTCTGCGATGACTGCCTTGACTCCGAGCAGTGCCGTGCCCTTGGCCGCCCAGTCGCGACTGGATCCTGAGCCGTACTCCTTGCCCGCAAGCACGACGAGCGGAGTGTGGTGCGCGGCATACGCCATCGCGGCGTCGTAGACCGGGACCGTGAGATTGTCTGGCGTGGTGAAGTCGACCGTGAATCCGCCCTCGACATCGTGCAGCATGAGGTTCTTCAGGCGGATGTTCGCGAAGGTCCCGCGAATCATGACTTCATGGTTGCCCCGTCGTGAGCCGTAGGAGTTGAAGTCCGACGGATTCACCCCGTGATCGCGCAGGTACACACCAGCCGGGCTGTCAGGCTTGATGGTGCCCGCTGGTGAGATGTGGTCGGTGGTCACCGAGTCCCCGAGCTTGAGAAGGACCCGGGCGCCTGTGATGTCCTGAACCGGAGTCGGCTCGTGACCCATCCCGTCGAAATACGGTGGCTTGCGCACATAGGTGCTCGTCGGATCCCAGGAGAACGTGTCGCCGGTGGGTGTGGGAAGCGACTGCCACCGGTCATCGCCGGTGAACACGTCGGCGTTGCGGTGCACGAACTGATCTCGCGTGACCGCCGTGTCGATGACTTCCTGAATCTCCTGAGCAGTGGGCCAGATATCCGCGAGGAATACCCCATTGCCCTGCTCGTCGAATCCCAGCGGCTCGTTCCCAAGGTCGATATCCATCGTGCCGGCGATCGCGTAGGCGACGACCAGTGGCGGCGAGGCAAGGTAGTTCATCTTGACGTCGGGGTTGATGCGGCCCTCGAAGTTGCGGTTGCCCGACAGCACCGACACGACCGCCAGGTCAGCGTCGTTGACCGCCGCACTGACCTCAGGGATCAACGGACCGGAGTTGCCGATGCAGATCGTGCATCCGTAGCCGATGACGTTGAATCCGAGCTTGTCCAGATAGGGCAGGAGCCCGGCCTTCTCGTAGTAGTCGGTGACCACCCGGGATCCTGGGCCCAGGGTCGTCTTGACCCATGGCTTGCGGGACAGGCCTCGCTCGACGGCCTTCTTAGCCACCAGCCCGGCACCGATCATCACGAAGGGATTCGAGGTGTTGGTGCAGGAGGTGATGGCGGCGATTGCCACCGCACCGTTCGCGACCTGCACGGGTGCACCGTCAATCACGGTGTCCACGACGGCAGCAGGATCCTTCGTGTACGAGGTGACGTCCCTCTCGAACGCGGCCTTCGCCTCGCTCAGGAGAATGCGATCCTGCGGGCGCTTCGGACCGGCCAAGGACGGAACAACAGTCGAGACATCGAGTTCGATGTACTCCGAGTACACGGACTCCTTGCTGGGGTCATGCCACAGCCCCTGCTCACGGGCATACGCCTCGACGAGCTCGATCTGCTGATCGGAGCGACCCGTAAGGCGCAGGTATTCAATCGTCGAATCGTCGATGGGGAAGATGGCCGCCGTCGAGCCGTACTCGGGAGACATATTGCCGATGGTCGCCCGGTTCGCCAACGGCACTGCTCCGACGCCGTCGCCGTAGAACTCGACGAACTTGCCCACGACACCGTGCTTGCGGAGCATCTCCGTGATCGTGAGCACCAGATCAGTGGCCGTGGCTCCGGCCGGCAGCTCACCGGTGAGCTTGAAGCCCACCACGCGTGGGATGAGCATCGACACCGGCTGACCGAGCATGGCCGCCTCAGCCTCGATACCGCCAACGCCCCAGCCGAGGACGCCGAGACCGTTGACCATCGTGGTGTGCGAGTCCGTTCCGACGACGGTGTCGGGATAGGCCTGCCCGTTCCTGGCCATGATCACGCGGGCAAGTGCCTCGATGTTGACCTGATGGACGATCCCCTGCCCGGGCGGCACCACCTTGAACTCGTCGAAGGCGCTCTGACCCCACCGCAGGAACTGGTAACGCTCCCTGTTCCGCGTGTACTCCAGATCCACATTCAGTTGTTCGGAGTCCGCAGCGCCGAAGAAGTCTGCGATCACCGAGTGATCGATGACCAGTTCGGACGGATTGAGCGGCTCGATCTTCGTGGGATCCCCACCGAGCTCCTTGACGGCCTCACGCATCGTGGCGAGATCCACCACAACAGGCACACCGGTGAAGTCCTGCATGACGACGCGGGCCGGGGTGAACTGAATCTCCTGCGTGGGCGCTGCCGAGGCATCCCAGTCACCGAGAGCCGATATTGCCGCGGCGGTGATGTTGGCCCCATCCTCGTTGCGGAGGAGGTTCTCCAGCAGGACCTTGTGGGTGAAGGGCAGCCGTCCGGAGTTGGGCACCGAGGCGATGCGGAAGATCTCATAGGACTCCGACCCGACGGCCAGCTCCCCGCGTGCTCCGAAACTGTCGATGCTGCCCACCGGAATTCCCTTCCATCGGTCCCCGATTATCTCGACGTCAAGATATCGCATGGCCGAGCGCAGCCACGCGGTCACCGACTGAGCAATGCCACCGTCTCCAGGTGATGCGTCATCGGGAAGGCGTCGAATGACTTGAGGGAAGTCATGCGATAGCCCGCTGCCCGGGCCACAGCCAGGTCGCGCGCGAGCGCCACGGGATCACAGGCGACGTACACCAGTCGCGGGATCTCAGCGGACGTCAGCGTTGCCATCAGCTGCTCCCCCACCCCAGCGCGTGGCGGATCGAGGATGACTCCGTCGGGAGCCTCATGGTCGGCCCCCGAGATCCATGCCGCCGTGTCCGCCTCGTGGACGACGACCTGGGGCAGATCACTCAGCGCGCTGCGCGCGATGCTCACCGCCGATGGGGAAGCCTCCACGGCGTCCACGCGTCCGTCCAGACCCACGGCAGTCCCGATGAACGCGGCGAACAGACCTGCTCCCGAGTACAGATCCCACCAGTGCTCGCCCGCCCGCGGCTGCGCCATCTCCATCACGGTGCCCACCAGTGCCTCCGGGAGCCCTTCATGGACCTGCCAGAAGTCCGATGCCGGGATCTCCCACGTGCGGTCGAATACCCGGCGAAGGGTGCTGGGGCTGACAACGGACGCTGGGCTGTCAATGGATGGCTCAGCCAACACGCAATGGTCGACGGGAATGACCTCGTGACTGCGATGCCTCCTGAGTCCGACCACTCCCGCATCGTCACGCGACCAGCGAACCCTCGTCATCCACCCGCATCCGTCCGGATGGCCGGGCAACTCCTCGACACGAATGCCCAGTTTCCCGATGGCAGCATCGTCTAGGCCGGCGAACCGCTGAAGGCTGCTGACGAGAACCTCGCGCTTCAGGTCGCGCTGCCGGGTAAGGCTCACATGCTGGAAGTCGCACCCGCCGCATCCCCCCGGGCCGGTCCACGGGCACGGTGGCTCCACCCGATCCTCGGATGCATCGATGACCGCCACCGCATCAGCGCGCACGATCTTGCGATTGACGGCGGTCACGACCGCCTCGACTCGTTCACCCGGGATCGCGTGTCGGACGAAGATCGTGCGACCGGCATGGTGCCCGATCGCATGACCGCCGTGCGCGATGCTCTCGACCTGAATCGGGAATCGATCCCCGACCCGCAGGGACGTGTCAGGCGCCTTCGTCTGATGTGTCATGAGCCCCCTCCAGCTGCCAAGGGACGCTCGTGACCATCACGCCTGGCACGAACAGAAGTCTGCTCTTGAGCCTGAGGGCCGACTGATTGTGCAGGATCTGCTCCCACCAATGGCCCACGACGTACTCGGGGATATAGATGGTCACCAGATCCTGGGGGTGCGCCTCACGGAGCTGCTTGACGTAGTCGAGCACTGGTCGGGTGATCTCGCGGTACGGCGAGGCCAGCACCTTCAAGGTGATCGGAATCCGCTGCTGCTCCCACTCCCGCTGGAGAGTGGCGGTCTCGCTTCGATCCACATCGACCGTGACCGCCTCGATCACGGTGGGCCGTGATGCTCGGGCATAGGCCACCGCTCGCAGGGTCGGCTTGTGGACCTTGCTCACGAGGACGATGACATGGACGCGGGCGGGCAGCGTCGTCTTGGCGTCGCCGAACGTCATCATCTCTCTGCGCACGCGCTCATAGTGACTGTGTATCGCCTGCATGAGCAGGTAGATGATCGGGATCGCGACAACGACGATCCAGGCCCCCTTGGAGAACTTCGTGACGAGGACGATCACCAGGACGATCCCGGTCATCACCAGCCCGAAGCTGTTGACCGCCCTGGACCTGCGCATCCGACGACGAACGCGCGCATCCATCTCGTCACGCAGTTCGCGCGTCCAGTGCCGGACCATGCCCGTCTGGCTCAGGGTGAAGGACACGAACACCCCGATGATGTAGAGCTGAATGAGACTGCTTACGTCGGCCTGAAACACGATCACGAGAACGATCGCGAGACTGGCCAGCGTCATGATGCCGTTGCTGAACGCGAGGCGATCACCTCGCGTGTGCAACTGCCGAGGCAGATACCCGTCCCTCGCGAGCACCGAGCCCAGAACGGGGAATCCTGTGAACGCAGTGTTGGCCGCCAGCGCCAGGATGGTGGCCGTGGCGATGGCGATCACGAGGACCGGCAACCCTGATCGATGGAATACCGCATCTGCGATCTGGACGATGACCGTCTTCTGCGCCTGACCGGCCGGCAGTCCGATCAGGTCGGCATCGCTCTCGGTGATCTTGACCTGCACTCGGACCGCGAGCCAGGTGATGCCGGCGAACATGGCCATGCTGATGAATCCGAGCAGGGCCAACGTCGTGGCGGCGTTGCGGGACTTCGGCTCCTTGAAGGCGGGAACGCCGTTGGCCACGGCCTCGATTCCCGTCAGGGCCGTGGTTCCGGAGGAGAAGGCCCGGGCCACCAGGAATGCCAAGGCCAGCCCCGCATAGGAGTCCTGGGCGACGATGTCCCAACCGGCACTCTCGGCCAGCAGTGACTCTCCGAAGATGAACATCTCGATCAGCGCCCAGCCGATCATCGCGAAGATCGAGGCGATGAACAGATAGACCGGAATCGCGAACAGGGCACCCGATTCGCGCACGCCCCTCAGGTTGAAGGTCATAATGATGACGATGAATCCCACCGCAAACCACACGTTGTGCTGCTCGACGAACGGGATGATTGATCCGAGGTTCGCGACCGCCGCAGAGATGGACACGGCCACCGTGAGCACGTAGTCGATCAGCAGCGACGATGCCACGAAGACCCCTGAGCGCGGACCCAGATTGCGCTCCACCACCTCGTAGTCGCCGCCGCCGCCGGGGTACGCATGGACTGTCTGGCGATAGGAGGCGATGACGGTGAAGTAGACAATGACCACGGCGGCTGCCACCCAAAGGCCGTACTGGTAGAGCGAGAAGCCGCCCAGCGCGAGCACCAGGAGAATCTCCTGGGTGGCGTAGGCGTTCGACGACAGCGCGTCGCTGGCGAAGACGGGAAGCGCAATGCGCTTGGGAAGCATCGTGTCGCCGAGCCGTTCATTGCTCAGCGCACGACCCAGGAAGAGACGCTTCATGACGTCCGAGGTCGGCACGTCAGACGACACTACCCCCGCCTGCGGATCGGCTCATGCCCAGTATGCGTGTACCGTTCACACGTGCACATTGTCATCCTCGGGTGCGGTCGCGTCGGATCTCAGTTGGCGCACCGCCTCGACGAACTCGGACACTCCGTCGCCGTCGTCGATCAGGATGCCGGTGCCTTCCGCAAGCTGAGCCCGGATTTCACCGGCCAGACGGTCAAGGGCGTGGGATTCGATCGCGAGACCCTGGAGAGCGCTGGCATCACGAGGGCGCACGCCTTCGCTGCCGTCAGTTCCGGCGACAATTCGAATATCCTCGCAGCCCGCGTCGCTCGCGAGACGTACGGAGTCGATGAGGTGGTCGCCCGCATCTACGACCCCAGACGAGCGCAGGTCTATGAACGGCTCGGGATTCCCACGGTTGCCACCGTGTCCTGGACAGCTGGACAGTTCATGCGGCGCATCCTCCCGCTGGGTGCAGAGGACGAGTACCGCGATCCCAGCGGCACCGTGATCCTCGCCGAGGTGCATGTGGGCGAGCCTTGGCTTGGCCAGCGATCCACTGATCTCGGTATCGCCAGCGGTGCGCGCATCGCCTTCATCACGCGATACGGCCAGGCTTTGCTGCCCGATTCAGAGACGGTGCTGCAGGACGGCGATCTCGTGCACTGCCTCTTCCTGGACGACATGCGCCAGCGGGTCGAGCGGGTGTTCGAGCAGGGACCGGACGTGGAAGCCTCATGAGAGTCGCTATCGCCGGAGCCGGCAATGTCGGCCGAGCCATCGCCCGCGAACTGGTCGGCAACGGCCACGAGGTGCTCCTCATCGACCGCGACTCCGAGTTGGCCCGTCCTGGGGTCGTCGAGGGTGCCGAGATGCTCATGGCCGACGCCTGCGAGGTCACTGCGCTTGATGAGGCCCAGCTCGCGAGCTGTCAGGTGGTCGTCGCCGCCACCGGGGACGACAAGGTAAACCTGGTGGTCTCCCTGCTCGCCAAGACCGAGTACGGCGTCCCCAGAGTGGTCGCCCGCGTGAATCACCCCAAGAACGAGTGGATGTTCGACGAGTCCTGGGGTGTCGACGTGGCGGTATCCACGCCACGCATGCTTTCGGCTCTCGTCGAGGAGGCCGTATCGGTCGGCGATCTCGTGCGCCTCTTCACCTTCCGCCAGGGTGACGCGAACCTGGTGGAGATCACGCTCTCGGCAGACTCACCGGTGGTCGGCCAGCGGGTGGGCGATCAGGATTGGCCACAGGACACCGCCCTTGTCGCGATTGTCCGTGGACCCAGAGTGATCGCCCCGACCCCCGATGACCCACTGGATGTGGGCGACGAGTTGCTCTTCGTGGCGTCGCCCGAGACCGAGCCCGAACTTCAGCGCCTACTCGGACACATGTGACTCCGGGCAGTTCCCGCCCGAACCGTCCTGACCTCTTCCGTCAGTCCCGCTCACCCTCGCCGCGACGGGCACGGTAGACCGGCGCAAGCACGCGGTAGGTCGCATAGGCGGCAGCCAGATACAGCGGCCAGCCGAGCACCACTTTGGCGATGCCCAGCGCGGCGACGGAGCCGGACAGGTACAAGGGCACCTGCACCACAACGCGCAGGCCGAACACGCCGACCCAGATCCACGAGGCCGCCGCGTACACCCGCCGAAGATCCGGCTCCTGCCTCCATCGGGTGCCCTCACCCGTGAGAAAGCCCATAGCGATACCGAGGAGAGGCCACCTGATCAGGATGGATACCAAGAAGGCGATGCCGTACCCGATATTGAGCAGCAGCCCGGGCAGAAACACATCCTCGGCCTTGCCTGTGCGTGACGCGAACCACGCGGCGATCAGCAGTCCGATGAAACCGGCCAGCACCTGCTGCAACGGCTGGCGCCGGACAAGCCGCCAGCCCACGATCAGCACCCCGGCTGCGATGGCGGCGATCAGAGAGGTCTGCAGGTTGCTGCCCGTGACCAGATAGCCCACGACGAACACCACCGTCGGAAGACCAGAGTCGATGATTCCGCGCCAGCCGCCCAGTGCACGCTCGAGCAGCAGCGCCTCCTGGCGCACGTCCTCGACCGACTCCAGTTCGGGTGCGTGGTCGGATTCGTGCTCGTGCTCGGCTTCAGTCTCCTCGCTATCCCCATCCCCGGCACTTGACGGGGAGGACGGCCCGGAGGCCGTCACCCGCTGCTCGGTTTCAGTTCGTACCGTGGGTTGTAGATCGTGGGGTTGTCGGTGTGGCAGGTCAGGCGGCCGCGCACCACCATCGAACGCCCGGCGTCGATCCCGGGAATACGACGCCTGCCCAACCACACCACCGTGACAGAGCCGGATCCGTCGTCTAGCTCGACCTCCAGAGCGGGTGCGGCGCTGCGCGGCCGAATCGTGACACTGCGAACGATGCCCCGCACGACCACAGGCGCCCCAGGAGTGCAGAGGTTGATCGACTGCACGTCCGGGTCGTTCCCCCCCTGCGCCTGAGTCTGGAGCTCGGCTGCCTCTGCCTCCGACCTCGTCCTCGTCAACCGACCCCACCACGAGTCATGGCGGGGTTCGGTCGCGGCAGGAGCCGAGTTCATCGCGTCTCCGTGATCTCCGGACCGCGCTCGAACGGCGAGGGCAGTTCGGGATCGGCCGGCGCAACGGCCTTCTGCTGCGGAAGCCGGATGGGTATGGGCGCCCCGACCGGCATGGCCTCATCGCCACGAACGATCACCAGGCTGCGCACCATCGCCTCCAGAGCGTCAGCGGCTTCGCCGGGACGCGCCGCAGCCCCGAGGAAGACCGCGCGCAGGAACCACCGCGGCCCCTCCATGCCACAGAACCTGGCGGGCTGGAGCCCGGCGGAGCCATCCGAGGGAGACACCTGAGCACGCAGCTCAGGGCCGAAGGGACCCTCGACGACCTCAACGAGACCGCCATTGGCATTGATCGATGAGGCGATCTGGCCCCGAATGTCCTCCCAGAGCCCGCCGCTGCGCGGTGCCGCGTACGGCTGCACCTGCACCATGCCATCGGGCCGGTTCAAGGTCAGCTGCGTCACCGCCCCGGTGTCCTGATCCGCCTGCGCCTGCACATCGATGCCGGCGGTGGGCGTGATCAGCACAGATCCCAGGTCGAGGCGCTCCACTCCATCGTCAGCAACCTCAGCGACGTCCCATGGGCCGCCGTTGATCCTGTCCATCACGCTTCTCCCTTCCAGCACGAGTTCGTGTGCGCCAACCTAGTGGTGCGTGCCATCACGATCCTGTTGACCCGAATCCATCCGACCCACGGTGCGATCCGGGAAGCCGCTCCACCGGGACCAGAGCAGCCGTGGATACCGGCTGCACCAACAGTTGGGCGATGCGGTCGCCTCGCTGGATCTCATAGTCCGTAGCCGGGTCATGGTTGATGATCACCACAGAGATCTCACCGCGGTATCCCGCATCGATCACGCCCGGTGCATTCACCAGGCCGATTCCATGCCGCGCCGCCAGACCGCTGCGAGGACACACGAGTGCGACGTACCCCGGCGGGAGGGCCAGCGTGACCCCGGTGGGCACCATGGCTCGCTGACCGGGGCCGAGTCGAAGGCTCTCACGACTGCGGAGATCCAGACCGGCGTCGCCGGGGTGCTCATACGCCGGCACAGGCAGGTCAGGATCGATCATGGTGACGAGCACGTCCACCCGATCGGTGCTGCCGCTCATGGATTCAACTCGAAGGGAAGGTCCTCGCCCTCAGGCCGCCACGAGGGACCGCCCTCGGCTCGATCGCGCACCGCCTCCATCACATTGTCCGCGTTGCCATGGTCCACGAAGTGCTGGAGCGGCACCTGGACGAAGATCGCTGCGGCCCGAACAGCCACGACGCCATCTGGGGCGTCCAGACGACCAGTGGCGCGCGTGAACACGCGTCGGCCCTTGACGCCCACCACCTCCGCGTCCACATGCAATGTGGTGCCAACCGGGACGGGGCGACGGAAGTCGCATTCCAGTCGTCCCGTGACCGCAGGGCTCGCGAGCAGCCAGTTCAGGGAACCCAAGATCTCATCAAGGGCCGTGCTCAGGACCCCTCCATGAGCCAGACCGGGAGCCCCCTGGTGATGCTCGGTGACCCGAAAGAGTCCAGAGACCCGCAGCCCTTCCTCAGCCGTGATCTCCATGTGCAGACCAGTGGGATGGTCCTCCCCGCATCCGAAGCACCAGCGGTAATGAGAGGGAATCGCCGCGCCCGGCGATGGTGCGTGATCAGAACGGGCGGGCAGAACCGCATCCTCAGGAACAGCCGCCGGCATGCTGGTGCGTGAACCTGTCTCAACCGCCACGGCTCGACAGTACCTCTACCGCCCCAGGCCATGACACGCTGTGTCCATGATGTCCGGTGAGTCGATGGCCCAGGGCGCCCAGGGCGGTCGCAGCATCCCGCTCTATCGGGAACGCATGCTCCCGCGGTGGTGGGTGTGGGGTATCACGACGGGTCTGGTCTCTATGGTGGCCATTGCCTATGGAGCGGCGCTGGGAGCGTCAGCTGGCTGGGTGGTGGCGGCCGCGGGCCTCGCGCTGGTCACGGCACTGATCGTCATCACGTCGCCCGTCCTGCAGATCACGACGGAAGGAATCCGTGTCGGTCGTGCCCGACTCCCCCGCCACGCCATGGGAACCGCCGTCGCCCTGTCGCCGGAGGACGTTCGGGCCGCACGGGGACCAGGCTGCGACGCACGCCTGTTCGTGGCCTTGCGACCCTGGCACGCGTCAACCGCGGTGCGGGTGGACGTTGCCGATCCCGACGATCCCCATCCTGCTTGGCTCATCACCACGCGTGACCCGGAGCGCGTCCTCGCCACTGTTGCTGCCACGATGGTGCCCTGACGACCGAGCACACATCCGAGCATGCAGGAGGAGCGGAATGTCTGAAGCCACGCCCGTTGAAGTCTCCCCCAAGGTGGAGATGAATCCGCTTGCCCATGTGATTGCGCCGATCGCCGCGATCGGCGCCACGATGCTCGTCCGAAAGATGATGAACTCCAGCTACGAGCGCGTCACCGGTCACCCTGCACCAGCGCCCCGTGACCCGGCCGTCTCCTTCGGTCGTGCCCTGATGTGGACCGCCGTCACGGCAGCAACCGCAGCAGTCGTCGAGGTGGCCGTCTATCGCCTGGCCAACGAGTGGGGCCGCAGGCAGGCCTAGCCCCACACCGCCGGGATCGGCAGAGGGGGCGTGCGCTCCAGTGTCAGGCGCATTCCGAGCAGACGGGGCCGCTCTTGCCCTCATGGTCCAGCTGGCTGCGGTGCTGCACGAGGAAGCACTTCACACAGGTGAACTCGTCCGACTGACGTGGCAGCACGCGAACGGTCAGACTCTCGTCGGACAGATCCGCGCCCGGCAGCTCCAGGCTCTCGGCCAGATCCGCCTCGTCGACATCCACCGCAGATGACGCCTTGTCCGCCCGTCGAGCCTTGAGCTCTTCGAGGCTGTCCTCTGCGAGCTCCTCGTCAGTCTTGCGAGGTGCGTCGTAGTCGGTCGCCATGAGTGTCCTAGCCCTTCGTCCAAGTGAACATCCGCCTCCATCGAAGGCATGCGCGGAGATTGTGCCCCATCGCACTTTCCACGCCGTGGCAGGGTAGCCCCCACGGCGCTAGCGTGCACAGGCAGGCGTCGACCGACGCGCATTCGAATCCATCAGGAAGGGAGCGATCCATGCCCCTCTATGCCCTCGGCGATCGCACACCCAGCATCGACCCCACTGCCTTCGTGCATCCGGACGCGGTCATCATCGGCGACGTCACGGTCGGCTCCGAGTCGAGCATCTGGCCCACCACCGTCCTCCGGGGAGACAGCGGCGCCATCGTTGTCGGCCGTCAGACCTCCGTCCAGGACGGCACCATCGTCCACTGCACGTCCAGCCACGACACGATCATCGGCGACCGATGCGTGGTCGGGCACAACGCTCATCTCGAGGGGTGCCGCATCGAGGACGACTGCCTCATCGGATCGGGTTCCATCGTGCTGCACCGGGCCCTTGTCGGGCCGCACGCCCTCGTGGGTGCCGGCGCTCTGGTCGGCAATGACAAGGTCGTCCCCCCGTTCGCGCGCGCCCTCGGGCTCCCGGCTCGGATAACCGAGGGTGCCGTGAGCCCCGGCGACTTCGACGAGGCGGTGCGCATCTACGTGGGCAACGCACACCGGTACCGAGCCGAACTCCGCCGCCTGGCGTGACGCGCTCGCTCGCCTAGGACCTCAGGGCAGGTCGTCCGCCTTCACCTCAATGAGAAGCGCCCTCAGGTCGGCCGCGATCTTCGGCGCGGCCGCAACGAACATCGGATCGAGATCGTCCTGACCGTGCAGGCCGGTCACCTCGAGTCCAGCCTCGCGGCAGATCAGGGCACCAGCAGCGTGATCCCATGGATTGAGTCCGAACTCGTAGAACGCGTCGAGACGACCCATGGCCAGCCAGCAGAAGTCCACCACCGCGCACCCGGTTCTGCGCACGTCGCGAACGCGGCCGATGACGCCTGACAGCACCTGAGCCTGGCGCTCTCGTCGTTCGGCCGAGTATCCGAAGCCCGTCGCGACGAGCGCCTGGTCCAGGTCAGCACACTCACTGCCGCGAAGCCGCTCCACAGCTCCCCGACGCACCAGCCAGGCGCCATGTCCTCGGACGGCCACCACAGCCTCGTCGAACTCGGGCACCACGACGACTCCGAGCACCATGCCATCGGCGTCCTCCAAGGCCACCGACACGCCGTACATCGGGATCCTGAAAAGGTAGTTGACGGTCGCGTCCAAGGGATCCACGATCCATCGACGACCCGATGAGCTGCTGCGCTCGCCGCCCTCCTCACCAAGGAAGCCGTCGTCTGGGAATGCTGACAGAACCGTGTCGACGATCATCCGCTCGGCTGTGCGATCCATGGTGGAGACCGCGTCGGTCGGCGTGCTCTTGGTGTCCACCTTCAAGGCGCGGGGCCGCTCGTCTCTCAGAAACGAGGCCGCCGTGGTTGCCGCCCTCCACGCCGTAGGAAGCGCAGAGTGTGCGGCAAGCAGATCGGCCAGGTTCGCATGGGATTCCATCACCCCATCCTGCCGGACGCTCCCGCGCGACCGCACCGGCCTGGCCGATACCGTCTGATCGTGCTGACCGCCTACCGCTCGAGCCTGCGTCTCCCGGGTGCTGCTCGGTTCTCGTCCACCGGCTTCCTCGCACGTCTGCCCGTGGCCATGGTCGGACTGGGGATCGTCCTCCTCGTCAGCGAGCGCACCGGCTCGTATGCGGCAGCCGGAATCCTGTCAGCCTCCTTCCAGCTGCCGGCTGCGCTCGGTGCGGTGGTGACAAGCAGATGGGTCGACCGTCTCGGCCAGCACCGGCTGCTTCCGTGGCTGGCACTGCTCAACGCTGCCTTCCTGATCGCCTTCGTGATGAGTGTCGAGTCGGGCGCCCTCCTGATCGTCCAGGCCCTGGTCGTGGCCGCGGCAGGCCTGACCCAACCAGCAATCGGATCCATGATCCGGGCTCGATGGGCCGCTCTTGCGACCCGTCCATCGGACCTGCGCAGTGCGTTCGCACTCGAGAGCATCATCGACGAGCTGATCTTCACTGTCGGGCCCCTCGCCACGGCCTTGATCGCCTTCCAGCTGGGGCTGCCTCTTCCCTTGATTCTGGCGGCCGCCCTGGGCCTGGCCGGTGGCATCCTGCTCGCGCTGCAGCGGCGAACGGAGCCGCCCCTGGGAACGCTGGGCGACCACGAACCGTCAAGGACCGGGGCTCTGCGGCACCCGGGAATGGTGCTGGTGGTGGCCGCTGCCATGGGCGTCGGTGCCGTCTTCGGAACCTACGAGGTATCCGTGGTCGCGTTCACGCAGGAGGCGGGTTCCCCCGGCTCCTCCGGGCTCGTGCTCGGGGTATGGGCCTTCGGCAGCCTGCTCGCGGGCATTTGGTTCGGCTCACGCACCTGGACCATGACCCTGGGCCGGCAGATGTTCGTGATGCCGGCGATCTTGGCCGTTGTCCTGATTCCCGCGCCCTTCACTCCTTCTATCCTGACCCTCACCATCGCCACCGTGATCGCCGGCATGGCCGTGGCACCCACGCTGATCGCCGCCTTCAGCATCACCGAGCGACTCGTGCCCTCGAGGCAGTTGACAGAGGGGCTCACGTGGACGAATTCGGGCCTTGCCATCGGCTTCTCGTTCGGGACTGCGACCGCCGGAGTGGTCGTGGACTCCTGGGGCCCATCGTGGGGCTTCGCCCTCGCGATCGCGGGCGCGTCCTTCGCGGCACTCATGGCTTCATTCGGGCAGTCGGCCTTCCGCGTAGCCGAGCGCCGTGCCACGCCGGAGATCCCGGTCGCCGCGTGGAACACCGATCCACTGCCCGGCCCCCATCCCTGGGGAGTGACCGACAGTCCCCCCATCGTGGGCGCGACGACCCCACCATCGCCGGACGACGATGTGACCGAGCAACAGTGACGCGTGGAGCGAAGATGGACGCACTTGTCCCGTCCGGAGGCATGAGGCGCTAGGTTCGTCCTAGCGGGATGGTCCCGCGGTGAGACGTGGGGAGTCGGTCCTGCAGACGTTCAGCCCCCGTGAGGTGCAGGCACGCGTACGAGCCGGCGAATCCGCCGACGCCATCGCGGCCACCACCGGATGGGATCTTGAGAAGGTGCTTCGCTATGCGGAGCCACTGATGGATGAGCGCGCCTTCATCGCCCGTCAGGCCGCCTCCGTCGAGGTTCGCCGGTCCGGTGGCGGCGCGACACTGGCCGAGTCGGCGCTCACCATCGCCGGTTCCGCTGGCGAGTCGGACATTGCCTGGGATGCCTTTCGCCGCGATGACGGTCGGTGGATCGTGACGGCAACCCTCCCCGATGGAGAGATGGCCTCATGGAGCTATGACCACCAGGGTCGCAACGTCCATGCCTTGGACGATGTCGCTCGAGCGCTGATGGGGGCAGCCCCAGCCACACCGACGGACGACGTGGACATCGTCGAGGCCCTCGAGCTCGCGGCGGAGACTCCCGCCGCCCGCGAGCAGGCCGCTACCGCGGAAGCTCCCACCCGACCCCGCCTCGTCGCCGTCCCCGCCGCCGTCGACGATGGCGACCAGACGGGAAGCGTCGAATCGGCAGGGACTTCCGCCGTCCCGCATCCGTCAACACAGGACCTCGACGGGGCTGAGTCACCAGCGGTGAATTACGAGCAGGAGACGATCACACTTCCGCGTGAGAGCGACAAGGCCACCAGCCCCGAGGCACCCGCCGCCGATGAGCCCAAGCCCGCGGCAAAGCCCCGCAAGGCACGTGGACGCAAGGGCCGCACGAGCATTCCCAGTTGGGACGAGATTCTGTTCGGGGCCGGAAAGACCGAGGACTGATCCTCAGCCCTGCTGCTCGTCGTCGACGAACGGCAGCGGAGTCGAGGAGATGTGCGCCGTTTTCGCCCGGGACGCGGTCGTGCGCGATTGATAGTGCCGTCGGCAGAGCACTTCGTACGCCACGGCATCTGCCATCGCCGCTCCCGTATCCCCCACCATCACCTGATCGCCTTCGATCACCATCTCGCCATTCACCGTGCGCGCATTGTGAATCGCCCGGTTTCCGCACCAGCACAGTGCTTCCACCTGCAGGACCTGAGTGCGATCGGCAAGTTCCACCAGGCGGGCCGAGCCAGGGAACAGTCGCGTTCGAAAGTCCGTCATGATGCCGAAGGCGTAGACGTCGACACCGAGGTCGTCAACGATCGACGCCAGTTGCTCGATCTGCGTCTCGGTGTAGAACTGTGCTTCGTCGCAGATCAGGTAGTCGACCCGGCCCCCCAGGGATAGGCGCTCCACCACGACCTTCCGCAGGTCAAGGCCATCGTGAACCTCCACGGCAGTGACGGAGAGCCCGAGACGGCTGGACAGCACGGACTCCCCCGCGCGATCCAGACGTGTGAGCACGACCCCCGAGCGACCACGAGCCGAGTGATTGAAGTCCATCTGCAGTGCGAGGGTCGACTTGCCGCAATCCATCGTCCCGGCGTAGAAGATCAGTTCGGCCACCGGCTCATCCTGACATGCATCGTCCCATCACAGGCGCTCATCCCCTATCCGGGTGAACAGGCTCTACGTCCGTGCCATCAGGAGGGGAATGAGAAGCTCGTCGGCGCTCAAGGACCCGTGCTGACCGATCAGGCCGGACACCGTGCGATCGACGCGGCTGGCCATCATCCAGTCCTCCCTGGCCACGGCGACAACGTCGCCGATGCGCTCGGCGAGGAGGGGGTCCACTGGCCCCATCAGACCCGCGTCGATGATCTCCTCACGGGTGAAGATGTCAACGCGATCAGCCAGCTCGCCGCGCCACCTGTCAGCGACAGCATCCTGCGCACCCACCTCGGTGTACACATGGCGAACCCGCGGCTCCCCGGCCCACCGGCGCACTCCGCCCGACAACGAGCGATGATCCTCCAGAACGATGCGCCTCTCCTCCGGACAGTCCACCATCCCGTGATCCGCCGTGACGAGGAGCACCGAATCGGGCGCAAGGCTCTCGCGGAGCCCAGCGATCAGACGGTCCACTCGCGTCAGCGCCGCGCCCCAAGCCGAGCTCCCCACCCCCATCTCGTGACCCACCCGGTCAAGCTCGCCCCAGTAGACGTACGTGAACGACGGACCCCCAGAAGCCTGAACAGCGCGAAGTCCCGTGACTCGATCGTCGATGCTCTCCACGCCGCGGTACTCCCCGCCCCTGAGCACGGCCCGAGTCAGACCAGAGTTCACATAGGCCTGAGGCGACAGGGTCGAGACCACGACTCCCTGCTGCGCGAGCCGTTCGAAGACCGTTGTCTCCGGCTGCACGGCCAGCGGCGTCGGATGGTGTCCCCATTGCAGGGGCGACAGGACTGCGCCCGTATCGGGGAGTTCGAAAGAGGCGCCGACGAATCCGTGGCGGCCGGCCAGCTCGCCCATCCCCACGGAGGCCAGGCCCACAGGTGTGGTGGTCGGAAAGGCGGCATCGATCTGGGCTCCCGGCAGGTCGGCGAGGTTAGGTACCGCCCGCAGATGGGATTGGAGGGCGTTCCAGCCCAGACCATCGACGAGGCACAGAACGACGTGCCGCGGGGCATCGAGTGAGAGGACGTCCTGATAGCCCGGTACGCCGAGCGCCGCCGCTGCTGAGCAGGTGACATCAGCCAGCGTCGTCGCGCCCGAAGCCATGGACATCGTCGGCGGGTCAGCGATGTCGCGCCACTGTCGCCTGGGAGAGTGCGGCTGCGAAGGCCAGTACCTGTCTCACCACGTCGGCACCATCTGCCGCTTCCGACACGCGGACTGAGAGGTCATCGTTGCTTGCCGTTCCCGTATAGCCGTGATCTGCCTCGCACTGAGGATCCCCGCACGTGGCTGGCTCAAGGTCGAGTCGGCTCACGGCTCCCCAGCCGATCGTCAGCACTACCTCGGCCGCGCTGCCCCCGGGTCGATGCTGCGCCGGGTCTGACACAACTCGTGACACGACGACCGAGTCCACTCGTTCGATGCGAACGGCCTCCGTCGACGCGGTCGCCGACGCGACGGGGTGGACGTCATCAGCGGGGTGCTCGTCGGTGTGCTCCACGATCAGGCGCGTCGGTGTCAGGGCCAGCACGGTGACGTGCCGCCGGAGCTCATCCCGATCGAATGTCGCCTCATGATGAACGACGTAGGACAGGAGCGGCTCGTCGGCCAGTGCAGTCTGCAGGGCGTCCGCCACGAGGTCCGGGTAGTACCCCGATCGCTGGATGTCCGAACGAAGCTGCTGGGCGAGGGCCGTTTCGGTCATGGCTACATCCTTTCACCCAAAGGGGGCACACCACGAGGCGGTCGGGGCTACGAGGGACTTCCTGAGAACTCATCGATCACCAGGGTCACGAACACCACACCGTCTTCGTGCTCTCGACGGATGGGCAGTCCGGTCCCGGTGAGGAGGTCCAGCATGCGTGAGTTACCCGGAAGGATCTCGGCGGTGAAGGCGCGCACCCCCCGCCGCCGCGCCAGTTCGATCAACTCGTCGAGAATCAGGCGTCCGACGCCCTGCCCCTGGCAGGCGTCCGTCACGACGAAGGCCACCTCCGCATATCCTGACTCGAGGATGTCGAACCGCCCAACACCGACGATGACCTCCTCCTGCGCATCGGGCCCCTCCTCGGTCGTCAGGACTCCCGAGCCGGTGCGCACGGCGACCACCGCCTCTCGGCTCGAGTGATCCAGATGGGTGAAGTACTCGACATCGGCATCCGACAGATGCGGGTGGACTCCGAAGAAGCGCAGATACACCGTTCGCTCCGACAGGCTCTCGTGGAAGACCCTCAGGGCTGGACCATCTGCATTGGACATCAGGCGGGTCACGACCCGCCCACCGTCGACGAGGGTCAGTTCTCGAGCAGGGGTCATGGATTCATTCTCCGTGGCGAGTAGGGTTTTCGCGTGCCACATCTGCCAACCTCCCTCGCCCAGCTCGACACGTCCACCGTTCAGGTTCATCCGGAGGTGCGCGCTGCGTTGACCGAGGGTCGCTCCGTGGTGGCTCTGGAGTCGACGATCATCAGCCATGGCCTCCCGCGCCCTGAGAACCTCCGCGTTGCTTCCGAGGTCGAGGACATCGTTCGCTCCCGAGGGTCCATTCCGGCCACGATCGCCGTCCTCGATGGCCGGGTCTGCATCGGCCTCGACGAGGACCAACTCGATCAGGTAGCCAATCGAGAGGACATAACCAAGGTCAGCACCCGGGATCTGGCCACTCTCCTGGCCCGCCGTGGGAGCGGGGCGACCACCGTCGCCGCCACGAGTCATCTCGCCGCTCTCGCGGGCATCCGCGTCTTCGCCACCGGTGGTCTCGGAGGCGTGCATCGTCAGGCTCGGGACAGCTGGGATGAGTCCGCCGACCTCGGCGCCCTCTCCACGACGGCGATCACGGTCGTGTGCTCTGGAGTGAAGTCGATCCTCGATGTGGGCGCCACCTTGGAGCGACTCGAGACGCTGAACGTCGGGGTCGTCGGCTACGGGACCACGGCGTTTCCGGGCTTCTACCTCTCGGACTCCGGCTACGGTCTCGACTGGTCCGTGGACAGTCCGGATGCTGTCGCGGACATCATGCATGCCCGCGAGGCGCTGCACGTCGCATCGAGTCTCGTGGTGGCCTACCCATTGCCGGTGGACGCGCAGCTGGATCCCGACCTGCATCATGAGGTGCTCCAGGAGGGGTTGAAGCGCGCCACCGCTCGCAACGTCACGGGCAAGGACGTCACGCCCTTCCTCCTCGATCACTTCCACCGTGCCACCCATGGTGCGAGCCTGATCGTGAACGAGCAGATCATCGTGCGCAACGCTGAGCTCGCCGCGCGGATCGCTGCCGCCCATGCGCATCGGATGGACGTGTGACCGGTCGGTGCATCATCGTCGGCGATGTCATGCTCGACGTCAGTACCTCCATCGACACGGAGATCGCCCTTGCCAGCGACACTCCGGCACGGATAGCACTGCTGCCCGGCGGCGCAGCGTCGAACACGAGCACCTGGATGGCCTCTGCAGGCCATGAGGTCACCCTTATCGGGTGCGTGGGTGACGATGCCTTCGGTAGCCATGCGCGTGAGGTCCTGCTGAGCGCGGGTGTCGACGCCCGGCTGAGCAACGGAGTGCGGGCCACCGGTGCCTGCGTCGTCCTCGTGGATCGTCATCACGAGCGCACCATGTTCCCCGACCCGGGCGCTAACCTCGAGCTGACCGCTGAGCAGGTGACATCTGTGCTCGAGCCGGACTCTCATCTGCACATGTCCGGGTACACGATGATGAACGAACCGACCAGACCCGCCGCCCTCGCTGCCATCCACCGGGCACGGGAGATCGGGGCCACAGTCAGTGTCGATCCCGCCTCCTCAGCTCCTCTCCTGCGGCATCGAGTGATGATGCTCCAGGCGTGCCAGTCCGTCGATGTCCTGCTCCTGAACGAAGCCGAGGCCATCGTGCTGTCCGGAGCGAGCACGGTGACTGAGGCCTTGACGGACCTGTGCCGCCGCGTGACCACTGTCGTCATCAAGCGAGGGGCCCAGGGAGTGCTCGCCGGTCAAGGAGAGTCTCGAATCCAGGCCCCGGCACGCGAGACCACGGTCGTCGACTCCACGGGTGCGGGCGATGCCTTCACGGCGGGATTCCTCCCCGTGTGGAGGTCGGGCGACACCCTCGCTGCCGCAGTCGACGCCGGTCAAGTCATGGCCGCAGCCGCAGTCTCCCGTGTCGGAGCCAGCCCTCTGCCCCCCTGACCCGAGAGAATCATCACGGACCACCTGCCGATGGCACACCCACACGCACGCCCGTACACACGCCCGCACGCACCTGGAGAGGACCGCATGGCCCGCCGCACCGCCAAGACCAGTCCCGGGGCACCGGATCACGGCCGGATCGTGGACGTTGATGTGTCCGAGGAGATGCGGGGCTCCTTCCTTGAGTACGCATACTCGGTCATCTACTCACGGGCCCTCCCGGACGCGCGCGACGGCCTGAAGCCCGTGCAGCGGCGCATCCTGTTCCAGATGGCACAGATGGGACTTCGGCCCGACCGCGGACACGTCAAGAGCGCCCGTGTTGTCGGTGAGGTGATGGGCCGCCTTCATCCCCATGGTGACTCGGCCATCTATGACGCCCTGGTGCGCATGGCACAGCCGTTCACGCTGCGCCTGCCCATGGTCGACGGGCACGGCAACTTCGGCTCTCTCGATGATGGCCCCGCGGCCATGCGCTACACCGAGGCCCGGCTTGCCGCTGCCGCCGTGGACATGACGGCCGGGCTCGACGAGGACGTTGTGGCGTTCGTGCCCAACTACGACGGTCGCGAGCAGGAGCCTGAGGTGCTGCCGGCCGCCATCCCGAATCTCCTGGTCAACGGCGCCGCCGGTATCGCCGTGGGCATGGCCACGACCCTCGTGCCGCACAACCTCGGTGAGGTCCTCAATGGGGCACGCCACCTGCTGGAGCACCCGGACGCCTCGTTGGCCGACATCATGACCCTGATCCCTGGTCCAGACCTCCCCGCCGGTGGAGTGATCGTCGGACTCAGTGGAGTACGCGAGGCCTACGAGACCGGACGCGGAAGCTTCCGCGTGCGGGCCAGAAGCCGCATTGAGCAGATCACTCCACGCAAGCGCGGAATCGTCGTGACCGAACTGCCTCTCAACGTCGGCCCTGAACGGGTGATCGACCGCATCAAGGATGCCGTGCAATCCAAGAAGCTCCAGGGCATTTCGGACGTTGTCGACCTCACCGATGGCGAGTCCGGGCTGCGCCTGGTCATCGAGATCAAGAACGGCTTCCACCCCGAGGCGGTCCTCGACCAGCTGTACCGGCTCACTCCTCTGGAGGATTCCGTCTCGGTCAATGCGGTGGCCCTCGTAGATGGTCAGCCTCGCACGCTTGGCCTTGTCGAACTCCTACGCGTGTGGCTCGATCACCGCATCGACGTGGTGCGGCGCCGAAGTCACTACCGACGCTCCCGGGCACTGGACCGCCTCCACCTGGTCGACGGGCTGCTCGTCGCCATCATCGACATCGACGAGGTGATCCAGCTCATCCGCGAATCCGAGGATGCATCCTCTGCTCGCGAGCGACTTATGACGGTATTCGACCTGACGGAGATTCAGGCCAATTACATTCTGGACATGCCCCTGCGTCGTCTCACCAAGTTCTCGCGCATCGAACTGGAGAAGGAACGTGACGATCTCCGACGGACCATCGACGAGCTGACCCGCATTCTCGAGGACGAGGAAGCACTCAGGGCCACCGTGGCGGCTGAGATCTCCCAGACGGCCCAGGCCCATGCCACGCCCCGACGCACGCTCCTGATGGAGGGCTCGGCGCCCGTCAGCGCAGCCGTTCCCCTCGAGGTGGGCGACGATCCGTGCGTCATTCTGCTGTCCAGCACCGGGCTGCTCGCGCGTACCGCCGAGGCCGGTGGCTCCCCCGGCACCGCGCTCGATCAGCGCGCTGCGCACGATGTCATCGTGAGCGCCATTCCAGCCATGACCCGCGGCGACTTCGGCATCGTCACCTCGTCCGGTCGCGTGCATCGACTCCAGGCCGTCGACGTGCCCGCCATCCCACCTACGGCAGGCACCCCTGCCCTCTCCGCGGGCGCTCCACTGGGGGCCTTTCTCGATCTCGATCCTGGAGAGCGCCCCCTGTGCCTGACCACCCTCGACGACGAGGGCTCGATCGCTCTGGGCACCGCTCAGGGCGTCGTCAAGCGCCTTGTGGCTGACGTACTGCAGAACAAGTCGGCGTGGGAGCTCATCCGACTCGACGACGGCGACGAGGTGGTGGGAGCCTCGCGATTGACCGAGTCCGAGGCGGAGACCGCCGAATTGGTCTTCGTCACCTCAGACGCCCAGCTGCTCCGCATGGCCGCGAGCTCGGTGCGCCCGCAGGGCAGATCGGCCGGCGGGATGAGCGGGATCAGGCTTGCCAAGGATGCCTCCGTGCAGGCCTTCTGCGTCGTTCTCCCTCACGATGACGCCGTCGTCGTCACGGTCTCGGGTGCCGCGGATGCCCTTCCGGGAACAGAGCCGGGTTCAGTCAAGGTCACGGCTTTCTCCGAGTATCCGGCCAAGGGGCGCGGCACGGCCGGCGTGCGCTGCCACAGGTTCAGGTCAGGCGAGGACCGTCTCATAGCCGCCTGGGCCGGTCGGGGCCCTGCACGCGCCGCTGCGGCCTCCGGGATCCCCGTGCCTCTGCCGGATCCGGATGCACGTCGAGACGGCACGGGCCAGCCGGGCACTGCCCCCATCGACGGCCTCGGTGGTGAACTGTGAGCGGCGTTCCCTGCTCTGTGCTCGCAGCGCAGGCCCAGGAGCAGTACGGCGGAACTGCCCCGCACGCACTCACGTGGGTCATCCTCGAGCACCCCGGGCCTTGGGGACGCAATGCAGTCACCGACTCCAACCTCCCTGTTCCCGTGCGCGATGCGCTGCTCGCCATGAAGGCCCAAGGCGTCGGCGTGCTCCTCGCGCGGTCTCGCTTCCACCCTTCCGAACACCCCGGCCACCGCATCTTCGTGGCTCGCACGGCCCCCGGGGGAATGCTCATGCGCGAAGGCACCGCTGACACACTCGATGAGATCCTGAAGTGGGACCCAGAGGCCCTCGCAAGTGGCTCCCTTCCGTCCTTCGGGAGCAGCACACAAGAGCCCCTGCTCCTGGTATGCACCCACAGCAAGCGAGACACGTGCTGCGCTACAGAGGGGCGGTCACTCGTCACTGCTCTGCATTCGCATCGCCCGGAGCTCTCAGAGCGGGTGTGGGAGTGCAGCCACATTGGCGGCCACAGGTTCGCACCGGTCACTCTCGCGCTTCCGTGCGGAGCCGTGCACGGGGGCACGACTGGCGACGAGGCGGACCTGCTGCTGGACCGCGTGATGGCGGGGCAGGTGATCCCGGACCGCATGCGCGGACGGTCGTATTTTCCCGCCCCCCTGCAGGCTGCTGGCGTGGCGGTTCGGAAGGTGATCGACGAGACAGCGATCGACGCCATCGACGTCCTGGTCGTCTCCAAGGACCGTGCCGTTCCCGTTGATCCCGGCTGGGCGGTCCCGACGGTCCCCATCGAGGTCGAGATTCGGCATATCGACGGACGCACCTGGCGCGCCACCGTGAGTCACGTCACTGACGACAACGTCCGCCCGGAGTCATGCGGGGCCGAACCGACTCCGATCCATCGTTGGGACGTACGCGATATCCAACCGACCACCCCGTGGTGCTAGCCGATCGCTGATCGCAGCAATTCGTCTCGATCGTGGATGGTCGTGCGTTCACGGCCCCTGGATGCGCCAAGGGCCCTCTCGGCTTCGTCGATGGAATCCCATCCGGCCGTCGAGACGACCGTCACGCCACGCTCCGCCAGAAGGGCATCGATTCCGCCGGGCGTCGTCGGCTCTGAAAGCGCGCCAGACTGTGCGTCTGAAAGCAATGACGCCACGGTAGCCACCGCGTCCTTCTTGTTGGTACCGATGATGCCGGTGGGCCCGCGCTTGATCCAGCCGGCGACGTAGTACCCGGCGACCGCCTCCCCGTCGCGCGTCACGCGTCCGTCCTCGTTGGGGATCACGCCGGAGCGCTCGTCGAACGGAAGCTCCTCCATCGGAGTGCCGCGGTAGCCCACCGATCGCACCACAAGATCGGCAGGGATCTCCTCCGTCTCACCCGTTCCCTCGACTGACCCTTCGGGGGTCAGACGTGTGCGCTCGACGACGACGGTGTCGACCCGATCGCCGCCCCGAAGCTCCACCGGTCGGGAGAGGAATCGCACATGGATTCGTCGACGCTTGCCTTCCGGTGCTCGTTCGGCCCATTCACGGATCACGTCGACATTGCGCCCCACACCACGCTCTGACTCGGCGAGAGCGGCGCTGGCCGGATCAAGTTCCACATCCGCCGGCTTGACCAGAACATCCGCCTCAAGCAACTCGCCGAGCTCCTTGAGCTCCTTCGTCGTGAAACTCGCCTGCGCTGGGCCCCTGCGACCAAGCAGGTAGACGTCGGTGATGTGCGCCGACTGGAGGGTCTCCAGCACGTGCTGGGGCATGTCTGTGTGGTCGAGTTCCCCGACGCTCTTGGCCAGCACCCGGGTGACATCAACGGCCACATTCCCCACTCCGACGACGACGGCCGACGTAGCTGACGGCAGCAGCCGCTCGAAGCGCTCCCGATCGGCGTCAGGGTGACCGCAGTACCAGGCGACGAAGTCCGTGGCCGCCACACTGCCGTCCAGGTCCTCCCCAGGGATCCCGAGTCGTCGGTCGCTCGATGCACCGTAGGTGAGAATCACGGCGTCGTAGCAGGCCTGCAGGTCAGCCAGGCTCAGATCGCTGCCGACCGTGATGTTGCCGAGGAAGCGCACTCCCGGCTTCTGCAGCACCTTGTTCAGGGTGTCGCGCACCGACCTGATACTCAGGTGGTCCGGCGCCACGCCGTAGCGCACCAGCCCGAAGGGCACCGGAAGTCGGTCGATGATGTCGACTTCGACGGGCACATCTTCCTGCGAGACGAGGGCGTCTGCCGCGTAGATGCCCGAGGGGCCCGAACCGATGACGGCGACGCGCATGTCTACTCCTGTGGAAGTCCTAACAGTGTCCGGGCCAACCTAAACCCTTGAGCAGGGTCCGTGGGGTCCAGACGCACCGGTGTGAGGCCCGCCACGTCAGCCCCGTCGAGGTTGACCGGCTGGTCGTCGATGAAGATCGTGGTGGCCGGGTCGACGCCCATGCGCTCGATGACGATTTCGTAGGCGCGCCGATCCGGCTTGTAGACACCCTCGGTACGTCCGTCCACGAGCACGTCGAACTCTCGGAGGACGCCCATTCGCGCCAGCCACTCCTGGTCATGGAAGCTCGTCAGGTCGTTGGTCAGGACCCCCACCGGGATGCCAGCCGCCTTCGCATCATCGATCAGTCGCCTGGCAGCAGGGCGAACCAGTTCGTCCTCACTGCCGGAGTACAGATGCGCGCACAGGGCAGGCATGGTCGCGGGCTCTCCGGTCAGTTCGCCGAACTCTGCCGAACGCCGGGCCCAGTACTCACGCTCATTCATCTCGCCCGCCTGGAACGATCGCCAGTCGGCGTCCGCGGCAGGGTCGAACGGACCGGTCCACGCGAAGGCTCCGGGCGGCAGGCCAAGACTCCGCTCCCCCACGTGCCGCAGCTCGAACGGGGTCAGCAGTACCGGGCCGCCGAAGTCGAAGATCAGCGCCTTCGCCTCGCCCGGCGCCAGCGTCAGTGCTCCACCTCGGTGATGGTCACCATGTCGAAGCGGACAACCTCGCCGAACCAGCCGCAGCCGCCACACCACGTCATGAAGCAGCGCGCGTCGCCCGACCAGTACTCGGTGGTGATCCCCCCGTCAGCATCGATGCCCTCCCCGCACATGGGGCAGAAACGTGGACGATCCAAAAGGTGCCGCTCGGCATCGCGTGCGAACCAGGCCGACTGCGGTGGCAGCCGGTGCGGGTCAGGGGGAAGCATCACCTCATGCACCAGCCGTGGCGCTCTCGCGGTTCGCCCATGCCTTCGCATGGAGGTCGAGGAGCTGCTGCCGAATAGGGCTGTAGCGCATGGATCCCATAGTGATGAAGGCCTCGGCGAACTCTCGCTCGGCCCCGAACTTGTCCTTCTCGCACGGCAGGATGATGACGTCGTGCTTCTCGCGCGTGATGGCGATGGGGTCCTCCCCATCTGCCACCTTCTTCATGTTCTCCTTGAACATCTTGCGCAGCATGGCCACACCGGCATCAGAGCGACCCAGGTGCTCCTGAGTGCGATCGGTCACCGGGCCCTGAGACACCCACGCCATGATGTCCTGTCCCTCGATGTAGTCGGTGATGAAGCGGCCCTGCTCGTCGCGCCACTGGTACTCATAGACCACCGGTCGCTCCTGCTCATCCCACTCGCCAGCCTCGGGGTGGTGCAAGGAGTAGAACAGCTTCCACGTCGTCGTCTCATCGATGGGCACACGGATCTGCATCTGGTCGATGCCCGCGCCGCCCACGCGCATGTAGAACGGGAACACGAGGGGGTGGCCGACCTTCCAGTCGTCGTTCTCCTCGCTAGCGCCCTCCAGCACACGTCGCTTCAGGATGCCCCATTCCATCTCGTCGAAGCCGGTGCGGATGTGCCGCTTCTGGAAGGCCTTGGGCGCATCGAAGCCCTCGGTCTGGCCGAGAAACTCGAAGTAGAAGCCGTGCAGCCACTCGACGTGATGGGGATCGACGGAGTTCTCCATGATCTGCAGCCAGTTGCACGGCAGGGTCGAGTGCCCGACATCGCGGATGCCGTCCTGGACGAACACGTCGAAGCGAGGAAGCTCGGGGGCGGGGTCAGGCCCGACGTACACCCACACCATGCCGCCCATCGCCTGCGCCTTGCCGGCCTTCTGCTTCACCCGATCGCGGAAGTTCTGGTTGTCGGCCTCCGCGGGCTGCTCCATGCAGTTGCCGTCGAAGTCCCACTTCCACCCGTGGTAGCCACAGCGAATGCCATCCTCGTGGACGACCCCGTAGGTGAGCGACGCGCTGCGGTGCGGGCAGGTCTCCGCCACGATCCCGTAGCGTCCGGACTTGGGCGTCTTGAACAGAGTCCAGTTCTCACTCAGCAGGCGCACCGTCTTGGTGGGCACCTCATCGAAGTCCTGCTCGAAGGCGATCGGATACCAGTAGCGCCGGAGCAGTTCCCCCATGGGAGTACCCGGGCCAATCTGGGTTAGCTCCTCATTCTGTTCGACGGTGAGCATGTGCTTTTCCTCTCGGACGTGCCTGGCTGATACGTGTGATGGTGGTGTCGGTTCCGTCGGACGGCAACTCGTGCGTCCCGCCCGACGGAACCGACAATGAAGTTGTGACGAAGGTCCCGACCGATCACTCCCGGCCGCGATCTCGTGCCTACAGGATCGTTACTTGTCCATTCGACCCGTCAACACGGATCCGGTCTCCAGTCTTGATGGTGGACGTGGCGAACCCCGTGCCCGTGACAGCAGGCAGTCCGTACTCACGGCAGACGATCGCGGCGTGACTCATCATGCCTCCCGTGTCGGTGACGGTCGCCTGGATCTTCCCGAAGATGGGAGCCCAGGACGGCGCGGTGAGGGGTGCCACAAGGATCTCCCCCTCCTGGACGAGACTGATCTCATCCGGAGAGAAGATGACTCGTGCCAGACCCTCGACGACACCCGGTGAGGCAGACATCCCTCGAAGTTCGCCTTCAACCGAATCACCCCCACCGAGCCAAGCCTGCACGCTGTCGGTGGTGATGCCCCACAGCATCACCGTAAAGGGCTCCGTGATGACCTCCGGGGGCACACCCATGGCGGGCATCGGCTTCCATGCGGCGAGGGCCGAGTGGATTCCACGGCGGCGCTCGATCTCCGCGGGCCACCGGCTGGGACCAGCCGCAGGAGCAGGCGTTGCCCACGCGTGGAAGTAGTCGAAGAGCGCGTCTTCAACCTCGGTGCGCTTGAGGAAGAAGATGTCGTTGGCCTCGGACCAGAACCCCTCCTTCACGAACAGCTCACCCAGCTGCCGCATCTTGCGCCAGATGACCGAGTGGCTCCAGTGCTCGACATAGAAGTTGTGGTTCTCCACGTAGGGGAACACCACACGCGCCAGCCCGAGCTTTCCTTGGAAGGCCTCGCGGTCCTCGTCCGAGTCGAGGAGATCCATGTACTCGTTGACGATTCTGTCGCGCTCGGCACGGATCGCGTCCATGGGACGGGCGAGGTCCTCGCCTGACTTCAGCTTGCTGATGTAGTTGCCGATGAAGTCGAACGGGATCTCGACGTTCTCGATCCAGATCTTGTCAGAGTGGTAGAAGCCTGAGCCAGTCGAGAAGTTGAACCAGGGCTCGGCAGACTCCTGGAAGGACGCGATCCAGGCATTCCCCTCATCGGAGCCCTTGAGGATCTGGCAGGTTGCCTCGACGTCCCCCGCATCAAAGGCATCAGCCAAACCGGAATCGACGGCCATGTGGGCAAGCCGCTTGAGCTCCTCGTCGGGGCGGAAGAGGTCCACCTCGACACCCGCCACCATCTTGGCGATGGCCAGATCCGGGATGTTCGGCCAGGCCTGCTTGCAGAATCCGAAGAAGTCGAGGTAGGCCGCGTAGCCCAGATTCAAGAACTCGAAGTGGTACTGCCAGAGCTTCAGGGCCAGATCCAGCAGCCGGTGATAGTCCGCCTGGATTTGCCATCCGGAGCCCACACCCGCGCCGGACTTCACGACGTCGTCAGCGCTCTCGAGTTCCGGCAGCGGATCGAAGTTGATTGTCTCAAGCTCCTGGACCAAGTCGCGGATCTTGATCATCCACTTGTCATAGAGGTCGTCCCAGTTCATGAAGTAGAAGCCGGCTCGATCCATGAAGTTCGCGACCCGCGCTTCGATGTCCTCCTCCGGAGCGGGCACCGGCGTGAGATACGCGTATCCGTTCAGGATGCGGAAGTCGATGCCGTTGGCAGGTGGCACCTGCAGATGACGCGTGTTGTACTGCGACAGGGATGTGATGGCGTACTCGAAGAGGGTCGCATCCCACGGACGCAGGGCTGAGGGCCAGTGAACCCCGTCCTGGAACCAGAACATCGAGTCCTCGTACTCGCGGCGCCCCTCCGAGAAGAGTGACGAGTACGTGTACAACTCCTGCCAGCCCTCGGCACCTGCTGGCGCCTCGATCTCGAACGGGCTTGGGAACCGATCAGCCATGCGAACTCCCTGTGATTGATGAAGTGTTGACAATGGTTGCGCTTGCTCTACTTCCTGCTGTTCAGCGGATTCATGAGGGTGCTGACAATGCTCGACATCATGTCGTTCGCTCCGGTGCTGGCGGAGGTCTTCTTCTTCTTGCTCCAAACCGTCTCCGGCCTGGACTGGAGCAGGACGATGTTGTTCTCCTCGGGCAGGTCGGCGTCCACCGCCCACTCGATGTCCTGGGGGCACCCGTAGTGGCGCTCGGCTGTCCGCGCCAGGCGCGCGATGCCCTTGATCTGCGCGTCGGTCAAGGAGGCTGCCGCCGATCGCTCCGGATCCAGTTCCTTCTTCACCACGGCGTCCCCGCCGTCGAGCGTGAACTCCATCTCCTTGGCGCCGATCGTTCGACGTGTCACCTCGTAGAGAACCTTGTCGACGAGGAAGTTGTCGGGCGTGACCTCACCCGACACCACACCCTCGCCAAAGCCCCACGCTGAGTCGATGGCGATGGTGGAGCGGTCGCCATCTGATGGATTGAGGGTGAACGCCACCCCGGCCGCGACCGGACGCACCATCTTCTGGATGACCACGCTCATTTCGACGCTGCGATGCTCGTAGCCCATCTCCACGCGATAACAGGTCGCGCGATCGGTGAAGAGCGATGCCCAGCATCGGCGGACCGCATCAACCACAGAGTCGGCGCCACGCACCCAGAGATAGGTGTCGTGCTCCCCCGCAAAGGACGCGTCGGGAGAGTCCTCGCTGGTTGCCGAAGACCGCACAGCGACAGGCACGTCGACCACGCTACTGCGCCTGCACAGCTCTTGATAGGCATCACGCAATGATGATTCGACTTCGGGGTCCATCGCCATCTCGGCGATGTGGCCACGGATACGCCCACAGCGGTCCGAGACCATCGCGGTGTCATCAGTGTCGAGGCCGTGCAGGAGGCGGGCCAGCATGGCGTCGATATCGGCCGCATCCCGTGAGACTCGATAGGCACCTGTCGTCAGCGCGAATCCGGGTGGCACGGGAAGGTCGGCACCGGTCATCTCACCGAGGCTGGCAGCCTTGCCGCCAACCTCGGCCTTCATGCCGTCCCAGTACCCCTCGAACCACATCACGTACTGGCTCATGCTCGACTCCCCTCGACCGTTGCGTCGTCGCCACGCAACGACGTTGGCAGTGCGCGGCCGGACAGGCCTTCCCACCAATCCGGCAGATCGGCCAGTGGAGGTACCTGCACCTCGGACACTCGATTGCGATAGGCGAGGAAGGCTCCTCGATCGTTGTCGAGCAGCTTCACGATGACTTCCTCCGTGTTGTATGGCTCACCTGGGTCATATCCATGCGCAGCCATGGCGAAGACCCGGATGGGCCCTGAGTGCGTTGCGACGATGATGCGCTCCCCCGGCGTCTCGGCCTGCACCTTGAGGATGCCCGCCCAGAATCGGCGCACGGTGGCCGACGGCGGCTCGAAGCAGAGCATCGGAATCTGCGTCCAGTAGGTGATCGGATCGCCACCGCCCTGCTGCGTCCGCCAGAATCGATCGACCTCGACGAGCCACAGCGGTCGATCCCCGTGCGCCACGCGCTCGTACTTCTCCATCTCCTTCTGATAGAGCCGGAAGGCACCCGTGACATCACGCAGGCCCTCGGGTGTCCAGACCTGGAAGTTCCGGAACTCCTCCATGCCGTCGACCTCGGACACCTTGGCGTCGCGTCCCCACATCGTGAGTCCGTCAAGCAGGCCCTTGCGGATCTGCTCGGCCGTCTGACGTGCGCGGTTCGTCTCGGCGCACACGATCCGGATCCGCTCGCCCTCGCGAATCCCCTTGCTGATGTCGAATCCCCGGCGATGCGCCTGCCAACTGCCCAGTGGCGTGAGTCCACTCTCGGTCGAGTACCCCTGGGTCTCGCCATGCCGGATGATGTGAACCTGTGTCACAGTCGACGGTCCCGAGGATGCCGCGTCCGGAGGAACGATCTCCTTGGTCTTCGTCATCCGCGCCCGCGCCTGAGTCACGCCGAGGTCATTGCCCTCCCATGCGGGTACGGGCGCCTCCAGAGGGTTCGCCCCGGTGCGACGGTCGCGAAATCGGCGTAGGTACAGGGGTGTATCGGTCTCGGTGCCTCGATCTTCAACACCGTGTGGCTTGCCGCCACGACTCTCACGATCCAGATAGCGCTGCAGGTACGCCGGGGCGTCGTTGCGCTCGGTGCGCGGAAGCGCTGCCGCGCTGGGCACGTATTCCGAAGTGGTCATGTCCGCCTCCTCAGCTGTGAACGGTCAGGAACCGCTGATTCACGACCCCGTCGTAGTAGAAGATGGCGCGACCCATCTCGGACTCCGTCCATGTGACGGGCGGCTCGTCTGGATCGACCCAGTAGCCGCCGGTGAACGCCTCATTGCGGTTGCCTGCGGGATCGAAAAAGTAGACGCAGTGACCACGAGTTGCACCATGTCTCGTGGGGTTCTTCTCGATCCGGACGCCGTGGTAAGCGAGGACGTCCGCCACCTCGCGGATCTCGTTCCAGTCGTCGACCCACCAGGCGAAGTGATGCAGGCCCCGATCCTGGCCCGTCACGAGTGCGATGTCATGGCTGTGATGGGAGTGCTCCAGCCACGTGGCCACCTGAAAGCCGTCGTCGCCCAGGATCTGCTCCGTGAGGTGGAAGTCCAGGACGTCGATCAGGAACCGCGTGTTGGCGTTCACGTCCTCGCACGTGAGGAAGATGTGATCGAGTCGCGGTGGCGCGAAGCCCACGAGCCCCAGCGGCTTGGGGGGCGGGTTGAAGTTCGGCAGCAGGTTCCCCACCTGCTCCATTCCATACACCAGTTCCATCACGTGCCCGCTCGGCAGGGTGAACCTGATGGACTCGCCGTGGCCTGGTCCGATATCTCCGGCGTCGAAGCGCACCACGTCGACCCCTGCATCTGCCAGCCGGGTCGCGTAGTGGTCGAGGTCCGATCGCTCAGAGACCTTCCAGCCCATGTGGTTCAGGCCGTAGGTCGGGGAGAAGGTCAGGATCAGTGAATGGTGCTGGTGCTCGTCCCAGCACTTCAGGAACACCCGATCAGGCTCGCGAGCCGTCTCGTACATGCCAACAACCTCGGTGTAATAGGCAGTGGCCAGCTCGAGATCCGGAACGCGAATCTCCACATGTGACAGTCTCAGAATGCTCACGTGTGCACCGTCATGAAGCGCTGATTCACTTCGCCCTCGTAGTAGAAGACAGCCCGGCCGATGTTGTCCTCGGTCCAGGTGATGGTCGGAAAGTCAGGATCCGGTCGGTAGCCCCCGGTGAACACCTCGTTGCGGGTTCCCAGCGGGTCGAAGAAGTAGATGGTGTTGCCACGGGTGATGCCATGCCGGGTCGGACCGATATCGATCTGGATTCCGTTGTAGGCGAGGATGTCGGCCGATCGCCGGATGTGATCCCAGTCATCGAGCCACCAGGCGAAGTGGTGGAGGCCGCCATTGCGTCCGCTCACGATGGCGAGGTCATGGGGCCGATGCGAGGTCTCCATCCACACCGCTGCCTGATGTCCAGCCCCATCCAGCAATTGCTCGGTGAGTCGGAATCCGAACACGTCCATGTAGAACTGCGCAGAATCGCCCACCTCCTCGGCTGTCACCAGGATGTGGTCCAGGCGCGGCGGCGCGATCCCCTTCAGGCCCTCGACGAACGGAGCCGGGTTCACCGGCGCTGTCGCACGACCTACCATCTCGATGTCGTGGACGAGCTCCATCTGCTGACCCGAGGGCGTGTCGAACCGAATCGACTCCCCCTGACCCACGGACTGGCCCTTCGAGATCCGCTGCACCGGGAACCCGTACCGCTGGACCGCGTTCTCCAACTCGTCCAGGTCGGACTCGTGCTCCACCTTGAAGGACATCTGGTCAAATCCCACCCGCGGGCCGTAGATCAGCCGCAGCGAGTGGTGATTGGGCTCGTCCCAGCACTTGAGGTACACCGAATCCTCATCGCGCTCAACCTCCTGCAGGCCGATGACCTCCGTGTAGTAGGCCGTGGCCAGGTCAAGATCGGTGACGGTGACGTCCACGTGACCCAGACGGAGGATTCCCATGTGCACTTCCCTTCGGGTGTGATTCCGGCCTTGTGCTGTGAGTCCGGTTGACGTGTGACCGTCACCACGCTTGGCGCGACAGTAGACAGGACGTGTCCCGCATGGAAGCACAACGTCCCCATATGCGGGACACTCAGTGCTAACGTCCCGGGTCATGGAGGGAGAAGCCGAACTGACGCGTGAGATGGGCCCCGGCCCAGAAGAGGCGCAAGGGCGCCTGGCAGGCCCTGGCCCCGAAGCAATGCGCGCCGCGATGGCGGAATACGTCGCAGCCGTTCATACCGCCTACCTCGACGCCTCTGCCGATCTGACGGCCGGGGAGCGCGGGCGCCTGCCACTGGTGGCGGCCGGCACCTTCACCGTCGCCGCCGTGGGCTCGCAGAACCTCCACATCATCGGCACGTGCGATCAGCTCCCAGCCCCGACCGGCCAGGAGGTTTCGCTCGCCGGCAGCGATCGCGATCTGGCGTGGACCCTGCGCTTCTTCGATCCGGTGATCATTCCCGGGTTGGGCCTCGTCGATGAGTCCCGCGAGCCGCAGCCGGATCAGATCCGCGATCTGCTGGGTCTCAGCGGAGTCGTCTACCACCTGACGGTCCCCCCGGGTGGAGGGCTCAGCGCCCACCATGCGCTGCATGCGGGCACCGGACTGGCACACAGTCATGCAACGGCCTCGCGCGACTACGACACCCTGAGCAACCTCCTCCCCCGACAGGCATCCGCGATTGCCGAGATGCGAGCGGCCGAGGCCAGCGGACTAGTGGTGGCCGTGACGCTTCTGGCCCAGCACATCTCGGGAGGCGACGATGACTTGCGGGTGCTGATTCCAGGCGACGCCTCGGCCCCGGATGCACGTCGTGCCCTTCTCTCGTGGACTCGGGAACGGACATGACCGAGGTGACCCCGCGCCAGCACTCCACACTGTCGAGCGTGCGGAACGCCGCTCGCCTGCTCAAGGAGTTCTCCTACGGCAGCCGGGAGCTCGGAGTCACCGAACTGTCCAGGAGGCTCGGAATCGGCAAGAGCACGGCTCATCGCCTGGCTCACACCCTCACCGAGGAACGACTCCTTGAACGCGACCCCGTCACGGGCGCTTATCGACTTGGTCTGGCGATGTACGAACTCGGGTCTGTCGTCTCCGCGCACACGGATCTGCACGAAGCTTGCGCTCCCGTCATCGATCAGCTTCGCAACGCCACTCGCGAGACGGTTCAGATCGCGGTTCTCGATGGGCGGGAGGTTGTCTACGTCGAGCGCCGTGAAAGTCCACAGACCCTCCGACTCTTCGGCCGGGTAGGCCACCGAAATGACGCGCACTGCACCAGCACCGGCAAGGTCCTGCTGGCTCATCTGCCCGCCGATCGACTTGAGTCCCTGCTGGACGGGTGGGTCCTTCCCGCTCAGACCCAGTTCACCATCACTGATGTACGTCGCCTCCGCGACGAACTCGATCTGACCCGTCGGCGCGGATGGGCTGAGCAGTCCAATGAGACGGAGATGGGAGCCGCTTCCGTGGCCGCTCCCATCCGCAACGGCTTCGGTGAGGTCATCGCCTCGCTCTCGGTCGCCGGGCCGGTACAGCGATTGCAGGGAGACTCCCTCAAGCGGTACGCGCGACCGACCATGGATGCCGCTCTGGCCATCAGTCGCAGGTTGGGGTTCCGCGATGCGGCACAGGGTGAGGCCGCTCACCGCGGTCGCTGATAGGCACGTCCTGTGCGGTCTGCCGACCGTGCAGCAGGAATCGCCCTCGGGCGAGACAACGAGAGGATGCGCGGGTGAGTTCACTCCTGACCGATGCCGAGGCGCGACATCATGCACTGCGATTGCTCGAAGCCCGGGATTCCGGTGTCGCGATTGAGCCGTTCACTGATGCGCAGCCCGAGTTGGGAATGGCTGATGGGTATGCCATTCAGACGCATCTCGTGAGCGCCCTACTGGAGCGCGGGGAGACGATTGCCGGGTACAAGCTGGGTCTGACGTCGCGGCCGATGCAGGAGCTGCTGGGGGTGGATTCTCCGGATTTCGGGCCGGTTTTTGCGTCGACGGTCTACGCCGATGGTGCGGAGTTGGCGGTGGATGCGTTCATCGCTCCGCGGATGGAGGCGGAGATCGGGGTGGTGCTGGCGGAGGATTTGGCGGGCCCGGACTGCACGACGATCGATGCGCGGCGAGCGACGGCGGGCTTGGTCGCAGCGTTGGAGATCGTTGATTCGCGGATCAAGGACTGGCGCATCACGTTGGCGGACACGGTTGCTGATCTGGCGAGCAATGGTGCCATTGCGGTGAGCAGCAATGTGGTGCCCATTGACAGTTTCGATCCGCGACTGCTGGGCATGGTGTTCACGAGGAATGGCGAGGTCGTGGCTACCGGTGCGGGGGCGGCGGCGATGGGGGATCCGATGGCTACGGTGGCGTGGCTGGCGAACGTGCTGACTCCGCTGGGCGTGACGCTGCCGGCCGGGAGCATCATCATGACGGGCGCCTTGCATGCGATGGTCCCGATCGCACCGGGTGATGTGTTCCGGGCGGACTTCGACCGGCTTGGTCCGATCACGATCCGTATGGCCAGCGAGTAGGACGGGAGCACTGTGATGCGTTGTGCGATTCTGGGTTCGGGGAATATCGGCACGGACCTGATGATGAAGTTGATGAAGGGCACGGATGCTTCTGGCTCTGGGTCCACGCCCTTGGAGCTCGTGGCGTTGGTGGGGATTGATCCGAAGTCTGATGGGCTGGCTCGAGCGCGCAAGCTGGGGATCGACGGCCCGCATGAGGGGCCGGACTGGATTCTGGAGCATGCTGGTGAGATTGACATGGTCTTCGATGCCACGAGTGCGTATGTGCACAAGGCGCAGGCCCAGAACTATGAGGATGCGGGCATCATTGCGGTGGATCTGACGCCTGCGGCGATCGGGCCGAAGGTGATCGCTGCGGTGAACCTGACTGAGCATCTGGATGCTCCGAATGTCAACATGGTCACGTGTGGTGGTCAGGCCACGACGCCGATGGTCTATGCGGTGCGCCGTGCGGTGAGCGATCTGCCGTATGCGGAGATGGTGTCCACCGTGTCCTCACGCAGTGCTGGCCCGGGCACGCGGCAGAACATCGATGAGTTCACCAAGACGACGTCGACGGCGTTGCGGGAGATCGGTGGTGCGAGCACCAGCAAGGCGATCATCATCCTCAATCCGGCTGAGCCGCCGATCATCATGCGCAACACGGTGTTCGCGGGCCTTCCTGAGGGGACCGATCATGATGCGGTCCTGGCGTCGATCTACCAGATGGAGGCTGATGTGCAGAAGTACGTGCCCGGCTACCGTCTGAAGAACCCTCCGGTGATCGAGGAGGGCCCGTATGACACTCCCGGGGGCATGGTGCCCCACCGTGCCGTGGTGTTGCTGCAGGTCGAGGGCGCCGGCGACTATCTGCCTCCCTATGCGGGAAACCTCGACATCATGACCGCGGCCGCCCAGCGAATCGGTGAGGCGATCGCCCAGCACCGGGCCACCTCGAAGGCAGGTGTCTGACATGACAACGACCGACTATCGGCTCATCGATTCCACGCTGCGTGATGGCTCGCACGCGATCAGTCACCAGTACTACACCGATGACGTCGTCCGCATCGTCAAGGGCCTGGACAACGCCGGCGTGCAGGTGATCGAGATCGCGCACGGCGACGGCATCGGCGGCTCCAGCTTCAACTACGGATTCTCCGCCGTGCCGGAGAAGGAGCTCATCGCTCGCGCCTGCGAGGTCACGACCAATGCCAAGATCGCGTGCTTGCTGCTGCCGGGCATCGGCCTGGCCGATGACCTGCGCGAGGTCAAGGAGCTCGGCGTCGAGGTCGCTCGTATCGCGGTGCACTGCACCGAGGCTGACATCACCGAGCAGCACATCAAGGTGGCCAAGTCTTTGGGCATGGAGGCCATCGGCTTCCTGATGATGGCGCACATGAATTCCCCCGAGGGACTCGTCGAGCAGGCCAGGCTCCTGCAGTCCTACGGAGCCGACACCATCTACATCGCCGACTCCGCCGGAGCCATGACCGTCGACGATGTCCGCCGACGCGTGAACGCCCTGGTCGAGAACATCGAGGTCCCGATCGGCGTTCACGCACACAACAATCTCTCCATGGCCGTGGCCAACTCCATCGCCGCCTACGAGGAAGGGGCACGCAACCTCGACGGCACCTCCGCCGGCCTCGGCGCCGGAGCGGGAAACTGCCCCACCGAGATCCTCGCGGCCGTGTCAACCAAGTACGGCATCGAGACCGGCGTCGATCCCCTAGCCCTGATGGACCTCGCCGAGGAAGTCGTCCGCCCCCTCATGCCCCGACAGCAGGTCATCGATCGAGCCGGGCTCATCCTCGGCTACGCCGGCGTCTACGGCTCCTTCCTCCTGCACGCCGAGCGAGCCGCCGAACGCTACGGAGTGCCCCAATCGGAGATCCTTCTCGAACTAGGCCGCCGCCAAGTCGTCGGCGGTCAAGAGGACATGATCATCGACGTCGCCCTCGAACTCGCCGCCAAGCATGCTGCTGCTGAAACCGGAGAGGACTCCGCCTGATGAATGACCTTCCCAAGGAAGAGATCGCCCGCGCCCTCATCGAGGCGGCGCGCCAGCGAACAGGGATCGCTCCCCTGACCAACACCTATCCGGATCTGGACTTCGACACTGCCTATGAGGTGCAGGATGCCGTCGTCGAGGCACGTGTCAGTGCCGGCGCGACCGTCGTGGGCGGCAAGCTCGGTCTCACCAGCAAGGCGAAGCAAGTGCAGATGAACGTGGATCGGCCGCTGTACGGATTCCTCACAGACGACATGCAGATCGACACAGGGCAAGCTGTCGTCTGCAGCGATTACATCCAGCCCCGGTGCGAACCGGAGATCGCCTTCCTCCTGGGGCGCGATCTCCACGGCTCGCATGTCACGGCATCCCACGTACTCGATGCCACCTCACTGGTGTTTCCCGCGATCGACGTCCTGGACTCGCGATTCTCCGGCTACAAGTTCACCTTCATGGACGTGATCGCCGATAACAGTTCGTGTGCCGGATTCACCCTCGGCGGCACGGGGACCGATCCTCGCGGCATCGATCTACGGCTCGTCGGCTGCTCCTTCGAGAAGAACGGACAGCTCGTTTCCACGGCAGCCGGCGCGGCCGTCATGGGTCACCCCGCCGCTGCCGTCGCGTGGATGGTGCGGCAGTTGGCCGTGCGAGGTCGTGGCCTGCACGCCGGACAGGTGATCATGGCCGGCGCCCTCACAGAGGCCATCGCGGTCTCCCCCGGCGATACTGTGGTTGCTCGTTTCGATCGGCTCGGCACCGTCGAGCTGCCCTGCGCCTGACTGCCTCGCGCACCCATCCCAAGGAGAGACATGCCATTCATTCAGGTCACCATGCTCGAAGGCCGAACCGTGGAGCAGAAGCACGAGCTCATAAAGAAGCTGACGGAAGCGACAGCAGAGGTCCTCGGCGGTGACCCCCAGCGCATCCGCGTCGCGTTCTACGAGGTGGGCAAGGATGACTGGGGCATCGGAGGAGTTCCCATCTCGGTTCTCCGCCCGGACGCCTGAGCGAGGCATGGAACTGCACCGCGTCCTGCATCTGGACGACCTCATCGAAGGGCACCCGCGCCGTTTCGAGCTCTCTGGACGTGCGGTGCTCGTGACGAAGATCGACGGCGAACCGCATGCCATCTCCGATGTCTGCCCACACAACGGGGCATCCCTCAGTGAGGGAGTCATTAAGGACGGCTGTGTCACCTGCCCCTGGCACTTCTGGCGGTTCAGCCTGCACGACGGCACCCGTCAGGGTTCTCCCCAGATCAGCGTCGAGGTGTTCGGAACGAGGCTCACGGCCGAGGGGTGGATCGAGGTGGAAGTTCCCGCTCAGGAGCCCACGAAATCCCTGCGTGAGCACCTGCTGGAGAGCGCTCGCCGGGGACCGGTATCGCACACGACGTGACCGCGATGCGCAAGGCCTAGATGTCCAAGGGCTCCAGATGCCCCGTGCGGATGTTCAGAAGCGCGCCTGCGACCACGAGATCTGCTGGCAGGAGCGGGAAGCTCCGGACCCGGGTGACGTCGGTGATCAGAGCGGCGCGCTGATCGCTCACCGTCCTGATCTCCAGACTCCGCGTATCGACACCTGCCCGCTCAAGAATGGCCTCGTGGATATCGACCTCGTCTCCACTGGCCATCTTGCAGTCGGTGTGCGGCATTACCAGAACCCGTGTGACGCCCAGAAGGTACGTGGCAAGCACGAGCGTACGAAGGACGTCATCGGTGACGCGCGCTCCGGCGTTTCGCAGGATCTTCACATCTCCTGGTGACATTCCCAGAACGGCCAACGGGTCGATCCGTGAGTCCATGCAGGTGATGACTGCCAGTTCCTTCGCGGCCCAGCCGGTCAGGGTCGCGTGATCATCGCTGGCCACGTACGCCTCGTTGGCCGCCAGGACGTCGGCGAAGGAGTCACGGGGGAAGGACTGCAGATCTGCGGTTCTCTCCAAGGACATGCCCTGAGCCTAGGCGGTGGCTCCGTCTCTCCCGTGAGGACCTCGTCTCGAAGCAAGCCTGGCTCCACACGGGCGCCGGATCTGATGCAGAATGAATGTAGTTGCGAACCTTTTGCAGAAAGTGCCAGATCGTCTTAGGGTTGCCTTATGACTCCGCGAGCAGCAGCGATCACCGCCGCCCTCTTGCTCCCCCTGTCCCTGGCGGCCTGCTCCGACTCGAGCGACTCATCCGCCGATGATCGTCCGCTGGTGGCCACCACGGTCTCCCCGATCACCTCCATCGCAGCGGCGGTGGGTGGGGATCGTGTGCGCATCGAGGGCATCGTCCCCGAGGGCACCAACAGTCATACGTTCGAGCCAGCTCCCCAGACGGCCGAGCTCCTCAGTGATGCCGACCTGGTGCTGATCAATGGCCTCAAGCTCGAGGATCCGACTCTGGCCCTCGCCGAAGCGAATATGTCCCCCGACGCTCGACTCGTGGAACTCGGGACCGAGGTGCTTCCCGAATCGGACTACATCTTCGACTTCTCCTTCCCGGAGGAAGAAGGCAAGCCCAATCCGCATCTGTGGACTGATGCGGGCTATGCGATTGCGTATGCCGCGCTGATCCGCGATGAGTTCACCAATCTCGACCCCGAGAATGCCGACTACTACGCGACGAATTTCGCGGCCTTCGAGGCCAAGGCTGAGGCCCTGGCGGACGCAATCCGGGTCGATCAGGCCTCCGTTCCCGCTGGACAACTGCGCTTGGTCACCTACCACGACGCCTATGCGTACTTCGCCGACTCCTTCGGCTGGGAGGTGGTCGGGGCCATCCAGCCTCAGGACTTTGCCGAGCCGACCCCCTCGGAGGTCGCCGCCCTGATCGAGCAGATCAAGGCGTCCGGGGTACCCACCATCTTCGGCTCGGAGGTCTTCCCCTCCGACGTGCTCAGCGCCATCGGCGAGGAGGCAGGTGTCCGGTACGAGGATTCCCTCCGCGATGACGATCTGCCCGGTGCGCCCGGCGAGGCCGACCACTCATGGCTGGGCCTCATGCGGGGCAACTTCGCCACCATGATCCGCGGCCTCGGCGGGGATCCTCGTGCCCTCGAGGCCCTTGACGTGACGCTGGCAGTTCCGGACTCGGCGGTATACCCGCAGTGACCGGAACCGGAGTAGGACCTGAGCTCATCCGGCTCGTGGCGGCCAGCGCCGCCTACGACCATCACCGCGTCCTGAACAATGTCGACTTCCACGTCCATCAGGACCAGTTCACCGGAATCGTCGGGCCCTCCGGTTCGGGCAAGACCACCTTGCTGCGGCTGCTTCTTGGCACCATCTCTCCCGTTGCTGGCCGGGTGGATCGCCGCCCCGGGCTCCGCGTCGCCTATGTTCCCCAGCTGGAGACCATCAACTGGAACTTCCCGGTCACCGTGGCCGAATGCGTGCTGATGGCACGGCCTCAGCCCACCCTCTCGCCACGGGTCACCCCTGACGAGCGGGCTGCCGTCGAAGCCATGCTCAAGCGTCTAGGAATCGCGGATCTTGCCCAGCGCCACATCCGCGACTTGAGCGGTGGCCAGCAGCAGCGAATGTTCCTCGCGCGTGCCCTGCTTCGAGATCCCGAACTGCTCTTGCTCGATGAGCCCACCAGCGGGGTCGACGTGTCCACCCGACACGACATGCTGCATCTGCTGGCTGAACTCCATGAGGATGGCATCGCCATCGTTCTGACCACGCACGACCTGAACGGGATGGCAGCCCATCTTCCGCATCTGGTCTGCATCAATCACCGCATTACGGGTGAGGGAGCCCCTGCCGAGGTCCTCACCCCGCCAGTCCTTGAGGCCACCTTCGGAGCGCGCATGGAAGTCCTCGAGCATCTGGGCATGCGCGTGATCATCGACGAGGCGCCACCGGCGAGCCTCACCGGGAGGTCCTGACGTGGAAGACCTCATTGCGCCCTTGTCGTACGCCTTCTTCCAAAAGGGCCTCATCGTCGCCGCGCTGTCCGGGGCCCTCCTCGGGTTCCTCGGTGTCTACATCGTCCTGCGCGGCATGAGCTACATCGGCCATGGGCTCTCGCACTCGATCTTCGGCGGGTTTGCCGCTGTCCAACTGTTCGCCGCCCAGTTCTACGCCATCGGGGCAGCCCTCTGGGGCATCGCCTCGGCACTGGCCATCAATGGCGTCACCAGGCGCACCCGGATCGGCGCCGATGCCGCCATCGGCGTGATCACCACTGCATCCTTCGCCCTCGGCGTGGCCCTGTTCGCCAAGTTCGGCACCAGCGGGCCCGCCTTCGAGAACGCACTGTTCGGCAGCATCCTCGGCATCTCGAACGCCCAGATCATCGGGCTCTCGGTGGTCGCCCTGCTCGCCCTCATCTTCGTGGTCACCCGCTACCGGGCACTCCTATTCGCAACCTTCGATCCCGACGTCGCGTCTGTCTCCGGAGTGAACGTGCCGCGAATCGAGGCACTCTTCATGATCGTGCTGTCGCTGTCGATTCTCGCCACCCTGACCGTGATCGGCGTGACCCTCGTGGCTGCCATGCTCGTGATCCCTGCCGTTATCGCGCGGATGTTGACCGACTCGTTCGCACGAATGCTCCTGCTCAGTACGGCCATCGGCACCGGCAGCGGCATCATCGGCATGTACGCCAGCTACTTTGCGGGAGTGCCGTCAGGCACCATGATCGTGCTGGTCGGCGCCGCGCTCTTCTGCATCGTTCTCGCGATCACCGGAGGGCGCGGCCTCCGCCGCTCTGCCGGCCTTGACTCACACCCCAGCAGCGCTCTGGCCTGACAAGGCCGTCACGCGTCGATGCGCTCCCGATCCAGGCCCGCGGCGCCCTCAACGATGAAATCTCGCCGAGGCGCAACCTCGGAGCCCATGAGCAGGTCAAAGACGCACTCGGCCGCCTCGGCGTCGTCCATCGTTATCCGCCGCAGCGTGCGATGCGCAGGATCCATCGTTGTCTCGCGCAACTGCGAAGCGTCCATCTCGCCGAGACCCTTGTACCGCTGAACCGGATCCTTGATCCGTCGGCCCCGCTTCTCCGCGTCCTTCATCACCCGATGTAGCTCAGCATCCGAGTAGGTGTAGACGATCTCGTTCGCCTTGGATCCGGGCGAGATGATCTCGACACGGTGCAGCGGCGGCACGGCGGCATAGACCCGACCGGCATCGAGCAGGGGACGAAGATAGCGGTGGATCAACGTCAGCAGCAGGCACCGGATGTGGGCGCCGTCGACGTCCGCGTCGGACATCAGGATCACCTTGCCGTACCTGGCCGCATCAAGGTCGAAGGTGCGACCCGAACCAGCACCGATCACCTGGATGATCGAGGCGCATTCGGCGTTCTTCAGCATGTCCGACAGTGAGGACTTCTGGACGTTCAGGATCTTGCCGCGAATGGGCAGCAGAGCCTGATAGTCCGAGCTCCGGGCCGTCTTGGCAGTGCCCAGTGCGCTGTCGCCCTCGACGATGAACAGTTCAGAGCGATCCACTTCATCACTGCGACAGTCCACGAGCTTCGCGGGCAACGCTGACGATTCGAGCGCGGACTTGCGTCGCTGGGTGTCTCGATGGGCGCGTGCCGACACCCGGGCGCGCATGGCGTTCGCCGTCTTGTCCAGCAGCGCCTTGGTGGCGGCCTTCTCACCGCGAGGGGGTGACGTGAACCAGCGTGTGAGCTCCTTGCTGAGCACATTCGCCACGATGCGGGAGGCGGCCGGGGTTCCGAGGATCTCCTTCGTCTGACCCTCGAACTGCGGCTCGGCCAGCCGAACCGTCACCACGGCCGTCAGGCCCTCCATGGCGTCGTCCTTGGAGACGCTGTCCTCGCTGGCCTTGAGCACCTTGTTGGCGCGCAGCTGGTCGTTGGCGACCTTCGTGAGGGCTCGCTCAAAGCCGGCGACGTGCGTGCCGCCCTTGGGTGTTGCGATGACATTGACGAAGGACCGTGTGGTGGTCTCGTACCCCGTGTCCCAGCGCAACGCGATGTCCACCGCCAGATCACGCTGAACCTCTTCCGGCGTCATGTGCCCCTGGGCATCGAGCACCGGAACCGTCTCGGTGAAGTGACCCCCGCCCGTGATGCGGATGATCGGCGTGACCGCCTCGCCGCTGGACAGGTAGTCGATGTACTCGCCAATTCCGCCCTTGTGTTGGAAAGTCTCCTCCCACACGTCCGACGGGTCCCGCTCATCGCGCACGCTGATGGTCAGCCCCGGTACCAGGAAGGAGGACTGCATGGCCCGCTCCCGCAGGGCGACTCGGTCGTAGTCCGCATCCTTGGTGAACACCTGGCGGTCCGCCCACCAACGCACGCGCGTCCCGGTTCGAGTGCGAGGGCACTTGCCAGCGACCTGGAGGCCGCCCTTCCGCGAGAACGCCACGTCTGGGCCGTCCCCGTCGAAATGGCCAGGCACCCCACGCCGGAAGGACATCGTGTGGATCTTCGCGGCGCGATCGACCTCGACATCCAGGCGTGCAGACAGGGCATTCACCACCGATGCCCCAACCCCGTGGAGGCCTCCGCTGGCACCGTACGAACCCCCACCGAACTTGCCGCCGGCGTGCAGCTTGGTCAGGACGACCTCGACACCCGTGAGCTTCGTCTTCGGCTCCACATCGACCGGGATGCCCCGACCGTTGTCGGCTACCTCGACAGAGCCATCCGATCGCAGGATGACCGAGATCTTCGTGCAATGGCCGGCAATCGCCTCGTCAACACCGTTGTCGAGGATCTCCCAGAGGCAGTGCATGAGCCCGCGACCGTCATTGGAGCCGATGTACATGCCCGGACGCTTGCGAACCGCCTCCAGACCTTCGAGGACGGCAAGGTCCTTCGCGGAGTATCCACCGGTCGCGCTCGACTTCTTGGTTGTCACGGCGTCAACTTACCCAGCCGGGGGTGGTTTCCCCTGCACGGCACACCCGGATCAGCGTCTAACGAAGAGGTCCAAGGCGGTGATGATGGCCGGGCCGAGGATGATGATGAACAGGCCTGGGAAGAAGCACAGCATGAGCGGTGCGAGGATCTTCACCGGCACTTTCTGAGCCAGTTCCCGCGCCCGGGAGGTGCGCTTGGCCCGCATCTCCCGGGACTGCTCTCGCAGCACCGATGAGATGGCGATGCCCAATGCATCGGCCTGGAGGATCGCGGAGATGAGCGTTCGCAGGTCCTCCTGGGTCGTGCGCCCGGCGAGTTCCTCGAAGGCCTGCACCCGGGACTTGCCCAGCCGCATCTCCTGCAGGACGCGCGAGAACTCCTCGGCCACCGGAGTGTCCTGGATCTGGGCAACCTTGCTCATCGCCGCCTGGAGACTCAGGCCGGACTCGACACTCAGGTCGAGAAGGTCGATGGCGTCCGGCAGCGTCAGACGGATCTGCTCGGTTCGGCGCAGCCCAGCGTTGTAGACGACTAGGTCAGGGACGAAGTAGCCGATGGTCACCGCAAGCAGGGCGACGAACCAGCCGACGGGCCCCCACAGCGCGATCGCCAGCACCCCGAGGAGGAGGCCGACGAAGCCGTACACGACCTTGCGCTCCACCGTCTGCTGAAGAGCCTCAGGGCTGCGGCGCCCAGCCCGACCGAGGTTGTCCTTGATCCGCTGACGATTGCGGGGCAGGACCAGTGCTCGGCTCAGGGACTCCAGGACGGAGCCGACCCACCCGCGCTCACGCTCGGGTGCAAGGGCCGAATCCGCCGGGCGGATCGAACCGATGCGCAGCACGAGCGCGAGGGACCGGCGCACTCCGGCAGCCTCGTAGTACCGGACGATCGACATGCCCAGAACCAGGACTGCGGCGGCAGCGGTCAACGAGGCGAGAACTGCCATGGTCATCTCACTCACTCCCCTACACCTTGATCCGAACGATCGAGCGCATCCACATCCAGCCGATGACCATCAGAACCACCAGGACGCCGAGCATCAGCAGGCCAAGCGGGTCGGTCCACAGTCGGGAGATGTACTCCCGGCGGAACAGGAAGAGGAACGCGAACACGCCCAGGGGCAGCGCCAGGAGGACGTACGCGGACAACCGTCCTTCGGCCGACAGCGTCCTGACCTCGCGCGCGATCGCATGCCGACCCTTGATCGTCTCGGCGGCGCTGTCGAGGATCTTCGACAGGTTCCCGCCGACCTCACGCTGGATCGCCAGCGCCGTGACCGTCCACCGCAGGTCATCGTTGTGCATCCGGTCAGCGCAAGCCAGCAGCGCATCGTCAAGACGCGACGTGAGCTGTGCCTCCGCCAGGACGCGGCGCATCTGTCGGCCGACCTCGCCCCGATTCTCATGAGCCGACGACTCCAGTGCCTGGGGGAAGGACTGCCCGGCCCGGATGGCGCTCGACAGCATCAGCAGGAACTCGGGCAGCTCGTCGGAGAATGCATTTCGACGCCTCGACACTCGCCCACTGAGGTAGGCCTCGAACGCCAGGGGGACGAGCACCAGAGCAAGCAGCAGGCCCACCACGATGCTGCGGACCAGCAGACCGACCACCAGCCAGGCGGCTAGGAGGGAGATCACCTGCAGGGCAAGCCACTTCGTGACGGTCACGGTCATGTTGGCTGCGGCAAAGGCCGCAATCATGCGCTTGCCGTAACGCGTGTCGATGAGCGTCTGCTCCAGCGGGGCCGCCTGCCGAGCTGCCAGCTCTGCGGCTGCCTGAGCCGTTCCTCCGCGACCCGAAGTGGCCTCGGCGTAGTGCATCACGGCATCAATCCGGCGACGTCGCGCCCGCACCTCGCGGAAGCGCAGAGTGCTGACAGCAAGCAGCCCGATGGCGAGAGCACCCAGTCCGGCCAGTAATCCCACCACCAGTGGATTCGGGGTGGGCGCCGGCACAGCGGCCGGCGTGACCTGGTCCTCCGAAGCAGGCCCTGGTGGCGAAGAGGGGGGTGCCGCCTCGCCTGCTTCGTAGGGATCTGGGGCGTCGATGACCGCCGTTGCGAGACTTGCCAGATCGGGGAGAGCAGTGGAGGCGACGAACGTGGTGTCATCGACCGTCACGCGCGCATCAACTCGTGCCCCCGATGCGTTTATGTCGTCCGGCACGGTTGCCCTGAGCAGCACCCTCGGGTCGAACGCTGACGCAGCCGCAGAGAAGGCGTCGACCAGTTCGCCAGCCGTGCTCGCCTGGGTCAGCGTCCCAGCCGTTCGTGAGGTCAATCGCTCGGCGACCATGCGCTCCTCGGAGGTCGGATCGATGGCCACGACGTCCACCGATACGCCTGCATTGGTCGCTGCCTTGACGGCCTGCACCAGCGTTGCCGCGCTTGTGGTGTCCTGCCCATCGGACAGAACCAGAAGTCGGCCCTCAACCCCGTAGGGAACCAGGCCCGCCGCCGTGACCACGGCGTCGTAGAGACGCGTGTCACCGTCCGGGGTAATCTCGGCGAGCGCCTCGGAGATCTCGGCCCGATCGGCGCCGGGTGAGACCACCGAGCGCACCTCATCGGAGAAGGTCACGAGTCCGACGGAGACGGCCTGCGGCAGGGCGTCGAGATACACCTCGGCTGCTCGCCGGGCGTCCTCGATGCGGCCATCCGCCATCGAGCCGCTCGCGTCTGCCACAAGGACGACCATCTGGTCGAGGGCGACCGGCTGCTGCACCCATGCGGCCTGAGTCGGCAGGTCACGTTCACCAATGCTCACCACACCACTTGGCTCGCCCGCATCGGCCAGCGAGTCCTGCGTCACGGGAAGGGTCATGGTCAGGACGACATCACGGTCAGTCACCGAGGTGACATCCAACTGGGGATCCAGCGCAGCGTGCGCCGGGAGGGCGAGGCCGGCGATCAGCGCGAGGACCACCAGCCCCAGCAGGCCTCTGCGTCGTGTAGTCGTGGAATGCATGTCGTCCCCCTCATGGACGGAAGAGCTCAGCAGGAAGATCAACGCCGTGCTCGCGGAGCCGACCCAGGAACTGGGGAGTGATCCCGGTCGCGATCAGCCGGCCCGTGACACCGTCGTCCTCGGCGCCGGAGTACTGGTAGATGAAGAGGTCCTGCATCTGGATGGTGTCGCCCTCGCGGCCGACGATCTCCGAGATGCGCGTGATGTGGCGGCTTCCGTCGCGCATCCGCTCCTGATGGACAAGCAGATCCAGAGCGCTCGTGATCTGCTCACGGATGACACGGACAGGCAGATCCATACTGGCCATCAGGACCATGGTCTCCACGCGGGAGAGAGCATCGCGCGGACTGTTCGCGTGGACAGTCGAGAGCGACCCCTCATGACCGGTGTTCATGGCCTGCAGCATGTCCAGAGCGGCCGCATCGCGCACCTCACCCACGATGATGCGATCCGGTCGCATGCGCAGCGAGTTCCGCACTAGGTCGCGGATCGTGACCAGTCCGGCTCCCTCGATGTTGGCCGGCCGGGACTCCATGCGCATGACGTGCGGCTGCGCCAGTTGCAGCTCAGCCGCGTCCTCGATGGTGATTATTCGCTCATCCTCCGGGATGAACCCGGAAAGGACGTTCAGCGTGGTCGTCTTGCCCGATCCTGTCCCACCCGAGATGAGCACGTTGAGCTTGCCTCGCACGCAGGCACGCAGAAGGTCGCTCGCCTGACGCGTGATCGTGCCCATGCTGATGAGATCGGCGGCGGTGTAGGCCTCCTTGGCGAACTTCCGGATGGTGAGCGATGCGCCGTCCAGTGCAATCGGAGGGATAACCGCATTGACGCGACTTCCGTCCGGCAGTCGGGCGTCCACCATCGGGCTGGCCTCATCGATCCGACGCCCCACGCGCGACACGATCCGGTCGATCGTCTGGCGCAGGTGGTTGTCGTCGGCGAACCGGAGCGCGGTGCGACTGATCCGTCCGTGGCGCTCGACGAAGATCGTGTCGAACCCGTTGACCATGATCTCGGTGACCTCGGGGTCACGCAGGAGCGGCTCGAGCGGTCCATTGCCGAGGACGTCGTCGACGACCTCCTGTACGAGCCGGGCACGGTCACTGCCGGAGAGTGGCCGTGCGTTGCGCGCGAGCACCTCGGTGATGGCCTCGAATACCAGGCTCTCCAACCGGCTCTGCTCGATCCGGCCGGCATAGATGTCCTGACCGATCGACTCCGTCAGCCACTCCTGCACCTCGCGCTTGAGGGACGAGTAGTCGGTACCGACCTCGAGCCGAGAGACCGACGCGGCACTCGGGCGAGTGCCGGAGCGGTCGACCTTTGCCTGTCCCAGGCGTTCAGAGAGTCCCATGACGCACCTCCCCTACGCCTGCTGGCCGAGCAGATGACGCACTCCTCGCCGCTTACGCGGAGCGGCCTCCACGGCCGGCTCGGGAATGCCCATCGCCGGTACCCGGTGGTTGATCTCAGCCTGCGCCAGGCCCACGACGGCCCGACTGAACGGGTGCCTTGGGTTGTCGAGCACGAGAGGAACACCCTTGTTGATGGATGCGGGGATCTCCTTTCCGGACGGGAATCGGTACGCGATCGGCAGGCCGATCACGCGCTCGACGTCCTCCGGGGTCAGTCCGACATGCGAGTCGCAGCGGTTCAGGGCGACGAGCATCTTGTTGCGCGGGTACCCCAGCGCCTCAAGGGTGTCGAGCGTGACCTTGAAGTTCTTCAGCGCCAGCATGTCCAATGACGTGAGTAGGACGTAGCTGTCCGCCAGATCGAAGGTCTTCAGGACGCCATCGCTGAAGGCCGCCGGAGAGTCGACGACGATGTAGTCGTACGTCTCCGCCAAGAGACGCAGCAGCTCCTCTATGAGTGCCGGTGTGACGAACTCGGCATCGGCAGGCGACCGAGGCGCCAGCAGGACGTCCAATCGTTCGCGGTAGGGGATGACCAGCGACTTCAGGCCCGATCGATCGAGACCGCCCTGCATCCCCAGGGCATCGCTGATCGTCCGGGTCGGCTCGACCTGCAGTGCAACGGCGACGTCACCGAACTCGAGGTTGAGGTCGACCAGGCAGACGCGGCCCGCATTCAGGTCTGCCAGGCCCGCAGCCAGGTTGGTTGCGACGGTGGTCTTGCCGCATCCACCTTTGGCACCGAAGACGAGAATGATCCGCCCATGGCCGGCGTCGCCGGATCGTGCCTCCAGATGGCGCAGTTGACGTGACACCGCAAGGGATCGCGTGCACGCCAGCAGAAGCGCCTCGGCGTCATCAGCGGGGACGACCTCCCGGATGCCGGCGCGCAAGGCCTCGGTCATGCCTTGCACCTCGATGCGCTGACGCATCAGGACCACGCCCAGGGCCGGACGCTCGACGCGATAGCGCTCAGCGATTCCCGCTGCTGTCTCGAGGGCGGCATCCGGACCGACGATGACGAGGTCCTCCTCTGGATGGCTGTCCAACAGGCCATTCAGCGCGAGCACGCTGTCCACGACGGTTACGTCATCGGCCAGGGTCAGCCGGAACCTCTCCACATCCCTGCTCAGGTCACCCAAAACGATCGACATGATGTCCCCTCCTCGACTCTTGCATCCGTGACTGCTGCATCCGTGACTGTTGCGTCCGTGACTGTTGCGGCCGTGACTCCTGGTGTCGCCTCATCGCCGACGGCTACCTGAACAGGTTCTGGTCGTTGACGCCCTCGGTGGCGTCGACGACGGTGTTCTCGCCCAGCAGGGCGAAGTGCAGCGCGCCGGTCCTGGTGGCATGGACCAGTCGCTCGGCCTGCTCCTGAGTGACGGCCAGCGTGACAAGTTGGGCGTTCCAGGCCTCACTGGACGCAGACTCGGCGATCTCGTCGGTCACCTCTCCCACCGCGAGAACCACCACGTCCTCGAGCAGGGCACGGGTCTGGAAGACCGGGTTTCCGCCGCCTTCGACGTCATCAGCCGTCTCGGAATAGGTATCGAAGATCGCGACGTGCGAGCCCGGGCGCAGGAATGCGCCTACCTTGGATGGATCATCCAGCAGCACCGTGACCGCCATCTGACCCTCGGGCACCTCGATCGGCCAGTCCTCAGGCACCTCAGACCCGACGGCAGCTGCGAGCACGACCTGTCCGCTGGGCAGATCGGCCAGCGTGACGAGATTCGCGTTGGCACCCTCAACGGTTGCGAGTGCGCCCGCCGGCTGGAGCCGGACCGGCACCGACGACTGTGTGATCAGGCCGGATGCCTGAGCCTCGGCGAGCGTCGTGCCTGCCGGGACGACATCCTCGGTGACCCACACCGTTGCGGTGTCCTGATCGGCCATCGCCCGGGAGTCGGCGCCAGACACATAGGCGAACACGAGCACGCCCGCCCCCAGTGCCAGCACCACCGTGATGATGATGGGAATGATCGGATTCTTCATGGCCTTGTCCCCTCATATGCCGATCTCGTTGATGCGTGTGTGTGGTGCTCACGGCAGCAGTTGCACCGCCTTGACGCCCAGGTCCGTGCCGCCGCCCACCCCGCCGTCGACGATCGCCTCGCCGAAGGTGCCGAACAGGCAGGAGCCGTTGTTGCCGTTGCCGCTCTGTGACTCCTCGTAGCCATCAGGCGGCGTGCACGTCTTGGTGTCCTGGTCCCATGTGCCGCTCTCGTCCTCGCACTGCTTCTTGTTCTTCAGCTTCGAGTAGTCGATGCTCGGAGCCGTCGAACACGCGGAATCCGGCCATGGATCACAGTCGTCCTTCTTTCCAGCCGCCGAGCAGTCAACCGGGCTGACCCCACCCTCATTGCCCTTCAGCTTGAAGCCGAGGAACTCGAACGAGCGGAAGCCCATCACCTGGAACTGGGCCGACGTGCCGATGCCCGTGCCGTCCCGGGCGCCCACGACCGGGACGATGAACTCGGTGTTGAGCATCGCCGACAGCGCCTCGGTGATGTTGGCACTCGAGGTGCCGCACCACTGAGCCTCCGAGGTCTCTCGATGGATCCAGTCACCGATGGCGACGGGCACCGGCTCGGTGCAGTTCTGAGACTGGCCGCTGAACTTGGCAGTACCGTCGAAGTCGCCGAAGGCGAAGCCGTTGGTCACTGGAGCGAATGAGTCGCCGCCGAATTCACAGGCATCGTCCGGGTCGCTGGGGGTGAACTCCGACACCGTCACAGCGCTCCCGACGGGCAGCCCGGGACACACCGGGAGCAGGATCGGGAACAGCACGGGCGCACTCGACGCCGGACCCCACGCCGCCTGGGAGCAGGCCCCCGTGCGCAGCTCGGGCGCTGGGTCCTCGCTGCCGACCCCGGCGAAGAACGGAACCAGGAAGTCGGTGCCATCGGGATTCTCCGTCGCCGTGCGCACCCGGGCGAAGTGATTGATCTCGTCCGGAATCGGCTGGCAGTCCCACCAGGCATCCATGAGCGAGCTGCACTCGCCAAGGCCATCCGTGCCACAGGTCTCCCTGACGCCAGTCACCTCGTCCGGTGCGTTGGCTCCGGAATAGGTGACCGCGACGGATCCTGCCGCCATCTGGTCGGCGCACTCGGCATCGCCTTCTGCGCAGTGCTGGGCGATCGCGAGTGCGGCCGCATCGGCACCGTTCTGTACGACCCTGCGTTCTGCATAGAGCTGCCCGACATCGGCCACCAGGGCCAGCAGCCCGGTGACCACGCCGGCGGCAACGAGGATCGCGACGAGAACGATGACCGCGCCGTCGTCGCGTCCTGTCATCCCACGCATAGCATCTCGGATCTGGAACTCAGCGTGATCGACTCACCTGAGCCCGCGCTCTCGTCGTAGAAGTTGAGCAGTCCGATCGGTGTGAACCAGTCGAACTGTGTGGAGACCGTGACCGCCGCATTCGTCGCAGAACCTGCGGCGCAGGGGTCCTGCACCACGGCCAACTGCTCGCTGTCACCCAGCGTGCTCAGCCGGGCGGCGCCCGGTGAGCTGGCCTGCACGATGGAATCCACTGCCATCGCGTCTCTGTGCAGCGACAGCGCCCGGGCTCCCTCCCGACTGGCCCCGGCCAGGCTCACCTGAACGAAGTACAGGCGTCCGAAGTCGACCAGGGCCAGCAGGATCAGGAGCAGCAGCGGGACGACGATCGCGAACTCCACGGCCGCCGCGCCGCGGTCACGGGCCGTCCGATCGCTACAGTCCTGACGATCGATGGACCGTGAACCGTGGACACGGCGGCCGTGGCTGCTATCCGCAAACATCGCTCACTCCCCCTCTAGGAGCTGGTGCCGCCTCACGTCGCAGACGGCTCTCGTTCTGGGCTCAAGATCCGAACCCGGGCTCCACTATTCAGCGGGCAGATTCCCGGCGACGTCTCCGAACAGGTTCCCGAGGTTGGTGCCCACGAGGGTCACTGTGGCGATGATGGCGAGCGCAATAAGCGCGACGATCAGTCCGTACTCCACCGCGGTCGCGCCACGATCAACGGCGAACATCCGGTAGATGCGAGTCTGGAAGTTGTGAATACGCATGACCTTTTCTCCTTGAACAGGGCCCCCTCTGGAAGGCCGAGCGGATCTGACGGGACCCACACTCCACCCCGGCCGGGCACGATGAGACGGCAAGCACGGCCAGTGACAGGGCAATGACCGATCAGCCGTGGACACTCTCGGGGACCCTGAGATGCCCGAAATGCCCGGTTCCCTTCGGGCTGCTGTGCGCTGATCGCGAACGCGCCCGGCGTGGCTCCACCCGGGTCCCCACCTCATGGCAGACTGTCAGTTCGAGCATCCAGCGAGATGGGTGGTGCCAGCCGGCCCCACTGAGCGGGAGGCTCATTCAGGAGGGGAAGCACTCACATGGATACGACGAGCGCCCAAGCGCTGAGCGCCACCGATCGTTGCGACCGCTGCAATGCCCAGGCCTACGTACGGGTCGTTCTCCCCGCCGGCACTGACCTGCTCTTCTGCGCCCATCACTGGAGTGCCTACGAGGAGGCGCTACGCCCGCAGGCGGCCCAGATCGTCGATGAGACCCACCGACTCACCGAACCGGCTCACGCCGACGCCTGATCAGCGCCCCTGAAACCTCGGGGACCTCTTCTCCATGAACGCCCGCACGCCCTCCTGATAGTCGGCGCTCGTCCATGCGGCCCGTCGCAGTTCGGTGAGACGCTCGAAATCGTCACTCGTCAACGAGCGCGCATCAGTCAGGGCGGTCATCTCGCCCTTGATCGCCCGAATAGCCAGCGGAGCCCTCGAGGCGATGCGCTGCCCCATCTGGACTGCCGTCTGCTCCAGTTCCGATGAGTCCGCCACAAGCCGGTTGACCACGCCGTACGCGGCCCATTCGTCGGCGCCCATCGGATCCGCAGTGAAGAAGAGCTCCTTGGCCATGTTCAACGGCAGGGCGCTCAGCACGTGTGCCACCCCAGCCGTGTTGTACGGCACCCCTAGCCGAGCAGGAGTGATGGCGAAGGTCGACGTTCGCACGGCCACCACGAGGTCGCAGGTCAGCACTAGCTCGCAGGCGCCGCCCCATACACCGCCCTCAATGGCCGCGATCACCGGGAAGGGCGCTCGCCGAAGGCGCTGCAGGAACGTCTCCAACGGGTTGGTCCACGTGAGTGGATCGGATCCGTCTACGGGCAGTGCGTCGATGTCGTAGCCCGCCGACCAGGTGCCTGCCCCGGCTTCGGCGCGAAGGATCAAGGCACGGACATCGCTGCTCTCAGCCCGGTCGATCTCCTCGCGCAGAGCACCGAGCAGGTCGCCAGAGAGAGCGTTCCTCCGCTCTCCATGTGCCATAGTGATCTCGACAACGGATTCAGCAGCACCGTCAGGACCGACGGCACGGCGGGAGACGATGCTAGACACGATCAGTCGAGGTAGTCGCGGAGCACCTGTGAACGCGAGGGGTGTCGCAGTTTCGACATCGTCTTCGACTCGATCTGACGGATTCGCTCACGCGTGACCCCGTAGACCTTGCCGATCTCGTCGAGTGTCTTGGGCTGACCATCCGTGAGTCCGAAGCGCATGCGGACGACCCCAGCCTCGCGGTCGGACAGGGTGTCGAGGACGGACTCCAGCTGCTCCTGCAACAGGGTGAAGGACACGGCGTCGGACGGCACGATGGCCTCGGAGTCCTCGATGAGGTCGCCGAACTCGCTGTCGCCCTCCTCGCCGAGCGGGGTGTGCAGCGAGATCGGCTCTCGTCCGTACTTCTGCACCTCGACGACCTTCTCGGGCGTCATGTCGAGTTCGCGCGCCAACTCTTCGGGCGTGGGCTCGCGACCGAGATCCTGCAGCATCTGGCGCTGCACCCGAGCCAGCTTGTTGATGACCTCGACCATGTGGACCGGGATACGGATGGTGCGCGCCTGATCGGCCATGGCGCGGGTGATGGCCTGGCGGATCCACCACGTGGCGTACGTGGAGAACTTGTAGCCCTTGGTGTAGTCGAACTTCTCCACTGCACGGATCAGGCCGAGGTTGCCCTCCTGGATCAGGTCGAGGAAGAGCATGCCGCGGCCGGTGTAGCGCTTGGCCAGCGAGACGACGAGACGGAGGTTCGCCTCGAGGAGGTGGTTCTTGGCCCGACGCCCGTCCGTGGCGATCCACTCGAGGTCGAGTCGGGTCTTCTTGTCCATCTTGGGCTTCTCGGCCAGCATCTCCTCGGCAAACAGGCCCGCCTCGATGCGCTTGGCCAGTTCGACCTCCTGCTCGGCATTGAGCAGCGAGACCTTGCCGATCTGCTTGAGGTAGTCCTTGACCGGATCCGCGGTGGCACCAGCGACGGTGACCGTCTGGACCGGCTCATCGGTGTCGTCGACATCGGAGATGACGAAGCTCTCGTCTCCCGGCTTGCCGGTCGCGCTCTTGTCGCCGTCGACCGTCGCCAGATCCTCAGCGAGGTCGGCCTCGAGGTCGGCCTCCAGCTTCGCCGCCTCCTTCAGCGCCTCGGGATCGGCATCCTCGGCTTTCGGATCGACCGCGACCACACCGTCTGTCGTCTCGACGACTTCGACCAACTGATCCTTCGAACTGGCCGTCGCCTTCTTCGCGGGAGCCTTCTTCGCGGGAGCCTTCGTGGCGGTGGTCTTCTTCGCCGGAACCTTGGCGGCGGGAGCCTTCGCCACGACCGCCTTCTTCGCTGGGGCCTTCTTCGCGGGAGCCTTCTTGGCGGCGGGAGCCTTCGCCACGACCGCCTTCTTCGCTGGGGCCTTGTTCGCGGGAGCCTTCTTCGCGGGAGCCTTCTTCGCGGGAGCCTTCTTCGCGGGAGCCTTCTTCACCGCGGCCTTCGTAGCCGGAGCCTTCTTCACGGGAGCCTTCTTGGCAGGGGCCTTCTTCGCGGTGGTCTTGTTCGGCATCGAGATGGCTGCGCCTTCCTCGCGGTTGCCCACGACAAGGGCCCGTGTCAAGCGCGGGGCTTGGTTACGGGCCGGGATTTCCCATCATTGTGCCATGCCGTCATCGCGGTGTGAGCAGCGCCCGTCCCTCCCCCACCCAAACCTCTCGGGAGTCCCGCTGCACCACCGACTCCGGGATCGGGAACGGACCCAGGCCCGCCACGGTGAACGACCCCGCCCACAGCGCCTCGCAGCTGACGAGTGTCGGCCCGGCCGTGCGGAAGACATGCCTCGCCAGGGGAGATCCTGCGACCCCGAAACCGGAGAAGGTCCACGTCCATTGCGCCTGCGCCTCGACAGTGACGCGAGCGCCCCCCAACGTCCACTCACGCACGAAGGATCCGCCCCTGTGCCCTGACTCGAAGAGCGTGGGAAGTGCCGTGACGATGCCGCTTTCGGGGCGATGCTCGATCCGCAGCGGGGGCAGCGCCTCGGCCAGACGGTCGGCGAGTGCGCTGCCGGTTCGCTCGACGGTCCGCGGGCGATCCGTCATGCACATGAGGCCGAGATCCCGCCATGGCTGCCCAGCGGGACGAAACCACGTTCGGCGCAGGGAGCCCACCTGACAGCCCCGTGTGACGCTTAGGCACGTGGGTGCACCGTCGAAGGAATTCCCCAGATCGGACTCCACGCACGGGCTCGTTACTCGCCAAGCGCAATCAGGGCAGCCTGCAACACTGGCGCGGGTCTCCTCGGGCACTCCACCGGGCAGGATCAGCCCGCCGGTGCCCACGTAGGCGTCGCGCTCGTCATCACCAACGACGGAGGCTGCCGGTGCGCTCGCGCCTGCGGGGCCGCCAGTCCACGCCTGCAGGGCCAGTGCAGCGACCACGGTTGCGATGCATCCAATAGCGGTCACGTGGGTTGGTGGGCGGCGAGAGGACATACCTGCACGGTAGGCAGCCCCGGGGACTGAGGAAAAGCCTCAGTTCTGCGCCTGTGGACGGTGCCGACGCACGCGGTGCAGGGCATGCGCGACGAAGACTCCGACCTGCTCGTCCTCCACGAGGAATCCGTCGTGGCCGAACGGCGAGAGGATGAGGTGCAGACGATCAGCGCCCGGGGTGAGGTCGACGATCTCCTGCTGCAGCCGCACGGGAAAGAGACGATCGGTGTCGATGCCCACCACGGTCAGCGGCGCCGAGATCGTCCCCAGCGCCGAGGCGAGCCCGTCCCTTCCCCGCCCGAGGTCGAACAGGCTCATCGCGCGCGTGAGGCTGATGTAGGTGTTGGCGTCGAAGCGGCGCGCCAGCTTGTCGGCATGGTGATCGAGGTAGGACTCCACCGCGAAGCGACCACCGGCGTACGGATCCTCACCGTCCTGGGCCGTTCGCCCGAATCGATCCGCGAGCTCGCTCTCAGTTCGGTACGTGAGGTGGGCGATGCGGCGGGCCAGACCCATGCCCTGATGAGGCCCCTCGCCCGCGTCCGCCTTGTAGTAGTCGCCCCCTCGAAAGGCAGGATCGGCCTCGATGGCGGCGATCTGTGTCGCATGGGTGGCGATCTGGTCTGCGCTGACGGCTGCAGTGGAACCCAGCACGAGGCCGCCGCGTACTCGATCGGGGTGTCTGACCATCCACTCCAGCACCCGCATCCCACCCAGCGACGGACCAAGCAGAAGGGCCCACGTCTGGATACCGAGGGCGTCGGTCACCCGTCGCTCGATCTCGACCATGTCACCGACCGTGACCACCGGGAATCGACTGCCCCACGGTCGACCGTCCGGAGCCAGCGAGGCCGGCCCAGTTGTCCCTTGACACCCACCCAGCACATTTGCGCAGACGACGAACCACTCATCGGTGTCGATGTCGCATCCTGGACCGACCAGGCCCTCCCACCAACCCCCGGTGGCATGCCCTGGTCCGGCCGGGCCTGCTACATGCGAATCCCCGGTCAGGGCGTGACAGATGTAGATGGCATTGGAGCGATCGTCATTCAGGCTTCCCCAAGTCTCGTACGCCACCCGCACATCAGGAATCTGCTCCCCCGACTCAGTGGTCAAGGGCCCGACGTCGAGGAACCGCCGATGCCCGACCGGGTCCCCCTCCTTCCAGGCGCCGCTGGCAGGAGGGGGACCGGCGTAGGACAGGGCCCCGTATGGCGACATCGTCAGGCCTGTCGCGCAGCCGCGAAGCCGATCTCCAGATCCGCGAGGATGTCGGCGATGTTCTCGATGCCGACCGCCAGGCGAATCAGGCCGGGCGTTACCCCGGCCGCCGCCTGGGCCTCGGCACTGAGCTGAGAGTGGGTCGTGGAGGCCGGGTGGATCACCAGGCTGCGCACGTCGCCGATGTTCGCCACGTGACTGTGCAGTTCCAGCGCCTCAACGAATCGCTGCCCGGCCTCAAGCCCCCCATCGATTTCGAAGCTCAGGACGGCACCAGTGCCCTGCGGCGCGTACTTCTGCGCGAGGGCATGCCACGGGCTCGAGGGCAGCGACGCGTAGTTGACCGACAGCACCTCAGGACGTTCCTGCAGCCACAGGGCCACTGCCTTGGCGTTCTCAACGTGGCGCTCGATGCGCAGCGACAGGGTCTCGATGCCTTGGGCAATCAGGAAGGCATTGAAGGGCGACACCGCGCACCCGAGGTCTCGCAGCAGCTGCACGCGCGCCTTGAGAATGAAGGACAGGTTGGCCCCGAAGGCCGAGCCGACTCCGAGGTCCCGCGCGTAGACCAGGCCGTGATAGCTCTCATCGGGCTGGTTGTAGTTCGGGAACCGGTCCGGGTACTGGGCATAGTCGAAGGTGCCACCATCAACCATCACTCCGGCGACGGCCGTTCCGTGCCCGCCCAGATACTTGGTGGCCGAGTGGATCACCACATCCGCGCCGTGCTCCAGCGGACGAATCAGGTAGGGAGTCGCCACCGTGTTGTCCACGATCAGCGGCACTCCCACCTCGTGGGCGACCGCCGCGATGGCCTCGATGTCGAGCACGTCGTTCTTCGGGTTCGCGATGGACTCTCCGAAGAACAGCTTCGTGTTCGGTCGCACGGCCGCACGCCAGGACTCGGGATCGTCCGGATTCTCGACGAACGTGCACTCGATTCCAAGCTTGGGCAACGTGTGGCGGAACAGGTTGTAGGTGCCCCCGTACAGGCTCGGGCTCGACACGATGTGATCGCCCGCCTCCGCGATATTCAGTACCGCAAGGGTTTCGGCGGCCTGGCCGCTGGAGACCAGCAGCGCTGCGACACCGCCCTCGAGGGCTGCGATCCGATCCTCGACGACGGCCTGCGTGGGATTCATGATCCGCGTGTAGATGTTGCCGAGTTCCTTCAGGCCGAACAGGTTGGCGGCATGCGTCGTGTCATTGAACGTGTAGGACGTCGTCTGATAAATCGGCAGGGCGCGCGCGTTCGTTGCCGCATCGGGGGCCTGCCCGGCGTGAATCTGCTTGGTTTCAAAGGACCAGGTGGTGCTCATGATGTGTTCTCCTCAACAATGATGGGGCGTGACGGCATCGCCACGCGATGGTGGTGGACCCGCAGGATCCGTTGCCCATCAGGGCATCGACAGTGCCGCTCGGCGCGCGCCCAACAGGCGCGTGCGTCAGCGGCTGTGCATTCGGCGACAGCAGGACACAATGACCTCGCACGTACTCCGGGGTCTTGCCCTGTGCAAGACCCGCGCTTGCCCGATAACCGGGCCCGGTCTTCATCCGGAGCACCCCACCGCGGTGGAGGGTTGCCGTCCAGCAAGCCGGAGCTTGTCGCTGGAACTCTTGACCTGCGCGGAACTATAGCGCGTCGTCCTCCGGGTCCGCATCCCCTCCCTGATCACCGTGTCGACAGATCTCCCGCGACAGGCCGGCCATCGCTCGCTGCCATTCGGACGGAGGCAGCCCCGCCTGCACGGAGGCCTGCAGGATCAGGGCCATCCGGTAACGGGGATCGTCGGTGAGCGCCAACTGGGCTGCCGTGGCCGCTCGGACGCCGTCACCGAGCAGCCAGGCACACAGGCCCACACAGGTGGCAACCGGAGCAACGTCCCCGGGCGGTGCCATTCTCATCAGGCGGGCGAGTTGGCCCTGGGCTCGCATGAGCGATTCCCTGTCGACGTGGCCGATCTCCCACAGGAGGGTGTCGCGTACGCGGATGTCCCGAAGGGCTCTGAGCAGGTGGGCGCACCGATGCGCAGGGTCCGCAGCATTCGGCTGAGCGACCCAGTCCAGCAGGTTCGCCAGCATCCGATCACGCCACGGCTCAAGACGGCACGCGTGCACCGGGGCTCGGGCAAGGACCCCCGTCGCCATGACTTCCGCCACGCCCATGGGGTCGGTATCAAAGGCCGCCAGCACGTTGGCTCGAGCCGGCAGCGGGGCCGAGCCCACATAGGCGAATTCCGCAGCGACCTCCGCCCGAACCATCGCGTTGATCGCGTTGCCGGCGGGCGGGCAGCAGGTCAGATCCGTGCAGAGCAGGCTCCGCCATCTGTCATGGTCGAGGAGGATGACATCGCGAAGCACCGGACCCCTGCGACGGGCGGTATCGGCGATCCACGCGCTCACCTCTGCTAGGGCGACCTGTGGGTCGGTCGCGGGCGGGACGAGAACCACGAGCACCTCGTCGGCCCGAGGAGCCGCCTGATGACCCCACACGGCATCCAGCCACGGTTCACGATCGTGGATCGACGCAGGCAGATCGATGCGCTGGGCCAACTCGATGACCCCGTCGACGAGCCACAGCAGGACGGCGCTGTCGACCGGGTGGAATCCGAGCAGGTGCGGAACCGAGCAGCACAGATACTCGGGACTCTGGAGGCTGATGCGTTGGGCTGTTGTCGTTGTCATGGCGACACCGTCGCCGACCCCACGCAGGAGGAACAGCGCTGATGATCAGCCTGTGGATGCCTGACCAGTCCGGTGGACAGCCACCCAGTCAGGGTGCTTCGGCGTGATCGAATCGCCGGAGGACTCCCCTCGCAGCCGCCTCATAACCCAGGGCGCGGCATGGCTGCCGACCCACCGGAGATGGCCGCCCCCACGCGACAGCACGGACCCGGGCGCCCCCAGTTCAGCGGGAGTCCGCCAGGAGTCATCGGCATGGCCGAGGACCTCCAGCACCGACTGCGCGGCGAGCCGATGCCCCCTCGGTGAGAGGTGGAGTCGATCGGCATTCCACAGTCGGTCATCGTCGAATACCGCCATGCCCCAGAAATCCACCACACCGCAGTCGTACTCGTCTGCGATCGCATGCACCGCTGTGTTCATCACGCGGATCCGCTCCCGGATGGAGCCCATCACGCGTGACCTGCGAGCGGGATCGCCGAAGGCGAAGATCACCACCGTCGCACCAGTCGCACGCAGCGACCTCACTCCTCGCTCAAGGGATGTCGCCAGAAGGTCCAGGTCGAATCCGGGACGAAGAGCGTCATTGACGCCGGCGGCCAAGGTCACGAGGTCCGGCTTCAACGCGATGGCCGCCGGCACCTGCTCCTCAACGACCTGCGGGAGCAGCCGCCCGCGCACGCCGAGATTGGCGTAGCGAACGCCGCCCGCGCTGTCCGCCAGCTGCTGCGCAACCCGATCGGCCCAACCACAATGTCGCCCATCGGCTCGCAGTTCGTCCTCCAGGCCCTCGGTGAAACTGTCCCCCAGTGCCACATATCCCAGGCCCTGCCGCGCATTCCACTCGATGGTTCTCATAGAGCGTGTCCTGCCATGCAGGACCCCAGGACACCAGTCAGGGAATGACAAGGCCCGGCCGTCGAAGGCTTCCCCTCCCGCGACGACCGGGCTCCGCCAAACCTAGTGGACGCTGCTTGCGTCTCGACAAGCGACACGCCGCCTTCGCTTGGACGCCGCTCTTGCCCCTCGCTCACTGTCCCTCGCTCATGAAGCCGTGGACGCACCCGAGGCAAAAGTCCGGTTCGCCTTGCGGAACCACAGCACCAGAGCGAGCACGCCGATGACGATCTGCGGCAGGTACGAGGCCATGCGCCAGACGACGTCGGCCGCCTGCGCCACCGAGCCTGAGACGCCCATGCTTTGCAGCAAGGCAATCATCAGTGCGTCTGTTGTTCCGAGTCCACCGGGCGTGATCGGAACCATCAGCATGATCTGACTGGTGGCAAAGGCACCGAAGGCCGCCAACGGCGAGGTGCCGTCCGTGTCCCATCCCTCCACGCCCCGCAGGGACGCGTACATGATGGAGAACTGAGTCATGATGACGGCGATCTGGGCCACCGTGAGGAAGATCCAGCGCCGACGCAGAACGTCGTACATGTCGCCGCGAAACTTCGTGATCGGAGCAACCAGATCAAGATCGGCCAGCCGCTGCACACGACCCCGAAGCGGACCGATCATCCGATTGCCCAGGCGGCCGATCTTCTGCGCAAGAGATTCAGACCTCATGATCAGCACGAAGCCCACGATGATGACGATGAGGATTCCCAGGCCCAGCGGGGCCACCCAGTTGTAGTCGCTGTTGCCGCCCTCGACGGTGAGCGCGGCCACACCGAGGATGGGCAGGCCCAGACTGACGAAGATGCTCCACAGCCCGACCGCGGTGATCGCAGCCGTCGCCGAAGAACCGGAGACTCGGTACGTTGCCAGCATCGCGTACTGAACGGCGAGGCCGAACGCACCGCCCGCTGGCACCCCGTTCGAGATGGCGAAGGCGGCCTGATTCACCTGCTGCGATGGCCCGTACTTCAGGCCGGGTGTGGCCGCCATGAAGGGGAATCCGTACACGACCAGATAGGCGATAACGGTGATCGCGATGAGGATCAGGGCCAGCGGGGTCATGTCCTCGAGATTCGCGAACGCCTGCTGGTAGTTGGAGCCGGTGACCTGCGGGATGACCTTCCAGAAGATCAGGACGATCACCGCGAGACCGATCACTCCGAGAATGATCGACTTGCGCTTGTCGAGCTGGGCTGTGGGCGGAGTCGCCGAAGGTGCATCGACGGTGCCGTCAGAGTCACTGGTGGCGGACGGGTCCATAACCGGGATGCTGCCACATCTGCACGGATCGGGGGGGCACCTGCAACCCCCGAGATCCCATTGGGCAGGATGCCACTATGCGGCTGGATCACATCTCGTACGCCTGTACCACCTCTGAGATCGCTGACGTCATTCAGCGAATCGGCGGTGATCTTGGCGCCGCCTTCACTGACGGTGGTCGCCACCCGTCCTTCGGGACGCGCAACTTCACCCTGCCCCTGGGCGACGGCTGCTACATCGAGGTCGTGTCCGCCCTTGATCACCCCGCCGCGGAGAAGGCCCCCTTCGGGCGCGCAGTCGCACAGGTCGCCAACACCGGCGGAGGCTGGTTCAGCTGGGTGGTGTCCGTGGACGACATCGCCCCCGTCGAGGAGCGCCTCGGACGCGAGGCTCGGGACGGTCATCGCATCCGACCCGACGGCGTCGAGCTCTGCTGGAAGCAGCTGGGCATCCTGAACGTCATGGAGAACCCGGAGCTGCCCTTCTTCGTGGAGTGGTCATGTCCCGACACCGAGCACCCCTCCGCGGGCGGCTCCCCCGTGGTGATCGAGCGCATCGAGATCAGCGGCGACCCCGCCGCGATCGGAGAGTGGCTCGACACCGATGCCATGAGCCCGCTCGGCGACATCGCCGTGGACTGGGTTGAGGGAGAAGAGCCCGGCATCGTCGCCGTCTGGTTCACCACGCCGAACGGCTCCGTCCGGATCGACTGAGGCATCTCACCGCGCATGCCGCTCACCCATTCACGAGGGGGATTCATGTCCGCATTCACGCCCATTCCGCTGACATCCATGGACTGGGAGCGCAACGTTCTCGGCTCACGGGTCACTCGCCTTCGGACCGACGGGGCCATGCTGACGGTCGTCCAGGGCCTCGCTGGCGACAGCGTCCCAGAGCACGGATATACCCGGGGCTCGGTCACGTATGTGGTGTCCGGGCGAATCCAGATCGGCGGGGCTGTTCTCGGCGCTGGCGAGGCGGGCACCTACACCGCGCCCGGCGGCTACTTCTCCGTGAAGTTTCTCGAGGACTCCACCTACGTCGTGGCTCGAGCTTCCGACGACCAAATCACCATGCCCGACATCGGCGAGCGAGCTGCGCATAACCTCGACGCATGAGCCGCACGAGCCGCTAGCCTGCTGCCCATGTCCGACACGTCCGCACCATCGCCACATCCGTCGCAGACTGGTCCAGGCAACGGCTCTGCCACTGACGCTGGATCTGGCTCTGCGGTTCCCGGAACGCTGAAGCTGACCGCTGGAATCACCTGGCGGTTGCTGATCGTGATCGCCGGGCTGGTCGTCGCCGGCTATGTCCTCGACCTGATCTTCCCGGTGGTCTTCGCCCTCTTCTTCGCCCTTCTGGTTACGGCCTGGACCCAGCCGATCATGAACCTGATCAACAAGGTTCTGCCGAAGGTCGTATCGATGATCCTCGCCCTGCTGGTGATTCTCACGCTCGTCGTGGTGATCGTGGGCGCAGTCGTGCGGTCGACCCTCAACGAAGGCCCCAAACTGGTTGCCTCCGTCGAGTCCGGTGTGACGCAGGTGCAGGACTGGCTCAAGACCGGTCCGCTCCAGATGACGGACGACAGCATGAACAACCTGCTGGACCAGGTCACCACCTGGGCCAAGGGCCTGGCGACCGGATTCCTCGGCGATGCCGTGGGCGCACTCGGCTCGGTTGGCACGCTCGTGATCGCCGCCTCGGTCTTCTTCTACGGCGTGGTGTTCTTCCTGATGTCACCCCAGACCATCTGGTCGTGGCTGATCAGCTGGATGCCCGGCCGGATGCAGACTCCCGTCAATGTATCCGGGCACATGGCCTGGGATGCCATCTCCGGATACACGCGCGGCATCGTCATCGTGGCCTTCGCTGACGCACTTCTGGTCTTCATCGGCCTGCTGATCCTGCAGGTGCCGCTGGCCCCCGCGCTCGCGGCACTCGTCTTCCTCGGCGCCTTCATCCCCGTCATCGGCGCGCCTATCGCGACCTTCTTCGCCGCGATCGTGGCCCTGGCGGAGAGGGGTCCCATCGTCGCCCTGCTGGTCATCGGCCTGACGGTGCTCGTGGGCTCCTTCGATGGCGACGTGCTTCAGCCGCTCGTCATGGGCAAGGCCGTCAGCCTGCATCCGCTGGCCATCGTGTTCGCGATCGCCGCCGGTGGCATCACGCTGGGCATTGTGGGTGCACTGATCGCCGTCCCGATCGCTGGAGCGATCTACAAGGTCGCCAAGTACCTGACTGGGCGAGATCCGGACAATCCCTATCCGCCCCCGTCCACTCCCCCGGCACCCGCTGCGGCTACCTGACTCCCACCTGGCATGCCTCGAGGTGGTCATCCACCAGTCCGCAGGCCTGCATCGCGGCATACATGGTCGTGGGGCCGATGTGTGCGAACCCCCGACTCTTCAGCTCCCTGCTGAGCCGAACGGACTCCTCCGACTGCGTGGGGATCCCCGCGGGCGTGCCAGGACGCGAGCGGTCGGCCGGCGCGTGATCCCAGAACAGGGAGTCGAGTCGTTCGCCGCGCTCCTGCATCGCCACCAGCGCACGAGCGTTGGCGAGCGTCGCCTCGATCTTGCGTCGATTGCGCACGATGCCCGAATCCTGCATGAGTCGTTCGACGTCGCGCTCGTCGAAAGCTGCAACGGATGCAGCGTCGAATGCCGCGAAGGCCGCCCGAAAGTTCCCTCGCTTGCGCAGGATCGTGAGCCAGGACAGGCCTGACTGGAAGGCCTCGAGCGTGATGCGCTCGAAGAGCGGCACCTCGCCGTGGACTGCACGGCCCCACTCCTCGTCGTGGTACCTGCGATAGTCAGGCTGCCCAGCACTCCACGCGCAGCGCAGCACGCCGTCCTCCCCGAGAGCGAGTCCATCCGGAACATCAACCGCCCCGTGCGTCATCCGGTGTCGCTCATCTGATCGACCTCATCTGGTGGACGTGAACTCCGAGCAGTCCGGCGCTTGCGCGAAGGCAGGACCCAACTCGATCTGAGCCTCCTCCGTGACCGTCTGCACGACCTCAACGAGCGCCGCACCTGCCTGGTACGCCTGCGTGCCGGCCAGCACCGCCGAGCCTGCCGCCTGCACCCCGTCGAGGAAGCCATCGGCCTTGCCCAGCCCATCGAGCTCGGCAGTCACGTCATCGACTGCCGCCTGAGCAGTGTCGGTGGCACCGCTGATCTCCATCACCCAGTCATTCGCCTGCTTCGGCTCCACCGGGGCTCCGGCCATCAACGACAACAGATCACTGGCCGACGACGCGATTACCAGCACCTGCCATCGCAATTGACGATCCAGCTGATCGAGAATGGACTGATCGCTGCCGAACTCGATATCGAGATTGCTCCCTAGGGAGGACACCGCATCGTTCAGCGACGAACGTGACCGGCACACCTCTCCCGCCCAGGCCACCTGCTGCTCCTGCAGGCTTGGGCCTGTCGGAGTCGCGGAGGCAACGACTCCGGCTGGCTCCGAGGCCGCGCCCACGTCGGCATCCACCTCGCCGTCAGAACCGCACGCCCCCAAGAGCGCGACGCACAGCACGGCGCTGCCGACGACCCTCGTGATCACGGGATCTCCGACTGCGCGCCCCAGAGATTGATGTCACCGTCGATCGCGAACCCGTCGATCGCGGCCAGCTCGTCATCGGAGAACTGCAGGTTCGCGACGGCCGAGGCGGTCTCCCTCAACTGCGCGGCGCTGCTCGCGCCCAGGAGCGTCGATGTCACGCGGTGGTCGCGGAGCGTCCAGGCAACGGCCATCTGGGCAAGGGACTGCCCGCGCTCGCTGGCTATCGCCGCCAAACCCCGGATGCGGTCGAGGTTCTCATCGGAAAGGTGGGATTCGAACAGGGACTTCCCTTCAGTGGCCCGCGACCCCTCCGGAACTCCCTGCAGGTAGCGATCGGTGAGCATCCCCTGAGCGAGAGGGCTGAAGGTGATCGCCCCCGCCCCCACCTCCTCCAGCGCATCGAGCAGTCCGCTCTCAATCCAGCGGTTGAGCATGGAGTAGGACGGCTGGTGGATGAGCAGCGGAGTGCCCATCTCGCCGAGGATGCGTGCCGCCTCGAGGGTGCGGCTCGGCGAATAGGACGAGATGCCTACATACAGTGCTTTCCCTTGCTGAACCGCTGAATGGAGCGCCCCCATGGACTCCTCGATCGGCGTGTCCGGGTCCGGACGGTGGTGGTAGAAGATGTCGACGTATTCAAGGCCGAGGCGCTCCAGGCTCTGGTCCAGACTCGCCAACAGGTACTTGCGTGATCCGAGATCTCCATACGGCCCCGGCCACATGTCCCACCCTGCCTTGCTGGAGATGATCAACTCGTCTCGGAGTCCGGCGAAGTCCTCTCGCAGGATGCGGCCAGCGTTGATCTCCGCCGACCCGAAGGGAGGTCCGTAGTTGTTGGCCAGATCGAAATGGGTGATGCCGAGGTCGAATGCGGTGCGCATGATGTCGCGCTGATTCTCCAGCGGCTTGTCATCGCCGAAATTGTGCCAGAAGCCCAAGGAGACGACTGGAAGCTTCAGACCTCGGCGTCCGCAGCGACGGTAGGGCATGCGTCCGTCGTAGCGGTCCGCATCGGGCACATACTGGTCATGAGTCATGCCGTGATTCTGTCATCGTTTCCTGCTACAGGACCCATGACTTCAGCACTTGCTGGTACTGGACCCTCTCTGGGCGGCTTCGACGCCACCATCACCACGTCGGCCCCGACCAAGAGTGCCTTGGCAGCGCCCCGACCCGTGTGCACACCTGATGTCAACCCAATCGAGGTGTCAGGAAGCACCGGGCCGATGCGAGGACTTCATAAGGCGTGCACAAGCCGTCGAAGAAATGCAGGAAGGACAGCCTTGTGCGCAGAGCATCCGCGTGCGCCACGGCGGCAAGGTCATGCGCCTCCTGAACGCGCGAGGCGCTCAGCATGGCCCAGCCGGTGGAGCGCACGGACCTGATGTCCTGTGGTTTCCGAAGGTCGACGGGGCATGCGTGGCCACGGTCCGAGCAGCAACGCGCACGGTGGCCCGTCAGATCACGAAGTCGACGGCGTCCACCTCGAGCTCCCACTCTCCTCGGAACAGCCGCACCGGGCTGTGGGAGTGGTGTTCGGCGCCCATGACATGGGATTCCAGCGTCTGAACCCGATCCAGAAGCGAGGACACGGCCAGTCCCACGGGGTCCGGGGCCGTTGGGCTGTCGGTCTTGGGCCGGGTGTCCGGTTCCGCAGACGTGCCGTGAGCGATGACCTGGCCCGGCACGCCGACCACCACAGAGTGATCGTGCACGGATCGCACCAGCACGGCATTCGCGCCGATCCGCGAGTCATCACCGACATTGAGGTCGCCGAGCACCTTGGCGCCAGCACCCACGGTGACGCGATCGCCGATCGTGGGATGCCTCTTGCCATGACCGAGGCTCGTGCCACCCAGGGTGACGCCGTGGTAGATCGTGACATCGGAGCCGACGACCGCCGTCTCGCCGATCACGACACCAGCGCCGTGATCGATGAACAGCCTCGGCCCCAGTTCCGCCGCAGGGTGAATCTCGATATTTGTCCAGAAACGGGTGGCCTGTGACAGTGCCCGGGCTGGAAAGTACGCGCCCCTGTTCCACAGGGCATGGCTGACGCGATGGGCCCAGACCGCATGCACCCCCGGGTAGAGGAGGGCGACCTCCACAGGGCGGCGAGCAGCAGGATCGCGCTCGGTGACTGACTGAAGGTCACTGCGGGCCGCGTCGAGGACCTCCTTGGCCCGCCGACGCAGGCTCGAGAGCACGCTCGCCTTGGCGCTCATTCCGCCAGGCCGGCAAAGAGCGCCGTCGACAGGTAGCGCTCCCCGAAGGAGGGCACGATGACGACGATGAGCTTCCCGGCATTTTCGGGCCGCTTGGCGACTTCGACGGCCGCCCATAGGGCCGCTCCCGACGAGATGCCGACCAGCAGCCCCTCCTCCGTCGCTGCACGACGTGCGGTCGCCAGGGCATCCTCAGCCTGGACTCCAACCACCTCGTCGTAGACATCAGTGTCCAGGATTGCCGGGACGAAGCCAGCGCCGATTCCCTGAATGGGATGAGGGCCCTTGGGACCTCCCTGAAGCACGGGAGAGGCGGCGGGCTCAACGGCGATCACCTGAACGGAGGGCTTGCGCTCCTTGAGTGCCTGGCCGACTCCGGTGATGGTGCCCCCGGTGCCCACACCGGAGACGAGGATGTCGACCTTGCCGTCGGTGTCGTTCCAGATCTCCTCCGCCGTGGTGCGGCGGTGAATGGCGGGATTGGCCTCGTTCATGAACTGCTGGGGCATGAAGTAGCGCGGGTCGCTCTCCGCGAGCTCAGTGGCCTTCGCGATAGCACCCCCCATGCCCTCCGGACCTGGCGTCAGAATGATATCGGCACCGTAGCCTCGAAGGAGTGCACGACGCTCGAGTGACATCGTCTCCGGCATGGTCAGCACGATCTTGATGCCCCGGGCAGCACACACCATTGCAAGGGCGATGCCGGTGTTGCCGCTGGTGGGCTCGACGACGATGGTGTCAGGACCGATGAGTCCGGCCTCCTGAGCCGCATCGATCATCGCCGCCCCGATGCGATCCTTGACCGAATGCGCAGGGTTGAAGAACTCAAGTTTCGCGACTACATCGGCGTCGGCTCCCTCCGTGATCTTGCGCACGCGCACGAGAGGGGTGTTGCCGATCAGCTCAGTGATGTCATTGGCGATTCGCATGCCCGGGATCCTTCCATCCAAGGGCCCGGGCCGCTACCAGGGGGCACCTGTGATTGCCACTACTTTGCAACAGCATCCAGCGCGCGCTCGACGAGGCCGTCTAGGGTCCCCTCGAGTTCCGCCAGAGCGGGCGCTGCTGGATCGTCGTGACACCAGCGCATATAGACATGTCGGCCTGGGCCCTCGACATCTCCATGACCCATGCCAGGGATCACGATGACGTCCACCGACGGCCCCGGCTGTCCGGACTCGCGATAGTCGTCGAGCCACCGAGCCAGGGCGCCATTCCGATTGCACCGAGAGGGCGGGGCGCAGATGACGTCTACCGGCACCCCGGTGAGATCCGGCCATGCTCGGCGGAGCGTCTTCGCCGGACTCTCCACCCCGTCAACCAGGATCAGGGCATCCACGCTCGTGCCTGAATTCCGCAGTGCGGCAGCAATCCACGCCCCCGCCGGAGCCCCCGCCGAGTGGCCGACCACGATCAGCGGACCCGTCGATCGAGCCTGGGCCACAGCTTCCGCGATGTGAGTCAGATACCGGGTGCGGTTCGTGCTCCGGGGCCACCACCAGGCACCAAGGCGAGGACGGAGCACTCGAGCGCCCAGCGCCGCGAAACGCTCCGCCGGAGCCTGCAGGTCACGCGGATGTCGCGTGAAGCCGTGCAGCAGCACGACCGTGCCCAGGGGCACCCCTGCAGGGTCCAGCGGTGTCAGTTCCATTCCGATGACCGGCCCCGATCAGGCGGGCATGGCCTCCCAGGCCGCGTACCCGCCCAGCAGGTCGGATACGTCCTCGAAGCCGTGCGTGCGCAGCAGTGATGCGCCAGCGCTCGAACGGTATCCACCGGCGCAGTAGACCACCGTCGGGCGTGCCGGATCGAGCTGGTCCAACTGCATGGCCAGGCTGCCCAGGGGCAGGAAGGCCGCCGGCTCGATGCTGCCCACGGCGAGTTCGCCAGGGTTGCGGATATCAACCAGCTGGACGTCGGGAGTGTTGGTCAGGACCTCACGGAGCTGCTCGACTGTCAGCCGCGACGCCTGCTCGACGCGCTCAGGGTTCCCCGCCATGACCTGCATGGGCTCACCGAGGAAGCCCACCACATTGTCGAAGCCGATGCGGGCGAGCCGGGTGGTGGCCTCGACCTCCGCTCCTGGCTCGCAGACCAGCACGATCTGCGCATGCGGTTCCACCAGTGAGCCCGCGTACTCGGCGAACCGACCGTCCAGGCCCACGCTCAATGAGCCGATCAGGTGCCCTGCGGCGAAGTCCATTGCCTGGCGGGTGTCGATGATGATGGCGCCGTCGTTGACGGCCGAGTCGAACTCCAGCAGGGACAGTGCTCGTGGGGGCTGCGTCTCATCGAACAGCTCCCGCTCCTTGCGATTGGTGATCGCATCGAAGGCAAAGTACCCCGGTGCCGTCGGCTGACCCTCGGTCACAATGTCGATGAACTGCTGCTCGGACATCGGCTGCAAGGCATAGTTCATCGCGCGCTGCTCGCCCATGGTGGACATCGTCTCGGTCGAGAGGTTCTTGCCACAGGCCGACCCTGCACCGTGCGCCGGGTAGACCTTGACGCTGTCCGGCAGCGGCATCAGCTTGGTGTGCAAGGAGTGGTAGAGCTGCTTGCCCAGGTCATCGGCCGTGTGGCCGACGGATGACAGCAGGTCCGGGCGCCCGACGTCGCCGATGAACAGGGTGTCTCCGGTGAAGACGCAGGACGGCTCGGTCGCGTCGCCCTCGTATGCGGTGATGCAGATCGACTCAGGCGTGTGCCCAGGTGTCTGAAGAATCTGCAGACGCACGTGGCCAAGATCGATCCAGGAGCCGTCTGCCAGCTTCACTGCCGCGAATTCCACCGGCGCTGCCTCTCCGAACACGATCTCCGCACCCGTGGCCGCGGCGAGTTCCAGATGGCCGCTGAGGAAGTCTGCGTGCAGATGGGTCTCGATCACATGAGTGATCTGGAGACCGGCCTGCTGCGCGTCAGCGACGTACTCGGCGATGTCCCGACGCGGGTCGATGACCACTGCCTTGCCGGTCGTCTCGTCACCGACGAGGTAGGACGCGTGCGAGAGGCACTCGAGGTAGTACTGATTGAGAATCACAGATCGCTCCTGAAGTGTTCGGGTGCTGTTCTGTGCCGAGGCTCACACGTCACAGAACTTGCAGGGCTGTTCGTATGTCCGTACATTAACACCTATGTCAGCCGTTGTCACCCCCGAAGCACCCCACCTGCCGGATCGGTCCTCCCCGATGCCGCTGTGGGCTCAGGTGAGCGCCGACCTGCGTCGCCGCTGCGGCAGCGGCGCCTTCGCCGATGGAGTGCCTGGCGAGCTTGCGCTGGTCGAGGAGTACGGCGTGAGCCGTCACACCGTCCGAGAGGCGCTCCGCGCCCTGCGCTCTGAGGGCGTGATCTCCAGCAGCCGTGGTCGCACCTCTACCGTTCAGCAGGGCTTCTCCCAGAGCCTCGGGGCGGTGTACTCGCTCTTCCGCTCGGTGGAGTCGCAAGGCTCGGAGCAGACCAGCGAGGTCCTGCGGCTGGAGACCACAACAGACCGAGATATCGCCGCCCTACTGGGGCTCGCACCCGAGGCTCTGCTCGTGATGATCGAGCGGATTCGACGTGCCGACGGCGAGCCCCTGGCCCACGACGTCAGCTGGCTCCCCCACACCCTCGCTCATCCCCTCTTGGACGCCGACTTCACGCACACGGCGCTCTACGACCTGCTGCAGGGCATCGGCGTGGTCGTGGACTCTGGGCGCGAGGAGCTCCGTGCCGTCTGCGCAGACGCCACGATGGCCAGCCTGCTCGACATTCCGCAGGCGTCGGCCCTGCTGAGCATCGACCGACTCGCCATGGCTCAGGGCAAGCCCGTCGAGTGGCGGCAGACACACGTGCTGGGCGATCGCTTCACCCTCGAGACGTCTTGGACGACCGGCAGCACCCGCCTGACACTGACCGAGTCCTGACACCCACCGACCCAGCACCCCCGGAAATGAAGGAGAGCATCATGACCACTGCCACCCCACAGCTGAGCGCACCCACCAGCATCTCCCCCACTGACGTCTCGGTCCTCGTCGAGGCGGGCGCGGTGCTGATTGATGTCCGCGAACATCAGGAGACCGCCGCGGGAATGGCCGCCGAAGCAGTCGTGATGCCCCTGCAGTCCTTCGACGTCCAGGCGCTGCCGACGGATCGGCCCCTGATCCTCATCTGTCGCTCGGGCACACGCTCCATGGCCGCCGCCAATGCCCTCGCCGGCATGGGCTTCACCACCTACAACGTCGTGGGCGGCATGGGTGCCTGGGCAGCGGCCGGTCTTCCGGTGGTGGCCGAAGACGGCTCCGCCGGCTACCTGTTCTAGACGTGCTCGCCCTCGCCACCGGCCTCTCGGTCTTTATCGGCATCGCCCTCGGCCTCCTCGGCGGCGGCGGTTCCATCCTCACCGTCCCCCTGTTGGTCTACGTGGCAGGTCTGGACGCGAAGGCGGCCATTGCCTCGAGCCTGTTCGTTGTAGGCGTCACGTCGATATTCGGACTGATCTCACACGCGCGGGCGCATCGCGTCCGATGGCGCACCGGCCTGATCTTCGGCGCCGCGGGCATGGTCGGCGCCTTCGCCGGCGGCAAGGTCGGTGCCCTTCTGCCGGGGGCGCTGCTCCTCATCGGATTCGCCGTCATGATGGCCATCACCGCCATCGCGATGATTCGCGGTCGCAAGAAGATCGCCACCAGCCATCACGGCGACCTGCCTGTCGTGCGCGTGCTCATCGATGGTGTCGTCGTGGGCTTCGTCACGGGCATTGTCGGCGCGGGCGGAGGCTTCCTCGTCGTCCCGGCCCTGGCGCTTCTCGGCGGCCTGCCCATGCCGATTGCGGTGGGAACCTCCCTCCTGGTCATCGGCATGAAGTCCTTCGCCGGGTTTGCCGGCTACGCCTCCAGCGTGAGCATCGACTGGCAGGTGACGCTTCTCGTGACGGCCGGTGCCATCGTGGGCGCCTTCGTCGGCAGCGCCATCGCCGGGCGGATCCACCCGGACCGCCTCCGCAAGGGGTTTGGCTGGTTCGTCCTCGCGATGGCGGCAGTCATCCTGGCCCAGGAGCTCGGCGACGATCTGGTCGCCTTCGGGTCGTCATCCGTCCTGCATGCGCTCGGCGTGACAGCGGCGGTCGTGGCCATCACGGCTGCACTGCTCTATGCGGCTCTACGAGGCGGCCGTGGCGGATCTGCCCCCTCCGAAGATGCACCTGACAATGCACCCGACGTCACACCGGACGTCACAGCCGTGACATTCGATGGAGAGCATCCGGCCCGCACGTAGGGTCTCCCGCGTGCACCCCACAACGCGACGCCCGGCCGCCATCACCGCCATTGAGATTCTCGGCTACGTCGGAGTGCTGTTCTGGCTCTCCACGATCGTGGGCTCGTTCACCTCCGGTGCCGACAATGCCGGTCAGGTCCTGATCGTCGGCCTCATCCTCGGTGGCGCGCACATCGTGATCGCCCTGGGCGCACGGCGCAGGTCCCGTCTGGCTCTGTACGCCATGGCGATCGTGCTCATCTCCGATTCGCTGCTGACGATCTTCGTGGATGTCCGAGCCATCCTGCTCGTGCTGTTCACTGTCGTGCTCATCGCCTTGGCCTGGACTCAGCGAACGTGGTGGTCAACCGCCACAGAACGCTGACACCACCCACGCGGAACTCCAGTGCGGCACCGGCCTAGGTGCCGCCACTGTTCGTCTGCGGCGCCCGCCTGAGCCACGCTCGCGCCTCCTCGCGGTCGGTGAACGCCTGCACACCCCACGCCGCTGGGGCGAATAACCGACGCCAGGCGCGCGTGCCACAGCAGCCGCCTGCGGACCGACCACCGAGGCCTGCCGCACTCCCCCCGGCATGTCGTGGCGCCACCGTGACCTGAGGTATCCAGTGAAAGCCGCTGTCGGATAGACCAGTCCCCTCGCATCGATCAGCAGCCGAGAGCCCGCAGCCAGGCGCGGCAGCACGAGGTCGGCCGACTCCTGCCACTCCTGCGCATCCGGTGTACCGCTCAGCACGACCTCGACGAGATCGTCGGACTGAACATCGATGCGAAAGGTCACGACGGGGTGTCAGGCCGCGTTCTGCAACTCGTCCTCAGGCCGCCGATCACGCGGCAGGCCGAAACTCACGAGCAGTCCCAGCGCCACAAAGCCAGCGGCAACAGCAGCCGTGACCTTCGCCGCCGAGGTATAGGCCGACTTGGCCTCAGTGACAACCTCCTTCATCTCCGGCTGCTTCTCCAGGCCGATGATGGCCTGGCCGGCCGTGCTATCGATCTGATCGACGAGTTCGGCTTGCTTCGCCTCCGGCAGAGAGCTGTTCTCGGCCAGGTCATTCGTCATGATTCCGGCAAGCGACGCGAACAGCACGGTTCCGAGCACGGCGGCGCCGAGAGCCGAGCCGACCTGCCGGAACGTGGACGTCATCGCCGACGCCTGACCGCTCTTGTCTCCCGGCACGTCAGCGAGCACCACGTTCGTGAGCTGGGCGGACGCGAATCCGAGTCCGAGGCCATAGACGACCAGCGCAAGGACTAGCCACCAGGGAGAACGCTCCACCGACAAGGTGAGGCCGATGAGCACGATGCCCACGACCTCCAGCAGCATTCCCAGCCGGACCACGCGCGTGGGCCCCATCAGGGCAGACACATGCCGGGCGGCACCGCCCGAGAGCAGCGTGCCGATCGCGAGGGTGGCAAGGATCAGCCCTGTAGTCAGCGGGTCGGTGCCGTGCACCGACTGCATCCATAGAGGCAGGACGAACAGGATGCCGAACTCCCCGAGGCTCACCACGAGTGCGACGACATTGCCGAAGCCGTAGCGCCTGATCCCGAACAGGCTCAGGTCGACGAGGGTCGTGCCCCCTGTACGGATCAGGCGGCGCTCCCACCAGTAGAAGAAGGCCAGCAGCACAACACCCAGGCCCAGGCAGATCGGGACGATCGACAGCCCACCCTCCTGCAGTTCAAGCGGACCGACCGTGAACGTGCGCGTCGCTGTCCACCAGCCGTAGGACTGCCCCTCGATCAAAGCGAACACGATGAGCGCAAGTCCCAGTGCGGTCGACACGATGCCCACCGGGTCGTAACCTCGCGCCCGCGGCCCCTTGGACTCGGGAACCGTCTTCAGGACGAGCACGGCTGCAATCAAGCCGATGGGGATGTTCACGAGGAACGCCCACCGCCAGCTGAAGTCCTGGGCGAGCCACCCGCCGATCAGCGGACCCAGGCCAGCAGCGCCGCCGAAGACAGCACCCCACAGGCCGAAGGCCGCGGCCCGCTGGCGTCCTTCGAACAGCACGTTGATCACCGCGATCGACGACGGCATCATCATCGCCGCACCGGCGGCCTGCACCGCCCGTGCAGCGATGAGGAAAGCCGGATCCTGGGCCGATCCGCTCCCGAGGGACCCGAGCAGGAAGACGGCGACGCCGATGAGAAAGAGCAGCCGTCGCCCGAATCGATCGGAGAGCAGGCCCACCGTGATGAGCAGGGAGGCAAAGACGAGGGAGTAGATCGAGTTGACCCACTGCGCATCGGTCTGGGTCAGGCCGATATCGACCACCATGTCCGGCAGCAGGACATTCACGATGCTGCCGTCGATGATGATGATGCTGAGCCCGATGAGGAGGGAACTCAGCGCCCACCAGGGATGCTGCGCGGTCGTGAAGGCAGCTCGCGGCGCGGTCACACTCATGAAATCCCCTGTCGCGGATGTGGACCCCGAGAGCATTTCATGAATGTCCCCTACAGTGACGGATTCACCGGTCGCACTGCCGACACGTCTCTTCACGGCACGAGTCCGCTCGGCCCCGAGGAAGGAAGCCATGATTCGCGGAATCCACCACGTCGCCATCAGCACACCCGACCTCGATCGCCTCATCGCCTTCTATCGGGACGTCATCGGCATGGAGCTGATCAAGGTAAGCGGCTGGGAGGCAGGGTCTCCCGAGGTCGATGCGATCGTGGGGCTCACCAACTCCTCAGCCCGCGCCGCCAAGCTCCGGCTGGGCAATGCCTATCTCGAGCTGTTCGAATACCTCACCCCCTTGGGGGCGCCACAGGATCCCAACCGTCCGGTCAACGACCACGGCTACACGCACTTCTGCCTCGATGTCACCGACATCGACGGTGAATACGAGCGACTCTCTGCGGCAGGGATGACCTTTCACTGCCCGCCCCCACCATCCGCCAAGGAAGGTGCTGGGGCACAGCGGTCGACCTACGGCCGCGATCCGGATGGCAACGTGATCGAGCTTCAGGAGCTCATCGATCCCGAGCATCCGCTGGCGATCTTCTCCGCGGATGTCCGACTAGCAGGCACCTGACGGGGAGACCACACGTCAGGTCCTGCGCGCCACGAACATCCCGTAGCTGTAGTACTGCCCGAAACGTCGATAAAGGTCGAGCTCGTGTCGATGAGCAGCCACCACCTCGGTGACCACGGGATCAGGCCCGTTCACACGCTCGACAGCCGACAGCCGCTCCTCCAGAGGCTCGTAGAAGTTCTGAGTCCAGCAGTCCTCCGGAAGCATGAAGAAGCCCTCGGGGCGGTAGCCGCTCTGTTCAAGGACCTCGATCTTCGCGGACGCCAGATCAATCTGCGGGTACTGGCCCACCCAGAAGTCCTCGATCTCCCGCGGGCGCTGCGCTGTGGTCCAGGTGATCTCCGAGACCACAAGAATGCCACCCGGTCTGAGGAATTGACGCCAGTACCGGGCCGCCTCCGCGAATCCCACGTTGTAGGCAGCGCCCTCGGACCAGATGACGTCGAACTCCTCGGCGTCGAAGGGGAGGTCGTCCATCGATGCCGCCAGCGTCGAGATCCGATCCGCCACCCCGGCCTCACGGGCCCGCTCCTGCACGCCCTCGAGAAAGGACTCGAAGAGGTCGACGGCGACGACGTCTGCGGCATGTCGCTCCGCTAGAAGAATCGACGCCGCTCCCGTCCCACACCCGATGTCAGCCACCCGGAATCCGGACCCCTGGTCCAACCCCGCAAGCTCCATTGCGCGTTCGGACATCGCATCGCTGCCGGGACCCTGTCGAATCATGGGGCGGTAGATCTCCGCCATCACAGCCATCTCGTCCACGTCACGACTCTCCCACCTGGACGCTCGTCCGCCAGCGCGGGGGACGTGGGCCAGACGCCGGTCTTCTCCTACGACGTGCGATGCACCTTGTGCTGCGCGGCCTGCGCGACCGGCCTGATGACAAGACGGTCGATGTTCACGTGCGACGGACGCGTTGCCACCCAGGCGACCGTGTCAGCGATGTCCTCGGCCAGCAGGGGCTCCGCGACGCCCGCGTAGACCGCCGCCGCACGCTCGGCATCTCCGCCGAAGCGGTTCACCGCGAACTCCTCCGTGCGCACCATGCCTGGAACGATCTCCGTGACCCGGATCGGCACACCACACAGCTCCAGGCGCGGCGTGCCGGCGATGGCGGTCTCCGCGTGCTTCGCCGCCACTCGAGCCCTCCCGAGCCCACGGAGAAGGCCGGCGTACGTCGCGAGCGCAGTCAGGGGGTCGAGGATCGAGATACCCCAGCACAGGGCCGGGCTCAAGTCGGGGGTCTGCTCCCCCGACCGTGAGAAGATCCCCACCGTGAAGAAGGGCACCAGAGCAGCAAAAACGGCAACTGACGTTGCCCAGCGGCCGCGAAGTGCCCGTGTGAGCAGGGCAGTATCAGAGGGCAGCGACCTGTCCAGACTTCCACAACCGCACCGCCAGATCGCAGCTGCCACATCGCCAGAGGCGGTAGCTGACGTGAGCAAACTGGGCACCGTCCGAGCCCCATGTGAGATACCCGACGTACCGACGTGTCGTTAACCGAACGTCTGAAGGATGATCTACGCGTGGACAAGGTACATTCGGAGGACTGATCCAGGGACTTCACGGCAGTGGCCTGTGCCTGCGACAGTCAAGCCTTCAGGAGTTGGATCCGGTGGTCTCTGCCGCACAACGCTCACGACAGACGGGTGAGTCGTGACGAGTCGCGAGTCCCCCCGTCGGCGCTCCCGCATGACCTTTAGTCAGCGCGTTCCCTTGAACATCGCGCTTGTGCTCTTCCTCTCCGGCATCGTCTACACGGTCTTTGCCGTCAATGCGGTTGACGAAGCGCTCACGGCACAGTCCGAGCAAGAGGTCAGCAACGTGCACTCCGCCATCTCGGCCCTCGCGCAGACCGAGAACGACAATGTCGCGTCGTACCGGGATCAGGCCCTGGAGCGACGCAAGGAGAGCCTGCGGGACGTCGCCGCACCCCTCGTCACCTCCTTGGACCAGTTCGCAGCAGCTGCCGTGGACGGCGAACTCACCACCGCACAGGCGCAGAGCCGATCACTGGCCATGTTGAAAGACGTGCGCTTCGGCAACGACGACTTCTTCTTCACGTACGACCTGGATCTCAATGCGATCGCTCATCCTGACGAGCGCATCCAGGGACGCAACTTCACGGACGTGCAGGACGCCAGCGGGAGGTACTTCGTGCGCGAAGCACGTGAGATCGTCCTGAAGCAAGGCTCCGGCTACATCGACTACCGCTGGGAGAGGCTTGATGGAGAGCTCCCCTCGCCCAAGGTCGGATACGTCTTTCTCTACGAGCCCTGGGACTGGCTCATCGGGACCGGCGTCTATCTCGACGACATCGAGGCCGAGGTTCAGCGGCGCCAGGTGGAGATTGTCTCCGGGTTGCAGGAGATATTCGCGGAACTCACCTTTGCCGGTGATGGCTTCTTCTTCATTCTCGATCGTGCCGGCGATATCGTCGCCAGCGGCTCCCCCGTGGTGTCCGCCGCGGCGCAGACGACCGCAGGGCAGGAGGCCATCGCATCGATACTCGCTGCGTCACCGAGCGAGGCGGGTGCCGAGTTCACGACGACGATCCAGGCCCCCTGGGAGTCCGGCGGGATTGACACGTGGCGCATACAGACATCAACCACCGGTGGTGAGGTCGACTGGGTACTCGTCTCCGCGGTGAACCAGGACCGATTGGAGGCGCCCGCTCGCACCCTGGCGTTCCAGATGGCCGCCATCGCCCTTGTCGTCGCGCTCATCGGAATAGTCCTCGGGATCCTGCTGAGCCGCCGCATCACCACCCCCGTCGATGCCATCACCCGCGCGGCTGGCTCCTTGGCCGACGGCACCTTCGATCCGACGTCCCTGGACTCCGCCTCCCGGAGAACCGATGAACTCGGTGACCTGGCTCGCACCTTCCAGGCGATGGGCACGGAGATCGTCGCGCGCGAGCGTCGCCTGCGGGAGCAGGTCCAACAGCTGTCGGTCAAGATCGATCGCGACAAGGTGGCCTCAGAGGTCCAGGAGATCACCGAGAGCGACTACTTCCAGCGGCTCAAATCTCGATCCCGCGAGCTACGGGACCGAGATGACTGACGCACTCGAGCGCCTGCAGCGCCCCGTCTTCGTCGTCGGATCGCCGCGCTCGGGCACGACCCTGCTGCAGAACCTGCTGTGTCGCGAACCCAGCGTCTTCAAACTCGGGCGCGAAAGCCGCTTCCTGTGGCACCGCCTCGGTGGGCAGGAGGTGACCGGCTCGTTCCCCGGCGCGGACGCCATCGCGACCGAGTACCTCGCCGAGGCGTATCGGGGAGAGCGACCATGGCGCGAGGAAGATCAGCGCCGATGGGCACAGCGCTGCGCCAGCCAGGGGGTCCCCGCCCAGTACCTCGACCTGCCCCATGACCTCGCTGAGGAACTTGGCACTCATACGACGGGGCCGTTCGCTGGCTCAGAGCAGAGCGAGACCGCACCCTTCACTTGCCCGCCCCTCGATCCCGTGTGGGCCTCGGATTCGGGCGGCCCAGTGCGCCTGGTGGACAAGGACACCGGTCACTGCTGGCGACTGCCAGAGCTGTCGGCTGGCTTCCCTGACGCGAAGTTCATCTTCATCGTGCGTGACCCGGAGGATGCCCTTCGCAGCCTCATGGCTGGCTGGAGACACCCCACCTGGTTCTTCACCTACCGCACGGATGTGCCACTGAGCATCGCCGGCTACAGCGACATCGCACCCTGGGGAAATCGCTGGTGGAACTTCAACCTCTTCCCCGGCTGGGAGGAGCTCATCAACTCACCGCTCGAGGACGTGGTCACCGGGCAATGGCGCGCTGCGATCACGCCCATCGTCGAGCACGGTATTCCGCTGATCGAGCAAGGCCGGGCCCTGGTCACGACCTATGAGCGTCTCGTGAGCGAACCCCGAGTGACGCTGAGCCTCATAGCCGAGTTCGCTGACCTTGACGAGACGTCTCTTCTCGCTCACGGCCTTGGCCCGGCTTACATGTCGATGAGTTCGTCGCGATTCGACCCCGGCAGCCGCGATCTGCGGCCACATGCCGATCGGGCACGCTCGCTCGTGGACCACCTCTACACGTTCCTGCCGCAGGACCACGCGTGACTGCGCTCTGGTCCCCTACCGCGCTCCGCCGTCACAGACCATCGAGGATGCGCGCCATGGATGCTCTCGACCTGGCCCGTGACTGGAGTGCACCTGTCACGCGATCGCGATCATTGATGACGTAGTCAAGAAGCTCCTTGCCATAATCGGAAGCCACTTGGATGGTCTCCGGATCCTGCTCAGAAAGATTGACTCCCAGGACAAGTTCGTCGCCAAGTTCCTGCTCGGGGAAGACGGCGTTGAAGGACAGTCCGAGTTCACCCAGGCCCGCGCCGAAGTAGGCGGTCAGCGGGTTCATCAACGGCAGATGCACCGTGATGGCCTCGAAGCGCTCACTCTCGAAGCGAACGATCAGGCGCTGCAGGGCCGCAACGAAGTCCTGTCCGTATTCCACTACGCGGATCTGGGCGTGCTTGGTAGCGGCCAGCAGTTCAGTGGTGAATCGAGACTCTGAGGCTGGATCGGTCGGTGAGCGACCGGCGTCCGACTCGATGGTCCGGCTCAAGCCGACTTCACCGTAGATACGTTCCATCACTTCGGCGTACCGAGCCGGAACGTATGCCGTCTCCACGACCGGCTCACCGAACGACCGGTAGAGGATCACCATGGCGCGTCGAAATCCCCTCGGACCATCGAACCCGAGAAACTCCACGTCTGCTGGCTGCCGAGCGAGTACGAGCCCGGTTTCCCGCAGTCCAACCCTGCGAGCACCCGCCTGGCTGGCTGGATGCGCAGTGACTCCCTCGACATAGATGCCTCGCAGCCCCAATTCGAGGATTCTCGGCATGAAGGCTTCGTCGAGGCGCGTGACGATGCTGCGCTGACGGAAGGCAGGGTCCACGGCCGCCGGGCCACCCGAGGCCGTGAATGAATCCGAGGTGGGACGCAGAAGCCCAGTGTGACCTACGATGCGCCCGGAGGGGAGCACCGCAACCATTCCCTCGTGTATCCCAGTCTCGATCTTGTGCCGGAAGACGTCGGGCTCATAGAGCCACGACATGCCGATCTTCGTGTAGCCGTAGGTGCGAAAGTAGAGTCGAGCGACTTCAACCGCGTCCTCGGCCACTATCGGACGGATGGCGATACTGTCGTCTTCCACCCCTTCATCGTCGGCGCCCTCGGCTTCGACTCCTGCAACGAAGTCCGGATCCTCCACGAGACTGCCCGTGTTCACCGTGCGGCTGATCCTCAGCTCGCTACCCCTCACACCATCACTGGCGAACTCCATCGACTCGGCGTATCCCAGAGCGAGTAGCGTCTCCAATCTCACGGGCAACTCACCGTTGAGATACGTGGACGGGGCACCCAGCTGCTTGAGGAGGACGTGCACTCGACCGGGCTCGTAGCTCACAGATACGTCAACGTCGATCTCGTCCGATCCTTCGAAAGAGTCGGCGATGACCGTCGACAGGGCCTCACTCAGAAGTGATGCCAGCTGCGTGCACTCGATCGGCTCGAGACCCAGCCGTCCGGCGGCATCGCCGACCGCGCGGGCGGCGACCTCGAGGGTTGCCGAATGGGACAGGGACAGACTCATCACCGTGGTACTCATGACGAAACCCCGGCATGAAGTCGCTCCGCGACGCCGCGCACCTGTTCAGACCACGGATGCTCCGGCTGAAGAAGCGAGAAGAGCCCCCCCGAGGCATTGACGACGACCTCTTCGGACAGGGGCAGGACGGCGATGGTCTCCGCACCGTAGGCCGAATCGAGCTGCGCGCGAATGTCGGTCAGTCCAGCGGGAACCTTGTTGGCGATCAGGAACAGGGCCGGCACCTCAAGCCTGCGGGCGATGTCCACCGTGACGGCCGTGCCCTGATAGTCCTGTCGGTCTGGTCTGAGAATGAGCAGCAGGACGTCGCTCAGCGTGATGGACAGCAGGGTCTCCTCATTGAGGCCGGGGTGAGTGTCGACAAACAGGAAGTCGAGGTCCAGATCTCGTGCCAGCTGGCGCATCCCCTCGCTCAGGGACTCCACGTCATATCCATCCCGCAGGATTCGAGCGATGTCTCCCGGCTTCATGCTGGAGGGGACGAGATGCAAGGACCCGCCGGGAGACACCGGCGTCGTCATGGATACCCGGTCGGTGATGTCGTGAGCCACGTCCCGGATGGCGCGCGTGCCCCACAGATAGTCGTTGAGCGTGCGATCCAGATTCTCGTCGAAGCCGAAGAGGACGTGGATCCCAGGACTCTGAATATCGCAGTCGATGACACCGACACGGTGGCCCAGTGCAGCAAGATTGGCGGCGACGTTGGACGTCGTGTTGCTCTTGCCGGTGCCCCCGCGGAAGGAGTGGACAGACACAATAGTTGTCATTCACGCATCGTAGTTGAAACCCCCGCCATGAGTGCTCCGCTCAGTGCGCACCACGTGTCAATAACCGAATACCCGCCGACCCGTGCGGACCCGAGACGCCCTGGAGCTTGACCCTCTCTAGGACACCCACCCCCCAGCGCGGTGCGACCAAGGTGGCGTGTCTCCCCCTGCAGGGCAAACACAATGAGGCCCCGGCATCGTGAAATGCCGGGGCCTCATTGATGTCCGCCTACATCAGCTGCAGCCGGACGTGCTACCGCATCCCTCGCAGACGTAGCACGAGCCCGACGGCCGCATCTTGATGCCGCAGGTCATGCACAGCGGCGCATCAGAGGCGGTGCCGGTGATCTCCTCGAGCAGCTCCGCGCTGGAATGCGCCGTGCTGACTCGCGGCTCCATGGTCGTATCGGCGACCTCGGCGACCTCGGCGACCGGCTCGTCAACGCCATCCTCGACTGCCAGATCAGCCGCGGGAGCCGGTGCTCCGTAAGACTGAGCCACCGTCGCCGAGCGCTCATCGGCGGTGAAGATGCCCAGTGCCTCTCGCTTGTCATACGGCAGGTAGTCCAGCGCGAGCCGACGGAAGATGTAGTCCATGATCGACTGCGACATCCGGATGTCGGGATCGTCCGTCATGCCTGCTGGCTCGAAGCGCATGTTGACGAACTTGCTGACGAAGGCCTCCAGCGGGACGCCGTACTGCAGCGCGATGCTGATGGCGATCGAGAAGGCATCCATCACCCCGGCCAGGGTTGATCCCTGCTTGCCGAGCTTCAAGAAGACCTCACCCAGACCGTCGTCGGGGTAGGAACCGGCGGTCATGTAGCCCTCGGCACCTGCCACCGAGAAGCTCGTCGTGCGACTCGGCCGCGTCTTGGGCAGGCGCTTGCGCACGGGCTGACCAGCCATGGCTGCCTGCAGCGCTTCCGCCGTGACGTCCACCAGTTCGTCGGCCTTCTTCGCCTTGGCATCGCTCAGCGGCTGACCCACCTTGCAGTTGTCCCGGTAGATCGCCAGTGCCTTGACACCCATCTTCCAGGCCTCGAAGTAGATCTCCTCGACCTCTTCGACCGTGGCTGTCTCCGGCATGTTGACCGTCTTGGAGATCGCCCCCGAGATGAACGGCTGAACCGCCGCCATCATTCGGACGTGACCCATGGGCGTGATCGCTCGCTGGCCCATCGCGGTGTCGAAGATGCTGTAGTGCTCGGTCTTCAGACCTGGCGCATCGACCACGTGGCCGTTCTCACCGATGTACTCGATGATGGCCTCGACGGTCTCCTCGGTGTAGCCGAGGCGACGCAGGGCTCGCGGGATCGTCTGGTTGACGATCTGCATCGAACCGCCACCGACGAGCTTCTTGAACTTCACGAGCGAGAAGTCCGGCTCGATGCCCGTGGTGTCGCAGTCCATCATGAACCCGATGGTGCCGGTCGGTGCGAGGACGGAGGCCTGCGCGTTGCGCCAGCCGTTCTCCTCACCAATCTTCAAACAAGCCTCCCATTGCTTCTCGGCCAGTCGGAGGACATCGCCATCAAGGCTTGAGGAACCGCGCACGTTGTCATTGGCGGCCGCATGCTTGCGCATGACCCGCTTGTGCGCCGACTCATTGCGCGCGTAGCCCTCGTACGGGCCGACGATGCCGGCCAGCTCTGCGCTGCGCTTGTAGGCCGTGCCCGTCATGAGGCTCGTGATTGACGCGGCAAAGGCACGACCAGCATCGGAGTCGTAGGCCAGGCCCGTGGCCATGAGCAGTGCGCCGAGGTTCGCGTAGCCGATGCCGAGCTGGCGGTAGCGCCGCGTGGTCTCCCCGATCGGGACGGTGGGGAAGTCAGCGAAGCAGATGGAGATATCCATCGCGGTGATGACGAACTCGACCGCCTTCGCGAACCGCTCGGAATCGAAAGTGTCGTCCTCCTTGAGGAAGGTGAGCAGATTGAGCGACGCGAGGTTGCAGGACGAGTTGTCCAGGCTCATGTACTCCGAGCACGGATTGGACGCATTGATCCGACCGGTCTCAGGGTTGGTGTGCCAGTCATTGATCGTGTCGTCGTACTGGATGCCCGGGTCAGCACATGCCCATGCTGCCTCGGCGACCGTGCGGAACAGACCCTTGGCATCGATCGTCTCGACGACCGAGCCATCGGTACGGGCCGTCAGGCCGAACGGTTCGCCGTTAGCAACTGCGTTCATGAACAGGTCGGAGACGCGCACGGAGTTGTTGGCGTTCTGGTACTGCACGCTCGTGATGTCGCGACCGCCGAGGTCCATGTCGTAGCCGGCATCACGCAGGACTCGGATCTTGTCCTCCTCGCGCACCTTGGTCTCGACGAACTCCTCGATGTCGGGGTGGTCGATGTCGAGGACGACCATCTTGGCCGCGCGACGGGTGGCACCTCCGGACTTGATGGTGCCTGCCGACGCATCAGCGCCACGCATGAACGAGACCGGACCGGAGGCGGTGCCACCAGAGGACTTGAGCAGTTCCTTGCTGGAACGGATGCGCGAGAGGTTCAGGCCAGCTCCCGAGCCGCCCTTGAAGATCAGCCCCTCCTCCTTGTACCAGTTGAGGATGGAGTCCATGGTGTCGTCGACGCTCAGGATGAAGCAGGCGCTCACCTGCTGCGGCGCGTTGGTACCGACGTTGAACCACACTGGCGAGTTAAAGCTGAACACCTGGTGCAGCAACATGTGGGTGAGCTCATGCTCGAAGATGACCGCGTCGTCCTCGGTCTTGAAGTAGCCGTGCTCGCGACCGGCCTTGACGTAGGTCAGGACGACCCGGTCGATGAGCTGCTTGAGGCTCCACTCCCGCTGCTCGGACCCGACGGCTCCGCGGAAGTACTTGGTGGTGACGATGGTGGAGGCGTTGACGCTCCAGAAGTCGGGGAACTCCGCACCCTTCTGCTCGAAGACGATCTCACCGGTCTTCCAGTTCGTCTGGACGACGTCGCGACGCTCCCACGTCACACCGTCATACGGGTGCAGTCCCTCGGTGGTGTAGAGCCGCTCGATGGTCAGACCATCGTTGCGCAGGGTGTTGTGCACGAAGGTCTCGCGATCGCTGGTGGCAATGGTGTCGGTGCCGCGATCATTGCTGGTGATGGTCATGCGTGGTGCCTTTCGTCCTCGAGCGGATAGGGATGGGAAGTGTGGGTCCGGATCAGCGAGATCCGGGAGTCGTGCTGGTAGTGCCGGTTACGCGGGTCGGCTCTTGCCCGACCGGTTCACCCTCGGCGCGGAGCAGGGCGATTTCTGCCTCGAAGTCCTCGAGCGTGTCGAACGAGCGATAGACGGAGGCGAAGCGCAGGTAGGCGACCTCGTCGAGCTCGCGCAGGGGCCCCAGAATCGCGAGCCCCACCTCCATGGCGGGGATCTCCGCCTGCCCATTTGCCCGAAGGATGTCCTCGACCTGCTGAGCCATTCGCGCCAGGTCGTCCTCGCTTACCGGACGCCCCTGACAGGCCTTGCGAACACCGCTGAGCACCTTGCCGCGACTGAAGAGCTCCGAGGCGCCCGATCGCTTCACCACGTACAGCACCGAGGTCTCGGACGTGGTGAACCGTCGCCCGCACTCCGTGCATTCCCGGCGACGTCGAATGCCCAGGCCGTCATCGAAGGCACGGGAGTCCACCACTCGGGACTCCTCGCTCCGGCAGAACGGGCATCTCATCAGGTGCACCCCCTTTCACGGTCATTCACTTCAGTCACATCTGTCACAGCCTTGCGCCTTCTTCGGTCCCTGCTGGGGATGACTCTGGGGAATCCCTGTGGAGGACCTGTTGATGAAGTACCACAACCTGTTGATGAACTACACCGTTGTGACTACTACATCTAGGGGTCATAAGGTAGACCCTCCCCACAGCTTTGGCAAGAGCAACTCACCGATGAGCGTGTTCGGCGCGTCGCGCCCTCCCCTGCCCCTCGTGCCGACGGGGTCAGGACGATCGAACGGACGGCGCTGCTGGCGTTGACGACGCAGGCGATCCGGTCGGTGTGGCCGTCGGTGTGGGCGTGGGCGTTGGAGTGGGAGTCGGCGTGGGCGCGGGTGTCGCCTGCACGCCCTGGACCTTGCGCAGTCGGGCGTCCACGTTGGCGGCGATGAACTCCCCCCGGGCGCGATACCCCTGCTGCCCGTAGTGAATCCCATCGAACCTGCCGAGCCCCTCCCCCCGTGCGTGCTTGCGCCAGGGGATGACCGTGACGTTGTCGCGGCCCTGCGCCACCGAGCGAATCATGCGGTTGAACCACAGCGCCCGTTCCGCTGAGTAGGCGCTGTAGTCGACGTCCAGATCCACCCAGAGGACCTGCCGATCGGGGCCAAGACGCTTGAGCACGGTACGTACTCGCTGCTCCGTGGTCGACAGGTCGACCCAGGAGACGTCGTTGGTGCCCAAGGCCATCACCACGTACTCGGGCAGCTGCTTGAGCGAGCGCGCTCGGGCCAATTGATCCAGGCCCCAGTCCAACCGCTTGGATCCCCAGCACCGAAACGTCGGAGTCCACCCGCTGGCGCGCAACGCCTTCTGCGTCGCTTGGCGCGAATCTCGGGTGAGGGAATCTCCGACGATAAGAATGCGACGCCCCTCCGCGGGAGCCTTGTCGTTCAGTTCGCCCGGCCACACAGGTGCCGGACACGCGTCCCACGGGGGCTTTCGGGGCCAGGCACGGTCGACACGGTCGGGCTGCCTCACGAGTGCATCGGACGCGGGCGTACTGATGGTGGGCACACCGGCGGTGGGTGAACCGGTCGAGGGGGCGATCACGCTCGGCCGAGCACCGCCGCTCACCTCGGGCGTCATGCCGACGCCTTCCGGGCTCTTCGCCGACGTGGGCTCCGATCCGACCCTCGACGTAGCCTGACTTATGGCACCGGGGCCGGCCAGCAGCGCGATGCCCGCGACCAATGCCAGGACCACGAGGCCCAGCACGGCCGCGCTCGCGGCCCCTCGTCGTGCCGATCTCACTACGCCAGTATGCGGCACTCACCAGCGCAGCGCTCCAGGGATCAGGCAGCCGGGACGATGAGAGCCTGGCCGGGCACCACGGCGTTGCCGCCGAGGCCGTTCAGGTCACGAATAGCCGTGATGGTCGCCCGGGGATCGGCCTGCGGGGCGACCGCCTGTGCGATCTTCCACAGGCTCTCACCCGGCTGCACGACGACAACCGCGGTAGCTGCCCCCTGCTCGGATGCCGACGTGCCGGCATCAGCCGTCACGGAGCCATTCACGACGAGCAGGGCGGCAAAGGGAACCGAGACCAGAACGCCGAGGACAGCGCGCCCGCGCCGGGTCAGGCGCCAGCCTCGGGACGATGCGTTCTGGCCAGTCGCTGACCGGCGTGCAGTGGGGACGGGTGACAGGCGTGCGGTGGGGAAGGTGACCGCAGTGCTCATGATCGTGCCTCTCGTTGTCGGGTCGTCCAGCCGAACTCCGAGGGTGCTTGCTGGCACCCGAACAGGTGTTCGATCGAACGTCTGTACGATTTGTATCACCCACGACTCGCCGAGTCCACGACATTCGAACATATGTTTGATTTGGCGTGTCGCGGCGGCTAACGTGTGGGCCACACCGTTGCGCAGGGGTCTGACACTCCTTCTGACACTGCTTCTGACACTGACTCATGCGCGAGGTGGCTCCGGGTCCGTCCGGGTCTCTCCGGATTGATGGGGCACAGAGCAATGCGAGCCGCACGACACACGCACCGCTGACGGAGGGCCACGACATGACCGCACGGATCACCGAACTGCCGGACGGGCCGCAGGACGACACCACGGGGCTGACACCCCGCCAGCTCGCGATCCTGCGAGTGATCCGCGAGAGCGTCGAGGCCCGCGGCTACCCACCGAGCGTGCGCGAGATCGGCGAGGGAGTAGGGCTCACCAGCCCGAGTTCGGTTGCCCACCAGCTCACCACCCTGGAGCGGCTCGGGTACCTGCGCCGCGATCCCAATCGGCCACGGGCACTCACGGTCGCCGATCCCACCGAGGTACCGGGTTCGGTGCCTGCATCGACGAGGCCTGAACTGGCGATCGTCGCGGATCAGCCCTCGGCCACCGTTGAGGCCGCCTACGTGCCGCTCGTCGGGCGGATCGCGGCGGGCGGCCCGATCCTCGCCGAGCAGGAGGTCGAGGCGGTGTTCCCCCTCCCCCGAGATCTGGTCGGCTCCGGGGAGCTGTTCATGCTCAAGGTCGTCGGCGACTCCATGATCGATGCGGCCATCTGCGACGGGGACTGGGTCGTCGTCCGGCAGCAGAGCACTGCTGACAATGGGGACATCGTTGCGGCACTGCTGGACGACGAGGCGACCGTCAAGACGTTCAAGCGACGCGATGGCCACGTGTGGCTCATGCCGCACAATCCGGCCTACGCGCCGATCCTGGGCGACGACGCGACGATTATGGGCAAGGTCGTGACCGTTCTGCGTCGGGTCTAGTTCACGCGAACGCGTACTCGGGCGTCGAGTATCGGAGAGTCGAGTTGGGGCAGGACACCCCGGTGACGCAGTATGGGTGGATGCTCCCCTCTCGCGCACGCCTGTGGCCGATGGCCGCCGCTGTCGCGCTCATCGCGGGATGCTCGACCGCCACGGCCCAGGCCCCACCTGAGGCCGCGAACTCGACGTCGGCGACTCCGACAGCGGGAATGGCCGCCTCGACGTCGCCCTCGACCGTCCCCGAGTCGATTCAAGGGTCGACCCTCGAATCGACCCTTGAATCGGTACAGCCGAGCACCACCGTCCTTGTTTCTCCCACCGACTCGGCGCCGGTCACTTTGGACGGCACTCCGCTCGCCACCTCGCCCGCATCCGGCCCGGCACCTGTGGGTGCCTTCGTGCTGAGCGACTCCATCGGCCTGTCGATCGCCCCGACCCTGTCCCGACTGGGCTATCCGGTCACAGGCAAGGTGGGTCAGACGGCCTCAACAGACTTTCTGCGCACCCATCTGACGTCCGATATCGCGCAACAGGCGCCGGCCTGGGTCATCGTGCTGGGCACGAACAACCGCGGCGATGAGACCGACGTGATGCGCGTCGAGGAATGGCTCACCACGATCCGGCAACTGCGTTCGGGGAAGCCGCGCCAGCATGTGTACTGGGTTCTGCCGCATCGACCAGATGCGTATACCGGGGGTATGAGCACGCACACTCTCGACGAGGTCAATGCCGAGCTCGTCGCGGCAGCCGCCGAGTTCCGGTGGCTGCACGTCCTCGACTTCGCCAGCCAGGCGGCGGTGAACCCGCAATGGTTCGAACAGGACGGCGGGCGCCTGCATCCCGATCTCGACGGCCAGCAGGTGCTGATCGACCTCATCGCCGGAGTTGACGCACCACCGGCGAGCAGCCCCGCGCGCGTCACCGTCATTCCCATCCCGACGCCCAAGCCCTCGAAGTCAGTGTCGACCGAAGACGGGGAAGAGTTCGCGGTGGAGACGGACCAGTTCGCAGTGGAGTCAGATGGGGCCGCGGATCCGTCCGGCCCAGCAGACACCGCCTCCGCAGGAGACGAAACCGCTCAGCCGCCGGTCGGGGATGCACCCACAGTGCCGGCAGACGCGTCCGGAACAGAGTTCAGCAACGGGTGAATCAGCCGCCCGCCGTCATGAGGACTCCTTGGCTCCCCGCTCATCGGTCGCCTCACGCAAGCGGTTCAGCGATCCGACGACCACGTCCCGATCAGTCGTGAACCAGAACGGGGGCAGGCTGGCGCGCAGCGCCCGGCCATAGCCAGCCGTCGCGAGTCGGGAGTCCAGTACGGCCACCACTCCACGGTCATCCGAGCTTCGGATGAGTCGCCCGGCTCCCTGGGCGAGCAGCAGGCCAGCCTTGGGGACGGACACGCTGGCGAAGCCTGATCCGCCAGCCTCGTCCACTGCCCGCTGCCGCGCCGCCATCAGCGGATCATCCGGCCGAGGGAACGGAATCCGGTCGATGACCACGAGCGAGCACGACTCCCCCGGGACATCCACTCCCTGCCACAGGGAGACCGTGCCGAGGAGGGTCGATGCGGGATCCGCCGCGAACCGGTCAACCAATCCGCCGACCGCATCACCGCGCTGCTGCACGAGCAGAGGCAGGTCCTCGCGCCCTCCCAGCCGCACCCGCAGGTACTCCGCTGCCCGCTCCACCCCACGCCAACTACTGAACAATGCCAGGGTGCGCCCGCCCGCGGCCTCGATGAGATCGGCAAGCTCGTCCAGAGCCTCCATCGGCACGCCGTCCCTGCCAGGAGCCGGGAGGTGGCGGGCGACATAGAGGATGCCCTGGCGGCCATGGTCGAACGGCGATCCCACGTCCACGGCCACGGCACTGCTGTCCAGACCGACGGACCCGAGAAGGGCATCGAAGCCGCCGCCGACGGTCAACGTGGCACTCGTGAGCACCACCGGGCCGGAGTCGAACAGGGCACTGCGCAGCAGGCCGGCCACCGACAGCGGAGCAATGCGCACCACCGGGGCGCGACCCTCACCTGGATCCACCCAGACGACGTCATGTCGGTCGAAGGTGATCAGCAGCCCTGCGATGTCGTGGATCTCCTCCAGCCCCCCAACGATCCGCTGGCGAGCCGCTTGCGCGTCCGGGTCCGTGGCGTCCCTGCTGGCCGTTACCTCTGCCACGGCCTGGTGGAAGACGTCCCGAAGCATCGTCAGCGCCAGCAGCGCGTCCCGGCTCCACGCGTCGATCCTCGTGGGGCCCTGCATCGACGAGGCCGCTGATCGAAGGGCATCCTCGAGATTCTCCACGGCCACCGTGAGCCGCTCGTCGGTCTCTGGATCCACCAGGCGACGCGCGCTGGACGCGGCGCGCTCGGCCGCCGCAACCGTGAGCTCGCCCGTCACCGCTGCGGTGGCACGATCCACGAGCTCATGCGCCTCATCGACGACGACTCCGTCATGCTCCGGCAGCACCGGGATGCCTTCGATCGCATCGATGGCCAGCATCGCGTGGTTCGTCACGACGATGTCCGCCTCCATCGCCTCCTGTCGACGAAGCGCCGTGAAGCACTCCTCGCCGAACGCACAGCGGCTCTCGCCGACACATTCCCGACGTCCTACCGAGAATGCGCGCCACACGCGTGGATCGACGTCATCGAGATAGTCATCGCGATCTCCCGTGGTCGTGGACTCAGCCCACTCTCGCAGTGCCTTGGCCTGTCGACCGAGCTCGCTTGCTGGCGCTTCGAACAGCGCCGCTGATCCATCGTCATCGCTCGCTGCGCCATGAAGCTTCTGCAGGCAGACGTAGTTGTTGCGACCCTTGAGCACAGCAAACGTGACTGGTCGCTCGAGAATCGGGGACAGTGCGGCGGCCACCTTGGGCAGATCCCGTTCGATCAATTGCCGCTGCAAGGCGAGCGTGGCAGTGGCGATGATGACGGCACCGTTGTCCGGCTGAGTCGCATGCAGGGCGGCAGGCACGAGGTAGGCCACCGACTTTCCGGTGCCGGTGCCGGCCTGCACGACGGCATGCGATCGGTGGCTCAGTGCGTCAGCCACCAGATCGGCCATCTGCTGCTGTCCGGTGCGTCGCTGACCTCCGATGGCCTCCACCACCGCGTCGAGCGCTGACTCGACGGACCCCGAATCGACGTCAGCGGACGCCTCTTCGGACTCGCTACCCACCATCCGGGCCGCCGTCCGAGCCGCAATCTGAGCCGACCTCCGAGCCGACCTCGTGCAGTTCCGCTGCCAGGGACTCCGGGACTCGCGCCTTCAGCCAGGTCCCCTGCTCGTCATGCGTCTCACTCAGCACCTCGCCGGTTCGATGCGCTCGACTCATCAGATCACCACGCGAGTACGGCACGAGGACCTCGACTTCCACCAGACCGGTCGGCAGGTCGAGCTCGATCGCTGAGAGCAACTCCTCGAACCCTGCTCCGGTACGCGCCGACACCACGAGCGAGTGCGGCTCACGTCGCGCCAAGCTCGCCAGAGCATCCGGATCGGCGATGTCCGCCTTGTTGATCACGATGAGTTCGGGAATTCCCGTAGCCCCCACCTCGGCGAGGACTTCGCGAACGGCGGCGATCTGCTCCTCCGGAGCCTCGTCCGAACCATCGACCACATGCAGGATCAGGTCGGCGTCAGACACCTCCTCCAGCGTCGAGCGAAAGGCCTCCACGAGCTGATGCGGCAGATGGCGGACGAATCCCACCGTGTCGGCGATCGTGAACTCCCGTCCGCTCGGAGTCCTCGCCTTGCGGACCGTCGGATCCAATGTCGCGAAGAGTGCGTTCTCAACGAGCACTCCCGCACCCGTGATCCGATTGAGCAGGCTGGACTTCCCGGCGTTGGTGTATCCGGCGATCGCGACCCTGGGGACACCCGATTTGCGACGCGATGCTCGTTGCGTGGATCGCGCCTTCTCCATCTCGGCGATCTGCTTGCGCAACTTGGACATCTGCGCGCGGATGCGCCGCCGATCCGTCTCGATCTTCGTCTCACCCGGCCCGCGGGTGCCAACACCGCCGCCGCCGGATCCACCACCGCCAGCACCACCACCCTGACGGGACAGGGACTCACCCCAGCCGCGCAGGCGTGGCAGCAGGTACTGCATCTGGGCCAGGCTCACCTGCGCCTTGCCCTCTCGACTGCGAGCATGCTGGGCGAAGATGTCGAGGATCAGCCACGTGCGGTCGACCACCTTGACCTTGAGCACCTCCTCGAGCTTGCGCAGCTGGCCCGGAGTCAGCTCGCCGTCGCAGATCACGGTGTCTGCTCCGGTTGCGACCACGATGTCGCGGAGCTCACGGGCCTTGCCTGATCCAAGGTAGGTAGCCGGGTCGGGCGACTCCCGCCGCTGGATCACGCCCTCAAGCACGGCCGACCCTGCGGTCTCCGCGAGGAGTGCCAGTTCGCGCATGCTCCGCTCTGCATGTGCCACCGTGCCGTCGGTCCATACGCCGGCAAGGACTACCCGCTCAAGACGGACCTGGCGGTACTCGACCTCACTGACGTCCTCCAGCTCGGTCGACAGTCCGGCCACACGGCGGAGGGCAGCGCGTTCCTGAAGCTCGTACTCCCCCACCGTGGAGTCACGCTCGCGTGTCGCGGGATCGTCCTCGGCCCAGGCCTCTTGCCGCGAGGCTGGATCGTCTGGTCGCGAGGCTGGATCGTCTGGCCGCGAGGCTGGGTCGTCTTGCCGCGAGGCTGAATCCGCCTGCAGTGAGGTTGGGTCGTGACCGAGGGTGCTCATCAGGCCCAAGGGTGTCATGCGATCACCTGCAGGACAGCATCGGTCGCACGCCTAGGCTCACGGCATGAACCAGCGCGCTCTCGGCACATCCGGCCTGACCGTCAGCTCGATCGGACTCGGATGCATGGTGATGTCCTCTGTCTACGGCCCGGCCGATCCAGACCAGGCTCGCGCGACCCTGACCCGCGCCTTGGATCTGGGCATCACGTTCTGGGATACCGCAGAGATCTACGGCAACGGCGCCAACGAGGAGCTCATCGCCCCGATGCTCGCGGCCCACCGCGACGACATCACCATCGCCACCAAGTTCGGATTCGAGCCCGACGGCTCCGTTTCGGCCGGACCCGATCAGGCCCGACGTGCCATCGACGGAAGTCTTCGTCGGCTGGGTGTCGACTACGTCGACCTCTGGTACGTGCACCGAGTCGACCCGACCCTGCCGATCGAGGAGACCATCGGGGCGATGGCCGAGATCGTCGCGACGGGCAAGGTACGTCACCTGGGATTGTGCGAGGCCAGTTCGACCACCCTGCGTCGCGCCCACGCCACTCACCCCATCGCCGCCGTTCAGAGTGAATGGTCACTGTGGTCCCGCGACCTGGAGACGGAGGTGGCTCCCGTTGCTCGCGCCTTGGGAATCGGCATCGTGCCCTACAGCCCGCTCGGTCGCGGCATGCTCACAGGTGGGCTGAGCTCGACAGCCGACTTGTCCGCCAATGACCATCGACGGTCCGGACCTCGATTCTCGGCCGAGAACTTCGATCACAACCGCAGCATCGTGGAGCGCCTGAAGGCGGCGGCATCCGCCCGAGGCTGCACGGCAGCTCAGCTGGCACTGGCCTGGCTACTGGCCCAGGGCGAGGACGTGGTTCCCATCCCAGGCACCAGAAGCCCCGACCATCTGGCAGCGAATGCCGAGGCAGCCCAGATGGTCCTGGCGCGCGATGAGGTCGACGAGATCGCTGATCTGATGCAGGGCTTCCAGGGTGACCGGTATGCGCGACCGCACGCCTACGGTGAGACGCCGCCGCGGGACTAGAACGGCAGTAGCACGTTGCCCTTGGCAACCAGATCCGCGGGCCCAGTGAGCAGCAGGGCCCCGGCCGCCGTCTCGGTGACTTCCAGTGTTCCGCCCGGGACATCCACGCGGTAGGTCGTGTCGCCGCCCTCGACCCCGTCTCGGCGACGAGCCGCCCACGCCACGGCGCACGCACCTGTTCCGCACGAGTGGGTCTCGCCCACTCCTCGCTCATGCACACGCATGCTCACATGCCGCTCACCCTCGGGCACGACGAATTCAACGTTGGTTCCGCTGGGGAACAGGTCGCCGGAACGCACCTCGGGGGGCTGGCACAGATCGCCCGCCTCCGAGAGGGCCTCGATGAAGGCGACCGCGTGCGGATTGGGCGCGAACACCGGTACCGCCGACCACTCGTGGCCGTTTGCCCTCACCGTCACGTCCGCCTCCGCCGTGTGCGCGGCACCCATGTCGATCGTGATGATGCCGTCACCTCGCAGGATCGCGGTGCGGAGTCCGCCTCGAGTGCCGATCACGATCTCGTCATCGGTGATCAAGCCGGTGGCGCGGAGGTAACGCACGAAGACCCGCGCCCCGTTCCCGCACATCTCGGCGACCGTGCCATCGGAATTGCGGTAGTCCATGAAGAACTCGGCGATCCCAGACCACTCGGCGAACTCCGGCATGTGCTCCGTGCGGACCACACGAAGGACCCCGTCACCACCGATGCCACGACGTCGATCACACAGCCATCTCACCTGGTCGGCAGACAGGCCGTGGCGTCCGTCAAGATCAGGGATGAGCACGAAGTCATTGCCCGTGCCATGCCCCTTGACGAAGGGGATCTCATTGAGTCGCGTCACGCCGTCACCCTAGTGCTCAAGGGCAATTCAGTGCTCAGGCCCAATTCAGTGCTCAGGCGCAAAACGGTGCTTAGCCGCGAGCCGACCCTCAGGCGCCAGCGCGCCGGTAGGCACTCGTGACCGACTCCAGCACCTGCGGCCATACCTCTGCAGGTGGTGTCATCTGGTTGTGCCGGGTGATGGAGTCAAGGAGGTCGCGGTCGTGCCCCAGCCGTACGAGCGCACGCACCACGCCTGCATCGTCATCGACCACGAGACCCTCCACCTGATCATGGATGAACTGGGTGCTGCCGGATTGGGACCGAACGATCACAGGAAGCCCGGCCGTGCGTGCCTCCAGTGCGGCCAAGCCGAAGGATTCACGAACGGACGGCTGCACGTAGACATCGGATGAGCCCAGCACCTGCCGCACGCCCTCTCGGTTCAACCGCCCCGTGAGTCTGACCGCTTCCTCAAGACCGTTCCGTCTGACGTAGCTGCGTGCTCGTTCAAGAACAGGCCCATCCCCCACGATCGTCGCCGACACGTCGACTCTGCCGTCGAGTTCGCGCCGCGCCTGGGCGATGATCCGCAGCAAGGGCATCGTCCGCTTGCGTGGTGCCAGGCGCATGACCGTGACCACGCGCAGCCGATCCCTGCCAGCGCCCGCGTGCGCCACCTGCCACTGGCTAGCGTCGATGCCATTCGGGATGACAAGCACCTCCCCGACATCAGGCACGGCGCGTGCTATCTGCTCCGCAGCAAGCCGGCTGACGGCACTGAAGGTGACGCCCCACCGAGACCAGTGGGCCAGAGCGTTCGACAGGCTGAAAGCCGGACCAGCCACCGGACCCCACACGCTGTGCACCGTGACAACCACGGGCACCCGGCGCTCCCGCGCTGCTCTGACGGCTCCCCATGCGAAGGGCGACACCACGCCGGCATGCACATGGACCACATCGACCGGCTCATCGTCGAGGACCCTCCCAACCTCCAGGCGCGTGCGGGGGTGCACCGGCAGCTCGAAGGGCACTCGCGCCGCCACTCGATGCACGCGCAGGCCGTCGACCTCGTCGATACCGGCGAAGACGCCCTCATGGCCGGGCGTCGCTGTGATGATCCGCAGGTCATGTCCCCCCGCCTGCTGCTGCAGAGCAAGTGAACGCACCTGAGACTCGATTCCGCCGGTACGCGGGGCATAGCAGTCACTGACGTGGGCGATCCTCACGCGTCAGGACGGTACGCCACTGGCCGGCATGGAGCGACACTGCGCCAGAATGCCTGCATGTCCGCCCGAACCCTGGTCTTCGTGCATGCCCATCCTGACGATGAGGCCCTGCTGACCGCGGGCACCATGGCCAAGGCAGCCCAGGAGGGTCACCGTGTCATCCTCATCGTCGCCACTGATGGGGAGGCCGGATTGGCTGCCTCGACGCTCACGGCGGATCTGGGCGGGCTCAGACGTGAGGAACTGGCAGTCTCTGCGGATGCCTTGGGCGTCTCCCGCACCGTCCTGCTCGGCTATCCAGACTCCGGACTCCATGGGGAGAATCCCGACGGCCTATGCCATCACGGGCGCTTTCAGGTGGGTCGACGGATCGCCGAGATCTGCGACGAGGAGAGCGCCGACATTCTGGTGGGCTACGACGCCGCAGGCGGCTACGGACATCCCGATCACGTCCAGGTGCATCGTGCGGTGCGCAGCGCGCACGCCCTGACAGCTCGGCCCACACGACTGTTCGAGGCAACGTTGCCGCGCGAACCGATTGCCAGGGCGACGAGGTGGGCCGCGCACTCGGGCCTGACACCGACGGAGTTCGACCCCGCCACCTTCACCGAGGCGTGGACGCCGGCTCAGGAGATCACCCACCGGGTGAACGTCCGACCTCAGCTCTCGGCGAAGGTGGCCGCCCTGCGCGCCCACGCATCGCAGGCCACTGCCGACGGCACCACTCGAACGCTCGCCGTGCTCACCCGGCTGCCTGGTCCCGTTCGGACCCTGCTCCTCGGCACGGAGTACTACGTCTCGGTGGACCCGTCAAGCAGCGCACGGACGTCGTCCAAGAGCGACGACGAGTCGTAGGGCAGCCACGTTATTCGCTCATCGCGGCGAAACCACCGCTGCTGACGGCGAGCGAACTTCCGCGTGGCCGCGATCGTCTCCTCCCGCGCCTGCGCCTCGGTGAGATCACCCGCGAGACACGCCAGCACCTGCTGATACCCGAGCGCTCGGGAGGCCGTGGGGGTCTCACTCAGGCCTCGGGAGGCCAGCCCTCTCACCTCGTCGACGAAACCTTCCTGCCACATTCGCTCCACGCGTTCGGCGATGCGCTCATCCAGCCGAGAGCGTTCAATGTCCAGACCCACGCGTATTGACGGGTAGACCTCGACCGGAGCCGGAAGACGTGCCGCGAACGGCTGACCCGTCACCGCTATCACCTCAAGAGCGCGGACGATCCTGCGACCATTCGACGGGAGGATCTCCTTGGCCGCGGCCGGGTCCACGTCTGCCAGACGCCGGTGCATCGCGTCCGATCCCAGCTCAGCCAGCTCAGCCTCCAGATCCGCACGAATAGCGGGATCGGTCCCCGGGAATCTCAGGTCATCGAGCACGGCGGATACGTACAGGCCGCTGCCACCGACAAGGACGGGCAGTCGCCCACGCTCGTGGATCTCATCAATGGCCTCCCGCGCGTGGGCTTGAAACTCCGCCACGGTCACCAGGTGATCGGGATCCCAGACTTCCACCATGTGGTGAGGCGCACGGCTGCGATCCTCGGCCGTCGGTGCGGCGGTGCCGATCGTCATGCCGCGGTACACCTGCATGGAGTCCGTGCCGACGATCTCGCCGTCTCGCTGCTCGGCGACTGCCACGGCCAGGGCCGACTTGCCAGACGCGGTTGGTCCGACGATGGCGAGGAGAGGCACAGCGGCCGGCAGGGTCACGGCTGCAGGGAGGGTCACGATGGCAGCGAGGGCATCCCGAGCAGGACACCCGGTGTGGCCTCCTGCTTGACTCGCTCCCCTGCGTCTCCTGCGCGCGTCCGCCGCACGGACAGAATGTGATCGGCAACCAGGTGGTGCGGAGCGGCATACGTCACTTCAGCGGTCACGACATCCCCCGGACGCGGGACACCGACGTTCTCATCGACCGCCACATGCACCAGTCGATTGTCCGGTGCCCTTCCCGACAGCCTCAGCGTGCGCTCGTCCTTGCGGCCCTCGCCCTCCGCAACAAGGATGTCGAGCACTCGACCCTCGAGCCGCTGGTTCTCCTGCCAGGCGATGTCGTTGACCTCGGCGATCAGTCGCTCGTACCTCTCCTGCACGACGGCCTTGGGTACCTGATCGGGCATGTCGGCCGCCGGTGTACCCGGACGCTTCGAGTACTGGAAGGTGTAGGCACTCGCGAAGCGTGCCTCGCGCACCACGCGCAGTGTGTCCTCGAACTCCTCGTCCGTCTCGCCAGGAAAGCCCACGATGATGTCCGTCGTGATCGCGGCCTCCGGCATGGCAGACCTGACTCGATCGATGATCCCGAGGTAGCGCTCCTGTCGATACGACCTGCGCATCCTCTGCAGCACGGAGTCCGACCCTGACTGCAGGGGCATGTGCAATTGGGGCATGACGTTGGACGTCTCAGCCATGGCAGCGATGACGTCGTCGGTGAAATCGCGCGGGTGCGGACTCGTGAACCTCACCCGCTCCAGCCCGTCCACGTCGCCACAGGCACGCAGCAGTGCGGAGAACGCCTCTCGGTCACCGAACTCCGAACCATAGGCATTCACATTCTGGCCCAGGAGCGTGATCTCGAGGACACCCTCATCGACCAAAGCGTGGATCTCCTTGAGGATGTCACCGGGCCGACGATCCTTCTCCTTGCCGCGCAGAGCCGGGACGATGCAGAACGTGCACGTGTTGTTGCAGCCGACGCTGACGGACACCCAAGCCGAGTAGGCGCTGTCGCGCTTGGTCGGCAGCGAGGAGGGGAACACCTCCAAGGACTCGGCGATCTCCACCTGAGCCTCCTGCTCGATGCGCGCACGCTCGAGCAGGACCGGCAGCGAGCCGATGTTGTGCGTTCCGAACACCACATCCACCCAGGGAGCCTTCTTGACGATCTCGCCCTGATCCTTCTGCGCCAGACAGCCCCCGACGGCGATCTGCATCCCCGGGTGCGCCTCCTTGACCGGAACCAGGTGACTGAGGTTTCCGTAGAGCCGATTGTCGGCGTTCTCGCGAACGGCACAGGTGTTGAAGACCACCACATCAGCCTGCTCGCCCTCGGGCGCCGCCACATAGCCCGCATCCTCGAGCAGGCCAGTCAGACGCTCAGAGTCGTGGACGTTCATCTGGCAGCCGTAGGTGCGCACCTGATACGTCCGACCAAGGCTCACAGGCCGGGTGATCTCGTCAGCAGACACCCGGCGAGTCTAAGTGCTCGGGGCGCCCTGCTCGGTGACGCCTCCAGACTGCACCTTCTCGAAGTACGCCTCCTCCTCCTTGTGGCCGGGGTAGCGGAGGAACACCAGCGCCAGCCCGATGAGCGTGAAGACCAGGGCAATGGCCATCGCTGCAGACTTCCCCTCGGTGAAGGCCGCAGAGGCTCCGGCGAGGATCTCCTGGGCGGTCGAGCCGGAGTACTGACCGGCGACGGACGCCGCGCTCTCGAAAGAGGACGTCAGCTGGTCAGCCACCGTGTCGCTCACCTTCGATGCCTGATCGGCCGGAAGTGATGCCAGCTCCTTGCTCACGCGCGCGGCATATGCGCCGGCCAGCACAGCGCCCATGAACGCCTGAATGATGGCGCCGCCCAGGTCTCTCGTCAGGTCCAGGAACGCCGAACCCATGCCGCCTCGATTGGCGGGAACAGAGTTCATCAGCGACCGTGACGCAGGTGTCGCCGAGAGACCCACACCCGTTCCCACGAACGCGAAGGCGATCAGCACCCACCAGATGGATGCTCCCGTGCGCCACGTGATGAGCATCAGCGTGAAGGCAAAGGCCACCGAGCCCAGCCCCAGCATGAAGGTGAACTGCGAACCCCTGGCAGCAATCAGTCGGCCCGCGACCTGACCGAAGACCGCTGTGCAGATGGCGGATGGCAGGACGACGGCCGCGGAGATGAAGGGGTCATAGCCCAGAACGTTCTGCATGAACTGCTGGCCCACGAACATCGCACCAATGAGCGAACCGAAGGTGATCGCCCCCGCGACGAAGGCCACCCAGAAGGTGCGCGCCTTCGCAAGGGGCAAGGAGACCAGCGGACGCCTCGCGCGTGTCTGTCGCCAGAAGAAGACGCCCAGCAAAGCCGCGATGATCCCCAGATTGACCCAGCGACTGAGCGTCCATCCATCGTCCAGATGCTCGATCCACAGCACAAGACCACCGACGCCCATCACCGACAGCACGCCACCGACGTGATCGACCGGGAACCGCTCCTCCTGAGAGTGCCACGGCAGCACGATGAGTCCGATCACCAAGGCCACCACGACAAGGGGCAGGCTGATCAGGAAGACCGATCCCCACCAGAAGTGCTCGAGCATCCACCCGCCGATCACGGGGCCCACGGCCGCGAATCCGCCTCCGAGTCCAGACCACAGTGCGATCGCGGTGATCCGAGGTCGGCCTCGATACAAGGCACCGATGATGGACAAGGTCGTGGGAAAGACGAGAGCCGCGGCCACACCACCGAGGAATCGAGCCGCAATCAGCACTTCCACCGTGGGCGCCCATGCGGCCAGCATGGAGGTCGGGACAGTAGCGACGGCCCCGATGACGAAGAGGAGCTTGCGGCCGTATCGATCACCGATGGTGCCGAGGTACAGCACCGTGCTCGCCAGCCCGAGCGCAAAGGAGTTCGCGACGAGCGTGAGCTGGTCCTGCGATGCCCCGAGGTCATCGCCGATCGTGGGCAGCGCCACGTTGGCCACGGCAAGATTGATGTTCGCGACGATCGCGCCGGTGACCAACGCCACCAGGACCAAGGCACTGCGTGGAGGTCTATCGGGGACGGCCACTCCGGCGCCCGTCGCGGCTGACATCACCACAGCAACCTACCGGCTGCCCGGCCCTCTCGCCGGGCAGCTCGGTCAGATTGCGTTCAGGAGACCGGAACAGGCTCATCGTCGGTGACGTCGTCACCGATCTCGTCATCCGCCGGTTCGATATGAACCTTGGGAAGGGCACGATCCAGCCAGCCCGGAAGCCACCAGTTGGCCCGACCCAGAAGGGACATGAGGGAGGGCACCAGCACGAGTCGAACGATGAACGCGTCGATGATGACCGCTGACGCCAACGCGAGGCCGAAGAGCTTGATGGTGCTGTTGGTGCTCGGCACGAAGGCCAGGAACACACTCGCCATGATCGCAGCGGCGATGACGACCACGCGGCCTGAGCCAGCCAATCCTCGGCGAACGGCCGCGAGGTTGTCGCCCGTCTTGTTCCACTCCTCCTGCATGCGCGACACCAAGAACACCTGGTAGTCCATCGACAGGCCGAACAGGATCGAGAACACCATGATCGGCAGGAACGGGAAGATCGGACCGGTGCTCGCGACGCCAAGGAACTCACTGAACCAGCCCCACTGGAACACGGCGACCGTGATGCCCATCGCAGCACCGAAGGACAGCAGGCTCGTGAGCGCTGCCGTGAGCGGAACCACGAGTGAGTGGAACAGCAGCACCAGCGCCAGGAAGCCCAGCCCGATCACGATGCTCAAGAACAGCGGTAGGGAATCACCCAGCACCGTCGTGAAGTCGCTCGTGATCGCCTGAGTGCCGCCCACGTAGAGCTTGGCGCCTGTCTGCTCCTCCAGCGCCGGGTTGGTCTCGGTCCGCAGGCGATCGAGCAGCTCCATCGTCGCCTCGTCCTGAGGGGCGGACGTGGGATAGACCGCAATCGCCTGAACTGCCTGCGCCCCATCGCCACCCTGGGCGCCCGCGCTCGCCGCGGCGAGCTTGCCGAAGATCGGCAGGGCCTCGAGGCTCGGCGATGTGCCTGCCACGCCCTCGGTCTGCGACAGCCCGGCGATGACCTGGCCATATGCCTCGGGTGAGGTGGCTTCAGAGAGATCGGCAACCACCAGGAACGGCCCGTTCACCCCAGGCCCGAAGCCCTCGGCACGCAGGTCGTAGGCGATGCGCGCAGCAGAGCCATCAGGCTTGCCGGAATCGTCGGCGAAACCCTGGCGCAGTCCGAACAGCGGTAGGGCCAGAACAACGACCACAGCCAGCGCCAGCAGGGCCGGAATGATGGGACGGCGCTGCAGCATCCGGCCGTAGTGTGCCCATGCGCGACCCTCCGGGTGTCCGATCATGGCTCCGGGCTTCTTGCCCCACGGCAGTCGGAGCGAAAGCGCCTTGGTGCCCAGCAGGCTGAGCAGCGCCGGCAGCATCCACAATGCCGACAGCATCACGGCGAGCACGGTGACAGCAGCGCCCACCGCGAGACCGTTGAAGAAGTTGATGCGCAGAACGAACAGGCCCAGCAGGGCGATGATGACCGTGCTGCCCGCGAAGAGCACCGCACGTCCCGCTGTCTCGACTGCCTCCATGGCGGCCGTCTTCGCGTCACGACCGTGCAGCAAGGCCTGGCGGTAGCGGTTCATGACGAACAGCGCATAGTCGATTCCGACACCGAGGCCGATCATGGCGGCGAGGGTCGGGGCAAAGGTGGCCACGTCAAGGAAGTTCGCGACCAGCAGGACACCCATCTGACCCATCGTCAGTCCGATGAGGGCCACGATGATCGGCATGCCGGCAGCGACAATCGAACCGAAGGCGATCAAGAGGATGACGATCGCAACCAGCAGGCCAATGGCCTCACTGCTCGGCGGCTCCTGGCCTGCAAACTCCAGCACCTGACCCTGCGCTCCGGCCTGAATTCCATCCGTGTTCAAGGTCGCCACCGCGGTGAGGATCGCCTTGGCATCGTCACCGGCAACATTCATCTCGCCGTCGGGCCCGGTCGTGAAACTGACCTGGGCATAGGCCACTGTTCCGTCAGGGCTGACGGTCGAGAACTGCGACGCCAGAATCTGCTGCTCCTCGGGCGTAAGCGAGGCCATGGCGCCTGGGTCGAGGCCAGGTGCTGGGCAGTCCGAGCCCAGGGATCCACCGCGCGGGTCGAGCGGGTTCGTGACGCAGGTGACCGAACCGAGGCCAGCGATCTCCTCCAGCACCGGAACCACACGCGCCGCCACCGCGGGGTCGACTGCACTGCCGGTCGCTGGCGACCAGACGATCGTCGCGCCACCGTCGACCCGACTCATATCGGTGCCGCTCGCGATCAGCAGATCGGTCGCCACCTTGGACTCGGTATCTGGCAGGTCGAAGGAATCGTTCAGCTCACCGCCCAGTTGGGTTCCGAGTCCGATGACCGCCACGAGGGCGATGAACCAGGAGATCAGGGCGATCACAGGACGACGAACCGCCCAGGCGGACAAGACAGGCATGAGACCTCTTCTGCACTCTGGACCAACTCCCCACGCGGGAGAGGTTCACTTCGTTAGCGAACGCTACCGTCCCCTAATTGTCAAATCAGGGAACGACTCCGTTCCTACTGCTGTTACCGTAGGCGGATGCCGACCTGCAGTCCCATTCGCCGCCGTGGGGAAATCCTCCGCGAAGCGGTCTTCGCGGCCGCCTTGGCAGAGATAGCGGAAAACGGACTGCGCGGTTCATCCATGGACAGGATTGCGCGCCGAGCCAGCACGGGCAAGTCCGCGCTCTACCGCAGATGGCCCAATGTGCGGGCATTGGCACTCGACGTCTTCGTCACCACTTTGGAGGAGAGCCTCCCCGCCGATCCTCCCGACACCGGCTCACTGCGCGAGGACCTGCTCGTTGGCCTGCGGATCTTCATTCAGCAGTTGAACGGCAGCCTGGGGCTGGTCGTGCGGGAACTCATCAGTGAGAGCCTGCATGATCCTGCTCTCGCCCAGGAATTCCAGTCACGCTTCGGACAGGGCAAGGAACGCGAAACGATCGTTGTCGTGCAGCAGGCGATGGCCCGCGGGGAGATTCCGGTTCAGTCGATTGACCCGTACGTGCTCCAACTGCCCGCGGCAATCACGATCCATCAGCTCCTCCTCGGCGGCCGAGCGCCAACAGAGGACGAGATCGCCCATGTCATCGACGCGATCGTCCTCCCCCTACTCAAGGCGCCTGCGCACGCCTGATCAGGTCGACTCATCAGGTCGACTCATCAGGTCGACTCATCAGGTCGACTCATCAGGTCGACTCATCGAGTCCCCCTCCCACTGTTCCGTGACACCGGGAAGCACCTCTCGGACGACGCTGTACGCGACCGAGGACGAATAGCCGCGCCTTTGCAGCATTCCCACGAGCCGGCGCACCCGAGCCTGCGGCTCCAATCGACTCAGCGAGCGAGCCTTCACACGCACGAGTTCCGCAGCTCGCGCTCGCTCGGAGTCAGCATCCAGATCAGCCAGGGCATCCTCGACGAGTGCCGCATCCACTCCCTTGTGCCGGAGCTCTTGCCGCAGCACGCTGCGAGCGCTGCCCCGAGACCTGTGCCGGGACTCCACCCACAGCCGCGCGTACGCCCCATCGTCGATCAGTCCGACATCAGTGAAACGATCGAGTACTCGATCCGCCACATCCTCCGGGATCCCTCGTCCGACCAGGTCATCGCGCAACTGCGCTCGTGTTCGAGGAGCCGCGGTCAGCTTCCTGAGCAGGACCGTGCGGGCCACCTGCTCAGGGTCAGCGTCGGGCTCAAGTTCCGCCGTCACAGGCGGCCCCCACGGTCGAGAACGCATGCCTAGTCGATGGCAGCGGGCTCGGCAGGCGTGGCCGCTGGAGCATCGGCGGCTTCAGCAGGAGCATCAACGCGCGGGCCGATCCCCAAGGACTCCTTGATCCGCTTCTCGAGTTCATTGGCCAGATCAGGGTTGTCCTTCAAGAACGTGCGCGCATTCTCCTTGCCCTGCCCAAGCTGGTCTCCCTCGTAGGTGAACCAGGCGCCGGACTTGCGTACCAGGCCCGTGTCCACCCCGATGTCTATGAGCGAACCCTCTCGAGAGATGCCCTCGCCGTAGAGGATGTCGAACTCAGCCTGCTTGAACGGCGGGGCAACCTTGTTCTTGACCACCTTGATCCGGGTCCGGTTACCCACCGCCTCGGTTCCGCCCTTCAGGGTCTCGATGCGGCGCACATCCAACCGAACCGAGGAGTAGAACTTCAGCGCCTTGCCGCCGGTCGTGGTCTCGGGGGAACCGAACATCACGCCGATCTTCTCGCGGAGCTGGTTGATGAAGATGCAGGTCGTGCCCGTATTGCTCAGGGCACCCGCCATCTTGCGGAGCGCCTGACTCATCAGCCGAGCCTGCAGGCCCACATGGGAGTCACCCATCTCCCCTTCGATCTCCGCCCGCGGAACAAGCGCAGCGACCGAGTCGATGACGATCAGGTCGAGGGCACCGGAGCGCACGAGCGTGTCGGTGATCTCGAGTGCCTGCTCCCCCGTGTCTGGCTGGGACACATACAGGTTGTCGAGGTCGACCCCGAGCCGCTGCGCGTAATCGGGGTCGAGAGCGTGCTCGGCGTCGATGAAGGCAGCGAGCCCCCCCGCGGCCTGCACGTTGGCGATGGCGTGCAGGGCGACGGTCGTCTTGCCCGATGACTCAGGTCCGTAGATCTCCACGATGCGGCCACGGGGCAGGCCGCCAATTCCCAGGGCGATATCCAAGGCGATCGATCCGGTGGGGATGACGTCGATCGGCGCGCGTCCCTCCTCGCCGAGCCGCATCACCGAGCCCTTGCCGAACTGGCGCTCAATCTGGGACAGGGCGGCGTCGAGGGCCTTCTCGCGGTCGTGGGCGGCGCTTGCCATGGGTTTCTCCTCACGTGTGGTGGGCAGTTCGCGGGTCATGCACGTGGCACGCTAGGTGACGGGCCTGACATCGCCGCTCCCCGTGGCTGGCCGGTGGAGCACCGACCACGTGGTTCGACACTCGGGAACCTACATCGAACGCATGTTCGAATGCGTGCGACACGCCGGTGAGGCCATCAGCGCCACCAGCCCGATCAACGGAACCAGCCCAGCGGCGCACAGCCAGCCATAGGAGCTGACCAGGACGATGATGCCCGCCGCCGCTCCCCCCACCGCGCCCGCAGCGTTCATGACCAGGTCCGAGAGCCCTTGGACCGCAGGCCGCTCCGTGGTCTCCACCTGATCGGTGACCAGCGTCGAGCCGGCGATCAGCGTGCAGGACCATCCGAGCCCGAGAAGGAAGAGCCCCACCGCCAGCAACGGAACGTTGTCCCCCGCTGCAACTCCGGAGATGCCACAGGCGAGGGCTAGGATCACCACTCCCGCACTGATGACCTGTAGCCGACCGAATCGGTCCACAGCCCAGCCGACCACCGGTGACAGGGCGTACATGCCTGCGACGTGCACGCTGATGACAAACCCGATCAACTGCAAGGTGACGTCCACGTGCGCCATGTGCACGGGGGTCATCACCATGACCATCACCATCACCACGTGGCCCACCGCGATCGCCGCTATTCCCAGTACCGCCCGGGGCCGGCCCCTCAGGTGTGTGAGCCCTTCTCGCAGCTTCGGCCGGCGTACCACCTCGCCGGTGTGCTCACGTAGCCGCAGCGAGACTCGGTAGGGGTCAGGTCGGAGGAACACCACGAGCACCAGCGCGGCCAGCGCGAGGCACACTCCGGCCACCACATACGGCCCGGCCAACTGCGGAAGCCCCAACCACATGCCCAGCTGGCCTGAGGCATTGAGCAAGTTCGGCCCGACGACCGCGCCGATCGTGCCAGCCCACACGACCCACGACAGCGAGACGGCACGGTGCTCCTCGGTCGCCAGATCGGTCGCGGCATAGCGAGCCTGGTAGGTCGATGCCGACGCCACGCCCACCAGGAAGCACCCGACCAGTACCAGCGGCAGGCTCCTGGTCACCGCGGCCGCGACGACGACAACCGAGCCCAGCGCCCCGAGTCCGTAGCCCGTGGCCAGCGCGGCCCGCCGACCACGTCCGAGGGCGATCCGGGCCAGCGGAAGCGCCAGCACCGCGGCACCCAGCACCCCCATGGTCTGCGCCAGGCCCGCGGCCGCCTCCGATCCTGAGACCGACTCGGCAATCAGGGCACCTGCCGCGACCGACCCCGCGACCGCGACACCGCCGAGCACCGAGCCAGCCGACAAGACCGCGACTGATCGCTTCTGGATCGATCGAACCTCGGTGCTCTCGGCCGTCAACACCACCACGGTCATGGCTGCCCGTGGTTCCCGTGGTCACGGCGGGTAGCGAGCGCGTCCAGCAAGGCCGTGTCATCTCTGGGCAGTCCCAGATGCTCGCATGCCTGCAAGACGACGGAGGGATCGGCGGTCCACGTGTCGTAGTCCAGCAGGACGACACGATCGCGCCCCAGCACGGCAGAAAGGTCCTCAACCGCCCGCACGAGCCGGTCGCGCGTGACGCTGAGAACGCCTTCGGCATCGCCGTGCTCGGGCCACCAGCCGCTCTGCGCTGCGGACTCCGGCTCGCGAACGTTGACGATGAATCGCATTCCGGGAAAGAGCAGATCGAGGAAGAGCAGATACTGCAGAAGCCCGTCGTACTCGGGAAAGTGGCCAGGCTCGTAACGCACTTCCTTGAATCCCACCCAGGCAGTCCCCGGGGGCGGCCGCAGGACGGTCTGCAGCACGTGCGCGCGCAGACTCGTCAGGACATCTCCCAGCTCCAGGCGCGCCGATCCGAACCACGGGTGCCCCGGACGTCCGGAATGATGCCGATCGGCCGTCTCCGCAAGCGCCTGAACATAGTCATGAAGGCCGCGGACCGCGCCATAGTTCTCGCCACGCACCAGTACTCCCGGCAAGGCGTTGAGCGCCGATTGCAGGGCGGTGCTACCCGTCCGTCCGTAGGTCACGACGGTCAGATAGTGCAGGTCCGGGGCGGCTCGTCTCATGCAGGCGCACCCCTCATGTCAGCGTCCCCGGTACGTCGGTGGTGGCGCACACGGCGCGCCATACATCCTTGGTGTCGACACCAGCGGCAATCGCCTGATCTACCGTGCAGCCGAGTGGAGGCAGAACCATGTCATGGGCCCACGAATGCGCGTACTGGGCGCCGAATACCTCTTCCATTCGCTCCCAGAAGTCTGTCAGCCGCACGGGTGCAGTCTGCCGCACACCGAGCGGACCTGTGGGATCAGGAGGTCAACTGCCCTGTGCGAGGCGGCGCAACCACGGGCGGAGGAATGGGCGGGAAAGGATCAGACCATCGTCAGGACGGGCGGGAATTCCGACTCAGCCACCGCCACCTGCGAACTGACCGAGGCAAGCACGTCAGCGAGCGAGACCTCCAGAGCGTCGCAGATAGCGGCCAGCAGCTCGCTGGACGCCTCCTTCTGACCACGCTCCACCTCTGAGAGGTACCCCAGCGACACCGCTGCCGCGCCGGAGACATCGCGCAAGGTCCGACCCTGATCCTGACGACGACGACGAAGTTCGTCGCCGATGACCTGTCGCAGGACGATCATGATGCCTCCCTTCTCCACTCGTGCCTCCCAAGGGTACCTCGGGGTTGGGACTCGCGCGCACTACTGGAACCAACACCCGGTAGCGACCCCCTATTCCCCGCCTCTGGCAGGGCTCACCCCAAGACCCGTTCCAGCAGTTCCCAGCAGGCGTTCACCGTCTGCCGGCGAATGTCCCCACGGTCCCCGTGCAGGCTCAGATGCTCGCCCTCGATCCGCTCGGGGGTCGCGACCGCGATCCACACCGAACCCACAGGCTCGCCACCATGCGGCTCCGGGCCGGCCACGCCGGTCGTGGAAATGGCGACATCGGCCTGCAGGAGTCGACGTGCCGACACCGCCATGGCCTCGGCGACCGCCCGGCTCACGACGCCTTGGGAAAGAATCGTCGAGTCGAGTTCAAGGACGGTGGCCTTGATCGCCTCGTGGTAAGCCACCACCCCGCCGCGGAGAACGTCAGAGCAGCCCGCAACATTCGCCGCGGATGCGGCCACGAGACCTGCGGTCAGCGACTCGGCGGTGCACAGCGTCCACCCTCGCCTTCGCAGTCGCTCGATGCCTGCCTCAGGCGTGGAGGTGCTCATGCTGACTCGGCTGCCTTGGCCGCTGCGCGCAGGCCGAGAGCGCGCACGACGTAATCCACTCCGGTTGCGACCGTCAGGATCACGGCGGCGCCCATAACGGCGGCGCTCGCGGCGGCCCACCATGGCCAGGGCGCGTCCACGAGGTACATGGTGATGGCGATCGTCTGGGCGAGCGTCTTCGCCTTGCCCCCACGGCTAGCGGGAATCACCCCATGCTCGATCACCCAGAAGCGAAGGGCGGTCACCCCCAGTTCGCGCACCAGGATCACCGCCGTGACCCACCACGCGAGATCACCGAGAAGGGACAGGCTCACCAGCGCTACTCCGATGAGCGCCTTGTCAGCAATCGGATCCGCGACCTTGCCGAATGTCGTGATGAGTCCATATCTGCGGGCTATCAGCCCATCAGCCACATCAGTGACGGAGGCGAACACGAAGACAGCCGCGGCCAGATCGCGTGTGGCACCGGTGGCACCCCCATCGATCCACAGGAGTCCTGCCATCAGCGGTACGCACAGCACTCGAATGACCGTCAGGACATTGGGCAGGTTCAGCACCCGCACCGACGTCGCGGGCGTTCCTGCCGGATCAGGACGGGCAGGCTTCATACTGCGGAGGTCGGCTCGGCAACCAGGTCCACACCCTCGGAGTCCACGACTACTGCATGCAGCACCTGGCCGACCTCAGCGACTCCACCGGCGAGGCGCACACTCGTCGACCCATCGTCGGGCCCTTGATGCTCGGCTCGTCCGATCGCCATGAGGTCGCCGGAATCGTCGGTCTCGAGGCTTTCCACGATGACTCGCACCTGCTCACCAATGCGGTCTTCCGCACGCTGGGCCATCAACTCCTCGACCAGGGTCAATGCCTCGTCGACGCGCCGACTGATCTCATCGACCGGAACCTTGTCGGGCAGCGTCATCGCCTCCGTGCCGTCCTCATCGCTGTAGCCGAAGACACCGACCGCATCCAGTCTGGCCTCCTCCAGGAAGCCCAGCAGCTCCTCGAACTCCTCCCTCGTCTCGCCCGGGAAGCCCACAATCACGTTGCTGCGAATGCCCGCCTCCGGCGCAAGCTGACGTATGTGGGTGACCAGATCAATGAAAGCGTCCCTTCCCCCAAATCGGCGCATGCGACGAAGCACGTCCGGGCTGGCATGCTGGAAGGACAGATCGAAGTATGAAGCGATCTCCGGTGTCTGCGCCATCACTCGCAGCAGGTCAGGTCGCACCTCCGCCGGCTGCAGATAGGCGACGCGCACCCGGTCGACCCCGGTCTCGGCGAACTGACCCAGAAGGGATTCGAGTAGGCGCAGATCCCCCAGATCCTTGCCATAGGAGGTCGAGTTCTCACTGACCAGCACAACCTCACGCACACCCTCCGACACCAGCCAGGTGGTCTCGGCGATGACATCAAACGGCGGGCGGGAGACGAAGGCTCCTCGGAAACTGGGAATCGCACAGAACGTGCAGCGGCGGTCGCATCCCGAGGCGAGTTTCACGGGCGCTACCGGACTCCCGCTGAGTCGCGAGCGCAGCATGGGCGGAGTCCACGTCGGCTCCTCACCGATGTGGGCATCAACACCCGAGGAAGACCCATGGCCGGGCACATGCGCCGTGCCTGATGGTCGATCCACCGGGGAAATTGGAAGCAGGTGACGACGATCGCGTGGCTCATGCGCGGCGGGCCGCTCCCCCTCCACGATGCGCCGCAACGACTCGGAGATCTGCGGGTAGTCATCGAATCCCAGAACGGCATCGGCCTCCGGGAGGCTGGACGCCAGATCCGCGCCGTAGCGCTCAGCGAGGCATCCGACCGCCACTACGGCCGTCGGCCCAGCCCCGTCGGACTTCATGTCCGAGGCCGCAAGAATCGCGTCGATCGAGTCCTTCTTGGCCACATCGACGAATCCACAGGTGTTGACGAGTACCGCGTCGGCCTCGCTGGGCTCGTCCACCAGTTCCCACCCTGCGACGCTGAGTCGCCCAGCAAGCTCCTCTGAGTCAACCTCGTTGCGGGCGCACCCGAGAGTCACCATGGCCACGCGCCGACCGCGCACGTCAGGGGTGTCTGAGGAGGTTGGAAGAGTGCTCACGAGCCCAGCCTACGGAAGCAGCACCCACCATCCGCGCACCGCCGCTGTCCGCACTGCAATCGTCTGCGCCAAAGAGGGCTCAGCCTTCCGACATCACTCCTGTGCGTCGTAGGCGCGGATCAACTCGTCAGGGTCGATCCCGATGACGCTGGCGATGGATCGGAGCTGGCCCCGTGCATACACGCTGCCCCCGCAGTGGGAGAAGTCGTCTTCCTCCATGGCAGCCAGAATCGAGGGGCGGATCTTCGTCACGGCCGCCACGTCGTCCAGGGACTTGCCCGCGCGCTCTCGAGCAACAAGGAGCATCTCACCGACTGACATGGCCCTCCGTCCCGGCGCTGCGGTTACCCGCCGAGTGTAGGCAGGTGGAGATCAGCGCGTGAGCGGAATGACTCAGCTAGGCCCTTAAGAGGTCTCAACCACCACGGATGGAGAGGATTAGACCAGGCAGTTCGTCCGGCTTCACGAGCACTTCGCGGGCCTTGCTGCCCTCACTCGGCCCCACTACACCCCGACTCTCCATCAGATCCATGATGCGACCGGCCTTGGCGAATCCCACCCGCAGCTTGCGCTGCAGCATGGACGTCGAGCCGAACTGGGTGGAAACCACCAGTTCAACGGCCTGCAGGAGTACATCGAGATCGTCGCCGATCTCCTCATCGATCTCCTTGCCCGCTGACGGGGCCGCCGTGACGTCCTCACGGTAGTCCGTGTCAGCCTGAGCCTTGCAGTGATTCACCACACCAGCAATCTCCGCCTCGGAGATGTACGCGCCCTGAATGCGAATGGCCTTGTTCGCGCCCATCGGCAGGAACAGGCCGTCACCCTGACCCACCAGCTTCTCCGCACCGGGCTGATCCAAGATCACGCGACTGTCCGCGAGACTCGAGGTGGCGAAGGCCAGCCTGCTGGGCACGTTCGCCTTGATCAGGCCCGTGACCACGTCAACGCTCGGCCGCTGAGTCGCAAGGACGAGGTGGATTCCAGCCGCACGTGCGAGCTGCGTGATACGAACGATGGCATCCTCGACGTCACGCGGTGCAACCATCATCAGGTCTGCCAGCTCATCGACGATGACGAGCAGGTAGGGATACGGCTCAATGGCGCGTTCGCTGCCGGGCAGGGGCTTCACCTTGCCTGAGCGCACCGCCTTGTTGAACTCGTCGATGTGCCGGTAGCCGAAGTGAGCCAGATCGTCGTATCGACGATCCATCTCCTTGACAACCCACTGGAGTGCGTCCGCCGCCTTCTTCGGGTTCGTGATGATCGGCGTGATCAGGTGCGGAACACCTTCGTAGGCCGACAGCTCAACCCGCTTGGGATCCACCAGGATCATGCGCACCTCCTCCGGTGTCGATCGCATGAGGACGGAGGTGATCAGCGTGTTGATGCAACTGGACTTGCCTGCACCCGTGGCTCCTGCCACGAGAAGGTGTGGCATGCGCGCAAGGTTCGCCACGACGAAGCCACCCTCGACGTCCTTGCCCAGCGCCACGGCCATCGGGTGATGATCACTTGTGGCTGCGCTGCTGCGGAGGACGTCCCCAAGAGCCACCAATTCGCGATCGGTGTTCGGAATCTCTACGCCGATCGCCTTCCTGCCCGGAATCGGGCTGAGAATGCGGACATCGGCACTGGCGACGGCGTAGGCGATGTTCTTGGACAGCGCCGTGACTCGCTCGACCTTCACACTGGGGCCGAGTTCGATCTCGTAGCGAGTGACCGTCGGTCCCCGCATGAAGCCCGTCACCTCGGCATCGATCCCGAACTGATCGAGCACCTCCGTCAGCGCTTCCACCACCTGGTCGTTGGACCGGGTGGCCTTCTTGTGGGCGGGCCCGGACTTGAGCGCGTCCTTCTTGGGAAGTCGGTACGCCGACCGCTTGGGGATTGTCAGCTGGCGGGGCTCCGGCGCAACGACCACCGTGTCATGACGGGCAGGGTGGCCTACGACCTCTGCTGCAGCGCTCTCCACCGTGGGAGTCACGCCAGACATCAGGAAGGCCGCGGGTCGCTCCTCGTCCTCAAGGATGACGGTATGGGAGGCGACCTCCACCTCCGACGGATCCTCACCCCAGGCACTCAACTCTGGCTCGTCCGCGTCGTCTGGATCCAGACCATCCGGGTCTGCAAACCCGGCTGGGGTCGCGCTCTCGTCGTCCGAGGCGGTCATCTCCTGTGAAGCGCCGCGCTTGGCACCCCTCAGGAGACGACCAACCCACCGGAGGGACGCGGCGATGCGCGAGCGCACTGCCTCAAGCGGAGTGGCGGTCAGGACCATGAAGCCGAAAGCCATGAGGAGAACGAGGACAAGTCCCGTGACGACCTGCCCGACAGCCGCCACGATCGGGGCGGTCACCATCCAGCCGAGGACTCCACCACCGGATGCCATCGCCTCGGCCCCATCACTCGGGGTGGCTGCACCTGTGATCAGGTGCCACATGCCAATACCGCCGGCGAGAAATGCGAATGATCCGATGGCCAGACGACCTGTGGTCGCATTGTCGTCGGGGTGCCGAAGAAAGCGCCAGGCCAGCGCGAGACAGATCACCGGGGCGAGCCACGCCACGGCCCCGATCACGGCGGTAACCACCATGTCCGCCCAAGAGACGAACCAGCCGTCGACTCCGAACCAGGTCGCAGCCATCAGCACGCCGGCTCCGGCGATCAGGGCGAGCCCCAGCCCGTCTCGTCGATGGCTGGGGTCCAGATCCTTGGCGCTCTTGCCAAACGCACGCGAGGCGGCGCCGATTAGGTGCGCCAGACCAAGCCAAGCCCCTCGCACGAGGCGACCGAGCCCCAGGAAGGCCCGCACCACGGGCCCTGATCCGGACGACCGTCGAGTCGAGGATCGTGAGGCGCTCTTGGGGGCTGACCGGGAGCCCGATCGCGCGGACGAAGTCGATGACCGCCCAGCTGGACGGGAGGCATTTCGCCCCGTAGGGCGCGCTGCAGAGCGACGGGGGGCAGGCCGCTTGGGCCGCGCGGGGGAAGACGTGCGGGAAGCCATGCTCGGAGACTAGCGGGGAAATCCCATCTGTCACGGTAGTCACACGCGCCACGCGCAGATCCGCCGTTCGAGCGCAGATCCGCCGTTCGAGCGCAGATCCGCCGTTCGAGCGCAGATCCGCCGTTCGCGGGATTAGGCCTCGACGACGACGGGGATGATCATGGGGCGCCGCCGATGGGTCGAGTTGGCCCACTTGCCCACGACCCGACGGATCCGCTGCTGGAGCTCGTGCGTCTCGTCCGCGCCGTCGTCGAGCGCCTTCTGCACCGCAGACGTCACCTGATCGATCAGGTCGGCCGCGAGCTTGTCGTCGGCTCCGAACCCTCGAGCGTGGATCTCCGGGCCGGCCACGATCGCCCCGTCGACGATGTCGACGGCGACGAAGACCGAGATGAAGCCCTCCTCGCCCAGCACCCGCCGATCCTTCAAAGAGGTCTCGGTGACATCCCCGACACCCGATCCGTCGACGTACACGAAGCCCACCGGCACGTAACCGACGACGCTCAGCACACCGTCGGCCAAGTCCATCACGGTGCCGTCCTCGGCGATCGTGATGCGTTCCTCCGGGATTCCCACACTCTGCGCCACCTGCGAATTCGCCCGCATATGCCGCCACTCTCCATGAATGGGCAGCACGTTCTTGGGCTTGACTACGTTGTAGACGTAGGTGAGCTCTCCTGCTGCCGCATGCCCGGAGACGTGCACAAGCGCATTGCCCTTGTGCACCACGTGAGCCCCGAGCTTGGCCAGCCCATTGATGACGCGGAAGACCGCATTCTCATTTCCCGGAATCAGCGAGGACGCGAGCACGATGGTGTCGCTGGGACCCACGCTGATCGGATGATCGCGATTGGCGATCCGCGACAGCACTGCCATCGGCTCCCCCTGGGATCCGGTGCAGATCAGCACCGTCTCGTCGTCCGGCAGATTCGGCAGGTCATCCGAGGCGACGAGCATGCCACCGGGGATGGTCAGGTAGCCGAGGTCGCGCGCGATGCCCATGTTGCGCACCATGGAGCGTCCGACGAAAGCGATCTTGCGCCCGTGCAGGGCAGCCATGTCAATGATCTGCTGGATGCGGTGCACGTGGGATGCGAAGGACGCCACGATGATGCGCCCCTCAGCCCGAAGGAAGACCGCATCGAGTACGGGAACGATGTCACGCTCACTGCTGACGAATCCAGGCACCTCGGCGTTGGTGCTGTCGACCATGAGCAGGTCGACTCCCTCGTCCCCGAGTCGGGCAAACCCGTTCAGGTCGGTGATGCGGCCGTCCAGCGGCAGCTGGTCCATCTTGAAGTCGCCGGTGTGCAGGACCAGACCCGCGGACGTGCGAATCGCCAGGGCCATGGCGTCGGGAATCGAGTGATTCACGGCGAGGAACTCGACGTCGAAGGGTCCGAGAGCGCGACGGGCGCCGTCCTCGACCACCACCACGTTGGGGGTGATGCGGTGCTCGCGGAGTTTCGCCTCCACCAGCGCCAAGGTCAGCTGCGACCCCAGGATCGGGATGTCCGCGCGAAGGCGCAGCAGGTACGGAAGGGCACCGATGTGGTCCTCGTGCCCGTGCGTGAGCACGACTGCCTCGATGTCATCGAGGCGGTCCTTGATGGGCCCGAAGTCCGGAAGGATCAGATCGACCCCCGGCTGGTTCTCCTCGGGAAAGAGCACCCCACAGTCCACGATCAGGAGGCGGCCGCCGAACTCGAACACCGTCATGTTGCGGCCGATCTCGCCGAGACCGCCGAGCGCCACGATGCGCAGATGCCCCTTCGTCAGGGCGGGGGGCGGCGGAAGCTTCACATGGCTCATGGCGTCATCTCTTCAGGTTGCCTGTCGGTGGATTGAACGTGTCTCGCGCGGGTGCCGTTCCCTGCGGCTGGAGTCAGTCGGCAAAGCCCCGAACACCGCCGCGCGCAAGATCATCGCGAAGAACGGCCTTCTGCTCGTCTGTGGCATCAATGAGCGGCAGTCGGACGGGTCCCGACGGCAGCCCCTGCATGGCGAGAGCGGCCTTCGTGAGAATGACGCCCTGCGTCCGGAAGCACCCCGTGTACACGGGCAGGAGGGACGCATTGATCTCCGCTGCCTTCTGCGACTCGCCCTGCGCCAGCGCCTCTGCCATCGCCTTGAGGCGGTCGCCCACCAGATGACCGACGACCGAGATCATCCCCGCAGCTCCGACACTAAGCAGGGGAAGATTGAGGATGTCGTCGCCGGAGTACCAGGCCAGGTCGGTTGTGGCCATGCCCCACTGCGCGAAATCCAGATCGCCCTTCGCGTCCTTGTTCGCCACGATCCGCGGGTGATCTGCGATGCGCTGAAGGGTGGCGAGCTCGATGGCCGTGCCGGTGCGCTTGGGAATGTCGTAGGTGATCATCGGCAGGTCCGTGGCGTCGGCGATGGCCAGGAAGTGCTGAACCAGCCCCTCCTGCGGTGGCCGGTTGTAGTACGGAGTCACGGCCATCACGCCATGCGCACCAGCCCCTGCCGCCGCACGCGCGGCTTCCACGGAGTGTCGGGTGTCATTGGTGCCGACTCCCGCGATGATCGTCGCGCGATCCCCCACCGCCTCGATCACTGCCCGCAGGACCGCGAGGTCCTCGGCATCGGACTTGGTGGCCGACTCGCCCGTGGTGCCATTGATGACCAGCCCGTCATGGTGAAGCTCGTCGACGAGGTGGCTTGCGAGGACCTGGGCTCCGGGAAGATCCAGAGAGCCGTCAGGCAGGAACGGGGTGACCATGGCGGTCAGCATCGTTCCGAACGGATGCGCATCACTCGTGAAGCCGGGCATGGATCCAAGGCTAGCGGTAGTGCTCAGGGGGCAACGCGGCCGTTCGCGACGAAGGCCGTATGGGTCAGGGGCATGAGCCGCTCGAACTCCTCCTCGTAGCGCTCAGCCACCATCTCGATCTCCCGCTGAGGATAGGACGGGAAATGCGAGTCGTCGGCCTTGCGCCGCAGCGAGAGGAAGTTCATGAGGGATCGAGCATTCACCGTGACGTAGGCGCTCGAGTAGATGGACACCGGAAGCACCATTCGGGCCACTTCGCGGGCGATGCCGGCATCCAGCATCCGCTGGTAGGCCTCGTATGCCTGCGTGCACGCCGCCCGCATGTCCTTCTCGATGAGGCCGTACTGCGCCTCGTCACCGGGAAGGAACTCATACGCCCCGGTCTTGCCCACCTGGATCACGGCGCGATCGCGATTCGGCACGTAGAACACCGGCCGGAGCTCCCGGTAGCGTCCCGACTCCTCGTTGTAGCTCGCGATGCGGTGACGCATGTGCTCACGCCAGACGAAGATCGGCGCCTGGACGAAGAAGGTCATCGAGTTGTGCTCGAAGGGGCTGCCGTGACGCTCGCGCATCAGGTAGTTGATGAGGCCCTGGGACCGACCGGCATCCGCACCGACATCCTCGAGTGACTGCTCCCCCACGGTGGACACCCGGGCCGCGAAGATCACGTCGGCGTCCGAGGCGCTCGCCCGAACGAGTTCAACGGTGACGTCGCTCCGGAAGACTATTTCTTCGCTCACGCGGGAAGCCTATCCATGCGCCTGCACCGAGTCGTCCCCGCTGGTGAGGGCGAGTTCTGCTGCCTGCACCGTCACGGGGCACAATGGCCAGATGACCGCCTCTGGAGTTCGGCTGGCTCGCATGACCGATACTGACGAACTCGGCGCCATCAATGTGGCGGCCTGGCGGGATCGGCTCGGTGACATTCTCCAGGCCGAGGTGCTCGATCAGCTGCGACCGGATGATCTTGCACTCGTGTGGGCCGGAGCCATCCTCAATCCGCCCACCAGCCAGCACCGCCTGCTGGTCGCCACCCACGACGAGAGCGCACGCGGATATGCGGCAGTCGGTCCCTGCGCGGATGCGGACGCCGACGCCGCGACCGGCGAGCTGATCGCCCTGGAGGTCCACCCCGACGATCAACGGGAGGGCCACGGCTCTCGGTTGCTGGCCGCGGCAGTCGACCACGCACGCGCTGATGGGTTCGAGGTGCTCGCAGTGTGGTGCCCCGTGGACGACGAGGTCCGGCGCGGCTTCCTTCAGTCCGCCGGCTGGGTTCCCGACTCAGCCTGGCGGGACCTTCAGGTCGATCCCGGCGCACCGGACGAGCTCGAGCCCGAGCAGGTGCTCCGCGAGGTCCGACTCGTGGTCAGCCTCAGCACAGACTGACGCTCCCCCCGGTCGGCGATACACAACTGGGGGACGAGGCTCAGCCGGTGGGCAAGACGAAGCCGGCGAGTCCCCCGCTCTCGCCGGCCATAACCATGCTGAACCAGAGTTATAGCGAAGCGCGAGGAGCACGCGTCCCCCTTCTGGGGGACAAAGTGGGGTATGTCCGGTCCAGACCCGTCAGGAATCACCCTCAAGCAGGCCGTCCCTGCTGGCCTCGACGTACAGCTCCGTGCGCGTGCGTGCGGGCCGGCCGACCTGCTGGTATTTGCCGCGCACCCGATCCAGATACTCCTTCACCGTGTGCGGCGAGATATCCATCCGTCTCGCCACCGCGGCGAGCTTGAGGCCAGATGCGTACAGGCGCAGCGCATCGCGCTCGCGCGGACTGAGGTCCGGGACGTCCGGGCCGGCCGCCAGAATCGCCGCCAGATCCATCGACAGATACATCTGGCCCTCCCCGACGGCTCCCAGGCCCTCCTGCAGCTCGGCGTAGGTCACGCGCTTGGGCACGAAGCCCAGGGCTCCCGCGTTGAGTCCGGCCCGGATGGCCACCGCGTCATCATGCGCGCTGATCAGCAGCACTCCCACGCCCGCCTGCACGAGATCGGCGCAGTTGCCGGCTACGTCCTTCTCTCCCGGCGCCAGTTCCACGTCGAGAAGAGCGATCTCGGGGCCCGAGGCGATGGCCTGCTCGACCGAGCCACCCGCGTAGACGATGCGGTAGCGGTCGGTCTCCTGTGACTCGATCAGCACGCGCAGTCCCTCGCGCACGAGTTCATGGTCGTCGATGATGCTCAGGCGCGCACTCACGTCTGCACCGCCTGTCCCCGCTCCGCGGACTGCTTCGCCACCAGCACCTCGTAAAGCCATAGCACGCCCCCGGCATCCGACTCGTCGAGAACCGCCGCGCAGACGACGTCGTGCGGCGACGCAGCATCTCGGGATAGCAACGGGCGACTCGGACGCGCGTCCACCTCGTGAATGGGCACGAGCAAGCGCATCGCGACCTCCCCTCCCTCGGTGCGCACAGACAGTCGAGGCGTGGTTCCCACCACGACGCCATCCACCATCACGGTAGGCGATGCCTGGGCGAGCGCGGCCATCAGGTCTTCCGCCACGTCGGCACTGATCTCGATCGCGGCGTCCTGACGAAGGTCGAGGTCGAGAAGGATTCCGTGCTGGTGCGCCCACTCTGCCATCCGACTGGCCAGCGCCTCGACCTGTGACCGATCGGGATCGCACACCATCACGTTCCGGATGAAGCGCTCCTCCCGAATCGCGACGTCACGTGCATCCATCCGTACTGCACGACTGACATCCCGCGAGATCTCCGTGAACAGAGCCTGCGCCTGCGACAGGCGCAGCGCGCGAAAGCGCCGCTGATGGCGGCCAACGCGAGCCCGCGTGGCCTCAGCGCTCGTCAACTCCCGCGATGCCGCCTGCTGATTGCGCCATGCCTGCTCGGCGTTGCGGCGAAGGCTCCTGCCGAGAAGCGCCCCCACCAGGATCATGGCGGTGCCCGGCTGGGTGAGCTCGTGCAGGGGATCACCCTGGAAGACCAGCCACACGGCCACCAGAACAAGCCACCCCCACCGAGGTCCGGCAGCAGCGACGACGAGGAACATCCCGGACACGGCCTGGGATGACCAGCCGGTCGTCTCGCCGGAGGCGGCTCCCTGCAGCGCGTAGACAAGCCACCCTCCCAGCGCCGTCGACACGACGAGAAGCCAGCTGAGTCGACCGTGACGAGACCAGAGGACCACGGCGGCGACCAGGAGGATCCAGACGGCCAGGGCGAGCGCATTGATGATCGGACGTTCGATACCCACCCAATTGACGCCCACGTCCATCACCACGAGAACGGTCAGTGCGGAGAGAATCGGCACGGTCAACGCCGCCGGCGTGAGGCTGCTGACCGGACGTGCCGTGGTCGCCTCCGGTTCACGCCACGTCACCCGCACTGTGGCACCGCTTCCAACCGAACTGGAGACCTGCGCCTCGCCACCGACATCAGCAATCGGCCGCATGATTCCGGTCGTGATGCCCATGCGCGACGAGGGGACCGCCGAGTCGAATCCTTGGCCGTCATCGGTGATGCTCAAGTCCAGTGCAGGCCCTGTCGACCCCTCGCGAACCGAACACGTGACGTGCACGTTCGATGCCTGTGCATGGCGAGCGACATTCGTGAGGGCCTCCACAGCGGCCGACCGGACCGCAGAGCGAACGTGCGCAGGCAAGGCGCCCATGTCGTCACAGTGCAACGTGACGACGACGCCCTCGGCTCGCAGATCCTCGGTGATGTCTGCCAGGGCTGCCCCCAAGTCGGCGCCGTCATCGACGGGCCCGCGTTCTGGCAGGGAGTACAGAGATCCCAGCAGGCTCGCACTGTCGGCGCAGCGAGCCCGCAAACGCTCTCCCCACTCACCCGACAGATCCAGGCCGCCTCGGCCAATCGCGATGAGCGTGTTGAGCACTCGCTCATGCAGGAGGCTCTCCGTCTGCTGGAGGCTGTGCTCGACGGACTCTGCAGTGAGCCGCGACTGCTCTGCGTCCAGCAGGCCCCGGGCCGTCGTGTCGGCCGTGACGGCGTTCCTCATCAATGCCCGCGCAGCGAAGATCGTCGAGAGTCCGATCACGCCCACGTAGATCGGGTCGAGGATTACCTCTGTCGCCGTGGGTGCCTCGCCGCCGTCGTGCGGTGTCAGAACGGCCCATGCGACCAGCAGGGTCAGCATCGGGGCGAAGATAGCGGCCCATCGGAAGGCGAGCAGCAGACCCGCAATGCCAGCAGTCAGAGCTGCGATCTCCGTGACCGGTTGCCAGTCTGGGGTGGTCAGCGAGAACTGACTGACGCCCACCGCGACGGTGGCGAGAACGAGGACGACCACATTCAGCAGCGAGGCTCTCGGGACCAAGCGACCGGACCCTACGAGATGTGATCCGAGCAGCACCAGGACCGACACCAGTACGAGAACGATGCTCAGGCTCGCCAAGGGAGTGCTCTGCTCCGTTGGCCACAGGAACGACTGCGAGCCAAACCAGAGCAGTTCCCACAAGATGGCCGCGGAGACCAGCCCGCGCCGCACCGCATCGGTGGCCCCTCGCGGCCACGATCCCCCAGCCCTGCTGGCAGGACGCCAGCGGACCCGAGAGCGGGCACCAGTGATGGACCCCTCGTCCGGGCCGACAGTCGCCGTGGTCACCACCGGACAACTGTGGCACAAGCGCGCCCGATAGCGTCCTGCCGTGGAAGGGCAGCCGGTGGACGCCTCACGGCGCAGGATTCAGGGCAAGGCCATCTCCATCGGGATCGCCACCGGCGCGTACGCCCTTTCCTTCGGCGCCATCTCGGTCGCAACGGGTCTTGACGTCTGGCAGACGCAGATGCTGTCGCTGTTCATGTTCACCGGTGCATCACAATTCGCCTTCGTCGGGATCATCGGCGCCGGAGGTGGCATGGTCGCCGCCGTCCTGACCGCACTGCTCCTCGGCGCCCGCAACGGCATGTACGCCGTCAGCATGGCCCCGCTGCTCCGCCTGAAGGGCGGTCGTCGCCTCGTCGGCGCCCACGTCACTATCGACGAGACGACGGCCATGGCGCTGGCCCACCCCCAGCACGCCCGATATGCCTTCTGGACCACGGCCCTGTGGATCTACCTCCTGTGGAATGCCGGCACGCTCATGGGGGCACTGGGTGCCCAGTTCATCGGCGATCCCAGCACATTGGGACTCGATGCCGCCACCGCCGCCGCCCTGCTTGCTCTCCTGTGGCCTCGACTCGTGGATCGTCAGGTCTGGGCCATTGCGATCGCATCGGCCGGCATCGCCATCGTGCTCACGCCCGTCCTGCGTCCTGGTCTTCCCGTTCTCGCGGCGGCTGTCGTCGCCATCGGAGCGGCAGCGCTCTCCGGACGAGGGGGTGGACGCTGATGTGGATCGCGGTGATCGCCGGATCCTTGGGCTGCTACCTCGAGAAGATCCTCGGGTACCTTCTCCCCGCCTCAGTGCTGGATCACCCCGCCACCCGCAGGATCGCCGGACTCCTTCCAGTCTCATTGCTGGCGGGCCTCGTCGCAGTGCAGACTTTCGCCTCCGGAGCCGCGCTGACCCTCGATGCCCGTGCCGCCGGGCTCGCTGCCGCCGTCATCGCCCTCCTTCTGAGAGCTCCCTTCATCGTCGTCGTCCTCGTGGCCGGAGTCACGGCAGCCCTCCTGCGCGCGTGGAGCGTGGCGGTATGAGGAAGCAGCCCCGGCCCATCTTCGGCTTCCTCTGGCGTCGGCCCGATCCCGACGCGCCCGTGGACGCCGCGTTCGTCCAGGAGCGACTCATTCGCGTGATCTCGCGCGGCCCCATCAGAATCCTCTTCCTCACCCTCGTAAGCCTCGCCGCGGTCATGCTCGCCGCCACTGCCGTCATGACGGCACTCTCAGCGCCACTGTCCGTCGCCAGTCTTCTGGGTGCAGCTATCGCCGCCACGGCCGTGGCCCTGCTCCTACGTGGGTGGGTGGTCGGCACCTACGTCACCGATGCCGGCGTCACGGTCGACTCGATGTGGCGCCGAACATTCACCCCGTGGTCAGAGGTGACGTCCATCGAAGCCATTCCGGCCCGCGTGCCCTTCCTCGGACTCCCCATGCGCATCACCGGTGAGCGCGTCTTCGTTCACGTGAAGAACGGGCCGGCTATAGCCACGCACATCAGCTCGCGGTCTCCGGACATCTGCTGTCGCTCCGACGCGTTTGATATCGCTCGCATTCGGCTGGAGAACTGGGCCGATCGGGCCTGACGACGATCAGTCGATGCCCCCGACCGGATCCACGGCATCGCCAGATTCGCGAAACACTCGGATGGCAGTGCGCATGGCCGCTCGGGCCCGGCGCCGATCTCGAGCATCGTCGTACGCCATCGCGAGTCGGTACCACGCCCCCCAATCTCGAGGGTTGGCCTCCACCTCAGCCTGCCGCTCAAGGAAACGCTCATCTGCAGCATCCCGCTCGACTCGACCGGAAGGAGTGCGCGGCAGGTCGTCCTGCGGCAGCCCACCGATCCGAGCGAGGGCGCGCCCGACCTCCTGCGAACGCAGTCCGAAGATGAGCTCGCGTCCTACCATCCACGCCCCGATCAGCGGGATCACCATGATGCTCAGACCCAGAGCCACGGGCACCGGGTCCCCCGAGAGGATCAGCACCCACGCGCGGCCGGCGGTGAAGACGAGGTAGATTCCGACCGCTCCGGCCAGGATCAAGGCGATCGTGCGGGCGCTCACGAGAGCGTGAGGAAGTGGTCGAGTCCCACCGTCAGTCCCGGGTGATGGGCCACCTGCCTGACGCTCAGGAGCACGCCGGGCATGAAAGAGGTGCGATCGAGGGAGTCGTGCCGGATGGTCAGCGTCTCTCCGACGCCGCCGAGCAGCACCTCCTGGTGCGCCACGAGTCCGCGCGAGCGCACGGAGTGCACCCGAACTCCGTCGATCGATGCGCCACGGGCACCCGGTACCTCGTGCTCCGTGGCGTCCGGCGAGGCCGGCATGCCCATCCGTGCCTTGGCGATCGCCTGGGCCGTATGTGTCGCGGTACCGGAAGGAGCGTCGACCTTGTCGGGGTGATGCATCTCGATCACCTCGACGGATTCGAAGTACGGCGCAGCGATCTCCGCGAAGCGCATCATCAGAACCGCACCAATGCCGAAGTTCGGTGCGATGAGGACACCCACGTCCGGGGCCTGACGGCACCAGTCGCGCACTCGGTCAAGGCGTTCGGCCGTAAAACCCGTGGTCCCCACGACACAGTGCACTCCCCTGCTGATGCACACCTCGAGGGTGCGCATAACCGCATCCGGAGTGGTGAAGTCCACCACGACCTCTGCGCCTGCCTCGACCACCGCAGTGGGAGGTACGCCGATATCGATCGCAGCGACAAGGCTGAGGTCAGGGGCTGACGTGATCGCCTCGACACACGCCTGTCCCATTCGCCCCTCGGCGCCCGCCACCGCGACCTTGATCACGGCACCACCCTACCGACGGATGCAGGTCCGCCCTACCGACGGATGAAGGTCAGCCGACAGCGGCGAAGGTGGTGGTCTCGTCGAAGGGACCGATCACGGCAAGGGTCATGGGCGCCGAGAGGAGGTCGGACGCGATCGATTGAACGTCCTCTCCCGTCACGGCATCCACTCGACCGAGAACCCCGTCGATCGACAGCAGGGGCTCATGATGAAGCTCGCTCTTGGCGATGCGACTCATGCGGGCACCGGTGTCCTCCTGACCGAGCACCGTTGCCCCCCGCATCTGGCCCTTGCCCCGACGAATCTCGTCATCGGTGAGGCCGTGACGTGCGACGTGGTCGAGCTCACTCAGGCACACGTCGAGCACGACATCGACCTTCGATGGCATGCACCCTGCGTACACGCCGAAGATGCCCTCCTCGGAGAATCCCTGCGCGTAGGAATAGACCGAATACGCCAGACCACGCTTCTCACGAACCTCTTGGAAGAGGCGGCTGCTCATGCCGCCGCCCAAGGCCGTGGACAGGACCGACAAGGCGTAGCGCCGCGGATCAGACCTCGACAGCCCGGGAGTGCCCAGCACCACGTGGGCCTGTTCTGTAGCACGCGTGGAGACGGCTGCTCCAGGAGTCCGAGGCTTGGCGGCCTTGCCGCTTCGTGCGTCTGCCGGGGCGCGCTCCTCACCAAGGGAGTCCGCGAAGGCCCGCCGCACCTCCCGCACCACCTGATCATGGTCGACGTTGCCGGCCGCCGAGACCACGATGTTCTCGGGTCGGTAGCGGCGCTGGTAGAAGCCGTTGATGACACCCCGAGTCAGATTCGAGATGGACTCCACGGTGCCGAGGATCGGCCGACCCAGCGGTGTGTCGCCGTACATCGCGTGCGCCAGGAGGTCGTGCACCGCGTCGCCAGGATCATCCTCGTGCATGGCGATCTCCTCGAGGATCACCCCGCGCTCTGCCTCGACGTCCTCCGTGTGGAGCAGCGCCCCGGTGACGACGTCGCACACCACGTCAATGGCCAAGGGCAGATCCTGATCCAGCACCCGTGCGTAGTAGCAGGTGTACTCCTTGGTCGTGAAGGCGTTCAGATCGCCACCCACGGCCTCGATCGACGAGGAGATGTCCATCGCCGATCGGCGAGGTGTTCCCTTGAAGAGCAGATGCTCGAGGTAGTGCGCCGAACCCATCTGCGTCCGTGTCTCATCGCGTGAGCCCACGGCAACCCAGACGCCGAACGCGACCGAACGAACGCCCGGCACGTGCTCGGTGATCACCCGGAGGCCGCTGGGGAGGGTGGTCCGGCGGACAACTCCGCCGTCCCCCTCCCGCAGCAGCGTTCGGGTCTGCGTCCTAGGCATCGCCGCCGGCGGCAGCTTCCTCGACGACCGGGGCCAGCGAGAGCTTGCCGCGGGAGTCGATCTCCTTGATCTCGACCTCGACCTTGGTGCCGACGGGAGCCACATCGTCGACGTTCTCGACGCGCTTGCCGCCATTGAGCTTCTTGATCTCGGTGATGTGCAGCAGGCCGTCCTTGCCGGGCATGAGCGAGACGAAGGCACCGAAGGTGGTCGTCTTGACGACCGTCCCCAGGTAGCGCTCGCCCACCTCGGGCATGGTCGGGTTGGCGATCGCGTTGATCGCCGAACGGGCCGCCTCCGCTGAGGGGCCGTCGACAGCGCCGATGTAGATGGTGCCGTCATCCTCGATCGTGATGTCGGCCCCGGTCTCCTCCTGGATCTGGTTGATGATCTTGCCCTTCGGACCGATCACCTCACCGATCTTGTCCACCGGAACCGTGATGCTGATGACGCGCGGCGCCGTGGCGGCCATCTCGTCAGGAGCATCGATGGCCTCGTTCATGACATCCAGGATGGTCATGCGGGCATCACGGGCCTGCTGAAGCGCCTTGCCCAGAACCTCCGCGGGAATGCCATCCAGCTTCGTGTCCAGCTGCAGCGCCGTGACGAACTCACGTGTGCCCGCCACCTTGAAGTCCATGTCACCAAACGCATCCTCGGCGCCGAGGATGTCGGTGATCGCGACATACTCCGTGGCCCCATCGACGTCGCCGGAGATCAGACCCATGGCGATTCCGGCCACAGGTGCCCGCAGCGGCACACCCGCATTGAGAAGCGACATGGTCGACGCGCAGACCGACCCCATGGAGGTCGAGCCGTTCGAGCCGAGCGCCTCTGAGACCTGGCGAATGGCGTAGGGGAACTCCTCGCGTGACGGAAGCACCGGCAGCAGTGCGCGCTCAGCAAGTGCGCCGTGGCCGATCTCGCGACGCTTCGGTGAGCCCACGCGTCCGGTCTCACCGGTCGAGTACGGCGGGAAGTTGTAGTTGTGCATGTAGCGCTTGCGGTTGTCCGGGTTCAGCGTGTCCAGCTGCTGCTCCATGCGGAGCATGTTCAGCGTCGTGACGCCGAGAATCTGCGTCTCACCGCGCTCGAACAGGGCAGAACCATGGACGCGCGGCAGAACGTCGACCTCGGCACTGAGCGTGCGGATGTCGGAGACGCCACGGCCATCGATGCGCACCTTGTCGCGCAGCACCCGATCACGGACCACCTTCTTGGTCACCGCCCGAATGGCTGCGGAGACCTCCTTCTCGCGGCCCTCGAACTCGACCGCAAGCTCGGCCTGCACAACCCTCTTGATGTCATCGAGGCGCGCCTCTCGCTCAGCCTTGCTGACGATCTGCATGGCCTCGCGGATATCAGCGACGGACAGGCGCTCCACGGCGTCGTAGACATCCGGCTGGTACTCGGGGAACAGCGGGAAGTCGGCCGTGGGCTTGGCAGCCGATGCGGCCATGGCCATCTGCGCCTCGCACAGGGCGCGGATGAAGGGCTTCGACGCATCCAGACCCGCGGCAACCACATCCTCGGTCGGGGCGGTGGCTCCACCGGCGATGAGCTCGATGGTGCGATCGGTCGCCTCGGCCTCAACCATCATGATGGCGACGTCGTCACCGGCGATGCGGCCTGCCACGACCATGTCGAATACGGCCTCGGCCAGCTGATCGTGCGTGGGGAAGGCCACCCACTGACCGCGGATGAGGGCGACGCGAACGCCACCGATGGGTCCGCTGAACGGCAGTCCGGCGATCTGAGTGGATGCCGATGCAGCGTTGATGGCGACGACGTCGTACAGGTCCTTCGGGTCCAGCGCCATGACGGTGATGACGACCTGGACCTCGTTGCGCAGGCCCTTGGTGAAGGTCGGTCGCAGGGGGCGGTCGATCAGACGGCAGGTGAGGATGGCGTCCTCGGATGGGCGACCCTCACGGCGGAAGAACGATCCTGGGATGCGTCCGACGGAGTACATGCGCTCCTCGACGTCCACCGTCAGGGGGAAGAAGTCGAACTGCTCCTTCGGGCTCTTGCCCGCCGTCGTTGCGGAGAGGAGCATCGTGTCGTCATCGAGGAAGACCGCGACAGCGCCGGCGGCCTGGCGGGCCAGTCGGCCCGTCTCGAAGCGGATGGTTCGGGTTCCGAAGGAGCCATTGTCGATGACTGCCTCGGCGGTTGAGATCTGGGTACCCTCCACGGGTGCCTCCTGTTTCATAGATGTCTCAGAGGCGCTCGCTGGGCGACCGGTGGCGGTCATCGATCGAGGCCCACGGGCCTGAGCCATTGCCCCTGCTCCCGTAGGTCACTACCGAGGACCGACGACTGGCGCACAAGCGGCGCCCCGGATCCGGTTCGTGTGATGTTCAGTTGTAATCGTGCGGTCGGGTGCGCCCCATGTCGGGGCGCCGTGGCAGCGGATGAGGACCGGCCGTGTGCCGGCCCTCCCCCGCGATGGATCGACGCAGGCCGAGCCCGAGGGCTAGCGGCGCAGGCCGAGCTTCTCGATGATGGCTCGGTATCGAGCGATATCGGTCTTGGTGAGGTAGGAGAGGAGACGGCGACGCTGACCGACCAGGATCAGCAGGCCACGCCGGCTGTGGTGGTCGTGCTTGTGCTCCTTGAGGTGCTCCGTGAGCTCGATGATGCGAGCCGTCAGGAGTGCGATCTGCACCTCGGGACTGCCGGTGTCGTTGGGGTTGGTGCCGTAGTCGGCAATGATCTGCTTCTTGGTTGCGCTATCGAGCGACATGCATGACCTTTCACTCGCCCCAAGGGGCGGTAGAGATGACACGAATCGCAGCGCCGAGGCCCCACGACCGTCTATTGGGGCAAGGCTAGCAGCCCCACGCCCCCTTCCCCGCGGCGCCTCACTCCCCGGCCAGGAGCTGGCGGCTGAGATCCACATCAGCATCCATCTGCCGGACGAGGTCGTCGACCGTGGCGAACGTCATCTGCCCGCGAAGGCGCCTGACGAACTCGAGTCGGATTCCCTGCCCGTACAGATCAAGATCGTCGCGATCGAGGACGTACGCCTCCACCCGTCGTTCCCGGCCGTCGAACTGCGGGTTGGTCCCGACCGAAATCGCGCACGGGAGTCGCGATCCATGAGCGGTCAGCCATCCTGCGTATACACCGTCTGCCGGGATTGCGGGGCGCTGTGCCCACTGCAGGTTCGCGGTCGGGTATCCGAGCTCCCGTCCGCGGTGGTCTCCATGTACGACGACGCCGTCCAGGGCATACGGCCGCCCCAGATCATCCTGCGCATCGACCACACGACCCTCGGCCACCGATCTGCGAATCCCCGTGGACGACCACCTCTCGGCGCCATCACCGAGGAGCGGCACCGCGGACACATCGAATCCCCATCGTCGCCCGGTGTCACGGAGCGTGTCCACGGTCCCCGTCGCGCGGTGCCCGAAGCGAAAGTCTTCACCCACCACCACCTCACGGGCACCGAGGCGCTGCACGAGCTCTCGCGACACGAATTCCTCCGGAGCCATGGCCGCCATCGAGGCATCGAAATCCAGCACATCGACAGCGTCCGCACCGGCCGCCAGCAGCAGTTCCTTGCGCTGCTCCAGGGAGGCCAGCGACTCAGGTGCCTCGCGCCCGGGAACGACAGCCATCGGGTGCGGATCGAACGTGACCGCGACGAGCGGCAGTGCGCGAGTCGAGGCTGCCCGGCGCGCATGTGCAAGAAGGGCCTGATGCCCTCGATGCACCCCGTCGAAGACGCCTATCGAGAGAACGGCGCCGCTGTCGAGATTCACGCGCTCACCCTAGAACGCCGCTCACTGCTCGTGCGGCGCGGACCACCGCAGTGTGAGCAAGCGAGCAGGCGAACAGACCCATCCTCACGGGACGAACACCGCGAGATAGCCCACACCTGTCGACGGTGGCGGCTTGGGCCCCACGAGGGCGAGCAGGCGACCATCCTGCGACAGCAGGGCAGTCGGTTCCGTCACATCAGAGTGCAGGTATGACGACACGGGTCGGCCATTCTCCACCGCCAGAGGATCGACCACCTCGAGCGTCGGAAAGGCCCGCCGGGCGATCTCCGACGTCGGGATAAGGAACTCTGCCGGATGCTCCGAGGTCGTCAATGAAGTCCAGGCGATCGCGTCGGTCACTCCCCACCCACCGACCCGGGTTCGGCGCAGAGAGGTCAGGTGCCCACCAACGCCGAGCTCGTCACCGAGGTCTCGGGCCAGAGCACGCACGTAGGTCCCTGAGGTGCAGGTGACGGCCACGTCCACATCAATCCACCCGTCACCGCGCCTGATCTGCAGCACATCGAATCGATCGATCCGCACGCGGCGGGCCGTGAGCCTGACGTCCTCGCCCGCCCGGACGAGAGCATGGGCACGTTTGCCGTCCACCTTGATCGCACTGACCGACGACGGGATCTGTTCGATCTCCCCGCGGAGCGCAGCGACGGACCCCTCGATCGCCTCGGCCGTGATCGCTTCGACACTTCGAGGTTCGGCCGTGGAGACGACCTCCCCCTCGCGGTCATCTGTCACCGTCGAGAGGCCCAGTCGGATGGTGGCCTCGTAGTCCTTGTCGTGTCCGGCGAGATAGCCCAGCAACCGCGTCGCCCGACCCACACCGACCAGAAGGACGCCGGTGGCCATGGGATCCAGGGTGCCCGCATGCCCCACCTTGCGGGTGCCCAACGCTCGTCGGACGCCCGCGACGCAGCCATGAGAGGTGATGCCAGCGGGCTTGTCCAGAACCAGAAGTCCCGTGAGGGCAGCCGGGGTCACTCGTCCGCCTGCTCCTCCGAGGGCTCCTGCTCATCCTGCGGATGCCGATAGGGATCCGCCTCACCCGCGAACCTGGCGTGGGACGCCTGCGCATGCACGGCGGCATCCGCCTCGGCCGCCTGCCGAAGCAGCTCCTCGACGTGCCGGGCATTGTCCGGAACGGCATCGGGGTAGAACGCCAGCGTCGGCGTGAACTTGATGCCGGTCTGCTTGCCTACCTCCGAGCGCAGCACGCCCTTGGCTGACTCGAGTGCCGTTGCCGTGCCGATCTGCGCCTCCTCATCGCCGTAGACCGTGTAGAACACCGATCCCTCGCGCAGGTCAGGAGTCACCCGGACATCGGTGATCGTCACGAAACCCAGACGCGGGTCCTTGATCCGCTTCTCGAGCGTCTCCGCGACGATCACCTTGATCCGATCGGCCAGCTTCCGCTGGCGCGCTTCACTCGCCATGGTCAGGCCTTCCTGGGCTTCTCACGCATCTCGAACGTCTCGATGACATCGTCCACCTTGACGTCCTGATAGTTGCCCAGGTTGATGCCGCACTCGAAGCCCTCACGGACCTCCGTGACGTCGTCCTTGAATCGGCGAAGACCTGACAGGGTCAGGTTCTCGGCGACCACAGCACCGTCGCGAATGAGACGGGCCTTGGCGTTGCGACGCACCTCTCCGGACTGCACCAGGCAGCCGGCGATGGTGCCGAACTTCGAGGACTTGAACACCTCGCGCACCTCGGCGGTACCGAGCTGCACCTCCTCGTACTCCGGCTTGAGCATGCCGCGCAGTGCCGCCTCGACCTCTTCGATCGCCTGGTAGATGACGCTGTAGTACCGCACGTCAACGCCCTCTTCGGCGGCGAACTCGGCCACCTTGCCCTCGGGTCGCACGTTGAAGCCGATGATGACGGCCTTCGACGCACTGGCCAGGGTGACATCGTTCTTGTTGATGGCACCGACGCCGCGGTGAATGACGCGCAGGTTCACCTCGTCGCCCATGTCGATCTTGAGAAGCGCGTCCTCCAGAGCCTCGACGGATCCGGACACATCGCCCTTGATGATGAGCGTGAGCTCAGCGACCTCACCCTTCTCCAGCGACTCCAGGAAGTCCTCCAGGGAGCGCTTGACACGATTGCGAGCAAGAAGCGCGTTACGCTCCCGTGCCTGGCGCGTCTGAGCGATCTGCCGCGCGACCCTGTCCTCGGCGACGACCATGAAGGAGTCACCAGCACCAGGCACCGAGGTCAGGCCGAGCACCTGGACCGGCATGGAAGGCCCGGCCTCATCGATGGCATTGCCCTCGTCGTCGAGCATGGCGCGCACACGACCGAATGCGTCCCCGGCAACGATGGAGTCACCCGGACGCAGCGTGCCTCGCTGCACGAGCACCGTGGCCACGGGACCGCGACCGCGGTCCAGATGAGCCTCGATGGCAACGCCTTGGGCGTCCTGATCGGGATTGGCGCGCAGGTCGAGCGCGGCGTCCGCGGTCAGGAGCACGGCCTCGAGCAGACCCTCGATTCCGGTGCCCTGCTTGGCTGACACGTCGACGAACATGGTGTCGCCGCCGTATTCCTCGGCCACGAGGCCGTACTCGGTCAGCTGACCGCGCACCTTGGCAGGATCAGCGCCCTCCTTGTCGACCTTGTTCACGGCCACGACGATCGGCACGCCGGCCGCCTGCGCATGGTTCAGCGCTTCAATCGTCTGCGGCTTGACGCCATCGTCGGCCGCGACCACGAGGATCGAGATGTCGGTCACCTGTGCACCGCGGGCGCGCATGGCGGTGAACGCCTCGTGACCGGGGGTGTCGATGAACGTAATTCTGCGCTCCTCGCCGCCCGCGGTCGTGGTCGCCACCTGGTACGCGCCGATGTGCTGGGTGATGCCACCGGCCTCGTCGTTGACCACGTTCGTCGAGCGAATGGCATCGAGCAGCTTGGTCTTGCCGTGGTCCACGTGACCCATGACGGTGACCACCGGAGGACGGATCTCTCTGTCCTCGTCCTCACCCTCGTGCTCGCCGAACTCCAGGTCGAAGGACTCCAGCAGCTCACGGTCCTCGTCCTCAGGCGAGACGACCTGAACGTCGTAGTTCAGCTCACCCCCGAGCAGTCGCAGCGTGTCGTCATCGATCGACTGAGTCGCCGTGACCATCTCCCCGAGACCGATGAGGACCTTGACCAGATCCGCTGGCATCGCGTCGATCTTGTCGGCGAAGTCGGTGAGGCTCGCACCGCGTGGGAGCCGCACGATCTCACCGCTGCCACGCCTGATCCGGACACCGTCCATGGCCGGCGCCTGCATGTTGTCGAACTCCTGGCGCTTGGCGCGCTTGGACTTGCGGCCACGTGACGGACGGCCTCCGGGCTTGCCGAATGCCCCAGCGGTTGTTCCGCGACCACCCGGACCTCCCGGACGACCACCGAAGCCGCCCCGACCAGGTGGGCCACCGGGACCACCGGGGGCACCGCCGCCGGGGAATCCACCGGGACCACCCGGACCACGACCGCCTGGACCACCGGCACCACCGGGACGGCCACCGGGACCACCCGGACCGCCGGGACGGCCACCGGGACCACCCGGACCGCCAGGACGACCACCGGGACCACCCGGACCACGACCACCCGGACCACTCGGACGCGCCGGGCGGGGGGGCATGGTTCCCGGGTTCGGCCTCGGGGCGCCCGGCACTGCAGGCGCGGGGCGACCCATGCCGGTGCCGCCTCCGGCACTGAAGGGGTTGTTGCCCGGGCGCGGGGTCGCAGGTCGACCCATGCCCGTTCCTGTGCCGAAGGGATTGTTCCCCGGGCGCGGCCCGGACGGACGAGCTGCCGGCCTCGGTGCTGCCTGATCAGGCGCCTGCGCCGCAGGCGCGACAGGGGCTGCCGGCTCGGGAGGCGACTGCGCCTCCCCCGCTGCGGCCGCCGGCGAGTCGACGACGGGCTCGACCGGAGCGGGGTCCGATGCCGGGACCGGCGCTGGAGCAGCGGGCGTCGGCGCAGTCGGGGTCGCTGCGGTCGGGGTCGCTGCGGTCGGGGTCGAGGCAGCGGGCACAGGAGCAGCCTCAGCCGTGGCGCCGGAGGGCGCGTCAGGCTCCTTCGTTGCGGTTGTCTTCTTGGCAGCCGTCTTCTTCGCAGCCGTCTTCTTGGCCGCAGGCTTGTCAGCCGGCGGCGGCATGGCCTCCCGAAGTCGCCGAGCGACTGGGGCCTCGACCGTGGAAGAGGCGGACTTCACGAACTCGCCGAGATCCTGCAGTTTGGCGAGTACTTCCTTGCTGGTTACCCCGAGCTCCTTCGCGAGCTCATGGACCCGAACCTTCGACACAACTCTCCTGTCTTGGTCCGGGCAGGGTGCGCCGGACCGTCAGTGCAAGCGATACACGTTCATGCTCGCGTGCTCATGGGGTGTTCATCCTCGAACTCCCGGTCCGCTCGTCCGGCGTTGGTCGCCGGTCACGTGCACGTCAGGCGGACGCCTGACGTGGTGCTGCTGTCCTTCATCTCGACACACGGCTCCCAGGTCGCAATCGCGACCTGTCACCGCTCACCGATCAGCTGCTGCAGGAGGGCCAGATCCAAAGATCCCTCCACTCGCAGCGCCCGTTCCAGGCCCCTGGACCGCTGAGCGCGGCTGAGGCACTGGGGGTTCAGGTGCAGATGCGCCCCTCGCCCAGGCAGTCGGCGAGATGGATCGGGACGTGCTGACCCGGCCACCGCAACGACCCTGATCAGGTCCGTCACATCAGCGCGCCCACGGCACCCCACACACATGCGCTGGGGGGCAGACACCCTGACAGGGGACGAGTGTACCCCTCCGACCATAGAGGTCAGTCCACCACAGGTGCGGCCGTGTCGGGATCAGCCAAATCCGGCTTCGACTCCTGCACAGCGGTGTCCCCACGAATGTCGATGCGCCATCCGGTCAATCGAGCGGCCAGACGGGCGTTCTGGCCCTCCCGGCCGATCGCGAGCGACAGCTGATAGTCCGGAACGATCACCCGTGCGGCCCTCGCCACCGGGTCCACGATCTGAACACCCGTCACCCGAGCAGGTGACAGCGCGTGCGCGATCATCTCGGCGGGATCCTCGCTGCTGTCGACGATGTCGATCTTCTCCCCGTTCAGCTCGGCCATGACCTGCCGCACTCGCTGCCCCAGCGGGCCGATGCAGGCACCCTTGGCATTGACGCCCGGCACGTGCGAGCGCACGGCGATCTTGGTGCGGTGGCCGGCCTCCCGGGCAATGGCCGTCACCTCGACCGTGCCGTCGGCGATCTCCGGCACCTCGAGCTTGAACAACTGCTTCACCAGACTCGGATGAGTTCGCGAGACCGTCACCTGGGGACCCTTGAACCCCTTGCGAACACCGGTCACGACGCATTTAATCCGCGTTCCGTGCGGGTAGGACTCCCCGGGTGCCTGCTCCTCGGGAGGCAAGTTCGCCTCGACCTTGCCAATGTCCACGCGCACCATGCGGGGGTTGCTCGACTGTTGAACCACTCCGGACACCAGGTCACCCTCCCGCCCGGTGAACTCGCTCATGGTCACGTCACCCTCGGCCTCACGCAGCCGGGACAGCAGCACCTGCTTGGCGGTCATGGCCGCAATGCGACCGAAGCCCTCAGGGGTGTCGTCGAACTCTCGGAGGACGGCACCGTCCTCATCCGTCTCCGCGGCCCAGACGGTCACGTGCCCGGACTTGCGGTCCAGCGTGGCGCGCGCCGTTGCCGCTGCACCCTCTGTGCGGTGGTAGGCGACGAGCAAAGCCTGCTCGATGCTCTCGACCACCAGGTCCAAGGAGAGATCCTTCTCCCGCACCAGCGCCTTGAGCGCGCTGACATCGATATCCATCACATCTCCCCTTTCTCGTCGTCCGGTGCCTCGTCGTCATCCGAATCAGCACTCGCTGGCTCTTCTTCAGCACGCGCACTGTCGCGGTTGAACTCCACCTGCACGATCGCATGAGCCACGTCGGCTCGCTTCAGCGTGCGCGAGTCGCCATCCACACTCATCACGACGGTGTCCTCATCGGGAACACTCTCGATACGCCCCACGAACTCGTCTCCCGACTCGGTCGTGACGCTCACCAGTCGATCAGTCGCCCGGCGCCAGTGGGCCGGCTGCGTCAGCGGCCGGTCGACGCCTGGGGAGGTCACCTCCAGGACGTACGCACCGGGGACCGCCGCATCAAGTTCCGGAGTCTCCATAAGGTCCGACACGCACCTGCTGACGGTGGCAACCAGATCGAGGTCGACTCCCCCGTCGCGATCGACCACGACTCGGACGACATGCCGACGCCCTGCCTTGACGACTTCCACGTCCTCAAGGTCGACACCGAGGTCCTGTAGGGCTGGAGCTAGGGCGTCTAGCAACATGGCACGTGCCGACATCGGCCCTCCAGCATCCTGTTGTGGTCGTCCGCTTGTGTGGTCGCGCGGGCCTCGCGTCGAGATGACACTGACCTCACGACCGACCCGAACAGCTCACCGGACTCCACAGGAGGCCATCAGTCGCTCGGGACGCACCGCAACTGTACCCACTGCATGCCATTCTTGGCACATGCCCGCCCGATCGTCAGCCATCCGCGACGGTGCACCTGCCCGCCTAGGAAGGCGGCGACTCCTCGCCCTCGGGGCGATCGCGCCAGCCGTAGTTCTCGTCGGATGCAGCGATGATCCGGTCGAGGCGAACCTCGTCGACGAGACCCCCGATACCCCCGCCTTGACCATGGTGGTGGGCGAAGCCGAAGCTGCGCTCATCGCCCACTATGACGCTGTCCTGAACTCTGTTCCTGAGAACCAGCAGCAGCTGCGGGATGCCCTGTCTGCCCTGCGCCAGCAGCATGTCGAGCATCGCGCGGCGATGGCGGCAGACGATGCGAGCCCTCCTCTGGGCTCCGTCCCGAATTCGCCGAACATCGACACTCTGGTCACGGCCGAGCGCGAGGCAGCCAAGAGCCGCATCGCCTCGTGCGAAGAGTGCAGCGACCCGGAGGTGGCCCGAATACTGGCCTTCATCGCCGCGTCTGAGGCCTCGCATGTGCCCGTCCTGAGGGGCCTGACATGACTCCTGTCGAGGCATGGGCCGCTGTCGTCGCTGCCGAGGACGCCGCCATCTACGCCTACTCCATTGCTGGCGCTCGAGTCGCGAGCGCCGATCGTCGTCGCGCACGTGCCGGCCTCGACGCCCATCGCAGTCGCCGAGCTCGCGCCTTGGTTCACCTCTCGGCACTCGGCGGCACGCCTCCGGGTGGGGCGGGCGCATACACGCTGCCAGACAACGTCCGTCGCCCCCGCATCGCCGCCGGGTTGCTCGCCGACGTCGATCTCGGACTCGTCGCCGTCTATGCCGATGCTGCCGCTGCAACAGAGGGAGAGGATCGCAGGTGGGCGGCGAGGGCGGCCGCGGACTGCGCGGTCAGCTCTGTCTCATGGGGGGCCGAATCGCAGGCCTTTCCGACTGTGCCCGCAACGTCCGGCTGAGGATCCGTCGAGACGGCAGGGGGATGACGGCAAGGGGACGACGTGACGGCCCTTGGGGCAGCACGGGGATGACGGCCCGCGCGTCACCCGATCAGGTCCCAGGCCAACCGCAGAATGAGCACACCGACGACCGCAAGGAAGACGAGGCGGACGAATCCGCTGCCGCGCTTGATCGCCGTTCGCACTCCCAGGACAGCACCCAGCACGTTGAAGGTCGCCATGATCGGCCCCAGAACCCAGAGCACGGATCCGGCCGATGCGAACACCACGATCGCCGCCGCATTGGTGCCCAGATTGACGACCTTCGCCGTGGCCGAGGCACGCAGGAACGAGTATCCGAGCACCCCGACAAGCAAAATGAGCAGGAAGGAACCCGTGCCGGGTCCAAGCAGGCCGTCGTAGAAGCCGATCAGCAGTCCGCCCAGAGATGCGACAACGTAGTGCCGCCGACTCCCCTGCCATCGCAGGTTCTGCTCCATTCCCATCGCGGGACGGAGCAGCGTCCACAGCCAGACGATGACCAGCAGGACCACAACGACCGGCCGAAAGATCTCGCTGGGCACGCGACTTGCGGTGAAGGCTCCCACCGCGCTCCCGACGATGGCGGTGACCACCATCGGAAGGGCGGTGAGAACGTCCGGGCGCACGCGACGGGTGTACGCAGCGGTCGCCGCCGCCGTACCGGCGATGCTGGACACCTTGTTGGTTGCCAGCGCCTGCACCGGAGAAGCCTCAGGAACGGCAATAAGGAGCGCGGGGAGCTGCAGAAGGCCACCGCCGCCAGCGACGGCATCGACCCAGCCCGCGGTGAAGGCCACGGCGCACAGCAGAATCAAGGTGCCGGTGTCTGGCAGGCCCATCGATTCCATCAGGTCACTCCCTCAGGTGACTTGCTCACGTGTGCCAGGACTCGACAATCGCCAGCACGTCACCCAGCTCATGCGCGACGGCATCGGGCACGGCCGAGTCGTCGGGGACCTGATCGCTCGGGATGACGGAGTGCGGAATGTGGATGGTGCGCATGCCTGCCCCCGACGCACCCGCGATGTCATCCCACAGGCGATCGCCGACATAGACGGAGTCCTGTGGTCGAACCCCCAGTCGATCGGCGACCGCGGTGAACGCCTCAACGTGCGGCTTCGCCACGGGCATCTCGCTCGTGTAGAGAGCGGCATCGATGAGGTCATCTAGGTCATCGCGAGCGAACACCTCCTGGTGATGCGCCGACGGCCACATCGTGTTGCTCAGGACGCCGACCCTCAGCCCCATCGCCCTGAGTGCAGTCAGCAGCGGACGTGCCTGCGGATCGGCCAGTGTGTGCGGGGCCCAGAAATCCAAGTAGCACCCCAGCGCACGGAGGTGTCGAACACCGGTGATCTCGATCCCCTCATCGAGGAAGATCTGCTCCAGGGCGCCTGCAGACTGCGCCCCACGAGACTCACGCTGCACTCGCCACCGCGCAATCTCGGCCTCGGCCAGTCGATGGGCCAAGGCACTTGCGTGCTCGGGATCGTAGACCTCAGCGTAGGCGTACCACTGGGACACCAGGTCGATGTCATGCCATGGCGTCAGCGTGCCGCCCCAGTCGAAGATGACCGCCTTCACCATCTGCCCTGACCCCCACTCACCCTTCTCGGACGAGGCCTTTCAGCGTCTCCGCCGCCCCGTCAACGGGAACCTCAACGCGATCACCCGTGCGCCGATCCTTGACCTCGATGAAGCCCTCGGCGAGTCGCTTGCCCACGACGACGATCGTGGGGATGCCGAGCAACTCGGAGTCATTGAACTTGACGCCGGGTGAGACGCCCTTGCGATCGTCGTACAGGACGCGGATGCCAGCGGCCTCGAGTTGCTCCGCGAGGTCAGCCGCAGCCTCGAAGACCTCGTCGGCCTTGCCCGTCGCGATCAGGTGGATGTCGGCCGGGGCGACCTCGCGCGGCCAGATCAGCCCGCGGTCGTCATGAGACTGCTCCGCTATCGCCGCGACTGCCCGCGAGACACCGATCCCGTAGGAGCCCATGGTGACGGTCACGAGCTTGCCGTTCTCGTCCAGCACCTTCAGATCGAGTGCCTCGGCGTACTTGCGACCGAGCTGGAAGATGTGCCCGATCTCGATCCCGCGCGCCAGCGTCAGCGTGCCACCGCAATCCGGGCAGGCGTCCCCCTCGCGCACCTCGGCCACATCGATGGTGCCGTCGCCGGAGAAGTCGCGGCCCGCAACCAGATCGAACACGTGACGTCCAGCCTCGTTCGCACCCGTGATCCATCGAGTGCCGGTGACCACGCGTGGGTCCAGCAGGTAGCGGATCCCCGAGGCGGACTCCTCACCCAATGCCCCCGGACCGATGTAGCCCTTGACCAACGACGGATGCTTGGCGAAGTCCGCCTCCTCGAAGGGCTCGGCGACGCTCGGTGACAGAGCCGCCTCAAGCCGCTTCAGGTCGACCTCGCGGTCGCCGGGAAGGCCGATGGCGAGCGGAGTCCGACTGCCCTCGGGGTCGGTGACCATGAACACGACGTTCTTCAGCGTGTCTGCACCCGTCCACGGGCGGTCACCGCGCGCCAGATCCGCACGGCTGTTCGAGATGTCGACCAGCGTCTCGATCGTGGGGGTGTCCGGGGTGTCCTCCGCATGTGCAACAGGTACATCGGACGCGTCTGCCACGGCGGGCGCAGGCGTGACGACGGCCTCCACGTTCGCGGCGTAGTCGCATGAGGTGCAGCGGACGAATGAGTCCTCACCGACCTCCGTGGGTGCAAGGAACTCCTCGCTGGCCGATCCGCCCATCGCACCCGACATGGCTGACACGATGACGAACTGGAGGCGGAGACGGTCGAAGGTGGAGATGTAGGCATCGCGGTGTCGCTGGTAGGAGCGCTCGAGGCCTGCATCGTCGACATCGAAGGAGTAGGAGTCCTTCATGACGAACTCGCGACCTCGAAGGATGCCCGCGCGCGGACGCGCCTCGTCGCGGTACTTGGTCTGAATCTGGTAGATCACCAGAGGCAGGTCCTTGTAGGAGGAGTACTCCCCCTTGACGAGCAGCGTGAACATCTCCTCATGCGTCGGGCCGAGCAGATAGTCGGCCCCCTTGCGATCCTGCAGGCGGAAGAGCGTGTCGCCGTACTCGGTCCAGCGGTTCGTGGTCTCGTAGGGCTCGCGCGGCAGCAGGGCGGGAAAATGCACCTCCTGGAAGCCGGCGGCGTCCATCTCCTCACGCACGATGCGCTCGACGTTGCGATAGACGAGGAAACCGAGGGGAAGCCACGTGAATACCCCGGGGGCGACCCGACGTACATAGCCTCCGCGCACAAGCAGTCGATGGCTCGGCACCTCGGCATCGGCCGGGTCGTCTCGAAGGGTGCGCAGGAACAGCGTCGACATCCGCAGAATCACGTCGCCACCCTAGTGCGTGGCGGAGCGTCCGATCCGGCCGCGCACGTCAGAACAGGACCGTGGCGAACTCACCCACCTGCTCGAATCCCACAGCCTCGTAGCAGCGTCGGGCCGGGACGTTGAAGTCATTGACGTAGAGAGAGACGGTCGAGGAGATCGACGACTGGGCGTGCTCGACGACGGCAGCCATCCCGGCCTCGCTCACACCGGTTCCGCGCAGGGAGGGATCCACCCAGACGCCCTGCACCTGGCACACCCCTGCATGCGCCGCTCCTACCTCGGCCTTGAAGACCACCACGTCGCCATCGACCCTCACGAAGGAGCGCCCCAGCGCCACCAGCTCCGCGATGCGTGCGCGGTAGGCCGACTCCATGCCCCCGGTCACCGGCGAGACACCCACTTCGGCCGTGAACATGTCGATGCACGCGGGGACGAGGATCTCCAGATCCCGCGCCTCCGCCGGGCGCACTCGTGCATCAGCGCGCACCCGCGGAGGACCATCGATGGCGAGGAGGGGCTGACTCTCGCGAACCTCCCGGGCGACCCCCCACGTCCGCGCCAGCCGATCCCACAGGTCGAGCACCTCCTCGCTGGGTCCGACGATGGAGGAGGATCGTCGCCCCGTGCTACGAAGGCGCTGGGCGAATGCCTCTCGAGCGGCGGCGCTGGTCTCGACCGGAACGAGGTTCGCCCCGCAGTACAGGAGCGAGCGGAGCTCGTCGTCTACGAAGAACCCGAGGAACTCGCCTCCCGCACGCCACGGGTCCAGGCCACCGAGCCGGACTCGCGAGATGACCAGGCAATGAGCCACCGGATCGAGGCCAAGGAGTCTCTCCACGGCAGGAAGATCCACGGCCGTGAGGCCGCGGACAGCTCCCACCTCAGCCGTGACGCTCACCGTCAGTCGACCGACACCACGGGCTGACCGGTCTCCCCCGACATCTGCTCCGCGAGGACCATCGCCTCCTCGATCAGCGTCTCGACGATCTTCGACTCCGGGACCGTCTTGATCACCTCGCCGCGAACGAAGATCTGCCCCTTGCCATTGCCGGAAGCGACCCCCAGGTCGGCCTCGCGCGCCTCACCGGGGCCGTTCACCACGCAGCCCATGACGGCCACCCGCAGCGGCACCTCAAGACCCTGCAGACCCGCGGTGACCTGCTCGGCCAGCGTGTAGACATCGACCTGAGCGCGCCCGCAGGATGGGCAGGAGACGATCTCGAGGCCGCGCTGGCGCAGGTTCAAGGACTCCAGGATCGCCAGTCCCACCTTGACCTCCTCGACCGGAGGCGCGGACAGGGAGACGCGAATCGTGTCGCCGATTCCGCGACTGAGCAGCCCACCGAAAGCAACGGCCGACTTGATCGTTCCCTGGAACGTCGGCCCGGCCTCCGTCACTCCAAGGTGCAGGGGGTAGTCGCACTGCTCGGCGAGCAGCATGTACGCCTGCATCATCACGACCGGATCGTGGTGCTTCACCGAGATCTTGATGTCGCGAAAATCGTGCTCCTCAAACAGCGAGGCCTCCCAGAGTGCGGACTCGACCAGCGCCTCGGGCGTCGCCTTTCCGTACTTCTCCATGAGTCGCTTGTCCAAGGAGCCCGCGTTGACGCCGATCCGAATGGGCGTGCCCATGTCCTTTGCGGCCCGGGCGATTTCACCGACCTTGTCGTCGAATTGCTTGATGTTCCCCGGGTTGACGCGCACCCCTGCGCAGCCCGCCTCGATGGCCGCGAAGACGTACTTGGGCTGGAAGTGAATATCGGCGATCACCGGAATGCCACTCTTGCGGGCAATAGCCGGCAGGGCGTCTGCATCGTCCTGGCTCGGGACCGCCACGCGCACCACCTGACACCCCGAAGCGGTCAGTTCCGCAATCTGCTGCAAGGTGGCGTTGACATCGGAGGTGAGAGTCGTGCACATGGACTGGACGCTGACGGGTGCGTCGCCGCCGACCGCCACGGGATGCGTGGGGTGCCTCAGGAGGAGCTGGCGCGAGACCCGCCGGGGAGTCACGACGGGTGCTGGCGCAGAGGGCATTCCGAGACTGATGGACACACCCGCATTATGCCTCCCGGCACTCGCGACCGACAGCGCTGCTGCAGATCCCTCGCCCGAGGAGGTCGGTGCCCGGGCGCGATATCGATGCCCGCGCCACCCTTACCCGAGCGTGATGGGCTTGACCAGGTCGGCCCAGATGACGACAACGGCCATCGCGAGGAGGAGGCCTGCCACCACGTAGGCCACCGGCAGGAGGCGAGCCACATCGACCGGACCGGGATCCGGCCGACCGCGAAGCCTGGCCAGGAACCTCCTGACCGCCTCATAGGCGGCTCCCGCCACGTGCCCCCCGTCCAGCGGCAGGATCGGCAGCAGATTGAACAGGAAGAGGAAGAGGTTCAAGGAGGCGGCCAGGCCAAGGAAGGTCGCGAGCTTGGCCCGGAACGGCTGATCCAGGGCCGCGATGTCTCCACCCAGGCGGCTGACTCCCACCACGCTCACCGGACTGTCCATCTGGCGGTCGCCGCCACCAAGCAGCGTCTCGGTGACCAGCTCGTAGAGGCGGACGGGCAGCGAGACCAGCGCCTGTACCGACCGCACGGTGATGTCCCACATGTACGCGGGAACGGATCCCCACGGCTGGGGCTCCCACGTGAAGCCCGGGGCCAAGCCGATGTAACCCGAGGTCATCACGTCATCGGTCATGTCGCCGGACTCGTCATAGACGGGCCGCGTCGCCTCACCGATCGTCACGATCAATGGAGTCTGAACACCCTGACGATCGACGAGGACGTCGGTCGTGACACCGGGATGGGCGCGGATCCAGTCCGTCGCCTGTGTCCAATCAGTCATCTGCTGGCCGTCGATCGCAAGAATGACATCGCCTTGCTCGAAGCCCGCAGCTGCAGCGGGTGCCGGCACGCTCCCCGTCGGGCACTCGCCCGATGGCAGGGGCGTCCCAGCCGGCTGAGCAGGCGTGGGCGTGCACACACCAACGGAGCTGACCTCCAACGAGGGGGTGGGCAGTCCCACACCAAGCAGCAGCAACGCGAAGAGCACGAAGGCGAACAGCAGGTTCATCAACGGCCCGCCGAGCATGATCACGATGCGTCGGTGCACCGGGAGCCGATAGAAGACTCGGTTCTCGTCCCCTGGTCCGATCTCCTCGCTGGACTGCTCGCGCGCCTGAGCGACCATCGTCGCGAATCGCCCGGTCGTCATGGTGCGCGCCGTTCCGGCGGGCGCCCCTGGCGCGGGCGGGAGCATCCCGATCATGCGGATGTATCCGCCGACCGGGATCGCCTTGACCCCATATCGAGTCTCTCCACGAAGCCGTGACCACACCGTCGGGCCGAAGCCGATCATGTAGTCGGTGACCTTGACCCCGAATCTCTTCGCCGGAACCAGATGCCCCAGCTCATGCAGAGCAATGGACAAACCGATGAGAAGGGCGAAGATGACGATGCCCAGAAGCTCAAGCATGTCAGCGGCCTCCTTCCCTGCGGTATTCGTCGACCAGCGTCCCTGCCCGAGCGCGGGCCCATGCATCTGCAGAGAAGACGTCCGCCAAGGTCGTTGCGTTCCCAGCGACCCAGGCAGAGCCCACCTCCCCGGTGCCTCCCTGCACATGCTCGTCAACCACCCGCGCCACCATCGGCACGATGGCCGCGAACGGCAGTCGCCCCTCGATGAATGCGGCCACGCAAGCCTCATCGGCTCCATTGAAGACGGCGGGAGCAGTGCCGCCAGCCTCGCCGGCCGCTCGTGCGAGAGTCACGGCAGGAAAGGCCGAGGCGTCCAACGGCTCGAACTCCCACGTCGCTGCATGGGTCCAGTCACACGCCGGGGCCGCGTCCGGTACGCGATCAGGCCACGCCATGCCCCAGGCGATCGGAATCCGCATGTCAGGCGGACTCGCCTGAAGAATGGTCGAGCCATCGACGAACTCGACCATCGAGTGCACCACCGACTGCGGATGCACGACCACGTCAATGGAAGCGAAGGGCATGTCGAACAGCAGGTGGGCCTCGATGAGCTCAAGCCCCTTGTTCATGAGGGTCGCCGAATTGATCGTGACGAGCGGACCCATGCTCCACGTGGGGTGGGCCAGGGCCTGATCAAGCGTGACGTCGTCGAGCTGGGAGCTCGTCCAGCCTCGGAACGGCCCACCGCTGGCTGTCAGAACGAGCTTGCGCACTTCCGGACGGGTGCCCGCCAGCAGACACTGCGCCAGCGCCGAATGCTCCGAGTCAACCGGGACGATCTGGCCGGGACGAGCAGCGGCCTTGACGAGCGGCCCGCCGATGATCAGCGACTCCTTGTTGGCCAGGGCCAGGGTTCGCCCTGCCTCGAGAGCCGCCAGGGTGGGCTCGAGTCCTGACGCTCCCGCAAGTCCGTTGAGCACGGTGTCGCACTCCCAGGCCGCCACCTTCACGTTCGCATCCGACCCCGACACGATGACCGGCAGCGGTCGTCCACCGTCCAGAGCGCCCAGGCGTTCCCTGATCTCCTCGGCCGCCGCCTCATCGGGCACTCCTACGATGTCGACGGCGAAGCGGTGGGCCTGCTCTGCGAGAACAGGCAGCCGTGATCGACCCGCCGTGAGTCCGACGATGCGGAACGCCTCCGTGTTGCGCGCGGCCACCTCGAGCGCTTGCGTGCCGATCGAGCCGGTGCTTCCCAGGATGACGACACGGCGGGGATCGGACATGAAGTGAGGCTACCTCGCAGACCACTCTCGGCCAGCGTCGGAGACCTTCACCGCGACTGCCCGGGGACCGGTCAGCCCAGAGATCGGAGGGCGAACCAGAGGTCAGCTCGAACGGACGGATCGTCGAGGGACGCCCCGAGAGCGGCCTCCGCACGACGGAGTCGATGGCGCACGGTGTGCCGATGTATGCCGAGGTCCTGCGCGGTGGCGTCGACCTGGCCGTGATGCGCGAGCCACGCTCTCAGCGTCGTCTTCAACTCGGCGCCCTCGTCGACCGCCGAGAACGGCCGCAGATAGGACTCGGCCCACGCACGGGAGAGTGATCCATCGATCAGCGAATCGATGCTCCGGGTCCGCAGATCACCGAACATGCACCAGCCCGTGCCCGATGTCGATGCCTCACGGGCCTGGGCTAAGGCCTGGCGGACGTTGATCGGATCCGTCAGATCGGTCACCTCAGACACGCCCACAGCGCGAAAGGCTGAGGTCGACCCCCAGGTGCGGATGCTGTCCGGAAGTCGCCCGTGCTCGTCCACGGCGACCAGCCCGACGAGAACACCACTGCCATCGGCGGCGAGAACGACGTCCCCGTCACCCGCGTGCTCCGGCACGGAGACCTTCGGATCCAGAGCTCGCGCCACCACTGCCACCGCACGCCTCGGGTCGAATCGGCCGAACCCGAGATCATTGAGTCGCGCGGACGAGAGTCCGTCGACGCTCGCATGCTCGATGAGCAGCGCGTGCCACCGGCCGCCTGCCCCATCACGTGCCGCCGCCGAGTTGGTTCCCCAAGACAGCAGTGAGACACCGAGGTTCACCACGGCCTGATCGGCCGATGTCAGGTGCCGAGGGCTGCCGATCACCAGGAAGCCGCGGACGGTCTCGCGGATGCCGACCGGGACGAGCACGGTGTGCTGCCCACCCGTGACAACCGAGGCTGATGCCAACAATCCGCGGGGACGCAGGCGATCGACCTCACCTTGAAGGTCTGCAGCCTGATCCACGGCCGAGGCTGGTGCCGCATTGACCACGGCGCCGGTCGGGGACAGGTGCAGGGCAAAGCCTCCGACATGCTTGGCCAAGGTGGCCACGACTGCTTCCGCCCAGGTCGAGTCCGAGTCACCCGACGCGCTGGCGGCGAGCACCGCACGAATCATCTTGCGCTGGCTGTCGAAGGATGCCCCCGACTCCGCGTATTCCTCAGCCGACAGCAGCCGCGAGACTGCCCTGCTCACCGCCACGAACGGGAGCGGCTCGGGCACGATGATGACGGGCAGGCCCAGTTCCTCCCCAGCGGCCACCAAGGCGGCGGGTACCTGAACATGATGGAGTCCGACTCCGAAGCCGAGGCCTGCCGCATCCGCCCGCACGAGCCTTTCGACATATGCCCGACACTCAGATGCGTCGCTGGACATGGCCATGCCGGTGGTCAGGACGAGATCGCCGGACTCGATCCAGGGCGTGGGGTCCTGCTGCTCTGACACGGCCACCCACCGCAGAGGTCGATCCAAGGATGGCGTGTGGGTTGCCAGCCGAAGGTCCAGTTCGGCCAGCAGAACCACCTGTTCGACCGTGACGGTCATGAGCACCTCCGACGTTGTGGACAACTGTAGGGCCACGCACGCTCCATTTCGGACGAGATCAGTCGCTGGTCCTCGCCCTATCCTCGGTCTCGTGCGGGATGCTCTCCTTTCCTTGCGAGCCCTCGCCTCCCGCCCAGACCGACGAGGAGCGCCATGACTGACACCGCCGCCCCATCCCTGCAGAGCGCGCTTCCGCAGGAGCGTCGACTGGTCACCGAAATACCCGGACCGGTGTCCACCGCACTGCAAGCACGCAAGCAGTCCGCCGTCTCAGCCGGCGTCGGCGTCATGCTGCCCGTCTATGTCGTGCGCGCCGGAGGAGGCGTGCTCATCGATGCCGATGGCAATTCCCTCATCGACCTCGCCTCCGGCATTGCCGTCACCACCGTCGGCAACGCCAACCCGGATGTCGTGTCTGCGGTTCAGACCCAGGTGGCAGCCTTCACCCACACCTGCTTCATGGTCACGCCCTATTCCGGATACGTCGAGGTCTGCGAGGCGCTCAATCGACTCACGCCTGGCGACCATGAGAAGCGGTCGGCGCTCTTCAACTCCGGCGCTGAGGCTGTCGAGAACGCTGTCAAGATCGCTCGCGCGTACACCAAGCGCCAGGCCGTCGTCGTTCTCGAGCACGGCTATCACGGCCGCACGAATCTCACCATGGGCATGACGGCGAAGAACATGCCGTACAAGCACTCCTTCGGCCCGTTCGCGCCGGAGATCTACCGGGTGCCCGCCTCCTATCCGTTCCGCGATCGCGGTCTCAAGGGTCCAGAGATGGCGGAGATCGCGACGACGCGCATCGATCGCGAGATCGGTGCGGAGAATGTCGCAGCCATCATCGTCGAGCCCATCCAGGGCGAGGGTGGCTTTATCGTCCCTGATCCCGGCTACTTCAAGGCGATGGCTGACTTCGCCCAGGCGCACGGAATCGTGTTCGTGGCCGATGAGATCCAGTCGGGCTTCTGCCGCACCGGCGACTGGTTCGCCTCCGAGTACGAGGATGTCGTGCCCGATCTGATCACCACCGCCAAGGGGATCGCCGACGGCATGCCCCTTGCCGCCGTCACGGGTCGAGCCGAGATCATGGACGCGGTGCACGCTGGTGGACTCGGTGGCACCTACGGCGGCAATCCCGTCGCATGCGCGGCAGCGCTCGCCGCCATCGGGTGGATGGAGCGCAACGATGCTCCCGCGCTGGCGCGCGAGATCGAGTCGCTCATGATTCCCCGACTCAAGGAGATGGCCGTTCAGTTCCCGGCCATCGGCGATGTGCGTGGACGAGGTGCCATGATCGCCATCGAACTGATCAAGCCAGGGACCATGGACCCTGACGCCGAGCTCGCGGGTGCACTCAGTCGGTTCTGCCACCAGCACGGCGTCGTGACTCTCACGACGGGCACACACGGGAACATCTTCCGGTTCCTGCCCCCTCTGACCATGCCGCACGCACTCCTGGAAGAGGCGCTCGGGATCCTCGAGCAGGCCTTCGAGGCATCCGCCTCCTGACCCATCCAGGTGGCAATGGGGTCGCAACGCCGCTGCGTACCGAGCTTCCTGCACGACGCAGGGCTACGACATGGATGACTTCACTGAGGCACAGTTCGACGCCCTTGCGGTTCTGCAGCAGAAGATCGACGTGGGCTACATCCGCCAGGTCACCGGAAACGACTACATCGCGGCCCTGGACAGCGGTGATGCCATCGCCTCCATCGGCTGGTCTGGTGACGTCCTGGCACTCGGCAGGAAGTTTGGCTTCTCCATCCCGGAGTCTGGCGGGATGATCTGGGCGGACAACATGCTGATTCCCTCAGTGGCGACACACAAGGCCGACGCTGAACGCCTCATGAACTACTACTACGACCCGCTCGTCGCCGCCCGGCTGGCCGCATGGGTGCAGTACGTGTGTCCAGTTCAGGGCGCCCAGGAGGCCATGGCAGACGTCGATCCAGACCTCGTCGATGACCCGTGGATCTTCCCGACCCCGGAACTTCTGGTCCAGGCACAGGAGTTCATGTGCCTCGGCCCAGAACTCCGAGAGCAGTACACCCACCGGTTCCTGATGGCAGTCGGCGCCTAGGAGCGGTTATCCACAGGTCCGAAGATGACCATGGCAGCGGGTGACGACACCGCCTAGCGTGCCGGTGTGCGACCGACGATGCTGGCGATGATCCTCGCTGCCGCCATTGCCGTCGGTCAGGCTGCACCCGCTCGCGCCGACGATCAGGCGGTGACCCTTGAAGCGGCGACGGGCTGGTTCTGGGAGTGGTCGGATGGCTCGCGAGCGCGGTCGCGCACGATCTCAGAGGACCAGCACCGGACGTGGTCCGCGCTTCCACGCCTGCGCGTCGCCAGCAGTCCTGGCCAGCCAGGGCGCCTCGTCACTCTCGAGGTACGCCACCGCGGGCGCTGGAGCGTCGAGGACTCCGGTGTCACGGACCGCACCGGTCGGGCGCACGTAAGCCTCAACCCCTACTGTGCCGACGGCGCATGGTGCAACGAGACGTCGACGTATCGCATCCGCGTTGCATCCCAGACGGCGACTTTCACGGTCCGGTTCAGCCCGGCAGACTGAGCTCCTGCATTCCATGGGGCTGCCCATAGGCACCCGCCATCAACTCCAGGTAGGGCACGGCGTCGAAGGCCTCCGGCCCCAGCACGCCCGCTCCGCTCCAGATTCCGGTGGCCAACAGCTCCAGCGCAATCACCGGGTTCATGGCCGTCTGCCATACAACCGCCTGCACTCCGTACTCGCGCATCGTCCACTTGTTGTCTGCGACGTGATAGAGGTACACCTCTCGCGGCTGCCCGTCCTTTCCTCGACCCGTCACCCACGTGCCCGCACAAGTCTTGCCCGACATGCGGTCCCCTAGCGTCGCCGGATCTGGCAGCGCCGCAGCCACGACGTCGCGCGGACTCACCCTTTGCCCCTTCACGTCGACGGGCTCGGTGCTGTCGAGTCCCAATTTGTGCAGCGTCTTCAGCACCTCGATGAACTCATCCCCCAGGCCGTACTTGAAGGTGACCCGCTTGCAGTCGATCCACCGAGGAACGAGCAGGACCTCCTCATGCTCGACGTTGATGACCTCGATCGGCCCGATGCCCTCGGGGAAGTCGAACACCTCCGGCTCGGAGAAGGGTGCGGTCGTGAACCATCCACGATCCCGCTCCCAGATGATCGGGGGGTTCAAGCACTCCTCGATTGTCGTCCAGATGGAGAACGAGGGGGCGAAGTCATAGCCCTCGACCACCAGGTTCGCGCCGTCCCGAATGCCGATCTCGTCGATCTCCTCGAAGAGATGGTCGGCCGCATAGCGGGCGAAGACATCCGCGAGACCAGGCTCGACACCCATGCCGCACAGGGCGAGCAGCCCCCTGTCCACCCAGTCGGGGTCTCGGGCGAATTGCTCGTCGCCGAGTTTGAGCCCCACCTGCTCATGCGGCGACGCCGGATGTGGTCGGCTCAGGCTCATGGCCGTGTCGAGGTAGTTCGCTCCGGCCTCTAGGGCCGCGTCGAAGATCGGCATCACAAAACGCGGGTCCACGAGATTCGCCACGTGCGTGATCCCACGTTCACGGCACAGGCGCACGATGGCGTCCTTGTCGCTCGCGTCGAGGCGCACACCGTCGAAGCGCGGATCATCGACACGCTCCGCCAGCGGACGTGCGCGGGACTCGTCGTAGTCAGCCACCGTCCACGACTCGAAGTACGCGCGACGCTTCGCAATCAGGGCGGCAGACGTGCCGACACCCCCGCAGCCAATCGCCAAGACCTTCATCACATTGCCTTCCCTTCTCCAGCTGCGCGCACGTCGGCGTGACTCACGAGTCAAATCCCATACCAAGTGAATCCAGTGTCCTCAGCCACAGATTCCGACGGCCGCCATGACGGTCAGCATGAGCCAGCGACTTCGTGGTGACAGCTATGCCTGCAGATCGCAGTGGCTCGGGCGGAAAGGGAATGGGCTTGGACCGGACCATCTCCAGACGGGTGCGCTCTGTATCGCGCCCGTTCAGCAGATCAAGCATCGTCTGGGCGCCGAAGCGCGAGGCACCCACCCCAAGTCCCGTGAATCCGAGGACGTACCCGACTTTGCCGCCCATGGCGGTTCCCCAGAAGGCAGAGAACCGAGAGCACGTGTCGATCGCACCGCCCCAGCCGTGCGTGAAGGAGATGCCCTCAAGAGCCGGGAACGTCTGCAGGAAGTGCTCGGCCAGATGCCCGAAGTAGCTCGTGTCGTGCTCATGCTCGCGTGCGAAGGTGCTCCCGTAATGATGCACCGCGTCATAGCCGCCCCAAAGGATGCGCCCATCGGGAGTGACCCGGTAGTAGTGGAACTGGTTTCCCGCGTCTGACACTCCCTCGCGCCCGTCCCACCCGATTGCAGCCCAGTGGTCTGCGGTCAAGGGCTCCGTCACCAGCACGTAGTCATAGACCGGAACGATGTAGTGCTTGAGCCGCTTCAGCAGCGGCGGGTAGGCGTTCGTGGCCAATGCCACTCGTGCCGCGCGCACCGAGCCCGAGCGCGTGACGACCACGACGTGGTCGTCCTCGTCCAGCAGATCCTTAACCGGTGAACCCTCATACAGGTGGACTCCGACGGACCGGCATGCCCCAGCAAGACCCCAGGCCAATCGCGCTGGATCGACGAGGGCGACGCTCCTTCGGTCAACCAGTCCCGCGAGGTAGCTGCTCGAGTCCACCAGCGCTCGCGCACCGGCAGCGTCCAGGAGTTCGACCTCCTGACCATAGCTCTGCGCGAGCTCGGCCATGGCCTTGAGCTCCTCCACCTGATGCTCGGAAACCGCCACGTCCATCTCACCGGTCCGCACGAAATCGCACTCGATGCCGAATTCCTCGATCGTCTGCTCAATCGCGTCCAGATTCTCCTGACCCATGCGAAGCAGATCCGGCAGTTCATCTTCGAATCGCTCGGCGCCGTTGGCCAGTCCATGGGTGAGGGAGGCGGCGACGAACCCCCCATTGCGACCCGTGGCTCCTTCCGCCACCCGACCGCCCTCCAGGACGACCACGGTGCTCGACGGGTCTTCCCGCTTGGCGAGCAGTGCTGTCCACAGGCCCGTGAAGCCTGCGCCAACAACGACGAGATCCGCCTCGACGTCATCGATCAACGGCGGCGTCGGGTCGGGTCGATCAGGGGTATCGAGCCAGTATGGCTGTACTCGTAGGCCCGCGAGAGCGGCCTGCGAGCGCGCGGTGGACTCAGATGAGAAGTGCATGGGACTCCTTGCCAAAGACGATCAGCGCGGAGCAGGGCCGATCGCCCTGCCGTCCCACCAGTCCCTTCGATCGATCAGAATGCAGACGATCGCGTGGTCGCTCGCCTAGACCCACATGGTAATCCTCACGTGGCCTGACGGTCGTGCCACGACTATGACCTTGAGAGAGTGTCCATATCCACAGCGCTTCGCTCGAGAGCCTGCCTGCGCCGATGGTTGACGAACTGCGCGGTCAGCACGATGGCCAGTGCGACGAGGAAGACGATGGTCGCCAGGGCGTTCACCTGAACCGGGATTCCACGCTGAGCGGCACCCCAGATATAGATCGGGAAGGTGACCAGCGTGCCGGCATTGAAGAAGCTGATGATGAAGTCATCGAATGACAGCGAGAAGCCCAGCAGTGCTGCGCCGAGAATGCCAGGGAGCACCAAGGGGAAGGTCACGTAGCGGAACACCTGTCGAGGACCGGCATAGAGGTCGCGAGCTGCCTCTTCCAGCCTTGGGTCCATTCCCTGCAGACGCGCCTTCACGGTGACAACGACGAACGAGATGATGAACATGATGTGGGCGATCGTGACCGTCGCCTGGCCGAGCGGGAACCTCAGATTCAGGAAGAGGGCCAGCAGGCTTGCGCCCATGACGACCTCGGGTGTGGCCATCGGCAGAAAGATCAGCAGGTTCGTCGTGCTGCGCCCGCGGAAGCGATATCTCACCAGCGCGAAGGCGATCATGGTTCCCAGGATCGTCGCGACGATGGTGGAGATGATGCCGATCTGAATGCTGGTGGCAAAGGATGAGCACACACCCGGAACGCCACACAGATTCGTCCAGCCGTCAAGGGAGAATTCATTCCAGCTGAGGTTGTACTTGCCTGCCGGCTTGTTGAACGACAGCACCATGATCACGGCGATCGGAATGAACAGGTACACGAGAACGGCAACCGCCACGATGCCGATGAGATGGTGCCTCAGCCAGCGCATCACACGAGGTCCTCCGTCCCGGCTCGACGGATGTACGTGAACACCAGCACGAGAATGGCCGCCATCAGCACGAAGGACAGCGCACTCGCAGTCGGATAGTCACGGAACTGGATGAAGTTGATCTGGATGGCATTGCCGATCATTCGGTTTCCGGTAGAGCCCAGAAGAGCCGCATTGATGTAGTCACCCGAGGCAGGAATAAACGTGAGCAGCGTTCCGGCGACGATGCCCGGCATGGAGAGCGGCCACGTGACCTTGCGGAAGGCGGTCTGCGGCGACGCGTACAGATCGCCAGCAGCCTCCATGAGTCGCGGATCGATCTTCTCAAGCGCGGCATACAGCGGAAGGATCATAAAGGGCAGGAAGTTGTAGGTCAGACCTGCCACCACGGCGATGCCCGTGTTGAGGATGCGCCCTTCCGGAAGCAGGTGCAGGGAGTTGAGCGTGCTCGTGATGATGCCCTCGTCCGCCAGGATCGTCTTCCACGCGTATGTGCGGAGCAGGAACGATGCGAAGGAAGGGGCTATGACGAGCACCAGCATGAGGCTGCGCCATTGCCCCGCCCGAAAGGCGATGAAGTAGGCCAGCGGGTAGGCGATGGCCAGCGCCAGCAGGGTGGCGATACCCGCGTACAGGAACGATCTCAGGAACAGCGGCCAGTACTCGGCCATGGCAGACGCGTAGTTGCCGAACTCAAGGCCCAACTGGTACTTGCCCGGGGACCCCACCACTGGCTGCTGCAGGCTCGTCATGAACAACGTCACGAACGGGATCGCGAAGAAGACACCCAGCCATGCCATGCCGGGGAACAGCAGCAGGTAGCCCGTCTTGGATGACCGCTGGGCGACCGGTGCCGACGCACCTGAGCGCGCCGCTGTGGGAACAACCGCGACCATCGTCAGTCCTCCGCGCCGCGAACCCGCAGGTGGGCGTTCACGCGCTCAGCCTCGATCACCTCTGGATCGATACCGGCACCTCGGCCAGGCGCGGGATCGAGTCCGAACGTGTGGCTCGGCGCCCAATGCAGGATGACGGGGTCACCGACACTGCAGCGGTCCCCGACGACGACGTTCTGCTCGAAGACGATGAGCTCCTGGCCCCAAGGGGCGTCGATCAGGTACTGCGTCGAGACGCCCGTGTAGGAGACGTCGGTGACCCGCCCCTCCAGCCGGTTGTGGCCATCGGGAACCTGCTCCGCGTCGACGGCGTCGAGAACAGTGATCTTCTCGGGCCGAACACCCAACGTCACGTCGGAGCCGGAGCAGAAGCAGCGGTCGGAGGGAACCATGAAGGACAGGCCGTGCGCCTCGATGACACCGAACTCCCCCGACGCACCGGTGCGTCGCCCTTCAATCAGGTTCGACTGACCGAGGAAGTTGGCGACGAACACCGTCTGCGGAGTCTCGTAGATGTCAGCCGGATGGCCCATCTGCTCGATTCGACCTGCATTCATCACGGCCACGGTGTCGGCCATGGTCATGGCCTCCTCCTGATCGTGCGTGACATGCACGAAGGTCGTGCCCACGTCCATCTGGATGCGCTTGAGCTCGATCTGCATCTGCCGGCGCAGCTTCAGGTCCAATGCACCCAGCGGCTCATCGAGCAGCAGGACATCCGGCCTGTTGATCAAGGCTCGAGCGACGGCGACTCTCTGCTGCTGACCGCCGGAAAGCTGCGACGGCTTCCGTCGAGCCAGGCTGCCGAGCTCGACCAGATCAAGCATCTGCTCGACGGCTGGCTTGACTTCCTTGATGCCGCGACGACGAAGGCCGAAGGCAACGTTCTCGAAGATGTCCAGATGCGGGAACAGCGCGTAGGACTGAAAGACGGTGTTGACCGGCCGCTCGAACGCCCGCAGACCGGTGATGTCCTTCTCGCCGATGCGAATACTGCCCTCGGTGGGATCCTCGAGTCCCGCCACCATCCGCAGGGTCGTCGTCTTGCCGCAGCCTGACGCACCCAGAAGGGCGAAGAACGACCCTGCCGGAATGGTGAGCGTGAGATCGTCGACAGCGACGAAGTCACCGAACCTCTTGGTGAGGTTCTGCAGGTGCAGGTCCTCCACAGCACGTGCAGCGTCAGTCACGATGACCTCTTCCTCGTTGAAGATCCGTGGTGTGCGAGACCCGCGTGCGACTAGTTGCCGATCGCCTTCTGGAACTCGCGCTCGTACTTGTCGTTCTGCTCAACGGTGAGCTCCATGAAGATGAAGGTCTGGTCCAGCAGCGCCTGGGTTGGGAAGATGAACTCATCGGTCGCCAGCTCCGGATCGAGAGCCTCCATCGCCTCCTGAGCGCCCTCTACCGGGCAGATGTAGTTCACGTAGGCCGCCACCTCGGCCGCAACCTCGGGGTCGTAGTAGTAGTTCATCGCCAGCTCGGCGTTCTTCTTGTGCTGGGCAAGTGCCGGGATCTCCATGTTGTCGGTCCACAGCGTTCCGCCGGACTCCGGGATCTCGAATCCGAAGTCCTCGCCGAGGGCCAGGATGTCGCCGGACCAGCCGATGACGCCGATGACGTCGCCCGACTCCAGTGCCGCGATGTAGTCGTTGCCCGTGACCTGCCGGACCTGGCCGCTGTCGACCTGCTTGGTCAGCAGCTCAATGGCCGAACTGAACTCATCGTCGGTGAAGTTGGCGGGGTCGTAGCCAAGTGAGGCAAGCATGACGCCCATGGTGTCGCGCATCTCCGTCAGAAGGGTCACGCGACCCTTGATCGCGGGATCGAAGAGCTGATCGAGCGTGACCAGCTTGTCGTTGCCGGTCGCGTCGGCGTACGCGGACTTGTTGAAGCCGAATCCGGCGATACCGGACTGCCAGGGCAGCGTGTACTCGCGGTTGGGATCGAAGCTCACGCTCTTGAGCCGCGGAATGATGTTGCCCGCGTTCGGCATGATCGACTTGTCGAGCTTCTGCGCGAATCCGTTCTGGATCCACAGGGCGGCCATCCAGTCCGTGAGGACAACGAGATCGCGGCCGATGTCCTGGCCCTGCTCGAGCTGCGTGCGCACCTTGGCGTAGAACTCGTTGTTGTCGTTGATGTCTTCCGTGTAGGTCACAGCGACGCCTGTCTCGGACTGGAAGGCCTCAAGCGTCGGGCGAACACCGGAGTCCTCGTCAACGTCGATGTACAGCGGCCAGTTTGACCAGTTGAGGGTCTTGTCGGTGTCGCTCATGTCCTCGGCCGATGCCGCCTCGCCGGACGCCTCGGAATCACCACCGGTGCCGCAGGCGGCAGCCACCATGGCCGCACTACCGATGCCTGCGGCCTGGAGCAGCCGACGGCGGGAGACGGAGGACCGCATGGTCCCTGCAATGGCGGCAATAGCTTCGGGTCGCTTGGTGGTCATGTCGTCCTCCGGTCGAGTTCTGTTCGGTTGAGTGGTGCTGATCGGTTGAGTGGTGCTGTTCGGTTCGCTGGCTGTTCAGTTGAGTAGTTCTGCTCGTGCGTCGTGCCGGGTGCTGATGCTGGCTAGTAGGGCAGGTTACGCCGGTCCGGTGAAGATTGTGCGGTGCCACGGCTTTTGCGCCACACCCGTGATGTCCATGGACACGTGCTTGATCTGGGTGTACTCGTCAAACGAGTAGGTGGACATGTCCTTGCCGAATCCGGACTGCTTGTAGCCCCCGTGCGGCATCTCGCTCACGATCGGAATGTGGTCGTTGACCCAGACGCATCCCGCCCGGATTTCGCGCTGTGCCCGCAGGGCTCGGTAGATGTCCTTGGTCCAGGCCGAGGCGGCGAGCCCGTAGACGGTGTCGTTGGCCAGCGCAAGGCCCTCGTCATCGGTGTCGAAGGGCAGCACCACGAGTACCGGCCCGAAGATCTCGTCCCGAACGATCTCCGAGTCCTGAGCCGCCCCCACCACCAGGGTGGGGAGGTAGAAGGCTCCTGATGCCAGATCCCCGCCGGGGGCAGCACCGCCGACGACCACGGTCGCACCGCCCGAGCGGGCACGGTCGACGAAACCGCCGACTCGCTCGGCCTGCCGAGCCGAGACCAGCGGACCGAGGTCGGTACCGGGATCCTCCGTGGGGCCGAGTCGGATGGCGCCGAACAGATCGGCCACGCCGGCGACGAAGGCGTCGTACAGAGGGCGCTGCACGTAGGCGCGCGTCGCGGCCGTGCAGTCCTGCCCGGTGTTGATCAGCGAGCCGGCCACGGCTCCATGCACCGCAGCTTCAAGGTCGGCGTCATCGAACACCACGAAAGGCGCCTTGCCGCCGAGCTCAAGGTGGACGCGCTTAACCGATGCGGTCGCGATCTCCATGACCCGCTTGCCGACGGGCGTCGAGCCCGTGAACGAGACCATGTCGACACCGGGATGCCCCACCAGCGCCTCACCGGCCACCGGTCCGGTGCCCACCACGACGTTGACCACGCCGTCAGGGATGCCCGCCGCTCGACAGTCCTCAGCGAGCATCAGGGTGGTCAGCGGCGTGATCTCTGCCGGCTTGAGCACGATCGTGTTGCCAGCGGCGACTGCCGGCAGCATCTTCCACATGGCCATCTGGAGGGGGTAGTTCCACGGCGCGATCGAGCCCACGACCCCGATGGGCTCACGCCTGATCAGCGACGTGTGGTCACCGTCCCACTCAGCGGCCGCCTTGCCCTCGAGATTTCGCGCGGCTCCAGCAAAGAACGACACGTTGTCGATCGAGCCGGGGATATCGAAACCTGTGCTCAGCCGGATCGGCTTGCCGGTCTGCCGGGTCTCGACGATGGCGTACTCGTCCGACCGCTCCTCCAGGCGAGCAGCCAGACGGTGCAGGGCGGCGGATCGCTCCACCGGCGGCTGGCCAGACCAGTCGGCATACGCCTCTCGAGCAGCCGAAACAGCGTGACCGACATCGTCAGCGTCCGCGTACGCGAAGGAATCGACCACCGAGCCATCAGCCGGGTTGATGACCTGCCCTACGGTCGATGATCGCCCCGTGCGGGACCTCCCGCCAGCGAACACCGCCTCGGTCATTCGGTCATCCTCTCCATCACAGTTTCATCCAAGACCGTCGGATCGATCGCTCCCTGCACCGGCCCGAAGGCGGCCTTGGAAAACGGGATCCGTGGCTCTCACGGCATCGAAGCACGAAAAGCATGCTGATACAAGGAATCGGGAGTGGTTTAGCGAATCGAAACACGATCGTAACGATGGAAATCGTCGTCCGAGATGACGGGAATCGTCGTCATGGGCCGGATGGGATCACACCCCGCGCAGAATCCCCTCGGCTCCCGCGGCAGCCGACAGCGCCTGCACCACGGCCGCCACCTCATCAGGATCCTCCTCGTCCAGCATGCTCGTCGTGACGCGCACGTGCCGGCTCGGCTCCTCGGTCACCATGAACGGCCCGCCAGGTGATACTCGAATCCCATGGGCAGCCAGCGCCACGAGCGCGGCCCGCTCATCGGCCACCTCGACCCACGCGTTGATTCCGTCACCGGCGGTACTCTTCACGCCTCGGCGCGCCAGCCCCGATCGGAGCGCGAGACTGCGAACCGCGTACATGGATCGAGCTCGCTCGACAGCCGCGACCGCACCCGGATCGGTCAGGAGCTCAACGAGGACGGACTGCAGCAGCCGACTCGTCCAGCCAGGCCCGAGCATGCGGCGAGAGACAAGGGGATCGATGATCTCAGCTGACCCACCGACCGCCGCGATCCGCAGGTCGGGGCCGTGCGACTTGCTGTAGCTGCGGATATGCACGGTGCGCTCGGGGAGGTGCCGGCCAAGGCTCACGTCCTCGCCCGTCGCGATATCGCCCGAATGATCATCCTCCACGGCCACGGCCCGCGAACCCAGCCGTGCGTCTGCAAGCACCGCCGCGAGCATCGCCGCTCGCTCGACCGTCATGCTCACCCCGGTCGGATTCTGGGCCCGGGGCTGAAGGAAGACCGCCACCGGCTTCCTCGCCAGTGCCACCGCCATCGACCGCGGGGTCACCCCGGAATCGTCGAGCTCCAGCGGAAGGATGTCGGCGCCGGCACGCTCCAGGAGATCGATGAGCGGCGGGAAGCCGGGGTTCTCCATGGCGACGCGGTCCCCCAGCCGGACCACCTGGTCGACGATGCGGGACAGGGCGTCAAGTGCACCGTCGACCACGGTGAGTCGCTCGGGCGCGAACGGCCAGTCCGATCGCAGCAGTTCCTCGAGCTCCGGCAGCACCGGTTCGTCGAGGTAGCTCGTCGTCCACGATGTGGACCGGGCCACCACTCGGTCGACTGCATCGCGTAGCGGGGGCAAAAGGGCAGGATCGGGGGTGCCCGTGGATAGATTCACTCCCTCGCCCTCGGATGGGCCGCCGATGCCCAGGTAGCGGATCGGCCGGCTGGGTTCAGCGGTCTGCGTCACGAAGGTGCCCGCCCGGCCGCGCGCCTGAATGGCGCCAACGGCCCCGAGCGCCTGCCACGCCTCACTGACGGTGGCCGGGCTCACGGACAGGGCGGCGGCGAGCACCCGAACCGTGGGCAGTCGATCGCCGGTCTGAAGGCGCTCGGACCGGATGAGCCGATGAACAGCGGCCGCGATGCCCTTGGGAGACCGATCCTCCAGCGACGACACGATCAGGGTCAGCGGGTCGGCGATGTCAGCGGGAGCATCCCGCTCGGCAACCTGCCCTTCGGCAACCTGTCCCTGAGCAAGGAGGTCTGTCGACGCGAGCCCGTCCACCATTGACATCCGCTCGCCTCCCGCTCGGTTGCACGCCCCCGCGGACCTCGCTTCACACGCCAAATGTTCAGTACGCGAAAAAGTCCGAAAGAACTTTGTAGAAACCCTTTTGTAACACAACTGTTTATGTCTACTGTCCAGAATTACAGATGTTGACACGGGTCGACAAGGGCCACCCACGAGGAGGAGCGCATGACCATCGTTCGAGCAGCCTTGGTGCAGACCGACTGGACCGGCGACAAGGAATCGATGATCGTCAAGCACGAGGAGTACGCACGACAGGCAGCGGCGGAGGGCGCCAAGGTCGTGTGCTTCCAGGAGCTGTTCTACGGTCCGTACTTCTGCCAGGTGCAGGATGCCCAGTTCTACGAGTACGCCGAGCAGATTCCCGGCCCCATCGTGGAGCGCTTTCAGGCCCTCGCCCGCGAGCTCAACTTGGTCATGGTGCTGCCGATGTACGAGGACGCCGGCCCGGGGTTCCTCTACAACACGGCCGCGGTCCTCGACGCGGACGGCAGCTACCTCGGCAAGTACCGCAAGCAGCACATCCCCCACGTCAATGGCTTCTGGGAGAAGTTCTACTTCCGTCCCGGGAATGGCGGCTACCCCGTGTTCGAAACCGCCGTCGGCCGGATCGGCGTCTACATCTGCTACGACCGCCACTTCCCCGAGGGCTGGCGTGCGCTGGGTCTCAATGGTGCACAGATCGTCTTCAACCCCAGCGCCACCTCCCGTGGACTCTCGCAGTACCTCTGGAGCATCGAGCAGCCTGCGGCGGCCGTGGCCAATGAGTACTACGTGGGAGCGATCAACCGAGTGGGGATCGAGCCCCTAGGCGATGACGACTTCTACGGCCAGTCCTACTTCGTCGATCCTGAGGGCAACTACGTCGGCGAGAAGGGCGACCCCCACAAGCCCGAGCTGATCATCAGGGACCTCGACCTGGACCTGATCACCGAGGTGCGCAATCGCTGGCAGTTCTACCGGGATCGTCGTCCCGACGCATACGACGATCTTGTGCGCCCCTGAGGCGGCAGACTGTATCCGGCAGAAGTAGCGTGACGACGACCTGAACGAAGCACACTCCAGGCGAAGAAGGGACCACCGGCCATGACCATCCTGATCAAGAACGGAACCATCGTCACCGCCCAGGGCAGCAGCCAGGCGGATGTCCTCGTCGACGGCGAGACCATCGCGGCGATCCTCGCTCCGGGTGAGCGGACCCTGGGTGTCGACCTCGCGGCGTCGGTGGATCGGGTGATCGATGCCACGGGCAAGTACGTGGTTCCGGGCGGCATCGACGGACACACCCACATGGAGATGCCGTTCGGCGGAACCGTGGCGTCGGACAGCTTCGAGACGGGGACGAGGGCTGCGGCCTGGGGCGGCACCACCACCATCATCGACTTCGCCGTTCAGAAGCAGGGTGAGCGAGTTCAGGACTGTCTGGCGGAATGGCACCGCAAGGCCGACGGCAACTGCGCGATCGACTACGGGTTCCACCAGGTGGTCGGCGGTGTTGATGCCGACTCCCTCAAGGCCATGGACGAATTGGTCGACGAGGGAGTCACGACCTTCAAGTTGTTCATGGCCTACCCGGGCGTCTTCTTGAGCTCGGACGGTCAGATCCTGCAGGCCATGCAGCAGGCGTCGGGCAACGGGGCGATGATCATGATGCATGCCGAGAACGGCAGCGCCATTGACGTGCTCGTGGCCCAGGCGCTCGCGGAGGGCAAGACGGACCCGAAGTACCACTCGCTCACTCGACCCTGGGAGACGGAGGCGGAGGCCACCAACCGGGCCATCATGCTGGCGCGCATGACGGGAGCGCCGCTGTACATCGTGCACATGTCGGCCAAGCAGGCAGTCAACGTGCTCCAGGCACACAAGGACGAGGGCTGGAACGTCTTCGGCGAGACCTGCCCTCAGTACCTGTACCTCTCCCTTGAGGACCAGCTGTCGCAACCTGGATTCGAGGGAGCCAAGTGGGTCTGCTCCACTCCCCTGCGATCCAAGGCCGAGGAGCATCAGGAGGAGCTCTGGCGCTACCTGCGCACCAACGACCTGTCCGTCATCAGTACCGACCACTGCCCCTTCTGCTTCAAGGAGCAGAAGGAGATGGGTGTGGGCGACTTCTCCAAGATCCCCAACGGCATCGGCTCGGTCGAGCACCGAATGGATCTGATCTACCAAGGCGTGGTCGACGGGAGGATTAGCCTGCAGCGCTGGGTGGAACTGTGCTCGACCACACCGGCCCGCATGTTCGGCCTCTACGGCCGCAAGGGCGACATTCGCCCGGGCTTCGATGCCGACATCGTCATCTACGATCCGGCTGGCCGGACGGAGATCGGGTACCACAAGACACACCACATGAACATGGACCACTCCGCCTGGGAGGGCGTGGTGATCGACGGGCACGTCGATACCGTGCTTTCCCGCGGCAAGGTCGTCATCGACGACAACGAGTACCACGGTGCAAAGGGAGACGGCGTGTTCCTCAAGCGCGGTCTCTCCCAGTACCTGATCTGATCACCACCGGCTGACCGCCCACGTCACCACACCGATCCACACCCGGATCACGCTCCACAAGACCGATACCCCGGTCGACACGAAGAACCGAGTGGCCCGCACTACGGCCTGAACCCACGAAGGAAGCCATGCGCACCATCGACCACTGGATCAACGGAACCCTCACCCCGGCCACCTCCGGCCGCAGCGGGCCAGTCTTCAATCCCGCCACCGGCGAGCAGCAGGCCGAGGTCGGCTTCGCCTCAGTCGACGATGTCGACAAGGCCGTCGCGACAGCCGCTGAGGCATTCCTGACCTGGCGGAAGTCCTCGCTGTCCAAGCGCGCTCAGGTGATGTTCAACTTCCATCGCCTTGTGCTCGACAACCGAGACGAGATTGCCCGCCTGGTGTCCATCGAGCATGGCAAGGTTCCCAGCGACGCGGCGGGAGAGCTCGCCCGCGGCATCGAGAACATCGAGTTTGCCTGCGGAATCCCCCAGCTCATGAAGGGCGGCTTCAGCGAGCAGGTCTCGACCGGCGTCGATGTGTACAGCATCAAGCAGCCCCTGGGCGTCGTCGCCGGCATCACGCCCTTCAACTTCCCGGCCATGGTGCCGATGTGGATGTTCGCCAACGCCATCGCCACCGGCAACACCTTCATTCTGAAGCCCAGCGAGAAGGACCCGTCGGTGGCCCTCTTCCTCGCGGACCTGCTGAAGCAGGCCGGCCTTCCCGACGGCGTCTTCAACGTCGTCATGGGTGACAAGGTGGCCGTTGACCGCATCCTTGAGCATCCCGACATCCAGGCGGTCAGCTTCGTCGGCTCCACCCCCATCGCCAAGTACATCTACTCCACAGGCACCGCCAACGGCAAGCGGGTCCAGGCGCTCGGCGGCGCGAAGAACCACATGGTCGTGCTTCCCGACGCCGATGTCGACATGGCGGCAGATGCTGCCGTCAGCGCCGGCTACGGCTCCGCAGGCGAGCGCTGCATGGCCATCTCGGTGGTCGTGGCTGTCGGCGGAATCGGCGACAAGCTGGTCGAGGCCATCTCCAAGCGACTGCCTGCCCTCAAGGTCGGCCCAGGCACCGACCCCGAGGCGGAGATGGGGCCGCTGATCACGCGCGAGCACCGAGACAAGGTGGCCTCCTACATCGCGGGCGCGCCGGACGAAGGCGCTCGCGTCGTGGTCGACGGGCGCGAGAACGATCTCCCCGTGGACGGCTACTTCCTGGCCCCCAGCCTGATCGACAATGTCAAGCCGGGAATGAAGGCCTACGACGAGGAGATCTTCGGTCCTGTCCTCACGGTCATGCGGGTGGATACGTACGACGACGCCGTCACGCTGATCAACGACCACCAGTACGGCAATGGCACGGCCATCTTCACCAGGGATGGCGGTGCAGCCCGTCAGTTCCAGTTCGACATCCAGGTCGGCATGGTCGGCATCAACGTGCCGATCCCCGTCCCGGTGGCGTACTACAGCTTCGGCGGCTGGAAGGCCTCACTCTTCGGTGACAGCAACATGTACGGCCCAGCCGGCATCGAGTTCTACACACGCTCCAAGACGATCACCTCCCGCTGGCCAGACCCATCGACATCCTCCGTCGACCTGGGCTTCCCCCAGACTCGCTGACCACCGGCGGAGAATCCGCCAGCACTCACCACCAGTCGACCGCACCACCGACCGAAGGGCAAAACATGGATATCGGCGTCGTACTCCAGTGCACTCCTCCCGCAGCACGGGTGGTGGACCTGGCCAAGAGAGCTGAGACCTATGGATTCTCATACGTGTGGACGTTCGACTCGCACATCCTGTGGGAGGAGCCCTACGTCATCTACAGCAAGATCCTCGACGAGACCCGCAAGGTGATCGTCGGCCCCATGGTGACCAACCCCGCGACGCGAGACATCACCGTGACGGCCTCCGTCTTCGCGACTCTCAATGAGATGTACGGCAACCGCACGGTCATCGGCATCGGCCGCGGAGACAGTGCCGTTCGAGTGACAAACGGCAAGCCCGTGACGGTCGCGGAGCTGCGTCAGGCCGTCGTCGACATCAAGGGCCTGGTCAACGGTGAGGCCGTCGACTACAAGGGCAATCAGCTCCGGCTGCCGTGGGCATCCGCCTCCCGATCCGGCGTATGGGTGGCCGCGTACGGACCCAAGGTCCTCGCACTCACCGGCGAGGTTGGCGACGGCTTCATCCTCCAGCTGTCGGACCCGTCCATCGCCGAATGGACCATCACGGCGGTGCGTGCTGCGGCCGAGGCGGCCGGGCGCAACCCGGACGACGTGTACATCTGCGTAGCGGCTCCCGCGTACATCACCGACGGATCCGACGAGGCGAACGCCCACGCCCGCGACCAGCTCCGCTGGTTCGGGGGCATGGTCGGCAACCACGTGGCGGACATCGTGGAGCGCTACGGTGAGCAGGGCGCAGCCGTGCCCAGCGCTCTCACCGACTACATCAAGAACCGCAAGGGCTACGACTACAACGAGCATGGTCAGGCGGGAAACACCCACACCGACTTCGTCCCCGACGAGATCGTCGATCGCTTCTGCATCATCGGCTCCCCCGAGCAGCACATCCAGCGGCTTGAGGAGCTCAAGGCCCTCGGCGTCGACCAGTTCGCCCTGTACCTCCAGCACGACGACAAGGACCACACGCTCGCGCAGTATGGCGAGAAGGTGATCCCAGCAATCCAGGAGCACCTCAAGGCGAAGTCCTGAGCCAAGAGCCCTGACTGACGACCCACACCGAGGTAACAGGAGCGAAATACAGGTGTCCCAGACTGCAGCCGAGTCCTCTACTCCCGTGAAGCGGCAGGGGTCCGTCTCCCGACGGTTCCGCGGCGGCGTCGCGGGCGTGCTCTGGGCGCTGGCTGGCGTCGCCCTTGTCATCATCATGTGGGAGCTCGTCAAGCTCGTGGGCACCATCGTCGAGCTGCCCTTCAACACCAACGACACGTCGATGCCACACGTCTGGACCATGGTGGCCGGGTTCACCGAGCCAGAGGTCCGAGGGTCCGAGACCACCGTGGCTCAGGCTGTCGCCGCGGCGGCCTTCTACTCACTCCTCGTGGCTCTGGGCGGCTTCGTCATCGGCGTCGGGGTGGGCTTGATCCTCGCTGTGGTCATGCAGCGGTTCGCCTTCATGGAGCGAGGACTCCTCCCCTTCGTCATCGCGTCGCAGACTGTGCCCCTGATCGCCCTCGCCCCGCTCATCACCGGCATCGGGAATCGCATCAGTATCGGCCCCGTGCAGTGGTCCTCGACCTACTCAGTCATGTTCATCGCGTCGTATCTCGCTTTCTTCCCCATGAGCGTCGGAGCCCTTCGCGGCCTTCAGGCGCCCACCGCCACCTCCCTGGAACTGATGCGCTCCTACGCAGCGACTCCACGGCAGATGCTCTGGAAGCTGCGCTTCCCGTCCTCGCTGCCGTACCTCATCCCTGCGATGAAGGTGTCTGCCGCGGCTGCTGTGGTCGGCACCGTCGTTGCTGAGATCTCCACCGGTGTCCGAGGCGGCATCGGCCGGCTCATCATCGAGTACGCCCGGGAGACCACCTCGCAGCCTGCCAAGGTCTACGTGGCCGTCTTCGGGGCAATCCTGCTCGGCCTCGTGGCGGCCGCCCTCGTGACAGCACTCGATGTGTTCCTGACCCGCAACCTGCCCAAGGAGAACAACGCATGAGCACGCCGACGACGACTCAGGTCGCAGTCCAGGCCAGCGGTGTCTGGAAGATCTTCAACGAAGGCCAGCCCAATGAGGTCACGGCTCTGCAGGACATCGACCTTCGCGTCGATCAGGGTGAGTTCATCTCGCTGATCGGACCCTCAGGCTGCGGCAAGAGCACCCTCCTGCGGGTCATCGCCGACCTCACCCATCCCACGCGCGGGGACATCGATGTTGCCGGCATGAGCGCCGCCGACGCACGCAAGGAGCAGCGCTACGGAATGGCCTTCCAGCAGGCGGCGCTCTTCGACTGGCGGACGGTGCGTCGCAACGTCGAACTCCCCATGGAGCTTCAGGGGTGGTCCAAGGAGCGTCGCTCCGCCCGGGCCATGGAGCTGTTGGAGATGGTGCAGCTGGCCGACTTCGCCACTCATCGTCCGTGGGAGTTGTCCGGAGGCATGCAGCAGCGCGTTGCCATTGCCCGCAGCCTGGCCGTCGATCCCCCCCTGCTGCTGATGGACGAGCCGTTCGGCGCGCTCGACGAGATGACGCGCGAGCGCATGCAGAATGAGCTGCTCCGCATTCGTCAGGAGACCGGCAAGAGCATCATCTTCGTGACCCACTCGATTCCGGAGGCCGTCTACCTGTCGGATCGGGTCGTGGTGATGTCTCCCCGTCCCGGCCGGATCACCGACATCATTCCGGTCGACCTGGGAGAGCGGAATGAGGACACCCGCGAGGATGAGGGCTTCTACGACTCCGTCACCGCCGTGCGCGAGGCCTTGAGAGGCAGGGGCGGAGGCGCTGTCTCCGCGCGGGTCGGAGAAGTGTGATGAACGATCGCCTCCGCATGATCTGGCCGCCGATCCTGGTTGGCGTGCTCTTCCTGGCACTGTGGCAGCTCATCGTGGTCGTCCAGGACATCAAGCCCTACCTGCTCCCGGCCCCATCGCTCATCGGAGAGAACTTCTTCGGCAACCTGCCCTTGATGTGGTCGACCGCCGTGTACACCGGCACCACAGCCCTCCTGGGGCTTGCCTTCGGCATCATCGTCGGCGTGGCCTCGGCCCTGCTGGCAACTCGGTTCTCCGTCGTTAACAATCTGGTCACGCCGCTTGCGGCAGGACTGGCAACCGTGCCCATCATTGCCCTGACACCCATCCTCAACAACATGTTCAACATCACGAGCAGGACCCCTCGGGTACTGGTCACGATGATCATCGTCTTCTTTCCGATGTTCGTGAACGTCACACGGGGGTTGCTGCAGGTGCAGCCCGTGCAACTGGAGTTGATGCGCTCGATGAACGCCTCACCACGAACCACTCTGCGGATCTTGCGCGTCCCCAATGCGATTCCCTTCTTCTTCACCGGTCTGAAGATCGCCGCACCCCTTGCCGTCATCACCGCCCTCGTCGCCGAGTACTTCGGTGGCCCCCAGGAAGGTCTGGGCAGTCGAATCGCGTCATCCGCCGCGAACACTGCCTACGGCCGGGCCTGGGCCTATGTCGTCGCTTCCATCGTTCTAGGCCTCCTGTTCTACCTGGTGGTCCTGGCGATAGAGCGATGGTCAACCCCCTGGATCGGTCACCGGCGGAACACCTAGCCACCGGGAACCAGGACCCACAGAAGAACCCCACAAGGAGGAAGAATGCGAGCAATCGCACGCAGTCCCTGGGTGCGCCTGGCGACCCTGGCGACAGTAGGAGCACTGGCTCTCACGGCCTGCAGCAGCAGCGACAGCACCGAGGAGCCCGCGGCAGAGGAAGCTGCCGCGGTTGAAGAGGAGGCGCCCGCGCCTGAAGAGGAGCCCGCAGCAGAGGAAGCGGTGGCCGGCGAGTGCACGGAGCTCACGCCGGTCAGCCTGCAGCTTCAGTGGTTCGTGCAGGCCCAGTTTGGCGGCTACTACGCAGCCAAGGACAAGGGCTACTACGAGGAGCAGTGCCTCGACGTGACCATCCTCGAGGGTGGCGTCGACATCGTTCCGCAGACAGTTCTGGCCCAGGGCGGTGCCGACTTCGCGATCTCGTGGGTGCCCAAGGCGCTGTCGTCCCGCGAGCAGGGAGCTGGCATCGTCGATGTCGCTCAGGTCTTCCAGCGCTCCGGAACCCTGCAGGTCTCGTTCGCCGACAGTGGCATCACCACGGCTGCGGACTTCAAGGGCAAGAAGATCGGCAACTGGGGATTCGGCAATGAGTACGAGGTCTTCGCCGCCATCACCAAGGCCGGTCTGGATCCCGCGGCTGACGTCGAGCATGTCCAGCAGCAGTTCGACATGGTCGCGCTTCTCAACGGCGAGATCGATGCCGCGGAGGCCATGACCTACAACGAGTACGCAATGGTGCTCGAGGCGATCAATCCCGATACCGGCGAGCTCTATCAGCCCTCTGACTTCAACGTCGTGAACTACAACGATGAGGGTGTCGCCATGTACCAGGACGCCGTGTGGGCCTCAGAGGAGCGTCTCGCCGATCCTGCGTACCAGGACACGACGCAGCGCTTCGTGACCGCGTCGCTGAAGGGCTGGATCCACTGCCGCGACAACGCACAGGAGTGCGCTGACATCATCACGGCCAATGGCTCCAAGCTCGGCGCCAGCCACCAGCTGTGGATGATGAACGAGGTCAACAAGCTGATCTGGCCGAGCCCGGCCGGCGTCGGTGTCATCGACCAGGCGCTCTGGGATCAGACCGTGAGCGTGTCCCTCAACACCAAGAACCTCGAGGGCGCCACCATCCTCACGGCCGACCCAGGGGCCGCGGCCTTCACCAACCAGTTCGCTGAGGCAGCCGACGCAGCACTGTCGGCCGAGGGCCTCAACGTCACCGGGGATGACTTCACCCCGATCGACGTCACCCTCAACGAGGGCGGCAACTAGCACCACGAGAGGAGGGGGGTGGGATCCATTGGATCCCACCCCCCTCCTCTTATGTCAGTGGTGTGACCGACCAGCATCCTCGACGATCACCTCGTCATGGATCGAACGCTCACAGCCCCTTGGGATGCAGGTACCTCTGCGCAAGCGCTCCCGCCCAGTCGAAGGCAAGCGCGACGAGAGCGACGAGGGCAGCACCCACGAAGATCGCCGTGGGGCGGTTGAGCTTCAGTCCCGCGTTGATCGTCTCACCCAGGCCGCCACCACCGATCAGGAACGCCAGCGCACCCATGCCAACGGTGATAACCGTGGCCGTGCGCACACCGGAGATGATGACCGGCACCGACAGCGGCAGTTCAATCCGGAGCAGGCGTTGCACAGGCGTCAAGCCCATTCCCTTGCCTGACTCGATGATCGCCGGGTCGACCTGCTCAATGCCCACGATCGTGTTTCGCAGCACGGGCAGCAGCGAGAACGTCGCGAGCGCGAGAATGACCGTGAAGGCACCCTGCCCAAGCCACACGAAGAACAGGACGATGAGTCCGTAGGCGGGCACGGCCTGAGCCAGGCCGAGAAGCCCAATGGTGCTGTTCTTGAGCCCGCGCGCACCACCTCTCGTCACCATGATGCCGAGGGGAATCGCCACCACGATGACGAGAAGCGTGGACCAGAAGGCAAGCACCAGCTGCTGCTGCAATTGGCGCCACAGATCACTGGGCTGGAGGATTCGCTCCGTCGTCGGATCCATGTCCGAGTAGTTCCAGACGACGAAGAGCATGACCGCCAGCACCAAGCCGATGGCCGGAGTGACGAACAGGTCCAAACGGCTGGCGCGGCCTTCGCTCATGCCGCACCCGACTGTGTCTGCACGAGCAGCTGGGCAAGGGCCTCGATGGTCACGCAGCCCAGGTAGCGCCCACGGCCGTCGACCACCACTGACATGCCGGTGGACGTCTGCAGCATGGACGAGAGCGCATCCTGCAGGGTGTCCTCCGGCTGAAGCATGACGGTGATGCCCCGGCCGGACTGCTCGATCGGCTTGGACACGTTGTCCAGCGATCGGCGGTCCACCCAGCGAATGGGATTCTGCTGGGCATCAAGGAGGACCGCGAAACCTGCGGGCGACTCCTCGACAGCGGCGAGCGCCTGCGATCTCGTCGCACCGGGCACCACCTCGGGGATCTGGGAGAGCTCCAGATCGCGCACGCGACTGAGAGTCAAGGTCTTCAAGATCGCTCCTGATCCCAGGAAGTTCTCGACGAAATCGTCTGCGGGATCCGTGAGGATCACCTCGGGACGATCCAGTTGGGCGATGATCGACTGCTCCCCCAGGATCGCGATTCGATCGCCCATCTTCACGGCCTCGTCGATGTCATGGGTGACGAAGACGATGGTCTTCTTCAATTCGGCCTGCAGGCGCAGAAACTCATTCTGGAGTCGATCGCGGGTGATCGGATCGATCGCGCCAAAGGGCTCATCCATCAGCAGGACATCCGGGTCTGCCGCCAAGGCCCTGGCCACGCCGACACGCTGAGCCTGTCCGCCCGACAGCTCCCGCGGGTACCGCGAGGCATAGAGCTTGGGGTCCATGCCCACCAGCTCCAGCATCTCCTCCACGCGTGCCGCGGTGCGCTTCTTGTCCCACTTGAGCAGGCGAGGAACGGTGCCGATGTTATCGGCGATCGTCCGATGCGGAAACAAGCCGACCTGCTGAATCACGTAGCCGATGTGTCGGCGGAGCTCATTCGGATCGGACTTGGTGACGTCGGTGCCCTCGAAGATGATCGATCCGGACGTGGGCTCGATCATGCGGTTGATCAGTCGCAGTGTGGTGCTCTTGCCACACCCTGATGGTCCGACAAGCACGAGGATCTCCCCCTCACGCACCGCGAGGTTGAGGTCACGCACTGCGGGCTCCTCCGAGCCTGCGTAAGTCTTGCCGACGTTGACGAGCTCGATGAGTGCACGAGGCTCGTTCAGCGGATCAAGGGAGGTTGATGTCATGAGCGAACTCCAGATGAAGTGGTGAGGCGGCCAAGGCCGCGCATCGTTGAGTCGATCGCGAGCGCGAGAAGGAGCGACAGGATGACGCCCGTCCAGATCGCCTCGAGTGAATTGGGCAACGGCAGCCGAGCGAGACCGGACTTGATGAAGTCGCCCAGCCCGCCGCCCGCGACGAGCGTCGCGATCGCGGAGATGCCCACCGTGAGCATTGCTGAAACACGGATGCCGGCGAGAATCACTGGCCAGGCGAGCGGAAGCTCGACCTTGAGCAGGATCTGCGGACGCGTCATGCCCATCCCGCGGGCCGACTCGACCACACTGGCGTCTACCGACTGCAAGCCGGTGACGGTGTTTCGGAGAATCGGCAGGATCGCGTAGAGGAACAGCGCGATGAAGGAGGGCCAGAAGCCCAGGCCCACCACGGGAATGAAGATCGTGAACAGCGCTAGCGACGGAACCGTGAGGAAGACGCTGGCGATCGCCAGCGAGAACTCACGGGGGAAGGCATGACGGCGCGTCAGCACTCCGATCGCGATCGAGACGACAGATGCGGCGATCGTCACGGTGACGACGTAGAACAGCGTCTCCATGAGCGTTGTCGCGACGAGGTCCCAACGCGAGGACAGGTAATCAAGCCAGGCTTGTATTCCAGACATGTATCTCCCTGTAGCCAAAGTCGGGCCACAGGGAGGATCTCCCTGTGGCCCGACTGGTGACTAACCGGCGATAATGCCCTGCTCGACGAGGAAGGCCTTGGCCACTGCCGCGGGCTCTTCGCCCTCAGCAGAGACCTTCGCATTCAGCTCAGCCATCGTCGCGTTGTCGAGCGGCGCCAGGATGGCATTGACGATGCCGTCGAATGCCTCAGGTGCCTTCTCGTACGTATCCTTCGTGAAGGTCGCAGAGACGTTGTAGAGGATGTTGACGCCCGGATCCTCCACGAGGCTCAACTGGAGCGCGGGGATCCGACCATCGGTGGTGAACACCTCGCCGAACGTGCAGTTGCCTGCAGCCGTCTCGGTGTAGATGACGCCAGTGTCCAGAATGCTGCTCTGGCCCTCGGGAAGCGTGATGCCAGTTGCCTCCTCGGTGAGGATCAGACCGTCGGGACGGGTCGGGAACTCCGACTCCATGCAGACGACCGCATCCGGGTTGTCGCGCACGTACTCCATCATCGTCTGGAGTGTGAACGGTCCGCCGTTGGCCTCGGCCGCCTGCGGACTCGCAGCGAAGCCATAGGTGTTGTTGAACGGCGACTGGCCGACCCACACGATGTTGTTGTCAGCAAGATCCTTCTCGCGGACTCCGGTGGTCAGCTCATCGCTGTTGAAGGAGGGATCCTCCTGGCCCAGGTGCACGGTCCACCCAGTGCCGTTGTACTCCATGTAGACGTCGATCTCGCCCGCCAGCAGCGCCTCACGTGCGACTGCCGTACCGCCGAGATTCACCTTGTCAGTGACGTCTGCGCCCGCCGCCTGCAGCGCCTGGACCATCATCTGGCCGAGAATCAACTGCTCGTCGAAGTCCTTGGACCCGACCGATACGGGGATGCCAGACAAATCGAACTGGCTTGCGATCGCCTCGGTGCCGCCGGCCTCTGTCTCGGTCGAAGCCTCGTCCGAGCTTCCACCGCAGGCCGCGAGCGTCAGTGCTGCTGCACCCACGAGCGTCGCGAACTTTGCAACTTTCCTACCCATTAAAATGCTCCTCATCGCTTTCGTGCGGGTTTATCCCTGAGGTTGGAGGCTAGCCACGATGAGTGAGGAGCCCTGACCATCCTTGGGGGCCAGCCCATGCAGGTACGAAGGAGTTGCGACACAACAGCGACACAAAAGGCCCCTCGGACAGCTGTCCGAGGGGCCTTTTGTTGGCTAGGTCACATAGGTGAAATCAGGAATCGATGTTCGCCATCACATGCTTGATCCGCGTGTAATCCTCGAATCCATACATCGACAGGTCCTTGCCGTACCCGGAGTGCTTGAAGCCACCATGCGGCATCTCGGCCACCAGCGGGATGTGCGTGTTGATCCAGACCGTGCCGAAGTCGAGGCCCTTCGCCATGCGCATCGCACGGCCGAAGTCGCGTGTCCAGACCGAGGACGCCAGACCGTAGTTGACCCCGTTGGCCCATTGCAGCGCCTGAGCCTCGTCCGAGAAGCGCTGGACGGTGATGACCGGACCGAAGATCTCGTTCTGGATCATCTCGTCGTCCTGCTGGAGTCCGGCGACGACGGTGGGCTCGATGAAGAATCCACGATCCCCCTGCCGAACACCGCCAGCAACGATCTCCGCGTGCTTGGGAGCGCGTTCCAGGAAGCCCAGCACTCGCTCGAGCTGATTGGCGTTGTTGACCGGAGGCACCATCGCCTCGCCGCCCGGTCCGTCCTCGAAGGTGGTGCCCGTGCCCTTCGCCTGCTCGGCCATGGCAGCCACGAAGTCGTCGTAGATGCCTTCGCCAACGATCATCCGCGTGGCCGCCGTGCAGTCCTGCCCGGCATTGAAGTAGCCCGCTACCGCCAGCCACTCCGCCGCCGCCTCCAGATCAGCGTCGTCGAAGATCACCACCGGGGCCTTGCCACCCAGTTCCAGGTGCACTCGCTTGACGTCCTTCGCCGCCGACTCCGCCACCTGCATGCCCGCACGCACCGAACCGGTGATCGAGACCATCTGTGGAACCGCGTGCTCCACCAGTGCACGACCGGTGTCGCGATCACCGCAGACCACATTCATCACTCCCGACGGGAGGGCGCCCGACTCGGTGATCAATTCGGCCATGCGCACGGTCGAAACAGGGGTGGTGTCACTGGGCTTGAGCACGACCGCGTTGCCCGCGGCGATGGCGGGAGCAAACTTCCATACGGCCATCATCATCGGGTAGTTCCACGGGGTGACCTGCCCGATGACACCCACGGGTTCGCGACGGATGATGGAAGTGAAGCCCTTCATGTACTCGCCAGCGGCACGTCCTTCAAGAACTCGCGCGGCCCCAGCGAAGAAGCGGATCTGGTCAATCATCGGCGGGATCTCCTCCGCCATGGTCACGGCGATCGGCTTGCCCGTGTTCTCGCTCTCCAGCGCCACGAGTTCCTCGGCATGAGCCTCGAGGGTGTCCGCAATGGCCAGAAGGGCGGCCTGCCTCTCCGAGGGAGTGCTGTCACGCCACGTCCCGAAGGCCTCCTGTGCCACGGTGTAGGCGCGGTCGACATCCTGTTCCGAGGACAGTGCCGCAGCCGCGAAGACCTCGCCGGTGGACGGATTAACGAGGTCCGTGGTCTCTCCACTCGAGGATTCCACTCGCTCGCCACCGATGACATTGGTGATGATCCGCTTGCCCATTCGAGCCTCCAGTAACGTCGACAGGTACAGATGGGAGGCTAAGCCCACCTGCGATTATTGGATACAATTTCCATATTCTATGCGGAATTCGTTGGATATGTCTCTCCAATCCGCGAAATTCGCTTGATATTCGACTCTGGTCTGCGGCACCATGGGGCATGGCCTCCGGCGAGCGACCCACCCCCACGCTGGATGACACCTCCAAGGCCATCATCGAGCAGCTCCAGCAGGACGGGCGTCGACCCTACGCAACCATCGGCCGAGCGGTGGGCCTCTCCGAGGCAGCCGTGCGCCAGCGAGTCCAACGGCTTCAGGACACCGGCGTCATGCAGATCGTCGCCGTCACTGATCCCGTCCAGGTGGGCTTCTCCCGCTCGGCGATGATCGGCATCACCGTCGACGGAGATGCCGAAGAGGTCGCCAGCGAGATCGAGAAGATGCCGGAAGTCGACTACCTCGTCGTCTGCGCTGGCAGTTTCGACATCCTCGCGGAGATCGTGGCTGAGGACGACGACCACCTACTTGAGGTAATCAACCGCAAGATCCGTGCCCTTCCCCGCGTGCGGGCAACGGAGACGTTCGTCTACCTCAAGTTGCGCAAGCAGATCTACACGTGGGGAACCCGCTAGGAGGCGGAACCGTGACCAGCACCCCGCAAGATGTGACCGACCAGAGCACCGACTCTCTGGCTGAACGCGCTCGAGATCACCTGTGGATGCCCTTTACCCGGCATTCTGCCTACGACAACGGCACCAGCGTTCCGGTGATCGTCAGAGGCGAAGGCGCCTACATCTGGGACGAGCAGGGCCGCCGCTATCTGGACGGCCTGTCTGGCCTCTTCACGGTGCAGCTGGGTCACGGCCGATCAGAGATCGGCGAGGCCATGGCTCGACAGGCCTCCGAGCTGGCCTACTTCCCCATCTGGTCCTATGCGCATCCGCGGGCGATCGAACTCGCCGAACGTCTGGCGGCCCTCGCGCCTGGGGACCTGAACCGCGTGTTCTTCACGAGCGGCGGCGGTGAGGCCGTCGAATCCGCCTGGAAGCTTGCCAAGCAGTACTTCAAGCTCACGGGCCGTCCCACCAAGCACAAGGTGATCTCGCGAGCCGTGGCCTATCACGGCACGCCGCAGGGGGCTCTGTCCATCACGGGGATCCCCGCTGCCAAGGAGCCCTTCGAGCCCCTTGTGCCCAGTGGCATTCGAGTGCCCAACACGAACCACTATCGAGCGCCCGAGCACCTGCGCGATGATGAGAAGGCATTCGGCCGATGGGCTGCCGATCGGATCGCCGAGGCAATCGAGTTCGAGGGGGCTGACACTGTCGCCGCCGTGTTCCTAGAGCCAGTGCAGAACTCCGGAGGCTGTTTCCCGCCTCCTCCCGGCTACCTCGAGCGCGTGCGAGAGATCTGCGATGAGCACGATGTGCTTCTCGTCGCCGACGAGACCATCACTGCCTTCGGTCGCATTGGCGACACCTTCGCCATGAGCCGATTCGGCGTCACACCGGACATCATCACGTGTGCCAAGGGCATGACCTCCGGCTATGCGCCCATGGGTGCCATGATCGTCAGCGACCGCCTCTTCGAGCCCTTCCGATCAGGCACAGCGATGTTCCTGCACGGCTTCACCTGGTCCGGTCACCCTGTCGGCGCAGCCGCCGCCCTCGCCACGCTCGATATCTTCGATCGCGAGGGCACCAATGAGCATGTCCGCCAGAACGAGGAGATCTTCAAGAGCACCCTCGCCCGATTGAGCGACCTGCCGATCGTGGGTGACGTGCGCGGTGCCGGCTACTTCTATGGAATTGAACTGGTTCAGGACAAGGGCACCCGTGAGACGCTCAACGACGAGCAGGCCGAGCGTGTGCTGCGGGGCTATCTGTCCACGGCCCTGTTCGATGAGGGCCTGTACTGCCGCGCGGACGACCGGGGTGACCCGGTGATCCAGCTCGCTCCCCCACTCACGATCGGCCCCGCCGAGTTCGACGAGATGGAGCAGATCCTGCGCAAGACCCTGACGCAGGCATGGTCGCTTCTGTGACGCGACCAGGGTCCACGAGTCGCACCACGGTGCGCCGCATTCCGGAGAACGCGGTCAACGATCGCGAGGCGCTTCATCAGATCCTCGACTCCGGCCTCGTCGGCCACGTCGCCGTCGTGGCGGACGGACAGCCGTTTGTCCTTCCGGTCGCATATGCCCGACGAGGATCAGACATCGTGTTCCACGGATCCACCGGATCGCGTCTGTTTCGCGCACTCGCGGAGGGACAGCCCACCTGCTTCACGGTGACGCTGCTCGATGGCCTCGTCGTCGCCAGAAGCGCCTTCCACTCCAGCATGCACTACCGCTCGGTGATGGCACTCGGCATCGCTCGACGACTCGAGGGTGACGATGAACTCGATGCGCTGCACGTGATCACCGAGCACCTTCTTCCCGGACGGTGGTCCGAGTGCCGACCGCCCAGCACCAAGGAGCTGGCGGGGACCATGACACTGGCGCTGGATCTGAACGAGGCGTCGGTGAAGGTCGGAGCAGGAGATCCGGAGGACGACGAGGCCGACATCAGCACGCCGCCGTACTCGCGAATCTGGGCCGGCGTGGTTCCGCTTGCTGAGTCATTCGGCGCTCCGGTGCGCTCGGGTGACTGCCCCGATGACGTGCCCATTCCTGACTACGTCGCCGGATGGGCACGGTGACCTCAGACCTGCGCCACCTGTCGCTGTGGTGGGACACCCTCCCGGCAGACCTCACTCGCCCGATTGGCGAGCCCCTGCCGGGTGACACCTCCGTGGACGTTGCGATCGTCGGCGGTGGCTACACCGGGCTCTGGACGGCGTACTACCTGTCGCGACGAGATCCGTCCTTGAGAATCGCCGTCCTCGAGGCGCAGGAGGTCGGCTTTGGCGCCAGCGGGCGCAACGGCGGATGGGCATCCGCGCTCTTTCCGGTGTCCCTGGACGCTCTCGCTCGACGAGCAGGACGAGACAACGCGATTCGCATGAAGCGAGCGATGATCGACTCCGTCACCGAGATCGGCCGTGTCGCGGATGCCGAGGGCTGGGATATCGGCTGGAGCAAGGGTGGCACGATCGTCTCCGCCCGGACCGCCCTGCAGTGGTCCGCCGCGGAGGAGGAGGTGCGCCATTCCCGGCAGTGGGGCTTCGGGGCGGAGGATCTTCGCCTTCTCGACCGGGACGAGGCGGAAGCACGCCTGCTGGCAACGGACACCCTCGGGGCGACCTTTACGCCCCACTGCGCTGCGCTCAACCCCGCCAGACTTGTGCGGCAACTCGGTCAGGCAGTCCGACGCTCGGGCGTGCGGGTCTATGAGCAGACTCCGGTGACATCGATTGAACCCGGCATCGTGCGTTCGACCAGCGGAACGGTCCGAGCGGAGTACATCGTGCGCGCGACAGAGGGCTACACGCGGACACTGGACTCTCACACACGCACGCTTGCACCGGTCTACTCGATGATGCTTGCCACGGAGCCACTCAGCGATGACATCTGGGACTCGATCGGACTGCGTCACCGGGAGACGTTCTCGGACGGCCGCAACCTCATCATCTACGGCCAGCGCACGAGTGATGGACGACTGGCGTTCGGAGGGCGTGGGGCTCCCTATTCCTACGGGTCCAAGATTGCGCCCGAGCAGGACCGAGACCCTCGGGTGCACGCGGCTCTCTGGCAGGTGCTGGTCGACATGTTCCCCACCGTCAGTGATGCAGCAGTCACGCACACCTGGGGAGGGCCCCTGGGCATCGCCCGCGACTGGTGGGCATCGTGCGGCCTTGATCGGGAGACGGGCCTCGCTTGGTCAGGCGGCTACGTGGGCGACGGAGTCACGACCTCCAACCTAGGCGGACGAACGCTTGCCGACCTCATCACCGGCCATGACACGGAACTGACCTCTCTTCCCTGGGTCGGTCACCGGTCACGGCGTTGGGAGCCGGAGCCGTTCCGCTGGCTGGGAACCAACGTGGGGCTGCGCGTCATGACCAGAGCCGATGAGAGTGAAGACCGCACCGGTCGACGATCCCGTGCAGCAGCGATCTTCGCCCGCCGGCTCGGCCACTGATCGCTGGCCCGACAACCGCTGGCCCGAGGACAGTTGCCGAAACCAGCCTCGGCTTTGTATCTCCTGCCTACGGCTGTCCCGGGTATGTATAGGAGGTCTTGGACGTGGTGAAGAACTCAACGGCTGCCGTGCCCTGCTCGCGTGGCCCATGGCTGCTCTCACCGCGTCCGCCGAAGGGCACATGGAAGTCCACTCCTGCCGTTGGCAGATTCACCATCACCATGCCGGCCTTGGAGTGGCGGCGGAAGTGCGCGGCCTCAGCCAGGTCAGTGGTGCAGATCCCAGCCGAGAGATTCATGGTGCTGGCATTCGCCGCGGCCAGTGCCTCGTCGTAAGAGTCCACCCGAACCACTGACATCACCGGTCCGAACACCTCCTCGACGTTGATCCGGTCGGTGATCGCCGTGCCGATGGCCAGGGCCGGCGCCAGGAAGTGTCCGGCTGCAGCCGACTCCACGCGGTGACCGCCTACGACCTGCGCCCCCTGCTCGCGAGCAACAGCCAAGTAGTCCTCATCCTGAGCCAACTGCGATGGATCGACCACCGGCCCCATGTCGACACCCGCGCTGCGCGCATCGCCGACCGTCCAGGCCGACATGCGCGCCTGCATCGCCTCAATGAATGCATCGTGGATACCCGCGGTGGCCACCAGTATCGAGGAGGCCGTGCAGCGTTGACCAGTGGAGCCGAAGCCACCCTGCATGGCGCACTCGACGGCCACACTGAGGTCGGCGTCATCGGTGACGACGAGGGGGTTCTTACCACCGAGCTCCAACTGCACCTTGGCCCCGGAATCAAGGGTCGCCTGCAAGATGCCGCGACCGGTGGAGACCGACCCGGTGAACGTGATGGCGTCAACTCCCGTGGTCAGCACCGGACCGACAACCGAACCTCGGCCCAGCACGAGGTTCAACGCGCCCGGAGGCAAGCCAGCGCGATTGAGGATGTCGACGAGCTCCCATGCGCTTGCGGGCACGAGTTCTGCCGGCTTGAACACGACGGTGTTGCCGAAGGCCAGAGCCGGGGCAATCTTCCACGCAGGAATGGCAATCGGAAAGTTCCACGGGGTGATGACGCTGACGACGCCGACAGGCTCCCGCGTGACCGTGATCTCGATGCCAGGTCGAACCGAGTCCAGTGCCAGGCCATGCGGCTGCAGGACTGCGCCCGCGAAGTACTTGAGGATCTGGCCAGCCCGGATCACCTCTCCCCGGGCCTCGGGAAGGGTCTTGCCCTCCTCTCGGGCCAGGAGATCGCCGAGCTCGTCGGCCCGTGCCATCACCTCGCTGCCGGCGCGATCGAGGACGACAGAGCGCTCCCACGGAGTGGTCTGAGACCAGACGGGCAGTGCCTCACGCGCCGCATCGATCGCCCACTGAGCCATCGCAGCATCAGCCGCGCTCGTCTCGGCCAGCACATCCGACACATCCGACGGGTTGATGTTCGGCCTCTCCTCAACCCCCGGTACCGCCCGTCCGGCAATCACCGAGGTGAGCAGGCGAGCACTCATCGGTAGGCCGCCAGACCCGTCAGGGCCTCACCGACCACGAGGGTGTGCATCTCGTTGGTTCCTTCATAGGTGAAGACGGACTCCAGATTGTTCATGTGACGAATGATGGGGTACTCCAGGGTGATGCCGTTTCCACCCAAGATGTTTCGGCACTCGCGTGCGATCGCAAGGGACTCACGGGCGTTGTTCAGCTTGCCCACGCTCACCTGCTCCGGTCGGATAAGCCCCTCATCCTTGAGGCGGCCAAGATGCAGGGCGAGCAGCATCCCCTTGCCCCACTCCAGCGCCATGTCCGCGATCTTCTTCTGCGTGAGCTGGTATCCCGCGATGGGCTTGTCGAACTGGATGCGATCCACCGAGTAGTCGATGGCCGTCTGGAGACTGTCGCGCGCTGCCCCCAGCGTGCCGAAGACGATCCCGTAGCGAGCCTCGTTCAGGCACGACAGCGGACCGCGCAGACTGGCAACCTCCGGCAGCACGGCATCGGCAGGCAGGCGCACGCCCTCGAGGACCAGCTCACTGGTCACCGAGGCGCGCAGAGACATCTTCTTGTGGATCAGGTTCGCCGTGAATCCGGGAGTGTCCGTCGGCACGACGAATCCGCGGATGCCCTCGTCCGTGCGTGCCCACACCACGGCAACATCGGCCACGTTGCCATTCGTGATCCACATCTTCGAGCCGTCAAGTATCCAGTCACTGCCGTCTCGACGGGCGCTGGTGCGCATGCCCGAGGGGTTCGAGCCGAAGTCCGCCTCGGTGAGCCCAAAGCAGCCGATGGCGTCTCCAGCCGCCATGCGGGGCAGCCATTCCTGCTTCTGCCCCTCCGAGCCGAACTCGTGAATGGCGAACATGGCGAGGGATCCTTGAACGCTCACCAGCGATCGGATGCCCGAGTCGCCAGCCTCCAGTTCCAGACAGGCCAGCCCATAGGCGACTGCCGACGTCCCCTGGCACCCGTATCCCTCCAGATGCATGCCCAGGACACCCAGCGAGCCGAGCTCGCGAGCCAGCTCGCGCGCCGGGATCTCTCCGACCTCGAACCAATCGGCGATCTCGGGGCGGATGCGAGTGTCGACGTAGTCCCGAACGACGTCTCGAATCGCTCGCTCCTCCTCATTCAAGAGGTGATCGATCGAGAAGAGCTCGGCGAGCGTCTGCTGGTTCATGGGTTCTCCTGTAGTGAGGATCGGGCGGGAGTGCGGAAGGTGGTGTCGTTCTCTGTCACACGGTTCTGGTGGCGCATGAGCATGTCTTCAACGGCAGCCACTGAATGCGCGCGATGGGCGTCGTGCAGCTGCACCACGGCATCGGAGTCGCGGGCTCGGAGGGCCACCATCATCTGTGCGTGCTCGGCCGAGACGCGCTCGCGATTGGTGGAGCGCTGGTAGTAGAGAGCCCGAAAGGCATCTGTGGCGTCCCACAACTGCCGCAGTAGCCGGGAGAGGCGAGGCATGCCCGCCGCGTCGTAGATGGCGAAGTGAAAGCGGCGATTCGCGGCGGCCATCAGCACGACATCCTCGGCGAGCGCTGCGTCGTCGATCTCATCGCAGAGGGCGGCGATGTCCTCGATGTCCGCATCGTCCAGTGTGGGAATCGCCCGCCTCAGGGCGGCATCCTCCAGCAGCGAACGCAGGTAGTAGACCTCCCTGAGGTCATCGACACTCAACTCGGCGACGAAGTACCCGCGATTGGGATGGTTGATCACCTGGCCTTCGGACTCGAGCATCTTCAGCGCCTCCCGCAGGGGCACCCGCGACACGCCGTAGCGCTCCGCCAAGGTCTCCTGGACCAGCTGGTCACCTGGACCGAGAACGCCCGACACGATGTCCTCGCGAAGTGCTGACAGCACAACGCTCTGGGCCGTGGCCTTGCGATTCATCGACTCTCCTCCCCCACTCTCGAGTCACGCTCGGCGATGAGGGCCAGGACCTCATCGCGATCCTCATCCACCTCCGGAGGCGCGCTGCGGTAGCTCGCCGGGGTAGCCGAGTAGATCACGGGGTTGGCAACGTGACGCTGGGCGGACTCGCGGCGAGGATCCTCGATGGTCACCACCGGTGACAGCCCCAACGACTCCGAGAGCTCAAGCCCGGTGGCGATGTCATTGATCGGACCGCAGGGCACTCCGGCCTCGGTGATGATCCGCTGCCATTCGTCGGCTGTGCGCTCGGCGAGCAGGTCGTTCAGCATGCGCACCAGCTCCGATCGATGGGTGACACGATCGGCGTTCGCCGCGAAGGCGGGATCGACTGCCATCTCCGGGCGGCCTAGGGCTGCCATCAGCCGCGCGAACTGCGCATCGTTGCCGACGGCCAGAATGAGGGGCCGGTCCAAGGCTGAGAAGACCTCATAAGGCGAGATGGACGGATGGGCATTGCCCATGAATCCAGGAATCACGCCTGCACCGAGGACAGAGGACATCTGGTTGACCAGCGAGGACTGCAGGCTCTGGATGAGGGACACCTCTAGGGACTGCCCGACACCCGTGACGTCCCGGTGCCGAAGGGCAGCGAGGATTCCGACCGTCGCGTGGAGTCCCGTGAGGACGTCCACGAGCGCCACTCCGACCTTGGTCGGCTGATCCGTTCCTGTGATGCTCATCAGCCCGCCCATGGCCTGCACGAGCAGGTCGTATCCGGGAAGGTCACGCCCGGCTCCGGAGCCGAAGCCGCTGATGGAGCAGTAGACGACTCCCGGATTCACTGCCGCGACAGCCGGATAGTCCAGTGCGAATCGGGCCAGTGCACCCGGCCGGTAGTTCTCGATCAGGACGTCGCTGGTCTTCGCCAGGCGCTGCGCGACCTTCAGATCGTCCGCGTCCGTCAGGTCGAGGGCAATGGACAGCTTGCTTCGGTTCACGGACTGGAAGTACGTCGCCTGACCATCGGCGGCGAAGGGCGGGCCCCAGCCACGGGTGTCGTCCCCGCTTCCAGGGCGCTCGACCTTGATCACGGTGGCACCCAGATCCGCCATGAGCATCGTGGCGTAGGGACCTGCGAGCACACGCGAGAAGTCCGCGATGATCACACCGTCGAGAGCCGAAGACACCTCCAGATTGTATCCAATAATTACGAAAATGTATACAATCGCGTGAGGTCAGTGCCGGTCACTCCTGAAGTAGCGGTGCGATCGCCTCGAGAACCGCGGGATCGTCGATCGTGCTGGGGGCCGGTTCGGGCCGGCCATCAGCGATCCCTCTCATCGTCCGGCGGAGGATCTTCCCCGATCGGGTCTTGGGCAGGCCCGGGACGACCACCACCCTCTTGAGCGCCGCCACTGGTCCGACCTGATCCCGTACGGCCTCGACCACCTGCTGCTGGAGGATCTCCGGATCGATGTGGCTTCCCGCCTTGAGGACGACGAAGGCGCGCGGGACCTGTCCCTTGAGATCGTCGCGAACTCCGATCACTGCGCACTCGGCAACGTCGGGATGAGCGGCCACGACCGCTTCCATGGATCCGGTCGACAGGCGGTGACCTGCGACATTGATGACGTCGTCCGTCCGCCCCATGACGTACAGGTAGCCGTCCGGGTCGAGGAACCCCCCGTCCCCCGTGGAGAAGCACCCCGGCACCGCAGAGAGGTAGGAGTCGACGAAGCGCTGATCATCGCCCCACAGCGTCGGCAGGCAACCCGGGGGAAGCGGCAGCCCGATCACGATGGCCCCCTGCTCACCGGCTTCAACGGGCTCCCCCGTCGGGTCAACCACGCGCACATCGAAGCCCGGCACCGGAACCGAAGGAGAGCCGGCCTTGATCGGGAGGGGCTCAAGGCCGCGCGGATTCGCAGCGATCGGCCAGCCCGTCTCCGTCTGCCACCAGTTGTCAATGATCGGAACCCCCAGCTTGGCGCCGGCCCACTCATAGGTGTCCGGATCGAGTCGCTCGCCCGCGAGGAAGAGCGAACGCAGACTGGAGGTGTCGTGGTCGGCAAGCAGCAGGCCGTCCGGGTCCTCGCGCTTGATGGCCCGGATAGCGGTCGGTGCGGTGAACAGCCCCGCCACGCCGTGCTCGGCCACAACCCGCCAGAAGGCACCTGCGTCCGGAGTGCCCACCGGCTTGCCCTCGAACAGCACGCTCGTGGCCCCGCAGATCAGTGGGGCGTAGACGATGTACGAGTGGCCGACCACCCAACCCACATCCGACGCCGCCCACCACACATCTTCAGCCGTCATCCCGAAGATGTTCTCGAAGGACCATGCCATGGCAACCGCATGCCCACCGTTGTCCCGCACCACACCCTTCGGCCTTCCCGTGGTTCCTGATGTGTACAGGATGTAGAGAGGGTCCAGAGCCGACACCTCTACCGCAGCGTGCGGCTGCGCGTCGGCGAGCAGTTCATGCCAGTCTCGATCCCGGGCACCCATCGACGCCAGGGCCTGTGGCCGCTGCAGGATGATGCACACATCGGGAGCATGCTCTGCCCGCTCGAGCGCTGCATCGACCATCGGCTTGTACTCGACTACCTTGGCGCCCTCAATCCCGCAGCTGCTGGCCACCATCACCTTCGGCCGGGCGTCATCAATGCGTACCGCCAACTCCCCTGGCGCAAAACCACCGAACACGACGGAGTGCACCGCACCGAGCCGAGCGCATGCCAGCATGGCGATCACTGCCTCAGGCACCATAGGCATGTAGATCAGCACCCGATCTCCGCGCACCACGCCCTGACCCGCCAGCACTCCAGCAAATCGTGACACCGAATCAAGCAGCTCGGCGTACGTGATTCGACGCACCGTCCCGGTCACTGCGCTGTCATGGATGAGGGCGACCCTTCCCCCCTGCCCGGCCGCAACATGACGATCAAGCGCATTGACGCACGTGTTGAGTGTCCCGTCGGGGAACCAGCGATAAAGGGGGGCGCCTGAGTCGTCGAGCCCCTGCGTCGGTCGGTCCACCCACTCGATGCGCTGAGCCTGCTCCAGCCAGAACCCCGAGGGATCCTGCGCGGCACGCTCCCGCTCGCGCCGATAGCTCTGCATTTCGGCCTCCCGTCAACTCGCGGTGGAGTCCTCCGTCGTGACTCCCCGATGCGCCAGTCCCTTGCGAGCGGCAGTGCTGACCACCCGGATGAGCACGGCGATGAACACCAAGTCCAGGGCCATCTGCACCATGGTCACGGCCCGCGCGACGGTAGTAACGGGCGTGATGTCACCGAATCCCACCGTCGCCAGCACGGTGAGCGCGAAGTAGTACGACGTGAATGCGTTCAGGGGCTCCGTGAATGCCTTCGCGTCGAAAAGCGAGATGGCCACGTAGATCATCGCGAAGACCGCCAGAAACAGGGCAGCCAACAGCACCAGGGCTTCGGCGGCCATCAGGGTCGGGAAGCGCGAGTGCGTGATCCGCTTGAGCTGCCGTCGGGAGATCAGCAGATAGACGACGGCTCCCAGCAGGGCAACACCGATCGGCGCCACCATGCGGCCATCAGGGGTATCGGGAACAAGCGTCAGCGCAAAGGCAATCAGCACGAACCCCAGAATTAGGCGGACGACGGTGCCCGCAACAGCAATGATCAGCTCCCGACGAGTGGGCTTGACCGCCGCTGGCACGTCGACGATACCGGGAAGAGACATGGCAGGAGTCTGCCACGACCGAGGTCGGCAGGGTCGGAATCGGTCACCCCGACCCTAGGGATTCGCTGCCGCCAGCTGCCCGCATGCGCCGTCGATCTCGCGGCCTCGGGTGTCTCGAACGGTGACGGCCACGCCCTTGCCCTTCAGCGCCCTCACGAAGGCACGCTCATCCTCCGGGCGCGATGCCGTCCACTTCGACCCGGGTGTCGGGTTGAGGGGGATCAGGTTCACGTGGACCAGATGGCCCGCGAGCAGATCTCCGAGAAGCTCTGCCCGCCACCGCTGGTCATTGACATCCTTGATCAGCGCGTACTCGATGCTCACTCGACGGTGGGTGCTTCTCGCGTATTCCCATGCCGCATCGAGGACCTCGCGCACCTTCCAGCGCGTGTTGACAGGCACGAGGGTGTCGCGCAGTGCATCGTCCGGCGCGTGCAGCGAGACGGCCAGTGTCACCGGCAGGCCCTCGTGGGCGAGTTCGCGGATGCGAGGCACCAGCCCCACCGTGGACACCGTGATGCCGCGAGCGCTGATTCCCAGCCCCGCAGGTGAGGGTTCCACGAGCCGTCGCACGGCTGCCACGACCGCGCGGTAGTTCGCCAGGGGCTCGCCCATGCCCATGAACACGACATTCGTCACCCGGCCAGGGCCACCGTCCACCTCACCACGCTGAAGTGCGCGCGCGCCCGCGATGACCTGCTCGACGATCTCCGCCGTCGAGAGATTTCGGGTGAGTCCCGCCTGCCCCGTGGCACAGAACGGACAGTTCATGCCACACCCCGCCTGCGAGGAGATGCACATCGTGACCCGCTCGGGGTAGCGCATGAGCACGCTCTCCACCAGTGCGCCGTCATGGAGTCGCCAGAGGGACTTGACGGTGGTTCCCTCATCGCAGGCGATGGTGCGCACAGGAGTCAGGAGCGGGGGCAGCAGGGCCGCGCGGATGGTCTCGCGTGCACCCTCGGGCAGATCCGACCATTCCTGCGGGTCGTCACTGAGCCGGCTCAGCCAGTGTCTGGACACCTGATCGGCACGAAAGCCGGGAAGGCCCAGATCGGTCACGGCCTTCTTGCGCTCCGCTGGATCGAGGTCCATGAGGTGGACAGGCGGCTTGCCCCTGCGAGGGGACTCGAAGATCAGTTCACCGGGCTTGGGCATGGTCGTCAGAAGGCCGTTCCGCTGCCGAGGAAGAGCGTGAAGAGCGCCCATGACGTGAAGGCGTTCGGAACCAGGGAGTCGAAGCGATCCATCATGCCGCCATGCCCCGGGAGGAACGAGCCCATGTCCTTTACTCCCAGATCCCTCTTGATCGCGCTCTCGGCGAAGTCGCCGGCTGTCGCTGTGACCGTCATGACCAGGCCGGCGATCACACCCTGCCACCACGGTGCGTCGAAGAGGAACACAAAGCACAGCGCCCCCACGATCCCCTGCAGGATCACCGATCCGGCGAATCCCTCCCACGACTTCTTGGGGCTGATCTCAGGAGCGATGGGATGGCGGCCGAAGAGCACACCGGCCACGTAGCCGCCGATGTCATTGCTGATCGTCAGCAGAATGAACGCGACGACTCGGACGGCTCCGTTGTCGGCCGCCAGCGTCAGGCTCAGGAATCCCGCCATGAACGGCAGGTACGCGATCGTGAAGACACTCGCGGTGACATCTCGGACGTAACTCTCGTAGCCGCCACGCAGGCGCCAGATGAGCGCCCCGAGGATGGCGATGCCCGTGGCCGCGAGGAGCGCCACCGGACCCCACACGTAGGCCACCGCAGGGACGATCAGAGTCGCGCCATAGGCAGGAGTCCGAGCAACCCGTACGCCGATTCCCGCGAACGCTGCCACCACCTCGCGCACCGCCACGAGCATCGTGGCGATCACCACGACGACGAAGAGCCAGGGAAGAGTCACGAGGCTGACGATCACCACGATGCCCAGCACGACTCCAGACGCGACCGCCGCGGGCAGGTTGCGGCCAGCCTTGGAGCCGGTGTCGGGCGGTGAGTCACCCATCAGGTGACCTCAGATCTCGAGAAGTTCGGCTTCTTTGTGCTTGAGGATCTCGTCGATGTGCTCGACGTGCTTGTGCGTCACGTCGTCAAGGTGCTTCTCCCCGCGGCGGACGTCGTCCTCACCGGCCTCGCCGTCCTTCTGCATCTTGTCGAGCGCATCCTTGGCGTGGCGACGGATGTTGCGCACGGAGACTCGAGCTTCCTCCGCCTTGTGCTTGGCGACCTTGATGTACTCCTTGCGCCGCTCCTCGGTGAGCTGGGGCAGGTTGATCCTGATGATGTCGCCATCGTTGTTCGGGTTGACTCCTAGATCGCTCTCCCGGAGCGCCTTCTCGATGGCCACCATCGATCCCTTGTCGTACGGCGAGATGATGATCGAACGGGCCTCAGGGATGGTGATGGACGCGAGCTGGTTCACAGGAGTCATGGCTCCGTAGTAGTCGACCATGACCTTGTTGAACATCGCTGACGTGGCGCGACCGGTTCGGATGGTGCCGAAGTCGTCACGTGCCACCGAGATTGCCTTGTCCATCTTCTCCTCGGCATCGAGAAGGATGATGTCGATCTGCTCGCTCACCTGGGCTCCTGCTTCCTATCCGTTGTCGGTCGAGACTAGCGTTCCGATGGTCTCTCCCCTGACCGCACGGGCAATGTTGCCCTCAACCAGAAGATTGAAGACCACGATCGGCAGGTCATTGTCCTGGCACAGGCTGATCGCCGTTGCGTCCGCCACCTTGAGGTTTCGAGCAAGCACCTCAGCCGGGGTCAAGTGGTCGAACCGCACGGCATCAGGGTTGGTGCGCGGATCGGAGTCGTACACGCCATCGACGCCCTTGGCCATCAGGACCACTTCCGCCCCGATCTCAAGCGCTCGCTGCGCTGCCGTGGTGTCGGTCGAGAAGTAGGGAAGACCCATGCCCGCGCCGAAGATCACCACGCGGCCCTTCTCGAGGTGCCGCACCGCTCGGCGAGGGACATACGGCTCGGCGACCTGACCCATCGTGATGGCCGTCTGCACACGGGTCTCGACGCCGGCCTTCTCGCAGAAATCCTGCAGTGCCAGACAGTTCATGACGGTGCCGAGCATGCCGATGTAGTCCGCCCGAGCACGGTCCATCCCCCGCTCGGACAGCATCGCGCCGCGGAAGTAGTTGCCGCCGCCGATCACCACCGCCACCTGCGTGCCCGTGCGCACGACGTCAGCGATCTGTGCCGAGATGGATGCCACGACGTCCGGGTCGACTCCCAGACCCTGGCCTCCGGCGAACGCCTCCCCAGAGAGCTTGAGGAGAACACGGTCCCAGCCGCCTTCCGGCGCCTGGGGCCACGTCTCGATCGTGCCCTCCAACGATGGCTGAACCGCACCGGATCGATCCGTCATGGGGTGACCTCCATCCGATGCACTGTCGAACCCAGTATTGCTGATCAGGCCTGACCGGGCTCGAATCGGGCGAAGCCGGTCACGGTCGTTCCCGCGTCCTGAAGAACCTGGGCGACCGTCTTCTTGTTGTCCACCACGCTGGGCTGCTCCAGCAGAACGTTGTCCTTGAAAAAGGCGTTGACCCGGCCCTCGATGATCTTGGGCATTGCCGCCTCAGGCTTGCCCTCCTCCTTGGCCGTCTCCTCTGCGATGTGGCGCTCATTGGCCACCACGTCGGCCGGCACCTCATCGCGAGTCAGGTACTGCGGACGCATCGCAGCGATCTGCATGGCTGCGCCCTTTGCCGCCTCCTCGCTGCCGGAATAGGCGACCATGACACCAACCTGCGGGGGAAGGTCAGACGCGCGGTGGTGCAGGTAGGAGGCAACCGTGCCCTCGAAGACGGCGACGCGACCGAGTTCGATCTTCTCGCCGATGACACCAGCCATCTCCGTGGTGGCGGCCTCGACGGTGCGACCGTCCGGCAGAGTCGCGGCCAGCACGGCATCGCGACCACCCAGTGAGCCGGCGTTTGCAGCGGCAGCGATCTGTGATGCCAGCGCAAGGAAGTCCGCATTCTTCGCAACGAAGTCGGTCTCGCAGAGAACCTCGACGAGGGCAGTTCCCTCGGCTGCGACCAGACCATTCGAGGTCTCGCGCTCGGCTCCACGCTTCGCGGCCTTCGCCGCTCCCGAGATGCGCAGCGCCTCGACAGCCTTGTCGAAGTCGCCGCCGGTCTCCTCGAGCGCCTTCTTGCACTCCATCATCCCCGCGGCGGTGAGCTCACGAAGCTTCTTGACGTCTGCGGCGGTAATCGTCGCCATGGTGGTGTTGTCCTCCAGGTTGTGGGTGAATGCACGCCGTTCGGTGATCCGGCGCGCGGGTCGCGCACGCCGGATCAGCGACACGGCTATTCGGCGGTCGGCTCCGCCGACTCGGCGACTGTCTCGACGACGGTCTCGACGGCACCGTCGGTCGCGGCGACCTCTGCCACGACGGCCTCGACTGCAACAGCCTCGGCGGGCACCTCGGAACCGGCCAGGAGCTCCCGCTCCCACTCGGCCAGCGGCTCCGCCTCAGTGGGCTCGGCGCCACCAGCACGCGCGATCAGGCCCTCCGCGACAGCATCGGCGATCACCCGGGTCAGCAGGGCCACCGAGCGGATGGCGTCATCGTTGCCGGGGATGGGGAAGTCGACCTCGTCCGGATCGCAGTTGGTGTCGAGGATCGCGATCACCGGGATATGAAGCTTGCGAGCCTCGCCCACGGCGATGTGCTCCTTCTTGGTGTCGATGATCCAGACGGCGCTGGGGATCTTCGACATCTCGCGGATGCCACCGAGGGTCCGAGCAAGCTTGTCGCGCTCGCGACGCAGAACCAGCAGCTCCTTCTTGGTCATCCCCGAGCCGGCCACGTCGTCGAAATCGATCTCCTCAAGCTCCTTGAGGCGCTGCAGACGCTTGTGGACCGTCTGGAAGTTCGTGAGCATGCCGCCGAGCCAACGCTGGTTGACATACGGCATTCCCACACGGGTGGCCTGCTCCGCAATGGCCTCCTGGCCCTGCTTCTTGGTTCCGACGAACATCACCGAGCCGCCGTGAGCGACCGTCTCCTTGACGTACTCGTAGGCGCGATCGATGTAGGACAGCGACTGCTGAAGGTCGATGATGTAGATGCCATTGCGCTCGGTGAAGATGAATCTCTTCATCTTCGGGTTCCAGCGACGGGTCTGATGCCCGAAGTGGACTCCGCTCTCGAGCAGCTGGCGCATGGTCACAACGGCCATGAGTGCACGCTCCTTGCGGCCGTCTGACGACGGCCTTCTGTCATGGCCGCCCTGGGACGGCCGTGTCGGTTGCGGCTCGACCGGTTGGTCGTGCCCCTCGTGACCCCGGCACCGAGAACCACCATGGTGGGACCGACCGGCGACCGTCCTCACCTGAGCAAGGCATGGGCCACATGAATTCCCGCCCAGGATGACCCAAGCAGGTGCCCTCATCCTAGGGCCTGGCCGGGTGTGCTCCGTCCACAGGGGCGCCCTCACGGGTCAGGCGTCCACATCCCGGCGGTCGCGATGGCCGGCCGATTCACGGCCAGTGAGCCTGATCACATGGTCATGTCCCACGCTCTGCTGCTCATCTCTCTCACTCTCGCCCTGCCCGCGGTATCGGACTCTGCTCCCGTCCCCCTTCCTACCCCCGTCCTCCTTCCCATCCCCATCCCCGTCCCCGTCCCCATCCCCGTCCTCGGCCCCGTCCTCGGCCCCGTGGACCCGAACGCCGTCCTGTCCCCCTTTCAGGCGCCCTCGTCTCCATGGGGGCCAGGGCACAGAGGGCTGGACCTCGCAGCGCGACGAGGGCAGCAGGTACTCTCCTGGACCTCGGGCACCGTTGCCTTCGCCGGCCGCGTCGCCGGCAAGCCGGTGGTCGTGGTCTCGCTCACCGGTCAGCGTCGGGTGACCTACGAACCGGTGATCGCGAGCATGAAACCTGGCCAGTCGGTGCAACCGGGCGATGTGCTCGGCCATGTGGCCGCGTCCGGGGGTCACTGCGGGGGTGACACCACGGGCCGGGCCACGCGCTGCATCCATGTGGGCCTTCGGACGAGGGACGGATACCGAGATCCGCTGGTGCTGCTGAGAGGACCCGCTGTCCTCAAGCCCCTTCCACGTCTCGACGTACGCCTACGCCCATGCCCACCCTCGGGTCAGTCTGCGCCTGCCTCCGAGTCAGCGACCGCTCGTGGGTGCGCCTGAACGTAGGTGGCCCGCAGGCGCTCAACGGACACGTGCGTATATCGCTGAGTAGTGGAGAGCGTCGCGTGCCCGAGCAGCTCCTGCACCGACCGCAGGTCAGCGCCGCCCTCGAGCACATGGGTTGCGGCCGTGTGCCGGAGCGCATGGGGAGCGATATCGGGGCCCCCCGACTCCAGAGCCAGTCGGTGGACCACTGTCCGCACGCAACGGGGATCGATGCGACCACCTCGGACGCCGAGGAAGAGCGCACTGCCAGATGCCGGACTCACCACCTCGCCTCGGCGCTCCCACCATGAGTCGAGTGCTGCGGCGGCAGGACCGCCGTAAGGGACCGTGCGCTCCCGGTCACCCTTGCCTCGAACGCGGATCGTGCGCTCTCGCCTGTCCACGCTGGCCACCTCAAGTCCGCAGAGCTCCGACACGCGAATGCCTGTCGCATAGAGCAGTTCGACTATGGCGCGATCACGCGCGCCGATGGCCGAACCGTCATCTGCCGCAACGGCAGCGTGCTCCATGAGGGCACTGGCCTCCTCGTGATCGAGCACCGTGGGCAGCACAGCCGCCACCTGCGGACTCGCCAGGCGCTCGCCGACATCTGACGTCGTGATCCCTCGCCGATAGCACCACATCGTGAAGGAACGAGCGGAGGCCGCACGTCGTGCGATGGTTGCGCGCGCCAGCCCCTCCCCGCTCTGCTGAGCCAGCCACGTGCGCAGGTGGGCCAGCGTGATCCCGCTCGGAGTGGTGATGCCGGCCCCCGAGCAGTGATTCAGAAGTGAGCGGACGTCGCCGACATAGGCCCGCACGGTGTGGCTGCTTCGGCGGCGCTCGCTCGTCAGATGGGCGGTGAACCCATCGAGAGCCTCCGCCAGAGGAGGGGGAAGGGGTGCTTCCTGGTCTGCCACACCCTCATCGTGGCAACTCGGTGCCACTCTCCGCGGGAGGCACGCGGAGACGCCGCCAGCCGCGTGGGCCCTCCTCCACCCATCCCAGCATCACCAGCTCGGTGAGTCCGGCCAGGACATCCGCCGGCGCGAGGGCGCTCGCTCGAATCAGGGCATCTGCGTCGCTCCAGCCACGCGAGGGCATGGAGTCCAGCACGCGCGTCTGACCAGGACGAAGAGTGTCGCGCTCCGTCTGGGCCGGCGAGCCAGGGGCGGGCGTCAGGGGCGCCTGCGTGATCGAGCTCAGATCCAGGGCCGCGGTGACGTCAGCGCATTCCCCGACCACGATGGCCATCCCCTCCTGCATCATTCGGTGGCATCCGGCGGACATCGGCGAGGTGACGGGACCGGGCACCGCAAGCACGGGCCGCATGAGTGTGGAGGCGGCGTGAGCCGTGGCCATCGTCCCCGATCGCACTGCTGCCTCCACCACAACGGTTGCGCGGCCGAGCGCGGCGATGATGCGATTACGCGTTATTACATAGTGCCCCGGTGTGTCCAAGACCGCCCTCCCAAACACTACGGGGGGCTGCGAAGACTGCGGGGGTACTTGAAGCAACGAGGACTGTAACTAACTAGCGCGACGGGCAGCGGGGTGGCAAAAAGCCATTTAGCGGAGCTACAGAAGGTTGAAATACGGGGTGATACCTGTGTCGACGGAGTAGGCAGACGCGCACGGTTCAGGTCCGTGTGCCCGAAAGGGCATGGGGGTTCAACTCCCCCCCCTCGCGCACCGAACGAGAAGGCTCCCGTCTCACATTTCAGTGAGGGGGAGCCTTCTGCGTCGCTGTGGGACTTGTTTTTCGCGCTAGGTCAGCCGATTATCCATTTGGATTGCGCAGTGCTGTAGACCAATTCACGCGTGCACACGGCTCCGCCGTTGCCGCCGTTCATCCACTGCGCCCACGACACCCCCCACCCACCGGAGGCAACACCAGCCCAGTCGAGCCCCTCGGGCTGGGCTTCATCGCAAGTGCCGGTGGCCGGTTTGCCGAGGGACTGGATGACGGGCGCCGGTGCGGAACTGCTGGATGTGGATGACGAAGATCCACCGCCACCACCCGAGCTACCGCCACCACCCGAGCTGACGGCGAACGCTCCGCCTGTGCCTCCGCTGGTGGAAGTGAAGTTGATCTGCCCGGAACCGGTGATTGTCAGTGTGATGTCTACTCGCGTGATCGCGCTGGACCCGGTCCAGTCCCAATAAGTCGTCTGATCGGTTGCAGAAGGCGAACCTCCGCCGGTAATACTCACATCAGAAGACGAAGCGATGATGTCCTTCCCAACACTTAGGTACTGGCAAGTCCCTGCGGTGACAGTCAGGGTGATCGTGTCACCTGTAGCAGCCGTCACGGATTGCAGGGCCTGACCGCTAGCACAGTCAACACCTAAGGAGTACGCGACGGCGTGCGCGGGGGCAGCAACGGAGACCAGCCCGCCGAGTCCGAGTGCCACGGCGGCGGCTGTCGAAAGGATCTTCTTGCGTTGGCTCACGTGTGCTCCTGGGTTGATTAGATGTCAAGATGGTGAGTCTAGGAGGCGGAGCGGTTCCTACGCACATGGACACGCATTAGTCGTAACCCCTGAGGGGCCCGATTCGCGTTGTCGGGAAGATCATCTACTTTCCACGGATGGATACCGATCAATCGGGGTACCTACCCCAGAACCCGTCCCTCTCCCAGCCCTCGCACGTGTCCGACGTGGCCAATAAGACAGCCAAGACGGCCGTCCCGATCCACCCCCACCTAGCGAACCGCTGGACCCCGCGGGGGTTCGATCGAATCCACAACGTCTCCGATGACGAACTGCGCGCTCTACTCGAGGCGGCGCGCTGGACTGCCTCGTGCGCCAACACCCAGCCGGCGCTACCGCGACCGCTAATGCAGCGCGTGGGGCGAGTGGCCGCTAGAGAGTCTGGTACTCCAAGTCAGTGACATCCGTGTCCTCGACAATGAACCGAATACGCTCACGACCACGGCCAGGGTTCACGCGAACCTCATCAAGCCAAGCGTCGATTACGCGGCGCGGGTTCTCATCCCAAAGCTCTTGAACCGTCGCACCAGTCGGCATGAGCACGGGGCGGTGCTCGACAACGATCGCATCGTTGGTTTGACGCAGACCAGTGAGGCGCTCAGCGGCGGCAGCGATCTCTTCCACCGGCAGGCTCGACATTGACTGCACGAGAAGATCAATCTCACGAGCGTAGGCCGCCTTACGGGCAACCGCGTCAGCATCCGGTTCAAGGCGCTGCTCACTCACCGGCATTGACCGCATTCCCTCAAAGAAGTCAGCAACAGCACCATCCAGCGCGGACGCAGTAATCGACACGGGAGCGTCACACTCACCACGGACGCGGCCCAAGCAGCGGTAGATCGGAACCTGCCCACCGTCACGGGTCGCGTGCCCCTTCCCCAAGAACTTCCCGCACGAGCCACACCGGGCGATGCCCTGAAGCAGCAGCGGCGGCCCGTCACTGGAACGAATACGCAAGTTCGACCGGGCGTCAAGGACTGCGTGGAGTCGCTGCCACTCGGCGTTACTCAAGATCTGCCATTCAGGGTTAATCACCGGCATACCCGCGTCATCCCTAAGGACGTCACCCTTGACCGTCGTCTGACCGTTCAGGGACGGGTTCCGCATCACCTGAGACACCTGGCTAGCTGTCCAGCGCGCGCCCTTCTTGCTGCGAACACCCGCGTCATTGAGTTTCATAGCGAGAGCGCGCATGGACATACCGCCGACGAGATCCGCGTACATGCCGCGCACGGTCTCAACCTCGGAAGGCTCCAACACCTTCACCGTGCCGTCAGCGGTCTTCACGTTCTTGAAGCCCAGGCTCGGCGCAGTGGTCTGACGGCCAGCGTTACGACGGTACGCCTGACTCACCGTCTGTCGAGCCGAGATCTGGTCAGCCTCAAACTCCGCAAACACCGACAACATTGACAGCATCATCTTGCCCGTTGAGGTGGAGGTATCTAGGCCAGCCTCGATCACCGATATCTGACAGTCATTCCGTTTCGCGTCAGCCGCGAGAGCGACGAACGCAACTAAGCGGCGCCCAAGCCGGTCCAAGCTCTTGACGGCGATCGCGTCAAACAGGCCAGCCTCCATGTCGGCCACCATGCGGTCATACGCCGGACGTTCAATGTCTTTCGACCCAGATAAGCCCTCATCGACATACTCCGCAACAACCTCGCCGCCACGCATGACGGCCCACTTCTGAATGATCTCGATCTGGGCAGCCGTCGATACGCTGTCCTCACTAGCCACGCTCACGCGGGCGTAGGCGGCAACTCTCATAAGGGCACTATGCCATAGTGCGCTTGCGGGAGAGGAACCGCTGACGTCGCACGGACTCTCCCGGAGGAACCTCGCTGATGACCAAGCCCTGATCCACGATGGCATCCAGCAGGGGCGCGTGAGCGCGTGGGTAGGGCACGTCGACTCCCC